>Ga0213829_1000006_pt1 | contig 428151 bp, 388 predicted proteins | sample MC6MC0896MG_FD_180665 | JGI IMG/M metagenome (GOLD analysis project Ga0213829, IMG submission 180665) | Enriched soil aggregate microbial communities from Iowa State University, Ames, United States - MC6-MC0896-MG | ecosystem: Environmental > Terrestrial > Soil > Unclassified | place: USA...
TGATATAGTCTGAAAGATTCATTGAATATTCGAATGAAATGATTACTGAAAAGTCTGTTGATCATCAATATTTATTATATGCTGGATTTTCTAGCCCGGATAGCAGCGGTTACCCCGCAACATGAGTAGGAGAGAAGGGGGATTTTGAGATGGATAAGCAATGGAGTGAGGAGTAAAAGCGAATAACCGGAAATAGCTCCTTAGTATTATAGTTATTATGCTCAATGTTGTTTAATTATATTAAATATATTTAAGAATCACCATAATAGATATTATTAAATTGTTTAAAGTTTAGAAATTCGTAAATTTGCACCATGATTAAAATTGGCAATATAGAACTGCCGGAATTTCCGCTTTTGTTGGCTCCGATGGAAGATGTGAGTGACCCTCCATACAGACGTTTGTGCAAATTGCATGGAGCAGATTTGATGTACTCGGAGTTTATTTCTTCTGAAGGCTTAATTCGTGATGCGATGAAGAGCAGAAAAAAACTGGATATTTTCGATTATGAAAGACCGGTTGGAATTCAGATTTTTGGTGGTGATGAAGAGGCAATGGCGATGTCTGCAAGAATTGTGGAGACTGTAAATCCTGATTTGGTAGATATCAATTTCGGATGTCCTGTTAAAAAAGTGGTTTGTAAAGGAGCCGGAGCCGGTGTTTTGAAGGATGTTGATATGATGGTTCGTCTTACGAAAGCAGTAGTGAGTTCTACAAGTCTTCCTGTAACGGTGAAAACCCGTTTGGGATGGGACAGCAATTCTATCAATATTGATGAAGTTGCCGAACGTCTTCAGGAAACAGGAATCAAGGCTTTAACCATCCATGCGAGAACCCGTGGACAAATGTATAAAGGTGAAGCTGATTGGGAGCATATTTCAAGAATTAAGCAAAATCCTAATATTGAGATCCCTATTTTCGGAAACGGAGATATCGATTCTCCCGAAAAAGCTTTAGAATACAAAAATAAATATGCGTGCGACGGTATTATGATCGGTCGTGCTGCAATTGGATATCCATGGATTTTTAATGAAATAAAGCATTTCTTTAAAACAGGTGAAAACTTGGCTGCTCCAACTATTTCAGACAGATTATTAGCCGTTCGTCAACATGCAGAATGGAGTGCTGAATGGAAAGGTGAAAAGCTGGGCTTAATTGAAATGAGACAACATTACAGCAATTATTTCCGTGGAATTCCACATTTTAAAGATTTCAGAAGAAAATTCTTAGAAGTATATACTTTGGAAGAAATGGATGCTGTTATTAATGAAACTCAAGAGTTTTACGAAGAATATCAAGCTCAACAGGCATAAAATTAAAACCCATCAGATTTTGATGGGTTTTGTTATTTTTTCAAAGTTTTGTTTGAATTAATATCCTCCTTCTGAAGAAGAATCATTTTTTATAAGAGCTAGTGCGGAAGAAGTTCCAATCCTTTTTACGCCTAATTTAATCATCTTTTCTGCATCTTCCGGAGTTCTTACCCCACCTGCAGCTTTTACGGGAAGTTTACCCGCATTATCGAGCATTATTTTGATTCCTTCGAAGGTTGCTCCGTTTGGTTTTCCGTTTTCTGTTTGATAAAAACCTGTTGAAGATTTAACGAAAATATTTTCTAAATCTTTTTCATTAAAATTCTCTTCAGCCCAAGTTGAAATATTTTTGGTAAGGTCTGCAATTTGTACATCTGTCAACGCTGCAATCTCAATAATCCATTTGGCAATTTTTTGATGCTGAATGCATAGTTGCGTACATCGTAAAAATTCGTCTTTTACAAGCTCTAAATTTCCATTAAGATAAGCTTCGTAATTAATTACAAAATCCAACTCATCTGCTCCGTCATTGATCGCCTTGGTTGCTTGAGCCAGCTTTTCATCAAGAGAATATGTTCCTTCGTGAAAACCAATTACAGTTCCTACAATTACATTAGCTTTCTTTTCATTTAAAAAACTTTTAATTTCAGTAACATAATCAGAACGAATCATTACTGCAAAAATGTGATGATCTATTGCTTCCTGAGTCAAATCTTTCACAATCTGCAATGTTTCTTCCTCAGAAATTCCTGATTGCTGTGGAGTTTTTAAATAAGTTGAATCTAAATATTGAGCAATGTTCATCATAATTATACTTTCAGTTGTCTGTAAATACCTTGTTCCAAAGATATGAAAGTTTCGGTTCTTGTAACGCCTTTCAGCTTCTGAAGTTTGCTTAAAATCAGCATTAAATGATCATTGTCTTTGCATAAGACTTTTAGAAAAATAGTATAATTTCCTGTGGTGTAATGTGCTTCTACCACTTCATTTACTTCTTTCAAAGATTTTACCACCTCAGGATAATGACTTGGCTGGTCAAGAAACATCCCGATGTATGATACTACTTTGTATCCTATTTTTCTTGGGTTCAAAAATGAGATAGAATTCTCTATAACTCCCGCTACCTCAAGCTTTTTAATTCTTTGATGCACGGCAGTGGTAGATATCCCTACTTGTTTAGATATATACGCCAAAGAACTTTTAGAATTGTCCATCAGCATATATATGATCTCTTTGTCTAGCTGATCCAATTGATAGCTCGTATTATCTTCTGTGTTTCTCATTTTTAATATTTTGTTACTTCAATTCAATTTTTTTTGAAAGCTACTAAAACAGGAAAATGGTCGCTAAAGCCACCAAGATACCTTGTTCCTGCATATGTTCTGAAAGGTCTGCCTTCAAAACCTTTATTTCTAGTACTCATACTTTCAGGATTAAAAACCTTTGCCTCCTGAAAAGATAATGTTGCATCAGCTTTAAAAAAAGAATCTGATAGCATGATCTGGTCAAAAAGTAGTCCGGATTTGTAATGAAAAGTAGAATATTTCTTAGTTGAAAACAGCTTTTGAAAAGGGTTGTGTAAAACCCTGTTCTGTGTACTGTCATAAAGAATTTTTATTAAATTCTCATCGTCCGGGTTTTGATTAAAATCTCCGCACAAAATGACATGTTCCTGATCTTTATTGATGATATTTAAAATCTTGTTGTGAATTTCATTCATAATAAAGTTTCTTTTGGGCTGATTAATGTCTTTTTCTCTCTTCGAAGGAAGGTGAGCTACAAAAACATTCATTATTTCCTCTTTGAATTTTACTTTTGCAAAGAGTACATCCCGTGTTGTGTCATAATTATCGGGTCTGTTGTCTACGATTTCAAAAAAGAAAGTGATGGCTTCAGAATCTAAGATTTCAACTTTAGACTTGTCATATAAAAGAGCAACGTCTACTTTCCGCTCATCAAGGGAATTATAATGTACAATTCCGTATTGAGAGCTGAAAGGATCAAGTTTTACCAGATCTTCTAATACCTTTTTTCCGGAAACTTCACAAAGACCAATAAGGGCAGGTAAAATTCCGTTTTCTTCCTTCATTAAACGAAAAACATGAGCAATTTTTGAAAGTTTAGTTCTGTACTTTCTGTCGTCCCAGTTTCGTAATCCTGATCTTGTAGGATCGAGTTTATGAATCTGCGGCGGATCGGGTAAAAACAAATTTTCAACATTGTAAAAAGCAAAAAGCTCCATCAACATATTTTTCTAAATTGTGACAAAATTTTAATCAAATTTATCATTAAAGATATCAAGAATTTTGATGATTATAAAATCTTAAATCAAATTAATTTTTAAAATCTTAATATGTTATTACAATGATAAATAATGGGCAAATTTACAATATAAATTTCAAACAAACCCATGTATGATTCAATAAAAAATAATCCATTTAAAAGTGATATAAATGGGGTGAAAAATGTAATGAAAGGTATTATAAATGTAAAATTTTCAGTGAAAACTACTTCTCACATAAGTTTTTTTACTTATTCTAAAAGGTCGGGGCGCTTTTCTGTAGTGATTTTTACTGCTTGTTCGTGTCTCCATTCCTCAATTTTAGCGAAATTTCCACTTAAAAGTATTTTTGGAACTTCCAATCCTTTATAAGATTCAGGTCTTGTGTAAATGGGAGGAGAAAGCAGGTCATCTTGAAAACTGTCTGTTAAAGCACTTTGTTCGTCATTCAAAACTCCAGGAACAAGACGGATGATAGAATCAGCCAAAACACAAGCTGCCAATTCACCACCAGTCAAAACGAAATCTCCGATTGATATTTCTTTGGTAATATGCAGATCTCTTACACGCTGATCAATTCCTTTGTAGTGACCGCACAAAAAAATCAGATTGTTTTTAATGGATAAAGTATTGGCGATTTTTTGGTTTAAAGTTTCTCCATCGGGTGTTAAATAAATGATTTCATCATATTCTCTCTGAGATTTAAGTTCAGAAATACATTTATCTATAGGCTCAATCATCATTACCATTCCTGCACCACCACCGTAAGGCTCGTCGTCAATCTGGCGGTGTTTGTTGATTGACCAGTCTCTCAACTGATGAAAATGTACTTCTACAATACCTTTATCAACTGCTCTTTTCAAAATAGAAGTTTGAAACGGGCTTTCCATTAATTCTGGAAGCACGCTTATAATGTCAATTCTCATTGCTGCGTATTATTTTTTTGAGATGGCGAAATAATCAGACGTAAGGAAGAATCTTTATTAAAATAGCTCCACATCCAATTAAAAAATATCGCCAGTTTATTTCGGACGCTCAAAATAAGCATTAAATGTAAGAACATCCAAAAATACCAGGCTAAAAATCCCTGAAATTTTATAAATGGTAAATCTACAACGGCTCTGTGTTTTCCGATGGTTGCTAATGAACCTTGGTCTTTATACTCATATTCAACCCATTCGTTTTTATTTTTCCTCAGAAAATTTTTGCCTAAATTTTTCGCCTGATTGATGGCAACATTCGCAACTTGAGGATGACCTTGAGGATATTTCGGAGTTTCCATGTAGGCAATATCTCCAACTGCATAAATATTGTCGTAGCCTTTTACTTTATTGAAACGATCAACGATATATCGATTTCTGACTAAATTTTCTGAAGGAAAACCGTCAATGACATTTCCTGTAACTCCTGCAGCCCAGATTACATTGTTCGACGGAATTTCTTTGCCACTTTTCATGTAGACTTTATTCCCGTCATAATCGGTTACGACTTCACCACTGAGGAAGTTTACTCCTAATTCTTTTAAATATTTTTCAGATTTTTCCTGAGCTTCAGGGCTCATTACGGCAAGTGGTTTTTCAGTAGAACTTACGAGAATAATTTGAAGGTGATCAAAATTCATATAAGGATAATCTCGCGGAAGAATTTCTTTTTTCATTTCTGAAAAAGCTCCGGCTAATTCCACTCCAGTTGGTCCGCTTCCTACGATAACGATATTCCAGTTTCCGTCGTCGCTTCGGCTTTTTTCGAGAATCAGTTTTTCGAAAGTCAGTAAAACATGATTTCTGATGCTAATGGCTTCCTGAGTATTTTTCATCCCAAAAGCTTTACTTTCGAGATCTTTATTACCAAAGAAATTGGTTTTACAACCAGTCGCGATAATTAATTTGTCATAAGTGAATTCTGCTTCGTCTGTAATGACCTTATTATTGGCCGGATCAATAGATTTTACATCGGTTAAACGAAACTGAGTATTTCTGGATTGCTGAAAGATTTTTCTGAAAGGAAAAGAAATATTGGAAGGCTCGATTCGTCCACATGCAACCTGATAAAAAAGGGGTTGAAACATGTGGTGATTTACTCTGTCGAGAACAATTACCTTTTTATTTTTATTGTTCAGCGTTTTTGCAAGCTGCAATCCCGCAAAACCTCCTCCAATGATGATAACCTTTTCGCGTGTTTCCATAATACACAAATTTACTTATTTTATTTAGTATTTTTAAGGCTTAAAAAGTTAGTTTTACAAAACTTTATGAGCGCTAAAAAGTACACCAAAAAAACTGCCAAAAACATCCACAAATCAAGACGAAAGAATTATTTTTTGCGTCGGAAAATTGTATTGCTCATCTTGGTGATTGTGCTTATCGGAACAGGTTTATATCTAAAGCAATCAATCAGTTACTATTATGCTTTGTATTTTAATAAATTCGCTCATAAGAAGCTGAAAAACAGCGAATCTGAAACTATAAGAATTCAGAAAATTATTTCAAATAATTTGGATAAAACTTATGGTTTTGACATTTCTCATTACCAAAATAAAGAAGATATAAAATGGGATAGCCTGAGCATCGGTAATAAAACAATTCCGCTGGAATTTGTGGTGATGAGAGCAACCATGGGAAACCGAAATGCAGATAAAAATTTTGATGAATTTTGGTCTTCCGCAAAAGAGCATAACCTAATCCGTGGAGCGTATCATTTTTACAGAGCTGATGAAGATCCGGTCATTCAGGCAAATAATTTTTTGGATAATGTAAAGCTTGAAAGTGGTGATTTACCGCCAGTTTTAGATATTGAAAAAATTCCCAAAAGTAAGTCGAAAGAAAAACTAATTGAAGATTTAAAAGTCTGGTGCAAAATTGTAGAAGAAACCTACGGTGAAAAACCTATTATTTACACTTATTATCATTATTACAAAGATTTTCTTAAAGGTGAGTTTGAAGGTTACCCAATCTGGCTTGCTAATTACAATGATGTTCCCGAACCTTCACCTGAAGATCAATGGGATTTCTGGCAGTTTACAGAAAACGGAATTGTGTACGGAATCAATTCTAAAATAGATCTGAATATCTATAACGGCGGAGTTTGGTCGCTGAAAAGCTTAACCTTAGATTAAAATTATATTAATCCCCACTGAAAACAATTTCTCATCAGATCTGACGTATTTTTGGAATTGGTTTTTCGGAGAATATTTTTTCGGTGAGTACGAACTGTATAAAATGAAATATGCAAAAGTTTTGCAATTTCGGAAGCAGAATACCCTTTGGTAATATAATTCAGGATTTCTAATTCACGTTTGGAAAGAGATTCTTTTGGCTGATCTGTAAAATTCTTTTTATAGTGCATTTGATGAAAATCTGTTCTACCTCCGATGCCCGACAACAAAACGGTGTATGGATTTTCAGATGTGATGTGCTGAATATTTGTATGGATATTAACGGCTTGAAGAAGTTTTCCGTTCTCATCTTTTTGGGTATGTAGAGCCTGATGGTGAAACATCTCGTAATTTCCTTTAGCTGTTCTCATACGAAAACAATAACTGGATTTAAGTTGTTGTTGGTACTTAAAGCCATCGATTTCTTTCATTTTTTCCAAACACATTCTTTCAGCATTCATTACAAAATCTAAATCGTCTGGGTGAATAAGATCTATAATTTCATCCAAGTTATCAGGATAATTCTTTATACCATGCATTTTTAAAATGTTTGGATGATGACTACTAAGTGTACTGTTACCAATATTGATAACATAATAATAGAACTCACCTAGCGCAAACATCTCTCCAATAATATTTTCTATAGAGGGAGAAGATAAGATTTGGTGTTTATTATTTAGTACATCAGCATAATCATTCCAAACATCTATTAGAAGATGTTTTTTTTTCATGGGTTTTAGTTTTAGTAAAAATAGTTAAAATTTGTTAAAAATACTACAATTGTAGTATTGCGAAAAAAAAATGGTTTAAAGAATTTTGTGAAGAGGAAATAGTAGTTATTATAGAATAATATAAGAAATAGTAAATATTTCAAATATGTAAATGATAAAAAGTTTTTTTTAACAAATAAAACTATGAAGACATTACCATTTTACATATGAAGATGAAATTATCTATAGAAAGCTCAACTGCCAAAATTTTAGTAGTTACTTTTTCTGCTTTTTAAAAAAAACTAACCATAAAAACAAAAGTAATCATGAGAACAAAAATTTTATTGCTGTTTCTGCTGGGATGGGTGGGAATGGTATCTGCGCAAAAAAGTAATGATAAAGAAGCTGCTGAAACTGAATTTAAAAATCTAAATGAAGTTTTTTCTAAGTATTTAAATCTTTACAATACAACCAATGATCAATTGAAAAAAAAGAATACAGAACTTTCTGGAAAATCAGATGATGCTCATTTAAAAAAAATACAAGATTTATTTAAAGAGGCAAAAGCATATAATGATACTTTAGCTGTAAAATATCAACTTTTTCTGAATTACAAAGGTGTTTTTATGGATAAAGGTGTAAAAGAAGCAGATATAGATAACTGGTTTGGATATAAAGATCAAAACTTTACAAAATCAGCTGAAACTGTTACAGATACTAATGTTTATATGTATTTTGGTGAAAATAAAGTGTTGAAGGAAGATATTCTTAAGGATAAAAATGATGAAGCATCTCAAATTCTTAGAAGTGTCATCAATAATAAAGGTAAGGAGAGTTATTTTGGAGATATTATCATTCCTAAAAATAAAGAAAAGTTTTATTTTTATAAATATGTTGAAAAAAAGAAAATAAGAGAAATAAAAGATATTGGTAGTAAATTCCAAAAAAAGAAAGATTCTCTTATTTCTAAAAAACAATGGGATACAATAAAGTTAAATGATGATGCTAAAAAGTTTAGGATTGATATTATTGAATATCTAGATGAAAATAAACTTGTTATTGATAAAATTGATAATAATGGAGATTATGTTTTGCAACCTAAATTAATATATCGTTTTAAAAAACTTGATGTTGAAATAAAAGATGGGTACTTCTGTGATATAAGAGCGTTTGTAGAAGATGAAGAAGGAAATGAACATGTTTTTACAAATCAGATTGGTATAAGTATTTTATTTTTTTCAAATTTTGGTACAAGAAAAATGATGTCATACAAGAGTTCAATAAGAAAAAATTCTTATAGTGCTTATAAAGAATATACAGATGAGAAAATGAAGTATGTATTTATAAGCTTATCTGATGTAATGAATTATAATTACAAAGTTGGTAATCATTATATTCCTCATGATATTGCTTTGGAGCTTCCTACAAAGCCTAATGAAAATGAAAATGGAAATGCTATTTATCAAATAAAGCAGGAGACTTATTTGGAAAAAATATTAGAGCTAAGAGCTTATACTGACTTTTTGACTCTTTTTGGTGATTCACAGAATGGTTTGGCACAGGTTGAAGGCAAAGCGAAATTTTATTTGTTTCCCTACCCATTTAGGTTTTTTGGAAGTAAAAGAACTCTTGGGCAAATAGAATATTTTCCGGCTGTTTCTCCTTTTGTAAATTATTCAAGATTTGAAAAAGATTCAAGATATGTGAAAACGACTTTTGATAATGGAAACTTTATTGTGAAAAATGATATAGATCTTATTGAAAAAAGATACTTAATGATGGGGCTTGATCTTGAAGTTTTAAAGTGGCAAAATAAAAGTGCACCAGTAAGCTTAAGTTTGTATGGATTGCTAAATTATAATATTTCTGAAATGAATATTAATGTCATAAATGATACTATTACTAAAAGTGTTAAAGCAATGGGATTTGGAGGTGGATTGCATTTAAGTACAAAACGATTTAATAATTTTGGATTCGATTATAAGGCAGAATTTTCATGGTTTGATTTTAAGAATTTTAATCCTTATCAAAATCAAAATCAAAATATAGCGTTACCTTCAATCATTCCTATTTTCAGAAATGAAGCAGAAGTTTTTTATCATCCTAATGGAAGTCCAAATCAAGCAATATTCGCACGTTTAATCACCTATAATTATTTAGGGAAAACTAATGATCAATCTTTTTATCAGTTTCAGTTTGGTTATAAGTTTGCCATAGGAAATAGGACAGTAAGTGCTAAGAATTAATATTAGCTACTTTAAAACAAAAAAACCTTCCATTCGGAAGGTTTTTTTTATCTAATTTGAAATGTATCAATTATAAAGAAGAAGAATGAACCAACATATCAACCAACTTGTTTGAGTAACCCATTTCGTTGTCATACCAAGAAACAAGCTTTACAAAGTTTGGAGAAAGCATGATACCAGCATCTTTATCGAAGATAGAAGTTCTCTTATCTCCTATGAAATCCTGAGAAACTACAGCATCTTCAGTGTATCCTAAAATACCTTTCAATTCACCTTCAGAAGCTGCTTTGATTACTGCACAGATCTCTTCGTAAGAAGCACCTTTTTCAATTCTCACTGTTAAATCTACTACAGAAACGTCAACAGTTGGTACTCTGAAAGACATCCCTGTTAATTTTCCGTTCAATGAAGGAATTACTTTTCCTACTGCTTTTGCAGCACCTGTAGAAGAAGGGATAATGTTATTTAGAGCAGCTCTACCACCTCTCCAGTCTTTCATTGAAGGACCGTCAACAGTTTTTTGAGTAGCTGTTGTAGCGTGTACAGTTGTCATTAAACCTTCTACGATCCCGAAGTTATCGTGAATTACTTTAGCCAAAGGAGCTAAACAGTTTGTAGTACAAGATGCATTTGAGAAGATTTTTACATCATCTGTAAGCTCAGTGTGGTTTACACCCATTACGAACATTGGAGTATCATCTTTAGAAGGAGCTGAAAGAATTACTTTTTTTGCACCTGCAGCAATATGTTTTGCAGCACTTTCTTTATCTAAAAATAAACCAGTAGATTCTACTACATAATCAGCACCAATTGCATCCCACTTAAGGTTGCTTGGGTCTTTTTCTGCAGTAACTCTGATTTTTTTCCCGTTTACTACAAGGTCATTTCCTTCTACAGAAACTTCTCCTGGGAAAACTCCGTGTACAGAGTCATATTTTAACATGTAAGCCATGTATTCTGCATTGATAAGGTCGTTGATTCCTACAACTTCGATGTTGCTTCTTTCTGTCATTGCTCTGAACACAAGACGACCGATTCTACCAAAACCGTTAATACCTACTTTAATTGTTGACATAGTGTTTTACTTTTTTAAAAATTATATTAAATAGATTAGATTGCTAAAATTTCTGAAATTAATAAAAGATCTTTATTGATTTCATTATGTTTTTTAATGGCTTCTTCAATAGGAGTGTACGTCAAATCATTAGAACGCATTCCTGCCATTACATTGGTTTCACCATTCATTAATCCGACTACGGCTCCATAACCAAGTCTGCTTGCCAAAACTCGGTCTGCACAACTTGGCGAACCTCCTCTTTGCATATGACCTAAAACTGCTACTCGGATGTCGTAATCAGGAAATTCTGCTTTTGTTTTTTCTGCTAATTCATAAACGTTGGCTAGCTTTTCACCTTCCGCAACTACGACGATGCTTGATGCTTTTCCTGTTTTTTCAGCATTTCTGAATTTTCCAAATAAATCTTCAATGCTGTCTTTTCTTTCAGGAATAAGGATATCTAAAGCTCCGGTTGCCAAACCACTGTTTAACGCAATAAATCCTGCATCACGCCCCATTACTTCAACAAAGAAAACTCTGTTGTGAGAAGTTGCTGTATCACGGATTTTGTCGATTGCATCCATTGCTGTATTTAAAGCGGTATCGTAACCAATCGTATTATCGGTTCCAAAAATATCGTTGTCAATCGTTCCCGGTACACCAATTACTCTGATTCCGAATTCTTCATTAAAGATTTTTGCACCGGTGAAAGTTCCGTCTCCGCCAATACAAACTAAACCGTCAATTCCTAATTTCTGACAGTTTTCATACGCTTGTTGACGTCCTTCTTTGGTTCTGAACTCCACGGAACGGGCAGATTTAAGAATCGTACCACCCTGATTGATTATATTTTTTACAGAACGAGCTCCCATTTTCAGGAAATCATCGTGAATAAGACCATTGTAGCCCTCTCTTACTCCGTAACATTCGATATTATAGTAATTTGCAGTTCTTACAACTGCTCTTAATGCTGCGTTCATACCCGGAGAATCTCCTCCTGAAGTAAGAACTGCAATTTTTTTTACAGCACTTTCTTTCATCTAGTAAAAAATTTCAAACACAAATTTACGAAAACAAGTTCAGATAACTGTAGCATTTCGAGAATAACTTTAAGGAATAGGTTTTTAATATTTAATAGAATTAATATGTCTAAATTTAAGGTTGTTCATCGCATGTTTTACATCAAAAAACACCTATGAGATAAATCTGTAATTGTTATTAATATTAAATATTTATAGCATAGTATTTCCTTCAAAAATAAAATTTTTAATATTTCTATATCGTTAGAAATTAATATCTTGGAATACCAAATTTAAAATATTTAACTATGAAAAAATGTGTATTTTATGTACTCGCAATTTTTGCATTGAGCTCTTGTTCTACAGAAGAGATGCAAACCAATGCTATTGAAGCCGAAATTGTACAGACAGATCCGCTAAGTGCAAGACAGATCAACGAGCAGATCAACCAAACCACTAAGACGAAAGGAAGGTTTTCCTGGAATGAAGCTTCATCACACTTTTTGTGGAGCGGAATTGTTCAGGGAAATAAAATTGCTTCCATTGGTTTCGGAAATTCAAAAGATGATTTTGATAAAAGTAAATCTTCTAATTCTGAGGCTCTGCAACAGGAAATTTTAGATGTCATTCAGCAATATGAAGGGAAAAACAAGCGAGTTTTGTTAGCTTCTGATGAATTTCTAAATCAAATGGATGTTTATATCGAAAAGCAGGAAACAGTAATTGCTTTGCGAAAGTTAAAATCAATCCGTTATTTCGAACCTGCAGATTACCGTTATTTTGAAAATGAAAATAAAATCAATGGAACCGTAGCTAAATCAAGTGGAAGTTCTTCAGGTTGTGGTCTTGAATCTACCGCTTTGAATGCTTCAGATTATATAACTGTTACTCCCAACGCAAAAGCACCTTGGTCTTTCGCAAAACATAATATTACCAGCGCATGGAATTACAGTACAGGAGCGGGTGTTACCATTGGATTGATTGATTCAGGAGTTTCTTTCAATCAAAGTTTGTTGAGTGGCAGTTTTAATAATGGTTCGTCTTCGGGAAGAACAATTAGTAAAAATGGAGTGTATGTAGATTCTGTTTGGCCGTGGAGTTCTGGTTACGACGGAGCGGATGATAAATGCGGTCACGGAACGAGCATGGCTTCTGCAATGGCAGCTCCGAGAAATAATCAGGGACAACCTGTTGGTGTTGCCTATAATGCAAATTTGATTTCTTATCGTGCAGCTTCTAATGTTGTTTTGGATGGTTATCATGAGCAAGAAGGAGTCAAAATAGCCTTTACCAATCTTGGAAATACGGCAAATGTGAAAATAATATCAATGTCGATGGGACATATTTTCTCAGTCGGAAAAATTGAAGATGGTGTAAAATATGCTTATTCTAAAGGGAAACTGATTTTCTGTGCAGGTGGAACTTCTACAAGCTTTACAACATTTGTCGGGGTGATTTTCCCAGCTTGGATGCCTGAAACACAGGCAATAACGGGAGTTAAAGAAAATACTTCAAATCAAAAATGTGATGTTTGCCACTCTGGAAGCGAGATAGATTTTACCTATCAAATGGAAAGAGCTTCCGGAAATAATATTCCTGTGTTAAGTTATTATAATGCGCAAACAGATTATGTAGGTGGTTCTTCTGTAGCAACAGCTTCCACAGCAGGAATTGCAGCTTTGGTTTGGTCTAAAAATCCGTCATGGACGAGAGATCAGGTTTTAAATAAAATGAGACAGTCTGCAACGTATTATCCAACAAAAAATGCAGATTTTGGATATGGAAATATTAATGTTTTACAGGCTGTACAATAGATTCAAAGTTTTTAGAAGAATTATAATTTAACTAACTTTTTACTGATAACTATAATCGGAGGATCAATTCTTCCGATTTTTTGTGATTTTACCTTAGTAATTACAGTTTTAATTTAGTTTAAAAAGAATAATGATATTATTTGTTTTTAATATGATATTGAATATGTTTTATTTTTATTAAAATTATTAATATAATAATATATGTTTATTGAATGTTGTTTGAAAATATTGATTTGGTAATTATACTTAAAATTAAAAATACGTATTTATACGCTATTAAATATATTTTATCTGTAGTAGCTTTGTCATGTGATCACAAACAAATACAGAGAAGTTTAAAAAACAATCTGTATAAAAAACTTAAACCATGGAGACCAGAAACCATTTAAAACGGGGCGAAATCCGAAAAGCCACAAGAGTAGGAAAATCAAAATATTAATCATGACAACAGCACAAGAATCATTAGTAGGAGGATGGACAGCGTATCACGCTCTTACGCCACAAGATCAAAAAGTATTTGACGAAGCAATGAGAGGATTTGTAGGAGTAAAATATACTCCGCAACTTGTATCTACACAATTGGTTAACGGAACTAATTACCGTTTTAAGTGTGTAGCATCTATGCCGCCTTCAGAAGTTGTTTGGGATGCAATCGTAGAAATTTACAGCCCGATTGAAGGTGTACCACATGTTGTTGCAATTACAAGAATCTAATTGAAGCAATTACATATTAGAATCGGAGGATTTATCTTCCGATTTTTTTTGTACAAAAATTTTAGTGATTATCAATCTCCTAATTGGTAATCTAAAGGCAAAAGAAATTCAATTTTATTTTTAGTGAATTCTCCTTGATACATCAGATTAGGATTAGAATTGTTACCGTTGCTATAAATTTCATAAGTATCGTCATTCGAATGGATATGGGTCATTTGTTTTATAGGAAATTTACTTTTTACAATTTCCTTGCCTTTAAGCTCATAAAAGTATTTATCGTGTTTTACCTCAAGAATGTCTTTAAAGTCAAGGAATAATTTGTTATCAGATTTTTTTGTATAATCAGTTTCGGAAATATTAGGTTTTGTAACTGCGACTCTGTATTTTGGTTCGTTGTTTTTACGGGTCATAATATCCTGAATATCCTCTGGAATAACAATCGTTTTAGTAGGTTTAAAAGTTTTTGTAAAATCTTTCAAATACTGCAACTCTTCTTCAGTTGGATATTTTGAATTAGGAAATTTAGTTACCTGATTCACGATAAAACTTTCATCTTTTGTTTTTCCGGCGTAAACACTTCTTAGAAAATGAAGAGAACTTCCATCGTAAGCATTCATTCTGTTGAGCTTTACTTTATCTGTATTTTTAGTTTCCTTAAAAAAACTGGTTCCCATATAAGTGGTCGTTTTATTTTCAAAATCGGCAACAAAATCCTGAAGATTATAGTCGATTAAATAACCTAAGTTTTTATTTTCTATAATTAAAGTTTGTGGCGCTTTTACCCTTAAAACTTTGTTCGTTTTATCGTAAGAAAACCTCAGCGAACGTTGGTTTTTAATCTTTACGTTAGATTGATCTGAACCAATAAAAGAATCCAAAAAGTATTTGATGTAATTTTTGTAGGCAGTTTCTGTAAAAGGAATGATAACAACTTCTTCAATTTCCTTAGCTTTTATCAAAACCACTTTTAGCTTTTTATTTAAAACTTCAGAAGTTTTTACAGTGAAAGTTTCGTAGTCATCTTTCTGAAAAACCAGACTGTTATTATTTGTTGAATTGAGGCTAAAACTTCCGTCTGCTGAAGAAACTGTTCCTGTTTTTGTACCATCTAAATAGATGTTGACATTCGCAATCGGTTTGTCGATGTCATTCACTACTGTACCTTTTATGGTTTGCGAAAAAAGTGCATAAAAAGGACAAATTATTAAGAAAAGTAATACTGTTTTTTTCATGGTAAACAATATTACTAAATTTATAGTGATAAAAAAAGAGGCTGAAAAGAAATTTATTTAACCGATTTTTACGCTCGTCATACTTAGCGAACCGCCAATTAAATCATCATTAAATAAAACCAAGTCCTCCGATTTATTTTTTAAACCTAAAGAATAAATCAATGGCAAATAATGATCGGGTGTCGGAATAGCATATTGCAAAGAAGTTCCCTGTTTTTGATAATCAATCAGGTTCTGAAAATTTCCGTCAAGAAGCCAGTTGTTGGTTTTTTCACGAGCTTCAATTGCCCAGTCCCAACCCGCTCCAACAGTATCAATGTTTCGCCAGTCAATTAATCTTAGATTATGAACAATATTTCCGCTGCCGATAATTAAGATTCCTTTTTCTCTTAATTTCTCTAATTTTTTAGCCAAATCAAAATGATATTGAGGCGGTTTTGTATAATCAATACTCAACTGAATCACGGGAATATCAGCGTTTGGATACATATGTTTAATAACCGACCAAGCTCCATGATCGAGTCCCCAATTGTGATCTTCTTCAACGATTGGATTTAAAATTTCAGCAACTTCATGTGCCAATTCAGGATTTCCGGGAGCTGGATATTGCACATCAAACAAAGCTTGCGGAAAACCACCAAAATCGTGAATCGTTTTGGGCATATCCATTGCAGTAACTTTTGTTCCGCGAGTAAACCAGTGTGCAGAAATACACAAAATCGCATTAGGTTTTGGGATCTCTTTTGCCACATTTCTAAAACCCTGAACAAACTGATTTTCTTCAATGGCATTCATCGGAGAGCCATGACCAAGAAAAAGAATCGGCATTTTCTGCGAATTTTTAAACTGGCTGCTTATATTCTGTAAATCGTTGAGATTCATTTTTACTAAGATTAAAAAAGGTTCAAGGTTAACTAATAATCCCTGAACCTTCTGATTTAAAAAACTAATTATTTCATTATTCCACGCTTTGTGGCTTGCAGAAACTTATTTTAAAATTAAGCTTGTTTTACAAACTGCAATTCACCTGCAATTTTCACTTCTTCACTTACCATTACACCTCCTGCTTCAAGAGCTGCATTCCAGTTAAGACCGAAATCTTTTCTGTTGATTTTTCCTTCAAAAGAAAAACCAGCTTTTGTATTTCCCCAAGGATCTACATTGATACCTCCAAAATCAACATCCAAAGTAATTGGTTTTGTAACTCCGTTTACGGTAAGATTTCCAGTTACAGAATTGTTAAGAGCATTAGATTCAAAAGTAATGGTTGGGTTAGCTTCTGCGTTAAAGAATTCTGCAGATTTCAGGTGATTATCTCTGTCTGTATTGTGAGTAGAGATAGAGTCTACATTGATTGTAGCGGTAGTTTTTGCATTGGCAAAAGTATCGTCTTCAGCTTCGATTTCTGCATTGAAATTGGTAAAGTTACCTTTGATGTTAGAAATCATCATGTGTTTTACTTTAAAAGTAATCTCACTGTGCGCTGGGTCTAAATTCCATTTTGTAGCCATTGTATGTATTTTTTTGTTGTTATTTATAATGCAAATCTAAGGCAAGAATGATTTCCGATTCATTGATTTAGGATAAGAAATTGATTTTAATATAAATTTAATGAGAATTCTGTAGTTTTTTGTTCATTAAAGAGGTAAATCTTGTTTCAGGTTTTAAAATTCATAAATAATTAAAGAAAATAATTCTATTTTTGTTAGGCAATGGAAAATAAATCCCCGTTTTTAGACACTTTATTTCTTCTTAGAAAAGAGGGCGTACTGACTATTTTTTCAGATCTTAAAACATTGACTAAAAAAGAAGAAAATGATGCGGAAGATTTTTTTGAATCTGAATTTGAAAAAGAAAGATTAGATTTTTTATCAGATAAGATTTCATTCAATAAAGAATCTGCCATTTGGGCTGCGAAAATTTTGTATCACAGTACTCAGTTGTATTTAATAAGAAAAGATACGGCGAAAGATTTAGAAAAATTGATTCCTCAATATCAAGATGAAAAAGATGTTTCCTCAATTTTAGCTGCAGATTTGTCGTTGAGGTTTTTACCACAATTGCTCGATGCACTTCAGGTTGCAGACTCTACAGATCCTTTGGCGAAAATGCTGCAAAATATTTTACATCAGTTTCATTATTCAGGAATTGGATTAGATTTAAATCTTGAAAAAATCAATTGGGAAGAAGAATTAAAAGACAACACCTACCGAAAATTATATCTTGAAAGAATCGTTGAAAAGAAAGCCTATAAACTCGCAGAAATTCCTTACATCAATCATTTATTGATCGCAGAATTTGGAATGTATAAAGATACTTTTTGGAAAGAATTAAAAATAGTAGAAAACTAATCTGTTTGTATTTCTTGGCTGAGTAGAACGCCTTTGCGAACTTAAAAACGGTTAGCTGTTAAAAAAAACTTTGCGCTCTTTGCGTTTAAAAAGCAGAAGCAAGAAAAAATATAAAGAAAAAATGACTCAAAATATAGAAAAACTAAACAAAGTTCTCGCCTTTGTTAAAGACACTTTTGTCGGAAAAAATGACGTTGTAGATCTGCTCGGGATCTGTTTGCTGGCAAGAGAAAATGCATTTTTGTATGGTCCTCCCGGAACCGCAAAATCGGCCATTGTAAGAACGTTGGCAAATACGGTAACAGACGGTAAAAACTTTGAATATCTTTTAACACGTTTCACCGAACCCAACGAAATTTTTGGTCCTTTTGATATCAGAAAATTAAAAGAAGGAGAATTGTTGACCAACACAGAAGGAATGATGCCTGAAGCGTCGATGGTTTTTCTGGATGAAATTTTCAATGCCAATTCGGCAATCCTGAATTCACTTTTGATGGCTTTAAATGAAAAGATCTTCAAAAGAGGAAAAGAAACAAGGAAGCTTCCTGCATTGATGTTTGTCGGTGCAAGTAACGTTCTTCCTGAGGATGAAGCTTTGAATGCACTTTTTGACCGTTTTTTAATTAGAATTAATGTTGATAATGTAAATCCTGATCTTCTTCAACAAGTGCTTTTGGCCGGAAGAAAACTCGAAAATATTCTGGAAACAGAAACTCCTGAGATCTTTTCAGATGAAATCCGGGAGCTTCAGAATTTGTGTAAAAACATAGACCTGAAACCCATTTATGAAGTTTATTTAAATACAATTATCAACCTTAGAAATACAGGAATTGCGATTTCGGATCGAAGAGCTGTGAAACTGCAAAATTTAATCGCGGCAAGTGCTTTAATTTGTGGTAGAAACGAAGCGATTCTTTCAGATTTATGGGTGTTGAAACATATTTGGGATACCGAAGAGCAGATTGAAATTTTAGAAGGAATTATCAACAGAACGATTGAAAAAGACGACCATCCGAAATCTCATCCACAAGCTTTACAGAATAAAATTCCCAATCCTGAAGAGGTGATGAAAGATGTAAAGATCCTGATCGAAAAATGGAATAGCGGAACATTAAGTTTTGAGGAACAAAACGTGATAAAAGATAAATTAAGATATCTTCAAACCCGATGCGACTGGATCAGAAACCCTGAACAAAAACAATACATTCAACAAGAAATCGAAAGTTTATGGCAGAAGATTCTTCAAACAGTATAAAAACTTTTTGGGCAGAACTTCCAAAAGCGGATGAAGATTTTCTTGGTGCAATTCGAGACTGGAAAAATGTTCAGATTGCGATGGATGAAGAAGTGATTTGGCTGAAAGGTTTTACTGATGAACAGGCGGCTTCATCGGATATTCAGCAATTGCCAAATTTTATTTTGTATGAATTGAGGGATGGACTTTTATTCAGAAAAGATGCATTGGTTCCAAGCAAAAAAATGAGAACCGCTTTGCTGTGGACTCCAATCGATAAAGCCTTAAAGCTTACTTTTCCTATTTCGAATAATAATTTTTTTGGAATTAATGAAAAGGTTGATGTCAAATTAAAATCTAGTGAGGAAGAGCAGCCTGCAATGGCTTTGCTTTGCTCAATTTCGGAAATTAAAGAAGTAATTATTACGACACCAAAATTCAAATTAGAAAAACTGGATTGGATTGTTATTAATGATAAAGCATTGTTTATGGGAACTCCATTATTAGGCTTTCCCGGAAAAACTTTTTGGTTAAAAGATGATCATCTTCTACCAACAGGTTTTGATTTTGAATTTAAAAATCTGAGTTCTTTATTACAAAGAAAATATAATGAATGCAACGAAGACTGGCTTTTGTGGAGCGAAAACGGGAGTGTTTTAAATATCAAAAAAGAAGATTTGAGAAAACTATCTGTAAGCTCATTTCGTCTGACTGAAAAATCACAAGAATGGAGTTAACCGAATATTTCCAATCATACGAAGATTATTTCTGGGAGTGGGCGACTGATGAAGATATTCCCGACGATTCAGGATATAATCAAAATAATCTGATTTCGTTTCAGAATATTGGGGCAGTTGTTTATAGACCTTATCTGATTGAGATCCTGAAGGAGCTTCAACTTAACGGGTTACCAACTTTGAGCCCTCTTTTATTAGCTTTATATGCAACAAATGAAGGATATTTAGATCTAAAAGGTATTAAAACGAATCTCAGAAAACATCCTTTGGCAGCGCATGAATATGTTAAACATTTGATCCGTCCTGCGTTTCAATTTTTAGAAACATTAAAATCTCTCCATCACAATTATAAAAAAGGGAAAAATAGAGTTCTTCTTTTACAGACAATATTCAAGTATGCGTCCAATAATATTTCGGAAAAACAATCAGAATATATTTTAAATGGATATTTACGAAATTCACGAAAAATTGCCGATTCAGCACAAAAAATAGAAATTACTGTTTCGAAGTTTTCCAAAGATTTAGGGATCTTGGTTGCTTTGAATGAGAAATTTCCTTCAAGTCAAATGATTATTCAAGTAATGAAAGGTAATTTGAAAATTGCTGATATTGAAGAAGAAGTTATTGAAGAAGAAACAACAATAGAAACCGGTAAAGATTTTATTCAGGAACTCATCGAAGAACCCAAAACTTTTCAGGTTGGAAGTTTAATTAAAAGAATCTGGAGCGGGCTAAAAATTCCGATGCGTCATCTTTCTCCCGGTGAACAACCGATTGGCGGAGTTTCAGATATGACCAACAAGGGCGATTTCAGCAGAATGCTTTTGTCTGAATTTGCCAATGAAGATGAGGTTTTTATGAATCGTGTGGCGAATAATGAAGCTTTATACATTCAGCGTGAAATTCCACCTGAAGAAAATGTTTTTGAAAGAATTATTTTAATAGATACTTCCCTGAAAAACTGGGGAACTCCGAAAGTTTTGGCTTTTGCATCGGCAATTGCTGTTATCAAGCATCCAAAAGCGCATTCAGAGTGTAAAGTTTTTGCTTTAGGACAAAATTCAATTCCGATAAAGCTTGATAAAGTGGAGGAGGTGATCGATCATCTTAATATCGTAAGTCCGGTTTTGGAAGTTTCTCAGTCATTGGACAAGTTTTTTAGTGAAGAGCATGCCGAGAAAGATCTTGAAGTTTTTTTTATTACCAATCAGGAAAATTTAGAAAATCAAAAGCTACAGAAAGTCATTCACGAAAATCGGGATCGTCTAAAATTTTTGGTGACAACTTCAGCAGAAGGCGAACTGAATTTTTACAAGCATCATAAAGGAACAAGAAAACACGTTCAGAAAATCATGCTTCCGCTGCAGGAATTATGGGCAAATCCACCGAAGAGAAATCAAAAAGGAGAAAATAACAACTCCCCGAGAAGTAAAAAAGCAGATGTTCCTTTGAATTATCCGATTTTATTTCCAACCTCAAAAAATAGAATTGCTACATTTTTGTATGAAGGAGAGTTTTTTATTTTAAGTTCTAAAAAACAGTTGCTAAAAACTTATTTGTCAGATAATTATTACAATAAAAATTATTATGATCAGTATAAAATTCATCGGGGTTGCGAAGTTTTATTTGAAGATATTTCGGTGAGACCAAAAGGTCAGTTTGCTTTAGCTAAAAACAAACAACATCAATTTATTTTATGTCATTATCAACGAGATAAAAAATTGATTTCTAAATTAAACTTAAATACAAAAGAATATTCTGAGCTGAATTTGTCAGGGCATAAAATTCCCCATCAGCATAAATTGATCTATTTTGATAAAAATTTTTATTTACATCAAATTGAACTTCCTTACAATTACAGGATAAACTTAGATGGTGATATCTCTTTAGAAGAAACTTTTGACAAGGTTAATGAAATGGATAAAAATAATTCAAAAGTTGAAACTGAACTCAATAAATTGAATAATATCGGAGTTAAAATTTTAAATAATTTCAATAATGTCGGAATCAATACTGAACTTGGATTAGTGATTTCTAATAATGAACTGACCCAGAATTATGATCACTCATTGGTTTTTTACAGGAATAAATATCCGATGAAGATTTTTGCTCAGCAAAATAAAAACAGATTTACATTTTCTGAAGGCAGCGAAATTATTACAGATTCCCGTGGAATGCTGACTTTTAAAAGCAGTAATCAAAACATTCCGGAATTTTATATTCCATCTACAGAATCCGGCTATTTGGCTTTGGCGAGTCATACCGAATTCGGAGGTTCAGAATATTATTTGCCTGAAACCACTTTACTGAAAATAAGAAAAATGGAAGACATGATTTTGGAATATTTAGAACCATTTATTCATCAAATTGTAGAATATGGAACTGAGAATTAAACCTTTTCCGAAAAACAATTATCCTAAAAAAGGACTTTTGATAAAAAGTTCTTCACCATTGACGTGGTTGCACGAAATGGAAACTTTAGGAATTGATTTAAATGAAGTTCGGTCATTTCCAATTCCTTCCAATGAACCGAATATTTTGTATGGATGCTTTTTGATTTTTAAAAATTTAGCACCTTCTGAAATTGGCAAGAATTCTTATTTTCAATGTGTTGAAGACAGGCTTTTCATCCCTGAAAACACTACTTTTTATCCTAAACTCAATCCTGAAGACTGGCAAAATATCAATGCTGATTTTTTGGTGATGCATCCCGAGTTCGGTTTGGTGAAACTGAATGAAGAAATTGATTGTATCTCACTAATTAATCATCCTAAACAATCTGAAGATAAGATTCGAAAACCATCAAACGGAGTAACAATTCCCCAAGAAATTAAAAGTTTTATGGTGGAAATGGATGATGACCAAGTGATGGAAGCGCTTCAAAAACCACAAACCGAAGAAGAGTGGATGAAAAACCTGCCTTTTGATATGAAAAAAGTAATGGCAGGAAATAAAAAGGAAATCGAAAAATATTTAAAATATATTGAAAAATATCCTGAAAGAGCTGTAGAATTGGGAGTTCCGCTGGATATAATGGGAACTTCCAGAGGAGATGGGTTTGATAAATTCAAATTTGGAAACTGGTTTCAAAACTTTTTTGGTGGAAGTGATAATTCTTCAGGTGAAAACTCAGGTTCTGGGAATTATCGCTGGATCTTTTTTGTTTTTATCATTTTAATTGTAGTTGCGAGAATTGGGTTTCAGTTGACTAAAGATGAAACGGAGGAACATGTGAATTCCGGGAAAGTTCAACAGCAAAACAAGATCGGAAAAATTTTGGCTTTCAAATCAGGGATTACTGATATCGATATAAAAATTGATTCTATTTACAGAAAGCGAAGAGGGAAATTGATGAGCGATTTTCATGAAGCAACGAAAGAATTTCACGAAAAATCAATAGCTGATGTTGAAAAAGATGTAGAAAAATATAGAATTGATGAAGGGAAAACCAAAGATTCTCTCAAAACGATTTACAATAAAAAAATAGTAAAAGTAATTACAGAAAATACAGAAAAACTGCAAAATAAAATCAAAGATTCTCTCAAAAAAGAAGGCAACGGAATTCCTGCCGATAAAGGTGTAGTGAAAATGGTTCTCAATAAAAAACAGATCTTGATGGCTGATTCTTTAGGGAAACTCTACGGAACTATTGAGCCGCCAGTTTCTAAGATGGATGAAAATTCGCAGGCTTATCTTGAAGGAAACAATGGCGAGTCAGCTGATGGATCTGAAAAAGTTTCCGCATCAGAGATTTTTTGGCTGATTGTTTTAATGACGGGAGCTGTAGGATTGTACTCATTCCTTTTTAAAAAGAAAAAAATACATTTCGGTGGCGAAAATGTTCCGATAGGAATCAAAATTTTTCTCATGGTTGTTTTGACTGCGTTGTTGAGTTATATTTTTTATCCGATCATCGAAATGTTTGGCTATAATTGGTTTGTCTGGGTATTGATTATTTGTGTAGCTCTTCTTTTGTACAGACTTTTCCGTGAAGATAAAACCATTTTAAAATCTGAAGAAAATGAATAAGCAGAAGTTTATCGATAAGTTTCTGAGAGCACTTGTGGTTTTAGCAATCATCAAAATCATTGCGATTTTCGCTGAGCTTTTTCAGAAAACATTTTGGAGCGTCATTGGAAATCTGGTTATTTTCATTGTCGTTTTAGTAATTATATTTTTTGTAATCATCGCTCTTGAAAATAAAGAAAAATCTGGAAACTCTTCAGGAAAAAAAGGCGGTGGCGGAAATTTTTATCTTGAAAATTCTTTGTTTGACAGGATCAGAAACAAATACGAAGAATTAGCCGAAAAATACATTGCCGAAAAAGATTATACAAGAGCCGCAAAAGTCTATATGAATTTGCTGAATGACAATTATCGTGGCGCAAAAACGCTTGAGGATGGCGGTTTGTATAACGAAGCTGCTGTGATTTACCTTAAAAAATTAAAAAATAAATCGGAGGCTGCGTCTTGTTTTGAAAAAGCGAAGCAATATCAAAAATCGATTGAACTGTATAAAGAGCTCGAGCAAAAAGAAAAAGTGGGTGATCTTTATATACAAATTAACGATATCAAAAATGCGAATTCTTATTACCAAATGGTTGTTGATGATTATGTAAACAACGATCAAATGGTGAAAGCTTCTCTTATTTACCGCAAAAAAATGGATGTTCCGGAAGAAGCTCAGAAAATTCTTTTACAAGGTTGGGAAGAAAATAAAGATGCTTTTAATTGCTTGAATAACTATTTTGTAAATATCAATACTATTGAAGACCTGAATCATACAATTCAAAATTTATACCTCAAAACTCCTGCTGATAAGAAATTAATTTATTTGGAAGCGATGAAACATGAGTTTAAAAAAGATTCGAAACTACAGGAAACAACAAGGAATATCGCTTACGAAATCATTGCCGAAAATATAGAAAATCATTCTTCCATCATCAATGAACTGAAGCATTTCAATCCAAAAGATGAGGTGATTTTAAAAGATATTTCGAGATACAGAACAGGGAGAAATAAAATGTTTAGAAATTGATTTAATTAAAAGATTAAAAATTGTAAAATGGATAATACAAGTAAGTATCTTCATTTAAAAGATAAAGATAAAAGCGTGTACGAAATTGTAGATGAAATGATGGAACAGTATAAATCTACATTGGTTACAATTAAAAAAAGCAGAGAAATATTTCCGCAACTTTCATTAATGGAAGCAAAAGAGATTGTAATTATTAGAACTTCCGAACATAAAAGTTTATATGATTATCAAGGGAGCTTACTTCCAGATCTTGAAAAATTTTTGAATGAAGAGAATGACAGTAATGATTTATAATATTTGATGATTAAAACTTTTAAAAACTATCGGTTTTTATTACCCGTTCTCGTGAAAATTATAAATTAAAGAAGAAAAACAATTATCTTTGCCTCAATAAAATTATGACAATACAAAGAGCACATATCAGTTTAAATCTATGCGATCGCCCTGAAATAAAGGGATCGTTTGGATATGAATGGATGATGTCGGATGAGGCGAAATGTGCTTGCTTTGAAAATTTTTTACTGTAAACTCGTAAAGATTTAATCAAAATACTGCAAAAACGCCTCGATGACCGAGGCGTTTTTTGTGTTTTTAGGGCGGAAATTATTTAGAATGAAAAAAAATAACCATAAAAGTGAAAATAATTTAATCAACAATGAACAAATAATTAGAAAATAAGACGTGATAGGAAAACCAATGAGAGACAGTCATTTAGGTAAAATTGATATCTGTAAAATATTACGGACAAAAATTCCCTATTCTAAAAACTAAATATAACAATTTGATTTACAGTTAATTGTGTGAAAAATAAATTTGCGGATTTAAAAATTTCATACTTACTTTGCAACCGAAAATTAAAAGCAACACGTTTTTAATCTTTTCAAAAAACAATTTTAAACAACAAGAATATAATGAAACAATTACATAACATATCTAATCAGTATTCAGGACGAGACGGACAAGAGCCGATGGGATTTGCGTGTATTCTTGATAGTGAATTTGTGGATAAAAGGTGCTTATATAAATGGGTCAGCTAATGTAGCGACACGTCAAAAAATATAAAGCGCCTCCCGAAAAGAGGCGCTTTTTTCATGGTTTCTTTAGCTTATTTGGTAAAGCGTCGGTTTGTGGCACCGGAGAACAGGGTTCGATCCCCGGAGATACCCAAAAATGTGAATGGTCAACAGTGAATCTTTTTTCGCAAAAAGATTTTAAAAATTGACAAGCTAAGTGAATTAATAATTGACCGCTCACTAAATTAAAACAATCTCATAGCTCAATAGGTTGGAGCATCGGTCTGATACGCCGAAGGTTGAAGGTTCGAGCCCTTCTGGGATTACAAAATATAATCTTATAGCTCAATTGGATAGAGCGTTGGTTTACGACACCAAAGGTTGAAGGTTCGAACCCTTCTAGGATTACAAATAGAATCTCATAGCTCAAATGGTTAGAGCACCGGTCTTTTAAACCGGGGGTTGAAAGTTCAAATCTTTCTGGGGTTACAAAGAGCTCGTGGCTCAATTGGATAGAGCATCGGTTTTCTAAACCGAGGGTTACAGGTTCGAACCCTGTCGAGGTCACAAAAGGAGAGTAGGCAAATATTGGTTTGTTGCGGCTTATTGCTAATGAGTTCTACGACAGTAGTGAAGGTTCAATTCCTTTGCTCTCCGCAAAAAAAGGTCTATTGAGGTAATGGTAACCTGCCTGACTGTCGCTCAGGCACTGCGAGTTCGATTCTCGCATAGACCGCAAAGATTCACGGGAAATTTCGGATCCGACTGTCTCTCGGAGAAGATTTTTGAAGTGAATCTGCAAAACTGGAAAGATAACGGTGGTTGTTTACCCGTCTTGGACGCGGGAGGTCGCAAGTTCGAATCTTGCTTTCCAGACAATTTGCTCCATTCGTCTAATGGTTTAGGACGGCTGCCTTTCGAGCAGTAGATAAGAGTTAGATTCTCTTATGGAGTGCAATAATGTGAATGGTCAATAGTGAATTTCACTTCGTAAGTGAATTTGAAAATTGATAGCAAAGGGAATTGATAATTGGCAGTTCACATAAAAGATTTCGTAGCTCAATGGTAGAGCGCTGGTCTGTTAAACCAGAAGTTGAAAGTTCGAATCTTTCCGGAATCGCAAATAACTAAATGTTAATTGTTTCAAAGAGAAAGAAAAAGTTTGTCGAGAGCAGAAGATCTTTACGCCAAAAAAACACAAAAATATAGACAGGCTTTTTCTTAACTCAAAAAATGAAAATTAATAGATGGATGAAGAAAGTTGGAAGTTTTAAACATAATATAAATTTTTAGATAAAATAAAGTTTGTCAAAGCGCAGAATTTCTTATATCAAACAAAAAATTAAAACAGGCTTTATTTTTTTCAATTAGAAGCTAGATGTTAGAATTTAGAAACGTGATATTTCTAAAAACTATCAACTAGTTAAAAAAAACGATGGTTCGCCGAAGTGGAAGAGTCGGGGCGGTCTGCAAAACCGTTGCGTAAGCTGAGTGGGTTTGAATCCCATAACCATCTCAAATAACTAAAATGAGATTAGTTCCGAAGAAAAAGAAAAGTTTGTCGAGCGTAGAAGTTCTTACATCAAACAAAAAATAAAAGACAGACTTTGTTTTCTTCAAATGAGAAATTAGATGTTAGAATGAAAATCATTCATCTTCTATCAATTATCATCTATAAAAAAGGAAGTACGCCGAAGTTGGAGAGTCGGGGCAGACTGTAAATCTGTTGCTTCATTGCTGAGTAGGTTCGAATCCTACTACTTCCACCAACCGCTTATAATGTAAAGGAAGCATGCAGGAAATATACTCTTGTTGTTCAGGTTCGACTCCTGGTTAGTGGTCAAAAAAAGTGAAATGTGAATAGTGAATTTTGCTACGCAAGTGAATTTAAAACTTGACTGCAAAGCAAATTGAAGATTCAACATTCACAAGAGAAATGCTCTATTCGTCTAACGGTTCAGGACGCCTGCCTTTCGAGCAGAAAACAAGGGTTCGATTCCCTTATAGAGTGCAAAATATGAGTAATTAAAGTCCCAGTTCGAATCTGGGGAGAGGTACAAAAAATATAAGTAATGGGTAATGAGCGATGAGTAATCATTGCAAACACTAATTGAAGTATGATTTTAATATTACTAATTACCAATTACTCATTACTTATAAAAATGGAAGAGTGGTGTAGCAGGTCTGCACGTTAGTCTGAAAAACTAAAGGTACAGGTTCGATTCCTGTCTGTTCCGCAGGATATGATTAATAAGTGATGTGCAATGAGTAATTAAATTACACAAAAAAAAATTACTAATTACCCATTAATCATTACTAATGAATTGATTCATAGTGTAATTGGTCAGCACACAAGACTTTGACTCTTGTTGTTCGGGTTCGAGTCCTGATGAATCAACAAAAAGTGAATGTTCAATGGTGAATTTTGCTAAAGCGTGAATTTAAAAAAGGCTTTGTGCTCTTTGCTGAGTGAAACGCCTTTGCGAACTTTAAAAGTATTTAGTAGTAAAAAATCTTTGTGGACTTTGCGTTAAAATAAGCACTAAGATGAATTATGGATATTCAAATAATAATTAATAAAAATTTCAACAAAACAAATTTAAAACATGTAGAAAAAATGGAAACGCAACAACAAACATGGCAAAACATGACAGGAAAAATTTTCCAACATTCTATCACGCAATTGGTAGAAGAAGCCATCATTCGTGAACAAGCAAATGGACACCGACTGAAAGTTTGTGTGGGTTCAGACTCCCACGTTTACGGTGATGCCATTAATTATGCTACGGCAGTTGTCTTTATCCGTGAGGGAAAAGGAGCGTTTACCTTTATCAGAAAAGAAAGAGAAATACAGAATATCAGTATCAAAGAGCGAATGTTGAATGAGGTCAACAAATCCGTAGAAATTGCCTACACCATTTGCTCTATTCTGGAAACTTATGATGTGGAAATGGAGGTACACGCAGACATTAACACTGACCCTGACTTTAAATCCAACGTCGCTTTGAAAGATGCAATGGGATATATCCTTGGAATGGGTTATATATTTAAAGCAAAACCTTACGCATTCGCAAGTTCAAATTGTGCTGATATGATGGTGTAAAATAGCTGGAAGCGGGATGATGGAAGTTTTTTAATATCAGGAATATTAACTTCCCACATCCAGCTTTCAACTTCCATCCAAAAAAAAAAAGAAACTATGAAAACAATTTTAATCATTAACGGAGAAAAATACTGGAAAGACTATTTTGCAGGATTTAATGTGCTTCAGAAGAAAGTTCAGACCTCCGAATTTATAGTAAAAGATGGTGAATTGTATGTTATTGATGCGGATGGAGTCTATAAACCGGATGTGATTTTTTGGAGATTGGGAGCCATAAATCCTGAAGCGAAACACAGAAATATTTTAGAATTGATTGAATACTCAGGAATTCCTTGTGTGAATTCAGCTTCAACATTATTAATGGGTTACGAAAGATTATCAATGTTAAATAGATTGAGAAAACTCGGATTACCTGTTATTGATTTTAATGTAGCAACCAATACAACCCAACTGAAAAATCTCGAAATTCAATTTCCTTTTGTGATGAAAGTTGGAAATCATCACGGTGGATATGGAAAAAGTTTGGTTTCAACTGAAGAACAATGGGAAGAACTGAAAGATTTGCTGTTTATCCATCAGGATTATGTGACGACAGAGAAATTTATTAATTATAAATATGACATTCGTTATTTGGCTATAAATGATAAAGTCTGGGCAATGAAAAGAAAAGGCAAATATTGGAAAGCTAATTCATTAACTCAGGAATATCAAATCATCGAGCCTGAAATAGAATGGATAGAAAAAGTAAAGCTGTTACGGGATAACATTGAAGCAGATATCATTGCGATTGATGTTCTGGAAACAGAAAACGGAGAAAAAGTGATTTTAGAATACAACGATATTCCGGGGCTTTCAGGATTTCCTGAAGATGCAAAACTGGAATTAGCAAATATTGTAAAAAGCAAATAAAGAACCTTTAAAAACTAATAACCATGTATTTTTTAGTTCAGGCTAATGTATATTTAGACCCAGACCATTACAAAATTTTTGATGCTTTGGAAGAATTGAATATTGATTACAGTGTAATTAATATTGCTCCAACCGCAGAGAAAATCGATTTCGAAATAGACAGAAAAGATGTTTTCGTTTACGGTTCGGTAACAATTGCAAGATTGGCAAAACAAAATACCGATTGGTTTCCTGGTTCTTTTTACGGAGGCAATCATTTGTATGAAGTGTATTCCAAATATTATGGTGAAAACCTTTTGAATCACAAAGTTTCCGTTCACAAAATTTCAGAAGAATTGATTTGGAAAAAAGATGAAATTAAATTCATCAAACCATACAATGAAGCGAAAATATTTACCGGAAAAATTTTCAGCGAAACAGAATGGAAAGACTTCATTTTTGAATCATTAGAAAATAGATCCAACAGAATTACAGAAGATTCTTTGGTTCAGATTTCTGAAGCAAAAATAACAATAAAAGAAGCTAGACTTTGGATTGTTGGCGGACAGATTATCGATGCAGGATATTATAAATTTAATGATAATGCACCTTTCGAAGAAAATGTTTCAGGAGAAGGATTGAGTTTCGCCAATGAAATGATTCAACTTTTCAATCTTGAAGAAGCTTTTGTAATGGATATTTGTTTAACAGACGGAGGTTGGAAAATTGTTGAAATAAATTGTATCAACAGTTCCGGGTTTTATCCAAACACGAACGTGAAAAGTATTATCAAAGCATTGAATATTTACTTTTCCAATTAAAAAATAAATTAAAATGTTTTTATACGACAAAGTAATTGTCATAGATATCGAAGCCACATGTTGGGAAAAAGGGCAAACTCCTGAAGATCAAAAAAGAGAAATCATTGAAATCGGAATTTGCAAACTCAATATTTCAGATGGAAGTATCGAAGACAAAAGAAGCTATTTGATAAAACCAACACAATCGGAAGTAAGTGAATATTGTACAAAATTGACAGGAATTACGCCTAAAAAACTGGAAAAAGAAGGGGCTTCTTTTAAAGAAGCCTGTTCAAATATCAAAAACAGATACAATTCATTACGAAGAACATACGCCGGTTATGGTGGATTTGACAAATCAATTATAGAAAGTCAATGTCAAGAATTTGATGTTAAATTTCCCTTTAGTGAAACGTATCTTGATTTGAAAGTGTTGATAAGTTTAATGACTGGCGAAAAGCCAATTGGACTATTGAAAGAACTTCAGACAAGAAATATAGAATTTGAAGGGAGTAATCATAATGGTGCGGATGACGCTTTTAACACAGCAAAATTATTGTATCAAGTTTTAAAAAATTAAAGTAATGGAGTTAACAAAAAGATTACTGTTTCTGGATGATATAAGATACGCGATTGAGGCATATCATTATACAAAACAGGTTATTTTCCTCAGAAAAGACTGGCATATCGTTCGAAATTATGAGCAGTTTGTCAACAGGATTTTGGAAAAAAGACTTCCTGAAATGATTTCTTTTGACCATGACCTTGCTGATGAACATTATTTGGAACCAAATTCTCACGAATTTGTTGAAAAAACAGGCTACGATTGTGCAAAATGGTTGGTGGAATATTGTATGGATAATTATTTAGACTTACCGAAATTCTATTGCCACTCAATGAATCCGGTTGGAAAGCAAAATATTGAGAGCCTTTTAAAAAACTTTAAAAATTTATAATGGATATTTTTAGATTAATTCAAGATATAAAAGCGCATTTGAAATTCAGCTTTGATGAGGTTGATAAATGGTTTGAAAAAGATAAAACAACATTGAATTATCAACCTTCAAATGGAGGTTGGACGATTGAACAGATTTTAGAACATATTTATCTCACAAACTTTTATTTGTTGATTCTTATTGAAAAAGGTTCAAAAAAAGCAATGCGAAATTATCAAAGTCTTGATTTAAATCTGGAAATAAAAAACTATAGTTTCAATGCAGAAAAATTTGGAAAAGTAGGTGAGTATGGTGCGTTTGAATGGATAAGACCGGAACACATGGAACCTAAAGGAGAATTAAATTTAAATGAGATCAGAAGTTTAATTTCTCAGCAATATCATCAATGTTTAAACTATTTAGACTTGATGAAAAACGGCGAAGGTCTTCTTTGCAAAACGACAATGACCGTAAATGGATTGGGAAAAATCAATGTGTATGAATACATTTATTTTCTTTCACTTCATACCCAAAGACACGTTACTCAAATGAAGAATAACGAATTAGAAACTATTAAAAACTAAAAAAAATGATTTTCAAAACATATAACTCTATAGGAAATGCTTACCAAGCCCGCGTGATCGATCAGATCAGGTTGCAGGGTTTTGGGGATGAGGTTTTCATTGTGCAGGAGAAGGTTCACGGTGCAAATTTCTCTTTCTTTACCGACGGAAAGGAGATTAAAATCGCAAAAAGAACCGCTTTCATCGAGAAGGATGAAAAATTCTATAACGCCTATCAAATGTTGGAGCGTTACAAGAAAAACGTAATTAATGTCTTCGAAAAAGTGAAAACTATTTATCCTGATTTACAAACCGTGGTTGTTTACGGTGAATTGTTCGGCGGCGGTTACAAACATAAAGAAGTTGATCCCGTAAAAGATGCGATAAAAGTTCAAAAAGGTGTTGAATATGCGCCTCACAACGAATTTTACGGATTTGATATTAAATTGAATGGCACTACTTATTTGGATACAGATTTGGTTAATCAAATTTTCGAGGAAACCGGATTTTTCTATGCAAAAATCTTGTTTCGAGGAACTTTGGATGAAGCTTTGAAGTTCCCGAACGATTTCGATTCTAAAATTCCGGCTTGGTTGGGATTACCAGAAATCGAAAATAATATGTGTGAAGGAACGATTGTCAAAACTTTGAAAACCAAGTATTTTGGAAACGGTTCAAGAATCATTTTGAAAAATAAAAATGAAAAATGGACTGAGAAATCTAAAATGGTTAGAAAAGACAGACCAGCTCAAAAAGAAGTTCGTTTCAGCGAGAATGCTCAGAATATTTGGGAAGAAATCCAAAAATACGCAACTGTAAATAGGTTGAATAATGTTGTGAGCAAAATTGGAGAATTCGAACCAAAAATGATTGGAAAGGTGATTGGCTTTTTTTCAAAGGATATTTTAGAAGATTTTGAAAAAGATTTCCCAAAAGTTTTCACAAACATCGAAAAAGAAGAACATAAAAGGATCAACAAAAAGTTGAATTCTTTAGTCATTGACGTTGTAAAAGAAGAGTTGATGACTCTTAAAGTATAGTTTCGGTAATTTATTATCGAAACTTTTTTATAAGTTTAATTAAATAATAAAAATCGCAAAAAGTTTATTTATTAAACGCTCAGTTTGTCTTCCCGTAGGGATCTAAGCAAAGTTTGTAGAATAAAAAAAAGTGTATTTAGATTCTTTCAGAATGACAAACATGATGTTTAGTTTTTGTGGTTAAAAACAATCAAAACAAATGCAAACAAATATATTTTTTACGGCAGACCATCATTTCGGTCATGCCAATATTATAAAATTTTCCGAACGTCCTTTTGAGTCGATCGAAGAAATGAATGAAGAACTCATCAAACGCTGGAACGAAAAGATTGGAAAAGATGATATGGTCTATCACTTGGGCGATGTAAGTTTAGGAAAACCAGATTTTACTAAAGAAATTTTAGATAGATTAAATGGAAAAATTCATCTGATAAAAGGCAATCATGAATATTCTGCGCTTCGGGTTCCGGAAAGGTTTGAGTGGATCAAAGATTACCACGAGCTTTATGTGGAAGACGAAAGTCATAAAATGGGCAAACAGAAAATCATGCTTTTTCATTACGCAATGCGCACCTGGAACGGTTCTCATCACGGAACATGGCAATTATACGGTCATTCTCACGGAACTTTGCTTGATGACGAAATGAGTTTGAGTATTGATGTAGGAGTTGATTGCCATAATTTTTATCCTGTTTCTTACGAGGAAATCAAAGAATTGATGAAGAAAAAGAAATGGACACCACCTTTTGCGCCAAGAAATTAGCAATGGCTGGAAGTTTGGAGATGGAAGCTGGATGTCTGTAAGGAATTTCAACATCTATCTCAAATAAAAAAAGCAATGTTTTTAGAAATTATTTTTCTACGCAAAAAGAATGCGTAATAAACTTTTTACTTTGCATTATCAAAAGAACAAAACACTAAAATTTTGAAAATGAATTTTAGTCAAAATATCAGACAGGTCTTGTTGGGTGTTTCTGTATATCACCATTGCAGAATATTTTGTTGAGAAACATGATGTTATTCTGTTCAACTTGATCTGAAGGTTTCAGAGGTTTTCCAAAAAATCTCACACGGCTCTATCGGTTGGAGGTTCGAGTCCTCCTATCTCCAAAATGGGGATATAGTTCAAGTGGTAGAACAATAGATTTTTTGCACAGGTTCGAATCCTGTCTTCACTTCGGGTGAAGTAGCTCAGTTGGTTAGAGCACTACACTTTTAATGTAGTTTGAAAATAGACTCAAAATCTATTTTTTATTAGAGTTTGGATATCTCGTTAAAAATATTCTTCATGGAAAGTCTGGGATTTTTTCAGTTGTTGAATCAACATTTTGAAAAAGCCTGTAAGAAAAGTTTTTTCTGAAAATGAAATTCAGTTGATGAATACATGATTATTGGACAAATTTTTCTAAAAATGAAGGTTTCCGCGTGAGCGATGGTAATGGATATCCTTTTTTGTCACATTGAGCAGAGTCGAAATGTGAACAAAAAAGATAGAAATGAACGTAGCGACCCAAGCTGTTGCTTTCAGCGATGGAAAGGGACACGCCCAAAATCTGATTGATTAGAAAATAAGTTTAAAAATAGTATTCGGAATTGAACAGATTTTTTTGCAATACTTTACTTCCGCCATTTTTGGAAGAAAGAATCTTGGTTTTTCCTTTTTTAATTAAAATTAATAACACTAAAAATAAAATATGATGGTAAAAAATGTACAAATTAAAGCATATCAAGTGGGTTTGGTTTTTAAAAACCGAAATCTGATTACTATTTTAAAAGAAGGTAATTACTGGCTTTTCGGAAACAAATCTGTAGAAGTTTTTGAAACGAAAGCTCAGTTTAAAACCGGAGAAGATTTAAATCTTTTATTGAAAAATACAGATTTGGCTTCTATGATTGATGTCGTTGAGGTAAAAGACGGCGAAATTGTTTTGGTTTATGAAAACGGAATTTTTAAAGAAGTTCTAAATGTTGGTCAATATGCTTTCTGGAAAGGTGTTTTGAAAAGAGAATTTCAAAAAATCGACCTGACAAAAGTTGAGATTACAGAAAAAATTTCTAAAACAATTTTGGAAAATTTGAAACTCAAAAGCTTCGTAAGAAAGTTTGTTGTAGCTAATCAATATAAAGGTCTTTTGCTGATTGACGGTAAGCTGACCCAGATTTTGGAAGCCGGAACCTATTATTTTTGGAACAACGAAACTTCTGTGGAAACCAAAACCATCGATACAAGAATGCAACAAATGGAAATTGCAGGTCAGGAACTTTTGACGAAAGATAAAGCAATGCTCCGTATCAATTTTTACGTGCGTTATCAGGTGGAAGATGTTGTGAAAGCTTTGATGGATAATAAAGAATATGACAAACAGCTTTACATTTTAATGCAATTGGCTTTGCGTGAATTTGTTGGAGCTTTAACGTTGGATGAGTTGTTGGTGAAAAAAGATTCTGTAGGCAAAGAAATCCTTGAAAATTTGGGGAAGAAAGCTGAAGACTTAGGTTTAAAAGCTTCCGATGCGGGAATCCGTGATGTGATTTTGACCGGAGAAATGAAGGAAATTATGAATCAGGTTTTGATTGCCGAGAAAAAAGCTCAGGCAAACAGCATTATGAGACGTGAAGAAACCGCTTCCACAAGAAGTTTGCTGAATACTGCCAAATTAATGGAAGAAAATGAAACGCTTTGGAAGCTGAAAGAAATGGAATATATGGAAAAAATCGCCGAAAAAATTGGAGATATCACCGTTTCCGGAAACAGCAACATTGTTTCTCAGTTGAAAGAGATTTTCGCGAAATAAAACCAATAATCATTACTATAAAAGTAGGTTTCTGTAAAAAGATGCCTGCTTTACAAATAGCCTTGTAGCTTAAAAGGAAAAGCCTACGGCAAAATATTGCTTACCGTAGAGTTTGCGGATATTCCGGTTAGACCTGCGCGGACTAATGGGTAGAGTTTACAGAAGCACCGAAAATCTCAGGAGAAGTAGGGAAGCGTATTTACAGCCGCAATGCCAATATGGAATGTGAGTTCGAATCTCATCAAGGTTACAATAAAAGGACAGATCTAATTTTTTAGATTTGTTTTTTTATTTATTTTCCAGCCACTCCTCATAAGAAAGTACACCCAATTCCGGTTTTGCATCACCTTCCAAAATCGAAATAAATTCCAGTTGATTTCCATCAGGATCATTAAAATAAATTGCCAAAGCCGGCATCCAAGCAAAAACCATTGGTTTGTCAATTCCGTCTTTCAGAAAGTTGTATGGTTTTAAATTTTTATCTTTCAAAAAGTCGACTGAATAATTCAAAATGTCTTCTTTATCAGCCGTAAAAGCAAAATGTCTTGTCTGTAAATTTTCTTTCTGTTCCCACAATCCAAGCATAGATTCTTTATTTTTTCCAATCCATAAAAAAGCAATGGGACGGTTTTCGTCTTTATGAGCGAATTCCAATCCTAAAACTTCAGTGTAAAATTGAATAGCATTTTCCAAATTCTTTACCTGAACGTGAGTTTCATATAATCCTTTAATCATCGTTTTAATTTTAATAAGACAAAGCTAGAAAAGAGATTTCCAAAAATTTAAAATTGTTGATTCCTTTATATAAAATGAATAATAGACAAATTGTATTTGGTTGTTAGTTGATGGATGTTTGTTGTTAGTTTTTTTAATTCAACGGTATGTTTGTCATTCAGAGCAGAACGAAGTGTAGCGTGGAATCTAATTTATCCCTATCACACTTAGATTCCTCCGGAATGACAAACTTTGTGAATATTTATTTTTAAAATCATTGTATTATTCCTCACAACAACACAATCAATCAATTTTATCGCAGATAAAATCCTTGCACCTTAAAAACAGTTTGTAACAAAATAAAACTTTGCGTCTTTGCGATTTTCCACCAAAAAATAAAAACTTTTTCACAATATCTTTCACTACGCAAAAACACTGCGCAACACCACTCTTACTTTGCATAAGAAATCAGAGAGGAAGTGATAATCCTCCAAAATGTTTAACTAAAAAAACAGTAACCATGAAATTTAATTTTTTAAGAAAATCAAATAACGTAGTAATGAATTACGAAGGTGCAAAAGCTTACAAAATGACACCTGCAGAAGAACTATATAGTGCTGTTGTTACAACAGGATTATCAAACGCTACCTATGAAAAAGGAAATGAAAGATTGGCTAGGATCCAGTCTCTGATTCAGAAAAACAATCCTGAATTCGTTGCAAAATTGGCAGTTTATGCGAGAAAAGAGATGTACTTGCGTTCAATTCCGTTGGTTTTGACGACCGAATTGGCGAAACAAACTTCAGGTACAGACTTGGTGAGTAGAACTGTTGATGGAGTTATCCAAAGAGCTGATGAAATCACAGAATTGCTGGCGTATTACCAGTTGGCAAACGAAAGAACAGAAACTAAAAAGTTGAATAAACTTTCAAAGCAAATCCAAAAAGGTTTGGTGAGATCTTTCAATAAATTTGATGAATACCAATTCGCAAAATACAACAGAAAAACAGAAGTGACTTTGAAGGATGCTTTGTTCTTGGTTCACCCAAAAGCAAAAGATGAAAATCAGCAGGCAATTTTCAACAAGATCGTCAATGACTCGTTGGAAACTCCTTATACTTGGGAAGTTGAACTTTCAATGTTGGGTCAGGCAAAATTTGCCGACGATGCAGAAAGAACATTGGCTTTCAAAAACAAATGGGAAGAATTGATTTTCAGCAACAAATTGGGTTATATGGCGACTTTGAGAAACCTTAGAAATATTTTGGAAGCCCAAGTTTCTTCTGATGCGATGTACAAAGTGTGCAACTATTTGTCAGATGAAAAAGCGGTGAGAAACTCAAAACAGTTGCCATTTAGATTTTTGGCGGCGTACAGAGAATTGAAAACAATCGATTCACCATATTTGTCATCAATTCTGGAAGCATTGGAAGATGCGGTGATGGTGAGTGCAAAAAATATCAAAGGTTTTGGCTTCGAAACTTCGGTAGTGATCGCAGCAGACGTTTCGGGTTCAATGCAACAACCAATTTCCCCGAAATCTAAAGTTTTGTTGTACGATATCGGTCTGTTAATGTCAATGATGTTGCAGTCGCAGAGCAAAAACGTGATTACAGGTATGTTTGGTGACCGTTGGAAAAGAGTTCCGATGCCGAAAAACGGTATCCTGAGAAACGTAGATGCATTCTACAAAAGAGAAGGTGAAGTGGGTTATTCCACAAACGGTCATCTTGTGCTTGAAGATTTAATCAACAAGCGAGAAATTGTAGACAAAATTATGTTGTTTACCGATACTCAAATGTGGGATACCGGTGGATTTACCAATGCTTTCGAAAACTCTTGGAGCCGATACAAAAATATCAATCCGAATGCAAAATTGTATCTGTTTGATTTGGCAGGTTACGGAAAACCACCGTTGGATGTTAAGAAAAATGATGTCTATCTTATCGCAGGTTGGTCCGACAAAATTTTCGATGTACTGAATGCTTTGGAAGACAAAAAATCGGCGGTAGAAATGATAAAAAAAGTAGTGCTGTAACAAGCACTGCTTTATTAAGGATAAATTACAAGTGATAAATGATGAATGATTTTTATACTGAATATTACTGTAATTTAGAAGCTTGATCCCGCTTTCCACTATATCTTTTTCGCCAACGCTTTTTTCAAGCCATTTCAGAAAAAGGATGCCGTTACAATCGGGGCTATGAAATAAAAACTATATAATAATTATGATGAAACTTATCAATACGATAGAAATTGCTCCTTTAAAATACTCTAAAAAAGAGCATGATCTGCCGGAAAGTTCTGATTATCCAAATCCAGACGAATGGTTTAGAAAATGGCAAGAAGATGTTTCTAAATTAGATCTTGATTTTCATGCGATTCAGAAAGATTCTTATTTAGTCGATATAGAAGCCATTGACGATGAAAATTTGCAAATAATTTTAGAAACAAATCTTAAAGAAATTAATTGGGAAGAATTTAAAGATCAAATAATAGCTTTTGACGGAGGTATTGTCTTAAAAGATGATGATCAGGTTTTGATAACTCCTACTTGTTGTGGAGATATTGGAAATATAAAAGAATGGAAGAAGATGCTTGACCATAAAACTTCGGATTGGTCAGAAATGTGGATTGGACATCCATGGATATTTTATAGAAAAGAAAACGGGAAGGTTCAGTTTTCTGATTATTCAGATGTAAACTTAAATGAGTTTATTGATATAAAAGTAATTTTTGAAATTGACGAATCAGAATTGAAAAACGAATTTGAAAAAGTAAAACAGCATCAAACCAATTTTAAAAATAGAATTTCAAATATATTTCAGAAAATGAATATTAAAAACGCTGAAAAAATTTCAAAATTAATAACTGGTGTAGAATAATAAAGTTTGTCATTCAGAACGAAACGTAGTGAAGTGAAGAATCTCAATTAATATTTAAAAGATTGCTTCGTCGCTCCGCTCTTCGCAATGACAATAAAAGAATAGTAATTAAAAAACGATATAAGGAAATGTAGGCGTTAAGAAAATAAGCTATACGAACGTTAAGAAAATTCTACTGTTTGAAAAGCAACACAGATATCGAATCGAAAAATAAATATTGAATTCGCGCAAGTTTTAGAATTTTTAGAGAGTATAGATTATTTTTAGCCGGAGTTTCCAAGTCTTGAATTTTTGGTTCTTTTGCTTCAAAGCAAAACGAACAAAACATAAATATTTAAAATAAATTTCAACTGCGTAAAAAGAATGCGCACCAACGCAATAATGTTGCAATAACAAATAACAAATAACAAATAATTAAAAAAGTAAGTGTCGTAAAACAGAATTTCTTCGTTTAAGGGACAGCAATACAGGTTCGAATCCTGTTTCCGAAATTCGGAATGGCGTAATTGGTATCGCTCTGTCAGTAAGTCTCTGTTTGATTTTTTACCTTACTTTAAAACAACCGATGCCGTAAAAAAGAGTTCCTTCTACTTTACATTGAATTTAAAAACTCTTTTTATCAATTGCTCGGTTTTAAAAATATAAAAAAATCAAGTGTCGTTTTAGAATCATACTTCGATATTTAATCTTTGGGTCGCGGGTTCGAATCCTGCCTTTTCCTTAAAAACGGAAGAGTAGCTCAGTCGGTAGAGCAAAAGCACTAAAAGATTCTTAATTTTTACCTTGATTTAAAAATAAAGAGTGTCGTAGAAAAGACTTACTTCTTGGTTTAATTTTGGTTCGAGTCCAAACAATCTTGAAAAAGATTGGGCAGTCTTTCAATAGGTTACCTCTTTTAAATTTAAAAATAAAATATCAAGTGTCGTAGTATAGAAGTACTTCGTTCCAGGCTTAAGATGCAGGTTCGACCCCTGTCTGTAAAAATAGTAGTCTAATGGTAGGACGTAAGCGTAAAGTGTCTGTACGAAATTTACCTTGATAAAAATAAAGAGTGCCGTTAGAGAAAACTTACTTCGGTTAATCTTATGATATTGGTTCGACTCCAGAAAATAGGTCTTAATGACTTATTATTTCGTGGTTTTCTCGCCTTTCGCCTCTTTTTTAATTAAAAAATAAATTACATGGAAATACCAGTGAATTTTACAGATTTTTTATATTGGCTAAAAGAACGAACAGAAAGATTTTGGAGTGAAAATACTTGCCAGAAAGGATTTTATGGAGCAAAATGGCAGCCTCTCAGTGAAAAACAAATTGATTTTGTTGAATTGAAATACTCCGTCAGATTTACATCAGAACACCGTGAATTCTTGAAGATCCTCCATGCTATTGATAAAAAAGAAATTGTGGAATACGAAGATGAGGGTGAAATAATTACCGAAAAATGTACTTTTTTCTACAATTGGTTGGAAGATGAAAAAGAGATTACGAAGGTTTTGAAAGAACCTTATCAATGGATGTTTGATGATATTGATTCTGTGAATAAAGTTTGGCTAAAATCATGGGGAATAAAACCAAAATCTGCTGACAAAAGAAAAGAAATTTTTGATAAATGGTTTTCTAATGTACCAAGTTTATTACCGTTGACGGGTAGTGTATTTGTTGTAAGTGATGAAAGCCTTGAGTGGCAACCAATTCTTTCAGTTAGAGGTTCTGATATTGTGACAATGGGATGGGATTTTAGAACGGGTTTATTAAATGAGATTAGAAATCATCTTGATATTTACATTGAGGTTTTTGATGAAGAAGACCAAATGTTTTATCCTGAATTATTGCCGGAAGTGCAAGATATTTTTGATCAGAATTTTAAATATGATGAAACAAAAGACGTTCCTTATCTTAAAGAAATGATGCTATATTGGTCCTCTGGATGGTCAAGCTTTGACATGACTTATCATCCGGAAAATGCAAAAGTTCACCCAATTGTAAAAATATATATAGCTGAAGAAGAAGTTTAAAAACAAATACAAGTGCCGTAGAATAATGTTACTTCATTATCACGACGGGGACGCGGGTTCGAGTCCCGTCTCTTCCACAAATAAAACACAATTTCTATCGGGAGAGTAGCTCAGTTGGTTAGAGCACGATACACTTTTTGACTGTTACCTTGTTTAAAAAATAAAAGTGTCGTAGAGAAAAGATACTTCGTCACCATTTGAAGGGGAGGAATAATGAAGCAGATAATTCCTGCAAGATTATCCGGTTCGACTCCGGCAAGACATTGCCCCGCTTTCTTTTCTCGCTTTTCACCTTTTATTAAATATCTTATCCTTTCCGAAATTCGGAGAGGATTTTTATTGAAAGAAATGATGTTTTGTGTTTTTTTTAATCATAAGTTTGTGAGATAAAAAAACTTAAATTATAATAACTATGGAAAACAAAAAAGGAGGAACATTTTTCTTTGCCGTCATTGCGGCTATTGTAGGAAGTGCCTTGTGGAAGCAATTTGATCTCAAAACAATGGCTTTTGAAAAAGTAGGTTTAAGTATTCTTTATTTAATTACTTTTTTATTTTGCATCTTCTTTTTAATCAGAAATGCCAGAAATAACGTTAAGAAATAGAATGTTTGAGTATTATTTACCTTTTTTCTCCAAAATTTCAATCCTTTCTAGAATATCAGAAAGGATATTTTTTTGGTCAGAAGAAAGATAGCCTGAAATTTTATACACTTCTTTTTTTGGGTAATCTTCTTCAGCAATTGAAGAAAGATATTTCAGATTTCCATTTTCTAAAAACAGCAACGTTTCTGGATTTTCTTTTGAAAGATTAGATTTTAGAAGAAATAAAAAATCACCGGCCTTATAATTTGATAAAAACAATGTGTTTTCAGTGAATTCATAGATTAAATCAATATTTGCTAATGCTTTTTGCAGTGAGTTATATTTGGTATTATTCTCAAAGTTATTTTCCTGATAAGGTAAATCAGAATTAAAAGATAGTTGATATTTTTCAAGATTTTCAGGCTTATTCAAATCATCAACCGTTAACGGAACCGTCAGGAATTTATCTAAATCAAGGTTGAAGTAGTGTACTACAGTAAGTAATGTAGATATTTTAGGTTCGGAACGCCCTTCTTCATAGGCTCCGATAACTCCTCTGGTTAAATCAAATAAATCTGCGAATGCTTGTTGGCTTAAACCTTTTGCCTGTCTTATTGTTTTAATATTAGCTCCAAAAAAACTCATGTGTTCTAATCTTTTTTGCAAATGTAATATTAATTCTAATTAATTTGCTAATAATATTTGCAATTTGATTAAATTTTATTATATTTGTGTACAATCAGTCATAATTAAATAAATAAGTGAAGTTTTTAGATTGTAAAGCTTTAATTATTTTATTTAATGGGGTATTTATTGTGAATTGATTAATTAAAAAAAACGCATATGACCTACCAAGAATTTTTAACAATAGCTTTTTCGCCGGTTAATACGGTTTTAAGCGTACTGCTCATTTTGTCTGTGATTTACTGGCTTTTCACCATCATCACAGGTTTAGATATTGATATAGGAATTGACGCTGACTTTGATACCGATGTAAACGGTCCCGATGGTCATGTTCATGTTCCGGATGATGCTTCGGGTTGGCTTCAGTTTTTGAAATTTCTGAATCTGGATATTGTACCAATCACTTATTTTCTCACGCTGTCACTTTTGTTAACATGGTTGGGTTCATTCTATATTGAAGCATTTTTTTCTTTTGGACTTTGGATCTCTGCATTGATTGTGATTCCGTTGTTTTTCATAAGCATGTTGTTGACGAAATTGATTTTAAAGCCATTAAATCCTTTTTTCAGAGAAATCAATCATAAAGGTGAAGTTTCACACGATTTTCTGGGCCGACAAGGAAGAATGAAATCAACCATTCACGGAACTAAAACCGGAATGCTCGAAGTTTTTGTTGAAAAAGATCCTATGATTTTAATGGTGAGAAGTAAAGATGGTGAGGTTATCAATCACGGAACGATAGTATATATTGTTGACGAAGATCGAGAGAAAAGAATCTATTATGTAGCCGAAGAAATTCGCTTTTAAATTGAAAATAAAAAATATTAATTCATGATGAAATTTAGTTTCTCCGTCCCTAAAGGGAGCTAAATTTCTTGGGAAACTTATCAAAATTACTCCCTTTAGGGTTGGGGAAATAATTTTGATAGATTTAAATAAATTAAAAACACATTAAAATAAATAAACTATAAAAATATGAATACACCTTTGATTGTTGGAATTGTTGTCGTTGTAATAGCGTCACTCGGATTGATTTTCTGGATTTTATCAATGTATAAAAAAACCGTTCAGGGAATCGTTATTTTAAGAACCGGTTACGGAGGAACGAAAGTTTTCTTCAATGCAGGAATCGTAATCCCGGTTATTCACCGCATGGAATCGATGGATATTTCGGTGAAAAAACTTGAAATTGCCAGAGAAGGAAGGGCGGGTTTGATTTGTAAAGATAATATGAGAGCCGATATTCAGGTGGCTTTCTTTATCAGAGTTAATAAATCGATGGATGATATTGTAAATGTTGGTCAGACGATTGGTTGCCAAAGAGCTTCGGATATCAATACATTGAGAGAATTATTTGAAGCTAAATTTTCTGAAGCTTTAAAAACCGTAGGTAAAAAGTTTGAATTTATCGAATTGTACGAAGCGAGAAGTGAATTCCGTCAGGAAATACTTCATATTATCGGAACAGATTTGAATGGATATGTATTGGATGACTGTGCGATTGATTACTTGGAACAGACCAAAATTGAGAATTTAGATAAAGATAATATTTTAGATTCTGAAGGTATCAAGAAGATTACTGAGCTAACTGCTAATCAGAATATTAAAGCTAATCAGGTTCGCAGAGATGAGGAAAAAACGATCACTAAACAAAACGTTGAAGCACGTGAAGCTATTTTAGAATTAGAAAAACAATTGGCTGAAAAAGAAGAATCTCAGAAAAGAGAAGTTGCAAATATTAAAGCCCGTGAAAATGCCGAAATTCTTAAAGTAGATGAAGAAGAGCGTCTGAAATATGAAACGGTTCGCATTGCAACAGAAGAAAAGCTTCAGATTGCAGAGGAAAATAAGCAAAGACAGGTTGTGATTGCTGCTAAAAATAAAGAACGTGCTGATTTGGTAGAAACCGAAAGAGTGCAGAAAGATAAAATGCTCGAAGCGACAGAAAGAGAAAGAATTGTATCTCTTGCTCAAATCGAAAAAGAAAAAGCAATTGAATTAGAAAAGAAAAACATTCAGGATGCGATTCGTGAGCGTTTAACGATGGAAAAAACGGTTGTTGAAGAGCAGCAAGGAATTAAAGACCTAGAAGCTTTCAAAACTGCCGACAGAACAAAACAGGTTGAAATCACTTTGGCAACTCAGGAAGCTGAAAAGAAATTAATTCAGGAGACGAGAGCTGCAGAATCCAGAAAATTATCAGCTGAAAAAGATGCTCAGAAATATGTGATCGAAGCTCAGGCGAAAAGAGATGCTGCGGAAAAAGAAGCGGAAGCTCGTAAAATCATCGCTGATGCAAAAGCAAAAGAAGAAGCAACGGTTGGTTTGTCTGAAGCTCAGGTTCTTCATGCCAAAGCTGACGCTGCCGAAAGACAGGGAATTGTTGAAGCGATTGTTATTGAGAAAAAGGCTGAAGCTGAGAGAAAAGAAGGTGTTGCACAGGCTGAAGTAATCAAAGAAAAAGCGTTTGCTGAAGCTGCCGGAATTACCGAGAAAGCAGAAGCTATGAAAAAACTAAACGACGCAGGAAAAGATCACGAAGAGTTCCGATTGACTTTAGCGAAAGAAAAAGAAGTAGAATTGGCGCAGATTTCAATTCAGAAAGATATTGCCCAAGCTCAGGCTGGAGTTTTAGCGGAAGCATTCAAGTCTGCAAAAATCGACATCGTTGGTGGAGATAATACTTTCTTTGATAATGTCGTTCGTCAGGTTTCTGCAGGAAAAGGTTTAGATAAATTCATCAGTCACAGTGAAAATGCGACATTGGTAAAAGAAAATCTTTTAGGCGATGGCGAAAACATTATCGGTAAAGTAATGGGAATGGTTGAAAAATACAACGTTTCCTCAGAAGATATCAAAAACATGAGCATTGCAAGTCTTATTTTCAAACTGAATGGTGTTGCCAATCAGCAGGAAAGAGGTCTTCTCGACAGGGCGATGGATATGGCAAGAAATCTTGGCATCGATCAGAAACCTATCAGATAAACTATAAAATTTTCTGAAAGTCCCGAAGGGACGATTTAACAAAGGATAGGACGAAATCCTATCTATAAAATTAATTAAAAACTCTCATTGTGTAATTTTCAATGATACTTTGAGAGTTTTTTTAATATAAATTTTAAAAATTTAATCATTAAGGTATTAAGTTCAGAAAATCAATAGATTTTTTATAAGCGTGACCTAAAAGCGAAGCTAAACTTAATGACTCTTAAGTGTTTAATAAACCTTAATGATTAAAAAAATGTTTTTAAAAGTATGATGGTAGTCTAAAATCTAGCATCTAACATCTAATATCTAAAATATGTCAGAAACATTAAATTCAGGGACATACGAAATAATCCAGAACCGTTTGAATGAGCAGAAAAATAATCTCATTCAAAGGCTTCAGAAGCTAAATGAAAACCGTAAAGAAATTTTCGGCGGTGTAGATTTTTCACTCATCGCAAACGAAAGAATTTCTACGGAACACAATTGCGTTGCCAAAGATATTTTTTCACTAAAAGATATTTTGATTTTTGGTTCTAATGCGCATTTGGGTTTACAGACGGAAATCAATATAACCGATGTTTTTTCAATTTATAAAATAAATAATGATCGTTTTGAACCGCAAGACTCTTCTTTAATCGGAGATGAAATTTTTATTGACGAGTTCAAAAACCTCTATAAATATTATAGAAATACTTTCTTTGCACGCTTTCATTTTACTGAAAACTATTTGTATATGGTTTTCCAGTTGTCGGAAAGTACTTCCGATATCAAAGCTTTTAAATGGCTTATTAAAGAGGATAAATTAATTTATATTGATTCTCGAAGTGCTTCGGAAGTAACTTATCCGCCGCAGCATGGTTTTGCATGGACGAAAGCAACCAGAGATATGCAGCGAAGCGGGAAATTTCCACACGTTTCTTTGGCTGATAAGGTTTTTGTGGAATCTATTGGTGGCGATATCACGATAAAAATTGAGGATAATACCGATTCTGGAAAAGGAATTTATTCTGAAGATGTAATTCATAAAGATCAGAACCTCGACGATGCCGAAATTCATTTTTGTGATCTTGATAATCTTGTTTTATTTAAAATTAAACCTTATCAGGAATCTGAGCGTTATTTTATTTATAATCATAAAGAAAAAATTGTTTCAAGAGTTGATACTTTGAAATATTCGGCGGTTTTACTTCTGGAAAATCAAGGCGTTCTTTTTTCAAACGGTTATGCTCTGCAGACGGGAGGTTTAAAGGTGATTTCTCAGGATCAGAATAGACTTCATTATCTGAAAACGATTCCGGAACCGAATGGTGAAAACTTTATGTATGTTTTTTATGATGATAAAACCAATAATTATCAGCTGATTTCGTACAATATCATTACGCAAACTATCGAGACACCGATTCGTTGCAGCGGTTTTTCTATTTTAAATGATGGAAGATTAATTTATCTAAGAGAAACTCTCGAAACCACAAAACATCATTTAGCTCAGATTTGGCAGACTCCATATTCAAAAGAATTGTTGCCAAATACCGAAAAATCAGACACGCTTCTTTACAAAATCGGGAATAAAGATATTGTAAGAGTCATGGCTGAAAGTCAGGAATTGATTACACTTTTAAATAAAAAAGATTCTTACAGCGGATTGTACGATGATATTGTCAAGCTTTCCACAACGATTTTAGATGCGTATTATTTTCTTGGTGATGATGAGGTTGAAAATCTCGATCAGCCTTTAAAGGAAATCAGAAATATTGCTCATTCTGCCATTAATGAATACGAAAAAGTTGTTGAACAGAAGAAAAATACTTCTGAAGCTGTTGAGAAAATCAAAGCAGCAGTCGAAAAGATTTTAGATGATACCAAAAGAATCAACTATTCTCAACTGACGGAATATATTGATATGCTTTCCCAGATCAGAGCGTTGCGTGGTGAAATTACCGGAGCAAGAGATCTGAAATATGTGGATGTTGCTGTTCTTGATTCTTTAGAGAAATCACTTTCAGAGCGTTCAGAAGAACTTTCAAATGCCTGTGTGAATTTCCTGCTTCAGGAAGATTCTTTGTTGCCTTATCAAAACAGAGCACAGCAGATTTCTGAAAATATCATCAATTTACAGAAAGCAATTGACGCCAAAACAATTGAGGAAGAAATCAATAATTTATCAGGGCAACTTGAACTTTTGGTGGATATTGTCAACAATTTAAAAATTGAAGACACTTCACAATCTACGCAGATTATTGAAAATATTTCGGTGATTTTTGCAAGATTAAATCAGGAAAGATTAGAGCTTTCAAAAAGGAAAAGAGAAATTTCCGGTAAAGAATTGTCTGCGGATTTTCAGGCACAAATGACGTTGTTTGATCAGTCGGTGATTAATTTTCTTGAATTGTCTCAAACTCCCGAAAAATGCGATGAATATTTAACCAAGCTTTCTATTCAGTTGGAAGAAATGGAAACAAAATTTGTTGATTTTGATGAATTTATCCAAAAGATTGGTGAAAAAAGAGAAGAGGTTTACGGGCATTTTCAAAATAAAAGAGTTCAGTTAACAGAATTCCGAAACAAGCGTACGCAGAGTTTGTATGATTCTGCACAGCGAATTTTAAAATCGGTTCAGACGAAAGGTGAATCTTTTGATTCTGAAAACGAAATCAACGGCTATTTTGCGACCGATTTAATGGTAGAGAAAGTCAGAGATATTTCCCGTCAGTTGATGGAGTTTGAAGATTCTGCCAAAGCAGAAGAAATTCAGACTTTGCTCAAAACTTCTCAGCAGGAAGCAGTCAGAAAACTTAAAGATAAAAAAGAAATTTACGCGGATGGAGACAATGTAATTGCTTTGGGTGACTATAAATTTGCTGTAAACCGTCAGAAATTAGATCTTACTTTGGTGTTGAGAAATGCTCAGTATTATTATCATTTGACGGGAACTGCATTTTATGAGCCTTTAAATTTTGAAACAATTTCAGATTACAAAGAAGTCTGGAATCAGGAATATATTTCAGAAAATCAAGGCGTAAAACGTTTCGAATATTTAGCGTGGAATGTTTTTTCAAACAATAGAAATATTAATACAGAAGAACAAAACCGAAGCGCAATTCAACAATTTATGACGGAGCATTTTGGTGAAGGTTTGGTGAAAGGAATTCATGATGAAGATGCTTTGATGATAGTTTCAAAACTTCAGCAGATGCATAATGAATTAGGGTTGATGCAGTTTACGCCGAAAGAAAGAGCCTTAGCGCAATTATTCTGGTATTTTCTGAATCAGGAAAGAAAAGAATATTACCAAAAGCAGTTTGAAGCAGCGAATTTAATTTCAAAATCATTTATAACAGATAAAGGTTTTCAATATTTAAATGAAGAATTATCTAAAGAAGTAAAATCTTTTGCTGAAAATAATCATTTTTTTGCTGAAGTAAATTTTCTGAATGCTGCAATTTATCTAAAAAGAGAAAACAAATCAGCATTCTTAGTTTCTGAAAAAGCAGGTTTACTACATGAATCATTTTTAAAAGATTTAAAGGAAAAAGGAAAAGATCTTGAGTTTGTTGATCAGCTTAATGCTTTGAAACAATATCCTGCAGCTTGTTTTTCTATTGCAGAAAGTGCTTTGAATGCGTTTCTATTTAATTCAGATTCAAATTTTGAAGAGGATATTAAAAAAGAAGCTGCTGTATTTTTTGTGACTCAGAATTTCGATGCTAAAAATATTCTTCACATTGCTTATGAAACAGTTCTTGAAGGTTTGAAATCTTTAGAAAAAGATCTTAATTATGCTCTGAACTATTATGAATTTTCTTCCCGATTATCCAATTTCAATGAAGTGGTTGTTCCGAAATACAAACAGCTTCAGGAATTAAAAGCAAAGTGGGTGAACGATAAAAAGAAAGCGCTGAAAATCGATACTTTCAAATCGCAGGTTTTGAGTTCATTTGTAAGAAACAGATTGATCAACGATGTTTATTTTCCATTAATTGGAGTCAATTTAGCTAAACAATTAGGAACTGTCGGAAACGATAAGCGTACCGACAGAATGGGAATGTTGCTTCTGGTTTCACCTCCAGGTTACGGAAAAACTACGTTAATGGAATATATGGCAGACCGAATGGGATTGGTTTTTATGAAAATAAACGGTCCGTCAATCGGTCACGATATTGTTTCCACAGATCCGAATGAAGCGAAAAATGCCGGAGCAAAACAGGAGCTTGAAAAGCTGAATTTAGCTTTGGAAATGGGTGATAATGTAATGTTGTATTTGGATGATATTCAACATTGTAATCCGGAATTTTTACAAAAATTTATTTCTTTAGCCGATGGGCAAAGAAAAATTGAAGGGATTTACAATGGTGAAAGTAAAACCTATGATTTAAGGTCAAAACGTTTCTGTTTGGTGATGGCTGGAAATCCTTATACGGAAAGTGGGGAAAAATTCAGAATTCCGGATATGTTGGCAAACCGTTCTGATACGTATAATTTAGGTGAAATTTCCGGCAGTAAAACCGAATTATTTGATTTAAGTTTGATTGAAAATTCACTGATGTCAAACGATTATCTTACCCGATTGATTCAGTTTGGAATGGAAAATCTATATCATTTGTATGATAGTGTTCAGTCTAATTCGCCGAACGTAGATTTGGCTGGAAATTTTAGTTCAAATGAAATTTCTGATTTCAGAAAAGTGGTTGAAAATATTTTGAAAGTAAGAGATGTTGTTTTAAAAGTGAATAAGCAATACATCACTTCTGCGGCAATGTCAGATGATTACCGAAACGAGCCGTCTTTCAAATTGCAGGGTTCTTACCGAAATATGAATAAGTTAATTACACAGATTCAACCGATTTTAAAAGAGGAAGAAGTTACACAGATTGTTTTGAATCATTACCAAAATGAATCTCAGACATTAACAACCGGAGCGGAATCGAACATGCTTAAACTAAAAGAATTAATGAATATTCTTTCGGAAGATGAAACTTTGCGTTGGGAAGAAATCAAGAAAACTTTCGTTAAAAATAAAACAATAAAAGGTTTAGGTGATAATGACCGAATGACGCAGGTAATTGCACTATTAGCTCAGTTCAGCGAAGGTCTTGATGGAATAAAAGATGTTTTGAATAAGAACTAAAAACAAAAAAAACACTACATTGGGTAGTGTTTTTTGTTTTCTATTAGTAGCTTTGAAGCTCTTCTTCCAGTAATTTTTTCCACTTAGAAAAAGTAGTTCGGCTGATGTTATACTTTTTCGACATAAAGCTCGTAGAGAAATCGTGTTTTTTCTGATAATTCAAAAGCTTCATCATGGTCTTCTTGTCATAAGTTTTAAGCTGCTGATTGGTTTTTGAACTTTCTTTACATTGCTTAAAAAGTTTCTCATTCAGCTTTAAAATCTCTTCCGTAGAATCTAATCTGCCTAATTGTTCTCTTATTTTCGGGCATTCTAGCTTTTCGGGATGTTGTTTTTGTAAAAGATCTTGGTAGATCCTGTTGTAATTTGGTCTCATAAATATAGTGTGGTTTGGTTATTTTATCTTTTCTTTTGAATCCAGCGGTGAAGGGTACTCTTCGGAATAGAGTATTCTTTGATTACTTCTGCCTGAGTCATTTCTCCGGATTCGATCCTGTCCAGAATGAAATTTTTTATTTCCTGAGTGTAAATGTTTTTTCTGAACTGCGGTGCTTTTTCAGATTTTGGAGTGTCGGTTTTATTCACAGCTGAAGGTGGAGCATACAATATCAGATGTGAACTGTATAATCTGAAGAAATCATATTCTAATAGCTTGCTCCATCTCAAAAGAATGTCGGTTTCTATGGATTTGCTCTCATATACTTTCTCAACAAACTCTTCATCCTTTGCAAGAAAATTGCAGATTCTTTCTATAGAAATGTTTTTGTCATCTACCATTTCCTTGATATACTTACCTATGTGTATGTTTTTGTATAACATTTACTAATAATAGCTTTTTTTTAAATTAATCGCATTTTGTCTGGTAAAGGAATGATTACGAGCCTTGTACGGAAATTATGAAACAATTTCTACATGATTTTGAGTTGCTCTAAAAAGTGGCTGCATCATTGCTTTACAATCTTTTAATAATTAATTGGTTGTAAAAAATTGATTTTCAGCAATTTGTGTTTTGTGTTTGGGTTATAAACAAGATTTCTATTTATAATGTTTAATCTGAAAATAAAACATCACGTGGTGATTTAGAGAAAATTATATTTTTTCATCTCTTTAAACTTCTTCTTTAATAATATTCTAGCTTATTTAACATTAATGCTGTTTAGCCTTATAGAATTTTACCTTGTTTATTTCCCAAAATTAAAAAAAAATACGAACAAATCACAATTATTTATTTAGATATATGTTAATAATATTTAATTTATGTTGAAAATAGATTGTTAAAAGAGGGGTTAATAAAGAATATTTAAAATTTATAATGTTTCTTTCTTATACATTTTCAATACTATACAATTCGATAGGTGATGAATATTTTCAATTATTTCTCTAATAAGTCTTATTTTTGTCAAAAGAAAAAATAAATTCGGTTCAGTAAAAATTTTTGAATTTTAGTTCATAAATATACTATATTTTGTTTTGATAATGAATTTATATGATTTTTAATAATTTTATAATATTTTATTATGCAGTCTCTTGCCTTATTTGATTTCTCAAAAAAAATAAATCTTAAAAATGAAATCTTAGCTGGTTTTACTGTTGCAATGACTATGATTCCTGAATCGCTTTCATTTGCAATTTTGGCAGGACTTTCTCCACTAACCGGATTATATGCGGCTTTCATGATGGGTTTGGTCACTGCAGTTTTAGGCGGTCGTCCCGGAATGGTTTCCGGTGGAGCTGGAGCAACAATCGTTGTTTTGATTGCATTAATAAAATCTCATGGAGTAGAATATCTCTTTGCAACGGTAGTTCTTGCAGGAATTTTACAGCTATTGGTCGGGGTTTTCAAACTGGGGAAATTTGTACGGTTAATTCCTCAACCTGTAATGTACGGTTTTTTAAATGGTTTGGCGGTCATTATTTTTATGGCGCAAGTGGAGCAATTTAAAATTGTTGATGCAAATGGAGTAGTTGGCTGGTTGCAAGGTTCTTCATTGTATGTAATGTTGGGGTTAACGGCTTTAACGATTGCTGTTGTTTATTTCTTTCCAAGAATCACGAAAGTTGTTCCGGCTTCTTTGGTTGCTATATTAGTTGTCTTTGGAGTTGTTTTAGGCTTTGGAATTAATACAAAAACGGTTGCTGACATTGCTCATATTAGCGGTAGTTTGCCGAGCTTTCATATTCCCAAACTTCCTTTTTCATTAGAAACTTTACAGATTATTTTCCCTTATGCTATGATTATGGCAGGTGTTGGATTGATCGAATCACTCTTAACCTTATCAATGGTAGACGAAATTACCAATTCAAAAGGAAGTGCCAATAAAGAATCTGTTGCTCAGGGTTTAGCAAATATTACCAACGGATTCTTCGGTGGAATGGGTGGTTGTGCGATGGTTGCACAGACTTTGGTTAACTTAAATGCAGGTTCTAGAGCTCGACTTTCAGGAATTATTGCTTCCATCACAATCTTAATTATCATTCTTGTCGGAGCTCCATTTATTGAAAAAATCCCAATGGCTGCTTTGGTGGGGGTAATGATGATGGTTGCAATCAGTACTTTTCAGTGGGTTTCAATCCGTATTGTCAACAAAATGCCAAAATCTGATATTTTTGTTGGAATTACAGTGGCTTTAATTACGATTGTTCTTCACAATTTGGCATTGGCTGTTTTGGTAGGAGTTGTTATTTCTGCATTGGTTTTTGCTTGGGATAATGCCAAAAGAATTCGTGCAAGAAAATTTACTGATGAAAACGGAGTTAAACATTACGAAATTTTAGGACCCTTATTTTTCGGTTCTGTCACTGCTTTTACAGATAAGTTTGATCCGGAAAACGATCCCGAACAAGTTGTCATCGATTTCAAAGAAAGCCGAATTGTTGACATGAGCGCAATCGATGCTTTAGATAAATTATCAAAAAAATACGCTCAACAAAATAAAAAAATACATTTAAAACATCTCAGCGAAGACTGTCAAAAAATGTTGAAAAACGCAGAAGCTGTTATTGAGGTAAATATTCAGGATGATCCAACGTATAAAGTGATGCCTGAAAAGTAGGAGCGCTTTTGAGTTTGAGGGTTGGAGCGTTTGAGAGTTGTAGGTCGATAAGCTGTAGTCCCGAAGGTACGATTTAAAAAAGGATCGTATAAAATGCGATCAACATAATGGTAGTACATTAAAAAGCTAATAAATCTGCTTAATCTGCAAAATCATCGAAAAAACACTATTGACTCTATAGCCCAAACAAGGACTGCAAAATAAAATTTACAGCCCTCGTTTTTTAAGTTATTAATGTATTCGCAATGAAATCGGGCACCAAAGCATAGTGCGACAATTTCATGCTGATCGAAGCTCTGCCACTTGTCAACGTTCTCAGATCAGAAATATATCCAAAAGTAGAAGCCAAAGGAACTTCCGCTGCGAAGATTTTTCTTCCTGATTTTTCATCAATTGAAGTGATCATTCCTCTTCGTTTGTTGATATCGGTAGTCACAACTCCGGTATATTCTTCAATACTTTGAATTTCAACCTGCATGATCGGTTCCAATAATTTCGGTTTACATTGTTTTGCAACTTCTCTGAAACCGTCTCTTGCAGCAATTTCAAAATCTAAAGCATGAGAATCATTACTGTGAGTGGATCCATCCAAAAGTGTAATTTTCATACTTTCCAAAGGATTTCCGCTCAAAGCTCCGTTTTCCATGGCTTCTCTGAAACCTTTTTCAATCGAAGGGATAAACTCATTCGGAATGACACCACCTTTAATTTGATTAATGAATTCCAAACCGATTTCGTTGTCTTCACGAGGCCCGATTTCAAAAGTGATGTCAGCAAATTGTCCGCTTCCACCGTTTTGTTTTGAAAGTTTCTCTCTGTGTCTTCTGGTCTCGCTTAAAATTTCTCGATAAGAAACTTTAGGTTTTCCCTGATTAATTTCAATTCCATGATTTAATCGGATTTTTTCTAAAGTAACTTCAAGATGCAATTCGCCTAAACCACTCAATAAAGTTTCTCCCGTTTGTTTGTCTCTTTCAACAACCAACGAAGGATCTTCTTCCTGAATTTTTGCTAAAACCAAACCGAAAGATTTTTCATCAGCATTCGTTTTAGCCTCAATTGAAACCCGGATAACCGGAGCCGGAATCGTGATCGATTCAAGCAAAACAGGTCTTTCAACAGATGATAAAGAATCTCCTGTTTTCGCATCTTTTATTCCTGTTAAAGCAACGATGTCTCCCGATTTTCCTTCTTCGATGGTTAATGTCTTGTCCGACTGCATCTGTAAAATCCTCGAAATTCTGAAGTTTTCACCAGTTCTCACATTCAAAACAGTATCTCCAGAATTGATTTTTCCAGAATAAATTCTCAACATTGCCAGTTTTCCAATGTGTTTATCAATCACAACCTTGAAAACCAATCCTGAGAAAGTTTCTTCTTCGGTTCTTTCAAGTTCGATTGTTTCTTCCGTTTTCGCATCTTTCCCTTTAATAGAAGGCAATTGATTCGGAGCTGGAAGATAATTGACAATTGCATCAAGTAAAGGTTGAACACCTTTATTTTTAAATGCAGAACCGCATAAAACAGGAACTAAACTCCTTGACTGACAAGTTCTTTGTATCGCTTCAGTAATCATTTCCTCAGAAATATGAGTTTCGGAATCCATAAATTTTTCAAAGAAAATTTCATCAAATTCGGCTAAAGTTTCCATTAATTTTATTCTGAATTCATTTGCTTCTGTTTTATAGTTTTCAGGAATTTCCTTTTCAACAATTGTTTCTCCATTTTCATCGATCCAATACAATGCTTTTTGCTTAATCAAATCAATGACTCCTTCAAAATTGTCTTCAGAACCAATCGGAACTTGCAAAGCTAAAGGAACTGCATTCAGTTTTGTTCTGATTTCATTTAAAACAGCAAAGAAATCAGCTCCGATTCTGTCCATTTTATTGATGAAACAGATTTTTGAAATTCCATGTTTTTCGGCTTGAAACCAAACGTTTTCCGTTTGTGGCTGAACTCCAGAAGAAGCACAAAAAACTGCGACAACGCTATCTAAAACTCGTAAAGAACGTTCAACTTCCACTGCAAAATCAATGTGTCCTGGAGTGTCAATAATGTTGATATTAAAAACATTCTGATCTTTTTTCCATTGTGTGGAAATCGCTGCAGATGAAATCGTAATTCCTCGATTTTTCTCCTGAATATCTTTATCCATCGTGGTATTTCCATCGTCTACGTTTCCGATTTTATGGATCATTCCTGTGTAATAAAGCAACCTTTCCGTGAGTGTGGTTTTTCCGGCGTCGATGTGTGCTATTATTCCTATATTTCGTGTGTTGTATTTCATTTTGTTTAATTTAAATAATTGATTTTTAAACTTCTGAAATAATATTGAGTGATGTTTTTTTGAATTTTTTTAACGCAAAGATTTATTAAAACTTAAACCAAATTCAAGAGGTCAAAGACGAAATCAATAAAATTGATTTTAAGAAGCGTACTTCATCAGCGACTTTGTCGCCATCCTTTGCTCACTAAAAATATGCAGTTTAATTATATAAGGAACTTTGCATTTAAAGAAAAAAATCCAACTTTAATCACCGAACAACAGAAGTTTTCGAATGTAAAAGCTGAAAAGTAGGGTAGCAAAAAAGACCTATCTGAACAGATAGGCCTTCAATATATTGTTTTGTAAAGGTCGATCGTTATTCAGATAAATATTTAGTGCTACCAAAGTACACAGCTCTGATAGGATTGCTTAAAGTTATAATATTTATCATTTTTGTTGACATTGTTGATTGTTAATCGGTTGCGAAATTATAAAAAATATTTAAATGACAAAAATTTCAGCAATATTTTTTAAGAAAAGTAAAATCGCTGTTGTTTCGTCTTTAATTAAAATCTTAAAAAATCTTAAAAAAAATCAATATTGAATGAAAAATTTTATCTTTGAAAGGAATTGAAAAATAAAATACTGAGTGATGATTAGAAATGTAAAATATTTAAAAAAATCTTTTTCAATTAAAGCTAAAAACAATTAACTTATAACTATTTTGAAAACAGATATCGACATTCACAGGCATGATCATTTTTCGTTTGATCTGTGGCTTACTTTAATAAAATCTCACCCTGAATTTAAAGCAAAAAGAGTTGAGCTTTTTTCCTCGTTTTTTAATGTGGAAAAATCCATTGATGAAGTTGCAAAAGTGGTGAAATATTATGATGATCTCTGCAATAATATTAATGAAGTAATTGGTGGGAATGTAGATGCTTTTGAGATTTACTTGTTGATTTTAAATTCATTAAATGTCGATATAAAGCAGTTGAATCAGGCAAATCTTAATGAGTTTTACCAGAAAAGCGAAGATTTGTTTTTAGAATATAAACCAGTGGTTATTTTTGATAAACTGCATGATTTTTTTGATGAAATTAAGAATCAGGGAAAAACAATTAATATTCTGAGTAATACAGGTTTCATCAAAGGTAAAACTATGCGAAAGTTTTTGATGAACGAAAATCTTGATCAATACATCGATTTCCACATTTATTCTGACGAAATTAAATGTTCTAAACCCAATCCTTTGGTTTTTCAGGAAGTGAAAAATCAGATCAGAAACCCGGAACTTCAAATGGAGCAGATTTTGCATATTGGCGATAATCCGATTGCTGATTATAAAGGCGCAAAAGATTTCGGATTCAGTGCACACCTACTCAAACACCAAATATAATTATGAACAAGCGTTACAGTTTACATAAAATAGATTCTGCAGAGGAGTTTACTTTTTCGCCTGCAGAATACAGCTATTTCAAATATGGCGATAAATTTTTTGCAGAAAAGTTTGCGAAAGAACTTTTTGATGGGTTTATCAATCAACATCAGGAAATTTTAGATACCAATAAAGAAATTGTGGTATTGCCAAGTCCTTACATGGCGATTCCTACCGCATCAAATTTTTTGTGTTTTTATTTTAAAAAACATCTTGATTTTTATCTTTTTCAAAAAGGAAAAAAGTCGAGTGTGTTGTCTAAAATCAATAGAAATCATACGTACACTACAGATTACGGAAATCTTAGTTTTGAAGACCGTAAAAGTCTGATTGCTAATGATACTTATTATTTAGATAAAGATTTTTTAAAAGGAAAATTGTGCATTTTCATCGATGATATTAAAATTACAGGTAGTCATGAGTATACGGTGAATAAAATTCTAGATGAATATGCTGTAAGTGCCGATTTTCTGTTCATGTATTACGCAGAACTTACCAATTTTGACATCGATCCTAAAATTGAAAATTTCTTTAATTATTACACTGTAAAAGATGTTCAGGACGTTGTAAAGGTGATGTCTAAAGAAAGTTTTCAGTTTAATACAAGAATTGTAAAATATATTTTGGGCTTAGGTTCAAGTAATTTTGATTATCTTACGTCTAAAATAAAAAAACATCATATTGATGATTTATTAGAACTTGCAATCAGCAATAATTATCATTTAATAAAAGAATACGAAAATAACATAAACACTTTAACACAAACAGAAATCTATTATGGCAATTAACTTACAGAAAGGGCAAAGAGAAAATATAAATGCACCAAAATTTACCATCGGATTAGGATGGGATATCAATAATACATCTACAGGTGGAGCTTTCGATTTGGATGCTTCTTTATTCCTGTTAAATGACAGCAAAAAACTGGTTTCAGATAACCACTTTATTTTTTATAATAATCTTGAATCTCCGGATAAAGCGGTAGTTCACTCTGGTGATAACTTAACAGGTGACGGTGATGGTGATGATGAGCAAATCAAAATAGATTTAACTAAAATAGATTCTGCAGTACAGGAAATTACAGTTGTGGTAACCATTCACGATGCAGATGCAAGAAGACAAAACTTCGGACAGGTAAGAAATTCTTTCATCAGAATTTTCAATACAGATACCAATGAAGAGATTTTGAAATATGAATTAGACGAAGATTTCTCTATCGAAACCGCTGTAGAATTCGGAAGAATCTACAACAGAAACGGAGAATGGAAATTTGAAGCTGTAGGAAGCGGCCAGAGAGACGGTCTGGATAAATTTGTATCAATGTATCAATAATCATTATTATGGATAATCAAAATCAGCCAGTTGACCCATCATTGCAGTCAATTGAGCCTTTAAAAACATTTGAACCCACTCCAATGCCGTCTCAGCCGAGTCAGGCAAATCCTTCAACGCCACCGGTTTTGATGGACAGAGATGGGAATGTAAATTTGAATCAGATTCAGGATGCAGATCGTGCAAAATATGAAATGGTTGCTAATGCGATTGACGAAACCAATCCTGGATCTATCGTTAATTTTGGTTCAGAATTACAAAAAACTTTAGCCAATCAGAGTGACAGTTTCTTAGGCAATGTAAGAAGGTCAAATTCTGGTGAAGTAGGAGAATTGATCAATAATTTATTGATTGAATTGAATTATGTTGACGTAGACGAAATCAATAATGGTGGAGTAAAGGGCTTTTTAAGCAAAATTCCTTTTATGAAAAAGATGTTGACGCAGGTTGATAATCTTTTCGCTAAATACGATAAAATTACAAGCAATATCGATCAGATTTCGCATAAAGTAAACGCAGGAATCATTACTTCTACGAAAGATAATGCAGTTTTACAGACTATTTTCGACAGCAACGTTAATTCAATTAAAGCAATTGAAGATCTTGTGATTGCCGGAAATCTAAGAATGGAAAAAGCGGCTTTAGAATTAGCAGATATGGAAACGAATGTTCAGAATTTTGCTGATTATCAAATTGCTGATAAGAGAGATTTTATCAACAGATTAGACAGAAGATTGGCAGATTTGAAGGTCGTTCGTTTAATTATGATGCAGTCTCTTCCGCAGATCAGATTGGTGCAAAATAACAATGTTTCGATTGCTGAAAAAGCACAGACAATTCTTACCACAACTTTACCGGTTTGGAAAAATCAGCTTTCTTTAGCAGTTGCAATGCACAGACAACAGCAGAATATTGAGATTCAACAGAAAGTTTCGCAAACAACTGAAGATATTTTAAGAAAAAATGCAGAACGTTTGGGTCAGAATTCAAGAAATGTGGCAAGAGCAAACGAACAGACGATTGTTTCTGCTGAAACCTTGAAAGAGACAACTGCAATGTTGATCAATACTTTGAATGAAGTAAAACAGATTCAGAAACAGGGTACTGAAAGCAGAAGAAAACTGGATCAGGATCTTCAGACTTTAGAACACGAATTAAAAGCAAACATCAGAGGGTAATAAGACGGTAAAAAGGTGAATGAGGAGGTTGCGATCATAATGTCTCAAAGCAAAAGAAGATTAACAAGGCTTAAACTTCTGGCTAATTTCTTTGAAAATGTTGATATCATTGCGATTTATATTAAAACTGATATCATCCATAATTTATTCAACGAAAATCAGACGTTGGATTTCAATAAATTAGAGCTTTTTCACCTGCAATATACCGACAGCTTGATCGAATTGTTGACCAAAATAAAAAAGAAAAAGGAAAACGATTTGCTGGCTGTTATTAACGAAATTAATATTAACAACCGATACATTGCTTCTTTCGAAGAAAAAAAGACCGACAGTTTTGAAACCGACAGGAAGATCTACAGCGGAATTTTTTCTGAACATCTGAGAAATCTGTATAAAGATCTTACCGAAAACAGAGCAACTCTAAACTGGAATGACGTGCTGTATTTTCATAAAAAATATGCAGCAGAATTTTACAGAACAGAAGTGGATGAAGATAAACTGAAGCCTCAATCTGCTCCGTTTTATCAGTATCAGGATTATTGTATTGAAAGAAAATTGTTGGGGAAACTCAATATTCAGAATTTTAAAGTGCGTTTTGTCTGCGGATATCGTATTGAAAGAGATGAATATGAGTTGTTTAAGATTTTTCAGTCTGATGAGCATTTTATCTTTAATGTAGAAGAAAAAAAAATGTATCTGATAGATGATGAAGATGTAGAGTCATTAAATACGAATGAAAATGAATCTAATCAGATCTCGATCATTAATCAGCTGAAAAGGAAAAATGAAGACCTCAACGAGACAATGGAATTTAGAAAGAAAGAGCTTTCGGCAGATGTAATTGCGGTTTTGAAAGACTATCTCAGAAACATTGAAAGCGTTGATATTATGAGTAAGATATTTGATGTGAACGAAGAAACCAATATTCTTCGGGCGATGCTTAATTTAAATTTAAATAATTAAAAAAATAAAAAGTAAAAAGTAAAAAGTAAAAAGTAAAAAGTAAAAAGTTTATTTTCTACTCTATATTTTAAGTATGTAAATTTTCTTAGCTGAGTGGAATGCCTTTGCGAACGAAAATATGCAGAACAGATTTAACAAAAATCTTTGCGGGCTTTGCGTTTAAATAAAATTGAGCAATGAAGCAGAGATTCAAAAAATAACTAAACAAAAAGAAATAATGGCTATTAACTTACAAAAAGGTCAGAGAATAAACCTTACTAAAGAAAACGGGACTACACTTTCCCAGGCTTGCGTAGGAATCAACTGGGGCGCTATCGAGAAGAAAAGTTTCTTCGGTGGAACTTCAAAAGAAGCAGTAGACTTAGACGGAAGCTGCATTTTGTATGATTCAAACAAAAATGCAACTGAAGTAATTTATTTTGGAAATCTTAAATCTAAAAACGGTTCTGTAAAACACAGCGGTGATGATTTAACGGGCGATGTGAATGGTGATGACGGATTAGACAACGAAGTAATCACCGTAGATTTTTCTAATTTAGATCCTGCTGTTGAGCATGTAGCAATGGTTTTGCACAGCTACAGAGGTCAGGATTTCGGAACGATTCCTTTTGCATCAATTAGAATTTACGAAGGAACTCCAACAAACGTAAGAGAGGTTTTTGCTAAATATGATATTGCCAATGATAAATCTTTCAGCGGACACGTATCAATGGTGATGGGAGTTTTCTATAAGAGAAACGGTGAATGGAAATTCAACGCAATCGGAGATGCAACTTCAGACAAAAAACTGGAACAAACAGTGCAGACCGTTCAGCAAAAATATTTGTAAAATAGTTTTATTCAATAAGAGCGGGCTTTAGCCCGTTTTAAATAATGAAATCTTCTTTTGGCTTTAGCCAAAACCTATTTATTGAAATCATTATTTTATTGAAATGAAAATTAGATTTAAATTAGCAATACCTGTATATTTACGGCTATTGCTTTTATCATATAATAAACAGAATTAACGTGGAAAAATACAATATTTTAGAACTGCATCCTGGTTTGGTGTGGGGATTTGCGATAACGGTTGTTATCATGTTGCTTCTCGATTTGGGAGTATTCAATAAAAAAAGTCATGAGGTTTCTTCAAAAGAAGCTACAATCTGGTCAATTGTCTGGATCTCGCTGTCTATGGTTTTTTCTGGAGTTGTGTATTGGGTTTTCAACACAGATGGCACTCCGGAAAGTCACGCAATTGCGGTAGAAAAATTTACACAATATCAAGCTGCATATTGGATTGAGAAGGCACTTTCTGTAGATAATCTCTTCGTATTTATATTGGTTTTCGGGTTCTTTAAAGTTCCAAAATTCTTGCACCACAAGGTTTTATTTTGGGGGATTATCGGGGCGCTTGTTTTTAGAGCGATCTTTATTTTTGCAGGAGTTGAATTAATTGATTTGACTTACTTGCCAGAAATGAATGTTTTTGGTCACGCAGTGAAAATCAATGTTGTGATGACGCTTTTTGGGTTATTCCTTATTTATGCGGGAATCAAATCTTGGGGTGACGGTGGAGACGATGAAGATGAAGATTATAGCAATACAGCAGGAGCAAAACTGATCAAAAGTTTCTGGAAAGTTTCAGATAACTATGATGGCGACAAGTTTTTTACAGTGAAAAACGGAGTTAAAATGGCAACACCTTTATTGGTTGTTGTTGGGGTAATTGAGTTTACAGACGTTCTTTTTGCAGTAGATTCTATTCCTGCGATTTTTGCGATTTCAAAAGATCCGTTTATTCTTTATACATCAAATATTTTTGCAATCTTAGGATTAAGATCTTTATATTTCTTGTTGGCAAACTTCATTCACATGTTCAGCAAGCTACCTTATGGTTTGGCAATTATTTTGGCATTTATTGGTGTTAAGATGTTAATTGCTCCTTGGTATCATATCTCATCTCCGGTTTCATTAGGAATTGTAGGTGGAGTTTTGGTGCTTTCGGTACTTATTTCTATCATGTTTCCCGACAAGGAAGATGACGAAGTAAAAGAATAACTAAATAAAATTAAAACATAGAAGGCTTTACAAATCGTAAAGCCTTTTTTATTTCTCATTTTCGCTATCAACTATCAACTATCAACTATCAACTATCAACTTTACTTATATTTCAACAGCTTATTAATCTTCTTTCTCGTCTGCAGAGAAACTTTATACGCTTCATCTCTGAGCTTCTGAATTTTTCCGACTGGCTGAAAGATTTCAGCACTTTCAAAAGGATTGAAAGAGAGAAGTTCATTCTCGCAACCTTTAGGATTGAGTAACGAGTTTTTTTCAATTTTTATTTCTCCAATTTTGATGAAAGGGGAGTTTTTCCATTCAACATTGAGTCTATTAATAGGCTGGTCTTTCAAATCATAACAAAATTGAATATAAACCTCAGCTAAATAATCATGATTTCTGCAAAAGCTTTCAACAGATTCTTTCACAGAATATTTTTTACCGAAATTTTTATCTATATTTTTTGGACTTACTTTAATTTTAATCATTTTGTCATCAAAACGATAAGTTCCTACAGAATGATATTCAAAAGAAAGCATGAAATTATTTTTGTTTAAAAGAAGCTTCCAAACGTTTTTCAGAAAAGATGGGTTTAATGTAAAAGGAATAACTTTGTAAATCTGCTTTAAAACCGAAAAAGAATTGCTCCATTTTTTCACAAAAAACCGATTGACAGAAGTAAACAATTTCAAAAATACAGAAACAGAATTCACCGGAAACAATGGAAAATTTACCAACGGATAATTTGAAATCGTTCTCCCCGAATCATCTTTTATTTTAATAGCAAAACCGTAAGCTGGAAAGTCTTTTTTGTTTTTATTAATCTTTGGGTTTGCATTAGACAATCTTGCAATAATTTCGTATTTATCACTATCAAAAACAGATTTTAAATCATTCGGAATATCTTTGTTGATGATAAGTTCACCTTTCAAAACAGCATAGGTTTTTGCATGAGCATTTCTTGTGGCATAATTTACGTCACTTATTGTAGATGAGTATTCTACAAAATCGGCAATGCTCTTTTTGGTCTCTTCCAAGAGTTGTTTTTCTTCATAGCTAAGTTTTTCAAAGTTCTTATTATATTTTAACGGATTTGGCATATAGTTTTTAAAACTCAATGATAACGCCAAGTTTTTTAATTTACGTTACGAGAATATTAAGCATTTTTTAATGTTTTTAGTGCTGTAAACAGAAGCGATAAAAATGTTGGATGTTTGATGCCGGAAGCTAGATGTTTTGATTCGTTTCCCAATTTTATTTAACTCAAAAATCGCTCTTCCAACTTCCAACTTCCAGCTTCCAAACTTAAATCCTATCTTTGTAAAAAAAATTATGGGAGTAGCAGATTTGTTATTTAAGAAGAAAAAAGAATTGGCAGAGAAAAACCTGAAAGACGGTCAGGAATATATGGTTGAATATGGTAAAAGAGAAAGCGTAGTGCAGTTACCAAGCGGATTGCAGTACGAAATCATTACCGAAGGTGATGGCCCAAAGCCAGGTCCAAAATCTATGGTAAAATGCCATTACCACGGAACAACAATTGCCGGAAAAGTTTTCGACAGCTCGGTAAAAAGAGGAACTCCAGCTTCTTTTCCGTTGAATAAAGTAATCAAGGGATGGACAGAAGCACTTCAATTAATGCCTGTAGGAAGCAAATGGAGATTAATTATTCCACCGCATTTGGCTTATGGAGATCAGCAGATCAGCAAAGAAATCGGACCAAACTCTACTTTGGTATTTCAGGTAGAATTATTGGATATTAAATAATCCTGTTCTTAAAAATAAATTAAAATTCATCTGTTTTCAGGTGGATTTTTTTATTTGTGCTATCTTAGTAATAAGATTCATATTTCCCTTAATTGAATTTTTAATGAAAAAACTTTACTTTATTTTTGCCGTTTTTATTTTGTTGACTTCCTGTGTTTCAAAGAAAAATCAGGTGATAAAACAGAATATTCTTACACTGAGAGACAGCTATTGTAAGGCGCCTTTCAAGTATAATTATGAAAATAAATTGCCTTCTTATCATTCAGATTCTATCATTGCAGCGAATCAGCAACTGAAAAGTACTTTTTCTGATCAGAGTATTTTGGTTTTAAATGCTTTGGATAATTTAGATGAAGTAAATGAAATTGTAAAACTGAAGAAAGATTCATCATTAAATTCTCAGGTAAAGGTTTTGCAACTGAAGATGAAAATCAACAGCAAAATTACAATTGCACTGACTGAATTGGATGCTGTTGCTGCAGAATTCGATTGTGAAGGTGAACGTGTGGCACAAATTGGAAATTATGTTGATAATTTAAACGATTCCAGAAATAATAAACTCATTTTATACTCAATTGCAGCCGGAGCTGTAGCCTCAATTGCAGGCGGAATTGTAAAAGATGAGGGTTGGAGCAGTGCAATTGATATTTCCGGAGGTGCTTTGGGAGCCGGCTTTGGCTTGGCAACCTTAAATCCGAAAGGTAAAAAAGTAGAATTTATACATCAAAGAAATTTATTGCGAGATATCTGGAACGAAAAGCTGGAATCTCCCAATTTTCCACCTTTTATTTGGTATATGTACACTGAAAAACGGTTTTCAAACAAAGAACAGCATTCTATTATTTCAAGCATGAAACAACGATGGCTGCATTATCAGTTTGATGATGATCAAAATAAAGCCGATCAGTCGGTTATTTTCAAAGATGGAGGTCTTTACAGAGCAGATGATCTTCACAATCGTGCAGCAATGCTTAATCAGATGCAGTCGGCAACCCGAACAATTAATCAGATTATTAATTACCTGCTGTTAGATTTAGACAAATTGATTTTATAATTTTGAATAATAAATGTTTGAATGTCTAAATTTGCTTTAATCTACTTTAAATAATGTCGGAATTAAAAAAAATCAGAGAGAGACAAAATCTTACTCAGGAAGAATTAGCTGAAAAGTCAGGAATTTCGGTAAGAACAATTCAACGGATTGAAGCGGGTACAAATCCAAAAGGTTATACCTTAAAAACGCTGGCTGCAAGTCTTGATGTTTCTGAAAAAGATTTATTGATTTCTGAGACGATAAAAGAAGAAATTAAAGTTGATGAAATTATTATTGTAACAGAAAATAACGATGCTTTTAACTCCGGTTTAATCAAAATGATTAATCTTTCCACGCTTCCATTGGCATGGCTTCCGATTGCAAATTTTTTGCCGCCATTATTGATTATGCTTTTCACAAAAAATAAATCTCAAATTATAAAACAGATCATTTCACTTCAAATATTTTTAGCTATTATTTCGCCTATTATTTTTATGTTGATTGCATTATTAAAGCTAGGTTCAGAATCTGTTATGATCACAATGATTTTCTTGGTATTGGCAAATGTTTACATTATTTTGAGAAACACTTACGAAATTGACAAGAGACAAAATCTTCGTTATAAATTGAATTTCAGTATTATATGAATATGACAGATGAATGTCGGGTTTTTGTCGGGTTCTTTTTTTGACTTACAATCAATTTATTCTGAATCTTTGTCAAAAATAAATCAATGACAAAAAAACTTAACATCAGTATTTTTATTCTCTTCTTTTTCTTTGGAAACTTCAATGCTCAAATCGATAAAAATTCACCATTATTTTTAGAATTAAAGAAACAGGATAGTCTTTTTTTTGAACGTGGTTTTAATAATTGTGACATCGCATATCTTGAGAAATCAGTAGATGAAAATTTAAAATTTTATCACGATAGAGGTGGTTTTCAGGATAAGAAATTATTCTTGGAAAGAACAAAACAGAATATCTGTTCAAACCCAGCTCAAAAACCAATTCGAAAAGTTATTGAAAGTAGTTTGGAAGTTTTTCCATTATATAATAACGGTGAATTGTACGGCGCAATACAAAATGGAGAACATCAATTTTATATTCGTGAAAAAAATAAACAGGATGTTTTAGGGGGAAAAGCAAAATTTACCTCAGTCTGGATTAAGAAAAACGGCAACTGGATTTTGAGTGACGTTCTCAGTTATGATCATCAATAACCGTTTTATTTAGCAAAATTAGACTCAATAGTTTTCATATAAATTAATTACAATTAAGATTTTAATTGTAATTAATTTTGTTACAATTAAAATATTTGTATCTTTGCAGAGTAATTATGAACAATACAAGATTTGCTACGGCGATACATATCATGACCTTGTTGTCAAAATTTCCTCAGGAGTGGCTTACTTCTGATTGGCTTGCCGGAAGTATTAATGTAAATCCTGTAATTGTTCGTAAAGAAATTGGTGTTTTAAAAGAAGCAGGACTGATTATAAGCAGAAAAGGGAAAGAAGGAGGAAGTCAGTTAGCAAAAAACGCTTCAGACATCAGTATTTCTGAAATTTATTCTGCGGTAAAAAACTCAGAAGTTTTAGGTAAAAAAAATAACAATCCTAATCCGGCTTGTCCCGTTGGAAAAAATATCAATATTCATTTATGTCAGCTTTTTACAGAGACTGATGCGTTAGTCTGTCAATTTTTAGGAGATAAATCGTTAAAAGAATTTACCGAACATTTCGATTAAAAATTTTTGGCCTAAAATGTAATAAAATTTATTACAATTAATTTAAATAAAATATTATCAAATGAGCAAAGTAGCAGTAATCGGTGCAACAGGATTTGTGGGAACACAAGTAGTAAAAGAACTTGAAAACAGAGGTTTTGAAGTGAAAGCAATCGTAAGAGATGCATCTAAAGTGAATGAAACTGAAAACGTAAAAGCAAAAAGCGTTGATGTAAATAATATAGATGAATTAGCAGAAGCTTTGAAAGGAAATGATGCTGTAATCAACACCTTTAATGCAGGTTGGACGAATCCTAATCTTTACAATGATTTTCTAAATGGTTCGATTAATATCGAAAAAGCGGTTGAAAAATCAGGGGTGAAAAGATTTATTACAGTTGGTGGAGCAGGAAGCTTATTCATCGACGGAAATCAACTGGTTGACGGACCAGATTTTCCGGCAGACATCAAGCCAGGAGCAACTGCGGCAAGAGATTATTTAAATAAAATCAAAGAAAATACAACTTTAGACTGGACTTTTTTCAGCCCCGCAATCGAAATGCATCCCGGAACAGCAGGAATTAGAACCGGAAAATACAGAACCGCTCTAGAAAATCCTGTATTCAATGAAGAGGGGAGAAGCGTACTTTCTGTAGAAGATGTTGCCGTTGTTTTGGTTGATGAATTAGAGCAAAACAATCACATCCGTGAAAGATTCACAGCAGCTTATTAATCTTATTTAGAGTCCCAAAGGGACGACTTAACAAAGCATCGGATAAAATCCGATGAAAACAAATCCAACAAATAAAAAAAAGTTTCGGCGGCACCAAAGGTGCCGCCGAAACTTTTTATACAAATAAATTATTTTATAAACTCATAAACAACTTCGGGTTTACCGGAGCATTGTTTTTGTGTACTTCATAATGCAAATGCGGCCCTGTAGAACGTCCTGAATTCCCTGATTTTGCAATCACTTGCCCAACTTTCACTTTCTCATTGGTTTTTGCAACCAATTGTGAAAGGTGACCGTAAAGTGTTGCCAATCCGTTTCCGTGAGATACAATGACGCAGTTTCCATAACCGCCTTTTTGTCCTGAGAAAATTACGGTTCCGGCTGCAGTTGCAACAACATCAGATCCGAAAGGAACGGCAATATCCAAACCTTTGTGAAACTGCATTTGATCAGCTTCTGCAGGAGGATTGTTTTTTTCTGTTAGAGTTTTAGAAACAGCTACATTTTTAGCATTTGAAGTTGTTGGAGCAGCAGAAGTTGTACTTGCTGTTTTTGGAGTCACCATTACTTTTATTTCTCTCTTATTTCCGTAACTGTCGGTTACTTCTATAATTTTTTCTACCGGCTCAGCTTTTACTTCAGGCTTTGGAGTTGCTGCGACAGCGACTGGAGCTGAAGTAGGTTTTACAGACGCATAAACTGTTTTAAAAGGAATCGGGTTTTTTCTGATTCCAAAGTTTGATGAAATATACCCTTCCGTAGGCATTCCTAGAGGAACCTGCATCAGTTTTTTCTGCAGATCCATCAGATATTGGCTGTATCTGTTTGATTGTTTTGCCAGATAAATTGAGTTTGAGATACTGTCGTTATCAAGAACCATTAGTTTTTCGTTCTTAATATCTTTTGATTTTAGAAAAGAATTCAGTTGAGAAACCGTTTGATCTACCAAGCCAAGATCTGTTTTCATTTTCAGATAATCAACGCTGTCTTTTTCTGTATTTATTTTTACCAAATTTACTTCATAGTTTTTGTCATCTTTCTCCGAAAACAATTTGGCAATGAAAATACTTTGTGCAAAAACGACCAGTGAAAGTCCTCCAATAAGAACTGTTACTTTCTTTTTGCTGCCTAAAAATTTCTTCATTTTTCTTTCTCTTAGAATTTAAAAAGGTTTTAAGGGTGCAAATTTAGGTAAAAATAAACTTTAAGCATTATTCTTAACAAAAATTTAGAAATTATTGTAATAAACGTATTTTTAGATATTTAATTGTGCGAGAGTGTTAAATTTTTCAAAAAATGATTGATGTTGGGTGATATAAAGTTTCGATATTTCTCGGTTTTAATATATTTGCAAATCACATTTCAATTATGGCGAAAAAGAAAACCAACTCAGAATCTACTTCTAAAAAAACCAAAAATGACGTTGCAGTTGGCGTTGTTGGTAGCGGAAGTTTTGCAACAGCAATTGTAAAAATGCTTGTTGAAAATTGCAAAACCGTGCATTGGTGTGTTAGAAATGAGTTTGTAAAAGGAGCAATTGAACTGCGTGGGCACAATCCGACTTACCTTACGGCAGTTAATTTCAATCTTAAAAATTTAAAATTAACAACTGATGTCAACGAGTTGGTGACAGCTTGTGATGTTGTAGTTTTGGCAACTCCATCTATTTATCTTTCAGATACTTTAGATAAAATGACGTGTGAGTATAAAGACAAAATTTTTGTTTCTGCAATTAAAGGGATTATTCCAAAAGTGAATGATGTGGTTGCACATTATTTAAAAGAAGAATTTCAGATAGGATTCAGAAATCAGGCAGTCATTGCGGGACCGTGTCACGCTGAAGAGGTTGCAATGGAAAGACTCTCTTATCTTACGGTGGCAACTGTGGAAGACGAAGTTTCTGAAAAACTGGTCAATATTTTTAATTCAGATTTTATCAAAGTAAATTCCAGCAAAGATATTTTAGGTAACGAATACAGTGCGATTCTTAAAAATATTTTCGCAATCGGAGCCGGTATTGCAAGCGGTTTGGGGTATGGTGATAACTTTACGGCTGTTTTTGTATCGAATGCGATTAGAGAGATGGAAACTTTCCTTGAAGCGATTTATGAGGCTCCAAGAGATGTTAACGAAAGTGCTTATTTGGGAGATTTACTGGTTACAGCGTATTCATTGTTCTCAAGAAACAGAAACTTAGGGAACCTTATCGGAAAAGGATATACCGTGAAATCTGCAATTCAGTCGATGAACATGGTTGCAGAAGGGTATTACGCTGCAGATTCTATTTACAAAACAGCAAAACAGAAAAAATTAGAATTACCGATTATTGATACCATTTACGGAATTTTGTATGAAGGTAAAAATGCTGAAAAACAATTTAGAAAACTAACGGCAAAGCTGAATTAGAATTAATTTTATTTTAAAAATATTAAAAACATCAGTGATTTTCATTGGTGTTTTTTTGTTTATATATCGCTTCTATTATTTGAAATTGATAATTTCCATCGTCTTCGCTGGGCTGATAATAATTTTATTTTCGGCACAGAATTAAATAGTTAAATCTTATTTTAATCTAAAACTTTTCCCGAAATTCGTATTAAAATTCACACAATGCCACATTCAATTACCAATAGAACGCCTAAGCCAAAATATGATATTGTGCTTATAGGAGGCGGAATTATGAGTGTTACTTTAGCCACTTTACTTCACGAGTTTGATCCCAATTTAGATATTGCTATTTTCGAAAGGCTTGGAAGATTTGCCAAAGAAAGCACCGCTGCATGGAACAACGCAGGAACTGGTCACTCTGCATTTTGTGAACTCAATTATACACCCGAAAAAGAAGACGGAAGTATAGATATTTCAAAAGCTGAAAAAATTGCAGAACAGTTTGAAATTTCAAAACAGTTTTGGTCTTATTTAGTTGACAAAAAATACATTCAGAATCCTCAGGAATTTATTAATTCTTGCGCTCACATGAGTTTGGTTTTTGGTGAAAAAGATGCAGAATATCTTAGAAAAAGACATGAAGCAATGAAAAATTCACCTCTCTTTTCAGAAATGGAATTTTCTACCAATCATGATACGTTAAGAGAATGGATTCCTTTGGTAATGAGCAAAAGAAATCAGTCTGAAGTTTTGGCAGCCACAAAAATGAATATCGGAACTGATGTCAATTTTGGGACATTAACCCGAAAAATGGGACGCCATCTTTTAGAAGATTCTCATGTAGAAGTTTTCTTATATCACGAAGTAAAAGACATCGATCCTAGAGAAAACGGGAAATGGGAAATGAAAGTAAAAGATCGCATCAACAATCATAAACAGGAAGTTGTTGCAGATTTTGTTTTTATTGGAGCAGGAGGTTATGCATTGCCTTTGCTCGATAGTTCAGATATTAAAGAAAGTGCAGGTTACGGCGGTTTTCCGGTTTCCGGAGAATGGTTGGTTACGCATAATCAGGAATTGGTAGCACAACATCAGGCAAAAGTTTATACTCAAGCGACCGTCGATGCACCGCCAATGTCTGTTCCGCATTTGGATTTGAGAATTATTGATGGTAAAAAAGCATTGCTTTTTGGTCCTTTTGCTGGTTTTTCAACGAAATTTTTGAAAGAAGGAAGCTATCTTGATTTACCTGAAAGTGTCAATACCAAAAATCTCCGTTCATTATTTGGAGCTTGGTGGCACAATATTCCGTTGACAAAATATCTGATTCAGCAGGTTGCGATGACAAAAGCTCAAAGAATACAACATTTAAGAGAATTTGTAAAAGATGCAAAAGAAGAAGACTGGGAACTGAAAGTTGCAGGACAGCGTGTTCAGATTATTAAAAAAGATGATAAATTAGGAGGTAAATTAGAATTCGGAACTGAGGTTGTTGTAAACGATAAAGGAACTATTGCTTCACTTTTAGGAGCTTCTCCGGGAGCGTCAACTGCAGTTTTTGCAATGTTGAATGTTTTAGAAAAATGTTTCCCTGAAAAACTAAAAGGAGAATGGAAAGATAAATTGTTGGAAATGATCCCGTCATACGGACAAAAATTATCCGAAAATCCTGAACTGGCAAAAAGAATGAGAGCTCACAGCAAAGAAAAATTAGAGCTTAAGCATTAAATATGAGTGATAAGTAATGGGTAATAAGTAATTTTGTAAAGTTATTTATTGCCCATTATCAATTAATCATTACTCATACCAAGATGGAAGTTATTTCAAAACCAATTATTGCGAAGGAAATCCTTGAAGCTCTTCAGACAAAAATTGAAGAAGAAAAGCAGGTGATTGTACATTGCTGTTTTCCTGCGTCACCGTTTTTGGGAAATTTGATCAGAATTTGGAATACTACTTACCTTGTTGATAATAGTTCCAGCCATAAAAGTAAACTGATTCACGCTGAAAATATTACGATTTACCCGAACTGGACGGTTGTTCCGTTTATGAAAGATTTTTGGTTTACATTAGTGTTTTCAGGCTTACCAAAAGATTGCAAAAGCTTTGATTTTAAAGAAATAATTCCGGAAGAAGGTGGCTTTTTTGTAAAATCTATCAAAAGAAATTCATCAGATATTTACCGCATAAAAATTTCAGAATAATTATTTCTGTCATTCTAAATGATGCGAATTGTAAATCTTTTACCAATTAATTAAACTAAAATGAAGAAAATTATATTTGTACTCTTAGCGATATTTCCACTTCTTGTGTTTTCTCAGAAAAAGAAGTTATCGAGTTTTAAGAAGTCTGAAGGAAAATCCATTATTCATACAAGTTCAGATCCTGAAAAACTTGAAATAGAAAAATTTCAGAAAGATTTGAATAAGGAATATTTAAATCCAAAAGAAAGTCCTTTAAGAGGTGATAATTTTAAAAATTTTAAGGCACATCCTTTCTTTCCGATTGATTTGAAATATCGTGTAACGGCTGATTTTGTTAAAAATGAAAATCCCGAACCTTTTGATTTACCCACTTCTTCAGGGAAATCGAAATCGTATCAGGAATACGGGAAGGCTCACTTTACGATTGATGGAAAATCTTATACTTTAACGATCTATCAAAGTTTAGATCTGATGAAAATGGAAAAATATAAGGATCATCTTTTCTTGCCTTTTCGTGATGAAACCAATCAAAAACAAACTTACGGCGGCGGAAAATATATGGATTTAAAAATCCCGAAAGGCAACACGATTGTGTTAGATTTTAATCAGTCTTATCAACCATTCTGTGCCTATAATGCTTATGATTACAATTGCCCGATTGTTCCTGAAGAAAATAAACTTCCGGTAGAAATAAAAGCGGGCGTAATGTACAACGATATTTATCATCATTAAATTATGGTTGATTTACAGTTTTTTAAAACGAAAGATTTATCTGAATTAAATTATGAGCTTGATGAAATTCAGGCACAGTTTTCAGCTTTGCCAAATCAGGCTTTAGAAAGAATTGAAGCAAGAAATCAAAATGATGATTTTTTTGCGTACCCGATTACTATTTTTTCTGATGAAAAAGCAGCAGGCTTTTGCGTGCTAGATTTTGGGAGTGATAAATTAGAATTAACTGATAATCACAATTCGGTTTTACTTCGATCGTTGTCTATAAATCCTGAATTTCAGGGAAAAGGAATCGGTAAATCTGTGATGATTGTGCTTGATGATTTTATTAAAGAACATTTTAAAGATTGTAATGAAATTGTCTTGTCTGTCAATGAAAGAAATGATTTAGCTTTTCAAATTTATGCGAAAAAAGGATATGTTTATGCCGACAAAAAAATAGACGGAAGAAGCGGACCTCAATTTGTGATGTCTAAAATTTTAGATTAATTTAAAAATCAAACAGTCAGTTTGGCGTGATACTTTCAATTAGTTTTAAACATCATTAAAATCAAAATATGGAAGTTTCATTAAGAAATCAGGTTGCCATTGTTACAGGCGCATCAAGCGGAATCGGAACCGGAATTGCAAAATCTATTGCTTCTGCCGGAGCAAAAGTAATCATCAATCATTCATCTGAAAAATCTAAAGATGAAGCCCAAAAAGTTTTAGACGAAATTCAGAAAAACGGCGGAAACGGAATGGTTTACCAATGCGATGTTTCTAAAGAAAATCAGGTGGTAAAAATGTTTTCAGACGTAATTTCAGAATATGGAACCGTTGATATTTTAATTAATAATGCCGGAATTCAGAAAGATGCCAAATTTATTGATATGACTTTGGAAGAGTGGGATACGGTAATGGGCGTGAATTTGCGTGGTCATTTTTTGTGTTCGAGAGAAGCTATTAAAGAATTTCTCCGCCGGGGAATCGATACAACACGTTCTGTTGCTTGTGGAAAAATCATTCATATCAGTTCGGTTCACGAAATTATTCCTTGGGCGGGTCACGCAAATTATGCTGCAAGTAAAGGTGCCATAAAAATGCTGATGCAGACATTGGCTCAGGAACATGGAGCAGATAAAATTAGAGTTAATTCTATTTGTCCGGGAGCGATTCAAACACCGATTAATAAAGATGCGTGGGAAACTCCGGAAGCAATGAATGATTTAATGAAGTTAATTCCGTATAACAGAATTGGTCAACCTGAAGATGTTGGAAATTTGGCCGCATTTTTAGCGAGTGATCTTGCTGATTATATTTCCGGAACAAGTATTTTCATCGATGGTGGAATGACCAGTCTGGAAAGTTTTTCAAACGGCGGATAATTTATTCGAAAATCTGCTGAATGATTTCGAGTGAATTGGGTGTTTTAAAATCGGTAATGTGGTAATGATAATAAACCAGCACACTGTCTAAAAAGGTTTTTCTCATAGCTTGCGGAATTTTTATTTGATAAGGATCTTGAGAGGATAAAATCAATTTCCATAACAGAGAATTTTCACTATCGAATAGGTGATGGCTTCCAAGGTTTGAAAAAGTTCCTGTTTCGGGATCCAAATAATTTCCATCTCCTAAAAGTGGGGAAACACCTTGGATTTTTAAAATTTTAACCAAAAGAATAAGGTGAGAACGGTAATTTTGCTGATTGAGCTCAAAGATAAATTCATCAATCGTGTGAAAGATGATCTGATTTTGATTTTCATTTCTTAAAATCTGATTCAAAAAATCGGCAATAAAAAATATAACCGTATTGGCTTTGATATCTGTATAAACATCATTTACTTCTATGAGTTCAAATTTTGAAACGGTTTGAATTCCGCTGCTTTTCCCTGCATTAACAGAAAAATTAAGCTTATTTAAAGGAAGTAAAAATGCTTTTTTCTTATTTTTTTTGCTGTAAATTCCTTTTAGAAAATAGGTTTGAAAACCATCTTCTTCGGTGAAACAATGGAGAACTGCATCGTTTTCTCCATATTTGATGTATGAAAGTAGGAATCCGTCTTGTGAAGTCATTAATTTACTACGGCTATTTTTGCTGTAGCTTTATCTGAGCCGTCTTCGTTGGTCATTAAAACAAAATAAATTCCCGAAGCAACTCTTTTTCCTTTCTGGTTATTAAGATTCCATTCGTAATATCCGGTTCTTGCAACGGCAGAATGTACAAGATTTCCGGCTGCATCGGTAATTCTGATGTTTGTTTTTTCGGCCAAACCTTTGATGGTTACATTACCTTTAAACTGAGAATAAACCACAGGGTTCGGATAAACCAAAACATTTCCAAAGTCTTTAGTCACATCTGCAACATCACCTTGGTAAGTAACAATTCCGTCAAAAGTCACAAAATAAACTTTGCCTGTTTTTTTATCAACTTTAATATCGGTAACGGTATTCGTTGGAAGTGGAGAGTTATCTTTATTGAAAAATTTTATAGTTTTTTCTCCGTTTGCAGATAAGTAATAAACACCTCCATCTTCTACAGATACCCATTTCTGGTTTCCGCCATCTACTTCGATATGTAAAATCGTAGCATCTCTGAAAAGTTCTTCGGCAAGTCCGCCTTGTTCGATGACAATAGATTCAAATTGCGGATCATTTTTAACTTCAGCTGCTGCATTTGGTAAAATTCTTATTCCTCCTTCAGTACCAATCCAAGCGTCTCCTGATTTATCCATCGCAAAAGAAATTGTATTTGCAGGAATATTGTTTGATTGATCTAAATAATACTGTGTATCATCAGAAAGGCTTGCTGTTTTTTTGGTGTCGTAGACTAAGAAATTGATAGTTCTTGGGATTGGAATCCAAAGTAAATCATTACTGAAAACAGGATATTGAATACCTACACTGACATTTAAATCTTTTAGCAAAAAATTGTCTGTTGCTCTGTCATAAAAAGCCAAAGATGATTGGGTAGCTAAACTTGAGAATGCAATCGTCGCAAAAATATTATTCTGGTCATCAGATGTAAAGCCAACAGGGCGGTTTACAAACGGGCTATCTGCACCTACTTCGTATCGTTTTACAAATTCAAAATCTTTAGAACTTGAGTTGTATTTCATTTTATAGATCCCATAGCCTGGATTAAAGTTGTAATTTGTAAAAAATACGTCACCCGAATTAGCAGGATCAGGAAAAGCATCTACAATATTAAAGACAGTTGGACTTCCCTTGAAATAAGATGAGTAAATCCATTCTGTTCCAGTAAAATAATAAAATCCCGGATTTTTGGGATTTAATTGTGGCTCATTATATCCGTTTGCTCTAATTCCTGTAGAAACTAAAAGCTGATTATCATTAAATAATCTTATTTTATAAGAATCATTAAAATATGGTCCATCTGGTTTGTATGCTACATTATCATCGGTTTTAACTCCGGATACCATGGTGCCACCATATACTTTAGAACCAATTGTTGTTGCGGTATTGCAAGCTTCTCCTACACTTGTAGTTCCTCCGAAATTTCCATTTGTGTTATACGTATAGATTCTGCTACCATCTGTAATAATGATATTGTTTGAATTAACAACGATATCATTAATACTTCCAAAAGTTTGGGCAAGAGGGGTTGATGTTCCGCTATTGTAAATATAAGTTGTTGTTGCAGATGAAAAAGCTAAAACAGATTCTGAATCAATATCTGTAAAATTTCCAGCCATTTCTGTTGTCCAGGTTGTGAAAACAGGAAAAGTAGTATTCAGTTCATGGCTTTTTAATCCGGTATTGGTTACTGAAAAAACTTTATTTCCAAGAATGGTAGCTTCATTGCTGGCTTCGAAATTTCCTCCTGCCATGAAAAATGCAGAATCACCAAATTCTTTTTTTCTTAAATCAAAAATAGAAACCCCATAACCCACAGAAACTGTTGCCCGATCTCCGGTAATTGAGATATGATTAATTTTTTTGCTTCCGTTATATCCTGTTGCAATTGGGATATCTACAACATACGTTATACCTTGTGGAGTAATAATGTCTAATGCTCCGTTTTGATACCCTACCAAACCGATTTTTGTTTGCGGATTATAATCAAAAGCAGAAATTTTCACATCATGAAGACCATTGGCTTTAGATAGTTTTGTGATTTCTCCTGTTGAAATTGTATAATAAAAAATCCCGTTTTCTGTGGCAGCAACGATTTTTCCGTTATCTTCTTTCATGGCCAAAACATTGTTGTAAGAGAACAAGTCTGCCCATTTTTTTGAAGAAATATTCTGCGCATTTACAAACTGCAACGATGCGAAAATACCAAAAGAAAGTAATGAGATTTTTTTCATATTATACTGTTATACTGCTGTCGATTGCCTGGTTGTTCCAGGAAATCTGTTTTATATTTTTATTTGAATCAAAAAAGAAATCTATTCTGCCTAAAAGAAGACCTGCCCAACCTACCTGGTTTACCAAAACGTTTTTCCCTTGTCTGTTTTTAAAGGTTTGAGGTTCCGGTAAAAAAGTATGGGTGTGACCTCCCAAAATTAAGTCAATATTTTCTGTTTTTGAGGCTAAAATTTTATCACTTATTTTTTCGGGTTCATCTTTGTAGTCATATCCGATGTGTGAAAGGCAAATAACTAGGTCGCATTTTTTCTCATTTTTCAGAAAATTAGAATAATGTTGCGCCACATCAATAGGATCAGACCAAATGGTTTCCCCGTACTGCTTTTTTCCAACTAAACCTTCTAACTGAATTCCTACTCCGAAAATTCCGACTTTGATGCCGTTTTTGTTGAATATTTTATATTGCGAAGTTTTTCCGTCGAGAATTGTGTTTTTAAAATCATAATTCGAACAGATAAAAGGAAACTCTGCATTAGGCAAAACCTTTAGAAAACCATCTAAACCATTATCAAAATCATGATTTCCCATTGTGGATGCATCATATTTCATCATCGACATCAGTTTAAACTCAAGTTCACCTCCGAAAAAGTTGAAATAAGGTGTACCCTGAAAAATATCTCCTGAATCCAGCAACAAAAGATTGCTTTCTTCGCTTCTTATTTTCTGTATTAAACTTGCTCTTCTCGCAAAACCACCCTGATTAGGATTTTTGGTATAACTTTCGTCAAAAGGTTCTATTCTGCTGTGCTGATCGTTGGTATGAAGAATCGTTAATTTGTGGGCAGATTTGAAAGAATTTAAACTCAATTCTTCTGCCATCATCAAATTGGGAGCTAAAGTCATTGCTAAAGTTCCGCCACCTATTGTTTTTAAAAAACTCTTTCTATTCATTATTTCTTCCCAATAAAATTTAAACGGATATCTTCCTTCGGATTGATCTCAGCATTTTTCTTAAAATAATCGATAAATAAATCTCTCAATTTAATTCCCGTAGGAATCGATTCTCCTTTGCTGAAAAATTTCATATTATCACCTCCCAAAGCCAGATAATCAGACGTTGCAATATAATAATCCTGATTTGGATTTACCACTTTTCCGTTAATTAAAGTTTTGGTTAATTGTCCGTTATTGGTTTCTATGTATAAGTGAGAAACCGGATTATTTACCTGAGTTTTTGCGTAGTAATCAAACAATCCCTGCAAATCTGAACCTTTCATTTTTACAATGATCACTTCATTTTCAAAAGGCATTACTTCGAAAACATTTTTCAGAAGAATATCGCCTTTTCCAATCGTAGTACGGATTCCACCGATATTGATTAGGGCAGCATCTACGTTTTGATTGAGATTCGCTTTTGTCCAAACATCTGCTCCGTCAAAAGTGTAGTCAGCTAAAAGGTTTCCCAAATTGCTGTTGTCTCCTTCTTTTGTGAGATTTACTTGCGTATAAGAGATTTTTTGATTCATCTCTTTGTTGAGTTTCAGAGTGTAAGGCTCGATAAATTTCGCAAAACCTTCATCGTCCTTCAGCTCTTTATTAATAGAAATGTTCTTCTGTGTCTGCACATTGGCAACCTGCAACGATGTCGTTTTACAGGCTGTAAGTGTAAACAAGGCAATTCCTAGCAATAAGAATTTATTTTGCATAATATCTTTAGTATATGCAAATATAATTATATGTATAATAAAATAGGATTAAATATTGTAAATTCTTGTATGAAATTATTAAATTTGGGGAAAATAATTCGAACAGATGAGCATTTTAAAAGGAGTAGGTGTTGCTTTGGTTACACCCTTTAATGAAGATTTATCCGTAGATTTCGAAAGTTTAACAAGACTTGTTGAGTACAACATCGAAAACGGAACCAACTATTTGGTAGTATTGGGAACTACAGCGGAAGCTGCTACACTTTCTTCAGACGAGAAGAAACAGGTAGTTGAGCACATCATTAAGGTGAATAATAAACGTCTTCCTTTGGTTTTAGGAATTGGCGGAAATAATACTCTTGAAGTCAAACAGCAAATCGAGGAAACTGATTTATCAGATTTTACGGCAGTTTTATCGGTGTCTCCTTATTATAACAAACCTAATCAGGAAGGGCTTTACCAACATTATAAAGCTTTAGCTTCTACTGGAAAAAATATTATCATTTATAACGTTCCTTCAAGAACCGGACAAAATGTAGAAGCTGAAACTACTTTGCGTTTGGCAAATGAATTCCCGAATTTATTCTTAATTAAAGAAGCGGCACCAAATATTCTTCAGTATTTTGATATTTTGAGAAAAAAACCTGAAGGTTTTAATTTGGTTTCTGGAGATGATGAATATACACTTCCTGTAACTTTGGCAGGTGGAAATGGTGTAATTTCTGTAATCGGGCAAGGTTATCCGAAAGAATTTTCTACAATGGTTCAACTGGCTTTTGATAAAAAAGTAGATGAAGCTTATGAAATTCATAACAAATTAGTAGAGATTACAAGATTAATTTTTGCAGAAGGAAATCCTTGCGGAATTAAAGTTGTTTTAGCAGAAAAAGGATTAATCAAAAATTATTTGAGACTTCCATTGGTTCCTGCTTCAGAAGGACTTTATGCGAAAATAAAAGCTGAAATGGCGAAAATTTAATATTATTAAATATCAAAGTTTACGCTCTGTTTGTCATGCTGAAAGCATCTCTATAATCTAACTTAGATTCCTACGGAATGACAAACTTTGCGTTTTAATCTATAATAAGGGTGAAAAAGTATAATACTTTTCACTTTTTTAATCTAAAAATTATGAGCACAAAAGTCACAAAAGTTTTTATTTAAAAGAATAAGACGAATTACATTAAAGCATTCAAACGTTTTTGAAAATCTTTAATTTTCGTTTTTGTGAACTTTTAAAATAGATCTTTATATCTTAAATATTAAAAAAAGACTTTTGTGACTTTTGCGGTAAAAAATAAATTATGAAATTAATCAAAGCAACAGAAGAAAATATCCCTTTAATTCAGGACTTAGCCAAAAGATCTTGGGAAAATGCCTATGCAGAAATTTTATCTATTGAGCAGATGGAATATATGTTAAACACAATGTATTCTCAATCCGAAATTTCAACTCATCTTGAAAATCCTGATTATCATTATTATCTTGTTTTTGATGAAAATTCAAATGATTATGACGGATTTATTGGTTTTGAAAATCATTACGAAGAAAATACAACCAAACTTCACCGAATTTATCTGGTTCCTGAAAGTAAAGGAAAAGGTTTAGGTAAAAAAACGCTTGAGTTTTTAAATGAAAAAACGTTAGAAAGTGGAGATCGCAGAATTATTCTGAATGTCAACAAACATAATTCAGCGAAGAAATTCTACGAATCTCAAGGCTATAAAGTTTATGATGAAGGTGTTTTTGATATTGGAAATGGATATGTGATGGACGATTATTTGATGGAATTTGTTATGTAATTCTTATTCTTCAACATTATTTTTCGTTGCAAATTGACTCAACTTTAAAATTCTTATAACATCATCTTTTTTGGAGGAAAGTATCAAATTTTTATGTTCTTCTTCAGGTTGTTTGTATACATTGGTTTTCTTATCCCAAAATTGATAATCAAACAAATCTTTGTCCCAATTTATTACAAATATCTTTGATTTTTCTATAGACTCAGAGATTTCAATTTTTTTGAAATCTACGGGTCTTGCTTTTATAATTGTTTTGCTTTCTGTTTCAATGAATATTGGTTTTTCATTTCGCAGATATATGATGACTTGTTCGTAACCGCCCCCGTTATCTTTTGAATAGTTTACGATTTTGACTGTCTGATTTCTCTTTTTGAAAACATCAATATTTTCATCTTGTCCATATTTCTTAACCTTAGCAATTTTATCCGAAGGAACTTTATAAACCATTAAGCTCTCGTCATTATTTATATCCAAAACTTTTTTTTCAATTTCAGAAATAATATTTTTGTTTTGAGCGTGAGTATTTATTGCTAGAATAAAGAAAAGAGCGATTGAAAATATTTGCTTCATCATGGATGATTTTTTGGTTTAAATTACGAAATCTTACTCCACTTATTTTTCCCTTTATAATTTTGGATATAATAATTTTTAATGATCTGATGATCAGTTCCTGATAAATGATGATCTGCTTCTAAGATTTTATCAACCATTTTTTTTGTGGTTTTAATGATTTGTGCATCATTCACCAAATCGAGTCTTTTAAAATCAACAACACCGCTTTGCTGAGTTCCCAAAATATCACCGGGACCGCGCAACTGCATATCGACTTCAGAAATTTTAAAACCATCATTGGTTTCGGTCATCGTTCTGATCCTTGTCCGGCTTTCGGCAGACATTTTATCAGAGGTCATCAAAATACAGTAGCTCTGTTCGGCTCCTCTTCCCACTCTTCCACGAAGCTGGTGAAGCTGTGAAAGACCAAATCTTTCAGCACTTTCAATCACCATAACTGAAGCATTTGGAACATTTACGCCGACTTCAATCACCGTTGTTGCGACCATAATTTGTGACTTTCCTGATGCAAAATAGTTCATTGCAGCATCTTTTTCATCGGGTTTCATTTTCCCGTGAAGCATCGTTACCTCATAATTTGAAAAGTTGTCCATAATATGCTCCAAACCTTCCATCAGATTTTTATAATCTAAAGTTTCAGATTCTTCAATCAATGGATAAACAAAGTAAATTTGTCTGCCTTTTCGGATTTCTTCATGACAGAAATGATAAACATAAGTTCTGTCTTTTTCTCTTCGATGAGCGGTAATGATCGCTTTTCTTCCAACCGGCATTTCATCAATCACAGAAACGTCGAGATCCGAATAAAAGCTCATCGCCAAAGTTCTCGGAATCGGAGTTGCGGTCATCACCAAAATATGAGGCGGAATTTTATTTTTAGCCCACAGTTTTGCTCTTTGAGCCACACCAAATCGATGTTGCTCGTCAATAATTGCCAATCCAAGATTTTTAAATTTCACTTTATCTTCCAAAACAGCATGAGTTCCTACCAAAATAGAAAGCTCACCATTTTCTAATTCATGGTGAATAACCTTTCTCGCAGAAGCTTTTACCGAACCCGTCAAAAGGCTGACTTTAATTTCTGTATCTTTTAATAGATCTTTAATTCCGTTGTAATGTTGCTGTGCGAGAATTTCCGTCGGAGCCATCAAACAGCTTTGAAAACCATTATCTAAGGCGATCAGCATTGTTAGTAAAGCAACCATTGTTTTTCCTGAACCTACATCACCTTGCAAAAGTCGGTTCATTTGGATCGGCTTTTTCATATCCATTCTGATTTCCTTTAAAACTCTTTTTTGAGCTCCTGTAAGTTCAAATGGAAGATGTTTTTCGTAAAATCCGGTAAAATGATCACCGACGATCGGAAACGGATTTCCTACAGATTGAGTTTTATGATGAAGCTTTTTTAAAGCATATCCTAGCTGAAAGAAAAATGATTCTTCAAACTTCAAACGTTGATTTGCCTTTTCAAAATAATCTAAATTTTTTGGAAAATGAATGTTTAAAAAAGTCTGTTGTCTCGATAAAAACTTCATAGAGCTCATTATAGATTCCGGAAGATTTTCCTGAATAAGATTAGGGATTTCTTTGCAGATATTTCTCAGAATTACCTGAAAGAATTTTTGATTTAAACCTCTTTTCGTCAGTTTTTCAGAACTTGGATAAATGGGTCTTAATCTGTTGTCTTTTTCTTTGTTTTCATCAAGTTCAATTTCCGGATGCGGCATCGAAAACTGATTGTTAAAAGCATTGATCTTTCCGAAAATAAAAATTTCACGGTTGACAGGAAGTTGCTCTTTCAGCCATTTCGAATACTGAAACCAAACCAGATCCATACTTCCGGTGTCGTCGTTGAATTTTGCGGTCAGTCTTTTTACTTTTCCGGTGAGAATTTCCTGTACATTGGAAATTTTTCCTTTCAGCTGAATTTCAAGATTGCTTTCCTGAAGCCCGTTTACTTTGTAAACTTTGTTTTTGTCTAAATACCGGATCGGGTAGAAATTGAGAAGATCTTCCACAATAGAAATTCCCAACACATTTTTAATGAGTTTGGCTCGTTCAGGACCGATTCCTTTTACATATTCTATAGGAGTTTCTAAAGTCATTTTCAGGGGTTTCGAGATGTCTGTTTCGAGTTTTCTATCCGTGTTTTGAATGAAAAAATAAAAGTTCGAATTTCGGTAAAATAAAAAAGACTTCCAAAAAAATGGAAGCCTTAATTATATGTTTTAAAACGATTAATCTTTTATTTTAGATCTGAATTTCTTCTGATAATCTTCCCAATCTTGCTTGGTTTTTACTTTTTTATATAAATCATTTGATATAAAATCAAGATAAGGTTCTAATTCTTTTGCAGATAATTCGCCTTGCAACATTGTAATAGGATTTCCTTTGTCATCAAGAAAAACCGTACTTGGTACCGCATTTACATTCATGAACTGCGTAAATTCATGAAGTGAATTTCTTCCTTTTTTATGAGAAGTATTGTCGTTAGAAAATTTTCGTCCGAAGATTTCTATTGTTCGTTTGTCTTCTGCATCAAACTTTACGGGATAATAATTTTCATTTAAAAACTCATAAATTATGGGATTTCCATAGGTTTTTTTATCCATGATTTTACACGGACCACACCAATCTGCATAAAAATCGATGATGATTTTTTTAGGCTGTGTTTTCTGTGCATTTAATGCTTCTTCAATTGTCATCCATTTTACCTGCGCAAAACTGAAGCTGATAATGAAAAGAAAAAGTAGGGTGGATATTTTTTTCATTTTATTTGTGATTTAAATTGTTAACGAACCTCTTGCATAAGTTTTTTCACCCACGGAGATATCAAAATTAATACCACACCTGCAATTACTGCATATAATCCCAGTTGTTTGTAACCTTCTGTGTAGGTAATTAATGCGTGATAATTCGTTGAGCCTTCTTTTGCATCCGCTAAACCTGCGCCAATAATTCCGGCAACATATTGACCGTAAGCTGAAGCTAGGAACCACATTCCCATCATCATTCCCTGGAGATTTTTGGTAGAAAGTTTCGTCATAATTGATAATCCAATAGGAGAGAGGCATAATTCTCCCAAAGTGATTACTAGTAAAGCTAATGTAAAGAAGTTTAATGAAGTGATTCCCTGTAAATCTGCAAATAATCTGGTTGCAAATAAAACGTAATATCCTAATCCTAAAAATATAAATCCTAAACCGAATTTTATAATTGTGTTGGGTTCAAATTTTCTTTTGCTCATCCAAATCCATAATAATCCAAGTAATGGCGCAAGGAAAATAATGAAAAATGCTCCACCGGAGTTATTTACACCATTTGGATCTAGACCCAGTAAATCTTTATTTAAATTTTTAGCAGCAAAAATACTTAATGAACCTCCACTTTGCTCGTAAATTCCCCAGAATAAAATGGAGAATAGAATAAAAATTAATGCTGCCCAAAGTTTTTTTCTTTCTGCAGATGTTACTTTGCTCATTTCAAAAAAGAGATAAATTAACGTTAAAGGTCCTACTGTCCACATGAAATAATCGGTATATTCCGGCACTGAGACCATGGTCATAATGATTGGAATGAATATCAATGATAAAATATACACTCCATATTCTTTCCACTTGGGCATCGGAGCTGATTTTACTTCATGATCCGGATGTCCTGGCTGAAGACCTATTGTTCCTAAACTTCTTTGAGTAAATATGAAATTGATTAAACTAATCACCATTACAATTGCAGCTAATCCGAAAGCAACATTCCAATGCAAACCTTCTGGTATTAAATGGGAAAGTAATTCTCCTTTTCCGATGGCAATACATAAATAACCACCAAGTAAAGCTCCTAAGTTAATTCCTGCATAAAAAAGCGAGAATCCGGCGTCAGCTCTAGAGTCATTGGGTTTGTAAAGCTGACCAACCATTGAAGAAATGTTTGGCTTAAAAAAACCTGTTCCTACAACGGTAAATGCGATTCCTAAAAAGAAAAATTTATGTGGATCTGTAGCTAAAATTAAACTCCCTACAATCATTAAAAGACCGCCCCAAAAAAGAGATTTTCTGAATCCTAATATTTTATCTGCGAAAAGTCCCCCCACGAAAGTGAAAGCATAAACGAAAGCCTGCGTTGCTCCATATTGAAGATTGGCTTCTTTTTCATGGAAATTGAGTTGTGAAATCATAAAGAAAACCAACATTCCACGCATTCCGTAAAAGCAGAAACGTTCCCACATTTCGGAAAAAAAGAGTGACCAGATTTGTTTTGGATATTTTCCTTTGAAATTTTGTATTTCGTCGAGCGTTAAGTTCATGAGTTATAATTGATGAATGATTATTTGATAATTGATTTGTGACTCATTGCGTCACGAATTTTGTTGTGAAATTTTGATATTAGTAAATTATTCAATTATTGACACAATGCATCAACAATTCAAAATGTGGTATAAATTTATACATATAGAATTAACCCGCTAAATGTCTTCGAAAATTTCCATCTTACGAATGTAAAAAAAACCTCTGAAAAAATCAGAGGTTTAGAATAAATATTTTATTTACACGAAATTAGTTTACGCCGTGCATCATTTTCTTTAAAATTGGAGAAATTAAAGCTAAAATTATCGCTGCAATTCCACAAAGAACTACAAACACCATAAAGAATTCGAATAAATTGTGAATTTCAAATCCTACGAAAGTTGGATTTTCCAAAGGAAGCTGAGCTTTTTCAAAAGCAGCAACCTGTTCTGGATTTAATGTCACTTTTTTATCTAAAACATCCTGAAGGTTTACTCCGATTTCCTGTGCTTTAGAGAATTTGTCTCCAGTTGCAGGAATCAATGCTCCTAATGAACCAGCTAATGCATAACCAGCAGCGTTAGAAATAAAGAATACACCATATAATAAAGATGCGAATCTTTTTGGAGCCAATTTACCTACCAATGATAAACCGATTGGAGATAAGCAAAGCTCACCACAAGTTTGGATGAAATATAAAAGCATTAACCATTTAATAGCCAATAATCCTGAATTTCCAAGATCTTTTACATTGTGTGCTATGATGAAATAACTCAATGCAATTAATGCCAATCCCATCGCCTGTTTCATAGGAGAAACCGGTTCTTTGCCTTTAGCTCTCAATTTATCCCAACATAAACTGAATGGAACTGCCAATAAAACCACGAAGATTCCATTGAAAATCTGAACCATTGAAGGTGGCATATTATATCCGAAAATATCTCTGTCGGTTTGGTTGTCTGCAATAAACGTTAAAGAAGAGCCTGCTTGTTCAAAAGCTGCCCAGAAAAAAATAATAAAGAAGGATACAATATAAATTACCCAAATTCTTTGCTTTTCTATTTTGTTTTCAGCAGAACTCATGATTAGAAATGCCAAAGAAATACCTGCTGCATAAATAAAAGGATAAATAACCCCTTTAATTAATTGACCCATTTCTACAGCTTTAAATCCAATTTCTCCTACCAATAAGTATCTGAATGCGAAAAATAAAACGACAAATATAGCTCCTGTAATTCCTAAAGATGCTCCAGAGAATTTAGCAGTTTGAGTTTCACCTTCTTCAAAATCTTCACTTGTATTATTTTTTGGTAAGCCTCCGATAGGTCTTCCTTCCGGCGTTACTACATATTTGTTTTTAAGAATAAAGAATGTCACTGTTCCGATTACCATTGCAATTGAAGCAGCCAAGAATCCCCATTTAAAAGCAAAAATATCTCTTACTCCTGTTGTTGCATCTTTTACATCGCCAACGTATGGACAGATGAACTGACCTAAAAATGCTCCGATGTTGATCCCCATATAGAAAATGGTAAATGCAGAATCTAATTTAGATTTTTCTTGTTTAGGATAAAGACTTCCCACCATTGAAGAAATATTCGGTTTGAAGAATCCGTTACCGAAAATGATGATGAAAAGAGCCAACCACATAAACATTTTTGCGCTGTCTAAACTTCCCGAAAATGTTGAAGCACTAATGAAAAGTAAAAACTGACCAATTGCCATTAAAGATCCACCGATCAAAATTGCATTTCTGTTTCCAATGTACTTATCTGCAATAAACCCTCCCAAAAGCGGAGTCAGATAACAAAGTGCTAAAAATCCACCATAAATGATTGCCGCATCGGCTTCTCTTATAAGTAAAGAATTTACCATAAAAAGAGTAAGAAGAGCTCTCATCCCATAGAAATTGAAGCGCTCCCACATCTCTGTTCCGAATAGAACCCATAATCCTTTAGGGTGTTTAGTCTTCGACTGAACTGCTGTATCCATATATTAATTGTTAAATTTCTGTTAAGACCCACAAATATAGTTTTTTTTGGGTTTTTGGCAAGGTTTTATTTCGTTTTTAAAATAAAAAAGCCGCAGAATCATCTACGGCTGTTTATTTCGAATTTCAGGAGATTAATTTACTCCCTTTTCTTTCATGATTTTATTAAGTCTTTTTAATATAGAAAGCCCCAGTAAAGTAGCTAGAAGCAACAATCCAAAATTTACAATGAAGAAATTAGCTTTATTGTCATAGTCATACCAGAAACTTGCTAAAACTCCGGAAAGTTTGTTTCCAATTGATGTTGAAAGGAAAAATCCGCCCATCATCAAAGCTGTTAATCTTGGTGGTGAAAGTTTTGAAACCAAAGATAATCCCATTGGCGACAAACAAAGTTCTCCTACAGTAATTACTCCATACGCTGCAACCAGCCATAAAGCTGATACTTTTACTAAACCGTTTTGTCCGGCATAAACAGCTCCAACCATTACCAAACATGATAGTGCGGAGATAAATAATCCTAAAACAATTTTTGAAGGAGTACTTGGTTCTTTCCCTTTTCTACGAAGCATCATGAAAAATGCAACTACAACTGGAGTCAATAGAATTACCCAACCTGGATTAATCGACTGGAATAATTCTGTGTTGTAAAGATTTACTGTTTGTGAAGGATTGGCTTCCAGTTTTGTTTTATCAGTTTCTGCTACATTTCTGAAATAAATATCTTTTCCTTGCTCTTTTAAAGCCTTGCCATTTTCGTCTTTTTTTACCTGATATTGATCATCGTAAACAGAAACTTCTTTGTCCAGATAGTCTTTTTTATCAACCAAGAAAATTGATTCTAATGGTTTTTCTACTGCTGCAGGAACAGTTCTTTCGGTATAATAATTTGCCCAACGTGTTAAAGCAGTTCCGTTTTGTTTGAAAACAGCCCAGAACATTAAGCTTACCGCAAAAATTGCCAATAATGCTCCGATTGGTTTTTTGTCTTCTGCATTTGCCTTTACATAAAGCATTACATAAAAATAAATTACCGGAACACATGCGAAAATAAATGCATCTGTACTGTCACTTCCAAAAATATTATTTGGAATAAACCAGCCAATCAATCCAAAAATTACTGCAGGTAAAAATACTTTTACCAAAACATCAGAAATTTTGGTGTCTCCTTCTTGTGCAGGTTTCAAAACATTTGCCTGAAGAATATGCTGTCTTCCGATAGTGAAAACTAAAAGTCCTACAAACATTCCGACTCCGGCGGTCATAAATGCGGGTCCCCATCCGTATTTGTTACGCATGAAAGCAGCAATAATATTACAGACAAAAGCTCCAATATTGATTCCCATGTAGAAAATATTGTATCCTGCATCCTTATTCGCTTTATAAGGTTCTTCGTTGTATAAATTTCCTAACAATGTAGAAATACTAGGTTTAAAAAAACCGTTTCCGATGATAATTAAAGCTAATGAAGCATAAAATAGAGGTAATTCTTTAAAGAAACCAATTCCGAGATAACCCAGCCCCATCAAGAATCCGCCAATGTAGATCGCTTTGATGTATCCTAAAACTCTGTCGGCTAAAAATCCACCTAAAAATGGTGTCAAGTAAGTTAATGCAATAAAAGTTCCGAAAATATCATCAGCGCTTTTATCATCAAAAGCCAATCCGCCTTTTTCGCTGTCGATCATGTACAGCACAAAAATTCCGAGGATTAAATAATAGCCGAAACGCTCCCACATTTCTGTGAAAAATAGATAGGGAAGCCCTTTAGGATGTTTGGTTTTCATGTATAAGATTTTTACAATTTCACAAATATAAAATTTTAAAAACAATATTTGAATTTTATTAACTTTGAGTAAAATAAAAACGAATTATGAATACAATATTTCATTTATCCTCTGCCGACGAAATTAATGAAGATTTGATAAAAAGTATAAAAGCTGCATATAAAAAGAAACCTATTTCTATAACAATTGAAGAGGATGTATATATTCCTGAATGGCAAAAAGAAGAGGTAAGAAGAAGAGCGCAATATGCAAAAGAAAATCCTGAATCACTTCTTGATTTTGATGATTTTATAGAAAGTTTTGAGAAAAAACTATTGAATGAAAAAAGCTAAAGTCGTTATTACCCAGAATGCTGATTTTGATTTAAAGGAGATTGCCGATTGGTATAACACAAAAGATAAAAAGTTAATTTGGGTATTCTTAAAAGATTTCAAAGAAAAAGTAAAATACATTTCAGTAAATCCTTTAGCCTGTGAAGTTAGATATGAAAATTTTAGAATAGCATATTTAAGAAAATTTCCCTTTGGCATTCATTATTTCTACAACGAACACAAAAATTTAATTGAAATATATTCTGTTTTTCATACTTCGAGAAACCCTGAACAGTGGAAAGAGAGAAAATAAAAGATCCGAATCTTATGTGAGACTCGGATCTTTTTTATTATTTAATTCAGATAAAATCTTAAAGATTCTCCAAAATAAAATCTGTCATTTTTTGGTACAGTTGCGGTCTTGTTTGTCCACCATAAATTCCGTGGTTTTTATCAGGATAAGCCATAAATTCAAACTGTTTTTTGTTTTGAATTAAAGCTTCTGAGAATTCCATGGAATTTTGGAAATGTACGTTGTCATCAGCTGTCCCGTGGATTAATAAGAATTTACCTTTCAATAAATTAGCATAAGTTGTAGGCGAATTATCATCGTAACCAGCCGGGTTTTCCTGTGGAGTTAATAAAAATCTCTCGGTGTAAACTGAATCATAATATCTCCAGTTGGTAACCGGTGCAACAGCGATTCCTGCTTTAAAAACATCTGCACCTTTGGTCATTGCTAAACTTGCCATATATCCTCCAAAACTCCATCCGAAGATCCCGATCCTTGTTTTATCGATATATTTTTGATTTCCTAACCATTTTGCAGCTACAATCTGGTCTTCAATTTCGTATTTTCCTAAATTCTTATACGTTACTTTCTTGAATTTAGCCCCTTTATAACCAGTTCCACGCCCATCTACACAAGCGATAATGTATCCTTTTTGAGCCAACATTTCAAACCAAAGTGCATTTCCATTGTCCCAAGAATTAGAAACCTGTTGAGATCCGGGACCAGAATATTGGTACATAAATAATGGGTATTTTTTATTTGGATCGAAGTTTTTAGGTTTAATGATCCAAGCGTTCATCTGATCTCCCGCATTGTTCGGAATCGTAATGAATTCTTTTACCGCAAATTGATCCGCCTGTAATTTTTTAAGCTGATCATCATTATTCTGAAGTTCTTTCAATTGTTTTCCGTTTCCGTCTTTCAAAACAAAAGTGTAAGGTTTTGCTGCGGTAGAAGACGTTTCAATGAAATAATTATAATTTTTGCTGAAATTTGCCGCATTGTTTCCTTCCGCATTAGAAATCAACTGCGATTTTCCATTCTGAATATTGATTTTAGAAACCACTTTATTGATGCTTCCTTTTTCTGTAGTCTGAACGAAAATTTCCTGAGATTTAGGATTGTAACCGTAATATTCTGTTACTTCCCAATTTCCTTTTGTAACCTGTTTTTTCAGCTTGCCATCTTTGTCAAACCAATACAAATGACGGAAACCATCTCTTTCTGAAGCCCAAAGAAAACTGTTGTCTTCAAGGAATTCTAAAGTTACATTGTCTGTATCGATCCACTTATCATCAGTTTCTGTAAACAGTTTTTTTGCTTCACCGGTTTTAGTATTTACTTTCAAAACATCAGACGCATTTTGCGTTCTTTGTGAAGTAATCAAAACAATTTCATCTGCATTCGCTGTCTGAATAACGTTTGGAATGTAATAGTTTTTAAAATTGTCAAGATTTACTTTTGTCTTTTTTCCGTCTGCTAAATGATAAATATGAGCTGTTGCAATAGAGTTTTTTTCTCCAGCTTTCGGATATTTATAACGCATTTCGGTAGGGTAAAGTGACTTTCCATAGATAGGAATGTAAATTTCTAGAACATCAGTTTCAACCAATTTTACAAATAAAATGTCTGCAGAGTTTTTAGTCCATTCATACAATCTTGCATGCCCAAATTCTTCTTCATACACCCAGTCTGCCAAACCGTTCAGAACTTTATTTTTTACTCCATGTTCTGTAATCTGAGTGATTTTTCCTGAATTTAAATCCTGATAAAACAAATTGTTATCAACAATAAAAGCAATTTTGCTAGCATCCGGAGAAAATCTCGGTTCCTGTACTGGTTTACCTTCATTTAAACTTAAAACTTTACCAGATTTCAAATCTTTAACATCATAAACACCTAAAAAAGAATGTCTGTAAATAGGCTGACTTTCTTTTAACAAAAGTATTTTAGATTCATCATCAGAAAATTCATAGCTCTCAAAATTTCCATCAACCAGATTTCCTTCTTTCTGAGAAGTTTTGTAAGAATATTTTGCAATTCCACCTTGCTCGATGACCAAATAATTTTCACCGTTTTTCATAGATGCAATTCCGGCAATGCCTTTGCCACGGTAGTATCCTGAATATATTTTGTCTAAAGTGATTTCCTGTGACGTAGCATTTTGAAATGCCGCTATAACAGTAAGGGTAAGTAAGAATTTTTTCATTGCTTAATTTAAAGAATTTCAAAGATAATAATTTTATTAATCTGATAAGAAAAAGCTTTTGTTGTAATGTTTTGGCAAAAGAATTGAATATATTTTATAATCAAAGAAAAATAATTATGGAAACTAATAAAAAACTTAATCGTTATGATCTAAAAGATCAAGTGGTAATTACAGGATTTTCAAACTTTAATGAAGCTGAAAATTATGTACAAAAAGAAGGTGGAGAATTGGTAGAGATAGCTTTTAAAGATGGAAACGATAATCCCCAGATCACCAATGAAGCCGGAATTATTGAGAAAAAACTTCATTATTTTGTAGAAGCAGGTCCTGAATATAAATTTATACATTCTTCTGATCCCGGTTTTAAACAATATGCAGGTGAACTTCAGAAGATAAAAGCAAGCATGGATAAAACAGGTCCTGAAGAAAGATATTTTGCGAATTTTGAAATTGAAAATACAGAAGACCCAATCATTGTTATTAAAAATGATCATTTAGAATCGGTAACTTCAAGAGAGCGATCAAAATACTTGAAACACGCTTGTGTTTACGAAATTGGAGTTTCGAAACGAAAATCTTAGAAAATTAAATTTAAAAAATAGAAAACCGTGAAAAATTAATTTCACGGTTTTTTTATTTCTATTTGTTGTACATAATGCTATAATATTCGTCTGCCATTCTATCGCTGTTGAAATTTTCCTTTACATCTTTCATAGAATTCTGCTGTATTTTTCGCCATTGATCGGGTTGGTTGTAATAAGTAGGAAGAATTTCGTTTTCAAGAAGTTCATATAATTTGTTGAAATCATATCGATCCTGTTCATAAATACTCATATTCATGTAATCTGCTTTCGGAACGACAAAAGAATTTTCGCCATGTTTTGCAAATTCCGGAATCCAGCCGTCGTCTGTAGAAAGGTTGACAGAACCGTTCATTGCAGCAGTCATTCCTGATGTTCCTGAAGCCTCTCTTGGAACTCTCGGATTATTTAACCATAAATCTGAACCTTGTTTTAAAGATTTGCTTAAAGCCAATTCATATCCTGTTAAAACCGCCATGTTTTTGTGGTTTTTACTTTCCTCCACCAAAACATTGAATGTAGAAATCGAAGAATAATCCATCGGATAAGGTTTACCTGCCCAAATAATCTGAACCGGATATTTAGGATTGTTGAGCAATTTTCTGAATCTTTCTTTATCCTGTAAAAGTAAATCTGCTCTTTTATAACCCGCAAACCTTCTCGCCCAAACGATTGTAAATATATTGGGATCAAATAAATTTCCGGTTTGATCGGCTACAATCTTGAATAGCCTTTTCTTTAAAATTTTCTTTCTGTAATCGAAAAGAGTGTCGTTTTTTTCGTCTTTAGAATTGTAAAGTTCTTTGTCGCCCCAATATTTGAATTCCTGAGCATTGGTAATCGATTTAATTTCACAGATTCCGGGATATTTACTCCACATCGCTCTGGAAACTTCACCATGTAACTTTGAAACACCATTTGCAATTCTTGCCATTTTCAAAGCACAAAGCGAATGGTTGAAAAGTTCTCCATCAGAACCTTCAAGTTTTTTTGCTTCTTCCATGCTTAAACCTGAAAAATATGACATGTCGTAACATAATTTCAGATTGTGCTTTTCATTTCCGGCTTCTTCGGGAGTGTGTGTCGTAAAAACCAGTTTTTCTTTTACTTTCTGAATGTCCCCGTTGTATTTTTTCAATAAATGAAACGCAGCCGGAAGTCCGTGAGCTTCATTAAGATGATAGACATCTCTGTCGATATTCATTTCATCCAAAAGTTTTGCACCGCCTTTTCCAAGAAGAATATATTGCGCCAGTTTTGTAGATTCGTTGGCGTCGTACAATCTGTGGCAAATTGTTTTGGAAATGTGATCATTTTCCGGTACATCTGTGGAAAGAAAAAACATCGGTGCCGTGTTGAAAATCTCAGGATCAAGATACCAGACTTTTACCCAAACAGGAGCGCTGTGGATTTCAATTTGAAACTTTATACCTGTATCTTCAAGAAAACTGTACATTTTTCTCGTCCACGTTGGTTGTAAAGTCTGATCATGATTTCTCGCCTGATCGTAATACCCGAATTTCCATAAAATTCCGATCCCGATAAGATCCTGATTAAGGTTGTAGGCACTTCTCATGTGAGATCCGGCTAAAAAACCTAAACCTCCTGAATATATTTTTAAAACCTGCTCAAGAGCAAATTCCATTGAAAAATAAGCGACTTTTTCAGCATATTTTGGATTGATACTGAAAGGCATTTGAAAATTTTTAAAATCCATTAAATGTGTATTTTATTGTTATCGGATAAAATCCGGATTTGAATTTAAATAATAAATTACGAAACCAGTTGAAAGTAATACTAATAAAAAGAACAGAATAATTAAGCTCAATATATAATTAATAATCAGTTTACCAGTATTAAATTTTGAAAATAATTGAAATATTGTCCATGTGAATGTAGCAAATACAAATATGTTTGCTACAAAATTAATTCCAGGCAATATCCTATTTAGCAATTGAAATACAATTGTAATAATCATAATTTGTATCATACAAAATGAAATTACGATAAGCCATTCGAAGTAACTGTATTTGGCCATTTTCCTAAAAGGAATATAAAAAGCAATAGCCATGAGTGGAATTTGCAAAAGATATATTAAAGTAAGATGTTTTGATACCCAATTGCCAATCGGAATAAAAATTTCTAATATTCTTTTTTGTATCTCGGTCTTATTTTGTAGATCTTCAATCGTGGAAAACTCAATAAATCTGTCATGATATACATAATGAAAAATCAAAACCATTATCGTAGATAAAAGAATAATATAGATAATCGGGCTAAAATGATTTTTTCTTTTGCCTTCCAAATATTCTCTTACCATAATTCCGGGCTTTGTAAATAAAGCTTTGGTAGTATGTATAATTCCTCCGTCGAGGTGCAGTATTCCGTGAACTAATTCGTGGATTACATAATGTAAATTTATTTTATGGGTGTCAGTATTTTGTCCACACTTTGAGCAGAATTTATCATCTTCATTCAGACTGTGATGGCAGTTTTTACATTCAGCATGTATTGCGTTCATAAATAGTAGTTTTATTCAAAGATAAAAATTCAGAGATAAAATTAAATATTAAATGAATTTTAAATTTTTTGTTTTTCTCCGAATGTATCTTATTATTTCATATATTTAATACATAAATTTTTGATTATCAAAAGCTTTCAGTTTGTACCGTGAAAACATGTGTCATTATTAACTTTTAAAAGACCACACATGAAAAGAGCATTTTCTGATGAAGATTTAATAAAAAATCTCAGCCTGTATCATCTCAATCGGCATTTGAAGAAAAAGCCGATGGAAAAATATCACCGAAAAATTGATGAGTCAAAACTTCATGACCGTGAAAAATATAAGAAAAAAGCAGAAATTTTATTGCTTAACTCTTTTATGCACCATTTTCCGGAAGTTACCTTTGAAAATCTTACCTGCGAAAGTCCGGATTTTATTGCCACTCTTAACGAAAAAAAGATAGGAATAGAATTAACTGAAGTGATCAATCATCTTGAAATGAAAAAGGTGGAAAGTAACTTAAATAAGATTTTCCGTCAGGCAGAAATATTACTCGAACAAGAAGACACTACGAAATATCGTGGTGTTTATTTTTTAGAATTTCATACAAATATTAAGTTTGATTCTCTGGAATATCAACAGGAAATTATTTTAAATATTTACAAAAGCATTAAAAAAGGAAAACCTGTTGGCTGTGTAAAAAACATCAGAAAATCTTCTCATCGTAGAAATGTTTTTATTACGTATGAATATAATATGAGCCTTTTTGATGAGCTCTGTTCTGAGAAAATTATTGAACTAATTGAAAAAAAGAACGAAAAGTTTCCATATTATGATACTTCTGTTGATGAATGTTGGCTGGTTATTGTTTCAGATATGAATTCTATTGCATCGCGATATACCTTCATTCAAGACAGGGAACATTTAGCTGAGGTAAAAAGCCCTTTTCATAAGATTTTTCACCTCGAAAACCTTTGTGGAAATATGACTAGTATTAAATAGTTTCAATGAATGAGTGTGAATAATTTAATTTGATTCTTATTTTATTAATAAATATTTTGTTTTTGTCATTATTTGGTGAGATTAATTAAATTTAGTTATATTTGATATACTTTAACTAATAATCAATTAGATATGAAAAAAACTCTACTATTCATTCTTTTTTGTATTTCACAAAGTTTTTATTCACAGGCAGATTGTTCTACTGCTTTAGCTGTTTGTGGAAATTCTAATATCACGTACAATCCCACAGGAATTGGTCTGGTTGATGAAACATTGGGTGGCTGTCTCACAGAAGGAGAACACAATTCAATATGGTATAAATTAACGATTGCAACCGGTGGTACACTTACTTTTGATTTGGTTCCTACCAATCCCAATGCAGATTATGACTGGGCGATGTATGGGCCAAATGTTACATGTGCAAGTTTAGGTGCACCTATTCGATGTAATGCAGCAACGGTAATAGGAGTGGGTGCTTCCACAGGATTAAATATGACGAGCACGATATTAAGTGCTGCGGGAGGTTCTACTACTCCTTATTGTCGGTATTTAGATGTAGTTGCAGGAGAAACGTATTATTTATATTTAGATAACTGGGTTGGAGCAGGTGGAAGTACAACAGCTCCTTTTTCTCTAACTTGGGGCGGAACGGCTACTTTAGCTTCTCCTTTTACGGATCCTGTATTACAGCCAAATCCATTTGTACCACCAGGAATTCCTGCGGCTAACCCGAATAACCCGCGTGAGATTCTTATTTGTTCAAGTCCCGCTTTGTTTGATTTCAGTACACTGACTCCAGGAATCTTAAATGGAAACCCAAATTTTGTAGTTTCTTATCATACATCACAGAATGATGCACTTGCAGGAATAAGTCCTATTACTACTCCTTTAATTGTGAATACAACGACAACTTATTATTATAGTATTCATTATCAAGATCCAGCGAGTCCTAATAATGCACTTAATTCTTGCCGACAAATCGGTGCTTTTAAATTTAAATTAGGAAATATTACAGCAAATGACGCAACAATTTTTGCATGTAACAATAATAAAAAAGGTCAGGGAACCTTTAACTTAACTACAGCGAATGTTTTTGGAGGTACAAATGTTACAATAACTTATTATCCTACATTAGCAAATCTAAATGCAGGAACAGGGCAAATTGCCAATCCTAGTCAGTATGTTTCTGCAGAAGGAGTTGTTTATGCTGATGTGAAAACAACAGACGGTTGCTCAGATTATGCAGTGATTACTTTACGTTTCTACCCGGAAGTTGTAGTAAATGATGCTATTTTGAGAGCTTGTACATTTGATGTCAATCTTAAAACGGCTTCTTTTAATCTTACAACAGCTTCAGTGACGGCTCAGACCGGAACTACGAAAAAATATTATCCATCTCTTACAGATGCAACGAATGGAACTAACGAAATTTCAAACTTCACAAACTATATTTCTCCAAATGGAGTGGTTTATGTAAGAGTTATAGACGGAAACGGATGTTATGGTATTGCAAAAATTAAATTAGAAGTAATTCCTCCTGTGTATTCTACAGTCTTAAAAGATAAAACAATTTGTATTGAAGATAAAACAATTTTGGATGCAGGAGCAGGCTTTGATGGCTATGAGTGGAGTACCGGTGCAACAACGCAAACTATTTCTAATGTGGGAGTTGGAACGTATTGGGTGAAATTAAAAACCGGAGATTGTATCATTCTGCAAAACGTAAAAGTATATTCTTCAGAACAACCGGTTATTACAAGTGTTGATATTTCTAATACGACTATAACAATTAATGTAAATGGAGGAAAAGCTCCTTACCAATATTCAATGGATGGTATCGCTTGGCAAGATTCTAATGTATTTACGAATATAAAAAGAGGAGATCATAAAATCTACGTGAGAGATGCTTACGATTGTGAACCGATAGAAATCGGAATTGTTGTTCCAAATCTTGTGAATGTAATTACTCCAAACGGAGACGGCATCAATGATGTGATAGATTATTCTGCTTTGGCAAACAAACAGAATTTGATCTTCAATGTTTTTGATAGATACGGAAATAAAATTTTCCAGGCAGATAAAATGAATAATTACAAATGGGACGGAACTGCAGGTAATAAAAAAGTTCCTACCGGAAATTATTGGTATTCTGTGTCATGGAATGAAAATGACAAAAAAGGAACACCAATTAAATATTCAGGTTGGGTATTATTGAAAAACAGAGAATAATTAGAAATAATTAAATATGACAAAAGCCATCTTGCAAAAGATGGCTTTTGTTAATTAAAAACCTTTGTATCTTTAAAATAATCAGAGAGATAAAGTATTTTTCCACATTCTGAAAATTGTATGATGGTACAGATTTCATTAGTATAACTCCCTTTTCCGGATATGTTGCCTAAAGAATTGGTCTGGTAAAAATATTTGTTATTTCCCAGATTGAAAATTTCAGAAACGCTCCATTCAATCTTTTCGTATCTTCTGAAAATAGCTCGGAATAGTGCTAAGATTCTGCTTTTCCCTGAAATTTCTTTTGTAGGCGGAATCCAAATCACAGTTTCATCAGTAAACCATTTTTCAAGCTTTTCAATGTTTAAGGAATTCAAATCCTGCATAAAATGGCTAATCTTACAATTCATAGGTTGCAATTTACATTTATATACGTGAAAAATCTTAAATTGGTTTTAAATAAAATATTAAACATTTATCATGAAAGATCTATTTATTAAAAGATTTGAATACTACAAAATGCTCGGCGACAAATCATTTGCACAGCTTTCAGACGAGCAGATTTTCTGGCAGTTCAATGAAGAAAGTAATTCCATTGCGGTGATTGTGAAGCATGTTGCAGGAAATATGTTGTCGAGGTGGACGAATTTTTTAACGGAAGATGGTGAGAAATCTTGGAGAAACCGTGATGAAGAATTTGTAAATACTTTCAAATCGAAAGATGAAGTTTTAAACTATTGGGAAAAAGGTTGGAGTTGTCTTTTTGATGCTTTGAGTCAGATTAATGATGAAAATTTATATTCAACTATTTATATCAGAAACGAGGCGCATTCGGTGATTGATGCGGTTTTCAGACAATTGGCACATTATCCTTATCATATCGGGCAGATTGTTTTTATTGCTAAAATGATGAAAAATGAAGATTGGAAAACGCTTTCTATTGCAAGAAATAAATCTCAGGATTTTAATAATGAAATGAAAGATAAATTTACAAAAGATGAGGTTGAAATTAAAAATTCATCTTCTGTTTGTTTTGCAAATAGTCCTGATGTAAGAGACGATTATAAACTATAGACCAAATCAATTTAAAATTCATATTAAATTGATTATCTTTGCACCCACAAAATTCAGGAAAATAAATGTCTCACTTTCATAGAACTGCCGCATTTCATACTCTTGGCTGCAAATTAAACTTTGCGGAAACATCTACTATTGCCCGTCAATTAACAGATGCAGGTTATGATAAGGTAAGTTTTGATGATAGAGCAGATATTTATGTAATCAATACTTGTTCGGTTACCGAAAACGCTGACCGTGAGTGTAAACTTCATGTAAAAAGAGCAATGAAAGCTAATCCTGAAGGTTTGGTGGTAATTGTTGGATGTTATGCACAGTTGAAACCTGAAGAAATTTCACAAATTACTGGGGTAGATTTGGTTCTTGGAGCCAAAGAAAAATTCAATATTTTGAGTTATCTCGACGATTTAGAAAAATCTGAAAGCGAAGGTGTTGTTCATTCATGTGAAATCGAAGAGACTGATTTTTTTATCGGAAGTTATTCCATTGGTGACAGAACCAGAGCTTTTCTGAAAGTTCAGGATGGTTGCGATTACAAATGTACGTACTGTACAATTCCTTTAGCAAGAGGTATTTCCCGTTCAGATACTATCGAAAATGTATTGAAAAACGCCAGAGAAATTGCCGAAAGAGACATCAAAGAAATTGTTTTAACAGGTGTAAATATCGGTGATTACGGTAAAGGTGAGTTTGGAAACAAAAGGCACGAACATACTTTTTTAGATTTAATTTCTGAACTTAATGAAGTTGAAGGAATTGAAAGAATCCGTATTTCTTCTATTGAGCCTAATCTTTTGAAAGATGAAAGCATCGAATTGGTTTCTAAAAGCAAGAGTTTTGTACCGCATTTTCATATTCCTTTGCAATCGGGAAGTGATGAATTGTTGAAAAAAATGAAACGTCGTTATCTTACTAAATTGTATAATGACAGGGTTCATAAAATTCGTGAAGTAATGCCCGATGCGGCAATTGGTGTAGATGTTATTGTTGGTTTCCCTGGTGAAACCGAAGAATTATTCATGGAAACGTATAACTTCCTGAATGAACTTCCTATTTCATATCTTCATGTATTTACTTATTCTGAAAGAGAAAATACTGAAGCGGTAGGAATGCAGGGTGTTGTTCCGATTCCGGAAAGAAAAAAACGTAATAAAATGCTTAGAATTCTTTCTGAAAAGAAAAAAATGGCATTTTATCAGACTCAATTAGGAAAGACGCTTCCCGTTCTTTGGGAGCACGAAAATAAAGACGGCAAAATGTACGGCTTCACAGAAAACTATGTGAGGGTGCAAAAAGATTTTGACCAGGCTTCAGTAAATCAAATTGAATTTCTAAATTTAGAAAAAATCCTGTCAGATGGCACGGTTTCTGTGCAATCGTCTTACGAAAGTTTTTTAGCAAAAGCATAGTCTGTTTGCTATATTTCCACTAAATTTATTCTTTAACGTTTTAAATCTATATTCTTATGAGAGATAAGTTCTTATCTTGGGGAATTGTATTGGTAGCTGCAACATGGGTTGTGGCGTTACTGATCAAAGCACATTATTGGATTCCTACGCTGTTAACAGCAATTTACGCATTAGGAGTTTATAATTCTTACCAATCAAAACACGCAATTCTGAGGAATTTTCCTGTGTTGGGATATTTCAGGTACTTTTTTGAAGGTATTTCACCTGAAATGCAGCAGTATTTCATTGAAAGAGAAACAGACGGAAAACCATTTCCCAGAAACCAACGTTCGGCTGTGTATAGACGTTCAAAAAACATCAGCGACACCGTTCCTTTTGGAACTCAGCTAGAAGTAAATCATAGAAAATATGAAGGAATTAAGCATTCAATTTATGCTAAATCTCCAAAAGAAGAACTTCCGAGAGTTTGGGTAGGAGGTGAGCAATGTACTCAGCCTTATCATGCTTCATTGTTTAATATTTCAGCCATGAGTTTTGGTGCATTGAGTGACAGAGCTCAAATTTCGTTAAATAAAGGGGCAAAAAAAGGGAATTTTTATCATAATACAGGAGAAGGAGGGATTTCACCTCACCATTTAGAAGGAGGAGATTTATGCTGGCAAATAGGAACCGGATATTTTGGTTGCAGAGATGATGAAGGAAAATTTAATCCTGAATTATTCACAAAATATTCTACTCTTCCAAGTGTAAAAATGATTGAGATTAAATTATCTCAAGGTGCAAAACCTGGTCATGGTGGAGTTTTACCTGGTGTGAAAAATACTCCTGAAATTGCTAAAATACGCCATGTACAACCTGGTCTGACTATTATTTCTCCGCCTTCGCATTCATCTTTTTCTGATGCTGCAGGATTGTTAAGGTTTGTACAACAACTTAGAGAGCTTTCTGGCGGTAAACCTGTTGGTTTTAAGCTTTGTATTGGTGATACCAAAGAGTTTGAAGATATTTGCGTTCAGATGAATGTTCTGAAAATTTATCCTGACTTTATTACCATCGACGGAGCAGAAGGAGGAACCGGAGCGGCGCCACCAGAGTTTTCTGATGGAGTAGGGATGCCTTTGGAACCCGCTTTAATATTTGTAAATCGTACATTAAGAAATTATAATCTTAGAAATAAATTACGTGTAATAGCCAGCGGAAAAGTATTGACAAGTTTAGATATTTTGCGAGCGGTTGCAATGGGAGCAGATATGTGTAATAATGCACGAGGATTTATGTTTTCTCTTGGCTGTATTCAGGCTTTGAGATGTAATAACAACAATTGTCCGACAGGTGTTGCGACTCAGGATAAAATGTTGATTAAAGGACTCGATGTGACTGATAAAGCAGAAAGAGTATATCATTTCCACAAAAATACTTTACATACGTGTAACGAATTGATTGCTGCTGCAGGAAGAAGCTCTTATGAGGAAGTTGATGCAAGTATGTTTATGCGAGGTGATGAGTTTGAACATCTTTCAGATAAATATTTCCCGGATATTTTAGGGAATGTGAGATAAATAAAAAAGCGCTTCAAATATTTGAAGCGCTTTTTTTATCTTAATTAATTGCTTATTGTTGGTTAGAGGGTCTTGTTTCTGTATGATAAATCTGAAAATTAAAAACCAAAGTCATGTTTTTTAGACCATAATAATTTTCATTTCTTGCAAAGGCAGCTTTTGAAGGTACTATAATTACACCCTGTAAATTAGGCAAATCACTATTTGGAAGATTTTGAAATCCGTTAAAATATTTCAATCCTTCTTTAAGACCTGGAATTTCATAATAACTTCTCTGTTTCGCTATATCAGTTGTTGCATCTGTTAGAACCTGTTTTTTTACATAATAAAATCTGGGATCAGTAATAGGTGAACCGCTACCATCTAAAGTGTTTAATAAACTACCATAAGACGTTAACGAAATATTTCCTTCTGTTTCAGTAGCAAGATAATAATTAGCTCTCATCATTGTCTTGATAAGGCTTGCTGTGTTTGAATCTGAATTAGTATCAATTGTTACTCCTGGATTTGGTTGTGCTCCATCTCTTTTGATGTAAATAACTCCGGATGGAAGTGTTTGAGGGCTCAGTTGAGATAATTTTTTCTCATTATCATCAGCAGCATCTGATGTGAAAGCTTTTATGTTTCCCTGCGTATCTAAGTAGTTGTTATCCATGAATTTCTGAATAGCCTGCTGGTCATAAGAGTTTCTTACATTGATGTCTTCCGGTTCTACGAAAGTTTCCACCTCATCATCCTTTTTACAAGCTGCGAAACACAACGATCCTGCAAGGATATACAAAAATATTTTTTTCATTTCAAAAACTTTAATTACTTTACAAATAATATAACGACAAAAGTATAAAAAAATATGAGAATAGATAAATTTTTATGGAGCATTCGTTTTTATAAAACAAGATCGGTATCTGCAGATGAAATAAAAAAGAACAGAGTTTCTATCGGAACCTCGGTTGTGAAGTCATCCAAAGAAGTAAAAGAAGGAGATGTTATCAAAATTCGCAAAAACCAAATTGAGTATAAAATTAAAGTAATACAGATTCCTAAAAGTAGAATTGGGGCTAAATTAGTTCCGCTTCATATCAAAGATGTGACAGATAAAGATCAGTACGAGCAATTAATGATGAGAAAGATGTCTCAGGAATATTATCGAAACAGAGGAGAAGGAAGACCTACTAAAAAAGACAGAAGAGATATGGATGATTATGTGGAAAATGATGTCACTGCTGATTTTACAGATTGGGATGATTTTTTTGGTGAAGACGGCAGTGATTCTGAAACCAACGATTAAACGTTAATTTATAAAAAGAAAAAGCTCTAGAGATAGAGCTTTTCTATTATTTCCTGAATGATATTTTCAGGGGTTTTATTATCTGTATTGATATTGAATTGTGCCTTATTATAAAATATATTTCTCTCAAATAGATGTTTGGCGATGAATTCCGGGAGATTTTCATCGGATATTTTTGCAATTAAAGGCCTTTTTTCTTTCTGTTTAGAAATTCTTTCAGCTAAAGTTGCAATAGAAGCTCTTAAAAAAACACTCTTTGAGCTATTGTTAATAATTTCCATATTATTATAATAAACCGGAGTTCCTCCCCCCAGACTCAAAATTATGTTTTCTTGGGTGGCTAAAATTTCCTCCAAAGTTTCTCTTTCTAGCTTTCTAAAGTAAATTTCCCCCTTTTTTTCGAATATTTCAGGGATAGTCAACTTATTTCGACGAGAAATTTCTTTGTCGAGGTCAATTAATTTAAAATTTATTTTATCGCTTAATATTTTGGAAATGTGAGATTTGCCACTCCCCATGTATCCGACTAGTGAAATTATCATGAAATTATTTTAAACAAATTTGCGAAAAAGTTTTGAGATAACGAAAAAACGCCTATCTTTGCACCACTGAAAACAAGGAACATTACTTAACAATGAAACTTGATAATAAAGTGACCGACTCGGTAGCTCAGCTGGTAGAGCAATACACTTTTAATGTATGGGTCCTGGGTTCGAATCCCAGCCGGGTCACTTGGTAAAAATTACTAGATTTTTGTAATTTTATTGCCTGTGTGGTGAAATTGGTAGACACGCCATCTTGAGGGGGTGGTTTCCTAAGGATGTGCTGGTTCGAGTCCAGTCGCAGGCACTGCAAAAAAAAATCTTTAATTAAAGATTGATATTTTATAAAAATAATTTTATATTTGTCGTCGTTAATTTTATGTGACCGACTCGGTAGCTCAGCTGGTAGAGCAATACACTTTTAATGTATGGGTCCTGGGTTCGAATCCCAGCCGGGTCACAAGTTTACTGAAAAGTAAATTTTTTTCATATTAATATTTTGTGATTTGGTGTTCAAAGGCTTCCTTCAGGAAGCCTTTGATTTTTGTGTCAATCCAAGTGCATATTGTCAATTAATCTTACTCCGTCTACATCAACTACGATAAAGGCTCTGTAAGAATTTTCTTCTTCTCTTTGATTGGTTTCTTTTAATGTACTTTCATCAGCAATTAGAAAATATTCTAATTTCATATTTTTTTGATGAGAAAAAATTTCATCTACATTTTCTTTAATATTAAAAACTGGAGTGTTTTTAAACCATTCTTTAACTTTTGTTAATGTTTCAAAAATTATTTTAGCATCCGCTTTTCTGGTTTCGGTGAGGCGTTGGTTTCTTGAGCTTAAAGCTAAGCCGTTTTCTGCTCTGTAAATAGAAACTCCTTTTATTTTAATAGGAAGTTGTTTTTTCTCAACCATTTTTTTGATAATAGCTAATTGCTGGAAATCTTTTTCTCCAAAATAAGCGTTGTCTGGTTTTACCTGTCTGAAAAGTTCTTCAACTACAGTTCCTACCCCGTCAAAATGCCCCGGTCTTGATTTTCCTTCCATTTCGTTTTCCAAGCCATCATAATCGTAACGCTGGCTTTCTGTTTTTTCAGGATAAATATCTTCAACTTGAGGAAGATAAACAGCATCTACAAGTTCTGAATTTTTGAGAATGAATATATCTCGATCAGTATCTCTTGGATATTTTTCGAGATCTTCAGCATTGTTAAACTGTGTAGGGTTTACAAATATTGAAGAAATTACCAAGTCATTTTCTTTTCTAGCAGCTTCGTATAATGATAGGTGGCCATTGTGTAAAGCTCCCATTGTTGGCGCAAAACCTATTTTTTTGCCCATTTCCTTCTGTCTTTCTATAAAATCCTGAAGTGTTTTTTTGTTTTTTAGAACTTCCATAGTTTATTTTAATAACAATTCAAAAATACTAATATTAAGATATTTATTTTTAGTTTTCCAGTAATATCTTAACAACTATCGTAAAAAAATGTTAATTAGGATAATGTTGAATGTTTTTTCGTAATTTTGCATATTAGAGCGTTATTTAAAAATTATATAAAAAATTATATGCCCAATCAGAAAATACTGTACATTACCACAGAGATGTACCCTTATCAGGAAGATACAAATTTAGCAGCGGTGGTAAACAAAATGGCACTTAAAATGCACCAAGAAGGCAATGATGTAAGAGTTTTTATGCCAAGATTCGGACAGATAAGTGAGAGAAAATTCCAGCTTCATGAAGTGATTCGTCTTTCGGGGATGAATATTATTATCAACGATTTAGATCAGCCTTTAATTATTAAAGTGGCTTCGCTTCCGGGTGAGAGACTACAGGTTTATTTCATCGATAACGAAGAATACTTTAAAAGAAAACAATATTATTTTGATGACGAAGGAGTAGCGTTTGATGATAATGACGAGAGAGCTATATTCTTTGCACGCGGTGTGATAGAAACAATCAAAAAACTAAACTGGGTTCCGGATGTTATCCATTTAAATGGATGGATGTCTTCTTTTGTGCCTATTTATCTGAAAACATATTACAAATCTGATACTTACTTCAAAGATGCTAAAATTGTACTTTCATTATATAATGAGAAAGATGCAGCTTTGGCAGGAAATGTAGGTGAGAAACTTCAGTTTGATAATATTTCAGATTTAAATGCGTTAAATAAGCCAAGCTTCGAGAGTTTCGTTATCGAAAGTATGAATTATGTAGACGAAGTTGTAAAAGGAGATGAGTTTTTGAACGGTGATCTTGATAAAGGTTTTAATGAAACGACCACTTCAAAATCTGAATACCTAGATGTAGACTCTATCAGTAAATTATATTAATATACATTTTGATGATTTATAATATTAGAAAAATTTTCACCATTCTTTCTGTAATGTTTTTAGGTGGTGTATTGGTTTATAACTGCGAACCGGAACCAGATTCTTTAGGTGAACAGCTATTTTTGAATGGTGCAGCAGAAGGAGTAGAATCTTCTTATGATCTTATTGCGTATAATATTAATAATAATGATACAATAAGAACAGATGCATATAAACTATTAAATCTTATTAGTCCTGGTTCAACTGCTTCAACTGCTGTTTTGGGAGCTTTTGATGAGAATCAGTTTGGTAAGCAAAAAGCTTCTTATTTTACCCAAGTAAGATTGCCTTCTTATAATCCTGATTTTGGAACTAATGCAGTAGTAGATTCAGTAGTTTTGGTGATTAAACCTATTTATCGTGCTGACTCGCTTGTAGCTACTACCACAGATGAGAATTACATTTATCCTGATGGAAATATAAATGCTAAAAAAGTAGTAAGTACATATCCTGTTGCAAAGTTTGGGAAAGCTAAAAAGAATCTTACACTACAAGTGTACGAAGTAAAAGATTTTATGAATGGATATAACGATATTGTCTATTCTAATAAAGATTTTGCTACATATACTACACTTTTAGGTTCAAAAGAAATTAAAAATGGTAACGTAAGTTCTGTTTCAATTACAAAAGATTCGGATAATTCTCAAATATTTCCTTCAACAATATCATTATTAACACCGGCACCGGGTTTAAGAATTCAGTTGTCGCCTTCTATATTTCAGTCTAAAATTATTGATAAGAAAGGACAGCCTGAGTTAAGCGACTTATCAAATTTTATAAGACATTTCAAAGGTTTAAAGGTATCCGTTGCTGAAGATGATGGTTATTTATTCTCATTTACTCCTGATGATATGGAACTGATTATGTATTATAAGAACGATAAACTTGTAGATGGTGTCAATACTAGACCTCAAACAAAGTATGACTTTACTATAAAAGGTACAAATATGCGTTCTGGTTTCTATGAATATAATAGAAGTGGTGCGGCTGTTCAAGCCTATGCTAACCCAAATAGTGTTACTGGTGACGCAAAACTTTTTGCACAAGGAATGGGAGGGAATTCTATTGGTATAAAATTCAAAAAAGAAGAGATTGATAGGCTGAAAGAGAAATATCAAAATGACAAGGCTGCTATTATTAGTGCTAAAATCAGAATTTATACAGATAAATTAGCATGGTCAAATCCTTATCCAAAACCAAGTGTCAAAGATTTTACGATCGTTCAAAGAGATAAAGACTCTGATGGAAAAGAAACAACAGCATTTACAACTGATTATACTTCTTTAGGAGCTCTATTTATTCCTATAAGAGCCTATGATACGGATAAAAATCCTGCCTATTATGAATTTACGGTAACTAAATCTTTAAAAGATATTGTTGAATCGACTGATACTTATAAAGATTATAAAGACAAATATTTCAAAATAGATCTTGCTCAGTTTACTCCTAGTCCTTCTAGTTCTATTGCTGGATACAAATACACTACACGAGCATTTTCTACGGGAAGGGCTGTCTTTATTGGATCTGACCCTACAAATGCTGAGGATGATACAACAGTTACTCCTAATGAAATTAAACTTAGAGTGACTTTCGGAACAAAAAAATAAAAATAAAAAATTACATTTGATTAAAATATGTGCGGAATAGTTGGTTATACAGGTTTTCAAGATGCTTATGATATCGTTATCAATGGTCTTAGAAGATTAGAATATAGAGGTTACGACAGTGCCGGAATTGTTTTAGAAAATGCTGCCAACAGCTTTAGTGTTGAAAAAACTAAAGGGAAGGTTGATGATTTAGTCAATATTTCTCATAATTTAAAGGGAACTGCAAAAATAGGAATGGGGCATACGCGTTGGGCAACCCATGGTGTTCCAAGTGATAGAAACTCGCATCCCCATGTTTCTAATAACGGGAAAATAGCACTTGTTCATAATGGTATTATTGAAAATTATGATACAATTAAAACAATGCTTACCGAGAAAGGGTTCACTTTCAAGTCAGAAACAGATACAGAAGTTTTAGTTAATCTTATTCAGTATTTTACAGAGCTAAATTCTGAAACAGATTTTCCTGAAGCGGTAAGATATGCATTAAATGAAGTTTATGGTGCTTATGCTATTACAGTAATGCACGAAGATTATCCAGGACTTTTGGTTGTTGCGAGATTGGGTTCTCCATTAGCAATTGGAATTGGCGATAAAGAATATTTTATTGCTTCTGATGCATCACCTTTTGTTGAATTTACAAAAGAAGCTATTTATCTTGAAGAGGGTCACATGGCAACTATATCATTGGAAGGCGGTGTGGATATCAGAACAATTACAGAAAACTCTAAAATAATTCCCGAAATTCAAGAATTAAAATTAAGCTTAGAGCAGATTGAAAAAGGTGGATATGAGCATTTTATGCTTAAAGAAATCTTTGAACAGCCAAAATCTATCCACGATACAATGAGAGGAAGACTTATTGTAAATGAAGGGGTTATAAAAATGGCGGGAATTTGGGACCATGTAGAAAAATTCAAAAATGCTAACAGAATCATTATCATTGCTTGTGGTACTTCATGGCACGCAGGTCTTATTGGTGAATATTTAATTGAAGAATTTGCAAGAGTTCCTGTAGAAGTAGAATATGCTTCAGAATTCAGATACAGAAATCCTATTATTACAGATAAAGATGTAGTCATTGCTATCTCTCAATCAGGAGAAACTGCAGATACAATGGCTGCTTTAAAATTAGCTAAAGAAAAAGGTGCATTTATATATGGTATATGTAATGTAGTAGATTCTTCTATTGCGAGAATTACTGATGCAGGATCTTATACTCATGCAGGACCAGAAATTGGTGTTGCTTCTACAAAAGCATTTACAGCTCAGTTGACTATCCTTTCTTTAATTGCATTAAAATTAGGAAAACACAACGGTAACTTAGGAAATGCTGAATTTATGAGTCTTATCTCTGAGTTGAATGCACTTCCTAAGAAAATTGAAGAAGTTTTAGAGGGTACTCATGAGCTTACTCAAAATATTGCAAAAGACTTTATCAATGCAACCAATTTCCTTTACCTAGGAAGAGGTTACAATTATCCAGCTGCTTTGGAAGGAGCTCTTAAATTAAAAGAGATTTCTTACATCCATGCAGAAGGTTATCCTGCGGCAGAGATGAAGCACGGTCCGATCGCTCTAATTGACGAAAACATGCCAATTGTGATCATTGCTCCTAAAAAAGGCCACTATGATAAGATTGTAAGTAATGTACAGGAAATTAAAGCTAGAAAAGGTAAAGTAATTGCAGTTGTAAACAAAGGAGATACGCAGGTTAGCGCAATGGCAGACTATGTGATTGAAATTCCTGAAACATCAGAATGTTTTTCTCCAATAGTGGCTTCTGTGCCTTTACAACTACTCGCTTATTATATAGCAGTGTATAGAGGTGCGAATGTAGACCAGCCAAGGAATCTTGCGAAATCGGTAACTGTAGAGTAAAAAGTACTTGGAAATAAAATAAGTTTAGTTTTTTTTCGTTATTCTAAAAAAAATCTTAAAAGTTTCTTAAAAAAATTATATATTTACGGCTTAATTATAAAAATTAACATGAAAAGGATATTTCTTTTATTATTGTCTGCGTCGGTAGCATCGGTATCTTGTTCAGGTGGTGGATCTTCTTCTGTAGGGAAGCCTGGAACAAAAGGAGAATTGATACCTAGAGAAAAAACAAAATCATTTGTTGCACAAAGACCTTATGGTATGGTGGCAATTCCTGGCGGTTCTTTTATTGCTGGTATGGCCGATGAATCATTTACCAATAATGGTGAAACTGCACCTTTGAAAACGGTAACTGTAGCTCCTTTCTTTATGGATGAGGCAGAAACTACTAATGCAGAATACAGAGTTTTCATCAATTATGTAAGAGATTCTATCGCTAGAACGATGCTTGCTGAAGCAGCAGGAGAAGGTGGCGATGGTGGCGGTAAAGGCGCAAGCATCGGAGACTATGCTTATCTTGCTAAAAAAGAAGAAAACCTTACACCATATCAGGAATATCTTGAAGGAGCTGGAGGAAGAGATGATGGCTTCGATGCAAGCAAAAAACTAGACTGGAAAATTCCATTACATTGGAATACTTCAAAATATCCAGATGTAGAATATGCTGAAGTTCTTGAGTCTATGTACTTACCTGCATCTTCTAGAGTAGGTAGCGAAAGACTTATTGATGTTAGTAAATTAAAATATGGTTATAGATGGGGAGATATGGATGTTGCTATCGCCGATAACCAAAGAGGAGTAAACTTCTTGAGAAGCGAAAGCATTGCAATCTATCCAGATACAACAGTTTGGGTAAACGATTTCCACTTTACTTATAATGAGCCTTTATTCGAACAGTATTTCTGGCACAAAGCTTACAAAGATTATCCTGTTGTTGGGGTAACTTGGGATCAGGCAAGAGCATACTGTGACTTCAGAACTAAATTGAAGTCTGATTATAATGAAAGCTTGAAAAGAAAACAACAAAGACCTTTACGTTTCCGTCTTCCTAACGAAATGGAATGGGAATATGCTGCAAGAGGTGGAAAACAAAATGCAACTTACCCATGGGGTGGTCCTTATTTAATGGATGATAGAGGTTGTTATCTAGCAAACTTCAAGCCAAAAAGAGGTAGCTATATGGAAGATGAGAAAAAAGGTACTTATACTTATACAGCTCCTGTAAAAAAATTCAAGAAAAATACTTTCGGATTATTTGATATGGCAGGTAACGTATCTGAGTGGACTGATTCAGGATATAACAATTCTGCATACGGATTCTCTTCTACTTTAAATCCTACTATTAAATCTAAAGCGGATAACAAAAAATCTGTAAGAGGAGGTTCTTGGAAAGATGTTGGTTATATGTTGATGACAGGTGCAAGAGACTGGGAAAACAAAGATTCTGCAAGAAGTTATATCGGTTTCAGAACGGTACAAGATATTCCTGAAGCGGCTGTTAAAGCGAAAAGAGTTAACAGATAATATTGCCTAAATTATTTTTATTATCAATTTATAACATTTAAAAAAAACTAACTTATATGTTTAAGACTAAAGATGCTTGGATGAATTTCTTCTATTCATTCGGTGCTGCAATTGTAATTCTTGGAGCTTGGCTTAAAATTACTCACATTACCTTGGGACCAATTAACGGAAACATCGCTCTTACAGTAGGGCTTGTAACTGAGGCAATTATCTTTATCATTTTTGCATTCGACCCTCCTGCTGCTGAAGAGTCGTACCACTGGGAAAATGTTTATCCTGAATTGTTGGATAAGCATGCAAATCCAAATCCTTTACATTCAAATATTTCTGCAAAGAACACAGTTGATCATTTTGCAGAATTAGAGAACTCTCTTTCAGGTAAGTTAGATAAAATGCTTCAGGATGCTAAGCTTGACGTACAATTATTTGATAGACTAAGAACAGGAATCGATAAATTCTCAAGCTCAGTAGACCAAATCAACCAAACTGTTGACGTATCTGCTTCTACACACAAATATAATGACCAGTTAAATAAAGCTGCTTCACACATGGAAAGCATGAATGCTCTTTATGCAATGCAGTTAGAAAATGGTCAGAGACAATCAGATTTCGCTAAAAAATATGTTGATGATATGCAGAAATCAGCAGAGCAATCTGAGAAATTTAATCAAGAATTACAAGGTTTAACAACCAACTTAAACAGCTTAAACAGAGTTTACGGTGGTATGTTAACTGCTATGAAGTCATAATTCCCTAACCATTATTTAAACAAAAACTAAAGAAAAAAGAATGGCAAAAGGAAAACAGACTCCACGTCAGAAGATGATCAACCTGATGTATTTGGTGTTCATCGCTATGATGGCCCTAAACATCGATGTTGAAATCATCAGATCATATTATGATTCTACAAGAGCCTTAAATGATACAAGACACTTGACAGAGCAGAAAAATGAAGATATTTTTGAAAAAACATTAGAAGCAAAAGCTCAACAAGTACCAGATACTTATGCAACACCTTGGGAACAGTATAAAGCACTGAAAACTAAGATTGATGCATTGGTAAAATCGGCTGAAGAAATTAAAGTTGTTTTGAAGAAGCAATCAGACTTCCATGATAAAGATCCTAAAACAGGAAAAGATATGGACGTAAGTGAAAACTTCTCAGCATTGAACAATAATGAAGCTACAACTGAATATTTCTTTAAAGATGGCGACGAAAATTCACCTTCTGCAAAAGCTTTAGAGCTTAAAAAGCAATTAGATGATGTAAGATCTTATATTGTAGCTACTTTTGGAAGTGATCCACAATTATTAAAATTAGTTGAAAGAGCAAATAAATCAATCATTGCAGAGTATCCAGCTGGAAAATCTCCAAATGGTAAAACTTGGTTTCAGAATAAATTCTATCACCAGCCTCTTATTGCTGCGATTTCAAATCTAGAGATTATTCAGAATGATGCAAGAAACGTGCAATCAGATGCATTGGCGCTAATGCTTCAGGAAAAAGTAGATGCTAGTATCAAATTTACAAGCTATGAAGCGATTGTTTCTGCACCTACTGATGTTCAGGCTGGTAAGAAAGCTGAAGCTATTGTTATGTTAGGTAACTATTCTAACAGTAGTAAAATCAGCATTAGCGGTGTAAGCAGACAAGAAAACGGTAAAGGATATCTTCCTTTAAATACCGGAGGTATTGGCGAGAAAAAGATTGGCGGTGTAATTACTTTAACGGATGCTACAGGAAAAGCTCAACAATTCCCGTTCACGCATACATATAATGTAATCGCTGGTCCTCAACAGGTAAAACTAGAACAGGGGCTATTGCTTTCTGCTGATAAGATGAATGTAATGTATAGAGGATTAGAAAACCCTGTTACAGGATCTATTCTTGGTGCAGACAATGCTAAATTATCTTTATCTGCTCCAGGAGCAGTTGTTAAGAATACTGGTAAAGGTAAATGGGATGTTATTCCTTCTACTGGAAATATTGTGAAATTAACTCTATCAGGTACAGATCCTACTGGAAAAACAGTATCTCAGGTGTTTGAATATAGAATTAAAGGAGTTCCTAGACCGCAAGGTCAAATCAGAGGTAAAGCTGTTAATTTTATGCCTGTTGGTTCTATTCCTAATCAGATTGTTGCTGCGGCATTACCTGATTTTGATTTCCCAGTTTCTTTCACTGTTAACAGTTTCATTTTGAAACTTCCAGGAAGAGCAGGTACTATGATTCAGGGTAACTCATTATCTTCTGCAGAAGGGTTAATCAGAAATCTTAGACCAGGTGATGTTGTTCAGATTTATGATATCCAAGCTACGGCTACTGGACTTGGTAATCAACGATTGAAAGAAATATCACCAGTTATTATCAATGTTCAATAACATTAATTTGTAAATTCATATTATGAAAAAATATATTAGCAGTCTTTTAGTATTAGCTTCTGGGTTTGCATTCTCTCAGACTATTCTAAATGCTTCTTCACCAGAAGAATTCAGACAGATGAGAGCTGAAAATATGAAAAAAGTAGGAGATACTGTTATCAGCAATAAAATAACCCCACTTGAATATGGCTTTGTAGATGAAAAAGACATCTTGAAAAGTATGATGGTTTGGGAAATAATTGACCTTAATGATAAGATTAATCAGCCGTTCTATTATGATAATCCTAATGGATTATTGTCTAAAACGACAAGATCTTTGTATCAGATTTTATTAGACGCAGCTTTATCTGGTCAGATTGATGAAGTTTATGAAGATGAAAACTTTTCTACTAAATCTACTCCTGAAGCAATTAAAAAGAAGTTAGAGAGTGAAAGAATTGATGATGAATTAATTGAAATCATTAACTCTGGAAGAACTCCTACGGAGGCTGAAAAAAAACAATATGTAGATTTAATTAGAACAACTACTGATAAAGTAAAAGTTCTAAAGATTATGGGGATGTGGTTCATCGACAAAAGAGATGGTATGATGAAATACAGACCTATTGGTATTGCTGCAATGGGACCAGATCCAACTTCAATTGGAAGAATTGGACCAGATGGTCAGCCTTTAGCAGGAGCCGATGAATTAGTTGATTTATTTTGGGTATATTATCCAAAAGCGAGAGATATTTTAGCAAACAATTATGTATTCAACAGAGCAAATTCGTCAGCGGATTTATCTTTTGATGATATAATTAATGCAAGAAGATTCTCTTCAATCATCTACAAATCAAGCAACGGTCTTGGTGATGGTACTATTAAAGATTATGTTCCTAGAAATGCTGAAGAGCAATTGGCTGAAAGCCAAAGAATAAAGGATCAGATTCTTCAAATGGAAAACGATATGTGGAATTACTAAATTTCACTTGATATTTATAAAAAACCTGAGTACATTTACTCAGGTTTTTTTATTATACAATCACCTTTTTACATAGTTGTGGTAAAGGATTGTATATGACTTTTAAATAAAATCTTTTATATGAAAAATGTAGATTATATCATCGTTGGTGATGGTTATGCGGCTTTATTTTTTGCTCATCAGTTACTTTTAAATAATAAATCATTTGTAATTTTCTCGGAAGGAAAGAAAAGTGCTTCACAAATTTCTGCCGGAATTATTAATCCGGTTGTCCTAAAAAAGTTTACTACATTTTGGTTAGCACAGGAACAAATTGACTTTCTGAAAAAATCTTTGAAAGAAATTGAATCTTATACAGGCGAAAATTATCTATTAGAATCTCCTATTCATAGAGTTTTTCATGATGAGAACGAACAGAAACTTTGGCTTAAAAAATCGGCGAATGATGACCTAAAAAACTTTTTAAATGAAAATTTCGATCATTTAAATGGTGTAAAAAACGACTTTCAGACTGGAAAGGTTAATCAGTCAGCAAGACTAAATGTTAAAGGGTTTTTTGCAGGTTTATTGAGGTTTTTAGAAAATAAAGGAAATTTAATCAAAGAGAAATTCGATTATTCTGAGATTGATACTTCAAATTCTACTTATAAAGATTTTAGCTTTAAAAATATTTTGTTCTGCGAAGGAATGGGAGTAAAAGAAAATCCATACTTTTCAGAGATTGCTGTTAACCCAAACAAAGGACATCACATTCGTGTCAAACTTTCTGAACCTATTCAGCAAGATATTACCATTAAGAAAAAACATTTTTTATTTCCTTTAGACAACAATCTCCATTTTTATGGCGGAACATACGATCGCGAACAATTACATCACGAAATAGATAATTCTGCAGTCGAGCAATTACAAAAAGGGCTTTCAGAATTTTATCCGAATGATTTTGAAATTAAAGAAGTGCATTTCGGCTTCAGACCAACGGTAAAAGATAGAAGACCTATTGTGGGAAGACATTCTCAGTATTCCAATTTGTATGTATTTAATGGTTTGGGAGCTCGCGGAATTCTTAATGGATGTTATTTCTCAAAAACATTATTTGATTATATTGAAAATAATATTCCATTACCTAAAGAGATTTCAATCGATAGATTTTAAAGAAAAAAGACGCTTAATAAAGCGTCTTTTCTTATTATTGTAAAGCCATTTTCTTGGTAGGCTGATCTTTTTTTGCATGAAACAAGACCATATCAGCATCTTTTTTTAAGAAGGTGACTTCATATTTTGTTTCAGTAAATTGATATTTGTTATCCTCTGTAGAAAAACTGGGGTTTTCTATATTTTTTTTAAGCTCATAGCTTTGTCCGTTTAGTCTCACCACAACAGTATTTTTAGTGTTATTGGTGATAATTTCCATTTCATCACCGTGGCGGTCAGTAACAGTTGCCTTTGTAATATCATCTTGAGATGTAGGTGTTTCCTGTTTTACATTGGCAGTTTCGGGATCTTTAGCGGAATGCGTACACGCTGATAATGTGAGGATTATAAAAAATCCAAGTAAAAAATTCTTCATTTGTAATTTTGGTTTTAAGGTTTTTCTAATATTGCTTTGGTCGTGTAAAATTACAATTATTTCTTATTAAAAAATGTTAATTTTTAATAATTTAAATAATTTAATCGCTATTTATGAGTTTATTTTAATGTTAAATATAATCAACCGCTTCTCTCATTCATTTTTCAGCCGATTTCAAGAAGAGTTAAATTTTGTTAATAGTGAATCGACTATTAAAATCTAAGCATACATTTGCATCTTGAAATGAGAAACTATATCGTATATTTTTTGACCAGCCTTTTTCTGCTTTTTATGGTGGAAAGCAAGCTTAATGTCAAAACTTTGCGTAATGACTTTTCGGGTCATATTGCTCATAATTATCCAAATAAGATTGATCAGACCAATCAATCAGGAGCTAAATTTTCAGTTCAGCAAATAACAAATACTACCGACGGTTTTTCGATAGAATTAGCTGAAGATGATTTTCAGTTTTCAGATACAGTACAGGCAATTATCGTTTTTGCCAGTGTATTTGGGTTAATTTATTCATTTGGATTATTATTCAAAAAAAGGTTTAAACCCTCAATTTCCGAATTTTTACAGCATTTCAATTCTGTAAAAACATTTATTCTGATTCGTTCTATCAGAATCTAAAATTTCATTTTCCGATTTTCTTTTTTGTTCCAGAACCGGAACAAAAAGCATTGCGTTGTGCTTTGAATGATTTCACAATGTAACTATTTCCAGAATTATTTATTCAAATTAAACTTTTAACGATTTATACCACTCTAAAATTATGATGAAAAGAGTTGTCTCAGGTGCTGTCTTAAGCGCTGTTCTCTTACTGTTTAGCTGTAACGAGAAAAAAGAAGAAAAACAAGAAGATTCAGTGTATCCGGTGACTTCACCTGTAAAAATGGATACGATTATTAACAAAGATTTTGTCGCTCAGATTCAGTCGGTAAAAAACATTGAAATTCGTGCTCAGGAAAAAGGTTTCCTTGAGAAAATCTATGTAGACGAAGGTCAATATGTAAAGACCGGACAAACATTATTCAGAATTATGCCTCAATTGTATCAGGCTGAATTATTAAAAGCAAAAGCTGAAGTAGAGCAGGCTTCAATTGAGCTGAGAAATGCAAGTACATTAGCCAACAACGATATTGTTTCAAAAAACGAAAGATTAATGGCAAAAGCAAAACTCGATGCTGCGAATGCTGAAATGAAATTAGCACAGATCCATCTTTCATTTACAGATATTAAAGCTCCGTTCTCTGGAGTAATTGACAGAATTCCTTTGAAACTAGGGAGTTTAGTGGATGAAGGTGATCTTTTGACGACGCTTTCAGACAACACAGATATTTACAGTTATTTTAATGTTTCCGAACCTGAATATCTTAATTATCAGAAGAATGTTGCAGACCGGGGAAATCAGAATGTGAATCTGGTAATGGCAAACGGAGATTTATTTAATCAAACCGGACAGATTCAAACGATTGAAGGTCAGTTTGATAATGAAACCGGAAATATCGCTTTCAGAGCAAAGTTTCCAAATCCTGAAAAGCTATTAAGAAACGGTGAAACAGGGAAAATCCGAATGACTTTACCGTTGAAGAACGCTTTAATTATTCCTCAGAAAGCAACCTACGAAATTCAGGATCAGAAATATGTTTTTGTTGTCGATAAAAATGGGGTAGCAAAATCTAAAAATATTAAAGTTGCCTATGAACTTCCGGATATCTATGTAATTGCGTCTGGTCTTTCTGGAGGTGATAAGATCTTGTTGGAAGGAGTTCAGAAAGTGAAAGACGACCAAAAAGTAAAAGTAAAATTCCAGGATCCGAAGAAAGTTCTTCAATCTTTAAAATTAAAAGCAGAGTAAAAATAAATGATAATTGATATGCGATCATTGATCCATCATTCATCATTAATAATTTATCATTTATAATTATTTTTATGTTTAAAAAATTCATACGCAGACCTGTTCTGTCGATTGTAATCTCTTTGATTATCGTTTTTATGGGAGTTTTATCGTTAATGAAACTTCCTATTACTCAGTTTCCTGCGATTTCGCCACCAAAAGTAAATATTACGGCAACTTATCCGGGTGCGAATAACGAATTATTGATTAAATCTGTAGTTATTCCTTTGGAAAGAGGGCTAAATGGTCTTCCGGGAATGAAATATATGACTTCTGATGCCGGAAATGATGGTGAAACTTCCATTCAGGTGGTGTTTGATCTGGGAACTGACCCGAATGTTGCGGCAGTTAATGTTCAGAACCGTGTTTCTTCGGTAGTGAATAAACTTCCACCTTTGGTGGTGCGTGAAGGGGTAAAAATTACCCGTGAAGAACCGAATATGTTGATGTACATTAACTTGTACAGTGACGATCCTAAAGCTGACCAAAAATTCCTTTTCAACTATGCAGATATCAATGTAATGTCTGAATTGAGAAGGGTAAGTGGAGTTGGTTTTGCCGACATTTTGGGAACCAGAGAATATGCAATGCGTATTTGGCTGAAACCCGATCGATTAACGGCTTACAATATTTCAGCTGATGAAGTAATGGAAGCTTTAAACCAACAAAGTTTAGAAGCTTCTCCGGGAAAAACAGGGGAAAGTTCGGGTAAACGTTCTCAGTCTTTTGAATATATTTTAAAATATTCCGGACGTTTTAATAATGAAAAAGATTACGGAAATATTATTCTTAAAGCTAAATCTGCCGGTGAATTTGTAAGATTAAAAGATGTTGCAGATATCGAATTTGGTTCTTCGATGTACGATATTTATTCTACATTAAATGGAAAACCATCTGCAGCGATTACGGTAAAACAATCTTATGGATCAAATGCAAGCGACGTTATCAAAAACGTAAAAACCTTGATGGCTCAGTTGGAGAAAACCAACTTCCCGAAAGGAATGCATTACGACATCAGTTATGACGTTTCAAGATTCTTGGATGCCTCAATTGAAAAAGTAGTTCATACTTTATTTGAAGCCTTTATTTTGGTAGCAATTGTGGTGTTTTTATTCTTGGGAGATTGGCGTTCAACATTGATTCCGGCAATCGCAGTTCCGGTTTCTTTGGTAGGAACTTTTGCAGTGATGTCCGCATTTGGAATTACCTTAAATATGATTTCGCTTTTTGCTTTAGTAATGGCAATTGGGGTTGTCGTCGATGATGCGATCGTTGTAATTGAGGCAGTTCACGCCAAGATGGAAGAAAAAGGTCTTTCCGCATTAAAAGCAACCGAAGAAGCAATGCATGAAATCAGCGGCGCAATTATCGCAATCACATTGGTAATGGCGGCTGTATTTATTCCGGTGGCATTTATGTCGGGTCCGGTGGGAGTTTTTTACCGTCAGTTTTCGATTACAATGGCTTCATCGATTATTCTTTCAGGAGTTGTTGCGTTAACGCTGACTCCGGCTTTATGTGCTTTAATTTTAAAAAATAACCACGGAAAGGCTAAAAAGAAAGGTCCGATAACGATTCTTTTAGATAAATTCAATGGTTTATTTAATAAAGGAGCTGGGAAATATGAAAAGTTATTGAATAAAACAGTAACTAAAAAATTCATTACACTTCCTTTGTTATTGATCTTCTGTGCATGTACTTACTTTTTAAGCAACTCATTGCCTTCAGGATTTATTCCTAGTGAAGATCAGGGAATGATTTATGGGATTATCCAGACTCCGCCGGGTTCAACATTAGAAAGAACGAATCAGATCGCAAGAGAATTGTTGAAAGAATCTGAAGATATTGATGGAGTACAATCTGTTTCATCTTTGGCTGGTTACGAAATTCTGACAGAAGGAACGGGTTCAAACTCAGGAACGTGTTTAATTAACCTTAAAAGTTGGGAAGAGCGTTCAGAATCCGCCGCTGAGATCATCGAAAAGCTAGAAGAGAAAGCCAAAAATATTCCAGGAGCGAATATTGAATTCTTCCAGCCGCCGTCGATTCCTGGTTATGGTGCTGCAGGTGGATTTGAATTAAGACTTTTGGATAAAGCCGGAAGTGGTGATTACCAAAAAATGGAGCAGGTAAGTACCGATTTTGTGAAAGAATTGAAGAAACGTCCTGAATTAGGTTCCGCATTCACGTTTTATTCTGCGAGTTTCCCTCAATATATGCTGAAAATAGATAATGATTTAGCCGAACAAAAAGGTGTGAGCATAGAAAAAGCAATGGACAATCTTTCTACTTTGATTGGTTCAAACTACGAAACAAGTTTCATTCGTTTTGATAGACCTTACAAAGTAATTGTTCAGGCTGGTCCGCAATATCGTGCTCTGCCAAGTGATTTATTGAAATTATACGTGAAAAACGATAAAGATCAAATGGTTCCATACTCAGATTTTATGCATTTAGAAAAAGTGTATGGTCTTTCCGAAATCACGAGACATAATATGTACAATTCGTCTGAGGTAAGCGGAACTCCGGCTCCGGGATATAGTTCCGGACAGGCGATCAAAGCCATTCAGGAAGTTGCTGATAAAACGTTACCAAGAGGTTTCGGAATCGACTGGGCGGGAATTTCAAAAGATGAAGTAGGTCGTGGAAACGAAGCGGTTTATATCTTCTTGATCTGTTTAGGGTTTGTTTATTTAATTCTTTCGGCGCAGTATGAAAGCTTCATTCTTCCTTTACCGGTAATTCTTTCTTTACCTACAGGTATTTTCGGAGCATTTTTATGTTTAAAACTTTTAGGTTTAGAAAACAATATCTATGCACAGGTTGCAATGGTCATGTTGATCGGACTTTTAGGTAAAAATGCGGTATTGATTATTGAATTTGCAGTTCAGAAAAAAGCGGAAGAAGGAATTTCGGTGGCGAAAGCGGCAATTGAAGGAGCTGCAGTGCGTTTCAGACCTATCTTGATGACTTCATTTGCATTTGTTGCAGGATTAATTCCTTTGGTAATGGCAACCGGGCCGGGAGCAGTAGGAAACAGAACCATCGGAACCGCTGCTGCAGGAGGAATGCTTTTAGGAACCGTTTTCGGACTGATGATTATTCCAGGATTATATTACATTTTCGGAACGATTGCCGATAAAACAAGATTGGCAAAATATGAAGAAGAAAATCCTTTAACAGAACAAACAGAACCTTATCAACACGATGATAAACATGAAGATTTATAATAAATATATTGCAGCCATTGCTGTATCGCTTGTTTTGGCGAGCTGTAAAGCACCGATGGCGACGGTTATTCAAGACGACGTAAAAAATAATATCCCTGAGAATTTTAAGCAAGATGAACAGCAGGATGTTAATAACAATAGCGGAACAACGCCTTGGAGACAGTTTTTTACTGACCCTAACCTGGTAAGTTTAATTGAAAATTCTCTTAAAAATAATCAGGAGTTGATGATCACGCTTCAGGAGATCGAGATCGCCAAAAGTGGGGTCGTTGCTAAAAAAGGAAAACTTTCTCCAACCGTAAGAGCAGGTTTAGGAGCCGGAGTAAAAAAAGCGGGTCGTTACACCAGCGAAGGAGCAGGTGATGCTTCAACGGAAATTGAGCCCGGAAAAGAAATGCCCGATCCTCTTGGGAATTTCGAAGGTGGCTTAATGGCAAACTGGGAAATCGACATTTGGAAAAAACTTAGAAATGAGAAAGATGCTGCCGTTGCGCATTATCTTTCAACCGTAGAAGGAAAGAATTTTGTTCTTTCTAATCTGATCGAGGAAGTTGCCGATAATTATTACGAATTATTGGCGTTGGATAATCAGCTGGATATTATTCAGCAATACATCAAACTGCAGACGAGAGCTTTAGAGATTTCAAAAATTCAGAAACAAGCAGCAGCAGCAACTGAATTGGCAGTGAAAAAGTTTGAAGCTGAATTGGCAAAATCAAAAGCGACAGAATATACAATTCGTCAACAGATTACTGAAAAGGAAAATCAAATCAATGCGCTTTGTGGCCGTTATCCGCAACCGATCGTAAGAACTAAGGAAAGCTTTATGTCGACCATTCCGCAAACGGTTTATACAGGAATTCCGTCTCAGTTGTTGGCGAATCGCCCAGATATTAAACAGGCTGAATTAGAATTAAAAGCTGCAAAATTAGATGTTGAAGCAGCAAGAAAAGAATTCTATCCAAGTTTAGAAATCTCTGCAACTTTAGGATTAGAAGCATTTAAACCTTCTTATTTAGTTAAAATGCCGGAGTCTATTGCTTACAATTTGGTTGGAGAATTGGCAGGACCACTGATTAATAAAAGTGCGATTAAAGCTAATTTTCAAACGGCAGATGCGAAACAAATTCAGGCTTTGTATGAATATGACAAAACCATTCTGAATGCATATTTAGATATTTCAAATCTAATGTCGAAAGTGAAAAATATCGATCAGTATTATCAGTTAAAATCTCAGGAAACGCAGGCTTTAGACCAATCGATTGATATCGCCAATCAGCTTTTCAAAAATTCGAGAGCTGATTATCTGGAAGTTCTTTTAAACCAAAGAGACGCTTTAGATGCAAAAATGGAATTAATCGAAGCCAAAGAAAAACAGTTAAGTACTGTTGTCGACATCTACAAAAGTTTAGGTGGTGGCTGGAAATAAGTTTAGTTTTTTTATTCATATCATTATTTCATTCGTTGAAGTCCGGTTCTAATTTTTTAGAGCCGGACTTTTTATTGAAAATATTTACATCAAAATAAAACGCGTCAAGTTTTGGCGCATTACAGCTATAGCTTTGCAGTATAAAATATTGAGAGTTATGGAAATCCCGTTTTATTTAAGCTTCAGAGAATTTGAAAATGATTATTATAACAATCTTGAAAACTGGTTTGAAAACAATCGAAATACCAATGAGACCGATTTTCTTCTTCATCTGAAAGAGATGTATAAACCGTATTTATGTTATAATTTTTCGAAAGACAGATTGCAGGCAGATGCTGTGATCGAAATAAATAATTGTTTCTTTCCGTATCATGAAAACTTCGGAATTTCTTTTAATATAAATCATGAAAACGCTAAAAATTTTAAAACCGGAATCAGCAATATTTCTGAAATAAAAAGTATAACGATGATGGAATATGCTCAACATATTTTAGACAGAATCCATCAATATTTTCAGAAAAATAAAATTTCAATAAAAGAAAATGAAACACTTCTGGATTACATCAATCATTACGAATTGATTACTGCAAAAGAAAAAACTGGCTATTGCCCCGATTACAATCTGCATCAGAAAAAACTTCCGTTTTTAAAGGCTTTTCTTCCTCGTTTCGGAAGTACGGTGGATATGTCTTTATACCGAAATTTTTATTTTTCGGTGGTACGAATTGCAGATTTTATAGACTCTAAATTGAATGAAGTTCAGGCTTTTGATCAAAGTATTTACAGAGAATTAAAATCTGAAGCAATGATAAAAGTTCACATGAGAGGACATAGTTTTCTTACGATTTGCAATTGATTTTTTTTAGGAGCTTAATCCCGCTTTCCGCACTCGCTCATTTTTTAGTTTCGGCGGCGGCAAAGCCGCCGCCGAAACTAAAAAATGAGCTCAAACAATTGCTCCAATCGGGGCTAAGAAATGAGGTTTCCAAAACCCGAATTTAAAAATTAAAACAAATTGCCCGATTTAGAAAAGAAATAAAAGATTAATCCATTAAATAAAATTCCCATTGCTTGGAAGCGGGTAAGCTAATAACCAATTACAATAAATAATCCGCACGGGTTTTGGGAATTTTAGGATTGATTATTAATGTTAGCAAAAGGTTTCTGTTTTGAACTTTTGGCTCTTTTGCTTTAAAATGAAAGAATATTTATTGAACATTCATACACATCATTATATTGTCGAAATGCATTTTGAGCTATTAAATTTGAAAAGTTTTGTAAGTCATTCTGATTTTCTCGACTTAGGAAGCTGAAGCGTTAAGAAAATTAAAAATTAATCCGTTAAAAAATTCCCACTGTTTGAGTGCGGGACAAAATTAAGAACCCAATCACTAATATATGATCCGCACGAGTTTTGGGGATTTTAGGATTAATTATTAATTTTTAGCGAAAGATTCCAGTCTTGAATTTTTGGTCCGTTTGCTTCAAGGCAAAAGGACGAAATGATCAAATTTGAATTACTTAAGCAGAAACAATTTTTATAGAACAGGTTCATTTCAAGCAAAAACCAGATCAATTGATCTGGTTTTCGTTTTGTAGAGAAGATGGGATTCGAACCCACGATACAGTTACCCGTATACCACCTTTCCAGGGTGGCTCCTTCAACCACTCGGACACCTCTCTATGTTTGAAGACTGCAAAAATAGGCTATTTTATTGAATCTACAAATTCTTAATTTAAAATTACTCGCTTATTTCTCCGCAGATATTTCTTGCAAAATTGTCGGCAAAACTTCCATGATAATTAGGATTGTCAATAAGATGCATTGCCTTAGTAATCGCAGATTCTGCAGTCATATCTCTTCCGCTAATTGCGCCGATTCTTGAGAAAATATTAGAGTTCTCATATTTTCCAAACGATATTCCGCCTGAAATACATTGACTTACCACTACGATTTCGGTTCCGTTATTTCTGATTTGCTGTAAAGTTTCAAGTGTTTTTTCGCTGCTGAAAATCGTTCCCGACCCGAAAACCTGTAAAATCAACACTTTCATTTTGGGAATTTCTTTAAAATGATTCAGCTTCATTCCCGGAAAAATTCTCCAGAAAAGAACATCTTCAGAAATATGTTCGTCTACATGAAATTCAATTCTGCCGTCACAACGGAAAAGATTATCCTTGTCGATTTTTAAATGTACTCCAGATTGCCCTAAAATCGGGTAGTTCGGACTTGCATACGCATCAAAATACTCTGCAGAATATTTTAAAGTACGGTTTCCTCTCAATAATTTATATTCAAAATAGATCGCAACTTCCTGTATCACGGCTTCGTTTTCTTCATAAAGACTTGCATAATACAAACTCGTCAGAAGATTTTCTTTTGCGTCGGTTCTCAAATCTCCAATCGGAAGTTGTGAACCTGTTAAAATAACTGGTTTTGTTAAACCTTTCAGCATGAAACTCAATGCAGAAGCAGTATAAGACATTGTATCTGTTCCGTGGAGAATCAGAAAACCGTCATATTTTTTATAGTTATCGAATATCAAATTGGCAATTACTCTCCATTCTTCTGGTCCCATATCGGATGAGTCGAGCGGTTGTGCAAAAGGATGTACGAAAACTTCGCATTCCATCAATTTCATTTCGGGCATTTTCTCAAAAATATTTCCGAAATCAAAGGCACGGAGACTTCCGGTTTCGTAATCTTTTTCCATACCAATCGTTCCGCCGGTATAAATCAGAAGGACTTTTCGCTTCATTTTTTTATTTAATTAAAGATTTTGAGTTTCTTTTCAGGTTCAGAATTTCAAAATTACGTTAATTTGCAAAGATTTGAAAGAAGATGAAAGATTTAGAGAAAACTTACGAGTATTTACAGCAATTTTTAACGGAAGAAAGATTAAGAAAAATAGAACATTTTGCTCCCGAAAGTTCAGATTTTATACTTCCGGTGATTGAAGATGTTTATCAATTCAGAAACGCAGCGGCAATTGTACGTTCTGTTGAAGCTTGTGGTTTTCATAAAGTTGTTGCTTTGCAGGAAGAGCATAGTTTTGAGCCGAATTTAAAAGTCACAAAAGGAGCAGATACTTGGGTTGAAGTAGAAAGACTTCCAAGAAATATGGAGTCTTTTCAGAATATTAAGGATAGAGGTTATAAAATGATGGCAGTTTCTTTAGAAAAAAATGCAAAATTTTTACCCGAATACGAAATTACCGAACCGATTGCATTGGTTTTCGGAACTGAAATGGAAGGCGTTTCAGAAGAAATTTTAGATTTTGCAGATGAAACTTTGGCGATTCCAATGTATGGTTTTACAAGAAGTTTTAATGTTTCTGTTGCTGCCTCAATTTGTATGTATGAATTAAAGCAAAAGCTGATAAAATCGAATATTGATTATAAATTAAATGAGGAAAAACTCCTGAGAATGAAAATTCGTTGGGCAGTAAATTCGATGAGAAGCGGGAATCAGATTTTTGAAAAGTATTTAAAAGACAATAATTTTAGCTTTTAAAAGTTATTATTAAAATTTTAAATCATCATGGCGAGATTATTCCCTGTTTTATTTTTCCTCTTATCCGGTAGTGTGTTTTCTCAATTGAAATTTGATACACTTTCTCATAGAAAATTAAAAACTACGGTTACTCCTGCAATATTAGTTGGTTATCATTATGCAGGTGACGCAAAAGATAATACAGAAACATTCAGAGCGTCGCAAATGCATATCATTGAAGTTGTTTTTGCCAAAATCATCGAGTATGGAGGAAATCACGGTGCTGCAAAACTATATTATGCAGGAAGTGATTTTATATTTAATAACCGATACGATTTTTTTATGGCTCCTAAAATCGGAGTAAGTTCCAGTGCAGGAATTGCTTTGGGCGCTGAAGTGCAATTTCAGACTAATTTTGAAAAAGTAATTCCACGAGTAATGCCATATTTTGGATTTGGCGGCGGTGGCGGAAAACTGACTGTAGGATATAATTTCAGATTATTGAAAGCCGAAAATTTTCCGATCAATACTCTTCAGATAGGAATTACCTGGCCGATAAAAAGATTTAAAGAGAAAACTATTTAATCATCTTGTTATAATTCCAAGCAGCCACAAAAACTCCGGCAGTTTCAGTTCTTAATCTTTGATTTCCTAATGAAACCGCTTTGATTCCTTTTTCTGCTAAAAATAGAATTTCCTTATCTGAAAAATCTCCTTCGGGACCAATCAAGAAAGTATAGTTTTCTAATTTTGGAATTTCATTTAAAGCAATTCTTTCTAAATTTTCGTTACAATGAGCCACAAAAGTGGTTTCACAATCAATGTTTTTCAGAAAGTCTTGAAGCTTTATCAAATCATTAATAATCGGAAAATGAAATCTCAGACTTTGCTTTGAGGCTGCAATTGCCTGTTTCCTGATTTTATCAATATTTAAATTTTTACGTTCAGTTTTTTCGGTTTGAAGAATTGTGATTTCAGAAATTCCCATTTCTACAGCTTTTTCCACGAAAAATTCGATACGGTCAATATTTTTTGTCGGAGCAATGGCAATGTGAAGTTTAGGACTGAAATCTGGAGTTTCCATTTTAATTTCAGCAACTTCAATTCCTGCTTTTTTGCCTTCAATAATCAATGTTCCGGAAGCAAGATTTCCCTTTCCGTCAGTCACATGTATTTCTTCACCGTCTTTCATACGAAGAACTTTTACAATGTGCTGCTGTTCTTCGTCATTGATGATTGCTTTTCCGTTATTGATTTCGCCAAAAAAAAGTTTCATAAAATGGAATATTTAGATCTGTCTGAGTTTAATTAAGTTAATATTCTTTAAAAAAATATCTCATTTTCACTTATAAATGCTACTCCGGTTTTTATCGTGGTATAAATATCGCCTTCACAATCTCTGTAAGAACACATGTAGATTTCTTCAATCCAAACATTATTCATGAAGATCATATTCAGATATTCATTTTTTCTTAAATTATTTTTGATCGACAAATAATCTCCTTCTTTTGGTTCGAAATCAAAACTGAAAACATTTTCAGAATTTATTTTCTCAATAATTTCTTCTTTTATATTTTGAATATATCCAATTTCTGAACTCGCCATTAAATAATCTTCGTCTTCAGATGGTTCTGTCACTTCATTTTTCCCGGTAATGGTTTCTAAAACCCAGTAATATTTTGAGTTCTTTTTAGATTGTGTTCCCAGTACTTTTTCTTCTAATAATATCTTCATTATAAATCGTATTTTGAGGTTGCTGTAGTTCTTAAATCTGTAAATTCTCCTCTTTCAAATTTAAGTTGAGCAACCATTGCAATCATTGCTGCGTTATCGGTGGTGTATTCAAATTTCGGAATGTAAATATTCCAACCTAATTTTTCGTGATTGTCCTGCATTACTTTTCTCAATGCTGAATTGGCAGAAACTCCACCAGCAATCGCAACTTCTTTGATGTTTAAATCTTTCGCTGCTTTCTCCAATTTATTCATTAAAATTTCGATGATACATTTTTGTACCGAAGCACAAAGATCATTCATGTTTTCTTTAATGAAATCAGGATTTTTCTTTACTTCTTTCTGTATAAAATATAAAACCGAAGTTTTAATTCCGCTAAAAGAATAATCGTAGTTGTCTAATTTAGGTTTATTAAATTTAAAAGCATCAGGATTTCCTTCTTTTGCCAATCGGTCGATGATTGGACCTGCAGGATAATCTAGATCGAAAATTTTCCCGATTTTATCAAAAGCTTCACCCGCTGCATCATCAATTGTTTTTCCAATAATTTCCATGTCGAAATAATCTTTTACCAAGACAATCATCGTATGTCCGCCACTTACGGTAAGACACAAAAACGGAAATTTTGGCGGCACAGGATTTGCATCGTCAATGAAATGCGCTAAAATATGCGCCTGAAGGTGATTTACTTCTATTAAAGGAACATCTAAACTCATAGCGAGCGACTTAGCAAAAGAAGTTCCTACAAGCAAAGAACCCAAAAGTCCGGGACCTCTGGTAAAGCCTATGGCTGAAATTGCATTTTGTTGTATATTTGCTTTGAGTATAGATTTTTCAACTACAGGAATGATATTCTGCTGATGGGCACGAGAAGCCAACTCTGGAACTACACCACCGTATTCTTTGTGGATTTCCTGATTGGCTGCAATGTTTGAAAGAATAGAATTTCCTTTGATAATAGCTGCTGAAGTGTCATCGCAAGATGATTCGATACCTAAAATTATAGAGTCGCTCATAATAATGGCAAAGTTAGAGAATAATAACGAAAATGAGAACAAAAAATCGGTAGCTGAAAACCTGGGAGATCAGGTACAAAAGACCGTAGAAAATGTTCAGGAGACTGTGAAAGAGGCTTCTGAGCTGGCTTCAGACGCTATAAATCATCCAATAGATACCGCTCAAGAATTTGGTAAACAGGCAGCTAAGGATGTTGTAAGCTATTCTTGGTGGGCAAAACTTTTATTGATTCTTTTCTGGACGCTTCTTTCAATCATCGTTCTTGTTTTTATTGCAATCAACTTACCGGTTACCAAAAGATGGGCTGCAGATCAGGCTTTGCAGATTGTCAACAGAGATTTTAAAGCTAAAATGTCTACAGAAAGTGTAGAGGTTGATTTCTTTGGAGACGTTACCATTAAAGGTTTAAGGATAAAAGATTATAAAAATCTAGACTTTATTAAAGCAAGAGAGTTTAAAGCCAATTCCGATTGGTTTTCTTTGGCTACCAATATCGGGAAAAACAATTCCTTAAGTTTTAACGGTTTGACGCTTAACGATGCAGACATCAAAGTAATTACGTATAAAGGTGACAGTATTTCAAACTTCATCCGTTTTACACAACTTTTTGACAGCGGTAAAAAGAAAGACCCTAAAAAGCCACCTTTCCAACTGAACGCACGTTTAGAAATTTTAAATTCAAAAGTTTCTATTGTTAATCAAAACTCTCCGGGAGAACCTGGAAAATGGTTGACAGCAACTAACGTCAATCTGATTGCTCCAAAAGTTAAAGTCAATGGCGCAAATATTAATGCCCGAATTGACAATTTTACTTTCATCACCAAAAGATGGGGGAAATCTCATTTTGTAGAAACTTTTTCTACCGATTTTTCAATGACCGAAGATTTTCTGGCTTTGGGAGATCTTACTTTAAATACAGATCATTCGCTTCTTCAGGGAGATATTAAATTTAATTTAAATAAAGGTTCATGGGCAGATTTTACCAATAAAGTAAAGTGGGATATGAATATGAAATTGGGAAGCCAAATAAGTGGTTACGACATCTCTTATTTTGTTACCAATTGGGATAATTTTATTCCATTTAATGCAAGCGGGAAAATGACAGGACCCTTAAATCATTTTACTTTAGAAAACTTTCTGATCAGAAATCCTTCGGTAAATATTGCAACAAAAAAACTGAAAGCCAATCATTTGCTAAAAGGTGATTTCACGATAGAAACCGAAAATCTTTCAGCAGATTTTAAGTATAAAGATTTGAAAGCAATGATGCCGACTTTCGTTTCCTCAAAGATGAAAAACTTTGCGGATGATTTCGGTAAATTAAAATATAACGGAACTGCGAAAGTAACTCCGAAGCAGGTTTATGTTTCTTCAGGAAATCTGATGACAGGAATCGGGCAGGCAAAAATTTCTAATTTTTACTTAACAGATTACAGCTCACCTTTGCCTAAATATAAAGGATATGCAGAAGTTAATGACTTAAATACTTCCGTCATTACCAAAAGCAAAGCAGTTGGTTTGATTTCCGGGAAGTTTAATCTAGATGGACAAAGTTTTGATGTCAATACCATGCGACTGAGTACAAAATCTCAAATTTCCAGCATTGAAATCATGAATAAGGAAATCAATAATGTGGTGTTGGATGGTTTTTTAGATCATAAAAAATACAACGGATTGATTACCGTAAATGACGAACAGGCAAAAGCAACTGTAAAAGGTTTAATAGATTTCAGTACCTCAAGAATTTCTGCCAATGTAGATGCTGATGTTGCTTATTTAAATATGAATTATTTTACCGACAAAGCTGGAAGTCAGATTGTAAGTGGTAGAGTAAACGGGAAAATGGCAATGTCAAATATCAATGATTTGAATTTGGATGTTGAAGCCTCCAATGTAAATTTCGCAACAGCAGATCAAAAATATCATATTCCGAATGCTAAGCTGAAAACTTTTGTGGAAGGTGGAAGCCGTTCTATTTTGGTTGATGCTCCGGGCGCAGTAAACGGAAAAATTTCGGGGAAATATAATCTTGCTGATTTGGCAGGAATGGTTGAAAATGGTTTAGGGAAAATTTTGGTTGGTCCTGAACCAAGAAAATTATACCGCGGACAAACTTTCGCCATGGATTTTGATGTTGAACAAGGTTTGGTTGCCTATTTTATGCCGGATTTAAAACTTCCTCAAGGTGCAAAAGTGGAAGGAGAATATGACGGTAATTCAAATAATCTGATCTTAAATCTGGATGCAGCTTCTCTGAAATACATTATGACAAAAAAGGAGGAGATTACCGAAGCAGACCGTGCTTTGGCAGAAGCAAATCCTGATTATAAAATTGATGATAGAGTAGCGGTTACACGAGACAGCGCAATGGTTGACAGTGTAATGGTGAGAATTAATACAGCCAATACTGAACAGCAACTTTACGCAAAAATAAGCAGGCTCGAGTACAATAAAAATATTCTTAAAGATCTTATTCTTACAGGCAAAAATGAAAATAATTCAGTTTTAAGGATTGCTACCAATTTTAAACACGGAAATCCTGAAGATGAACTGAATGAAACTCTGAAAGATTATGCGATTAATTTTAATCAGTCGACGAATCCTGCAGGAGATTATGTGTTCAGATTTGAACCTACTGAAGTCAATTTAAATAATGTAAAATGGTCAATAGACACAAGTCCGGAACTGGATCATTATATAAGTTACCGTAGAAAAACATCTGATTTTGAAATTCATAATTTAAAAATTTATTCAGACGATAGTTCATTACTTGTCAATGAATCCATCTTTAAATCTATTAAAGATTTTTATGTGGATGCGGAAGTTCAGAACTTTGCCATAGAAAAACTTTTAGAAATGCAGTCTGGTGGAAACCCGATGGATATTAAAGGTTTGGCCAATGGTAATGTGAAAATCAAGATGGATAAAAACACATTGCAACCTTTAGTTGATCTTACCGTAGACAACATCATGATGAATGGGAATGATATGGGAGATGTAACAATTTCTGCAGTCAACGGTTTTTCTCTGAACGTTTATGATGTTGATGTAAGAGTTGCTTCAGCGGGAGTAATTGGAAATAATAATCTGCATTTAACAGGAACGGTTAACAATAATACACCATCTCCAACCATTGATTTAACAACAGAATTAAGAGATTTTGATCTTGCATTTACACAGCAGTTTGTACAAAGTATTTTTGGAAATTTAAGAGGAAAAGCAACGGGTGATTTAAAAATCAACGGTACTCTTAAAAATTTAGATTACAGCGGTGATATTGCTTTAAAAGAATTTGGTTTAAAATTATTATTTACAGGAGTAGATTACTCTTTTGATGATACAGTGATTCCGCTTTCTAAAGGTTTGGCGATTTTAAACAATATTGGAGTTCACGACGGAAGATCAAATTCTTCAGGATCAATTTCGGGGGCGATACAGTTTGAAACTTTATCTTCAATGGGAGTCAACCTCGTTATGAGAGCCGATAATTTATTGATGTTGAATACCACTCAGAAAGATTACGATCTATTTTGGGGAAGAGTTTACGGACAAGGCGATTTATATGTTGACGGACCTGTTTCTGCTTTAAATCTTTCTACTCCAAATATGAAGGCTCTAAATGGGAGTACATTTACTTTCAACTCAAGCTCTACTTCCAATGTTGAAGAGTTTAAAATGCTGAGGTTTTTGAAAGAAGGAAAAGATGGCTTAGTTACTTTAGAAGAAAAGAAAAAGACAGGCGCCAATATGAATATCGATTTCAGTTTGGATGTTGATAAAGGTACAACGGTAAACGTTTTGGTAGGTGATGATGTAGGAAATATTACGGTGAAAGGAATGGCGAATAATCTGAGATTTCAGATGAGCCGACAAGGAAATATTGCCATGAACGGATCTTATTTGGTCGACAGTGGAACTTTTGTGTCTAAAGCGATTCTTAACAGAACTTTCCAGATTCAAAAAAACAGCAGCATCAGATGGGATGGCGATGCAATGAAGCCAGCTTTGGACATTTCTGCCAATTATGTGAGAATGGTTTCCAATGCGGGAGATTATTTAAATATGGGACAGTTACAGCCAATCAGTGTACTGTTACAGGCAAATATTACCAATACTTTAAATGATCCTAAAGTTGCATTAAATGTAACCGCACTTGATGTTTCGAGCCAGGTGAAAGAAACTTTGGCAGCGAAAATTAATCAGACAGAAGGTGAAAATGTTTTACAGTTCGGTTCTATTTTATTGCTGAATATGTTTAATGTAACTAATTCGGGAGGTGGGCTAAATATAGATGCTGCAGGAATTGCAGAATCTTCAGGTTATAATATGCTATTAAAACAACTTGGTTCTGTTTTGAATACAGTAAGTAACGAATTTCAAATTGATTTGAATTACGTAAAAGGAAACGATCAGTTTTCTAATAGCGGAGACAGAGCAAATGCCGGAGTAAGCTTTGATTTGTCACCAAGAATTACGGTGAAAACAGGTTTGGGAATCCCGCTTTCTAGAACAGAAAGTACAAGTAACAATTATCTCTCTGGTGAAGGGTCTGTAGAATATGATATTTCTAAGAAAAACGACGGTACACTGGTCTTGAGAGGTTATTCTAAACCAACCAATATCGGAATGGGTGTAGGAACTGTAGGTACCAATGGTTCTGCAAATCAGGCTTATGGTGGTGGTATCGTTTGGAGTAAAAGCTTTAATTCTTTGTTCAAAAAGAAGAAAAAAGACAAAAAGTCAGCTACTGACAAAGTTGAAATAAAAACAGATTCTGTAAAATCAAGTGGCAAATAGCTGTAAATTTTTAATGATTTTTATCATACGTGTTAATTATTGTTAATATTTGATATTATTTTTTTAGTTTAATTATTTTTTTTAATTTTGTAAAAAATTTATTGATTTTTTAGGAAAAATATAATTTCACTAATATGAACTATCAACTGGACGAAATAGACAAGAAAATTCTTGATTTCTTAGTAGAAAACACAAGAATGCCTTTTACAGAAATTGCTAAGCAGATGGATGTTTCTGCGGGTACAATTCACGTAAGAGTGAAGAAAATGGAAGATGCAGGTATTATTTTAGGATCATCTCTTAATCTTGATTATGGTAAACTAGATTACCATTTCACAGCTTTTATCGGAATTCTTTTAACAAAATCAAACCGTACGCAAGAGGTTTTGAAAGAGTTAGGAACAATTCCAAACGTTATTGAAGCGAGTGTTATCTCTGGAAAATATAATATTTTCTGCAAGGTAAGAGCTAAAAATACAAACGACGCAAAAAGAATCATCTATCAGATTGACGACATTCAGGACGTAATGAGAACTGAATCTATGATCTCTATGGAAGAATTCTTAAGCGATAAAAACAGATTGATCAACGCAATCTCAATTTAATCGAATTTTAGACGATATAAATACTAAAGAACTTATGAAATCATTCATAAGTTCTTTATTTTTGCAGTATGGAAAAGGAATATAAAGAATATAGCTATTTTGATGTAGATCCGAAGAAAGGATGGGGTTTTATTTTGGCTTTGGCTTCTCTGCTTTTGTTTACAATTATGGGGATGGGAATCGATATTGACGAGTATCTTCAGCATGAGTACCTCAATATACCAAGATGGTATTTCTACGTGATTTTCACGATCGATGCTTTGATGATCATAAGTCTTGTTCTGATGTTTTTTTACAGAAAAATAGGGATGTTTGCCTTTCCTGTGTTATTGGTTCTTCATTTCCTGATGCATAATTATTATTTGTCAACTTTCTTATATACAGATGTCACCAATCTTTTCCTTTTTACAGGATTTGGAATGTTGGCAATCATCCCAAAGTGGAAATTTTTTAAATAATCTTTTAAAGATATTTTAGATATAAAAGCCGGCAGTAGTCGGCTTTTTTAATGTAATCTTATCTGAGGCTTATCGAAGTAACTAATAAATTGCTCTGTAGGAGCAATATCTGTGTAGAAATAGGATAGAATGAGTAAAATGCGCTCCGTAGGAGCGCTACCTTTGTAAAATCAAATAAAAAAAGCATCCAAAATTTGGATGCTTTTCAATATTATCGAGGAAAATATTATGCTAAAATTCTTTTCACAGCTTCTTTTACAGCAGCAGCGTCAATTTTATATTTTTTCATTAATTCAGCTGGTGTAGCAGATTCTCCGAAAGTATCATTTACCGCAACAAATTCCTGTCTTGTAGGTCTTTTTCTTGCCAACATTCCTGCAACTGATTCACCTAATCCACCTAAGTAGTTATGTTCTTCAGCAGTTACAATTTTACCTGTCTTTTCAACAGATTTTAAGATGATTTCTTCGTCTAAAGGCTTAATCGTGTGAATATTGATTACTTCACAAGAAATACCTTCTTTCTCCAATTCATCTGCAGCAACCAAAGATTCCCAAACTAAGTGACCTGTTGCAACAATCGTTACATCAGTTCCTTCTTGCAAAAGAATTCCTTTTCCGATTTCGAAAGGCATATCTTCCGGAATGAATACAGGAACAGTTGGTCTACCAAATCTTAAATATACAGGACCGTGGTGGTCTGCAATAGCAAGAGTTGCAGCTTTTGTCTGGTTATAATCACAAGGATTAATTACCGTCATTCCAGGAAGCATTTTCATCATCCCAATGTCTTCTAAAACCTGGTGTGTTGCTCCGTCTTCTCCTAAAGTAAGACCTGCGTGAGAAGCACAAATTTTAACGTTTTTATCTGAATATGCAATTGACTGACGAATTTGATCATACACTCTTGATGTAGAGAAGTTAGCGAAAGTTCCGGTAAAAGGAATTTTTCCTGTAATGCTTAAACCTGCAGCAAGACCCATCATATTTGCTTCTGCGATACCAACTTGGTAAAATCTTTCAGGAGCTTTTTCGATGAATTTTTCCATTTTCAAAGAACCGATAAGGTCTGCACACAATGCAACTACATTTGGGTTTTTATCAGCCAATTCAGCTAAACCAGCCCCAAAACCTGAACGTGTATCTTTTTTTTCTGTATATGTATATTTCATTTTTATTTCTAATTATTAAAGATTACTTATTACCAATTACTTATTACTAATAATTAATAATCAGCTGGAGCTTCTAAGTACAATTGTTTGAAAGCAGTATCCAATTGCTCGTCATTTGGAGCTTTTCCGTGCCAAGCGTGAGTTCCCATCATGAAATCTACACCGTTACCCATTTCTGTATGAAGGATAATTACCACTGGTTTTCCTTTTCCTGTTTCAGTTTTTGCTAATTCTAAAATTGCAATTACCGCTTCAAGATCGTTACCGTTTTTCTCTTCCAAAACTGTCCATCCGAAAGATTCTAGTTTTGCATGAAGATTTCCTAATGAAAGTACATTTTCTGTGCTTCCATCAATTTGCTGTCCGTTGTAATCGATGGTAGAAATAATGTTGTCTACTTTGTTTGCTGCAGCATACATTAAAGCTTCCCAGATTTGTCCTTCCTGCAATTCTCCGTCTCCGTGAAGAGAGTAAACCAAAGAGGTATCACCATCTAATTTTTTTCCCTGTGCAACACCTAAAGCTACCGAAAGACCTTGTCCTAGAGATCCTGAAGCAATTCTTACTCCTTCCAAACCTTCGTGAGTGGTTGGGTGACCTTGCAATCTTGAATCTAATTTTCTGAAAGTTTTCAATTCGTCAACCGGAAAGAAGTCGAATCTAGCCAATGTAGAATAGAAAACCGGCGAAATATGTCCGTTTGAAAGATAGAAGTGATCTTCATTTTTACCTTCCATTGTGAAAGGAAGATTGTAGTTCATTACTTTACCATACAATGCTGTGAAGTACTCAGTACAGCCCAAACTTCCACCTGGATGCCCTGAATTTACAGCATGAACCATTCTTAAAATGTCTCTTCTGATTTGTGTTGTAAGAGATTTCAGCTCTTCAATACTTTTACTCATATATTAGGATTTATTTGCATGCAAATTTACAATTTTTTGTCGGCTTATGGAAATGCAAAAATCCGGACTTTGAATCCGGATTTTATTATGCTTCACTTTGAGAAAATTTAGATTATTAAACAAAGTTTTTATTATGATAAATCTCGCAGCCCGACTTGAGCGGAGCTCTTTTTGTGAAACAAAAAAGCGGGAGCGGAAGGCGGGAAAAGCTGCCCAAATTATTCTAAACTACTTTCAAATAATTCTTATTCTTTACCAACCACAATCCAATAAAAGTTAGTAATCCGTTCAGAATAATCAGTTCTACACCAATTCGATAATCTGTATAAGTTGTTACAGCTAAATTAATAAGATAAGTAATAACGGGAGCGAAAAGCGTTACGGAAAGAATAGAATATTTTTTTGAAATTTTAAATTTGGTGAAAATTCCGAAGGCAAAAAGTCCTAAAAGTGGTCCGTAAGTGTAACCTGCGATTTCCATGATCAAATAAACGATCGACTTGTCATTCATTGCTTTGAAAACCATAATTAAAATAAAGAAAACAACCGTAAAGATCAAGTGAACTTTCATTCTCAAGCGTTTTTTCTCTTTTTCAGTTTTGCTTTTGTCTTCATTAAGATTTAAAAGGTCAACGCAATATGAACTTGTAACCGCCGTTAAAGCTCCATCCGCAGAAGGGAATAAAGCGGAAATTAACCCGATAATAAAGATGACAGAAATGATCATCGGGAAATGCCCTTGAAGAGATAATGATGGGAATAGATCATCGCCCATTACGTTTTTGATATTTCCAGCAGAATCTTTGAACCCAAAAATATTAGAAACGACTTCTTTTCCATCTACCATATTCGTGATTTGAGAATATTCTGCCCCATTTTGTAAAGCAAAAAGATAAAGCAAACCTCCTAAAAATAGAAATGCAAGATTTACAAAAAGCAAAGTTCCCGCGAAAGTCAGCATGTTTTTCTTTGAATTCTGAAGATTGTCAACCGAAATATTTTTCTGCATCATTTCCTGATCCAATCCTGTCATGGCAATGGTAATAAAGATTCCCCCTAAAATAGTTTTGAGGAAAAATGTTTTGGAATTCGGATCAAAATTGATGAAATGAGTATAATTTTTTTGTTCTAAAATCGTGTAAGCTTCGCCAAAAGATAAATTTAAATTGGATAAAATGTAAACAATACATGCAATTAAACTGATAATCATAAATGAAGTTTGCAATGTATCGGTAATGACAATCGTTTTTACACCTCCTTCAAAAGTATATAAAAGCACCATTAATAGAAGCACCAAAGCGGTTACCCAAAACGGAACGCCTAAACCTTCCAATAAAAAGATCTGTAAAACATTGACTACCAAATATAATCTTGCCGTTGCTCCGATCGCTCTTGAAACGATAAAAAATACAGAACCAATTTTGTGTGCTTCTACATTGAATCTTTTTCCTAAATAGGTGTAAATCGAGGTCAGATTCATCTTATAATAGAGTGGAAGTAATATTGCTGCCACAATAAAATATCCGATGAAGAACCCAATTACCATCATGTAATATTCAAAACCTCCAAAAATATATTCGCTTCCGGTCATTTTACCGACCGTTCCCGGAACGGAAATAAAGGTAACTCCACTTAAGCTGGTTCCGATCATCCCGAAAGCAACGAGCCACCATTTGCTTTTTTTGTTTCCGATGAAAAAAGACTGGTTATCAGAATTTCGGCTCGTAAAATAAGAAATCACCAAAAGACCAATGAAATAAACAAAAACAAATAGCAAAAGTATAGTTCCGGAATTCATGTTTACAATTTAAATTTCAGCAAATATAGTTTTTTTTCGAATGTAGCGGATGTTGGATGTTTAATGATGAAAGTTTTGCACAGATCGTAATTTCCTCAAACTAATATTTGATCTAAAATAAAAGATCCGTGAAGAAAGATCAATTAAAATTCTTTCTTCACGGACGAATAACTTGTAATTTTTTGCCACGAATGCACGAATTTTTGTTTAATGAAAAATAGTAATGATTAAATTCGTGTATTCGTGGCGATCTATTTTCTTCTCACAGATTGCACAGATTACCACAGATCTTATTCTCAATCATCTGCGAAAATTTGTGAGATCTGTGAGATTTTAACATCGCGTTTTATAAAACGTCACGCAAGTCTTCGTTTTTCTGGAAAGTTGCTTTTGCAAACGGACAAAGAGGAATGATCTTTTTGCCATTTTCTCTTGCAAATTCTACTGCTTTTATCAGCATTTCTTTTCCTACACCTTTTCCATTGTAGGCTTCTTCAACTTCGGTGTGATCGATGATGAATCGGTCTTCACCTGCCCAAGTATAGGTCATTAATCCCGCTCTTCTTCCATCGATCAATGCTTCAAAGCTTCCGTGTTTTTCGTCGTTGTTTTGTTTTACGTCTATCATATTTAAGAAAATTTGGTTTGTATTTCTATTTCGTTATTTAATATTTTGTGTACCGGACAAGCATCCGCAATGGTGTGAAGTCTTTTCAGTTGTTCTTCACTAAGGTCACTTCCTTCAAAACGGATATCTCTTTTAAAAACTGCTAGTTTCGTTAGAGGGAAATTTTCTAGCTCAACTTCTACGTCAATTTTTTCAACGTCCCATTCTTTTCTGTCGATGTACATTCTCAAAGTGGCTGCAGTACAGCTTGCCAAAGAAGTTGCGAGAATCTCAAAAGGATTAAACCCCTTGTTTTGTCCGCCTTTGTCGATGGGTTCGTCAGTGATCAGACTGTTTTCGCCTGCGACAACTTCCGTGTAATATTTTGTTTTGCCTAAACTTGCTTTTACAGTTACAGCCATATTTTTGTTAGATGTTAGATGTTAGATGTTAGATGTTAGATGTTAGAAAATCTTTGATTTTTAAAACTTATGTGTTCTTTTTGTTTTGAATATTCTAAACTTAAAATCTAAAGTGATAAATCTTTTGTGACTTTTGTGGTTAAAAAAGTCCCGCAGATCTTAATTAAGCAATCTGATTTTTAAAACTCTCTATTTTATTATTTAAATCGTTCAGCATTTCAGGATTGATAACTCCGCTTTCCAAATCGAAATTTTCGTAAAATTTAGGTAATGAAAAAGTTTCTTTCACCTCTGCAGCAAACTGCGGGAAAAAAGTTTTTGCAGTATTCATTACATTTCCGCCACCATAACCTCCGGGAGAAGTACTCATCAAAAACATCGGTTTATTTTGGAAAACTTTTACATTGATCCTCGAAGCCCAGTCGAATACATTTTTAAAAGCAGCGGAGTAAGAACGGTTGTGTTCCGCTAAAGAACAGATAATAACATCGCATTCTTCAATTTGTTTTAAAAAGTTATGCGCTTCATCCGGAAAACCTTTCTTTTCAAGATCAACAGAAAATACAGGCATCGTGAAATCATTAAGGTCGATCAAATTAATTTCGTGTTCCTGAAAGCTTTTCAGAACAAATTTTACCAGCTCTCTGTTGATAGATGTGGAAGAAGTACTTCCTGCAAATGCTAATATTTTCATGTTTATTTGTTTTTAAATTTAAAAAAAGAAAATCCTGAATTATTTATTTTTTCGTTGAATCTTCTTTTACTTTTTCCAGATAATCTTCCTCCAAACTTTTAAGTCTTTTAAAATAATTTTCTTTATCCATAAATAATTTCGGATTGTAAGCATCTCCTTCTTTTCGCTTTTTATGAAGATCAAACTGACTTGCATGTGAAGCTACCCAAACATCGAAATTTATTTTTTTCATGGCTTCAAAAGTATATCCATAATCTTTTTGAATGGTAGGATATTTTTTTACATCCGAGAATTTATGGTCAATAATAATTGAAGGTAAATTGGCAATTAAAACTTTATAATTTTTCTTCCCTTCTTTAGTTTCAAACAAAAAACTGCATGATCCTTTTGTATGACCGGGATGATGAAGCAAGGTCAATACCGTATTTCCTAATTTTATTTTAGCATTATTTTTTAAAAGAAAATCAGGATGTACAGGTTCGAAAGTGATTCCGTATTTTCCCATTTCGTAGTCAGATTTCCCACCACTTTTAAGTTCTGCAGCATCTTTTTCGTCAACGTAAAGTTTTGCACCGGTCTCTTTTTTTATTTGAGCCATCGCTCCCATGTGATCGTAATGAGCCTGCGTTAAGGTAAGAATTTTGATGTCTTTATATTTAAAACCTAGCTTTTCGATATTTTTTTTAATGGTAGAATAAGAATCTGCCAAACCTGTGTTGATCAAAATATTGCCTTTATCGGTCACAATGAGATAAGATGCAAGATCATAAGTTCCTACATAATACAGATTACCAACAATTTTAAAAGGTTCATAGTCTTTTGACCATTCTGCCGGATTATTTTTAGGCTCTGTTACAGTTTGCGCAGTTCCAAAAAAAGAGAGGCATAGTAAAAATAAAAGTGTCAGGTTTTTCATCTGTAAAATCGAACTGTTTATAAAAAATTGTTTTTATTTTCTGTTTAAAATGGCTTTAGGAAGCGGAACATATTCCTCTTCATCTCCGGGAACCAAAGGGAAAGCGTTGTGATTCTGGTCATTCCAGTTTACTTTTGCTTCGTCAATTACTTCTTTATCTGAATTTACAAAATTCCAGAAAATGAAACGTTCTTCATCAAAAGGTTCACCTCCGAAAAGATAAACCGTTCCGTTTTCGCTCATTTCAAACTCACAAAGTTGCGTGTTTTTGGCAATCAGCAATTGTTTTGAACCGTAAGAATTATCTTCAATATTTACCGTTCCGTCTAAAACATACATCGCTGCTTCACCATAAAGATCTTTTCCGATGCTGATCTTCTGTGCAGTTTTAGTTTTAATTTCGATAAAAAATAATTTACTGTGAACAGGAACGGGAGATTTTTTATCGAAAGCTTCACCAGCAATTAATTTATACTGAATGTCCCCATCTTCCCAAACAGGAAGTTCGTTGGCTTCAATATGATGAAAAGTAGGTTCGCTTTGTTCCAAATGTTTTGGAAGACCTACCCAAATTTGAAAACCGTGAAGTTTTTTATCTGTATTTCTTAAATATTCAGGAGTTCTTTCTGAGTGTACCACGCCTTTTCCGGCAGTCATCCAGTTTACAGCACCCGGTTTTATTTCAAGAGCGCTTCCAATGCTGTCTCTGTGAAAAATAGATCCTTCCAGAAGATAGGTTAAAGTAGAAAGACCAATGTGTGGATGTGGCGGAACATCAAGATTCTGATAATCTTTTAATTCTGCAGGTCCCATATGATCGATAAAAACGAAAGGACCCACCGCTCTTTTTTCACGGAAAGGCAATAATCTTCCCACTAAAAAATTTCCGATATCTGCAGATTTTTCTTCTAATATAAGTCCGATATTTGACATGAATAATGTGATTTTAGTTTTTGTGGATAGCTAATTTAATTAAAATTTATTCTATTTAAGGCTACTTTAATAAAAATTAAAGTTTATCGTACCCTTCAAATTTTTCGTCTACAATACGTTTCCAATCCGTATTTTTTTTGATGTATGCAAAAACATACGGACAAAACGGAAGCAACTTTTTGCCACTTTCTTCAATATAGATCAACGTTTTTTCAACCACTGCAGCGGCAGCTCCGGTTCCGGCTAATTCAGGCTCAGCTTCTGTATGAATTAAAGCGATTCGCTGGCTTGTTTCTTTATAATCGATAAATGCGAAATGTCCGTTTACTTCGATGTCAAATCTTTTTTTATCTTCGTTTTTTACTAATGGAATGTTTTCAAATTCTGGTTTCATGATGTTTATATTTTTTAAGTTGTGAGTTTATTTTAATTTTTATCCTTCTGACGAAGTAAAGCATAATGAATAATCTTATTTAAAAGAGATTCTTCCTTCGTCAGAATGACAAATGTGACAATTAATAATTGTAAATTAATCTTCTAAATACCCGAATTTTCCGGTATTGAAATCTTCAAAAGCCTGCATGATCTCTTCTCTGCTGTTCATTACAAAAGGACCGTGTGGAAAAATGGGTTCATTTAAAGGTTCGCCACTTAGAATTAATACCACAGAATCTTCTGTTGCTTCGATGGTAAAGTTTTCACCTTCATTTTTAAACAAAACCAAATGGTCAGTTTTTACTTTTTCTTCACCATTCACTAAGATGTTTCCTTCAACCACCAAAGCCGCAGTATTGAAATTTGCAGGAAAATTAAATTCTGCTTTTCCTCCTGATTTTAATTTAGCATTCATCAAATTCACGGGACTGAATGTAGAGGCAGAACCTTTTATATTTTGATATTCTCCAGCGATGATTTCCACAAATCCGTTTTCGCCTAAATCTGCTCTTTTTATTTCTGAGTTTTTTATAGCCTGATATTTTGGCGCACTCATTTTATCTTTTGCAGGAAGGTTTACCCAAAGCTGTACCATCTGAAAAATTCCTCCGGTTTTTGACCATTCTTTTTCGTGATATTCTTTATGTAAAATTCCACTTGCTGCAGTCATCCACTGTATATCTCCTTCACCAATAATACCACCACCTCCTGCACTGTCGTGATGCTCTACTTTTCCTTGATAAGCAATCGTTACTGTTTCAAAACCTCTGTGTGGATGCACACCAACTCCGCGAGGAGTTTCTGAACCGTTAAAATGAAATTTAGAATTATAATCAAGCATGATAAACGGATCCATTCTTTTCATATCTAAATGATAAGCACCCGGAATAAAATTGTGCACTCTGAACCCATCACCTACAAAATGAGCAGGTTTTGGTGGAACTACGATCTCTATTTTTTTTGTTGTCATAATAGATGTTTTAATTTTAAACAAAATTAGAACAGTCTGAAGAGAATTACATTGATGTGTGGTAAGTAAGTTTGAGGGTTGGAGCGTTTTAGTGAAAGAGTGTTTTTTATCTCTCGCAGATTGGGCAAATTTTACAGATTTTAAAAATTTAATCACCTGCTGAGTATATCTTATCCGTGAAACTTCTATAAATAATAAAAATTTAAAAAGCTCTAAATTGAAATTTTATTCCTGAGATTTCATGTTTCTGCCGTCGAACGTGTGAAGTCTTCTGAAAACTAAGCTTGATAGAATCGTTAAAATTCCTACGGTAAGGAAAGTGTAGCGAAATGCGTTGTGGGTCTCATGTTTAATTAATTCGGGGCTGTTTTCGTAAATTTTTAAAACAATTAAACCAAAAGCAATTCCGAATCCGATGGCTAACTGTTGATTAACCGAAATCAAAGAATTTCCGCTGCTCGTTTGAAAGTTTCGTAGATCTGCGATAGAAATGGTATTCATCGATGTAAACTGGATTGAATTGAAAAATCCTAAAATAGCGATCACGGGAACAAACCAGAAAATAGAAGTATGAATATCAGGAATGGCAAGACAGCAAATTAATACTCCGATGATAAATGTGTTCACCATCAAAGTTCTTCTATAACCAAATTTATTTAAAATTTTAATGACGGAAGATTTTCCAAACATTGCTGTTAAAGCCATTGGTGCAATAATCCAACCTGAAGTTACGGCTGATTGTCCATACGCAATCTGAATCATCAAAGGAAGCAATAACGGAACCGAGCTGATCCCTAATCTTGTTGCAAGATTTCCTACAATCCCAACACGGAATGTACGAACCTGGAATAAGCTTAAAGGAAAAATAGGATTGTTACCTCTTTTTGCATGTTTGTAATAATAGTACAGGAACAAAAATCCTAAAATGAAAACGAGTAAAACCGGTGTAATATTCTGCATATCTCCGAAAAGTTCCAGTGAAACAGAAAGCAAGAGAGAAGCTGCTGCAAAAATCATAAAACCTTTCAGGTCAAAATCAGTTTCCCGAGAATTGTAATTGGGCATATATTTTAAGCCTAAAACAATTCCTAAAACCCCAATCGGAATATTAATGAGGAAGATCCAATGCCACGAAAGATAATCGACCATATAACCTCCAACAAGCGGACCGAGAACAGGGCCAATTAAAGCAGGAACTATGGCAAAATTCATAGCTTTGAGCAATTCATTTCTGTTAAAAGTTTTTATTAAAGCCAGTTTTCCAACAGGAGTCATCAAACTTCCACCAACTCCCTGAATTACCCTTGAAATCACCAAATGCGTAAGATTTTGAGAAAGCGCACAAAACACAGAGCCTAAACTAAAAAGTACCAATGAAAAGATAAAAACTCTTCTCGTTCCGAAACGGTCTGCCAAAAATCCGCTTGCGGGCATGAAAACTGCTAATGTTAAAACATAACTGATAATTGCATTCTGCATGTTCAGCGGCGATTCATTTAGATCTCTTGCAATCGAAGGAAGGGAAGTATTCAGAATCGTAGAATCGAGCATCTGCATAAAAATAGCAGTCGCTAAAATCAACGGAAGGACTTTTTTTACAGTTTGGCGTGGAGAAGTTTGTGTGGGCATTTATCGAAAAATTGATATGATTTGCCATACCAATTTACGAAAAATTACAGGACGAAAGTTTTTAAGCTTAACATAATTAAAGACTCATATGAATTAACGGGTAATCTTTACCGGAACCATCTTTTTCTGATCTTCCTGTTTTTCTGAATCCCATTTTTTCATAAAATCCTATTGCCTCCGGATTTTGCTCGTTCACATCTACTTTTGTAAAACTGGTTTTATCATGCAAATATTGATAAAGTTTTTTTCCTAAACCTTTTCCACGAGCATCATTATGTACAAAAAGCATTTCTAATGTATCTTCTGAAACTGCACCAAATCCTTTTGGATCATTATTTTCGAAAATAATATAAACCTCAAGATGAGGAAAATACTGCTCAGGAATTGCTTTTTTGAAATATTCAAAATCACTTTCCGATAAAAAATCATGAGTAGCTTTTACGGCAGATTCCCAAATTTGAACCAGTTTCGGATAGTCGTCTGGAACTGCTATTCTAATAGTATAAGACATTTCTTATTTTTCGGTTAAATTTAAAAAATTAATCAATGAAAACGAAAATCATGTTTTGAGAATGATAAGGGAAAAAATAATTGACTAATTTTAAGTAAAAGAAATTTTATGCTTTTCCCTGAAACCATCAGTAAAATTTTAAAAATAAAATATCCAATCATACAAGCGCCAATGTTTGGAGTAAGCACTCCGGAAATGACAGCAGCTGCAGCAAAAGCGGGATGTTTAGGTTCGTTGGCATTGGCTGATCTTTCTGCCGAAAAATCTGTTGAACTGATCCGTAAAACTAAAAAACTAACCAATCAACCTTTTGCAGCTAATATATTTGTTCATCACATTCCTGAAATAACAAATGAATTAAACAACAGTATTCTAAGACGAAAAAATACCTTGAAAATTTGGCTCAGGAAAATAATATGGAAATGGAGCTTCCTGAATTAGAAAGCTTGAAGATCAATTCTTATCATGAGCAAATTGATGCAATTTTTGAAGAGAAATGTAAGATCCTAAGCTTTACTTTTGGAAATCTCGACAGCCAAAGCATTCAGAAATTAAAAGAAAACGGAACGATTTTAATAGGAACCTGTACTTCTGTGGAAGAAGCTTTGGAGTTGGAAAGATCGGGAATAGATATTATCTGTGTTCAGGGAATCGAAGCAGGAGGTCACAGAGGTAGTTTTGTTTCGGAAAGTATTCCTCAAATCGGCGGATTTTCATTGTTATCACAGATCTATGACTCTGTAAAAGTTCCTCTGATCTATGCAGGTGGAATTTATAATGCAAAAACTTTGGCTGCTGCAAAAGAATTGGGTGCAGAAGGTTTTCAGATAGGAAGTCTTTTGCTGGCTTCTCAGGAAAGTGCTTTACAGGATTTTGAAAAAGAAAGACTGAAAAATGTCAATGAAAAAGATATTGTGTTAACGAAAAGTTTTTCGGGACGCTACGCAAGAGGAATTAAAAATAAATTTATTGAAACGATTGAAAATTCAGAGTATATTTTGCCATATCCATATCAAAATAAACTGACCGGAGAAATGAGAAGAATGGCAAGAACGGTGAAAAATGATGAGTTTGTCAATCTTTGGGTTGGGCAATCAATTGTAGATTACAGTGAACTTTCTACTCAAAATATTTTAGAAAAATTAATTAGAGAATATTCAGAATCTATTTAGTTTTAAGGTTCTCGTAGATTTAAGTTATTTAGCAGATCTAATAAATGAAAAAAACAGTTTTATTTGTGAAGTTAACGGGATAATATTTAAGCTATCTTTAAATTTATATCATAAAATCATACAATATAAATGAAATCACCATCACAAAATTTTGAAAAACCAATAAGAAAAAAATCAACTGCTAGAAAAATATTTAAAGTCATTGGATTTGGATTCTTAGTTTTAATTCTTGGTTTAGGCATCACAGAATATATTTACCGAACCGAAAAAGAGACGCCATTGTATAAAATTCGGCAGTATTTAACGTACAGTAAAGAAGATTGGGAAAATTACGAAAACAACAAACGAATGTTGGAAAGTTCTCCTGCGGAATCGAGTATAACCGATATTGCAAGTCCTGCTCCCGAAAGCCCGATTGATACTTTGATGTGGGAAAATGCAATTAAAAATAAAGATTATATTCCGGATGAGGTTTTGGCTGAAATTAAAAGGTACAAAGCTCGGGATTTTTCTAAATTGATCTTGGCAGAAAATAAACCGACAAGTGAAGAAGCTCAAAATGCCATTATTACTCATTATAAAAATGAAGTAAGTAAACTTTTAGACGAATATAAAGCCCATATTCAGATTGGAACGGCTTACAATGCACCATTACAATCGCAAGATGAATTGGTAAGAGTTACGGCAATGATTTCGGCGTTTAATAAAGAACGTGGAAATTTGGGAAATATTCAGATGCCGCTTGATGTAATTTATGATTTTGTTCAATACAAATCTGAACCTAATATTTGGTATGTATCAGATTTTAGCCAGAATATTCCTTATGATTACAAGCTTAATAAAGATCCTTGGTAATTTTATTATTAAATCCATTATCAAAAAAATAGCTTTCAGTACTTCTGAAAGCTATTTTTTATTGTGTGTAAATTAAGAGTTTATTCTTCTCAATTATTTATTTAAATCTAAACCTCCAAAATTCCCGGAACTCATCATCATATAAACACCTTGTGTTTTATCCAGCAAATCCCAATAGGCATGAAGTTCTTCAGCGTTGGTAAACACTTTCAGGTTTTCATTTTTGAATTTCTCTTTGATCAGATCTGGAGAGATCGGCTCCATTCTTTTTATTTTTAAAGCATCTTCAGAATAGAAAACAATGGCTTCGTCTAATCCGTCCATTGCGTGATCGTATTGTTCAAGAAAAGCTGGGTTTAAACTTGAATAGGTGTGAAGCTCAAGAAAACCGTATTTTTTTTCATTTTTAAACTGTTCACAAAACGCTTTTACAGCCGCTTTTACTTTGCTTGGAGCGTGTGCAAAATCTTTGTAAAGAATTCCTTTATCTTCTCTTTCTACTTTTTCCAGACGCTTTGAAGCTCCTTTAAAACTCATAATGGCATCATAGAAATCTTCATCCATAATTCCCAAAGTATGGCAAATATGTCTCGCTCCTTCAAGATTTAATAAATTGTGCGCTCCAAAAACAGAAAGCGGAATATCGCCCATTTCGGTTTTCAGAAGTACTTTTCCGTTGCTGATTTCGTATTCAGGAGTTTTATAGGGTATTTTTCTGAAATAATTTTCAGCATTTTCTACCACTTTTACTACTTCTGCATCTTCTTCATTGTAGACTAAAACTCCACCCGGAGTAATGCTTGCTACAAATCTTCTGAACTGCTCGATGTAATCGTCAAATGTTTTGAAAACATTGATATGATCCCATGCAATTCCGCTCATTAAAGCGATATTCGGCTGATATAAAAGGAATTTTGAACGCAGATCGATAGGAGAAGAAAGGTATTCATCACCTTCCAAAACCATGAAATCGTTGTCTTCGGTCAGTTTTACCATACAGTCGAAACCTTCCAATTGAGCTCCAACCATATAATCTACATCTTTCTGATGGAAATTCAGAACGTGAAGAATCATTGATGTAATTGTGGTTTTTCCATGGGAACCTGCAATGACAACTCTGGTTTTAGTTTTCGATTGTTCGTAAAGAAACTCAGGATAAGAATATATTTTTAAACCTAATTCTTTTGCTTTTGCCAACTCAGGATTGTCTTGATGAGCGTGCATTCCAAGGATTACCGCATCAATGTCAGACGTAATCTTTTCAGGAAACCAACCCATTTCTTCGGGAAGAATTCCTTTTTTTTCTAATCTCGATTTGGAAGGTTCAAAAATAGCATCATCTGAACCTGTCACATGATATCCTTTATCTTTAAGTGCAATTGCAAGATTGTGCATTGCGCTTCCGCCAATGGCAATAAAATGAGTTCTCAACTTATTTCCTTAGTTTTTTACGTTATTGTTTATGAGTTTCTGAAATTCGGCGGTAATGTTTTCCCAATTGGTTTTGTAATTGGGCATAATCATGCTTCCGTCGTTTTTGCTTCCTTCATTTACACCTTTCTTGATGTTGATTGAAGTCGTCACATTATCATAAACTTTTTTATGATCTTCCTGAATTCTTCTGAAATTATTTATTGAAAGTGTTTCTTCCAGATTTTTCAGATCTTCATTAGATACTTTGAAGCTTTTTTTTATTTTTTTACCCTGTCCTTCAAAAGAATAATGTACATCATTTCCTTTAATTAAAAGGTTCTCGTAAGTAGGAGCATAACCTCCGCTTTTAGAATAACTGATATCAAAATCCTGATAAACTTTCTGACTGTTACAAGAAAGTATGGTGATCATTATTAAAAATACACCTAAAATCTTCTTCATTGTTTTTTAGTTTTGAGAATTGCGCTGTTCAGATTTTTTAGCTTTAATTTCTTCATCATAGGTGTGTAGGATATTAAAATCTTCGGTCTGCTCAATGGCAGTCATTATTTTAAGAAGAATCTGCTGTGCATTTTCTTTGTCGTAATCAATATCCAACGGTTTTTTAAACTCCATTGTTGGTTTTACTCCGGTTACTTTTACACGAAGTCCTTTTTTATCAAACGCTCTTCTGAATCCATTTATTTTAATAGGAATTACAATCGGGCGCTGGTTTTTTATCAGCTTTGCGGTACCTTTTCTTCCTTGTGCAAAAGCCGCAGTTGTACCTTGTGGAAAAGTTGCTACCCAACCGTTGTCGAGAGCTTTCATAATGTTGTCAATCTCTCCAAGATCTACCATTCGGTTGACGTTTTTCCCTTCTGCTCTCCAGGTTCTTTTTACGGTAACTGCACCTGCAATTTTAAAAATTTTAGGAAGAATTCCTTTGTTCATGGTTTCTTCAGCAGCAACGTAATAAAAATCTACTCTTGGATTAAGAAGATAAATAGGATTTTTAATGGTGTTTAAATATCCGTTGTTTACTGCACAAAATGCGTGATACATTGCCGCAACATCGGCAAAATACGTTTGGTGGTTTGATACGAAAAGCACATTAGAATCCGGAAGATCTACCAAATTTTCGGTTCCGGTGATTTTAAGCTTGTTGAAACCATTGAATCTTCTGTAAGAAACAATTCCCAGAATAAAAATGATTAATCTTTTTAAAAAATAAGGTGTTCCGAATGAATCGGTAAAAATGTTCTTCTTCGCCATTTTTCAATTAAACATAATAGTTGCAAAGTTACATTTTTTTAATCAACTGGCTGAATTCGCTTAAGATCATCGCTGTGGCTCCCCAAATAATATATCCGTTAAAATTGATTACCGGAACTTCGTGACCTCCGGCTCCCGGAAGTGCCATGATTTCAGGGTTGTCTGGTAAATTTAAAAATGAAGTAATAGGAAATTCTATCACTTCTACAGCTTCACTTTGCTGCAGAATAAATTCAGGATTTTTTTTGGTGTAAGAAATAAAAGGATAAACATAAAAATTACTAGGCGGAATGTAAATAGGAGACAGCTCCCGTATAATTCTTACATAATGTTTTTCGATACCAATTTCTTCAGACGTTTCACGAATTGCGGTTTGGGCAAAATCTTTATCAAGCTCCTCACGTTTTCCGCCGGGAAGAGAGATTTGTCCGCTGTGTCGGTCTCTTTCGTTTGTGCTTCTTACAATCAGAGGAAAATGCCATTCATTGTCTTTTAGATATAAAACGATATTTACGGCTGCAAATTTCGGATTTTTTTCTAAAACCTGATCGTATGTAAATATAGGACGTGAAGGCGGCGAGAAAATTCCGTGTGCATTGGCGCCTGCCAATCCTGCATTTTTTATTTTTCGTAGTAAATCTTTTCCAAAACTCATACTTCAAATTTACTAATATATCTTGTAGAAAGGAAGTGTGAAAATGTTAATTAAAAATAATTTTAAGTTTAAAAACTCATAAGTGATCATATTGATTGTGTTGTGTAACTAATAGCCGTTATAAAGAAAAACTGAAAACAGTTACAATACAAACTGCATTCAGTGATTTTTAAAATTTACACTTTTGCAGTGTTTTTTCCGGCGTTTTGCGCTTCTATCTTTGTCTCATTATTAACCAACAAATTTTACTGAAATGAGAAATTTAATTACTGGTGTTTTAACACTAACAGCTATGGGGTTCACATTTGCTCAAATGAACATCGATGTTAGCACTCAAAATGGAAATCTAAACGCAGCAACTGTTACACAGACAGGAATGCTAAATTCAAACTCACTATTACAGGATGGAAATCGTAACGTTGCAACGATTGACCAAACCGGAATACAAAACTCTAATACAGTTGTGAGCGATGGTAACAGAAATAACGTTGATGTTGATCAAACTGGTTGGCTTAACGTTAATAATACCAATCAGGTAGGAAACAGAAATGATGCTTCAACTTTGCAATGGGGAGGTTGGAATAGTGTAGATCAAGACCAATTAGGTAATAGAAATGATGCTTCTGCAACTCAGTACGGAGCAAGTAACGCAATTATCCAGTTCCAGGATGGAAATGATAACTCAGCAACTGCGCTTCAAGTAGGTAATTCTAATGCAGCAGGACAATATCAAATGGGATCAGGAAATAGTGCTGTAGCTGCTCAAGGTGGAAACTCAAACCTAATTGTACAATGGCAGGATGGTGACGATAACGTTGCTGTTCATGGTCAGTTAGGTAATAGCAATCAAGCTTTTGTAGGTCAATTTGGAGATGATAACCAAGCTTATGCAGCTCAAATTGGTAATGGTAACTATTTAGAACAAGGCCAATTCGGTGATTCTAATACAGCTTTAGATATTCAGTTAGGTAATTCAAACCAAGCTTATATTTATCAATATGGAGATTCTCATCTTCACGTAGGAACTCAAATAGGAAACAATAATACATTAACGGTGACCCAATCTAATTAATTCTTAGGTTATTTTTTATTCAACCCAAAGAGAGGCTTCGGCTTCTCTTTTTTTGTCTAAAAATAATTCGTAGAAACGATGATGTGATGTAACGGAAAGTAGTGATTTTAATTTTGTAATGGTAAGGAGTGTTTCGCAAGGCTGTGTAATAGGGTACCTTTAAATAAAAAAATGAAAGCCTTAACCAAACTAATTTCATGTATTATCTTCTTCACATTTCTTTGGGGGAAGTCGCAACAAGTTGATTGGAATAAAATCAATAGCAATACAATTATAGATGTGATTTCTCTTCAGAGTATTCCACAAAGTAATTCATCATCTGTTGTTGCACAAGTTGGAAACGGGAATAATGCTGATCTTACTATCAGTTCTAAAACCAAAATTATTATTCAGCAGCTAGGTGATCAGAATAGTATTTATTTTAATAATGCTTTTACCGAAAAGGAAACTAAAGCTGCCGTTACCGTACAAGGTTATAATAATATTGTTGATGTCACAGGAAGTAACAGCGTTTCAGATGGAATGCAGATTAATGTAAAAGCAGATAATAAGACGGTCTTTGTAAGAAATTATTAGATGAAATGCGATGAAAAGTTTTTATTCATTATTAGTTTTTTTATTTCTTATGCTCTTGTCCTCATCAATATTTGGGCAAGAGGATAAGAGAATTATAGCAAAAATTGAAAATGAAACAATTGAAAAACAACTTAAAATAAAAGCGATTGTTACAAATAATACTCCAACTTACGTAGAGCTCAATTACCTTTTGGTAAGCATTAAAAAAGGAGAAAATGGAAATCTTTCCAACAACAAACAAAGTGGAAAATTCTCTATTAATCCGGGAGAAACAAAATCTTTATCTGAAATTAGTGTAGGTTTAGAAAATAAAGATGCACTGAAAGCGTTTCTCTACATCCGAGACGAGCAAACTCAGAAACTCATATCTAAAGACAGTTTAGAAATTAATCAGAATTTTTTTAACAAAAAAATCAGTCAGGTCGAAAAAGAAGAAGCTTTTGAACTGAAAGGTCTTACAATTGACGACACAAAAACAAAAGTGGGAAGAGATTTTTATGATATGTTTTACATTCAGTACAGTCAGATTCCCGATAAAAGCACTTCAAGTATAAAAATTTCTGAACTTCCGGCAAGAGGAACCAGTGGACAAATAAACATCGAAATTGATGATAAGGTTATTTACAGCTTTATTACAAACCCAAGTGAAGACTATCTAACGGAGCAGCTTGCCTATACTTTAAGATATATCAAAGAATATAATATCAGGAAAAATCTTATAAAAAATGAATTTATCTACTAAAATGAATAGTCATGAAAAATTTAACCGTTGTAATGATACTTTTTGCCGGGACATTTCTCGCAAAATCTCAGCAACTGGTATATAAACCTATCAATCCCGCATTTGGTGGCGATACCTTTAATTATCAGTGGCTTTTGAGCTCAGCCAATGCTCAGAATCAGTTTGATGAAAAGTCTAATATAGATAATTTATTAAGTGGTTTAAACTCTTTAGACAGTTTTACACAAAGCCTGAATAGGCAAATCTTGAGTCAGCTTTCTAGCAAATTGTTTCAGGAACAGTTTGGCGATGGAGCTTTAAAACCAGGAAATTACATATTTGGATCACTGTATTTGCAAGTGACTTCTACAGCTCAAGGACTATTAATAAATATTTTGGATACCGGTTCGGGAGATCAGTCAGAGATTGTCATTCCAAAATAAAAAAACTAAAAACGATCATGAAAAGTTATATTAATGTCAAAATGTTATTCTGTATAATGGTTTTGTCTATTGTATTGGGATGCGGTTCGATGATTGGATTACCTTCTTCAAAAGAAAAATCAATGATTGGTGAAATCACACCTTATACTACAGAACTCAAAAATTTACCAGCTCCTAAAGAAAAAATTGTTATCGGAGTATATAAATTTCGGGATCAAACCGGGCAATACAAACCTGCAGAAAATGGTAATAACTGGAGTACAGCAGTTCCGCAAGGTACCACCACAATTCTTATTAAAGCTTTGGAAGACAGCCATTGGTTTATTCCTATCGAAAGAGAAAATATTGCAAATCTTTTAAACGAAAGACAAATCATCCGTTCCACAAGACAGGAATATCTGAAAGACGCAGATAAAAATAACAGTCAGGGATTACCGCCATTATTGTACGCCGGAATTCTTTTGGAAGGTGGTGTCATTTCTTACGACAGCAATATTCTGACCGGTGGAGTAGGTGCAAGATATTTTGGGATCGGTGCTTCTTCACAATACCGACAAGATAGAATTACTATTTATCTGAGAGCGGTCTCTACTTTAAACGGAGAAATTTTAAAAACGGTTTATGTTTCCAAAACAATTCTTTCTACAAGTGTAAACGGAAGCTTCTTCAGATATGTTGATGCAGAAAGACTTTTGGAAGCTGAGGTTGGAATGACTCAAAATGAGCCCGTACAATTGGCGGTAACAGATGCTATAGAAAAAGCGGTGAAATCCTTAATCGTAGAAGGTGTTCGTGATAAAATTTGGGGGAAAGCAGTTGATTCAAATGTGAAATACCAAAAACTTATTGATGAGTACAATGCCGAGCAAGCCAACAGCAACAAAAGATTAATAGGAAATAAATATCCTAATGACAGCAGACAGAATTTTTCAATTTTCGGAAACGTCGAAACGCAGCAGGTAAAAGATGATTATGTAAATCCTTCAACCAGTATTGGTGGGAAAGTGGGAATCAAATATTTCCTCAGTAAAAATTTCAACTTAGAAGGAAATGCCAATTATTTCAAGATTCAAAACGATAACATAATGTCTCGGTCATTTTTCGTTACAGAAATTAATCTTGAATACATAATCATTCCACAATACAAACTTTCGCCATACGTCTATGGTGGAGTTGCAACGATGTTTTCGCAGGATAAATCAAGATACAAAGCACAGGTTGGTGGCGGATTAGAATATTTGGTAAAACAAAATATTGGTTTAAGGCTTTCCTCGCAGTATGATATGGGATTCAGTGATGATTTGGAAAATCTCATAACGGGAAAAAGAAATGATCAGGCAATACGATTTGGTCTTGGAATCAATTTTTATATCGGAAAAAATTAAAAACTAGGTTATGAAAACTTTTATAAAAATATTCACCATTCTCATTCTGATTTTTTCTTTAGGATCATGCAGTGAAGAATTGGTAGAACAGGCACAAACAGGGACTCTTAAAGGGAAAGTTGTAAAACGTGGCACCAACGAACCGATACAAAATGCAAAAATTTTTACAACTCCAAGTACACAAACTGTGTTTAGTGATAAAGATGGTTTGTTTGAAATAAAAGATTTACCAATCGGAAATTATTCGGTAAAATGTGAACTTTCGGGTTATGTAACCAATTTTCAGGCGGTCAATATTCAAAATCAAGGGCAATTGGTTACGATTGTTTTTGAGATGAATGATGATGATTCGTTAAATTCTCCGCCGACAGCTCCTGTGTTGTTGAGCCCAATTGATAATGCGGTCAACCAACCTTTGACCGTAGAACTCAAATGGAATTCTACCGATCCCGATACAACCGATGTTTTGAAATATAGATTGATTGTAAAAAATAATCTCAATACGAATATTGTTGAGGTAAATAATCTAAAGGAAAAACATTATACGTTAGATAACCTTCAGTTTGGAGTCAGTTATTTTTGGCAGGTTGGCGTTTCAGACGAAATTCATCCGGAAGTTTTGAGTGCTGTATTCAAATTTACAACGAATACGGTTCCTGCAAATCGGTATCATTATGTGCGTAAGCAAAGTGGAAATTTTGTAATCATGTCCAGCGATAATCTGGGAAGTAATTTTCAATACACAGCTTCTATGTACAACAGTTGGCGTCCGAGAAAAAATAATAATGCAGGATTAATCGCATTTTTAAGAACTGAAAGTGGCGGAACTCATATTTACACCGCAAATCCGGATGGTTCAAATCCATTTAAAGTAACTCAGATTCCGGTTTCCGGTTTTAATAATTATGAAATGGATTTTGCATGGAGCACGAATGGAAGCATGTTCATTTACTCCAGTTTTGATAAACTATATAAAATCAATAAAGACGGAAGCGGACAGGAACTTTTGTACACAACACCCGATGGAAGCCTGATTTCAGAATGTGACTGGAGTTATGATAACAGTAAAATTGCCCTGAAAACAAATAATTTTAACGGCTATAATGTGAAAATTTATATCATCGATATGCTCGGAAATGTTTTGAAGAATATTGTAAATGGTAGTTTAGGAGCAGCTGGAGGATTAAACTTTTCTGTTGACGGACAAAAATTGCTGTACACAAGAGACGTTTCAGGATATCAGGATTCTAATTACCGACAGCTCGATTCCCGAATTTTTATTTATAATTTAGTAACCGATGCCATTCTCGATGTTTCTACAGAAAGTGATAAACTAGTTGGAACCAACGATCTTGACCCAAGATTTTCGCCAAACGATGCTCAGATTATTCTGATGAACACTTCTAATGATAATATTTCACAGAAAAATGTCGTCGTTATAGATTTAAATAACACCAATACAGATTTTACCAGAACTACACTTTTTACCAATGCAGAAATGCCGGATTACGAATAATATTAAGACCAAAATATTTCTCGCAGATTGGTTAGATTAAAAAGATTTAGTTTTATCATTTATAACTTACAAAGTCTGAATAATCTGTGAGAATTAAAAATTAAAAAAGATAAAAAACTTGCGCCTTTGCGTTTTCCGACAAAATAGTATTTTATAAAAATTTAAACAGACATATGATTTAAAATTTTTAAAACTCGAATAAGCTAATTTAAACATTCATATTTTTTTTGTAAACTTTGCCAAATTTTCTAGGATTAACGGCAAAAAGAATCTAAACCTTTTGAGTTTAGATTTTTTTTGGTTTAAAATTTTGAATTTTTAATGGATGATGTTGTTCTCCAAAGCATATTTTACGACACCTACAGAATTTCTCACATTCAGTTTTAAAAGAATTCGTTTTCTGTGAGTTTCTACCGTATTAATGCTGATGAACAGTCTTTCGCCGATGTCTTTACTGCTCAATCCGTCGCAGATTAATTTTAAAATCTCCATTTCCCGCTTTGTTAAGGGGTCTTTAATGTGAGAATTTTGTTTTTCCTGCTCGTGACTGATGTAATTAATCATCATTTCTTTCGCATAATCACAAATGTAGATTTCGTTTGAGATTAATGCCTGAATAGATTTTAAAAATTCATCATAAGAACTGTTTTTGTCGAGATAACTTTTAATTCCTTTCGTGAAAAGTTTTCTAATTGATGTTACGTCAAAAGAGTGCCCGATTACAATAATCTTGATATTTTTGTTTTCAGCAACAATATTTTCTATAGAAGAATACATTTCTGTACGTACTAAAATACCGGAGCTGATCATTAAAAATTCTGGAGGGTCATTCTTGATGTGTTTAGAAAGATTTTCGTACGAATTAAAAATTTCGATCGAACTAAAAATCTTGTTTTGAACAAGAATTTTTGATAAACCCTCCGCATATAACAGTGGCTCATCAAAGATGGTTAATTTAGGTTTCATCAGGGTAAGTTTTCAATACATAAATATAGTAAAAACCCCATTATTTCGCACTAAATAATCCGTTTTTTTACGGTTTTTATTAATGTAATTATTGTTTTTATATGAAAATGATAATTTATAGTTATTTATATCATTGATTGTTGATTAATTGCGTTTTCATCATTTTTTTGAGAGTTTAAATGTGTGAATAATTCGGTGTTTACATGAATTTATTAAACTTTAGGAGAAAATTTATTTCACAAGTAGGGAATTGTACATTAGGATTGAAAAAAAGTTTCTTTCAAAAATTATTTCATGTGAGGCTTAAAATTTATATAATTTTTTAAAAAGCTGTAAAATCAATGAAAATAATGTGATTTTTAAATGTAGAAAAACCTTGGTTAATGTATGAAAAAGTAAGCTATGATAAAATTTAAATAAAAAAGCCTCCAAAATCTGGAGGCTGTAGAATGTTTTTTAATTAGAATATCCGCTCAATTCTTCTTTATTCGAATTGTAGATTTTGTATTCTAAATACTTAAAAGAATCCCTGGGAATAATGGTGACCCATTTTTTGTACTTCAAAAACCATTTCATCTGGATGCTTTTAAGACCTTTAGTAAGGTAAGCTTCTACGAAAGGGTGTACATGCAGGAAAAGTTTTCCTTTTTCTTTCTGCATAATGGTTCTGATGGTGTCTCCCATTTTCTCAACAATTACGATCGGAGCTACTATTTCTCCGTCTTTGTTGGGATTTTCTTCTTTAATGTCGATTTGTTTTTCCGGACGGTTTCTTTGTCTTGTGATTTGTATCAATCCAAACTTACTTGGAGGTAAAATCTTGTGACGGGCTTTGTCGCGGCTCATTTCTGTTTTAAAATGCTCATACAAATCTCTTCTATGATCGGGGTTGGTCATGTCGATAAAATCTACAACGATGATGCCTCCCATATCGCGAAGACGCAATTGTCTTGCTATTTCTGTGGCTGCCATTTTGTTCACATTCAATGCGTGTTCTTTATTGGCAGTGTTTCCGGCGGTAATATTATTTCCGGAATTGACGTCGATTACGTGCAACGCTTCTGTGTGTTCTATCACCAGATAAGCGCCTTTTGAACTTGGAATATTTACGTGTTTTCCGAAGCTTTGTTTTAGCTGCTTTTCAACGTTATAATATTCGAGAAGAGGAATATGGGAGTCGTAGAACTGAACGATGTTTTTTCGTTCTGGAGCTATTACTTCCAGATAATTTTTCATTTCGTCTACCATTTGCTCGTCATCGCAAAAGACATTTACAAAATCCTGGTTAAAGTTATCTCTCAAAATAGACGATGCTTTATCATCTTCGCTCAAGACTTTAGAAGGTACTTTGTTTTTCTGAATATTCTTAAAAGTATTCTCCCATTTCTGAATCAGTTGATTCATATCATTATGGAGATCGGCTACTTTCTTGCCTTCGGCTACTGTTCTGATGATGACGCCAAAACCTTCTGGTTTTATACTGTCGATCAGGGTGCGAAGTCTTACTTTTTCTTCAGAACTGCTGATTTTTTTTGAGATTGAAACTTTATTGTCGAAAGGTATCAAAACCAAAAAACGTCCTGTTAAAGAAATTTGGGTAGAAATTCGTGGTCCTTTTGTGGAGATAGGCTCCTTGGTAATTTGTAATAAAACGATATCATCTTTGGCGATGATCTTATCTACAGTCCCGTTTTTGTCGATTTCAGGCTGAATTTCAAAATTCTTTAAACCTGATGAAGTCTGTTTTTTAGAAACCGAATCTTTTAAAAATTTTCGGTACGTAAGGTATTGCGGTCCCAAATCCTGATAATGCAAAAATGCATCTTTATCATAGCCGATATTTACAAAAGCGGCATTAAGGTTGGGTGCAAGTTTTTTTACTTTTCCTATAAACAGATCTCCTACTACAAAATCATTTTTGTCTTCTTCCTCATGAAGTTCACATAGTCTTCCATCCTCCAGCAAAGCAATCTTTGTAAGATCATCTTCATGCGAAACTATTAGTTCTTTCTTCATTTTTAAAATTAAAGATAAAAAGATTGGTGATGAAATTTGAGGTTAATGATTGCTCATTGTTCTCAATTCCTTACTGTTTTACATAACAAAATATAGTCGGTGAATATTAAAAAATTAAAAACACCAACTATATTATTATACTAAAAATCCCGAAGGAGATTATTTTTTCTTATGTCTGTTCGCTCTTCTTCTTTTCTTTCTTTTGTGTGTTGCAACCTTGTGTCTTTTTCTTTTCTTTCCGCTTGGCATAATGTTAAATTTTTTTTAAGTAACTAGTTAATATTAATTATTTCTCTCTTTATTTTACTGCAACCTTAGTTTTCACTTTCTCCACAAAAGATTTTGATGGCTTGAAAGCAGGAATATTATGTGCAGGAATTTCTATTGCAGTGTTCTTAGAGATGTTTCTTCCCGTTTTTGCTGCTCTTGTTTTCACGATGAAAGATCCAAAACCTCTTAAGTAAACATTGTCTCCATTGTACATAGAAGTTCTGATCTCCTGCATAAAAGCTTCTACAACTTTCTGTGTTTCATTCTTTTCGGTCCCCAATTTATTTGAGATGGTGTTTACCAATTCTGCCTTTGTCATTTCCTTTGTAAATTTTAAATTTTAGGTGTGCAAATTTAGTCAAAAAAATTGAATATTAACAATTTCAAACGAAAAATGTTTCACATAAACTACTGAGAATTCTGTGTTTAGTATAGTGTATTGCTAAAAGAAGGAGTTTTTTACATGCTGGAATTGTAATATCCGTTTTCTACACAGAAGCGAATGAGGTGCAGTTTGGTTTTTAAACCGAGCTTTTCTGTAAGTCTGTTGATGTACGTATCGATGGTACGTGTGCTCAAATTGAGCTTTTCGCCAATCTCTTTATTGCTGAAGCCTTCATAGCAAAATTTCATCAGTTGAATTTCTGTTGATGAAAGTTCTTCCTGGCTTTTTTTCTGACGGTTCATATATTCCTGCACAGCCAAAGGTTGTTGTTTCCAGTTTTCGGAATAAGCTTGATAATCAAAATCTTGAGAGGTAATTTGTCCTTTGATGATGTCTTTTATAATATTGCTGTTTTTTTGGCAGTAATAGATATTGGGAACCTTCTCTAAAATCTCTGCCATGTCTTCCTGATACGTTCCGGAATAGGTGATAATCGGTGTTTCACTATTGTTTTTTCGGATAAATTTTATGGCTTCAATACCGCTGAGAACAGGCATAAAGAGCTCTATGATAAAGACATCTTCCTGTTTCCTGTAGATTCGGTTAATCAGCTCATGACCGTTGTTGCAGTCATTAAGCAGCATATTAAATGGGTTTTCCAGAAGCGTTTTGATCATTATTTTTTTAAAATAAAAATCGCTGTCCGCAATAGAAAATCTTACCGTATTGGTCAGTAACTTACTCATTTTATTTTCGTGATTTGGTATGGCAAAATAAAATTCTGCTGACTAAAATAAGAAAATCTTTCGGATCTGAAAATTAAACTTTACATTAAAAAATTGTAAATAGTATTGTATGCATTGAATTTAATTTTGTGCATAAATATTTTTTTTCCTATTTTCACAATCCAAACCAAATCACAAACATGTCTACGAGTAGAGAAAAAAAATTAAACAAATCTGATGTAAGATTGGGTATATGGAAGTTTATACTTTCATTCGTTATATTATCTGCAATCTCATTTACCAGTGTATTCTTCTTTTTTAAGAGTTACGACAGGCAGCTTGCCGGTGTTGATGAAGAAGTACGTGCATACCGAGACCTTTTGGCTAAAGATAACCTTCTTCGTATTCACGTTGACAGTATTTACGCAAGAATGGAGCTGTTGGATTCTGACAAAGCTTATAACGATAACTATTTACGTACTTATATTCTCGACAACGTTCGCGAAGCTCAACAGCTTATGGCAGCCGACAGCGCTCATAACTTAAAACATTACGCAGTTTTAATGCAGAAAATTAAGCCAATGCTTAATCTCAAAAGCCAAATCCTCAATGTCTCTTTTAAACAACAGATTGCGATTCGTAATGTTCAGGAATGTCAGGGGAAATCTAATCAGATTAACAACAAAATGAAAATAGATCCTACCAGAAATTTTACAGGACGAAGAAGATAATTATATTTTAAAGTTTAGAAATTATGCAGGGACAAGTTACATTATCAAAAAAAGAAAAACATTATCAGTTTTTTTACCTCATATTAATGCTTATCGTGGCGCTTTTCTTCTTGGGAGTTATTTTTCTAAAAGATTTTGCATCACCATTTTCTGAGGCAGATACCAATTCGTTACAGATTTTGGATCAGAAAGTGAAGTTTGATCAGCAGCAAAAAATTGGTTTAAAATTAATAGATACCGCTTCGGCGAGAGTTAACAGATTGTCTGTAGAAATTCAGCAGCCTGTAGAAAGAAATGATGCTGAATATGCAGTGCAGGATTTAGCCAATACGTTTCAGAATGTCGTTGTCAACGATTCCCGAAAAATGGCTTTTCCACAAATAGGAAAATTCTTTAAAATGAACATGGTAGACAAAGAAAGAATCATGAAAATGAATGAAACGACAAAAACATTCGAAAAACAGTTTGAAGACTGTCAATTAGGATACAAAGAGAAAAGCCAGACTCTGAGAGATCGGAATAATGCTTTAAACCCAAGATAACACCAAAAAATATACAAAACACATCACAAAAACTTACTATGAATTATTTTCAAAAGAACAGGAAAAACATCATTATTGGTGTAATTGCCACATTGCTTATTGCCGCACTCGTCGCATTGTGGTTGCAAAAAAAGGTCATTCATTCGGAGAGTGATATTGAAGGAGTAGTTTTCCCGTCTTCGCTTTTTACAGGAGATACTTTAAGATTTCAGGATAAAACACCGTTTGCGAAATTCAAAAAATGGGATTTTGGAGATGGGCAAACTTCAGACAAAGACAAAGGAATTCATTTTTACAGTAAACCGGGTTATTACAACGTGACCTTGATTATTGATAATAAATATTCTAAATCTTTCCCCATTATGGTTTCCCCAAGAGGAATTCCAAAACCTAAAGACAGCACAGCCGGAGTAACGAAGATTGATGCCCAAACTCAGGCAATGCAGTATGAAAACATACAATTCCGTGCGCTTTCAGATGCTACACAGTTTACCTGGAGATTTGGAGAAACCGGAAAAATTGATGCTAAAGACAAACTGGCTATTTACGCGTTTCAAAAACCTGGAGATTATACGGTTACATTGTATACCGAAAAAGATTTGGAACCTGTTGAACACCGTATAAAAATCTTACCGGCTTATAATTCTATGCAGGACGAAGAGCCTACGTTAGACGAACTGTATGCGAAAAAAGATAATGATTTTAAATATCACTTGCAGCAAATTGCCAATGGTAACAGCTTCAATATGCACTACAATTATCTTTTGAAAACCTATTTGTGTAATAACGAGAATGCAATTGTAAAAGTTAGCGACAGCAAAGTCAATAATTTTTATCTGTATTGTGCGGGTCTTCAGTTTGATAAAAATACAGTGATACAGACTGTAAAATTGAATTTTGATGATGGAATGACTTGTGTAACCAAAGTTGACATCAACCAAAGCAAATAATAAATTGTTCGTTTATCGGGCATCACACCAATTATAAAGAAAATTAAGATGAAAAATAAATTTCCTCTAGCGGCTTATTATATCGGGCTTTCAGTTTTGCTGACGAGTTGTCAGGTAAAATTGCCATCAAAAAAAACTCCTGAACCACAACAATATGGGCAAATTGACAATGCTCCGGTAATTAATGGTTTTCCAAAAAAATCAGCTCCCTGGATCGTTATTTCAGACCGATCAAGAAATACGGCTTATCTCGATAAAAATGATGAAAAATCATATAAAGAAGTGAAATTTTTAGAACCTTTAATGGTTTTAAAACACAGAGACGGAATGGTAAAAGTAGCAGAATATATTCCGGATGCTTTGATGAAAAAAATTTCGTCTAAATCGATAAAAACCTACGGCTGGATCCCTGAATCTGATCTTTTGCTTTGGAGTAATTCTTTGAAAAGCGAAAAAACGGGTTATCCGGTAAGAGTAGCGGTAGTTCCCAATAATCCTGATGTTATTAAAAGTGCAGAGAGGTATTATAAGAACGATTCTATCATGGTTTTTAATTCGCCAAGCCTTATTGAAGCTGCAAATGTGAAAATCCCGAACGGACAAATGGTCTACGTTTACAAACAGGCAGAAAATAACAAACGTTTTTTAGTTGGGAAAAAACCGAGAATCGATATGGACAGTATCAGTACAGGTTTGTATGGTTGGGTGAGTTCTAATGTTGTTTCAGCTTGGGGTGAACGTTCTGCTGTAAAAATGAAAAACACAACAGGTATTAAAGAAAGTACTTTAGGAATTCATGAAGGTTCTCCTGGAGCTCAGGATAAAGAAAACCGTACTGCTGTTTTGTTGACGGATGTTAATCAAAGACCGCCTCTTGAAAATATTTTCCCTGTAACATTGGCTCTAAATGAAGAAGCAAAACCTGATCTTAAAACTAAATATTTTACCAATGTTTTAGATTACAGTAAAAACTTTGTTAAAAATGTGTTGGGAGAGCCTATTATTTTTGACCGTTATAAAGAGATAATTGATAAAAATAAGAAAATAAATATTGTTTTTGTTCTGGATATAAGTGAAGCAAATAGACCTTACATTCCCATTGTAAGCTCGCTTTTACAGGATCTTCAGTTAAAATTTGAAAAGCCTTCTTATTTTAATTCTGTAAAATACGGTGTGGTTCTTTATAAAAACAATTCTTGTGGAGAAAATGTAATTCCGTCGCCTTTAAGTAAAGATTACAACAAAGTAATGAGTTTTATTGAAGATAAAATGAATGAAATGAATTGTCCTAGTAGTGTTGGAAATCAGCCGGTAAATGAAGGTCTGATTGCAGCTGGAAATTTACTTTCTGGTGTTCCGGATGAAGCTAATATTGTAGTTACAATTGGTACTTCCGCCAATCGAAGCGGAAATATGTATGGCGTTATTGGCTCATTAACACAAGCTCAGGCAAGATTGATTATGTTCCAAACTAACGCTCGTTCTTCTGATACTTACAACGATTTTGTTTTGATATCTGAGAATATCGTGACCAATACGGCTAAAAATGTTGCCGAATTAAAAAAACAGAAAATTATTAATCAAAGTGACGTCTTAAACAAGAATAACTTTAGTTTAATAGAAAGTGATGCAGGTTTCTTTTCTTTAGATTTCCCTAAACAGAGTATGGCTCAAGGATTTGTAATTTTCCCTAAAAAAGGAGACATCACCGCACCAGGACTTTTGGTAAAATCTGTAGATAGTCTCATTGCTCAGGTTACTTATGACAATGAAATGATCGATAAGTCATTAAATGAACGTTTCCATTCTTCAGTGGGTGCAGGGAAAACTGAGGTAGATTTTAAATATAAATATTTGTATCCGGGATTGACGAATCCGGTTCCATCCGGAATTGCAGCGCAGTTGATCAACTATGGAAATCCGTTTTTAGCGAAAGGATATATTCCTAAAGAATTGATGGATTACAAACAGAATATGGAAAAAGGTATTCTTGTTTCTGAGAGTGAATATGATCAGTTGAAAGCTTTTTATAAAGAAGTTTATGAAAATACGGGTGCTGCAAGAACAGACTTTAAGCAGGGAAGAGCAATTAGAGAATATGTTAAATTATTAAAGAAATATAATCCAACGCTGAAATTTTTAGACAAAGGAGAGTTGTATAAGAAGCCGATGTCTTATGCAGTGGGAGTAAGTACAGGTTTTGATAATTCTGATGAAGAAAAAATGTCTAAATACATGCTTGCGGGCTGGAAAAAATCTAATATCATCACCAATGAAGAAGCGAGAACTTACTTTAAATATTACAAAGATCTTGCAGACAGAATGCTTACTTACAGAAACAATCCTGCGGTAAAAATTAAGCAGAACGGACAGGAATTTTATTGGCTTAATGAATATTTTATGCCAACAATGCTTCCTGTAGAGGAACCGGAATATACTCAACATTAATTAGTTATGACATAATAAAAAAACGGAGAATTAATTTTCCGTTTTTTTTATGTTAGAATACTTTTTGTTATCTTTGAGTACCAAATCTCACATTATGTCTACTCAATCATCATCTCATGATGGTAAACACTTCGTCGTTCAAAAAGGAACTTGCCAGTGTAACCAGGGAGATCAATTTCCTAAGCATATCGTCAGTGCTCACAACAAACATTTCTGGAATGATTCTGCCGGAAATTCAGATTATTTAGCTGTTACAGAAGATGATTTGCAATTCAATCCACCAGGTCCGAGTTTTGGAAAATGTAAATTAAAACCCAGTTCGGGAGGTTATCTTCCATGCGCTTATGCTCCTGCCGGAAAATGGCAGAAAACTTATGAAAAAGTTTTAGTCATGGGTAAGAAATGCGTGACAGAAGTTTCTGAACTTCAATGTGCAACAGGTGGCAAAATTACGATCAAAGATCACGGACAGCGTGGTGAGATGAGTAAAAAGAATGTAAAAAATGCTGATGCAAAAGTAATCAGACATGTAAATCCTCTTGTGGATGTGAATGACTTTAAAGAAACAGTAATGGAAAGCGAAATCGACGCTTATTAATCTTTAAACTTTCCTGAAATGTCTAAAAAAGGAGTTTCAAAAATATCCGGAAATTCTTCACCAAAAGTGGGGGAATCCGTTACGTATACTGTTACAGATTGGTATCCTTCCACTCCTCAAAACCAAAGGAATCCGGCAAATGTTATTTGGGAATTATTTAAAAAAAGACCCAACGGAAGATTCACATCAACCAATATCAAAAAAACAGGTGTTGGGAATTTTACTTTCGGAGAGGTTGCACAAAAGCATACCTATCGTTTAGAAGCCTATCTTTTTGAACCTGAAGGAAGAGGCGCGTCGACAATTGAAATCAATCCTCAACCTGCAGCTGTTCCAAAAATTGAAAAAGTAGAACTTCAGTATGTAGACGATTCACCGGGAACGGTGTTCAGTTTTACAGAAAAAATGAGAGCTCGTGCACAATGTGTGAATTTGAATGGTAAAAAATTAAAGTTTACTCTTTGGGAAGATGATGCAACAGGAGAAGGACATGATGCAAAAAACCTTTTAATTGAAACTAAAGAAGCCACCGTAGACAGAAGTGGTATTGCTACAGCCGAATTTATGCTCACCCGAGCTTTGATGCAAAAGGCGATGCAGGGAGAAACAGATCCTAAACAACTTGAATTTTATGTAACGGTAGAATATTTTTCTCACAAAAAACACGCAACAGATAATGTCAATGTGAACAATCCTTTGCATGCTCCTGCTCCAACTCCTCAACCAAGACCACAACAACCGACCAATAATCCTACTCCTCCGCCTCAATCAACACCTGAAACTCAATCAAATAATACGCAACCCAGAGCCGAAAATTCTCCTGCAGCAGAAAAACCGGCATCACAGATGGAAGAAAGGGGAGTTGCTGGTCAGAATCCCAACCCGTCTGAAGGAGAATTGCACGATTATCAGGAGGCTCAAGGAACAATTGAGGCTGAACAACCATCAACTCCTCAAGCTAATGAAGGGAAAACGGTAAGTATTGTTGAAGATTCTTCGGTGGAAGAATTATTGGATGCTTATTTTGCTAAAAAAGAATACACTAAACAAACTGGTGAAGCTGCCGGAACTTTAGAATATAAGTTCGGAAGCAACGGAAATAAAACGGCTACTGATGCAGAAAAAGAAAAAATCGCAAAAATTATTTTAGGAAAGCCTGCTGTAAAAGCATTGGTAGACAAAAAAGAATATACAACTCTGGAAGCCATTAAACAGGCTCTCTCCAAAGAGGTTTACAATAAAGATGAAAAAGTAAGTTTCCAAACCTTTAAACTGGGAGCCGAATTAAAGAAAATTACCTCTGCACCTTTAGATACAAAATTATATTTGGTGGCAAAAACTGCAGGTTCAGGTCTAAGTGACAAACAGGCTACAATTATTATTAAAGAAAAAGATGGATTAATTAAAGGTTCTGCAGGAGCTGTTCTACCCATCTTAGAAATTAGTGAAGAACAAATGGATCAGGCTACTCCGACTACAGGAGAAGTTCCGGGAACCGAAAAAAGTGAGTTCACAGGGAAAATAGAAAACGGAATGGTGAAAATTCCTGTTCATCTGAGACCGAAATCTGATGATGAACTGAAACAATGGAAGGAGAAGGTTTCCAGAGGAAAAGAAGATGGGGAATACACTTACAAATTTGGAGGTGAAAATAAAGTCACCGATGAAAATTCTAAAAAAAGAGTTGCAGAAACCATTTTGAAAAACTCAAAAAATGGAAATACGAACAATGAAAAAATAGCTGATGGTAAAACTGCTTACATTGAGGATATTGAAAAAGCTCTTGAAATAAAAACATATCAAAAAGACCAAACAATTAAATTTAAGCTTTATAAAAAAGAGAAAGAACTTCTTTATCTTCAAGCTAAAGCTCAAGGCGAAAAACAACACGATAAAGAATTTTTGAAAGCGGATGGGGCTTATTTTGAGGTAGCTACAAAATGTCCAAGATGTGGAGTGCTAACAATAGAGGAATTAACTCAGGTATTTCCATCTGCCGCTGAAGATAGAAAGACCCAATTGATGGATGCTTTTAACGGAGCTAATTCTAAATTTGGACTTAATACTTGTAGACAAAAAGCTCAATTTTTTGCTCAGGTTTTACAGGAAGTTGGTGAATCTATAAACGTACGAAATGGTGAAGGTTTAGATTATCCTGCTGAAGAACTTCCAAGACATTTCGCAAATTTCAGTACTACAGGAAGATTAAATGGTGCACCAAATAATCTTGCATATCAATATGGTAGAAGTGCACAGAATAATTACAGATCAAATCCTGAAATGATTGCAAATATTGCATACGCGAATAGAGGAGGTAACGGAAATGTTGCAAGTGGTGACGGCTGGAAGTACAGAGGCCGTGGAATAATTCAAATCACATTTAAAAATAAATACAACAGAATAAATACCAGAATAGATAACGATTACCCAGAATTCGGAATTGATATCGATGCAAATAATATTAATAATCTTAATGAAGGAACAGTTGCTAGTATGGCATATTGGGAGGATTATGGTTGTCAGACCGAAGCAGATAAAGGTGTAGAAAGACCTAATTTTGATGCAATTGTAGATATAGTTAATCCAAGTACGCCTTCTCGTGAAGATAGGTGGCAAAATTTACAAAGAATGATAACTATTTTTAAAGTTAAAGAATGCAGTGGTAGTGAAGAAGATTCTACATGGCATCAACCTTTAGACACGATGGTCTTAAGAGGTTGGTATTCAGAGACACAATGGTCTCCAGGTAAAAGTGATTTCCATGGTAGAACCGGAGGAAAGCATGATGGATTAGATCTTTATGCCCCTGTTGGTACACCTATCTACGCTTCTATTGACGGAACAATCACATATCAGGAAGATCCTACCGGATATGGACATCGAATCTTTTTAGAAGGTAATTATAAAGGTCAAAAATATTTTCTAATGTATTGTCACCTTTCAGAATATGTCACGGGTGAGGTGAAAGCTGGTGATCCTATTGGTAAAACCGGGCAGACAGGAAATGCTAATGGTCAGGCTGCAAAAATGGCTCACTTACATTTTGAAGTCAGAAAAGCAAAAATGTCTAAACCTTCATTTAGTCCGCTTACAGAAATTCCCGAATTAGGAAGGGCTGTAAATATTAATCCAGATCAAACAACTCAAACAGGAACTTAATATGATAAATTCAAAAATATTCTACAGCATTTTTCTTTTCTCAATATTTTTCTCCTGTAAACAGAATAAACAGAATAAACAGGCGGATCAGAAGGCAGTGATTAATGAAGTTAAAACCGATATATTAAAAAATATTCCTTCAAACTTAAAAATTGAAAAACAGGAAAAAATTAATATAGATAATGATTCTGACGACGAATTGATTGTTACCGCAGTCGACTCGCTTTCTGAGAAATATTTTGAATATTGGTATAAAAATGGAAATCTTATTCATGAATTTTCTTATCCTTTTGTTTCTATTAATTATAAATGGTTTGCAGATTTAGATGATGATAATAAAAAAGAGGTTATAAGAGCACAAGGATATGAAGATGGGGTAGATTATGCAATTTATAAGATTAAAAATAATGACGAGATTCTGCAATTATATTTTAATCCAGGATTGAAAGATGAGAGATACGGAGATAAGAATTTTTGGGCTTATCCCAATGATATTAAAGAATTAGCTGTTGATCAAGATAAAAAATTATTGGTTTCTTTAGATAATAATTATCCGAGAGATGACGATCACACGATGCCTGATAATCAGCGAGAGTTACCTTTTGTTTTTTTTAAAGGAAAAACTACGCAACCGGATATGGAATTGAAGAACTTAAAAAGACAACAAAAAATTGATTTAAAAGATTTAGTTAAAAGTATTGCGAAGGGAAATTCACCAGAAAGTAAAATTTCTGTGACGACAGTTCAGGAGATTATCCATGATTTAAATGGAGATGGTATTAAAGATAAGATTGAGGTATATAAAAACACATCTTTAAATGATAAATTTGATCAGGAACATTTCCATTTGCCAATCAAAATTTTTAAGGGCACTAACAGCGGATTTGAATTATGGAAAGAAAATAATAACTTGATTTATTCCGTAGATAATACATGTGCTTCTGAGGGCTTTAGTAATATCGTTGTAAAAAATAACTACTTTACCATTGAAGCACAGACATGTTATGATTACAATGTTTTAGTAAATGGTTTTACTACTTTTAAGATAGAAAATAATGAAATCTTTTTATATAAATATGGAGAAGAATATTTTGATAAAAGCAATCATGATAGAAAAATACCTTCCAAAGTCTGGACTCAAAAGAATCTCGGTAAGATCAAATTTCAGGATGTTAATGAATCATTTCTGAAAAAGTTGAAAAATAAAAATTGATACAGTTTTAAAGATTAAAATTTGTTTTTTGATTCAATTGAAAATTTATCAAACTAAAGGGAAAGGTATTATTGATGCCGCTAAATTAATAAACTAAAATGTTTTCCCAGCTAAAGTTTAAATTCTATTTGAAGCTTATAGAATAGAATTTTGAAAATCTTACATAAAAATATGAAATTAGATCATGAAAAAAATTAATATTTTAATAATACTATTTTCTTTCGTATTTTTTAATTGCCAAAAGAGATCAATTCTAAAAGATGATATAAAAACTTCAAAAATTCAATATCAAATTGATGGAAGATGGATGGTAAACTGTGAAAATGGAGTTGGTAGTTTAACGATAGAAGGAAAGGATGCTTCATTGATACTTCTGTATAATCAAATTTATATTGATATGACAGAGCTTAAAAGGTTCGATTTCGAGAATGGTATTTCGTATAAACTAAAAGAAATACCTGAAGATATAGGAAATATCGGTAGGAATCTAAATTGGAAAGAATATATAAATGATGAACCGATTGCTTATATTAAAATGATTGATGATAAAACGTATCATTTCTATTGGTATGGATTTTATAATAAAAAAAAAAAAAAAAAAAAATTTAAAAAAAAAAATTTTAAAAAAAAAAAAAAAAAAAAAAAAATATATTTAAAAAAAAAAAAAAAAAAAGAGAGTTTAAAGAAAATAGTTTTCAGCAGGAAGCTAATAATGAAGAAGTTATTCTCAAAAAATGTGAATAAGATTTATCAAAAGCTGAATCTAATATGAATCTAAAAATACTTAACAAATTCTCAAGATGCGAATGAGTAAAAAAATCATAATTTCATTTTTATTATTTTTTATAATTGGATGTAAGAAAAAAAATGCTTCAGAAATAACAAATTTAGACACTCAAGATTCTGTAAAGAGTCAAAACTCTGTTGAAATAAATGACAATTCTAAAGAACTAAATGATTCTTTTGTTATCAGTTGTGGTTCAGGTTGTGCAATGACCTATAATCTTAAAAATGTAAAAGATTTAGGGAATATAAAAGAAGTGAGATTTGAAGTAGAAACTTATATTGATGAGATGCTATCGGAAACAAATGATGAAACCTATCTTTTCTACTACAATCGCTCCAATCAAATTGAAAAAATACAGCATAAAGGAGAAAAGGAAAATATCTTGGAAAACTTATTACCAAATGCTGTTGAATCTTTCAAAAATTTTGCCGGTAAATTAGTAGATACGACTAAAATAAATTCTATTCAAGATACTCTAAAATACGAAACACATCATGAATAAAATTACCATTCTAGTATTACTATTTTCTTTCTTACTTGCCAATTGTCAAAAGAAGCCAATCCTGAAAAATGATAGAGTAGAAGCCAATAATACTGAAAAGATCCAAACAATACATCTTAATCAATATACTAACAATACAAATTATTTCATTAAAACATTTGATGTAAACAAAGATGGAATTAAAGATAAAATTGTGAGTCATAATCGTTATTTGGGAGATGAATTATTGTTATTTTTAGGAGATAAAAGTGGTGATTATAATTGGGCTCTAAAATCGACTAACTTTTCTGAAGACGGAGGAAATCAGATAAGTGATATTAAAGAGACGAAAGAAGGGTTCGAAATTATTACCCAATTTCCGGATAGAGGATATCTTCAGAATACTTATTGGGTTTCGGGTATAAATAATAAGTTTATTTTAAAAAAAATTCAAAGTGAATCTGAATCGTGGCAGGATGGATACACGGAAAAGTGCAGTCAAAATATAAATGTTGATTTGAAAAAATCCATAACAGAACTTTCGAAAGTAATAGGCAACACAAAAAAGAAATGCACTAAAATATATAATAAGCAGTCTAAAGTCAGAAATTAAATATGGATATTTTTTGTTAGTAATATGAAAATAATCTTAAAACTAAAATGGATTTTCTTAATCCTAATTTTCATTAATTGTAAAGAACAAAATACTAAAGAAGTATCTCCTGCGAAAGCTACTTTTCCTAAAGAAACTAGTAAAATAGAGAATAAGGATGAGCTTTATGTAGGAAAAGAATTTTATTCGGGTGATGAGCTCAATACCTATACTTTCCTTAAGTCAGGTAAAATACATGAAAATGACAGTTTAACGTATTCTATTTATAAAAAAAATAATGAAGAAAATTATTTGTTCAGTATAGAAAAGTTGGTGTCAAATGAAGATCAGGAACGATACAAAATAGTTGATGTATTCAAATTTACTGATTATAATTCTGCAAATAATAAAGTCGAAATAAAAAATCAAAAAGACAAATATTCAGTCTTATTTTTCGGTAAAGATAAAGTTTTAAAAAAATGGGATTTCATATTAAAAAATGGTACAATAACTAAAAGCTGGAATGGGAAATACGAATGCAATTTTCTTCGGATCAAAGAAGAATCTGCCGATCCACGTGCATATGCAATGATTTATATTGATATTAAAGATAATAAAGCGACCTTTCGATTAGATAGCTATAATGAGATTTTAGAAAAAGATCTGATTATTTTGAATACTAATCCAAACAAAATCATTCTACAGGAAAAAGATAATAGTAATTCGAAATTTTTAATCATAAGAAAAAATGATGACTTTATTCTGACCAGTGATTTACTTGATAAAACTACGGGTGAAATTACAACCTACAAACTAAAGAAGAAACCATAGCAGTGATCAAACTGAATGTCTAAAAAACTTAGAAAGCCGATCACAAAAAAGCTAAATAATCAAACTTAGTTTTAAAAATAATTAGTAAATTAATGATCTCTTTTCATAAACACACTATCATAAAGGCATTTATAAAAACATGATGATCCATTTTATACTTCCCGGAGATACCGTCGAAAATATTGCTGAAAAAATCAGGCTTGAAAATCCTGTTTATCTTAAAGAATTTCACAATCAACATTGTCTGAAAGAAGATTTTATTGTTGATGATTTGATTCCCGGAAAAAAACTGTTGTTGCCCGATTTTGCGAAAATCAAAGCCTATAATGATAAAAATGATGCCCCTTTTAAAAGCCTGGAGTTAAACCCTAAAATCGTTTTTAATCCGATTGGTTTTAACGAAAAATTTAAAACTACAATTAAAGAAACATCAAATGAAGCAGGTAAAACTGTTGAAAAAAGTTTTTCTTATATCGCATCTTTACAATGGATAAAAAATGAATTGGGTGAACATCTTTTTCATTTTACCAAAGATCAGTTTTCAAACCGGAATGATACAAAAATGGAAAGTCTGGCGATTGAAAGCATGAAGTCGTTATATCCGATTGAAGTTTTTGTAAACGCCAAAGGTGAGATTTTGCGAACTGTTTTAAAGAAAGAAACTTTAAATAATTTTAATCAGATTAAAGAAAAATTATTAGATTTTTTTCCTGATAAATATGCTAAAATATACCTTGAAGAATTTGAATATGTTGTCTTAAATCCTGATGTTTTTGATCAGAAAATGAAAGAAGACTGGTTTCTGAAAAACTACTTTTCATCTTTCCGAATTCCTTTTGAAAACGGAAAATCTTTTTTTGAAATGTATTTAGATAAAACCTTATTAAACATTCAGCAAACTGCAAAATTAACGGACAACAAAGAAGAAATTCTATTACATCAAACCTTAAAAAGTAAAGAAGAAAACCAAAATGATTTCACAGGAAATGTAACGATTTCTAAAAACGACGGAATGATCAAATCGATGAATCTATCCCATACTTACAACGAATTTTCAGTTTCCTATTCCACCGAATTTTCAATTAAAAATATATGAATTAAACAGTTTTTTAATTGCAAGTAATTTCTCATTGTATTTCTTTATTAAGTTTACGCCGTTGTTTAACTTAAAATCAGTCAATATTTAAAATTCTTTGTTTCCCTTTGCGGTAAATTAATATGATTTTTGTTGTAATTGATTGATTTTTAAATTATTATTTTTTAGCCCAAAAAACTTTAATTTTTAAATATTTTCATAATATTCGTGCATTCGTGGCAAATCAGCAATTTATTTCCAATTATCTTCCAAAAACCCGTAGAATATATCTGAAAAAAGACTGCTTCAAAATTGAAACAGTCTTTTTAAATATTTTATTTGAAAAACCTATTTGATCACAAATTTTAGACTCGATTCATCAAGTTTTAAAATATAAACTCCCTGCAAAAGGCTTTTAATTTTAATTGATTTTCCGTTTTTAAAAGGATTATTGATCGTATGCATTACTTTACCTTGAAGATTATAGATTTCCGCTTTTTTGATATTTTGTGTATTTCCTTTCACAAAAATTTCCTGATTCGTAATAGGATTCGGATAGATCTGTAATTCTTTTGGCTCGGCAATAATATTTGTCGTTTGGCTCTGTCTTGAAGCAGAATTATTGCAAGTCCAGCTCAGATTATCAATCGCCACTCTGTTGCTTGTAGAATTATTCACTAAAGTCACCACAACATTCCCTGAAACATTGATATTGTTAATTGTCGTCGTCGTAGCCGTTGTGCTGTAAGGAACTGTTCCAACATTTACTCCATTTACTTGAACCGTAAAATTTCCATTACTTCCACTGAATTTAAGCTGTGTTGTAACCGTCAAAGATCCAATTCCATTTGCCGAGCTGCTCGATTTTAAAGAACCGTCTCTTACGGTAATTGCTTTGTTGGAAATGGTTTGATCACTTCTTGAATCTGTTGCCGTCCATGTAATTCCGTTGCTCGTCCATGTTTTTGTTGAATACGATGATGAACTTGCTGTTGGAATTGTTTCAAAATTTTCATTTACACAACCTGTCGGATTTGGATTGGTTGTTCCCGCATTCGTCGTTGCTGAAACAGTAGAACTGTTTGCTGAAGAATTTCCTGCAGCATCTTTAGCTTTAATATAAAAATTATAAGTTGTAGAAGGATTTAATCCGGTAATAGTTGTTGAAGTTGAAGAAACATTCGTTTTTAAACTTCCGTTCATATAAACATCGTAAGAACTTACGGCTACATTATCAGTTGCAGCATTCCATGTAAGAGAAACTGTGTTTGATGTTTTTCCTGAAACCGTCAAATTAGTAACCGTTGACGGAGCCTGTGTATCGGTTGTTGGAGCCTGTCCTCCCCAAATTTGATTTACATAACTAGGATTGTCGATAAAAGGATTTCTGTTTCCCTGAAAAGTATAGGAAGCATTGTTTCTATTGATTTCTGCCTGCGAAACCGGATCCTGATTATGCCAAGCTAAGAGAACATTCAGCTCCCAGGTTTGTAATCCCGGAAATGCAGAACTTCCAAGCATATTTCCTGTGGAGAATGTTGAGAGTTTGCTTTGATATCTTGTCACAAAATAGAAAATCATTCTCGCTACATCACCTTTAAACTCATCAATGGGTTCAAAAACGGTTCCTGAAAATCCTGAAGATGACGAACTTCCCAATTTTGAACCATTTAAAGAAGTGAAACTTGCGCTTCCCACTTTTCCGAATGGATAATTAGAACGCATTCCATTTACTTTTCCATCGGTAGCTCTGATGAAATGGATGTCATTTTTCATCGGTGAACCTTCATTAAAAAGACTTTGAGGAACGATGTGTTCACGATTGTAGCAGTTTCCTTCAGTAGAGTAGGTGCCACACTGATTATTTCCCGGAGTAAATTTGTAAGGGTCTGTAGAGCTTGGTTTTTCAGAATAAATATCGAGAATAGAACCGTCGTTTTCGTAGTTTTTATCGATGTCTGTGGTTTTATAGGCAGTCCAAAGTCCGTTATAACCCTTGTCTTGATGTCCATTTGTGATGATATTGCTTAAAGCGGTTTTTAATGAGGCTCCCGACAATCCGTTCGCTGAGTTGTAATATCCTGCAGGAGCCTGTGCATTTGCAATCTGTGAGAATACTACACATAAAAGTAGTTTTTTCATAATAATATAATTTTTTGGTAAGATTAAAACAATTTGGTGAATGTAAAATTACATTATTATTAAATTTAAAAGCAATTATCTTTTCGACAAACAGGTTAAGTTTTTGTAAAATTTCACATCACTTATTTCAAGAAATATCGCATAAAAAAGTCAACACAGAATTCTGTGTTGACTTTTAATATAATTTAAAATAAAAATTTTATTTTTTCATTCCCGGAGGATAGTTTGCCATAATTTCGGCTACAATCTGAGGAATTTGTTTTTGTTTAGCTTTTGGTCGGTCTACAGAAATTCCGCTACCGATTCCCTGCCAAACTAATTTTTGAGATCTAGAGTCTACAAGGTCTACAATAATTGCACCTTCATTATAATTGCTGGTCCAGGTTCGGTTCATTCCGATTCCCCAACCGAAACCACCGCCCCATCCCCACATTCCGTAAGGATTTGTGCTGTTGATATCGGTAATTTTTTTGTGGTTAGCTTTTACATTCACAATCAAATCAGGATTTTCTCCCGGTTGAAGTCCTTTCATCTGCAATTGCTTAGACAGCTCATTCAAAACTCTATCTTTATCGATGTCATTCAGTTTCAAATCATCGATTCTGATTTTATATGTTTTGTAAGTCGTAAAATTAGCAGTTTGAGCATAATCTGAACGTACCTGAAATGGGCTACAAGACGATAAACCTAAACTTGCTGCAAGCAAAATAAAAATATATTTCTTCATTTTATTTATTTTTTTTAGTGGTTTTTATAAATGTGTCTGTCTTCTTATCGTATCCGTATGGGCAATGTCTGCAACCGCTTTTACAGCAATGTCCACGTTTAAGATGGAATTTTTCGGTAAAAACTTTGTAACCTTGCTCGTTATAGTAAAAGTCTTCACCCTCTTTGATTTCAAAAAGAGCCATAAGTTAAATCAAAACTTTTATATTTGTTATCATGATAATTGTGTGCCAAAAGCTCCTCAAAAATACAAAAATAAACGGCATTACGCTCTATCCTTTTATTTTCATTAAAAATCCTGAAGATAAGAAGAATAGAGTCCTGATTAATCATGAAAAAATTCATATCAGACAGCAATTAGAGTTATTGATTGTCTTCTTTTATATTTTATATGTTGCAGAATATTACTATCATTTCCTCAGACTTAAAAATGCACATGCAGCCTATCACGCAATTTCTTTTGAAAGAGAAGCTTACTCAATGCAACGTGATTTAAATTACCTTAAAAAAAGAAAATTCTGGGCATTCAGAAAATATTTTAAATAAAGATTAGCGATTCAAAATTCCCCTCCTCTGGAGGGATGGCAAAAATTCAATGAATTTTTGACTGGGTGGTAAAAAGAAGCAACAAATATCCTCAGTACTAGCAAAAATCTGTGTTATCAGCACAAGCTCAAATAAAAAAACTAATTTTGTTAAAACAAATATCATTTAAACCAAGAAATGCTATTACAACTTCCGACAGAAACTATTCCTATTCAGGAAATCCCAATTAATAAAAAAGTAAAACTTTTCATCAAAAGAGAAGACTTCATTCATCCTCAAATTTCAGGAAACAAATACTGGAAACTTTTTTATAACATCAATAATTATTTAGAAACTCTGCCGGAAAATCCTTTAATCATTACATTTGGCGGAGCCTATTCAAACCATATTTCCGCAGTTTCTGCAGCAGGAAATCTTTTTGGAATTAAAAGTTTAGGCATTATAAGAGGTGAAGAAATAGAGAAAAAATGGACGGATAATCCGACTTTACTTTTTGCCAAAAGAAACGGAATGAATTTAAAATTTGTCTCCCGTGAAGAATATCGCCATAAAGAAAAACTGACCGAATTTTTACAGCATGAATTTCCGGAAGCATTAATAATTCCTGAAGGCGGAACCAATAAAAATGCTGTTCAGGGCGTAAAAATGATGCTCAATAACGATACAAAAGATTTTGATTATCTTTGCACAGCAGTTGGAACCGGAGGTACTTTGGCGGGGATTTCAGAATTTTGTGAAGATAATCAGAGAGTTATAGGTTTTAAAGTAGTTGAAGATTATTCTTTAGAAAGCAAAATATCAGAATTAACCTCTAAAAGAAATTTTCATCTAACCGACGCTGCTTTTGGCGGTTATGGTAAAATAAATGACGAAAATGTCCGTTTTATCAATGATTTTAAAGTGAAATTTGATATTCCTTTAGAACCAGTGTATACAGGAAAAATGATGCAGAAAATTTTTGAAATGATTGACACTGATTATTTTCCTGAAGGAAGCAAAATTCTGTGTTTTCATACCGGAGGTTTGCAGGGAATAGAAGGCGCCAATTTGCTTTTAGAAAAACAAAATAGAAATTTAATAATATAAAGCTGAAAAGCATGATGTACTCATGCAGCAATTTTAAAATACAAGTGATTACTTGTTGGGCTTTAAAAATCAAAAAACATGAAAAGACTTTTCTTACTAATTAGCCTTTTAGTTTTATCAAAATTCTCAGCTCAGACCTGGGCTACAGAAGATCAATACATTCAGAAATTTGCTCAATATGCGGTTGAAGAAATGGAAAAATATAAAATTCCGGCTTCAATTACTCTTGCGCAAGGACTTTTAGAAACAGGTGGCGGACAAAGCCGTTTGGCGCAGGAAGGCAAAAACCATTTCGGTATAAAATGTAAAGAAGACTGGACCGGAAAGACAATGAAGCACACCGATGATGCTCCAAATGAATGTTTCCGTGTGTATGACGATCCTAAACAATCTTACGAAGACCACTCTATATTTTTGGCAACAAGAAAATATTACACCAAACTTTTTGATCTTGATATGAAAGATTACAGAGCTTGGGCGCATGGTTTAAAAAAGGCAGGTTACGCTACTAATCCCCGTTATGCATCAATTCTTATAGGAAAAATTGAAAAATACAAGCTGTATGAGTTTGATGACGTAAATTCTAAGGAAGTTCTTTATGCAGTATTAAAAAAATATCCAGATCTGAAAGACGACCGTACTTTTATGGCGAGAATGGAGCCTGCAAAAGCTACAAAAAAGACGACAACTCCTGTTACTGTAAAAGTTTCTTACAAAGCGACTTCTTATGCGCAACAGCAACAGAGAGTGGAAAGAATTAAAACCAAAGCTGAAATCCTTAATTCAATTTTAATTAAAAGCCATCCGAATGGCGGTTTAAAATATATTGTAATTCCTGAAGATACTGATGTACAGTATATTGCCAAGAAATTTAAAATCAGCGAAAGTAAACTGATGAAATGGAATGAGCTGGAAGGAACCGCATTAGCAAAAAATGAAGTCGTTTTCCTTGAATCTAAAAATTCTGAAGGAAATACTGCAATCTATAAAGCCGAATCTGGCGAAGATATGTATGATATCGCACAGAAATTTGGCATCAAACTCCATAAATTATACGCTAAAAACAGAATGGATGAAGGTCAAAAACCATCCGCTGGACAGCTTATTTATCTGATTGACAAAAAACCTAGAAACTAAAATCAGTTGTTAGGTTTTAGTTGATGGTTGTTAGTTTTAAGAACTGACAATTAATGGCTATCAACTAATTACCATCAACTATCAACTAAATAATAATGAAATACCAAAGAAGTTCAGCTTTATTTGAAGAAGCTTACAAATATATTCCGGGAGGTGTAAACTCTCCGGTTCGTGCGTTTAAATCGGTGGGTGGAGTTCCCGTTTTTATGAAATCTGCGAAAGGCGCTTACCTTACAGATGCCGATGATAACACGTATGTAGACTACATTAATTCTTGGGGACCTGCAATTTTAGGTCACACCCATCCTGAAGTTTTAGAAGAATTAAAAATTCAGGCAGAAAAAGGTTTCTCTTTTGGTGCACCAACAGAATTGGAAACTGAAATTGCAAAATTCATTACCGAAAATGTTCCGAATATTGACCAGATCAGAATGGTTTCTTCAGGTACAGAAGCTTGTATGAGCGCAATCAGATTGGCAAGAGGTTTTACAGGAAGAGATAAATTTATAAAATTTGAAGGCTGTTATCATGGTCATTCAGATTCGTTTTTGATAAAAGCAGGAAGTGGTGCTGCCACTTTTGGAAACCCGAATTCTCCGGGTGTAACTCAGGGAACAGCAAAAGATACTTTGTTAGCAAGATATAATGATTTTGAACAAGTAGAAGATTTGTTCAGACATAATCAGGGTGAAATTGCAGCGGTAATTATCGAACCGGTTGCAGGAAACATGGGTTGTGTACTTCCTGAAAACGATTTCTTACAAAAATTAAGAAAAATCTGTGACGAAAACGGAGCTTTATTGATTTTTGATGAAGTAATGACAGGTTTCAGATTGGCTTTTGGTGGAGCTCAGGAATTGTTTAATGTGAAAGCCGATTTGGTAACTTACGGTAAAGTAATCGGAGGTGGACTTCCGGTAGGAGCTTTTGCAGGAAGAAACGAAATTATGGATCATCTTGCTCCGAAAGGCGGTGTTTATCAGGCAGGAACATTAAGTGGAAATCCTTTGGCAATGAGAGCAGGTTTAAAAACTTTGCAAATCATTAAAAACGACCCTGAATTTTTCAACAGATTAGCTAAAACAACAGAAACTTTAGATTTTGAAATCGGAAAAATTTTAAATGAAAAAGGAATCGAACACAGAATCAACAGAAAAGGCTCAATGATGTCGGTTTTCTTTCACATTAATGCGGTTTCTAATTTTGATGAGGCTCAGAATGCAAATCATGCACTGTTTAATAATTTCTTTCATCAGATGTTAACGAACGGAATTTATCTTCCGCCAAGTGGTTACGAAACTTATTTCATCAGTGATGCGATCAAAGACAATGAAATCGATATGACTTTAGAAGCGGTAAGAAAATTTCAGTATTCTTAAAATTATAAGACATAAATTATAAAGGATGAGGTTTAAAACTTCATCCTTTTTTGTTTAAAATAAAAAATTACTATTTGTTTAAATTCTGGAATGACATCTGAAAATGGAGTTTTGAGTAAGTTTTAGAAATTCTATTATCCAAAAAATAAACATAATTATAAATTACTTAGTTTTAGTATCAAAGCTTAGTTCAATTAAGTCTGTCACTATTCTTTCTCTCTTTTTTGCCACACAAATTTATTTTTTAATACGTCAATTTCTGTCGCAACGCAGACTTATTTTTACAGAATAAATAAGCATGTTTGTCAAATTTACATCAAAATGTTTGTGAAATTTGTTAAAAAAAAGTTAATTTAGTGGGAAATAATAATTAAAAAACGCAAATCATGAAAAAACTCTACATGAGTGCATTTCTCGTATGCACAACTGCCGTATTATATGCTCAGGATGTGGTATGGCAGAAAGATATTAAATCTTCCACACAGGATTTTCTTTCGCAAGTTACTACAACAGTCGATCAACAATATCTTATTACAGGAAGCTCGATTCAATCTAAAAAAATAACTTCCGAAAACAAGCAAAACAACGGCTACGACTTTCATTTAGTTAAATTAAATCAACTGGGAGAAGAAGTCTGGGAAAAATCTTTTTCAGGACAAAACCATGACTTTTTATCGGCAACAGTGGCTACCCAAGAAGGAGGATTTCTTTTAGCAGGAACTTCTTTTTCTGGAAAAGGTTTAGACAAAAAAGATGCTTCAAAGGGAGGATCTGATATTTGGCTGATTAGAATCAACGAATTCGGAGATGAACTGTGGCAAAAAACTTTAGGAACACCACAGGATGAAGAAGCAAGATCTGTTATTCAGACTGCTGATTTTGGTTTTATTGTCGCAGGGAATGTTCAGAATGCAGCCAATGGGTTTGGCTCTAAAGATGTGACGGTTACAAGACTTGATAAGAACGGAAAAGTACTTTCAGAAATAATCTTAGGCGGAAGAGGTCAGGATGAAGTTGAAAAGATGATTCCGACTCCGGATGGAGGAGCGTTACTGGGAGTTTATTCGAGGAGTTCTGAATTTCATATGAGTAATAAGCAATCGGTAATGGGTAATGCCAATTCGACTGCAAAAGGGAATTCTTCGGATATTACTAATTACTCATCACCTATTACTCATCCAAAATCCAGCCCCAATTTTGGAGAGGGTGATTACTGGGTAATAAAGCTCAGCAAAGACAATAAGATTGAATGGGAAAAGAATTTCGGAGGTAAGGGTGATGACCATTTGAGAACAATGGCTTTTACTTCTTCGGGATATATTATCGGCGGAGAATCGAGATCTGAGAAATCTGGTAACAAGACCGTAGGAATTGAAGAAGGAACTGATGTCTGGCTGATCTCTTTAAACACGAAAGGTGAAGAACAATGGCAGAAATCTTACAATTTTAAGAACCGTGATATTCTGATGGGAATGAATGTGATCAACACAAGAGATGGCAAAAACTCAAAAGGAGTTTTACTCGGAGGTTACACTCAGGCGGAAGGAAGAATTGAAGCAGATGATGAAACATTCTGGATGCTTTATATCGATAATAATGGTAACGAACAGTGGCGAAAACATGTAAAAGGAGAATCGAGAAAGAAAGAGGAAAGGCTTTCTGATCTGAAGATGAATAAAGACGGTTCGATTGTTTTAGCAGGAACAAGTGCTGAAGAATTAGGGAAAGAGAACTGGAAGATTATAAAATTGGGAGATCAACAGATTGACCAGTTAATCGAAAAACAGAATATTAAGATTTATCCGAATCCTGTATCTGATTACTGTTATGTGGAAATTGGGTTTGATTTTAAAGAAGCAGACATTATTCTTTATGATATGGGAGGAAGACAGCTTCAAAGTCTGAAAACAAAGAATAAGATTACAAAAATTAACACACAGAATTTGATTCAGGGAGCGTATCTGATTGTGGTAAAAACTGATACTGAGAAAACTGCGAATGCTAAATTGATTAAAAAATAAAATACAATGAAAAAAATATATATACTATTATTTATCATACTCTACAGTACATCATGGAGTCAAGTAAATTTTCCTAAATCACCAGAAGTTAATACTTTAAATAAATTTGACGCAATACCTACCAGTGATTATACAGGATCTAAAGGTTTTGAAATACCAATTTATACAATTACGGAAGGTAATATAAGTATTCCTATAAGTTTAAAATATCATGCTTCAGGAATTATGATTGAAGATGTTTCCGGAAAATATGGTTTAGGTTGGGCTTTGGATATTGGAGGACTTAGTTTTGGCTATCAAAAGTATGGAAAAGAAGATACCCATCTTTGGGTACCTACGACACAAAATATGGCTGATTTGAATGTATATGAAACAAGTGCAAACAAATTTGCTTTCTATAATACAAGTAATATTTATCCGGAAGATTCTCAACCTGATATTTTCTCTTATGGTACTCTTAAAACTAAAGGTAAGTTTATTTTAGATAACAAAAATCCCTTATTTTTTCCTCCGTCTAATATTAAATTGAATACGGATTTTATAAATAATGCCTTTAATGCTCCTAATACAGTGAAAAATTTGACACCGAGTATTGTAGATACAGACGGAACACAGTATTTCTTTAATAACCCTGTCTTAAGTTATGGAAATGCAATTAATGGATTAGCCTCTGGCAGTTTATATAATAGCATTAATTGGGAAGTAAGTAAAATCAAATTATTAAACCATAATGAAATTATTTTTAATTATGAAAATAATTCTTATTCTTATATAGCTAATGTAAGCCGTAGAATGGAGATTGCCCCATATGATTCTTATTATACAGATCCTTATTGTAGTACAAATTCAGGGCTTTATGAAGAGGCAAACCGCACTTCGATCACAGATAAAGTTTTAAAAGAAATTCTTTTTCCACAAGGAAAAATTGAATTTATATACAATAATAAAACGACTAATCCGAGAGAAGATATCATAGATAATGTTTATCTTAAAAATGTAAATGTATATGATAAAGCCAATAAATTAATAAAAACGATAAAATGTAATTATGTGTACAACACTACAGATGAACCATTGCCCAATCTACCTGTTTTATTGACTCAGAATGAAAAAAATTCAATGCAAAAAAGGCTTATTCTTCAAAATGTCTTAGACTCATCTACAGGGAAATATACAATAGACTATTATAGTACAAATGGAACGATTCCAAGCAGACTAAGTTTTTCAAAGGATCACTGGGGATTTTATAACGGAAAACCCAATAATACTGATATTCCCAATACAATCATCAATGGTACTCAATATAGTACAGGAGATAGAAAATCAGATATCAACTTTGCCAAACAATTTTCAATAAAATCTATACAATATCCTACAGGAGCAAAACATATTATAGATTATGAGCTTAATGATTATTTTGTAAATGCCAAAATTTCAAAAGATACTTTACTTGTAAAAACTTTAGAAGATAATAGTGGGTTTGTGGGGATGTCAAAAACATTCAATTTCAATGTTGATTATCGTGAAAATTATCAAATTATTTTCAGTGCTTCTTATCCGACACCACCTGCAGACCCCAATCAGATTATTCAGGGTGAAAATTATGCAGTTTATTATGCACAGCTATTTAAAGATAATGAGCTTATTTTTTCTACCTATTCTCCTTATGACAGCTTCGAGAAAATATTAGTTCCGGGTGTATATAATTTGAAGATATCAAAAACAGTTCATTATAATCAGACAGATAACCATCGTTTTGAGCTTATACTTACAGCTCATCACACATATGAAAAACCGTTTACGGGAAATCTTGAATCAGGAGGTCTTAGAGTTAGCAATTATAAAATATATGATAATGATCAGTTGGCACGAAACTTTAGCTATACTTACAAAATTCCAGGGACTAATAAATCAAGTGGAATATCATATCCATTATTTTTGTCATCTATATTATCAAGTACATCTCCAAAAGTAAAAAAAAATGGAGTTGTTGATGGCGAAGTATCGCCAAACTATGAAGCTTTCTGTACAAAATATACGGTAAGCAATAATAATAACGGGATCAATTTAAATTTAATAGGAAAAGGTTCAGTAGGGTATTCATATGTTACTGAAAATGTACACTCTTTGAATAATAGCCAATATTCAATTATCAGAAAATACATCAATCATAGTATTGATAATGATTTTAATTTAGTACAAGACCCGGATCAAGTAGTAGATGTCAGAAACTTTTCTATGATTTATGACTTTGCACCACCACAGTTTATTCCATTAGAAATGGAACGCTACTTAAAGAAACTTTTAATGATCAGTATGGAAATAAAGTAAAAGAAAGCGAGTATGAATATGAAATGGATAAACATTTTAATATAAGTACAAATAATGATCTAGATAGTAGATTTATTTTCTCCGGATGGCTTTTTTCTAGAAAAATGCATGCGCAGGTACCGGGAGAGATTATAATTTCCAATACGGCATCTAACAATAATGCTACTGAAATGTATGATTTATGGCACGTTTTTAAATATAATGCCGGAAGATATTTCATTCCCTCAAACTGGACAAAACTTAAATCTCAAACTATAAGAGAATACTTTAACGGGCAAAATATTGAAACCAAGACTTTATATGATTATAACAGTTTGTATCAACATTTCAATCCTATATCCGTTACAACAGATTTTGCAGATCTTACGAGCAACATTACAACTCACAAGTATGCTCATGAGAAGAATAACACAAGATTGGTTACTGCCAATATGATTGATATTCCATTAGAAACTGAGAATAAGAAAAATAATAAAACGATTTCAAAAGTAGAGACAAAATATAATGATCCTACTCATTTGTTTCCAACATCAATGATTTCTTATGATTTTCAAAATGCAGCATCAGCAGAAGTCGCTTACGATCAATATGATAGCAATGGGAATGTCTTACAATACACCACAAAAGACGGCATTGTAACTTCTATAATCTGGGGTTACAATTCTACCCAGCCTATCGCAAAAGTAACAGGTGTATCATATTCTGTGGCAAGCGCATTGGCAGCAGATATTATTTCGGCTTCAAATGGTGATATTGATGCGGGTACTGAGCAGACTTTAATAGGAAAATTGGATACTTTCAGAAAGCTTCCTGCATTACAAAATGCACAAATATCTACTTATACCTATAATTCACTGATTGGAGTGACTAGCATTACTCCACCATCAGGAATCAGAGAGATTTATAAATACGATTCTGCCAACAGATTAGAAAATATCAGAGATATTAATGGTAAACTGTTAAAAGAATTCAAGTATAACTACAAACACTAAAACCCGATATGAAAAAAATAATCGTCCCAATAAGTACATTGTTTATAGTGGGTCTTTCCCATGCCCAGACATTGAACTTAAGTACCAATCAGAATTATGTCTATTCAAAAACCTATCTCGATTATAATGAAACTACCGCCTCTAAAACAGCAGAAACTGTTCAATATTTCGATGGTTTAGGTAGGCCTAAACAGATTGTGAATATCAAAGCATCTCCATTACAGAAAGATGTTGTGACACATATTGAATACGATGCTTTCGGAAGGCAGGTAAAAGATTATCTTCCTGTACCCCAGACTTTCTCAGCCAACGGCAGTATCTTTACAGCACCTTTAGATTACGCTTCCAATCCTGCTGTTTATGGCACAGAAAAATTCTATTCGGAGAAAACATTAGAAAACTCCCCTTTAGATAGAATTCAACAACATATTCAAGTAGGAAATGAATGGAGTGCTAAGCCTGTAAAGTTTGATTATGGCGCAAATATAGACGGAGAAGTAAAAAAATATGTAGCTACATTTAATTATTCAAATTTTTCATCATTAATAACTTTATCAGGAAACTATGGAGTCAATCAGTTATATAAAAATACGGTAACCGATGAAGACGGAAATAAAACCATAGAATTTAAAAACGGACAGGGACAAACCCTCTTGGTAAGAAAAATGCTTGATGATGTTACAAAAGCAGATACTTACTATGTATACAATGATTATAATCAGCTGGCGTATGTAATCCCGCCGTTGGCTGTTACAGCCAACACGGTTGATGAAACGACCTTAAACAATCTTTGTTACCAGTATAAATATGATGAGAGAAACAGGCTTGTAGAAAAGAAACTACCGGGAAAAGGGTGGGAATACATGGTGTATGATAAAGCCGATCGTCTTGTGGCAACGCAGGATGCTAATTTACGACTGACTTCTACATGGCTCGTTACCAAATATGACAGATTTGGACGAGTGATCTATACAGGATTGATGCCTCTTCCCAATGAAACTAGGGAAAGTTTGCAAGGAATGACCAATCCTCACGTAATTGTTGAATCTAGCAACAGTACAGGATTTACGAAAAACGGAATGCAAATCTATTATACAAATAGCTTGTACAGTCAGATCGAAACTGTATTATCTGTCAATTATTATGACACTTATCCTGCGGGAAGTCCTACAATCCCGACTCAGATTTTGGGACAGAATGTATTGCAGCATGATGCTCAAAATTCAAATATCAGTACCAAAAGTTTGCCCGTGGCATCTTATGTAAAAAACATTGAAGATGACAACTGGACAAAAAATTATACTTGGTACGATACGAAAGGAAGAGCAATTGGAAGTCATTCTATTAATCATTTAGGAGGGTATACTAAAACAGAATCTGAGCTTGATTTTTCGGGAACTCCAAAGATTGCAGTAACGCGACATAAAAGGTTAGATAGTGATACAGAAAGAGTGATTACCGAAAATTTCACTTACGATCATCAGAATAGGTTATTAACCCATACCCATAAGGTTGATAATAATCCTGCGGAATATCTGGCTCAGAACAAGTATAATGAATTATCGCAGTTAGAATACAAAAAGGTTGGAGGAACAAGCTTAAATTCACCATTACAACAAGTAGATTATCAGTATAACATCCGAGGATGGATGACTAAAATCAATAATCCTAATGATTTAAGTGGTGGTGATTTGTTCGGATATGAGATCAAATATACCAATCCTGTATACAATAGCTTAACAACAGGTAAATACAATGGAAATATTGCTGAAGTAGACTGGAGAAATTCGTTTGATAATATATTAAAAAGATATGACTACACTTATGATGGATTAAACAGGCTTAAAAAAGGTCTTTATGCAGAACCAGATGCTGTAAATCCGCAAAATGGTAATTTTGATGAATATCTGACTTATGATTTGAACGGAAATATAAGCAACCTACAAAGAAAAGCTGTTCCTGTTTCGGGTCTTACTTCTACTGTTGTAGACAATCTGGATTATCAATATACAGGAAACCGACTCAATCGTATTGTAGAAAATGCAATGAATGATACGGGGTATGAAGGCGGAAACAACATGATTGATTATGACCAGAATGGAAATATGATCAATATGATAGATAAGAGCATCCAAAGTATTGTTTATAATCATCTTAATCTTCCCAATTTTTATTCTATTCCACAAATTAATATGGCCGGTCTTTTAGTACCTTCAGATATCAGTTATCTTTACAGGGCAGATGGAGTTAAATTACGTAAAATCAATAGGATCGGAGGAGGAAGAGGACAGTCTGTCACTAGCAGTATTACTGATTATTTAGACGGATTCCATTATAGTTACGAAGACACTGTGACACCTTGCGATTGGTGTCGTACAGCGGTTGCTTTTGAACAGCAGGCCTATCAGAAGAACGAAATTATCATAAATCCAGGAGGTGTAATTACTCCCCCTCAGATACCAACATGGAACTTAAATTTTGTTTCTACAGCAGAAGGTTTTTACAGTTATGTAGAAAATCGTTATATTTACCAGTATAGTGATCATTTAGGAAATGCCAGATTAAGCTATGCAAAAAAAATAGATGGATCATTAGAGATTACAGATAAAAATGATTACTATCCATTTGGTTTAAATCATATTGGAGGATCAAAAAGTTTATTTGGAGGTTATCAAAATTACAAGTACCAAGGACAAGAGTTACAAGAAACTGGTTTTTACTCATTTAAGTGGAGAAACTACATGCCCGATGTGGGTAGGTTTTTTAATATTGATCCATTAGCGGAAACATATCCAACTTGGGGACCTTATGTTTTTAGTGGCAATAGAGTAATTGACGCACGAGAACTGGAAGGATTAGAGCCTTATGTTTTATTTAACACAAGAGAAAATGCGGCTATAAATTTTGGACAACAATATAATGGTAAATCGATTAAGCAAAATACAGAATATGCGAGTATTATTTATGCTCAAAAAGTAGATGGGAAATTATATTATGCCTACAAGAATCCAAGTGGGGGGGCTCAGGATAAAGCAAGTACTACAATCGATTCTCCTGCTGGTACAAGTCCTGTTGCTGCAATTCATACACATGGTAAATATTTAAAAGGGTATACTAATAATGAATTTTCTAGAAAAAGTAAAACAAATCCAAACAATGGAGATGTTGAAGCATATGAAGGTGCTAATTTAGACGGATTTGTTGTTACACCAAACGGATCCCTTAAATATTATGATGTTAGTTCTAATTCAGAAAAGATTTTGAGAACAAATCTACCAAGTGATCCGAATGATCCAGATAGAAAGAATAAGGTTGCTCCTAATGACAATCCCTCTCCGTCTGCAGGCGATTATAAACCTAATTTTTTTCCAAATCTTCAAAAAGTTTCTCCTATTGAGAAGAAACAGCCTGTATTAGATGGTATTCTAAAATCCATCAATGATAGAAGAAAAGATATTGGTGAATCTAAAATTAATTAGTAATGAGAATACTTAATATAATATTTTTAGTTTTTATTTTATTGGCTTGCAAAAAAGCTAATAAATCAGTCAGTTTAGATTGCAATGATGAAACAAAAGTAATTGCAATAGCCGAAAAAGAATGGGTGAAAGTATATGGTAAAAGTATTTATGCAAAAAAACCTTTTATTGCAAAAAAAATTAATGATTCTTTATGGGAAGTAAGCGGAACATTGAATAGTCCAACTTATATTAATAACAAAAAGGTAATTACATTTGGGGGAGTCCCCTATATAAAAATAAACTCAAATAACTGTGCGGTAATGAATATTACACATGGAAAATAATTTTAAGACATTTAGCCTTCGCTCCCCCTCGCTACCGCACGATTTTATCGTGTGACAGATAAATAAAAAAAACACTGCAATTTTGCAGTGGTTTTTTATTTTATTTAGCAAACGCCTGTTTAGTTTTAAAATTTTGGATAATGTTGTCAACGAGAAAGAACAGGTGTTCTTTGGTTGCAGGATCAAGCTTGTCGATGTCTTCGATGCGCTTCATTACTTCTTTATCGTAAGAAGAAATCCCCGCTACGCAAAGTCTTCCGACTTTGAGCTGGCTAAATAAAAATAAAACCCAGTGCAATGCAGTGGGTTTTGTGTTATAATAATGTTTTGTTTTGTATAAGGAAACAGAACTAAAGCCCAGCAATATTTTTGATTTTCAAAACCTGAATAAAACCATCTACTACAGCATAAAGCTGGTGCTTTTTATTTTCGAGATCAAGTTTTTCGATATCGTTAAAAAAACAGTTGAGCATTGTAGGATCTTTAAAGGTGTTTACCTTTTCGTCCTTCCTAAAAGATAACCAACTGTATATTTCTATATTGAAATTGATTTAACCTTCACTTCTTTTTAATTTTTAATGGAGGCTTCTTTTGCTTCATGACAAAAGAAAATCAAAAGAAATTCATACAAGCAATGTGATAAATGATACAATTCTAAGACCTTAGTTCTTACTAATTTTGTATCATAGAAATTGAATATGGAAAGGTCTAATAATATTTCGCGAAAAGATTTTTTGAAAAGCTCTGCTTTAGCAATGGCTGGAATTACTTTAACGCCTGCAGTGATGAGTGCAAATACGCTTTCTGAAGATAAAGTTTTAGGAGTAAATGGTAAATTAATTCTTAAGAATGTCCGTCTAGAAACCGGTTTTGAATACGAAGAAGGCGAAGTGGTTTCTACAAAGACAGATTTGTTTTTAGTAGAAACAGAAAACGGTAAAATCACAAAAATAGCTCCGAATAATCCTAAAGCAAAAGCGGTGGATGCAAAGGGATTTTTGATGCTTCCGGCTTTTAAAGACATGCACATTCACCTTGACAAAACTTTTTATGGCGACAAATGGCAGGCTGTAAGAAAAAGAAAAGGCGGAGTAAAAGGAATGATTGCTTTGGAAGAACAAATCATGCCGGAAATTCTGAAAAATTCTACCTATAAAGCAGAAAAAATGATTGAATTGATTCAGTCTAAAGGAACTGCTTTTGCAAGAAGTCATGTGAATATTGAGCCTACTTCAAAGCTCGATTCTTTGAAAAATTTGCAGAAAGCTTTAGATAACAAAAAGAAAAGTTTCGGGGCTGAAATTGTTGCGTTTCCGCAGCACGGAGTTTTTTACAAAAATTCTGTTCCTTATTTGAAAGAAGCGGCTCAGATGAATATCGATTTTATCGGTGGAGTAGATCCTTACACGATTGACGGAGCGATTGAAAAAACAATTGATTTTACGGTACAACTCGCTTTAGATCATCAAAAAGGAATTGATATCCATTTGCATGAAACCGGAGAATCAGGTTTGAAAACGGTTGAATACCTTATCGATAAAGTGAATGAAAATCCCTCTCTAAAAGGAAAAACATTTTTTAGTCATTGTTTTATTTTAGGTAAATTAGATAAAATAAAACAGGAAGAGATTGCCGAAAAATTAGGCAGTGCTCAAGTGGGAATTGCTTCAACGATTCCTATCGGAAATTTGATTATGCCGCTTCCAACTTTACAAAAACATAATGTAACCGTTTATACCGGAAACGACAGTATCATCGATCATTGGAATACGTATGGAACCGGAAGTGTTTTAGAGAAAGCCAATCTTTATGCTCAGCTTTACGGTCAGTCGACTGAATTTTTGCTTTCAAGAAGTTTAAAATTAGCAACGGCAAATCTAACTCCTTTGGATGATAAAGGCGTTCAGCAATGGCCGAAAACAGGTGATGATGCCGATTTTGTTTTGCTGAATGCAAGTTGTTCTGCAGAAGCGGTATCAAGAATTTCAAACGTAGAATCTCTTATTTATAGAGGGAACGTAGTATTTTAATTAAATAAAAATCAGGCGATGAAAGTTTTGTTTTTTCTGTTGTGTTTTATCAGTGTAAATGCTTGCGAAAAAAGCTTTTCTCAACCTGTAAAAGAAATTATGAACAATGATGAAAATGTGATTGAGCTTGTAAAAAGCAATAATGCAGAAGGATTAAGAACGGCTTTAGAAAACGGAGCCGATGTGAATACGAAAGATTCGAGAGGAAGATCTTTGCTGCTTCTTGCAGCCGTAGGAAAAAAGATAAAAATTGCGAAACTTCTTGTAGAATATAAAGCGGATGTTAATCTGCAGGATCAACAATTGGACAGTCCGTTTTTGTTTGCGGGTGCAAACGGACAGACCGAATTGGTAAAATTATTTCTGAAAAACGGAGCTCGTTTCGATGTTTTCAACAGATACAACGGAACGGCTTTAATTCCTGCCTGCGAAAGAGGTCATGTAGAAACCGTAAAAGTTTTGGCGAATACGGAAGGTTTTCCGATTAATCATGTGAACAGATTGGGATGGACTGCTTTAATGGAAGCGGTAATTTTAGGTGACGGAAGTCTAAAATATCAGCAAATTGTTCAGATCCTTAAAGATAAAGAGGCAAAAGATATCGCCGATAATGACGGAATTACCGCTTTGGAGCACGCAAAATCTTTAGGTTATAAAGAGATTGTAAAAATTTTAGAATCTTAAATTGTCTCAACTTATATTCTAACATGATTTCCTGCATAAATTTTACTAATTTTAGGCAAAAATCATTCGGAATGAGCCGTGGTTCAGATCATTTTCCGGTTTTGGGTATTCAGGATTTCAAGGATGATCATTCTTTGGAAACGCATCTCTTGTTTAATGAACTCTACGGAGAACGTTCTATCGATCATCCACACAAACATGATTTTTTTATCATTAATATTTTTGAAAAAGCAAAAGGGAATCACACCATCGATTTTGTAGATTATGAAGTGAAAGATCGTCAGATTCATCTGGTTTTCCCCGATCAGGTGCATCAATGGGATATTGAAGCAGGAACGGTAGGATATCAACTGATGATCAGCAGAGCTTGGTTTGAAAGTTTAATTCCTGCTTTGAGATTTTCACAATTATTTTACCAAAATCACCCTGTCATAGATCTTTCAGATACGAGTTTTGAATTTCTGGTTTATGAATTTAAGACCATCAAAAAATTACTGAATGATGAACCTGTTTTTTGGGAAATGATTCAGAAGCGAAGCGAAATGATTGGATTACTCATCAGTGAAGCGGTAGAATTTATTTTTAAAAATGATGAGCAATACCATTCGAATCCTGTATTTTCAAAATTTTTGAATCTTATTGATGAGTATTTTAAAGAAAAACGTTCGGTTTCTTTTTATGCTGAAAAGCTTAATATTTCGCCCAATTATTTAAATATTATCTGTAAAAAAAGCATTAATTCTTCAGCTTCATCTCTTATTCAGGATAGAATTTTGCTTGAAGCTAAACGTCTTCTGAAAGTTTCAAAAAAATCGGTGAAAGATATTGTTTTTGATCTGGGATTTTATGATCAGGCAAGTTTTTCAAAATTTTTCAAATCTCAAACGGGAATGACTCCGTCTCAATTCAAAGAATGACCATTGGAAAAGGTTGAACTCCTACGGAGTTCTAATTGTAGTTCCTACCATTATGCTACAAAGGTATTGCTCCTCCGGAGCTGCCCAGATTGTGAGACCAATTGGTATAAGGAAAATTCTAAATGGAAATGTTATAAGTTGATTGTTTAAATAAAAATTCCTCAGAAAATATTTCTAAGGAATTTTAATATTGATGTTGAATTTAATTATTGTAATCCGGACCAACCAACTGCCCAAGCTGGCGTTAAAATTCCGTTTCCGGCTCCGGTTGCATCGGGTTTTTCGGTATAAGTGTTGGCTAAAATTGTTACAGCTGTACCCGCTGTTGAAGTAGCTGAAATCTTAGTTGTAACATTGGTTGCATTAAATAGAATATCTTTTATTTTACTTTGACCGTTAAAATAAGTAACGGTTGTGTCACCTTGTAAATTAATACCTGTTTTCCAACTTGAAATCACGGCATTTTCAATCGTTGCTTGCGCTCCCGATGATAACAGTATACCATTAGCTTCGCCTGTGTCATTTCCTCCGATTACAGTCACGTTTTTGATAGTTGCGCTTGATTGAGGAGAAGCAGTAGGATTTGTAGCATTATTAATACCTTTAATTCCATTATTTCCTGTGCCGTCTGCTTTTCTTTTGGTATAAATATTTGTAGCACTACCAATCCATCCGTCTTTATAACTGAATGCATGATTGTTATTCCCGATTGAAACAATGTTTGAAACATTTACTGTTCCGCCATAAATTTCAATACCGTCGTCTGCATTATTTAAAAGCGCTACACTTTCAACTCTGGTCTCGTTACCAATTCCGAAAAGTGAAAGGCCGTTAAATTTTTTATTGGTGGCAAATTCGGCACCTGCATATTCAATTCTTACATAATTCAATGCTCCTGAATTATCGGTAGTTTCAGAACCTCCGTAAGTTAAATTTCCTATTTCTGATGAACCAGTACTTCCTGTATTGATCGGAGCTTTGCCACAAATAACTATTCCGCCCCAATTTCCTGCTTCGGCTGTTGAGGATGTAAATAAAATTGGTGAACCCGGAGTTCCGTTTGCATACATTCTTCCACCCTGTTCTACAAGTACGTAAGATGAAGCTCCTGCTGTAGCTGTAATTCTTGTTCCGGCAGGAATAACGAGAGTTCCGCCATTTTTTACCGTAACAATCCCGGTGAGTTTATAAAGCTTCATCGGATCAAGTGTTACAACTTGTCCGTTGGTAACATCACCTTTAAAATTATTAGGATCCTGAGCTATTCCAATAACTGGAATTGCAGAAGTTATATCTTCATCTTTACCGCACGAATGAATGGTAAATGATGATCCGATAATAAATGCAGCGATGATTATTTTTAAGTGATTTTTCTTCATAATTCTCAGATTACTCTTCTTCAACGAGATTTTTATCAATCTATTTTGAATGAGAAGACCAAATTACCATTTTTCTATTTATTATCCCAATTCAAACGGTAATGAATTGATTTTAGATTAAATATTTAAAATAAATTCAAATTGGATGCAAAAAATAACCACGCCCAGAAAATAAATTCGTAGCGTGGTTTTTAATTTGATATGAAGAAAAAAATTATTTTATTAAAACCTGACGTGACTTCTCATTAGATCTTAAGATATATTTTCCTGAACCTAATTGAGATTTAACATTCATAAAATCTGTATCATCTGAAGTGGTTTTTAATTTTTTAAGCAAATTACCGTTCATGTCATAAACACTAACTTCAATTTTATCTCCGATATTTGCCATTCTAGCATGATAACCAGCTCCTAATAACGTTATATTATCATTTTCATTGGTTTCTACAATTGTATTATCTTTATCTAAATGAAAAGCTATCCCCATAAAATCATCTGAACCAAAATCTGCTATAGTTGTTTCAAATGCGATATCTACATTGTTGTCAGCTTGTCCAAAACTTAAATATTGAGTTTTTACGGTTTTAGGAGAAACAGTCGGATAATTTCCTTGTAGTATATTAAATTGACATAAATCTACCCTCAAATTATTTATAGCAGCATTACCTGTTTTCGTTATGCCAGCTACAAATTTATAACTAACATTTCTTTGCAATTGAGGGCCTCCATTGCTACTTGTATTAGAATCAAAGATTTTAACATTACTTAAACTACTATAAACTTGAATAGATGTTACTTTTAAGTTTGGGGTTTCGATTGGGCGAACATATTCTAATGTTTTTGTTAATTCTGGAATTAATATGCTGCCATCGTTATTATAGACGGGCCAAGTTTTAATTACCAAAATATATTTCAGAGCATTTTTTACTTTAGAAAAATCGTCCCATATTAAGTTCCAAGTATCAATAGTCGTTGATGTAGGATAGTAAATTGGGTCATAATTAGAATCATCAAAAACAGAATTAGTGAAAATTCGCGTATCGTTTGATACTACATTATAGTACATTGCTAAATTATAACCTCTGTATTTCCCCTGTACATCATAGTTATAATGTATATATTGATCAGAACCTACGTAGCTTACTTTGAAATTAGAAAAATCGGCTTGTGTACTAAAATCTTGAGAAAATACAAATTGACTGATTAAAATAAAAGCAAATGCTATTTTGCTAAATAATAAATTTAGTTTCATGATATTAATTTTAAATGATTGGGTGATTTAAAATAGACCGTTCAAATTTTTATTGAAAAAATTTGAACGGTCTTCTGTATAATTAATTTAGATATCTTACAATCCAGCCCAACCTGTAGCCCAAGTTGGAGTGTTTATTCCATTTCCAGCCCCAGTTGCAGAAGCATTTTCTGAATAAGTATTTGCTAAGATTGTTATGGCTGCACCTGCTGTATTTTTAGCAGAAGCTTTAGTAGCAACATTGGTATCAAATTTAACGTTAGTAATCTTGTTACCACCGTTGAAATAAGCTACAGAAGCATCGTGCTCTACATTAATACCAGTAGCCCAGTTAGATAATACCAAGTTATCAAAAGTACCATAAGTACCAACTCTTAATTTTAATGCATCAGCTTCACCTGTTGTACCTCCGATGAAAGTAGCATTTTTGATGGTAGGGTTAGATCTTGGGTTTGCGTTGTTATCTAAAGAGTTGTTATCGGCTTCGATACCTCTGTTACCAACACCGTTTGCTCTTCTTTTTGTATAAATGTTTGTTGCAGTTCCATTCCAACCTTCAGTCCAGTCGAAAGCATCATCTTCATTTGCAACAGATACGATATTTGATACGTTTACTGTTCCTCCAAAAAACTCGATACCATCATCAGATCCGTTGATTAATGAAATGTTATCAATTGTAGTTCCGTTACCAACTCCGAAAAGAGAAAGACCGTTAAATTCTTTATCACCTGTAAAAATTGCACCTGCATATTCAATTCTTACGAATTTTAAGATTCCTGAATTATCAGAAACATTAGTTCCTCCGTATGTTGCGTTACCAACTTCAGCAGTTGCAGTAGTTCCTTTATTGATAGGAGCTTTACCGCAAATTACTAAACCTCCCCAGCTTCCTGGTGTAGGGTTTGGTGAAGTCATTACGATTGGAGAAGAAGCTGTACCGTTTGCGAAGATTTTACCATCTTGCTCAACTGTAATATAAGCAGAAGTACCACCTGAAGCTTCAATTCTTGTTCCTGCAGGAATTACTAATGTACCACCAGCTTTTACGGCAACAGCACCTGTAAGTTTATAAACTTTTGTTGGATCTAAAGTTACTGTTTCACCAGACTTTACTTCTCCTTTAAAGTTGTTAGGATCAGAAGCAATACCTGTAGCGATGATTTCTTCGTCATCATTATTACTACAAGATTGGAATACTACAGCTGTTGTCGACATAATGAATGCAGCAGCTAATAATTTTAAAGTGTTCTTTTTCATTTTACAATATTTTTTATAATTTATTTTTTATTTAGAATTCGTAAGAAATGCTTGCTCCTACAGCTGTTCCTCTTTTATATTTTTTTGATGCAAGTTCGTTTCCTGTTATTAGATTGTCTTGAACTCTTGTGAAATAAGGATTAATTAGGTTTCTTCCTGTGAAAGAAAAGCCCATTCCATTTGATAATTTAAATTTCAAAGTGGCATCTAAAGTACTGAATGCTTTATCTACCATATTTCCTCTGTTTTGTGTACCTAAAGAGTAAATGTTATCTGAAATATAAGAGTATGAAACAACCAAATCCATCGAGTTTTTGTTACCCCATTTCTTTTCCAAACCAATATTGGCATTAGCTAAGAAATCTGAAGCACCCTGCATTTTATCTTTTGTAACATTGAAGTTAGTAGAGTAATTTGATTGTCCAGGTCCTGAATTTTCTTTAGCAACTTTGTCGTTGTCAAGTTCTTGTTCAGTATTCAAATAAGTACCGTTCAAGAATGCGTATAATCTTGTGTTTCCAGCACTGTATATGTCTTTTCTGATTTCTGCTTCCACTCCATATACTCTTCCTGTGTCTCCTACGTTCATTACAGAAGTAGAGTTGGAAGATGAATTAATTGTTACTCTTGCAAGAGGATTTTGGATATATTTTCCAAATGCAGATAATGACACTAATTCATTTTTGCTTGGAAACCATTCCCATTTTAAATCTACATTATAGTTGTCTGCAAGGTAGTTTGATTGATTACCCAATGTACTTTCTTCAATATCTTCATATTCGAAAGGTGCAATTTCAAGTAACAATGGTGAGGTGTAAGTTTTAGATCCCGCTAATCTTAAATTATGTTTATCATTTAAGCTATATTTTAAGTTGAAAGCTGGTAAGATTTTATTGTAATCTCTGTCTTGTTTTCCTTCCTGAATTGCAGTATTGTATTTAAGTTTTTGCATTAGATTTTCGTATCGTACACCAACCTGTGCTGTAAACTTATCGCTGAATTTGTAATCTACATTTACATAACCTGCATTATTAGTCATTTCAGAAGTAAATGTTTGCGGAATTAATGCTTGTTCCGGAGAATATTTCACATCACCTCTAAAAGTTACAACATCAAAGAAAACTCCCGACTGATAATTGGCAAGATTAAAGAATGTGTCATAATTTTTAGGATCGACAAAGTAGCTTCCCTGTACCGGCAAAATTCTAAAGTTATACTGTGTTGCTTTGAAATCACTGTCTTTATATCTTCCGCTATATCCTAAAGTAATTTTTGCGCTTTCTCCCAATTTGTAATCTGCATGAATATCACCTACAAAATCATTCTCCAAAAGCTGATCGTAATATCTGTTGTTTGCTCCAGGATTACTACTTGCGAAGAAGCTATAGTTTTGTTGTTTGTCTAAAACAGTTACATTCTGTTGTCTGTCTGGTCTTCTGCTGTCTAATCTGTTATATCCAATATTCCAAGATATTTTCAATGGTTCAGATAAAGTATGCTCGCCTCTTAATTGGTTTACTAATAAATCGTTAATACGAGTTGTGGCTCTTCTCAGCTGAGTTGTGTATCTGGTCTGGTTAACATCATTATCATAATAATCTCTGTTATATCCTGAGAAATTTCCTAATTTCTGCTCAGAAGTATGGATATAATTTGATGATAGATTAATATTATGATTAGGATTAATTTTGTAATTAATATTTACTAAACCAGTTGTATTGGTAGTATATTTAAATTCTTCTGCTTGAGTATATATTCTAAGAGCATCGTCCTGTGCGCTATATGTACCTCCTGTGATTCCGTTAAAATATTCGTAGCTGTTATCAAAACCTCCGTATCCGAAAATACTTAGTTTTCCTTGGCTTCCAACTTTGAAATTAGTTCCGAAATCAAAGCTCAAGTTAGAGTTGAAAGGATTGTTTACTTCCTGATCTTTCCAAGACGTATTAAAAACATATCCTCTATTTGCAACTGCATTTTTAGAAGGCTGCTCCAGTTTAGCAAAGCCAAAATAGCTTGGTCCGTCCTGAAGGAAATAATTATTTTTTTGTACTGCATTAAAGTTTACAGAAGACCCTAAATTAATTTTAAAATAAGGCTTTCCGGTGTAAACTTTTGTTACAATGTCAACATTGGCTCCAGACATATCACCCCAAAGCCTTGGGTTGTACACTTTTTCCAGACCAATAAAATCGATCATATCAGTTTTGATGATACTTAAATCGATGTTTTTGTATAAAGGATCATTAGATGGAACCTGTAGTCCATTAATGGTTGTAGAGTTGTTACGGTCACCAAGACCACGGATGAAAATTTGTCCGCTACCTTCTTGTTTCTGCGATCCTGTTGCTTTCGTTACGGCTACAGAAACGTCGCCTACACCTTGTTTTTCCAGCTGTACAGAACCTACACGTTCAATTACTTCAACAGATTTTCTCTGTACAGTGATGATGTTAGATTCGCTACCTTTCTTTGTTGTTCCCTGAATAATAACACCCTCAATCTTTTTTTCGTTCTTTACGGTGTCATTTTTTTCTTGAGCGTACATTAAAGTACCAGATGTGGTAAGGAATAATGCAGCGATACTCAGTTTTCTAAAATTCATTTCTTTTTTACTAATTACTTTCGGTGCAAAGGAAGAAAAGATTGTTCGGGTAAATGGTTTAGCGAAATTTAAATTTTTCTTAACTAAACATTACGAAAAGGAAATTATTGTTAACTTTATGTGAACGATAACCATTGTGTTAATCCATCATTCAAAATTGATTAACTTTGAAACGTAAAAATTGAAAATGAACCAAAAGAAAATTCTTCTAATAGACGATGAACTCGATATTCTAGAGATTCTGTCTTACAATCTGGAAAAAGAAGGCTACGACATTTATACCGCTACAAATGGTAACGAAGGTATAGAAAAGGCTAAAGAAATTATTCCTGATTTAATATTATTAGATGTAATGATGCCCGAAAAAGACGGTATCGAGACTTGCCAGGAACTTAGAAAAGTAAAAGAGCTGCAAAAAACGCTTATTGTTTTTCTTTCTGCAAGAAGTGAAGAGTTTTCTCAGTTGGCTGGCTTTCAGGCAGGAGCAAACGATTATGTTGTAAAACTAATCAAACCGAAAATTCTTATTTCTAAAGTAAATGCATTGCTTCAGCTGACTTCTCAGGTTTCTGATAATGCCAAACTGATAGAAATTGGTGATTTAATCATTGATAAAGACAACTTCAGAGTTTCAAAAAGCGGGCAGCAGTTTTTATTGCCTAAAAAAGAATTTGATTTGCTTTATCTTTTAGCCTCAAACACAGAAAAAGTGTTTAAAAGAGAAGAAATTCTTGAAAAAGTTTGGGGGAATGACGTGATTGTTGGTGAAAGAACAATTGATGTACATATCCGTAGACTGAGAGAAAAATTAGGAATCAACACGATTCAGACTTTAAAAGGTATTGGGTATAAATTAATTGTTTAACTCAAAAAATCCTAGCTTTACATTTAACCTATAAAATTTTGTAAAATTGAAATTTTACAGACTTACCCTAGTTTCATCATGTCTGCTTACATTGGTGATGTTTGTTTTAGTGATTATTTTCGATTCACTGAAAGATATTTATTACCATACTTCTCAGTTTAAGATTGGTCTTTTTGTGTGCATCGTTTTGATGTTTATTATTAATTATGTGGTCTTAGAACTTCTGTTTAATTATTACGCAAAAAAACAGGTCAGAAAAATTTCGAAAATTCTTCCGGAAGAAATTGTTTACAGTGATCAGAATAATATTACACTGAAAGAGTTGGGCGAAAGATTTTCAGACTTCAATCAACAACAGCTCACCGAGATGGATATGATGAAGGAAATGGAAAGTTACCGTAAAGAATACATCGGAAATGTTTCGCATGAGCTGAAAACTCCACTTTTTTCGATTCAAGGTTATGTAGAAACTTTGGTTGACGGTGGAGTTGATAACTTAACGATTCGTGATAAATATTTAGAAAGAATTGGGATCTCTGTAGAAAGATTGATCGCTATCGTCAACGATCTCGATATGATCAACAGATTGGAAGCCGGAGAAATCAATCTTACTGTTTCAAAATTTGATGTTAATATTCTGATAAAAGAAATTTTTGACCTTTTAGATCTTGAAGCCGAAAAAAACAATACCGTTTTACAGCTTCAGACTTTACATAGCCAGATTTTTGTGGAGGCAGACAAACAAAAGATTTCTCAGGTTTTTATTAATTTAATTTCAAATGCTATTCATTACGCCAACAGACAGGAAGCTAGAGTAGTGGTGAAAACAAGTGTTCTCAAAAACAAAGTACTCATCGAAGTGATTGACAATGGGATGGGAATAAAAGCCGAACTTTTACCAAGAATTTTTGAAAGATTTTATAGAGTAGAGACCAGCCGAAGCCGAAGACAAGGTGGTTCCGGATTAGGACTTGCCATTGTAAAGCACATTCTGGAAGCTCATAACGAAAATATTACGGTAGAAAGCGTTTACTTGGAAGGCACAAAATTTAGTTTTATGCTCGAGAAAAGTAAATGATTTTGGCGAAATGTAAGAAAAAAAAAGTTTCTAAAAAATTATTAAATATTTTTTGTAAAATCTCATTTATTATATATTTGCATCAAGAATTTATCATAATAAATAAAGGCAAAAAGTAATTGAAATACTGATATGGTTTACAAAATCCGTGTAATATTAGATACGAAAGAAGACATTTTCCGCGATGTAGAAATCAAAGGAAAACAAACACTCTGGAACTTACATTTGGGAATTAAAAGTGCATTCAATCTTAGTGGAGATGAGCTGTCTACTTTTAATCTTCTCGAAGAAGATGGTACTGTTGTAAAAAGCGTTCCACTTGAAGATATGAGTGATGATGGTGATGGCGAGATTATGTCAGATGTGTACATCGATGAAGCATTTGAGTCAGCAGGAGACAAAGCACAGTTCCAGTATGGATTACTTGATCTTTGGGAATTTTTCTGCGAACTTGTAGAAGTGGTAGAAGAAACAAAAGGTGTAAATTATCCACTTACTGCATACAGATTCGGAAACGCTCCTTTAAAAGCTCCAAGCAAAAATAAAAGCGCTGCAGGATCAAAAAATAAAAAATCGGCAATGCCTTTAATGGATGACGATTTTAATTTTGATGATGATTTCGGAGGTGGAAGCAATAACTTTGCAGATGAAGATGACGATAGTTTTGATGATGATGAAGAAGATGACTATAATGATGATGTTTTCGATGATGAAGACGATGACAACGAAAGATAGAAATTAAAATATAGCCCTGAAGTAAAATTCAGGGTTTTTTGTTTCAAATAAATTTTAAAACTCAATTTCTTATTTTTGCAAAGAATTTCAGTCAAAAACTGATTGTACGAAACAGCATCTGTTTCCTTTATTTTTTAAAATGAAAACGAATATGGATTTACCTCAGGAATGGAAACACACCACCAATATATATGAAGTTAACGTAAGACAATATACTAAAGAAGGCACTTTCAGAGCGTTTGAAAAAGAAATGCCACGTCTGAAAAATATGGGCGTTAAAACTTTATGGTTCATGCCGATTACTCCTATTGCTCAAAAAAATAAGAAGGGAAGTCTCGGAAGTCCTTATGCAGCGTCAGATTACACTTCGATCAATCCAGAGTTTGGAACGATGGATGATTTCAAACATTTGGTGAATGAAGCGCACCGGTTAGGTTTTAAAGTAATTATCGACTGGGTTGCCAATCATACAGGTTGGGATCATGTTTGGACAAAAACGAATCCTGAATTTTACCTGAAAGAAAATGATGATTTCAAAATGGCTTCCGGAATGGATGATATTATTGAGCTTGATCATCAGAATCAGGAAATGAGGAAAGCGATGATTGATGCGATGAAATTCTGGATTGAAGAAACCGATATTGATGGCTTCAGATGCGATTTGGCTTCTTGGGTAACGGTAGATTTTTGGAAAGAAGCAAGACCTGAAGTAGAAAAAATAAAACCTCTTTTCTGGATTGGTGAGTTTGATGAATTGGAAAGTCCGGAATACGGAAAAGTTTTTGATGCAAGCTATTCTTGGAAATGGATGCACAAATCTGCCGAATTTTATAAAGACAATCAACCGATTTATGAACTTGTAGATTTGCTTAGAAAATATTCTCAAATCGGAGATTCTTCAATGAGAGCTTGGTTTACAAGTAATCACGATGAAAATTCCTGGAACGGAACAGAATACGAAAAGTATGGAGATATTACCAAACCAATGGCAATATTTTCAGCAACTTGGAACGGAATTCCTTTATTATATTCTGGTCAGGAACTTCCTAATCTGAAAAGATTAGAATTTTTTGAAAAAGATCCAATTGAGTGGACGAACCATTGCGAAATGGCTGATTTTTATAAAACTTTATTGAATCTGAAATCTTCAAACCCAGCTTTAAGAGGTGGTGATTCAAATGTTGTGACCTATCTTTTAAATACTTCTGCGAATGATAAAATTTTTGCTTACATCAGAAAAAATAAATGGAATGAAGTTTTAGTGGTGCTTAATTTTTCAAAAGAAAATGTAGAATTTACCATTGAAGATGAAAATGTTTCCGGAGCTTTTAAAAATATTTTTGATGGTACGAAAAGAGATTTCAACAACGGTAAAAACTTTAGTTTTAAGGTTTCTGATTACGTTGTTTTTGAAAAATAAATTGGCATAAAGTTATGATGTAAGTTTTTCTTTTAAGATTAAATCAAAATACATAACTTTAAAAATATATTATAATGGAAGCGGGCTTTAGCCCGTTTTTTAATGAACTAAAGAAAAGGCTTTAGCCAAAATTTAATATGAACAAATCTTCACTTATCAATATTGTTAAATTAAAACTCTCCGAAAAAATCAACAATTTCGAGAAGCTGATCTCTGAAACCCGTGCTTCAAGCAACGATACGAAAAGTTCAATGGGAGATAAATATGAAACAGGAAGAGAAATGCTTCAGCAGGAAATTAATAATCTTCAGGTTCAATTAAATGAAGTTTTGAAGCAACAGGATTTTCTGAAAACAATACTTCCAAAACAGTCGGAAAAAGCAGAAAAAGGAGCGGTTATAAAAACTGAAAAAGGTTTGTTTTTTATTTCGGTTTCTTTGGGTAAAATTACTTTTGAAAATCAAAAAATTATCTGTATTTCTCCGGAATCTCCGTTGGCAAAAGCAATGAATGGAAAACAGGAAAACGATTCTTTCTCGCTCAATACGATGAATCAGAAAATTATTGAGATTCAGTAGTTTTAAGTTTGAAAACATCATTGATTCAAAAAGAAACATTTATGAATTTATTAACTTTTAAAAACCTCTCTTCGCATAATTTTTGTTGATTTAAAAACATAATTAAATACATCATTTATTATGAAAATTTTAAATAATAAAGTAGCATTAGTTACTGGCGCAGGTTCAGGAATTGGGCTTGCTATCGCAAAATTATACGCTCAAGAAGGAGCAAAAGTTATCGTTTCAGATATCAATGAAGAGCATGGGAAATCTGCAGTTGAACAGATAAAGTCAGAAGGTGGTGAAGCAAGTTTTGTAAAAGCCGATACTTCAAATCCTGAACAGGTGGAAGCTTTGGTAAAAGCAACCGTTGATACTTACGGAAGATTAGATATTGCTTGTAACAATGCCGGAATTGGTGGTGAAGCAAACCAAACAGGAGATTACAGTCTTGATGGATGGAAAAAAGTAATTGATATTAATCTTGATGGTGTTTTCTATGGTTGTAAATACGAATTGACGCAAATGGAAAAAAATGGAGGTGGTGTTATCGTAAACATCGCATCAATTCATGGAACGGTTGCAGCACCCTTATCATCAGCTTATACTTCTACTAAGCACGCTGTTGTGGGCTTGACAAAAAATATCGGAGCAGAATATGGTCAGAAAAATATTCGTTGTAATGCAGTTGGACCAGGTTATATCGATACTCCTCTCCTGAATCAGCTAGATGAAGAACATAAAAAAGCATTGATTGCAAAACATCCGATGGGAAGATTAGGAAAGTCTGAAGAAGTGGCAGAATTGGTTCTTTTCCTAAGTTCTGATAAGTCATCTTTTATGACGGGAGGTTATTATTTGGTTGATGGAGGTTATACAGCAGTTTAATTTCGTTAAAAATAAATTTATAGAAGCATTCATTTTTTGTGAATGCTTTTTTTGATAGAAAATTGAAATCGTATTGATATGGATAACTTTAGTTTTGAAATGAAGATTTTAAACTTAGTTTTTTCTAAATTTGAGGGATAATTTTTCGCAATGCAAAACTACCTCGATTTACTTCAGCATATTTTAGATAACGGAACCGATAAAACCGACAGAACAGGAACAGGAACACGAAGTGTTTTTGGATACCAGTTGCGTTACGATTTATCAAAAGGATTTCCTTTGGTTACGACTAAAAAGGTTCATTTGAAATCTATTATCTATGAATTGCTTTGGTTCATAAAAGGAGATACCAATATCAAATATCTTACCGACAACGGAGTTTCTATTTGGAACGAGTGGGCCGATGAAAACGGAGATTTGGGCCCTGTTTACGGCGCACAATGGAGAAGTTGGAGCGGAGCCGACGGAATAATGGTTGACCAATTTTCTGAAGTCATTGAGCAAATCAAAAAAAATCCTGATTCCAGAAGATTAATTGTCTCTGCATGGAACGCTGCCGAAATTCCGAATATGGCTTTGGCGCCTTGTCATGCTTTATTTCAGTTTTATGTAGCAGATGGAAAATTGTCGCTTCAATTGTATCAAAGAAGTGCAGATGTTTTCTTGGGTGTTCCTTTCAATATTGCAAGTTATGCGCTTTTATTGATGATGGTTGCTCAGGTTACAGGTCTTGAAGTTGGTGATTATGTGCATACTTTTGGCGATGTTCATATTTACAATAATCATTTTGAACAGGTTAATAAACAACTTTCCAGAGAGACACGACCTTTGCCAACAATGAAACTCAATCCTGAAATTAAAAATATTTTTGATTTTAATTTTGAGGATTTTACTTTAGAAAATTACGATCCACATCCGGGAATTAAAGCTCCTGTAGCAATATAATAAAAACATAAAGTGAAGTACAGAACTTCACTTTTTTTGTAACTTTCACCCCAAAACATCTACTTATCACTTATGAAATCACTAAAAATCACCATTGAAGAAAATACGGATGTTGAAAAATTAAAAGAACTTTTGCTTCAGGTGAAAGGAATTAATGATATTGAAATTATCGACGACGAAAATCCGGAAAGTGAACTGAAAAAAGCGTTTGCAAAAACAAAAGAGCAGTTAAAAAAAGGTGATTACGAAACATTGGTCAACGATATTTTTGATATTCTGATTAAAAAATAATTCAAAAAAAAATAATAATATAGAAAAGGATGAGAAAAGCCATTTTATCTATTGCAATACTGGGAGTTTTATTCTCCGCAAATGTATCTGCACAAACAGAAACTTCGGGAAGAGAAAAAGTCTACAGAGCAACACATACAAAAGTTACAGAGCTTAAACATACCAAACTTAAAGTCAATTTTGATTATCAAAAAGAGCAGATGAATGGTGAAGAATGGCTAACCGCTTCTCCGTATTTTTATCCTTCCAATGAATTGACGCTTGATGCAAAAGGAATGTTGATTCATGAAGTGGCTTTAGATAATAACGGTAAAAAATCTCCTTTAAAATATGATTATAAAAATGATGTTTTAAAGATAAATTTAGATAAAACGTATACAAGAAATCAGGATTATACGGTTTATATCAAATACACTTCCCGCCCTAATGAAGTGAAACAAGAGGGAAGTGCGGCAATCAACGATGCAAAAGGTCTTTATTTCATCAATGCTCAAGGAAAAGATGCTGATAAACCAACGCAAATCTGGACTCAGGGTGAAACTGAATCTTCTTCAGCTTGGTTTCCAACAATTGACAAACCGAATCAGAAGACCACTCAGGAAATCTTCATGACGGTTCCAGATAAATATGTTACCCTTTCTAACGGGATTTTAAAAGAATCAAAAAAAGAATCCAATGATTTAAGAACCGATCATTGGGTGATGGATAAAAGACATTCTACCTACCTTTTCTTTATGGGAGTTGGTGATTATGCTGTGGTAAAAGACAAATGGAAAAATATTCCTGTAGATTATTATATCGAAAAAGCATACGAACCATATGCAAAACAGATTTACGGAAACACACCGGAAATGATCGATTTTTTCTCTAAAAAATTAGGCTACGATTATCCTTGGGCAAAATATGCTCAAATTTCTGGTAGAGATTACGTTTCCGGAGCGATGGAAAATACAACTGCAACGCTTCATGGAAGTGATATTCTTCAAAAACCGGGACAATTAATTGATGAGAACAAATGGGAAGATACCATCGCTCATGAATTATTCCACCATTGGTTTGGAGATTTAGTTACTGCAGAAAGCTGGAGTAACCTTACGGTAAATGAATCTTTTGCGAACTATTCAGAATATCTTTGGAACGAATACAAATACGGAAAAGACCAGGCAGATTATCATCAGATGGAAGATGTGAATCATTACATTCACAATCCTTCAGATTTCAAAAAAGATTTAGTAAGATTTGATTACAGTTCTCGTGAAGATGTTTTCGATTTGGTAACCTATCAAAAAGGAGGCGGAATTCTTCATATGTTGAGAAACTATCTTGGTGATGATGCATTCTTCGCAGGAGTTACAGATTATCTGAAAACCAATGAATACAAAAATGCCGAAGCACATCAGTTGAGATTATCTTTTGAAAAAGTTTCAGGTAAAGATTTAAACTGGTTCTTCAATCAGTGGTATTTCGGAAGTGGAAACCCAAAATTAAACTACACTTACACTTTCGAGCCTGTAAAAAAACAGGTTACGGTTACTTTGAATCAATCTCAGGATTTACCTTTTGAATTTCCTTTAGCGATTGATGTCTATGATAACGGTAAACCAAAAAGATATAATGTTTGGGCGAATGCGACTGCAAAAAATACATTTACATTTGATTCGTCTAAAAATCCGGATTTAATTAACATCAATGCAGACGGAGTCTTGGTAGCTGATGTTACTGAATCTAAAACTCCGGAACAGAATTTCCTGCAGTTTACCAATTCTAAAGAGTTTAAAAGCAAATACATTGCTTTGAACGCCATAAAAGATCAGATTGGTAAAAACCCTGCCGCTACAAAATTATTGGCTGCAGCGATAAAAGATCCTTTCTTCAGAATCAGAATGAAGGCTTTGGAGTTGATGGATTTAAGTAATTCTGAGCAGATGAAAGCTTTGGGAAGCGATGTCGAAAAACTGGCTTCAAATGATCCTAAAACTTTGGTTCAAGGTGTTGCAATTGCGGCTTTGGCGAAAACGAAAGACAAGAAATATGTTCCGATTTTTGAAAAAGGAGTAAATGCGGTTTCCAATTCTGTAAAAGTCAACTCTTTGGCTGCAATTATTGCAGTTGACCCTTCAAAAGTAAATGGTTTAGCTGATAAAATTGAACTGGATGGTGCTTCTGAAGAAATGCTTACTCAGCTATTGCCTGTCGTGGTTAAAAATAAAGTGACTTCTCAGATGGCAAATATTGCTTCGATTGCAGCATTTTATCCTTTTGTGAAATTCCAGAATCCTGAATTGGGAAAAGTGGCTGAAGAAGGCTATAGCTGGATCATGTCTTCGGATAATTTAAAAGCTACAGAGAGTATTACAAAAATTTTAGACCAGGCTAAAGGACAAATGGGAGATAATCCGCAGGTAAAAATGATGATTACTCAAATGCTGAAAGACGGTCTGAATAAGAAAATGGAACTTCTTAAGCAGAATCCACAAAAAGCATCAAGCATCAATCCGCAAATTGACGCAATCAATAGAGCGATTGAAAATTTTAAATAGATAAATATAATATCTATATCATAACTAAAGCATCTCTCATGAGGTGCTTTTTTATTGATGTAATTTTGTGTAATCGGCAAAAAAATAGACGATTCTCCAGTGTTTTTTATTACATCTTTCATAAATTAGTTTAAAATTTGACGATTATGAGTTTTGGAATTGAGGCAGCAACTTATTATGTGCCTTCTTTGTATTTGGAAATTAAAGATTTAGCAGAAAAAAGAGGAATTGAAACTGCAAAACTGGAAAAAGGATTAGGTTTACATAAAATGGGTTTCCCCGATGTACATGAAGATGCTGCTACATTCGCTGCAGAAGCTTTATTAAAATTAATAAAAGACTACCAAATCAATCCCAAAGAAATTTCCCGTATTTATTTAGGAACCGAGAGCGCAATCGATGCCGCTAAACCAACAGCTTCTTATGCAATGCAAATGGTAGAAAAAGTTTTGGAAGCAGAGTTTGGAGAAAGATGTTTCAAAAACTGTGATGTGGTAGATGTGACTTTCGCTTGCATCGGTGCGGTTGATGCGCTTCACAATTCTTTAGATTTTGTAAGAGTAAATCCTGATAAAAAAGCAGTGGTTATTGCAAGTGATTATGCTAAATATGAGCTGGCTTCTTCCGGTGAATATACTCAAGGTGGAGGTGCAGTTGCTTTATTGGTTTCCGCAAAACCTGATTTAATTGAGATTGAAAATAATTGGGGAGTGGCTACAGAATCTGTTTTTGATTTTTTTAAACCAAGAAGACATTTCAAAAAAGAAGATTTGGCAAACGCTACTGAATCTTTTCCTGACAAAATAGAAATTTTTACGGATGAACCTGTTTTTGACGGGCAATATTCCAACCAATGTTATCAGAATAGAATCAGGGAAGCTTATCAGCATTATGAAGATGTTTCAGGCAAAACAAAACCTTCAGAAAACTGGAAATATCTTATTTTTCATCTTCCGTATGCATTTCATGGGAAAAGAGTTTTTACAGAAATTTACAGCTTAGAAAACGGACTTCCCTATTCAAATGCTGACGAACAAAAAGCAGTTGCAAAGTCTGAAAATTATATCGAATTTATCAACAGTAAAATTGAAAAAACACAACGTGCATCTTCGGAAATAGGAAATATGTACACTGCTTCGATTTTTATGGCTTTACTTTCAGGTTTACAGACTTCTTTTAATGAAAATGAAGAATTAGCTGATGAAGAAATAGGATTTTTTGGTTACGGAAGCGGTTCAAAATCAAAAGTTTTTGCCGGAAAAGTTTCTGAAAATTGGAAAAATGTGGTTGCAAAATGGGATTTATTTGAAAATCTTAAAAATCGTTTAGCTATTGATTTTGATACTTACGAAAAGCTTCATAGAAAACAATTGGAATATTCTGTAAATCCTGATTACAACGGATTTGGATTAGAATCTGTAGAACTGAAAAATCCAGTGCTGAAAGGAGCGAGGTATTACGGTTATAAAGGATAAATAGAAAAGCATCTCTTTTGAGGTGCTTTGTTTTTAAAATAAACAATATGCGAAATTTAATTTATCTGATTATAATTTTTGCTTTCACTTCATGTGCTGAGAAAAGTAATGATTACGAAATTATAAATACCTTTTTTTATGAACATAAAATAAGTGTGAAAAACCTTTCTTCAGAACCATTTTATCTAAAAGAAGGACTGGAATATTGGAAAGAAAAAGAGTTCACAGATTTGAATTTTGAAATTATTAAAAATGAAAAATATAAGATTGATACTTCTTTAGTGAAAAATAAATATACCGATTCGAAATCTATTTTTTGTAAAACAAGAATATCGAAACCATTATTTTCAAAAGATAGAAAAAGAATACTTCTAGCTGTAGATGAAAATTGTGACTCAGATAAAAGTCTAACGATTTATTTACTTAAAAAAGATAAAGGAAAATATGTTTATGAAACAGATATTAATTCAACAAGAAGTTATAACCATTAGAATTAAATATGAAACATAATTTCATTTTGATAATTTTTCGGTGTCACTCCAACCAATTGTTTAAAAACTCTTGTGAAATAATTGGTATCAGAAAAACCGGTTTGAAAAGCGGTTTCCTTGATGCTGTTATTTAAGGCTAAAAGTTCTTTTGCCCTGTTAATGCGTTCCTGAAGAATAAAATCATTGGGTGAAGTTCCCAATTCATCTTTAAACATTTTAAAGAAATTAGATTTGCTTACGTAAGCAAGTTTCGCAATGCTGTCAATAGAAAGTTTTTGGTGAATATTTTTCTTGATATAATCTACCACAAACCCGATTCTTGATTTATTTTTTGCAATATTTTTTTCTACCATAGTTCTTGCCTGAGTTTGCATCAGTCTGATTAATAATTCTTTTAAAGCAAAATCTGCCATAATATCTTTCTGCGAATTATCATCCATCGCAATTCTCATAATATTGTTGGTTGCAGAAGCTAAAGACTGATTATTAAAAAGAAAATATTCATCCAGTTGTATATTCCATGTTGAGGTTTCATCTACTTTTGGAAGATTATAGTTGAGATGATTCAGAGAATTTTCAATAAATTCCGGGTTTAAGCTTAAAGAAATACATTGAGAAGGAGTTTCGTCTGCATCGGGAAAATCGATGACCATGGTTTCTCCGGGAGCGACCAAAACACTTTCTCCGGGATGATAATCAAAATAATTGGTCTTATTTTCCAGCTTCATGTGCTTTTTACCACGAAGCATTGCTGTGAATGCGATGTTGTCAAAATGTAGTTTTACGCCGTAAGCAGACTTGTGGGTTTCGTAAATGCTAAATTCACAGTTGTTTAGATTGAATAATGTCTGGTTTTCAACCAAGTTCAAAAGCTGGCTTTCCTTTTTTAATTCAGGAGTATTTAATAAAAACTTGTTATCATTCATTTCTAAACATTTTTCAAGACCTGTCTATTCAAATATAGAAATTAATTGAGGAATTCTTTGTTAATGAAATGATAAAATTAGAATGATGTAGGATTTTAGTATTCTTTTGTAGGATTCTGCTATTCAATTCTCTTATCTGTGTGTAATTTGGCTTTAGATAAAATTAAACTTACTAATATGAGCACAACAACAGAACAACAATCGTCTACCACTTTACAGTGGCCGGAGTTTAAAAATCAATACAATAATTATATTGACGGAAAGTTTACAGCACCGGTTAACGGGCAGTATTTTGATGTGGTTTCTCCGGTAGACGGAAAAGTTTTCACTCAGGCAGCACATTCCTCAAAAGAAGATTTAGAATTAGCAGTAAATGCCGCAGAAAAAGCATTCCAAACGTGGAAAGACACTTCATCTACAGAAAGAAGTATCATTCTGAATAAAATTGCCGATAAAATCGAGCAGAATTTAGAATATATCGCAACCGTTGAGACTATTGATAACGGTAAAGCGGTAAGAGAAACTTTGGCAGCGGATATTCCTTTGGCAGTTGACCATTTCAGATATTTTGCGTCGGTCATCAGAGCAGAAGAAGGTTCTCACAACGAATTGGATAAAGATACAGTTTCATTAATCGTTCATGAACCATTAGGAGTTATTGCACAAATCATTCCTTGGAATTTCCCAATTCTTATGGCGGTTTGGAAATTAGCTCCGGCTTTGGCAGCAGGAAATTGCGTAGTCTTAAAGCCTGCAGAAAGTACACCGGTCTCTATTTTAGTTTTAATGGAACTCATTGGCGATTTGCTTCCGGCGGGAGTTGTCAATATCGTTAATGGTTTCGGCGCAGAATTAGGACGAGCTTTGGTAACCAATCCAAAAGTAAATAAAGCAGCATTTACAGGTTCTACAGCAACAGGTCGTTTGGTAATGCAGTATGCAACAGAAAATATCATTCCGGTGACTTTAGAATTGGGAGGTAAATCTCCAAACGTATTTTTCAGTTCGGTGATGGATGCAGATGATGCATTTTTAGATAAAGCAATTGAAGGAGCTGTGCTTTTCGCTTTAAATCAGGGAGAAATTTGTACTTGTCCGTCAAGATTATTGGTGCAGGAAGATATTGCAGACGCTTTCATTGCAAAAGTTATCGAGAGAGTAAAAGCTATCAAAGTAGGAAATCCTTTAGATAAAACGGTGATGATGGGAGCTCAGGCTTCAAAAATTCAGAAAGACAAGATTCTTTCTTATATCAAATTAGGTAAAGAAGAGGGCGCTGAAGTTTTAGTTGGTGGCGATGTAAATCATGTTGGGGAAGGTTTAGATGAAGGATATTACATTCAGCCGACCATTTTCAAAGGAAACAACAGAATGAGAATCTTCCAGGAAGAAATTTTCGGACCGGTTCTGGCGTTCACAACCTTCAAAGATGAAGAAGAAGGAATTAAAATTGCCAACGATACCATTTATGGCTTGGGAGCAGGCGTTTGGACGAGAGATGCACACCAGTTGTACAATGTGCCGCGTCAAATTCAGGCGGGTAGAGTTTGGGTCAATCAATATCACTCATATCCTGCAGGAGCTCCATTTGGAGGGTACAAACAGTCGGGTATCGGTAGAGAAAACCACAAAATGATGTTAGACCATTACCGTCAGACTAAAAACATGTTGATTTCATACAACAAAAATAAATTAGGATTCTTTTAATTTTTAAATACTAGGGGCGTGCCCGTTTGCCTTGGCTTTGGTCAGGGCAAAACGGTCGGGCTATTCAGGGCTGCACTTCGTTTCGGTACTCAGCTTCGCTCCGCACTCTCGCTTTCAGCGAGACCCTTCCTATCCCTCACGCAAAAGCAGACCTATTTCTCACTTATCTTACCCAAATTAGATGAGCAGGAATTCTTATGAATCTTTTCTCATGAGCCTTGTCAAGGCTTTTAAAATTAAGTATATCAAATAAAAATCAACTGCATGAAATCAGTTTGATAAAAAGTAAATAGAAAGAATCTCAAGTAAGCAAAAGCTTCATCAGAATCAATTCATTGATTCCATTCTTTGCTCCTTTAAATATGCAGTTTCAGAAATAAATCTTTGCGTTAAAAAGAACAACGATTAGCAAATTAAAATAAATCTAATAAAAAGTAAAAACTATGATTCCAAAAACAATGAAAGCCGCCGTAGTTCAAGGCTACGGACAACCGTTAAAAATTATGGAAGTTCCGGTAAGAGAACCCGGAAGATATGAAGTATTGGTAAAAGTAATCGCTTGTGGAGTTTGCCATACCGATTTACACGCTGTAGATGGTGATTGGCCTGCAAAACCAAAAATGCCATTAATTCCCGGACATGAAGGAGTAGGAATTGTAGTCGCTTGCGGACCGGAAGCTCACGTAAAAGAAGGAGATGCAGTGGGAGTTCCTTGGTTGTATTCAGCTTGTGGCTGTTGTGATTATTGTATTACAGGATGGGAAACATTGTGTGAAGCTCAGAAAAATGGTGGGTACAGTGTAGATGGAGGTTTTGCAGAATATGTGATTGCCGATTCAAGATATGTAGGACATTTAAAATCAGATGCCAATTTCTTGGAAATTGCACCGATCCTTTGCGCTGGAGTGACTGTTTATAAAGGCTTAAAAGAAACAGAAACAAAACCCGGAGAATGGGTTGCCATCTCAGGAATTGGTGGTTTAGGACACGTTGCAGTTCAGTATGCAAAAGCAATGGGAATGCATGTTGCAGCGATTGATGTGGCGGATGATAAATTAGAATTAGCAAAAAAATTAGGAGCAGATTTAGTGGTCAATGCAAAAAACACAGATCCTGGAGAGTATTTACATAAGGAAGTCGGCGGGATGCACGGCGCATTGATCACGGCTGTTTCGCCTATAGCTTTTAAACAAGGAATCGACGTTCTCAGAAGAAAAGGAACCATTGCTTTGAATGGTCTTCCTCCTGGTTCATTTGAGCTTCCGATCTTTGAGACCGTTCTTAAAAGAATTACCGTAAGAGGTTCGATCGTAGGAACGAGAAAAGATATGCAGGAAGCATTAGATTTTGCTAACGAAGGCTTAGTAAAAGCAACTGTCACACCAGCAAAATTAGAAGATATTAATGAAGTATTTGATAAAATGAAGGCCGGACAAATTGATGGCAGAATAGTCTTAGACATTGCTGGCTCTGCAAGCTAGGATTATATTGAAGTTTAGTGGGACCTGACAATTTTTATGTTGTCAGGTTTTTTTAACTTTATAAATTGTCATTGCGAGGAGCGAAGCGACGAAGCAATCTCAAAAAATAATAGATTGAAACAATTACTTAAAAATTAAAAAAAATTATTTCTAACAATTTTTAATTTAATTAAGATTAGATTCCTACGGAATGACAAAAACTATGTTAAACTTGATTGAAAAACCAATCAATAAAAAGAAAATAAAATGGAAACAAATAAAATATCAAGACTTTCAGTCACAGAAAAAGCTTTAGAGCTGATTTGGGAATTAGAAAAAAAACATGGTGATTTGATGTTTTATCAAGCAGGAGGCTGTTGCGAAGGAACACAGCCGCAATGTTTTGAAAAAGGCGGCTACTTCCCAAGAATGAATGACGCTATGATAGGAACCATCAACGGACATGAATTCTGGATTGACCGTGATCTTTTCGAATATTGGAAATATTCTCATTTTACATTAGATATTTTAGAAGGTTTCGGACCGGGCGGATTTTCTTTGGAAACTCCTTTAGGAAAAACGTTTAAAGTTCATTACAGATTGTTTACTCATGAAGAACTTAAAAATCTTGAGGATGTGAGACGAAGTGAATAAAATCTGCTCAATCAGCAGAATCTGCGAGATATAAATTTAAAAAAATCACCCAGATTATTAAACTATAAAATCATTAGTGAAAATTCGTGTTTAAAACAAAATCAGACCTTCACAAACCGATTTACAAACATCGCCGCTACAATATCTCCAACAGCATTTAAAACTGTTGCCAATGGATCTACTAATGTTCCGATAATGATAACAGCGGGAATGGCTTCCTGTGGTAAACTGTACACAGAAATCATCAACATCTCGCCAATATAACCGCCATTTGGAATTCCTCCGGCAACGATACTTACAAAAACGGTGATTCCTAATGCCAATAAAAGATTGGAAGGCTCAAAAAAATCTCTCCCGATGATCTGGAAAGCCACATATATTTTAATGATCGAAGACATCGACGAACCGTTTTTATGCAATGTCGTTCCAATCGGAATAACCAAATTGGCAATCGAACTCGGAATTCCGATTTTTGATGCGGCTACCAAATTGGTGGGCATGGTGGCAAAGCTGCTGCATGTACTTAAAGCGGTTAAGGTCGGAAGAATGGCGTTTTTCCAGAAACTTTTTATTCCGTTTTGTCCGTTTGCCATAAATGCATAAAGTGTGAAAAATACAAAGAAGTAAATAATTCCTGCAATGTAATATAAACCAAGTGGTTTAGCATAAAAACCAAAAAGCTGAGGTCCTAATGTGGCAACCTGATACGCAAAGTATGCTCCCAAACCGATGGGTGCAATTTTCATGATCATGATAAGAAGTTCTTTCATTACTTCATAGCCCGAAGCAATAAAAACTCTGAAAGGCTTTCCGCTTTCACCTGATTTTCTGGCAGCAAAACCTGTGAGGAAGGCAAAAATAAGAAGAGCCAACATATTTTTTCGTGAAAACAATTCTGTAAACTCACCTACGGTAAAAAAGCTTACAATTCTATCACCCCAGTTTTCTTCTTTGGTGGCTTCTGCAATCAACTCTGTACTTCCTGATATCGATGAAACGGGAAAAAGGTACACCGCACCAATGGTGAAAAGGGCAGCAGTCAGTATGAAAAATAAGAATGTAAAAGACATTATTAAAAGAATTTTACCAAACTTAGATTCCTGCTCGAGAGAAGCAATAGAATTGGAAACTGCAAAAAACACAAGCGGAACAACACTTACAAAAAGAAGATTAAGAAAAATATCACCAAGCGGTTTTATAAATTCCACGATTTGTGGTGCCACAATACCGATAATGCTTCCTACGGTAATTCCCACAAGTAAAAGCAAAATTCCGGAATAGTTTTTTAAAACTTCTTTCATAGGTGGATGTTTAATGTTTTTTAAGCAATATGTAATCGTCTAACTTAATTGGTATTTGATATTCAAATAAGTAATTGTGATTTTATGCCTGATTTTTATCAAAGATAGATTTATTTTTAACAATTTCTAAGAGGTATTTTCGCCTTAATTTTTCTAAATTTGAGTAAACATACGTTTCTATGGCTTATATAGATTATTACAAAATTTTAGGCGTAGACAAAAGCGCAACGCAGGACGCTATTAAAAAAGCGTACAGAAAGCAGGCAAGAAAACTGCATCCAGACCTTAATCCGAACGACAAAGAAGCAGAAAAACAGTTTAAAGAGCTGAATGAAGCTAATGAAGTACTTAGTAATCCCGAGAATCGTGCCAAATACGATAAATACGGTGAAAACTGGAAGCATGGTGAAGAATACGAAAAAGCACAGCAACAGCAAAGACAGCAATATCAAGGCGGAAACTACGGAGGTGGATTTTCCGGTGCTGATTTCGGGGAAGGTGAAGATTTTTCAGATTTTTTCCAAAGTATGTTTGGTGGAGCAGGTGGAGGTTTCGGAAGAAGTTCGCGCGGAAGTGCTTCCGGAAAATTTAAAGGTCAGGATGTTCAGGCAGAATTAAATTTAAACTTAAAAGATGCTGCAACAACTCATCAGCAAACTTTTGATATTAATGGTAAAAAAGTAAGAATTACGATTCCTGCAGGAGTGTATGACGGACAGCAAATAAAATTAAAAGGCCACGGAAATCCGGGTGTTAATGGCGGACCAAGTGGAGATTTGTACATTACTTTTAATATTAATCCAGATCCTAATTTTGAAAGAGTAGGAGATGATCTGAAAACTAAAGTGACGATTGATCTTTACACCGCTGTTTTAGGTGGCGAAGTTACTGTAAACACTTTGAACGGAAGTGTTAATCTTAAAGTAAAACCCGGAACTCAAAACGGAACAATGGTAAGACTAAAAGGAAAAGGCTTTCCGGTCTATAAAAAAGAAGGACAGTTCGGTGATTTGTTTGCAACCTATGATGTAAAATTACCGACTGATCTTACAGAAAAGCAGAAAGAACTTTTTGAACAACTTAAAAATTCCTAAGCTATGAGTGAAAGAATATCACGCGAAGAGCTCGTACAGATTTATAATATTGAAATTACTTTTTTTGATGAATTGGTAGATTCCGGCTTGTTGAATATAGAAACGGATAATGAAATTCGGTATCTGATGTACGAAGATCTTCCTACATTTGAGAGATTTGCCAATTGGCATTATGACTTAGAAATTAATCTTCCCGGTTTGGAAGTTATCAACAGTATGTTGCAGAAAATGAAAAATTTAAATCAGATAAACCGTGAATTAATGCAAAAACTTTCGGCGATAAATGAGAAATATGAAGATATTTAATTTAGTTTTGTAAACTATAAAACTCATTCTATGGCTAGACTCAATGACGATAAAATCATTAATTTAAATATCAACAAAAAAGATTTCGAAGAGATTTACCTTCATGGAGATCAGGGAAGTCTTTTTTTCTCACCTACCGTAAAAGGTAAATTAATCACCACAATTGTAGTTGCTGTGATTTTGTTGGTTTTATTCTACTTTAAAGATGATTTAAGTAAAGAGAAATTCGGGATTTTATACTTTGTGAGTTTTCTTTTTCTGCTTTGTGCGGTCTATTTATCTTTAGCGATCAATAAGGTTTCAAAATGGAAAAAAGAAGTGGTAAAATACCTTAAAACTCTTGAAAATACAGAAATTTATCAAATTCAGTTTAATTCTAAAGTTTTTAAAGTAAACCTTAATGACAATAAGGAAACCAGTCTTTGGACAGAATTTACGGCTGCAGAGATCAGTGATAAATTTATTGGTTTAGAAGGAAAATTCAATTATATGTTTCCAAGAAGATCAATGCAAGAAGCAGATTTCGAATTGCTGAAACAGGCGGTACAGACTAATGTTTTGAAATAGAAAACTAAATATACTTAAGACGATAATCAACATCTTGTTGACAATAGATTTAGAAATAAATAAAAAAACTCAGAGCAAACACTCTGAGTTTTGTTTTATTATAAAAAGGCGATTAGTCTAACCAACCCATTTCTTTCATCCATTCGTCATTGTAGATTTTCCCAACGTATCTTGAACCGTGATCGTGAAGAAGTACCACAACGATATCATCTTTTGTAAACTGGTCTTTCATCTGAATCAAAGCTGCCATTGCGCTTCCTGCAGAATATCCACAGAAAATACCTTCTTCTTTAGCCAGTTTTCTTGCGTAGATAGCACCGTCTTTATCAGTAACTTTTTCGAAATGATCGATCACAGACATATCGTAGTTTTCAGGAAGAATATCTTCACCAATACCTTCTGTAATATAGCTGTAAGCGTTTCCTAGATTGATTTCTCCCGTTTCGTGAATCTCTTTTAAGATAGAACCATACGTATCAATACCGATTACTTTGATGTCAGAATTTTTCTCCTTAAAGAAAGTTCCGCAACCTGTAATAGTACCGCCCGTTCCGGCTCCAACTACAAAATGAGTCAGTTTTCCTTCTGTTTGTTCCCAGATTTCAGGAGCGGTAGACTCGTAGTGAGCAGCTCTGTTTGATAAATTATCATATTGGTTAACGTACCATCCGTTCTCCGTTTCTTTTGCCAATCTCTTTGAAACTGAATAATAAGAACGCGGATCTGTAGGTTTTACGTCTGTAGGACAAACAATCACTTCAGCTCCAACGGCACGAAGAATATCACATTTTTCTTTTGACTGTTTAGCGTTGGTCACAAAAATACATTTGTAGCCTTTGATGATGGCTGCCAAAGCCAATCCCATCCCTGTATTTCCTGAAGTCCCTTCAATAATGGTTCCTCCAGGTTTTAGTCTTCCGTCTTTTTCGGCGTCTTCAATCATTTTCAGAGCCATTCTGTCTTTTACCGAATTTCCGGGGTTGAAAGTTTCTACTTTTGCCAAAACCAATGCCGGGAAATCTTCACCCAAAACTTTATTAAGCTTTACAAGAGGGGTATTTCCAATGGTTTCGAGTATATTTTCTGCGTATTTCATATGTAGCTTTTATTGTCTTTTTAAAGGTCATATGTTATCGCTTATTTTCGTGAGCTTCTGTGATTTGAGAGCCTACACAGCGATTTCATAAATGTTTTTTCTGCGTGGCAAAGATACAGTTTTCAGATAATTAATAATTAAAAATGAAGAATTAATAATATTTCGACGAAACTCTCCAACGCTCTTACACACGAACTTAATTAGGAGCTTTTTCCCGCTTTCCGTTGCAATCTTTTTTTTCAAAAAAGGATTTTCACTGCAATCGGGGCTAAGATATTGGTCGCCATCAGAATTATTGGTAATTGCGAGAAGCGGAGTGATGAAGCAATCTCAAAAGTATTTAATAATATGTGTCCACTCACTTTGTCATTCTGCAAGAATCTCAACAGTCGAATAACAAAATACTTGCTTAGATTTCTAAGAAATGAAAAACTTTATGCAAAGCAAGATTTATAATTAATAATTCACAATTCACTAGCGAAGCTAAATTGACAATTCACTAATTATACTTGATTGCTTTTACAGGAGAAATTTTACTGATCAGATAACTTGGGATCACCAAAGCCATTCCGGAAATAATTAAGATCCCTACCGAAATAGAAATAATGATCCACGGATTAAGGTCTACAGGAACTACACTTACGTAATAATTGGTAGGATTTAATTTAATAATTCCTGTGTATTTTTGGGTAATTAAAAGTCCAAGACCGATGAGGTTTCCATACAAGAGTCCGGGAACCATGATAATTAAGGTATAATTGATAAAGGTGGCTCTAATCTGTCCGTTGGTAGCGCCTAAAGTTTTCAGCAAACCAATAGAATTGGTTCTTTCGATGATAAGAATAAGCAATACCATAATGATATTGATGATGACTACCAAAAGCATAATCGAAATAATAATCCCGATATTGGTATCGAAAAGCCCTATCCAATCATTGATTTGCGGATATTTATCGGTTGCTTTTTCTGCGTAGTTTTTATATCCGATAAACTTTTCAACCTGTGGGAAATCTTCATCGATATTATTAATGTTTTTAAAGAATACATCCAATCCTCCGATTTCATCAGGCTTCATATCCAAAATTCTTCTTACGTGATTGATGTCACCCACTACAAACTGATCATCAATCATCTTGATGTCGGTTTTGTAAATTCCCACGACTTCAAAATTTCTGTAAATTGGTTTTTGATCAGCTTTTGAAAAAACAGTAACGATGCTGTCATTTACTTTTAAATGAAGGTCATTGGCAATTTTTTCTGAAATAACTACGCCGTTATTATAACCTTCGCCATTTAGGAAGGGAGTTTTTCCGGCAGTCAGGAATTTTTTAAATCGTAAACTGTCAAAATCTTTACCAACACCTTTGAAAATAATTCCGGCAAAACTGTGCTCATTACGCATAATTCCGGTTACCATTGCATATCCCTGAACTGTCGCAACATCGGGAAATGCTTTAATACTTTTAATATCTAATCCCTGGTTATCAAGAACTGAGGTATTGTAAGACGAATTTGATTTGGTAGATCGTACCGTAATATGCCCGCTGAAATCTCCCAGTCTCTCTTTAATCGCTTTTTTTGAACCCAATCCTGTAGAAACAGTGATGAGTGAAACGATAATTCCCAAAGCCACAGACAGTCTGCCGATGAAGATGATAACCCGAGAAAGGTTATTTTTGTTATCTTTGGAAAACGCTATTTTTCGGGAGAAATATAATGGAAATTTCAAGCTTATGAATTTAAATTTCAAAATTAAAACATTAGTTCTTATTTGCCTAATTTTTTTAGGAGTATTCAGTCAATATTATTCTCAGACATCCAATAAAGAGGGTTTTAAAACAGGTGCAGACCAACCGGAAAAATATCTTTCGCTTCTTACAAATAAAAAAGTTGCGGTAGTAACCAACCAGACTGGGCTTGTAACAAGAGTGAAATATTATAATGCAGCAAAAGATCCTTCGACAGGTTGTGCAAAAGCAATGAAGATAGATACTTTAAGTATTGTTGATTTTTTAGTTGAAAATAACATCAACGTCAAATCTATTTTTGCACCCGAACATGGTTTCAGAGGCGATGCTGATGCAGGAGAAAAAGTGAAAAATGGAGTAGATGTAAAGACCGGAATTCCTATTGTTTCGCTTTATGGAAATAATAAAAAACCAAAACAAGAACAGTTAAAAGGTATTGATGTTGTTGTTTTCGACATTCAGGATGTTGGAGTAAGATTTTATACGTACATCTCAACTTTGACGTATTTAATGGAAGCCGCAGCTGAAAATAATGTAGAGATTATGGTTCTGGACCGACCAAATCCGCATGATGGATATATTGACGGACCAGTTTTAAAGAAAAAATGGGAAAGCTTTGTCGGGATGCATGAAGTTCCTGTTGTGTATGGTTTAACCATCGGTGAATACGGGAAAATGGTAAACGGTGAAAAATGGTTGAAAAACGGAGTTCAGGCAAAATATACTTTGATTGAAATGAAGAATTATCACAAGAAAAAGCGCTATGCAATTTTAGATAAGCCTTCGCCCAATTTACCGAACGATAAATCAATTAACTTATATCCAAGCTTATGTTTTTTTGAAGGGACTCAGGTTTCTGTAGGACGAGGAACTAATCTTCCGTTTCAAGTGTATGGTTCACCTTGGACAAAAGATCTGCCTTACCAGTTTACTCCAAAACCGAATTTCGGAGCAAAAGATCCTTTTCTAAATGGTAAGTTATGCTATGGAGAAAATCTTTCAGATTATTCTAAAAACTTAAGAGAAATTAATCTGGAATGGTTGATTAAGGCATATAAAAATTATAAAAATCCTCAACAATATTTCTTCCTTAAAAATCTTTTCTTTGATACTCTGGCAGGAAGCGATGAGCTGAGAAAACAAATTGTCTCTGGTAAGTCTGAAAGAGAAATTAAATCTTCCTGGAAATCAGATTTAGAGAAATTTGAAAAAATAAGAAAGAAATATATTGTTTATCAAGATTAAAAAAAGTCAACTGTAAATTTTACAGTTGACTTTTTTATGTTATTTATTTGTTAATGAATCATGTAGATTTGCTAGTCAATCTTAAAATACATTTTAAAATTCACAAGAGTAGCGGATTGACCTTTGACCATTCACTATTTTTCAATCAAAATTCTGTGGCGGATTTTTATCATCCTTTCCTTTATTCAGAATAAAAAGTCCGATGGATAAACCGATAACGCCTGCAAAAGCGGTCGTTAACGCACGTTCTAATTTATCAGCTTCATGATTTCCCAAGTAATTCATCAGGAACAATATCGCAAATGTAATAACCGATATAATGATATGGTTTCTTCCTAGTAGTTTCATTTTATTTTAATCTGTAAGAAATCATTACTCCTCCTCTGTAAGGAATTATTTCGCCGCTTCTGTTGTAGCCATCTGCGCTGTCGTATCTTTCTCCGGTTCCACGTACGTATCCTTTATAAAAATCTTGAGAATTTCCAATTCCAGCAAAAATGTCCATATTCCAGTTTTCTGCTAATCTAAATTGGTATCCTCCTTCAATACCAAATAAAATAGAATATCCTTTTTGGTAAAGTTGAGAGTTGATATATTGACTAGGAATTTCTATTTGGGCATCTACATAAAAATTATCATTCCAATAATTTGGTTTTTGTAAAGTATAAGCGCCTACCGAAACGTTTGCTCCTACATGCCATCCTTTAAAAGCTTCTTTAAAATAATATCTTCCCTCAATACTTCCCATATAAATTTGCGCTTCGTGCCCCGCAAATGATTTCCAGGGAGATATTAAAACATCACCTTGCAATGTGAATTTATTGCTTAACTGATATTCTAACCCAGTATTAATAACCCCGATTGGAATCAATAAAGCGTTACCTTTTACATATAATTTTTTCTCAGATTCAGGTTTTGTAGATTCTGCCTGATTTTCCTGTGCATTAATATTTATTACTGAAAATAAACTTAATGCAGCTATAAAAATTTTATACTTCAAAATGTATATTTTATTTAATTTGATTTAATAATGCTTGTGCTAAACTTGCGTCTTTACCAGATTGACTGGCAATATTTTTAGATTGCTCAGCAAAATTTTTAGCTAGATCTTTACTTCCTAAACTAAAGTAAATTTTAGCTAAAATATAAGTGTTCTCCGATGTTTCACCACGCATAACCGATTTTTCAGCCCATTCTGCAGCTTTTTTCAAAGAAGATGGTGTCTTTACATGATCTGAAAATATCCATGCTGCTTTTAAAAGCTCATTGGGTTCAAATGTATCTGAGTTTTTATAATAATCTAAAGCCACTTTTTCATACTCAGGGAAATTAGAATTTTGCTCGTAGTAAGCCAGTTTAGTCTGGTTAAGTTTTGTCAAAGCTGCTTCTTTTCCAACCAAAGGTTCTGCAGTTTTCAGAAAATAGGCATCGTTGATTTTTTTACTTTTCTCGTCAATAGATTCTTCAACCACTTTTCCTAATACAAGCTGGTTGTTAAATTCATTATAATTTTCTTCAGGTAGAAACTTTAGAATTTCAGTTTTTCTTGCAACAAAAGTTTTGTAATTCGGGTCTTCAGAAGATTTAAGGAAATAGAATAAAAACCCGGCATCGTCTTTTGTGAACTCTTCATTTTTTGGTTTGTTTTCAAAATATCTTTCAGAAGCTTTTCTGGCAAACTCATAATCGGAATTTGAATGAAGTTTCATAATATTAATTAGAAATTCCGGGCTCTTTTCACCTTTAGCAAATCTTTCTTTAGATGAACCTTCTTTAGAATTTATGGCATTTACATCTTGTGCCATAGAAAGAAAAAGGCTTGACTCCATGTAGCCGTAATTTTGAGAGACCAAGTCTCCGTCTCCATTTAAAAAAAGAAAAGTAGGATAGGAGCGCACCGAAAATTTTTGGGCAATTTCTCTTCCTTCACCTTTTTCCATGTCGATTCTTGAGCTCACAAAGTTTTTATTGAAATAATCTCCTACCGATTTTTGTGTGAAAACATTTTTGTCCATCATTTTGCACGGACCACACCAAACTGCATAAGCATCAATAAAAACAAGCTTTTTCTCTTTTTTTGCTTTAGCAAGAAGATCTTTGAAATTACTCTGATCAAATTTAATTCCTTCTTCCTGAGCCAAAATAAAAATATTGATAAAAATAAATAATCCGGAGATAATATTTTTCATTCTAATTATAAATTTAAAGAAGCGAAGATACTTAATTTTGATTTTATATGAATAACGAAAATTTCCCAAAATAGAGTAAACAAAAAACCGCCCTAAAAAAGGCGGTTTAAGTGGTTTCTCCAGGAATCGAACCAGGGACACATGGATTTTCAATCCATTGCTCTACCAACTGAGCTAAGAAACCATTTGGTTTGGTACTTCGTTTTTGAAGTGGTGCAAATGTAATAATAAATATTATAATCTGCAAATTTACTTTAAACAGTTTTGAAAAGAAAACCGCCTAATGAAAGGCGGTTTAAGTGGTTTCTCCAGGAATCGAACCAGGGACACATGGATTTTCAATCCATTGCTCTACCAACTGAGCTAAGAAACCAATTACTTCGTTGTTTTAAAGTGATGCAAAAGTAGGAAGTTTTGGTATATGAAGCAAGTATTAATTAAACTTTTTTGCCAATAAATTAAAACCTACTGATTTTCAGTCTGATTATTTTCCTGTTCTTTTCTTATTTGCTCACTCATTTCCTCTAAAACAGGCTTAATCGTGCTTTCAGGAAGATCACTTATTCTGATATACATCAATCCGTCAATCGCATCATTGAAGTTTGGATCAACATTAAAGGCAATTACTTTTGCATTTTGTTTGATGTATTTTTTTATCAAAACCGGCATTCTCAATTCAGGCTCAAGATCATCAATTATTTTATCTAATTTATTTAAATCAGATTCCATTTCATCTAAAAAAAGATGTTTATCACGATCTCTAAGCTTTACTTTAAAATCATTTCGTGGGGTAATGTATTGAGCTACAGCAGAATCGTAATAATTAGAACGCATAAACTCAATCATTAAAGATTTAGAGAACTCTGAAAATTTATTAGAAATACTTACTCCTCCCATCAGGAATTTATGATCAGGATTTCTTAAGCAAACATGTACAATTCCACGCCATAAAAGGAATAAAGGAAGCGGTTTTTGCTGATATTCTTCACAGATATAAGCACGTCCCATTTCAATTACTTTCTTGAAAAATGGATGAATGTCTTGTTCGAATTCAAAAAGAGAACTCGTGTAAAAACCTTTGATTCCAAACTTTTTCATCACATCTCTTCCTAAAGCCATTCTATAGGCTCCTGCAAGTTTTTCTGCGGCATTATCCCACAAAAATAAATGATGATAATGTTTGTCGTACTCATCAAGATCAAACGGAAGGTTACTTCCTTCACCCACTGCACGGAAGGTAAGCTCTCTCTGCCTTCCGATTTCCCTCATTACAGAAGGAATCTGCTCATAAGGGGTAAAATATATTTCATAATTACCATTGCTGAAAAGCATTTTGTCGGTGCCTCTCAGTTTATTGATATCTTTTATAATATCTTCTTTCGGAGTTTCATCAATGATATTTTGTACAATGTTTTCTTCTCTTAATAAAGGGAATTTTACATATAAATTCTTGAGATTAATAGCCTGCGCGAGAGATTTTCTTTTTTCATAATAAGATTTCATCATGTAAACCTTACGTTTCAGAAACTCTCCCAATTCCTCAATATTTTCCATCTCATCCATTACCTTTACCGTGATAGGTTTTCCTATTCTGATACGGATTGGCTTTTCGCGGTCATTCATCATTTCCGCAGGCAGCATAATGGTCTGCAAGTTCGGGTGAATCTTGGCTACCTGATAAAAAAGAGTACTGTTTTTAGCATGAAAATACATAGGAACAACCGGTACTTTTGCCATTTTTATAAGCTTTAAAGCCGGTTTTTCCCATTCTCTGTCGAGAATTTCTCCGTAAGGATTGTTTTTATTTGAAACTTCTCCTGCAGGAAAAATTCCTACACAGCCTCCATTTTCAAGATGTTTTAATGTTTCCCGCATCCCGGTTGCACTGTTCCTGATTTCCTTTCTTCCTTCAAAAGGATTTACAGCAATCACAAAAGGTTCCATGGGTTTTATTTTTTCTAAAAGAAAATTTCCCATTACTTTAAAATCCGGTCGAACTTCTGAGAGAATTTTACACATTAAAATTCCGTCAATTGCACCCAGAGGATGGTTAGAAACCAATATGAAAGGACCCGTTTTCGGTATTTTTGCTAAGTCTTCTTCAAAAGCTACATAGCTCAAATTTCTCTCTCTCACGAAAGAATCGAAAAAATCTTTACCCTCTTTGTCTTTCAGCTTATCATAAAGTCTGTTGACTTCATTTATTTTTGCAATGCTCATAACAGCAGATGCCACAGGATTTTTTAGAAACCCTATTTTATGCAAGCCGGAAGCCTTGATTAAATCATTTTTCGATATTAAGCTCATGTGTGTTTAGTCCGAGTTAGTTTTTATAGTGTTACCATTTGAAGCGTATTCTTAGAAATCTGTTCCAATAATACACTTTTTTCTTGGTAAAATTTATCAATGTTCTCCATTTTTGCATTTCTTACAGTAAATAAAGATACATTTTTTATAACATCTGTTTTGAAAATTTTCTGAAGTTCATTATTCAGTTCCTCAATTTTAAGAAATTTATCTTCAAGACACAATGCCAATGAAATTGCAGAATTCTGCATCAAAGAAACTTTGATTTTGTATTTAGCTAAGTTATTGAAAATTAAGCTCATGTGATCTTCTGCGATGAAAGAGAAGTCTCTCGTAGAAATTTTAAGCAATGTCTGATTATCTTTTAAAATATAAGATTCTTCGCTTTGGTTTTTTTCAGAAACACCCACTTTCGTTCCTTCTTTTGTAGGGTCTACAAAAGATTTTACATAAAAAGGAATGTTTTTTTGCTGAAGCGGTTGCAATGTTTTTGGGTGGATTACACTCGCTCCAAAATAAGCCATTTCTATTGCTTCTTCGTATGAGATATTAGATAAAAGCGTAACATCTTTAAAGATTCTCGGGTCACCTGTCATTACTCCCGGAACGTCTTTCCAAATAGTCATTGCGGTTGCATTAAGGCAGTATGCAAAAATTGCTCCTGAGTAATCTGAACCTTCTCTTCCTAAAGTTACAGTAAAATTATTATCATCAGAACCGATGAAGCCCTGTGTTACATAGCAGATATCAGGATTTAAATTTGAGATGAATTCCTCAGTTTTTTGCCAGTTGACATTCCCGTCTCTGTAAGAATCATCTGTTTTTATGTAATCTCTTGCATCAAGCCACTGATTGGTAAATTGTATATCATTCAGATATTCGCTTACAATTTTTGTGGAAATCATTTCTCCACAGCTTACAACCTGGTCGTAAACAAAATTATAATTGGGAGATTTATTTCTTCTTAAAAAAGAAACAATATCATCAAAAAACAAATTGATTTCTGCAAAAACTGCATGATCGTCCGAGAAAAGCCCCTTAGCTATTTCAATGTGTTTCTGTTTTATATTCTCTATTTCAGTTTGATAGTTGTCTTTTTTGAAATACAATTCTACTACTTTTTCCAGCTCATTGGTGGTTTTTCCCATTGCTGAAATTACAAGTAGACATTTTTCAAAACCTTGGCTGCTAAGAACCATAGATACATTTTTTACACTTTCGGCATCTTTCACTGATGCGCCTCCAAACTTGAAAATTTTCATTAAATTGTTAAGAATAAAATTGTTAGATATAAAACATTGAATTTTTTTTCGGATGTCAAAATTATGGAATTACGATGAGATATGAAATAGCGATGAGCCAGGATTGAATTAAGATTTAATTAAAATTGATGTAAAGTATAAGAAATATTTGCTCTTTAAGGGTATGATTTGGGGATAGTTATCTTCATCAATTGAGTATGGATGTTAAAATATTTGATTGGTATAATGTTGATTAATAGGATGTAAGGTCTTTTGTGCGAAAATGTTTTTTAATGTGATAAAATTTACGAAATTTGGGACTAAAGTAAAAAAACATAAAAATGTCAGATCAACCATTACAGACCCTAGGAGAATTTTTAATTGATAAACAGGAAGATTTTCAGTATTCCACTGGGGAATTTTCACGTCTTCTAAGTGCTATAAGACTGGCGTCCAAAGTCGTAAACAGAGAAGTAAATAAAGCAGGGATTGTAGATATTGCAGGAGCTGCTGGAAATCAGAATATTCAGGGTGAAGAACAGCAAAAACTTGATGTAATTGCCAACGATATTTTCATCACTGCACTTTCTCAAAGAGAAGTTGTTTGTGGAATAGCTTCTGAAGAGAACGATGATTTTATTGATATTAAATGTGGAGAAAACGGTCATTTAAGCAAATATGTAGTTTTAATTGATCCTCTAGATGGTTCTTCAAACATTGATGTGAATGTTTCTGTAGGAACTATCTTTTCAATTTACAGAAGAGTTACAGAGCCTGGAACTCCTGTACAGTTAGAAGACTTTTTACAGAAAGGAATCAATCAGATTGCAGCAGGATATGTTATTTACGGATCTTCTACAATGATTGTTTATACCACTGGTAATGGGGTGAACGGATTTACTTTAGATCCTTCCTTAGGAACATATTATCTTTCTCATCCAAATATGACATTCCCAAGAACGGGTAAAATTTATTCTATCAACGAAGGAAATTATATAAAATTCCCTCAGGGAGTTAAAAATTATCTTAAATATTGCCAGATGGAGGAAGGGGATCGTCCTTATACTTCAAGGTATATTGGTTCATTAGTTGCTGATTTTCATAGAAATATGTTGAAAGGCGGAATTTACATCTATCCATCATACGGTCAATCACCAAACGGAAAGTTGAGATTATTATACGAATGTAATCCAATGGCATTTTTAGCAGAACAAGCTGGTGGAAAGGCAACGGACGGCTTTAGAAGAATCATGGAAGTTGAGCCGACAGAGCTTCACCAAAGAATACCATTTTTTGCAGGGAGCATCGATATGGTGGAAAAAGCAGAAGAATTTATGCGAATCGACAGCGTAAAATAAATGACAGCAAAATATTACAAATATTTATTAGAATTCAAACGCCCGAGTGGAACATCTCGCGGCGTTTTGCTTGAAAAAGAGACTTATATTCTTGAAATTTTTGAAAAAGAAAATAAAGGAATAGGAGAGTGTGCAATATTCAGAGGACTGAGTTATGATGACAAACCGGATTATGAAGAAAAAATAATATGGCTTTGTGAAAATATTAATCAGGATTTTGAATTCTTAAAAGAAGAGTTAAAAGAATTTCCATCGATCTGGTTTGGGTATGAACAGGCTTTATTAAATTTAAAGTACGGAGGCAAACTTTACTTTCCGAGTGAATTTACAAAAGGACAGAGCTCAATGATGATTAATGGTTTAATCTGGATGGGTGATGTCGATTTTATGGAAGAACAGATTCGGGAAAAACTTGAACAGGGCTTTCATTGTATTAAATTAAAAATAGGTGTCGACTGGAAATCGGAGCATGAAATTCTTCAAAAATTAAGACAGAAATTCTCAAAAGAAAAGTTAGAGTTGCGAGTTGATGCTAATGGAGGATTCTCTAAAGATGAAGCTAAAATTGTATTACAACAACTTTCAGATTTACATATTCATTCTATCGAGCAACCCATAAAAGCTGGAAATTGGGATGATATTGCAGATTTGTGCGCCGAAACTCCAACTCCGATTGCGCTTGATGAAGAGTTAATTGGAATAATAGATTTCAATGAAAAGAAAAAGCTTTTAGAAAAAATAAAACCTCAATACATCATTTTAAAACCAGCTTTGGTAGGCGGATTTTTAGGATCTGATGAGTGGATATCTCTAGCTGAACAGCAAAATATTGGATGGTGGGTTACTTCTGCTCTGGAAAGTAATATTGGTTTGAACGCAATTGCACAATACACTTTCACAAAAGAAAATCAAATGCCTCAAGGTTTAGGAACAGGAAGTTTGTTTACTAATAACTTTGAAACTAGCTTGCAACTAAACGGAGAACAGTTGTTCTTTAAGGGGTAGTAAATCAATTGATTAAATTACCCCGTTTACAAAGATTGCTTTTTTGATATGTTCAATAATATCAAGAAAATACTTTCTTATTTTTTTCATAATGATATTATGTTAAGATTTAGGACTGTAAATGTCCGAAAAAAAAATCAATTTAAAGTGAATTTATTTTAAAAATTTATCATTTTCAAAAACCCTTAAATTTTCCTAAATTTGCAAATTGTCGGATAATACGACATCTTAAAGCGAATTTTAATGGAAGAAGAAAAAAAATCACTCAATTTTATTGAGCAAATTATCGAAGATGATTTGGCAAACGGTTTGAAACAAGATCAAATCCGTTTCCGTTTTCCGCCTGAACCAAACGGTTATCTGCATGTAGGTCATACAAAAGCGATCTGCATCAACTTCGGTTTGGGTGAAAAATACAATGCTCCCGTAAACCTTCGTTTCGACGATACGAACCCTGAAAAAGAAGAGCAGGAATTCGTAGATTCTATTATGAAAGACGTTGAATGGCTAGGTTTCAAGTGGGATAAAGTTTTGTACGCCTCCGATTACTTCCAGCAGCTTTACGATTGGGCAGTTCAGTTGATTAAAGAGGGAAAAGCTTATGTTGATGAGCAGCCATCAGAAGTTATTACTGAGCAAAGAAAAAATCCTACAGAGCCGGGAATAGAATCTCCGTTCAGAAATCGTCCTGTTGAAGAATCTTTAGATTTATTCGAAAAGATGAAAAACGGAGAATTTGAAAGTGGTTCAATGTCTCTTCGTGCAAAAATCGACATGGTTTCACCGAATATGAATATGCGTGATCCTGTGATGTACAGAATTTTGAATAAACCTCACCACAGAACAGGTACAGACTGGAAAATTTATCCAATGTACGACTGGGCGCATGGTGAATCTGATTATATTGAACAAATTTCGCACTCGCTTTGTTCTTTAGAGTTTGAAAACCACAGACCGCTTTACAACTGGTATTTAGATCAGGTTTATGAAGAAGGAAAGGTTAAAAACAAGCAAAGAGAATTTGCGAGAATGAATGTTTCTTACATGATTACTTCCAAAAGAAAACTACAAAGGCTTATTGCTGAAAATGTAGTGAATGGTTGGGATGATCCTAGAATGCCTACGATTTCCGGAATGAGGAGAAAAGGTTTTACAGCGAATGCAATTAGGAATTTTATTGATAAAGTTGGGGTTGCTAAAAGAGAGAATTTAATTGAAATTCAGCTCTTAGACTTCTGTGTTCGTGAAGATTTAAATAAAGTAGCTAAACGTGTGATGGCGGTTGTAGATCCTATTAAATTAGTGATTGAAAACTATCCTGAAGGTGAGGAAGAATGGCTGGTTACCGAAAATAATAACGAGCAGGAAGATGCAGGAACAAGAGAAATTCCTTTCTCAAGAGAATTATATATTGAGCGTGAAGATTTCAAGGAAGAAGCGGGCAATAAATTCTTTAGATTAAGATTAGGCGGAGAAGTCCGTTTAAAATCTGCTTACATCATTAAAGGTGAAAGAGTAGAGAAGGATGAAAATGGTGAGATTACAACCATTTACGCATCTTACGACGAAAAATCTAAGTCGGGAAGCGGAACTGAGGAAAGTTTAAGAAAAGTAAAAGGTACCATTCACTGGGTTTCTGCGAAGCACGCAATTCCGGTGGAAGTCAGAAATTACGAGAAATTATTTACTGTGGAACAGCCTGATGCTGAGAAAGATGTAGATTTCTTAAATTTCATTAATCCTGAATCTGTCAATACAATTCAAGGATTTGCTGAGCCTAGTTTAAAGGATGTTGCAGTGGGTGAACCGCTTCAGTTTCAGAGAATTGGCTATTTTACGAAAGATCAGGATTCTACAGATACAAATTTTGTGTTCAATAGAACTGTGACGTTAAAAGACTCTTATAAGCCGGAGTAAAAATTTATTTATATCAATATAAATGAAACAGGGCTTAATTTTTTAAGTCCTGTTTTTTTGTTTTTAAACATTTAATGTATAATAAATGCCACGAATACACGAATATTTTGTGTTATTAGTGAGAAATATTCGTGGTATTTGTGTTTAAAGGAGTCCCGAAGGGACGATTTAATAAAGGATAGGATGAAATCCTATCAATTAAAAAATGGGATTTAAATAAAAAATAAGATAAAACGCTTATCAATAAAATTATCAACGAATTATCATAAATATTAAAATAAAAAATTGTGAAAATAATACAATTATATACCAACTCATTCAATGGGCTTTCACGGGAAAGCTGGATGTTGGCGCTCGTAATGCTCATCAACCGAGCCGGTTCGATGGTGCTCCCTTTTTTGGGAGTTTATATGACTGCTCATTTAAAATTCAGTATAGAACATACAGGAATTGTGCTTAGCTTTTTCGGAATCGGTTCTGTAATCGGTTCTTGGTTAGGCGGATTTATTACTGATAAAATTGGCGAGTACAAAGTTCAGTACCTCAGTTTGTTACTGAGTGTTCCGCTGTTTTGTTTAATTCCGCTTTTTAAAACTGAAGTGGGGGTTGCTGCAATTATTTTGATTCAAAGTATTGTAAGTGATTCATTTCGTCCGGCAAACTCAGTGGCGATTACTAAGTATGCGAAACCGGAAAATATCACAAGAGCATTTTCATTAAACCGAATGGCGGTCAATTTAGGATTCTCTATCGGTCCTGCTTTAGGAGGAATTTTATCGGCAATTTCTTACGAGTTTTTGTTTTTTTCAAATGCTTTAGCCGCTTTATTAGCAGGGATCTTATATATTGTTTTCTTTCGAAAACGCAATAAACTCGCAAAACTGAGAGCAAGAAAAGTAAAAGAAGCGATTGAAATTAAAAAAGAAAACTCGCCTTATCGAGATGGTAAATTCTTAATTTACTGTTTTTTCTGTATGCTTTTTTCAATCTGTTTCTTCCAGTTATTCAGTACGTTAACGATTTTCTACAAAGACACGGCACACTTAAGCCAGCAAAATATTGGTTACTTATTAGGTTACAGCGGATTTATAGTTGTGTTGCTGGAAATGGGATTGGTTCAGGTTGCAGAAAAATATCTGAGCCTCGCTCGTACCATGTTTTTAGGAACCTTTATTTGTGGACTTTCTTATGCAATGTTGGGCTTCGATTACAGCATTATAACTTTAGTGATCTCTATGACTTTACTGTCTGTTGGTGAGATTTGGGCACTGCCTTTCATGTCAACAATCACCGCTTTGAGATCGGGGCAAAACAACAAAGGCGCTTATATGGGTTTGAATGGAATTTCCTTTTCAATTGCATTTATTGTAACTCCTTATTTAGGAACTTTAATTGCCGAAAAATTAGGATTTACCGTTTTGTGGATCGGAACCGGAGTTTTAGCAACCATCATCGCCATTGCGTTTTACTTTATCATTCCATGGATGGTTAACGACAAAAAAGAAATTGTAGATTAAATTTTAAAATCTGAAAATAGTAAGCCAGCCTTGTCAAAGTTCAAAACCTTGACAAGGCTTTTTTTTTACTCTAATTTTTATGATTGTCCGCTTTTGTCATATTAGAAAAATCTTTGTGTGCTTAGTTAAGTGAAATCGAAGATTAGACGAAGTCAAACGCCTTTGCGAGCTTAAAAACAGTGAATTGTTTAAATAAATCTTTGCGCTCTTTGCGTTAAAATTTTTTATTATGATTGAAAACGGATATATATACTAATTTTTAAGTTTAGACTTAAACTGTACAATTTTTGCTTTGCCTTGTTTAATGACAAAACTATATTTTCTTCTTTCCGCCTTATCCGTCACTTGTTTATTTTCTCAGAAAAAAGATTCTGTCAATCTAATTTCAGAAGTAAAAATTGATGCTTATAAAAAGCCGACGACTTTTATAACTTCCACAAAATCAGTTTCGGTAGTTTCAGAAAATTTACTCAATCAAAATACACCGGAAAGAATGCTAGAATCTATCAATCAAATTGCAGGATCAAGAATGGAAGAACGTTCCCCCGGAAGTTACAGAATTTCGCTTCGTGGAAGTACTTTACGTTCACCTTTTGGAGTTCGGAATGTGAAAGTTTATCTTGATGATTTCATTTTGTCAGATGCTTCCGGAAATACTTATTTTAATGTGATTTCTCCAGAATTGATTGACAGAATGGAAATTTATAAAGGTCCGGAAAGTGGCGATTATGGAGCTGTAACTGGTGGAACGGTGCTATTAAAAACAAGATCTTCAGACAATTTATCAGCAAATTTATCAACCGGAAGTTATGGAACTTTCAACCAGAGTTTTGATTTTTCTAAACAAATCGGGAAACATTTTTTGGAAGTTTTTCAAAATTATTATCAAACCGATTCTTACCGTGAACAGTCGAAAGTAAAGAGAAAACAAATCTTTATAAAAGATAATTTTCAATATTCAGAAAAGGGAATTTTAAAAGGAATGTTGATGTATTCGGATCTTGATTATCAAACTCCGGGCGGACTGACTTTAGAACAGATGAATATCAATAGAAAGCAAGCCAGACCAAAGACTGCGGCGCTTTCAGGTGCTTCGGAACAGAATTCGGGAATCCGAAATAAAATTATTCTGGCCGGACTTTCAAATGAATATCAATTCAACCCAAATTTTTCACATTTTATTTTAGTTCAGGGTTCTTATGTTGATTTTGAAAATCCTTTTATCACCAATTTTGAAAACCGTTTTGAAAAGAATTTTGCTTTGAGAACACACTTTAATTATGAGAAAATTTGGGATAAGATTTCATTGGCTTACCGATTGGGTTTCGAAGGTGGAATGAATGATATTCTGATTAAAAATTATGATAACAACAAAGGTTTTGAAGGTGATCCACAGAATTTTGATAAGCTAAAAAACACTTCAGGATTTTATTTTCTTTCACAGAAATTAAATTTTGATGAAAAACTTTTTACTGATGTTTCAATCAGTTTAAATTCAAATTCTTACGATTGGAAAAGACTTTATCCACGAACGGAAAATGGGAAAATAGATTTTAAAAATCAATGGCTTCCGAATTTTGGTTTTACTTATCTTTTTGCACCGGGTTTTTCAGCAAGAGGTAAAATAGGAAAGGGAAATTCAGCACCCACCAATGAAGAAATTCGTTCTTCAAACCAGCAATTTAATGTAAATCTAAGTCCGGAATTTGGTTGGAACAAAGAAATTGGGATCAGAAAACAATTTGGAAATTTCTTTTTTGTAGAAGCAAATTATTTTGATTTCCGACTCGAAGATGCAATCGTAAGAAGACAGAATGAAGTGGGACAGGAATATTTTATCAACTCAGGAAAAACCGTTCAGAAAGGTTTTGAAGTTTTGTTGGAGTCTAAAAATTTTGATCTTAAAAATGATTTTTTCAGTCAATTTAAATTCAGGTTTTCAGGAAGTTTTTATGATTTTAAATTTAAAAATTATCAACAGAATCAAAATGATCTTTCGGGAAATGATTTAACAGGAGTTCCAAGAACAACGATAAACAGTTTGCTGAATTTTACTTTTTTCAAAAAACTTTCTGTTGATTATTCTCACTTTTATACTTCAAAAATACCTTTGAATGATGCAAATTCTGTTTGGTCAGAATCAAGCTTGGTTGGAAATATTCAATTCAGATTTCCTATAGATCTTGAAAAAACAAGAGTGAATTTATATTTTCAAATCCAGAATTTATACAATGAAGATTATGTTTCAGGCTTTGATATCAATGCATTTGGAAACAGATATTATAATCCTGCTGCAAAAAGAAATTTTGTTTTGGGGATGAAGGTTGATTTCTAATTTTTCTTATTTACCTTCAATATACTTAAACGCTTCTTTTAGGTAGTTTTCGTTTGTTTTTGCTTTGTCTGTTGATTTTTCAATGATGATATTTGGAGGAATTCCTTCGCCAATTTTAGCATATTCTTTTCCTGTTCTGTCTACAATATTGCCCGTAGTAAGAACAAGGAAAGATCCGTCTGATAATTTATATTCTTGATTTCCGGAAGTTAAACCTTGCGTATTTGTGCCAATAATTTTTACATTTTTTTGACCGACAAATGCAGCGGTAATAAATTCTCCCGAGCTTCCCGTTACTTTATCGACCAATATTGCTAAAGGCTTTTTTACCGATCTTGGCTCTTTTTGTGTTAATTGGAACATCTGTGTAGCTGTTGAGCCTTCATAGAACTTAGCATCTTTGTAATTGTAATATTCAATTTGTCCTTCTGCATCTTTTGTGCCGACTACATTTTTATCGTCTAAAAAAGGAGCAATTGCAGCATACATCGGATAAAGCATGCCTCCGAAATTTCCTCTCAAATCAATGATCCAGCCTTTAGGTTTACGTTTTTGCAAGTCATTAACTTTTGCATAAAAAGTATTGATGTACAAGTTCCAATCATCTTTATTGAACGAACCAATATCTGGTAAACTGATGTAAGCATAGCTGTTTTCCAGCATTTCACTTTTAATGACCGGAAACTCCTGACCCGTTGCTTTGTATCCTAATGTGTAGGCTTTTACAACATCTTTAGGATAAAAATTAGAATGAGAATCGTTTAATGAACTTAAAGCATTTTTAATAATGGGATAAGCTTCTTTTATCGTTTTAGCTTTTGACGCTTCAGCAAGAGTTTTATCAAATATTTCATCCCAATTAAGCTTTGATTTATTTACTGACTTATTTTTCATAATTTTCAGCGCTTTGGTAACATACACTCGAATGCTATCCGACTGAGCTGAAATTGTAATTGAAAAAAATGTGGTAAGAAGGGCGAAGATGATGTTTCTTTTCATATTGAAATTGAATATTTCAAAAGTAAGAATATATTGTTGTATTTCTTATAATAAAATAATTACGTTGAAATAATGTTTCGAATAATCATTTCTGCATGAATTCTTGAATTTTCAATAAACCAAAGGTGAGTGTCTTTTCCACCGCAAACAACGCCTGCCAAATATAAATTTTCAATATTGGTTTCCATTGTTTCAGGATCATAGACCGGATTTAAACATTCACCTTGTAGATCAATTCCTGAATTTTTAAGAAAATTAAAATCGGGAAGATAACCAGTCATTGCCAAGACAAAATCATTTTCAATTTCCTGAATTTTGCTTTTTTCGTCTTTAAATACAACAGAATTTTCTTTAATTTCAATCAATTCAGCATTAAAATGAGCTTTAATACTTCCTTCTGTAATCCTGTTTTCAATATCTGGTTTTACCCAATATTTTACATTTTCAGAAATCTCAGAATTTCGAATAATCATCGTTACTTCAGCTCCTTTTCTATAGGTTTCCAAAGCGGCATCAACCGAAGAATTACTTGATCCGATAACTACAATTTTCTGTTTTGCGTAAGGATAAGGTTCGTTATAATAATGCTTTACTTTCTCAAGATTTTCTCCGGGAATATTCATCAGATTCGGAATGTCATAAAACCCAGTTGAAATGATGACGTTTTTGGCAGCATATTTTGATTTGGAAGTTTCAATCTCAAAAATATTTCCGCTTTTAGAAACTTTTAATACTTTTTCGTAAAGGTTAATATTGATATTTTTCTGCCTCGCAATTCCTTGATAATATTCCAGAGCTTCCTGTCTTCCTGGTTTTGGTGCAGCCGAGATAAAAGGAATTTCTGCAATTTCAAGCTTTTCCGCTGTCGAAAAAAAACGCATGTATAAAGGGTAATTGTAAAGTGAGTTTACAATCGTTCCTTTTTCTATAATCAAATATTTCAGGTTGTTTTTCTTTGCTTCGAGTGCGCAGTTTAGACCAATCGGTCCAGCTCCGATAATCAGAATATCTAAAATTTCCATTTAACAAAAATACAAAAAAGCTTGGCTCAATAGTCTCTAAACAATAAGTCAAAAACTATGGTTCTGATTTTTAAACTCTATTTAATTTAACATAACATTGAAAGATTTCAATTTAAAACTGGCACTGCTTTTGAACTTTTAACGAAAATTTTATAATGAAAAAGACTTTTTTAGCATTCATACTTTTAGCAGCATTGTCCTGTGAGAATAAGCAAGATAAAAGTCCTGCAGTTTCTACAGATAATCTGAAAAGGTCAAATGAAAGAAACGATACAAAGCCGGAAGCATTCTCTAAAGAAGTAGCGCTGAAAAAGACCAATGATGAACTTTTACAGGCACTGAAAGTCGGTTATTATGATGTTTTTGCCAATTATATTCATCCTGAAAAAGGTATAAGGTTTTCGATGTATGCTTTTGTTAACCGAAATGAAGACAAGCATTTTTCAAAAATCGATTTTGAAAAATATTTGCCAACAAAAACTATTTTTACTTGGGGTTCCCGAGATGGTTCAGGTGAAATTTATAAAGCAACAATTAATGAATATCTTAAAAACTGGGTTTTCCGTAAAGATTTTACAAGATCAGAGTATGCATTTGATAAGTTTTTAGGCAATGGAAATTCTCTTAATAATTTAAAAGAAATATATCCCAATACAAATTTTACAGAAAACTATATTTCCGGTTCAGAAAAATATGGCGGAATGGATTGGAAGGCACTTCGATTTGTTTTCGAAGAATTTAAAGGGAAATATTATGTAATTGCTGTTATCAATGATGAATGGACGATTTAAATAAAATTCCCCTTCTTTTTTAGAGGGGAATAATTTTATAATATTTCAGAAAGTTGTTTTGTCAAATTTTTTCTTGAAAACTGCTCAATGTTTTGAGTATTTTCTAAAAGATTTCCATTTTTCCACAGTTCGAATTTTTCTAAAATAAAATCTTCAATTTCTTTAGAATCATTGTAACCAAAATGTTTTCCTGCTTTTGTCTTATCTAGAATTTTTGCAACATCAGCTTCATTGGGTCCGAAAGAAATAATTTGTTTGCCAGTTGCCAAATATTCAAATATTTTCCCCGGAATAATGCCTTTTGAAGAGTCATTTGGAAAATTAGTGATCAACAAAAGGGAAGACTTTGCCATTTCATCAACCGCTTTATCGTGCGAAACGTAACCAAGATTCTGAATATGATTTTTTAAGCTTGATCTCTCAATAGTTTCTAGAATCTTATCATCAATTCTTCCAACAAATTTAAGGTTGAAGTTTTCTGCAAAATCTGAATTGGTTTTCACTAAATTATCGAGTGCTTTCCAAAGGTTTTCAGGATTTCTTAACTGTTCTAAAACACCGATATAGCTTAAAGTGAATTTTGAAGCGTTATTTGTCATGCTGAGCGAAGTCGAAGCATCAGTTTCATCAAAACCATTGGTGATACAAAACGCATTCGCTCCATTTTTACGAAAGTTTTCTGCATCGGTATAACTTGTAGCCAAAGTGATATCCGCAGTTTTGAACACTTCAGATTCCAATTGGCGGTGCTTTTTATCTGATTTTTTTGTTAGTTTTAAATGCTTATAATACGAAATTTCAGTCCACGGATCTCTGAAATCAGCGATCCATTTTAAATCGGGAAATTTCTTTTTTAAATTTAAACCTATCAAATGCATCGAGTGGGGTGGTCCTGAAGTAACGATCGTCTCAATATTGTTGATCTTCAAATATTGCTCAAGAAATTTTACAGAAGGTTGCACCCAAAAAACTCTCGCATCGGGAATGAAAAAATTACCTCTCACCCAAATCGAAAGCTTAGATTTCCAACTTTGATTGCTGCCCACATCAAATTGCCCGGCTTTGAATTTTTTGTTACTTTTATTAAGCTTTTCCGCCAATTGATAAGGTTCCCAGATCTTTGTTCTTACGATTTCCAAATCTTCAGGAACATCTTTCATTAAGCTTTCATCCAACAAAGGATAGCTTGGGTTTTCAGGTGTGTAAATAATCGGTTTCCAACCAAATTCAGGAAGATATTTTGCAAATTTCAGCCATCGCTGAACTCCTGGTCCTCCTGCAGGTGGCCAATAATAGGTGATGATAAGGATTTTTTTATCTTCCATGAAATTAAAATTCCGAAGAAATAAGGTTTTTAAAAAATTAACTTCTTAATTCAGACCTCAATGTTTTGTTTACCATTAAGATTTAATTTAAGAAGTTAAAAGTATTAGCTTTTTAAGCGTCGCTTATTATATTTTTTCTTTAATTAAAACGTTCTCTTTTTTCTTTTTATTCAGCCAGAAAATTCCGAAAGCACTCAATGCAATGAATAATCCGAAGCAAAGAAGAGAAATCCATTTTCCAGTTTCGATGACTTGTGGCTCAAAAATCATTTTGATATGATGATTTCCAGCCGGAACATGTACTGCACGCAATAAATAATCAGCTTTAATGTATGGAACTTCTTTTTCATCAACAAAAACTTTCCAGCCATGAGGATAATAAATTTCAGAGAAAACGGCTAATTGCGGCGTTTTAGACTGAGATTTGAACTCCAATTCATTCGCTTCATATTTTGTTAAATTAATTGTAGCGGTTGAATCTGCCTGAACAGCTCTGTTATCGAAATATGATTTGTCGGAAGCATTAATAACAGCGGTTTTCTTACTGTCGATCTCCCCGATATATTTAATTTCTTCGTCCGGAGTATTCACAAATTTCAAATCACTTACAAACCATGCATTTCCATTGGCTTTAGGATTCGGAACAACTTGTGGCTCTCCCGGATTTCCAAAAATCATGTACTTGGTGTTGAGTAAATTCAGAATTTTTGGAGTTTTTATGCTGTCGGGTTGTACAATATATTTATTTAATAAATCGTCATATCTTCTCAGTTTCACCGCATGATAACCTCCGATAGAAGCTTTGAAATAAGAAGTATTGGTTTCGCTGGTGGTTCCTAAGACCTGATTGTAAATTCTGTAATGTTTTTTATCGTTTTCAGCAATTGTTTCCAATGTTTTATTCACAGGGATACTTGCTAAAATCGATTGTAAGTTGGCATTATCGCCTACTTTTTCAGCTAAATAATCTGATCCTTCAGTTTGGAAAGGGTTTTCAGCAAAGATTTTATCTACATAATTATCGTCATTTAAATAACGCTTATTAACCGTCCAAAGATCAAATAAGCTCACTAATCCAATAATAACCAAAGCGATGTTTTGATTTAGTTTTTGTTTTAAAGCAAAGAATAAAACGGCTACCGTAATTCCAACATACAATAATGCTTTGATGGCATCTGTTCTGAACATGCTGAAACGTTCATCAACCAAATAATCGAGTAGGAAAGGAGGCAGGTACAGTTTTTCGTTGTCGGTATAAAAGCCTAAAATTGATTTTCCGAAAATAATAAGAAGTAAAGTTAAACCTAAAGTTCCACCTCCAACATACGTAAGGATTTTCTTTTTGTAGTCTTCTTCTAAAGTTTCACTATTGAAAAATCTGTATAATCCGATAATTGCAATTAACGGGAATAACAATTCTACAACCACCAAAATAGAAGATGGCGCTCTGAATTTGCTGTAAAACGGAACATATTCTATAAAGAAGTCTGAAAGCGGCATGAAGTTGCTTCCCCAAGCCAATAATATGGTGAGAATTGTAGCACCTAAAATCCAGTAACGGTATTTTTTTGAGGCAAAAAAGAATCCTAAAAGCGCCAAAAAACAAACAATGGCACCTTGATAAGCTGGTCCGGAAGTTCCCGGTTGATCTCCCCAATACGTTAAGCTTCCAAATCCTTTAGAAATTCGGTCGTACTCAGCTTGAGAAGTTACATTATCCTGAACAAGCTGCTGTACTTTTTCCATCATTTCTTTTCCTTCAGGTTCCTGGCTTCCGCCTCCCATCAATCTTGGAATAAATAGGTTTAAAGTTTCCAGCTGACCGTAGCTCCACATCAAAATACTTTCTTTGTCCATTCCTGTATTTCCGGCAGTATGGGTTTCGGTATTCAGAATTTGTTTTCCTCTTACTGTTTCTTTAATGTATTCAGAGTTTGCCATGATTCTTTGAGAATTCATTCCAACTCCGATCGCTAAAGCAGAAGCTATAATTCCTGATGAAATCAAAAAATGTTTCATCGGAACTTTCTTTTTTATCGCTCTTACTAATTCAGAAATAAATAAAAATCCTAAACCTAAGAACAGATAATACGTCATTTGCGGGTGGTTTGCAGCAACCTGTAATCCGAAGAAAAGTGTGGTGATAATAAATCCGAGTACATATTTTTTGCGGATATAAACCAATAAAATTCCGGCTAAAAGTGGTGCGAAATATTCTATAGTATTTACTTTTCCGTTGTGTCCGGCTGCAATAATGATATAAAAATAAGTAGAGAGCCCAAAAAATGTGGCTCCCAAAAGGGCGTATTTCCAATTTCTGACAGCCACCATTCCTAAAAGGAAAAACCCTGAGAACAATAAAAACAGATAATTAACCGGTCTTGGCAAAATATTCAGGTAGCTGTCAACTTTTTTGATAATGTCTCCTTCAAAACGGCTTCCCATTTGATAAGTTGGCATTCCGCCAAACATAGAGTCGCTCCAGTAGGTTTCTTTGTCGAAGTTGTTTCGATAATCAATCAACTCTTTTGCGCCACCACGATACTGTACAATATCGTGCTGGAAAAGCTGCTTTCCTGTAAAAACAGGAGTAGAATATAAAAATGCTAAAACTAAAAATGCAATTAAAGAAACTGCAATGTATATTAAGTTTTTGTTTTTTGCCATCTTGGTTATTAAGTAGATTTTATTTTAGATGTTGTAAAGATTCAAAATAATATTTAAATAAAATTATCTTTTCTCTTTCACCTCTTCATAGTCCACAGTTTCTGCGTCCCACTTTACTTTTTTCTCAATATTTGTTTTTGAGTTTTTGGTTTCCTGCTGTTGATTGTTATTCGGTTTGAATCCCATGAAATTATAAAACTTTTTGAAGAAAATTCGCTTCAAAATATTCCACACAAAAAAAATAACAATTGTTGCGAGAACGATCTCAAAAATTCCTTTGATAAAAGACATATTACTTTTTATTTAATAATTCAAAGTTCAAGGTTTAAAGTTGTAGAATTTCCAGCTCTAAAACTTTCAGACACTCAAACCCTAAAACTTATTTAGATGTAGGGTTTACCATTACAGAAGAGTTTGAAACACTTTTCATAGACTGAGACTGTTTTCCGTCTGAAATAGTTTCTACCTGCGTTGTTTTTACACTGATGTTTTGGTTGTTAATCCACCCCGTGTTTTGGTCAAACTTGATCGTTCCGTTTTGAGATAACTCGCTGCTCATGCTGTGAGTCATCGGACCTTGAGATTTTTTCTCTTCTTTTCTAGGAATTCCACCAGTGATTGAAATTTCTACAACTCCGTTTCCTGCACTTTTCAATGTATAGTTTGAAGTCACTTTAATTTTTCCTGCTTCGTCTGCATTTTCAGAAGTACTCCATTTATCACCGATTTTAGCTCCTTTTTTAGGAAGTACAGAAAGGTTTTTTTCAAACTGATCTTTCAAAACCTTTTCGTTGAAGCTTTCTTTAAGGCTTGCTACAACACTTGCTCTTTGGTTAGCGTCTTTAACGATATTCTTCAGCGCATCAGAAATTTTTGTGTACACAGCTTCAAATCCGGTGATAGAAATTACGTTTCCTTTTGTATCCATCTTCATATTCAGCTTGTTTCCGGTAAGCGCTTTGTTCACATTCCAGATCATCTTCAGGTTATCTTCCTTAGGAATCGGCAATTTTGTATCAACAACAACGGTTTTACCTTGTGCTGACTGAGAATTTCTTTTTCCAATCAGGTTAATGGTCATGTCATAAACATTTCCTTTGATATCGTTTACAGTGAAGTTCATTTCGTCAGTAGATTCGCTGGTTCCGGTCATGGTTTTACCTTGCGGATCAGTCATCGTTTTGGTATCTCTCTGATAGGTTGTTAAAGGGTAGGTTTTTCCTTTTTCAAGCTTAAAAGTTTGCTTAAAAACTCCCAAAGAATCTTTGATTGCCGCATCTGCCTTTACTTCTTTTATAGAATCTACGGGAACTTCTACGGTGATTGTTTTTCCTGTTTTAGGATCTACTTTCGTGATGGTTGCTGTTTCTTTTTTACATGAAACAAGTGCTATTGAGATAAGCGCTAATGCTGCTATATTTTTCATTAAATAATTTTAAAAAGGTGAATTAAATTTTTGTGATTTTCTGTCTCATTGCTTCATATAAAATAGCTCCACATGCTACAGAAACGTTTAGAGACTGTGTTTTTCCTTCTATCGGAAGTTTTATTTTTTCATCTGAATGATGTAGTACTTCTTTAGAAATTCCGGTCTCTTCATTCCCCATTACAATGGCGCAAGGCGCAGTAAAATCAACGTCGTATATCAATTTTTGTGCCTTTTCAGTTGCCGAAAAAACTGCGATTCCGCTTTGCTGTAAGAAATCTACAACGTGAGCTAAGTTCGGCTCTTTACAAATTTTGATATTGTACATCGCTCCGGCTGAAGTTTTTATCGCATCAGAATTTACAGGTGCACCTCCTTTTTCAGGAATTACAATAGCATCAATTCCTACACATTCTGCAGTTCTACAAATTGCTCCGAAGTTTCTTACATCGGTTAATCTGTCTAAAATTAAAATGAACGGCGTTTTACCTTCTTCAAATAATTCAGGAACAATATTTTCAATTCTGTGAAACGGAACATCAGAAATAAAAGCCACTACACCTTGGTGATTTTTTCTTGTAAAACGGTTAAGTTTTTCTACAGGAACGTAGTTGGGACGTATTTTATTTTTTGCTAAAATAGCTTTCAGTTCAGCATAAATCTCTCCCTGCAATGCATTTTGCACAAAAATTTTGTCAATAGTTTTTCCAGCTTCAATAGCTTCCAATACGGGACGAAGCCCAAAAATAAAATCGTCTTTCATATGTATAGTTCAACGTTTAAGGTTTAAAGTTCAATGTTAAAATAGGTCTATTATTTGAACTTTGTTCCTTTCAAGTCTGTATTCTTTAAATAATTAATAAATGAGCCTATTTTTCTGCTCAGTATTTCTGTCTGTTCTTTTAAATTTTCAAATTTTTCAGGAGTAATAAAATTCCTGTCAAATACTCTGTATAATTGCGATCTGGTTTCTCCACATGATGCTTTAGCAATTGAAAGGAAGTTGATGAATTCTCTATTTCCATTTCTTTCAAATCCTTCAGCAATATTATCCATGATTGAACCTGATGAACCATCAATCTGATTGCTTAGTCTAAAGTTATTTTTAAGATTTGTAGTTTCGATAATTTCAAAAATCTCAGCGCATAAAATTCTGGATAATTTCCATATCTCCAAATCTTCAAATCTGCTGATTGTCGCCATAACCTTAAACTTTGAACTTCAAACCTTGAACCTTAGTACTTTTCTCCTAAAATTGCTCTTTTCTGCGCCATTGCATAGCCGTAGTGCAGACTTTCGTGCATGTTGTTAAAAATAATTGCATCCTGAATACTTTTCAAATCCATCCCAAAACTTGTAGTGTAAGGTGTGTAATCTGAAAAGAAATCACTGTCGAAATCTTTCATCAAAGTTTTTGAAGTTTCGGTGAGTAAAAATTCTAAATCTTCTACTTCAGATTTTTGAACATTCAGATTCGGTAAAGTTCCTTTTTTGTAAGTTTCAATCCAGTATTTATCAATTCTGAAAGGATTTCCACTCAGGTAATAATGCAGCAATTGCTGTGTAGCAACGGTATGAGCAATATTCCAATAGATATTGTTATTAAAACCATCCGGAATTAATAAAAGATCTTCGTGAGAAGTATCCTGTAGAATATCTAAAAGGTTTTTTCTAACCTGTCGGTGAGCTTGAAAATGATAATTCATTTTACAATATTTTAATCGTCAAAAATAGTTTAATAAACTGAAAATGACAATTCTTGACCGAAGCAATGAACGAAAATTTATAGATTTTTATGAAATAAGTGATTTTGTTGAGATAAATTTATTAAAAGACCGATTATTAACCTTACATTTAAGAAAGAAGATTTAACAAACTTTAACTCAAATATGGCATTAATTGTGTTGATTAGTGCAAGTATTTATCAGAAATTTACCCATTATTTTAATCCAAACTAATGTCAGATTCATATCAAGCAGAAGACATCCGTCAATTGACCGAAAAGGTTAAAGAACAGAATTATTTTTTTAATCTTTTGAGGCAGGAGATCAATAAAGCGATTATTGGTCAACATTACATGATTGACCGACTTTTGATAGGTCTTTTAGGAAATGGTCACGTTTTGCTGGAAGGTGTTCCCGGTTTGGCAAAAACTTTAGCAATAAAGACTTTGGCTGAAGCAGTTCACGGTGAGTTTTCAAGAATCCAGTTTACACCCGATTTGCTTCCTGCAGATGTGGTGGGAACGATGATTTACAACATCAAGGAGAATGACTTTTCGATAAAAAAAGGTCCCGTTTTTGCGAATTTTGTTTTGGCAGATGAGATTAACCGAGCTCCGGCAAAAGTGCAGTCGGCTCTTTTGGAAGTAATGCAGGAAAAGCAGGTGACCATCGGTGACGAAACCATGCCGTTACCGAAACCTTTCTTGGTTTTAGCTACTCAAAACCCGATTGATCAGGAAGGAACTTATCTTTTACCTGAAGCACAAAGCGACCGTTTTATGCTGAAATGTAAAATCGATTATCCTGAATTTGAAGACGAAAGAAAAGTGATGAGAATGGTTTCTACTTCGCATCAACCTGAAATTAAACAGGTAATTTCATTACAGAATATTGTTGAAGCAAAAGCAATTGTCAATCAGATTTATTTAGACGAAAAGATTGAAAAATATATTCTGGATATGGTTTTTGCAACCCGTTATCCTGAGAAATATGGTCTTTCTGAACTGAAAAATTACATCAGTTTCGGAGCTTCACCAAGAGCATCAATCAACTTAGCAATTGCTTCAAGAGCGTATGCGTTTTTGAAAGGAAGAGCTTTTGTAATTCCTGAAGATGTAAAAGCTTTAGCACAGGATGTTTTAAGACACAGAATCGGGCTTACTTTTGAAGCAGAAGCCGAAGAAATTACTTCCGAAGAAATTGTAAACAGGATTTTAGCGAAAATTCAAGCACCCTAATTAATGTAGCAATTTACCAGTGTAATAGTTTACCAATTTTGAGATTGTTACATTGATAAACTGATACATTGTTACATTTGAAACCATGCAAATAAAAGATATTGTAAAAAAAGTCAAGCAAATAGAAATCCGTACCAGAAGGAAAACGGAGGCTACTTTGATGGGGCAATATCACAGTGCTTTTAAAGGGCAGGGAATGACGTTTTCTGAAGTTCGTCCTTACCAATTCGGAGATGAAATTCGTAGGATTGACTGGAATAAAACGGCTCGTTTTCGTGAACCTTTCGTCAAAGTGATGGAAGAGGAAAGAGAACTGACCATGATGATTTTGGTTGATATTTCTGCATCAATGGATTACGGTACAAAAACTCAACTGAAAAGAGAATATGTTGCAGAAATTGCGGCAAGTTTAGGATTTTCTGCAGCGGGAAACAATGATAAAGTAGGTTTGATTTTATTTGCAGACAAGGTATATAAAGTGATTCCGCCACAGAAAGGAAGGAAACATGTTTTGTCGATGATCAGTCATATTTTAACGGCTGAATATGTTCCTGCAGAATCAAAAATCGATAAAGCTTTAGAATATATGATGGGGATTTTTAAAAGAAAGTCTCTTGTGTTTTTGCTTTCAGATTTTGAGGATGAGTATGATTCTAAAATTCTGAGAGTGGCTTCTAGAAAGCATCAGCTTTTGGGAATGAGAATTTATGACGAAAAAGATAACGAAATTCCGGATGTAGGTTACACTTTGCTGTACGATGCCGAAACGGGAAATCAGGTTTGGGCAAATACTTCGAGTGCAAGATGGCGATATACTTTTGCTGAAGCACAAAAACAAAAACAGAGAAATCTGGAAGAAGATTTTGCGAATTCTTCAGCCGAGTTCTTGAACATCAATACTGGAGAAGATTACTCAAAGATGTTATATAATTATTTTCAGAAAAAATAAAATATTCAATAGGAGCGGACTTTAGTCCGCTTTACATGATAAAATAGAAAATAGGCTTTAGCCAAAATTTAGTATTTAAATTGAAAAAAATATTCTTATTACTCTCATTTTTTATCTGTGTAAATTCTTTTGCACAGCTGCTTTCTTCTAAACTGGAGAAAACGACGCTTGCTTTGGGAGAGGTTAATCACTTGGTTATAAAAATAGATAATCTTAAAAGTCGTGCAGTAATTACAGCGCCAAAAGATGAATTATTGCCTTTTCATTTTGAAGAAATTTCAGACAGCATCAATATCAACGCCAATACGTATGAAAGAAAAATAGAATTTGCTGTTTATGAAGTAGGAGTTTTTAAAATTCAGGAACTTGAATTTAAAGTAGGCGATAAGCTTTTAAAAACAATTCCTTATGAAATTGAGGTCATCAATACTGCGATGAAAGAAGATCAGATTAATGACATTATGAGCAATAAGGAAGTTGATTTGGAAGTAACCGATTACTGGCAACTTTATAAGTGGTATGTTTTGGCGGCAATCGCTTTTATCTGTTTAATCTTTGCGATTGTCATGTTTGTAAAATACGGAAGACGAAGTAAAGATTCGCCTGTTGTAGCGACAAACCAGACTTTAAAAGAATTAGATTCATTAAAGAAGAAAAAATACATCGAAGACGGAGACTATCGTTCTTTTTATGTTGAACTGATCGATATTTCCAGAAAATTTATCACGAAACAATACCGAATTCCTGCAGATATTCTATTGACGGACGATTTAATTGTTTTAATGAAAGAAAATAATACGATTTCGCAGGAGAACGAAAAAATTGTAGAAGAAGTTTTCTTAAGAGGTGATTTGGTGAAATTTGCCAAAACATTTCCTGATGAAAAGCTGATGGAAAAAGATTTTGCCGAAATAAGAGACTTTGTGCAGCGCTCTTCCAAGGATTTAGAATTTGAAAACCTGAGAAAAGATGTTTGATTTTGAATTTTACAGTCCGTGGTTTTTTCTTTTGTTTTTGCTGTTTATTCCGCTTTTATTTAGAGATTTAAGTCAGAAAAAGAGAAAAGGAATTAAGGTTCCCACTACCCAAAATATGAACAGCAGTAATGGTATTTTACCTGTGATTTTCTTATTGAAAATCTCAAAATATATCATCCTTTCAGCTTTGATTATTGCCATGGCAAGACCGAGAACTTTTTCGGTTTCTCAAGACCGAGACGAAACAAAAGGAATTGATATTATGTTGGCTGTAGATGTTTCGCTGAGTATGTTGTCGAAAGACTTTGATCCGGATCGCTATGATGTATTAAAGAATATTGCAGTAGATTTTATCAACAAACGACCGAATGACCGATTTGGTTTGGTAAAATATAAGATGGAAGCTTTTCTGAAAGTACCTTTAACGTTTGATCATGATGCTGTAAAGGAGGAAATTGTGAATATGAATCAGCTTGAAATGGCAGACGGAACTTCTGTAGGAGACGGTTTGGCGGTTGCTGTGAATCACCTGATGAAAAGTAAAGCGAAAAGCAAAGTGATTATTTTGATGACCGACGGCGTAAACAGCCCCGTGAAAAATCTTTTTTCTCCAGAGCTTGCCGCGACTCTTGCCAAAGACAATCATATTAAAGTATATTGCATAGGAATAGGAACTAATGGCTATGCCTTAATGCCTGTTACTTATGATGAATTTGGATATATTTATGATGAAAGAGAAGTTTCCATTGATGAAAATATGTTGAGAGAAATTGCTGCAACTACTGATGGTAAATATTACAGAGCAGATTCTGAAAACAGATTGCAGGAAATTTATTCTGAAATTAATAAACTTGAAAAAACCGACATCAATATTTCTAAATTGTATAATTATGAGGAGTATTTTAAAATTTTTCTTTGGATCGCTTTAGGAATGCTGGTTTTTGATGCTGTTTTACGTTGGATACTATATAAATTTTTAAGCTGATGGATTGGTATTTAGGAAATTACTGGTATCTTTTGTTATTGCTGCTTCTGCCGTTTTTATCATTTTTTCTGATGAATTATCTGCGTTGGAAAAAAAGAAAAAGAGAATTGTTTGCAGAATCAAAATTCCATGAAAGTTTGTTTGAAAAGAATTCCGGATTTATAAAAATATTTCCTGCACTTTATTTTTTGGCAACACTTTTTTTGATATTCTCAATTATTGACCTTTTAAGTGGAGCTGAAAAAATAGAGACCAAGCAAAAGATGAATAACGTAATGTTTGTATTGGATGTCTCTAATTCTATGAATGCAGAAGATATTAATCCGGATCGGCTTACTCAGGCTAAAAATTTGATCATCAATACAATGCATGAATTGAAAAATGATAAAATAGGGATCGTAATTTTTGCAGGTGAAGCAGTTTCTATCATGCCATTAACAACAGATTATAGCTCAGTAGAAAATTATATTACAGATTTGACTACAGATAATATCACCATTCAAGGGACAGATTTTCTTTCAGCAATGGAAACTACAGCAACCAAATTTAAAAATATCAACAAAGGTGCAAGAAAAGTAGTTTTGATAAGTGATGGCGAAGATAATGAAGGGAATGATAATGCAGCAATAAGATTGGCAAACAAAGAAGGAATCGCTATTACTTCTGTAGGAGTGGGAACTGATGAAGGTGCGCCTGTTCCGGTTTATGATGATGGTCAGCTTATCGGGTATAAATTTGATCATAATGGTGAAACTGTTGTGTCAAAAAGACAAACCGGAGCTCTAAAAAAAATGGCAGAATCTACAGGCGGAATTTACATCGATGGAAATAATATGAACGATGCTCCTAAAAGAATTGCTGACGAAATCAACAGAACGGTTTCAGATACTGTTACCACAGTTAATTCTCAAAATGCAAATCATTATTATCAGTACTTCTTAGGCGTTTCGATATTCTTCTTTTTAATGATTTTCTTATTTAATCCTAAAAGAGATTTTAATATTTAAAAGAAATCTGTTTTTAATTAAATACTTTAACCCAATTTTAACAAATAAGACGCTGTTTCTTAACATATAAAGGGATAATTTTGCAAGGGATGAATACTAAAATTGTATTTTTAGCGTTAATATTTGCTTTTTCGTTCTCAGGTGCAGTATTTGGGCAGGAAAGTTATAAGACTTTGGTCTTTGAAGGCAATCAAAAATTTAATGCTAATGACTATGATGGCGCTTCTTCAAAGTATATGGAAGCTATAAAATCAAATTCAGGTGATTTTACAGCACATTACAATTTAGGAAACGCTTTGTATAAAAGAAAACTGTATCAGGATGCGAAAGAGGAGTATGCAAAAGCTGAAAAACTTTCTCAGACTTTACCGGATAAAGCGGCAACGCTTCACAATTTGGGAAATACAATGATGCAGATGAATCAGCCGGATAAAGCCGCTGATTATTACAAACAATCTCTAAAACAGGATCCTTATAACGAGGCGACAAGAAAAAATTACGAGATTGCTAAGCTGAAGCAGAAGGAAAAAGAAAGGAATAGCAGCAAGAAAGACCAAGGCTCCGGTAAAAACGGAGGCGGACAAGATAAAAACAAAGGAGAGAAAGGAGATTCTAAAAATCAAAAACAGGAGCAGGGCAACGGTCCTCAACAAAATAAAGGTGAGGATAATAAACCCAAAGGGAAAGGTGGCGAAGGCAAACTTCCCAAAGAACTTGAAAAAGCGATCCTGGACAGTATTAATGGCAGAGAAAGAAAAACTGCCAAAAGAATTTTAGACGAAAAATCTTATTCAAAGCCCCAAAGCAACGAGAAAGATTGGTGATGAAACAAAAATTTATTTACGCAATATTTACCCTTATATCTGTAATTTCTTACGGACAGGTACAACTGTCGATGAAATCTGATAAAACAGATTACAACGGTAGAGAAGTCGTAAATCTTACTATTGTTTTAGAACTGAATGGAAACAATCTGGAGCAGAAAAGTAAAATCATGCTTCCGGATTTGTCGAAATTTAATATGATCGGTAGCGGATCATTCAACCAGATTGTTAATGATGCCGAAACCAATACGGCAATCGATCAGTACATTACCAGAATCGCTCTTGAACCTAAACAAAAAGGAAAAGTAAGAATTGGTTCAGTCCTGGTAAATGTTAACAACAAAATCTATAAAACCGAACCTTTTGATATTTTCATAAAAGATATTGAGAAAAAACCAATAGCCAATATTGCTAACGATGTTTATCTGAATATGGAAATTGAGGATCGTGAAGTTTATCAGGATCAGCCTACCATTGCTATCCTACGTGTTTACTCAAGAAATATCGACAATCTTCGAAAAGTAAAGAATGTACGACTTCCACAGCAGGAAAATATCAACGTACATGCAGTCAGTTTAAAAAGATCAGAGATTGATCCTTCCGGTTACGCCAATATGGCATCGCAGGTTTTGGCTGTTTTTATGGTATTTCCCAACGAATCGGGGTATGTAGAAGTTCCATCGGTTTCGGCTTCGGTAAATACTTTTTCCACTAAAAACAAGATAGCTTCCAATAAAGTAAGGCTTAATGTAAAAAAACTTCCTGAAGGTTCACCGGAATCTTTTAAAGATGCGGTAGGTAAATTTAAAGTGGATATTTACTGTTCACCAAAAGAAAAAATTGAAGCCAAAAAACCTGTAAATGTTACTGTAAAAGTTTCAGGAGAAGGGAATCTTGCAGACATGAGTCTTCCTAAAATTGAGGAATCTCCCGATTATGAAATCTTTGCACCAAAGATTACTTCTCATGTAAATCCTGGTCTTACAGGTATGAAAGGGGAAATTTTAGCTAAATATATTTTAATTCCTAAAAAGGCGGGTGAACTGGTTGTGAAAACTGAAGCTTTTGCTTTTTTCAATCCTGCGGAAAAAGAATATGTAAATCTTGGACAGGAAAAATTGGGCTTAACTGCTTTTTCACATGATCAGGTTTTAGAAGCAAGATCAACGGTGGAAAAAGTAAATGACTATACCAATACGTTGCTTGAAACGGTTGATAGTCCGGTTTTGAAAACCACTTCATTTAAAGTAAAAGAAAAAAGTAAATTCAACTGGAATGTGCTTTTCGTGAATATCGCTATTTTAATTGGCTTGTTTATCGCTTATATGGTGTTTAAATATTGGCAAAAAAAACAAAATATAATTAAGGAAAAGCCAAGTCCAAAACCTTTAGGATCTGTTGCTGAAACAGAAAAAGAGATAAGAGAAAGTTTAAAAACTGATATCAATGATTATTTCGCTTACCTTGAAAATCTGAAAGTTTCCGGAGATTATCCTAAATTTTTTGAAACCTTTGAAGAAATGGATGCTGACGTAAGAAGCCAGTATTTCCAAAGCTCTAAGGAAGATTTTAAAGTATTTCTTGAAAGACAAAATGGCAGATCTGTTGCTGAAAACTATCAGGAATTATTGCAAAAAGTTCAGATTGAGAAGTATTCTCCAATCACTTCAGAAGATTCTTTAAATGAACTGTTAAAAGATATTGTTAAATTATATTCTCTTATTAGTAAATAATCATTTTTTATTTATATTTTTGCGAAATTAATAATCGTAAGAAATGGAGGTTTTCAACAGTTTCTCTTTTAAAGAAGTAATTACCAGTTTCATGGTACTTTTTGCGGTCATCGATATCATCGGCTCAGTTCCGATTGTGGTAAGCCTGCAACAGAAATTCGGACAGATTGAAGCAGGAAGAGCATCAATTACTGCCGGATTGATTATGATTGTCTTTCTTTTTGTAGGAAATAAGATCTTAAAATTTATTGGGGTAGACGTTAATTCATTTGCCATTGCAGGTGCTTTTGTAATTTTTATCATTGCGCTTGAAATGATTTTGGGAATTGAAATCAACAAAACGACCGAAGCAAAATCAGCCTCGATTGTTCCGATTGCATTTCCTTTGGTTGCAGGAGCAGGAACTTTGACGACTACTTTATCTTTAAGAGCAGAGTTTCATGATATTAACATTATTTGTGGGATCATTCTCAATACAATTTTCGTATATTTGGTGCTGAAATCTGCGAAGTGGATTGAGAAGAAAATGGGAGAGGCGTCTTTGGCAATTCTTCAGAAAGTTTTCGGTATTATTCTACTGGCAATTTCAATTAAATTATTTACCGCAAATTTTGCGCAGCTGGTGCAGAATTATATAAATTTTTAGATCATGCAGAAGTTTTATAAAGTATTTTTAATCGTATTTGTCGTAATCATCGCTATCAATACGTATGCAATAGACTGGAATTCAGATATTACATCTGAAGATAATGTTAAATTTTTAATTTCAATCGCTTGCGGATTGTTGGGTGTTGGTTTACTTTTCATCCTGAATACTTGGAGTAAAATAGGCGCAAAGAAGTAATTCTTTGTACATAAAATATAAAACCTCTTTCGTTTTGAAAGAGGTTTTTTGTTGGCTTAAATATTTTATGAATGTACTACAACCAGATTTTTCAAAACGGCTTCAGACTTAAGCTCAGTTTCATTCCATTCTTTTTCGGGGTTGCTTTGAGCGGTAATTCCGCCTCCAACAAAGAGATGAACTGAATTTTTATATAATCTTGCACAACGTAAATTCACGAAATACTGAATATAATCTTCTGTCTCAATTTTAATATAACCAGCGTACAATTCTCGTGGGAATTTTTCAACCTTTTCGATAACTTCTCTGCAAAAATCTTTAGGAATTCCGCAAACTGCAGGAGTGGGATGAAGTTCCTGAATTATAGAATCTAAATCTTCAGGATTGATTTTTATTTTAAAATCGGTTTTTAAATGTTTGATATTTCCCGAAATATGATCGTAAGTTTCCGACTCTTCAACTTCGCTCAGAGTGACAAATTTTGCCAAAATATTTCTGATGTATGACGAAACAGGTTTCTGCTCTTCAATCTCTTTTTCAGTCCATTCTTCAGACACAGGAATTGTTCCTGCAATGCTCATCGTTTCAAATTCGTGAGTTGATTTATTGAATTTTCCTAAAACTTCGGAAAAAGCTCCCATCCATGAGGTTTCACCATCGAAAAAAAGATATTTGAATGCATTTGGATAATTTCTGCAAAGGTTTTTGAAGCTTTCTTTTAAATCTATTTCATTAAAATCAGTGAAAATTTTTCTTCTGGAAAGTACCAGTTTCGGAAGGTTATTTTCTTTGATAATTTCAATTACTTCTTCCAGTTTTTGCAAATATTCTTTTTGAGTTTCTGCAACAAACTGAGTTTCATCTTCGGGTAAAATTTGCGAGCTAATCTTTAAATTTTCAAATTCTGACAGATCTTTTTCGATAACCTTTCCAGCAATATCAATTTTCTTAATGTTATTAAAAGAATGGAAATTGATTGAATTTATGTTAGAATTTTCGTCTGTAGAATAGAGTTTCTCGTCAAAAGGAAATTTGAAATAGATCATAATTTTGAATCTTTCAGAAAACCATTATTTAGAAATGAAATAAGAAATTCCTAAACTGATTTTTCTTTCAGCAAAGGTATTATTAGTCTTAAAAATGTCAAAATCAAATGAAGAGTTTTTTAAGGAAAGATTCTTGATTTTATAATGTTGATATTCCACATCAATCAAAAATCGACTGAATATTTGATATTGTAGACCCAAGGAAAACCCGAAATTGACTTGATTGCTTTTAAAGTCGTCCAATTTATTAAGAACATTATTTTCCGGAACTAAAAACTGCATTTTGTAATTGTTTTTATTGGCTAAAAATCCAACAAAAGGACGCAGGTTTTTCCATTCGTAGATTGCTTTTAACTGCAAAACATATTCAAAATGTTTATTGTTAAATCTTTGAAAGAGTAGAGGTTGATCGTCTTCAGAGAAATAATAACCATCAAGGTAAGTTTCTTCTTTATTGGTATCCAGATCAAACGTAGAACTCCAATGATGAACATTTGCGGAAAGCATTAATGAAAAATTAGGATTTATTATACTTTTAGAAATCCATATTCCAAAATTTTGCCCGAACTGCTGGTTTTTTTCTGACAGCATTTCTGCCCAGCTTGCTTTTTTGAAACCAATTCCTGCCTGAATTCCGTATTGAAAGCTTTTCGTTCTAAGTTTTTTTATTTGTTCTTCAAGTTTTTTTTGATTGTTACTTCGATTGATTTCTTTAATTTCTTCTTCCTCAATTTCTAAAGAAGAAAGCATAAGATTTGCAGGTTTTAATTTTATTGATTTTTCAAGATAAATAGTGTCATACACAATCACTTTTTCATAAACATAAATGGTATCTGTTTTTTTGCGTTGAGCGAATGCGGAAGTAAAAAATATAACAGAAAAAAGTAAAATTATTTTTCTTAAAAGCATGGTTGTTTAGTTTTATCTTTCTATAAATACAGTGTCTCTCTGAATGATTTTTTTCACCACAATCACTTTGTGAGAAACGGTTTCAGCAGAATCTTTTTGTGTTATAGGTTTTGAAGATACTATGTTTTTTGTTTTAATAGAATGATTTTCTGATTTTAAATCTTTATTGTTTTCTGAAACTGAGTTTTGAACTGTTTTTACATTTTCTAAACCTTCATTTAAAGATAATTTATTGTCAGTATTTAATTTGATTTGGTCGGTTGTAGTAATATTTTCTATTGGTTTAGAACTTGAAATGTTGGAATTAAATGTTTTTATTAAAGAGTTTTTAGGATTAAAAAACAAAATAAACCCAACGATAATAATGAAGAAAGTTGTTCCGATAATTGCTTTCTGTTTCCAGAAATTTTGTGTCGATGAAAACAAAATAGTATTTGTATTTATATCAGATGGAATTTCGAAATTTTTTGATGGTGAAATAACAAAATCCGAAAATTTACTTTGAAAATTTTGAGCCCACAGCAAGCCACCAAATCCAAGAAAAACTAAAATCTGTGCTGTTTTGTTTTTCGGAGTTTCATGATTGACGAAATGTGTCATTAAATAGTTTTGCACCGATTTTTTAGCTCTCATCAAATGAGATTTTGAGGTATTAACCGGAATTTCCAACAAGCTTGAAATTTCTGCATGAGAATAGTTTTCGATATAATATAAATTAAAAACCGATTTGTGGTGAGAAGGCAGACTGTCGATAGATTTCAACAGCTCTTCTCTCGTAAAATCGTATGCTAGAATGTTTGTTTTTTCGTCGATTGCAGATGTTGTCATTTCAGTCAATGTATTATCTGGGATTTCTGATGGTTCGGTGGTGATAAAGGTATCTTTACTGGTTTTTCGGATAAATTGCAATGCGTTATTGACAACAATTTTTTTCAGCCAACCGAAAATTGCTTTTTCATCTTTTAACTGATGATTTTTCTGAATTGCCGTTATAAAACTGTCCTGCACAATATCTTCCGCATTTTGAAGATCTGTAATATACCTGCGACAAATCCCCAAAAGTTTTGGGGAGTGGTCGAGATAGATTTTTTGCCAGTTGAGTTTTGTCTTTGACATTTTTTAGTTCTGTACTACAAAAATTGAATTGAAAGTTCCCAAAGCGTAATAACCACTTCCTGCATTACTTACACTCGTTATATTTTGCGATTCTATACCATTAATAAATACTTTACCATTGTAAGTCATGTTTGGATTGTTAGGGTCAGGATAAAGATTATTATTATATTTTATCATGTAGATATTGTTATCTAATACAAACATGTCTTGAATATAGGGTAAAGTAGAAAAGGTAGGGATCGTTTGTAAGTTGTTTTTAAAGTAAAATCCGCTAGATGAACTTTGTATTGTATATAAATCATTATTGGCATTGTGAGAGATAATTTTACCCAATACATGAACTGGATGATTGTAATCGCCAATTAAAGCATCTGTATTTGTATTGATATTTTTAGAATAATATTTAAAATTATTTTGAAATAATAAATGAATTCCGTTGCTGTTTTTTGCAAAATTATAAACGTAAGTTGATGGTATTGATGTGAATACTGTATTCTTAAAATATCCATATTCTAAACTTTGATTATTGTCAACTTTTGCTGTAGAAATATATACATCTGAACCATCTATCAGGATGCTTTCTGCTGAAGAGTAATATTGGCTTTTATAAAGTATTGTTTTTACACCATTTTTCCAAAAACACATTTCAAATTTATCAAATGCACTTGTTGTTGTCGGATTTTCTACGTAACCGGCAAAATAAATATCTCCGTTATTTACGGTAAAAGATTTAATATAATATTGAACGTTATTTGGAATGTTAAGATATTGTTTAACGGTAGTTCTCACATTGTTTTTCCAAAAATATTCTATTCCGTTATTTGCTGTATTTGGCAGAGTAATTCCAGTAACATAAACATCATTATTTTCAACTTTAATATTGATTGTACCTATACCATCCCCGTTGCTTAGATCCGTTTTAATAGTATTTTTCCAAAAACAGGCTTTATTGTTTTCTCTTCCTGCAATGTATACGTCATATGAAGCATTTTTTTGTTCAAGACCTTCATCAATATCATTTTCCCGGCAAGAAAACACAAAGGTTAACAATAAAATAAAAGGTAAAATTAAGTTTCTCATGGTCATTCTTTTCTTTAAAGATGTGGAAATGTAAAAAGGTTGCAGTAGATTTTAATTAAATATCACAGGTTTTTGAATTTTAGGTATTTTCACGATATGATAAGGTTGGGTGACAACTGTTGTTACGTTTCCCTGAAGTAATTTTTCAACATCAATCTCAATATTTTGCGGATTTTCATCAACGGTCATTATATCAACGGAATGTCCACCATTTGGATAAACTGCATCAATAACGATGATAACCATAAATTGATTAAAATCGATATTGGTTTCTGTAAAACCTGCCGAAGGATGATTGTTTGGGCTGTCTATTTGATTTAAAAAATTATTCCATTGCGTTGAGGTTGTAATCACCGTATTTTGTTGAGCCGCGTAATTTCCCACAAAGTTTCCTTTTCCAATTAACTGAAAATTAATTTGGTTTTTGCTCTCCAATTGTTCATCATTATCTTGATTATCACTACAGGAAATCGTCATAAAAAAGATGGAACATAGTAAAATAAGTAAATGTTTTTTCATGATGTATAAATTTAAGGGTTTCTTTATATAAGATGAAAAAAAATGAAAAGGTTGCAGGAGTCTTTAATTAAATATTAAAGATTTAGCGGTTTTAGGAATTTTCACAATATGATAAGGCTGAGTGATAAAAGATGTGACGTTTCCCTTTAACGATTTTTCTACATTGATAGTAATATACTTAGGGTATTCTTCCATTTTCGTAATCTCGATTGAGTGTTGTCCACCGCTTGGATAGGTTTCATCTACTACAACGATAACTATAAATTCGTTAAAATCAATATAAGTTGTGATAAAACTAGCAGAAGTTTGATAAGTTGTGCTGTCTATTTGATTAAGAAAATTATTCCATTGTATAGAGTTTGTAATAATGGTGTTTTGAGGATTAACGTAATTTCCTATCAAATTTCCTTTTCCAATCAATTGAAAGTTAATTTGATTTTTATTCTCAACGTTTTCATCATCATTACGACATGAAGTTACAATGAATAATACGGAATATAACAGAATAATTAAATGTTTTTTCATGATGTGTAAATTTATGTTTTTCAATTACATAATAAATGAAAATCTAAAAATTTTGTTGTAACATAATAAAAAAGACTCAAAAATTTGAGCCTTTAATTTATTTTGTTGAAAATTCTTATCGGTTGATAATATTGTTTGTCATCGTTGTATGATTAATCAATTGACCTTTTTCGTCACGAATTTCAATCTCCGAAACATGCATTGTTTTTCCTTTTCTGATAAATCGTGCGACTGCAGTTACAATTCCGTCTTTTTTGCTTCTTAAATGATTGGAATTGATATTGGTTCCTACGCCAAAATATTTGCTTCCGTCGATGAAAATATTAGAAAGGCTAGAACCCATTGTTTCTGCTAAAACACAACTTGCACCACCATGCATAATCCCAAAAGGTTGATGGATGTTTGGTGTAACAGGCATTGTTGCGGTAAGCGTTTCGTTTTCAACATCGATATCGATAAAATGAATACCAATCGTTTTCGCAAAAGTTTCTTCACCCCAGTTGTTGATGAATTCTAATATCTCTTCTTTCGTTTTATCTTTAATGTACATATTTTTATGTGTAATAAGTAATTGGTAATTTTTTAAAGTAAAAAGTAAAAAGTAAAAAGTAAAAAGTAAAAAGTAATTTTGCTCCTAACTCCTAACTCCTAACTCCTAACTCCTAACTCCTAACTCCTAACTTCAGTATCATTCCCCATAATATCAGGATTCCAGTTGGCCGGAATTTTTGGACCGATATCGTTTTTAATATAATAATCCTGAATTTCCTTCATTACTTCAGCAAAACTTGCCGTTTCCAATCTCTCGTAAGGAATTTGATAGCCTAAATAAACAATATTTCTTTTAAAATCACCAGCTGCCAAAACAATAGGAACTTTTGCTGCTAAAGCCATGTGATAAAAGCCTTTTCTCCATTTCGGAACCCAGCTTCTTGTTCCTTCCGGTGTAATTACCAAGCTGAAATCTTCTTTTTTAAACTCATTCGCAACAAAATTAATAAGATCGTTTTTCTGGCTTCTGTCGATACCGATTCCGCCTAAACCTCTTACTACTGCACCATACCAAGCTTTAGTATGAGCATCTTTAATGATGATTTTAAGTTTTTTTCCTAATTTCCAATAGGCTAAATTTCCTAATAGATATTCCATATTGTGAGTGTGCGGTGCTACAACGAGAATACAACGATCGAGATTGTTGACATCGCCCTGCAGAACTACTTTCCAACCCAGAATTTTTAGCATTAAACTACCTATCAGTTTTTTCATGTATTTTATATTTAAAACAAAAAAGTATAACCAAACTTTGGTTATACTTTACAAATATATTGAAATATTGTCGCTCTTAAAACAAACTGCTAATTAAATCTGCGATTTTCACTGCAATTTCTAAAACTACTTGTACCATGGCTTAAATTTTTTTGTGTTTGTTTTTTATGGAATTTGAATATACGAATATAAAACTTTTTTATGACATAAAATACTTTTTTTTGAAAAATATTTATCTGTTTCTGAGAGTAGAAGAGTGTGAATTTCAAACGGTTGTCTTACGTCCACACCTTCCGTCACTCTCTGAGGTTTGAATTATTTGGTTTTTATAGAAACTTTGCTGTCTCCGTCTTTGATTTCAATGCTTTTTATTTCGTTTTCGTTTTGCTTGATGATGTTTTTGATAGAATCAATTTTCTTCTTTGCATCTTTCTCAGAAACTTTTACTCCATTGATAATTACACTGTCTTTATCATTCGAACTGTATTCTATGGTAGAACCGTTGATAGAGATTTTGTTTTTTTCAATGCTGATATTTCCGTTTTCGTTATCATCAGATTCTTCGTTATCGTTGATTCCGTTTCCATCGGTGTCACCATCAAAATTGATCTGATCTTTTTTCACAGGAATTACAATAGTGTTTTGAGGAATTACCAACTCATAATCGATACTGTAATCTCTGAAACGGTGATCGTAAGGGAATTTTATGTAGTTTGGAAGAATAACTTTGTTATCTACAATTTCTACAGGAACACTTACGTTTAAAGGATAATTATAACCTTTTGCTTCTTTCTTTATGATTAAATAAGGCGTCTTGATATCCGTTTTTCTTGTAACATCTACGTGAATCCAGTCTTTTTGGAAAACAGAGTTTTTATCAGAATAAAGATCGTCGTCGTATGCTGTAAAATTCTGAGGAATCGTTACGTTTTTCATATCAACATAGATGGTATCTGAAGTTGTATTGATGGCAACTTCTTCCACATCTTCTTTATGACCTTTAAACAGCATATCTCTTTTTGCCATACTTACTCCAAAGTAAGCGCCTAAACCCATTAAAGAGATAAATAATGCTCCTAAAACCCAACCGATATTTCTCAACTTAGTTTTTGGCGAGAAGATTTTAATACTCAATAAACTGAATAGAATAGCCGGAATTAAAGATCCTACAATAATAATTGCTGCTAAAACACTATAGAGTCCGTCGTCATCGAAATAGAATTTCATTTCATTAGCTCCCGGAAAATTTGAATCAATTCCAAAAAGTCCGAATACTACAAATACTCCTATAATACTTCCTACTGCCATTAAAGCGAAGAATGCACCGATAATATATTTTAAAACATTCCAAACTCCGCTTCCTGCGTTATTGATGTAAGGCTTGTTTTCGGTGAAAATTTCACCGGCTCTTGTACTTGTTTCGTTGGCAAACTGTACAATTTTGCTTGATTCTTCTTTTAGATTATCAAAATTTAAAGGTTTACCTTTCATCTTAAGAAAATCAGATGCAGATTCTGCTTTTGGTAAAACTGCCCAAAGAATAAAGTATAGAATAATTACAAGGAAAGATGATCCCGGTGCAACCCATAAGAATAAAAATGCACCTACCCAGATTAATCTCATCCAAGAGATTTCCATTCCGGAATATGCTGCTAAACCTGCGCAAACCCCTGCAATTTTCTGTTTCTCAGGATCACGGAACAATTGTCTTTTGTCTGTGTAAGTTGTTCCTGTAGAATTATTCTTATTCGATTTTGTATTTTTCTCAGAATAATAAGCTTCTTCTTGTTCTTCTATTTTTTCAGGAGTACCAATCTGTGCAATTACTCTTTCTACATCACCGTCGTTGATTACTTCGCGTTTTCCTAAAGAATCTCTGAAGATTTCAACCATTCTGATTTCTATATCGTGAATTACCTCATCAGCTTCAGAAATATCCAAAGAGCTTCTAAGAGCATTCAGATAATCGCTAAGCTTTATGTATGCGTGTTCTTCTATAGTGAAAGAAAAACCTGCGAGTCCTATTGAGAGTGTCTTGTTCATAGCTTTTGTTTTTAAAGTTTTTGAGTGATTTGGTTTACAGAATCTGTTAATTCTTTCCAGGTGATTTGAAGTTCAGATAAAAACGTTTTGCCTTTTTCTGTAATTTGGTAATATTTTCTGGGAGGTCCTCCTGTAGATTCTTCCCATCTGTAGGAAAGAAATTCTCCATTTTTCAATCTTGTTAAAAGAGGGTAGAGGGTTCCTTCCACTACATCCAGTTTTCCTTTTTTCAGCTCATCTATTAAATCAGAAACATACATTTCGCGATTGTTGATAAGACTTAAAATACAGAATTCCAGAATCCCTTTTCGCATTTGCGCTTTGGTATTTTCGGTATTCATCTTTAATAGGTTTTGTTAATTAGTTATATAATTTTCAGTTTTCGGTTCCTAGCTACTTGAACCTATTCCGATTTTACATTACAAAGATATGTAATTAAAATGGTAATATGCAATACAAAGTAGTGAAATTATTTTTAAAATAGATTTAAACACTTGAAAATCACGTTAATAATTTTTATTCATGATTTTGAACTATTATTAAATATTAGAAATAAACTGAATATTTGAGCTTAAATTTTTATATTTGTTATAGATTTTTCGGGTTTTAATTTGAAAAATTATAAAAACTACCAACCATGAATTACAAGAAATTTCTAATGACATTCGTTCTTTTAGAAGGACTTTGTAGTGCGCAAAATTATTTTGAGTAATCAATGTTTCCAAAAGCTTTAATGTTGTTGTCAACATAGAGACGTGTACTGAAAGGAAATGTAGTGGGAAAGCAACAGTTGATCTTTACGATAAAAATACAATGAAGAAATATCAAAGTTTCTCTTCCAATGATTTTTATTTAGATTTAAATGAAAACCAAAAACCTGTTTTTGATTCGTTGAAAAATTCGGTTGTTTTTGGTGATTTTAATTTTGATGGAGCGGAAGATCTCGCCATTAGAAACGGAAATGCCAATCATCAAAGTCCTTTTTATGAAGTATATTTGAATGATAATTCTAAACAGCAGTTTGTGTTGAATGATGAACTGACGAATCTTGTCCGTTCAAATTCCGGAATGTTTAAAACAGATCCAGAACGTCAGCGAATTATTGCTTATCAAACAAATGGATGTTGCTGGAATCTTACCTCAGAATATTTATTGGTTCCCGAGAGAGGACTATTAAAAGTATTAGAATTTGAAGAAGACACGAGAGATTCTAAAAAAGTGACAACCGTAAAAAGAGAATTTATAGATTACAAGTGGTTTGCAAAAACTACCATCTATCCTAGAGAACGATATTTTAAAGAAGAAAATGAAAATACAGAAAGAAATTGATTTTATCCTTGCAGTAGACGCATTAAAAAATGTGCAGAGAAGAAATTACAATGCAGATGATTCCAGAAGAGAAAATACTGCCGAACATTCGTGGCAGATTATTATTTTAGCCCAAATTCTTTTTCCTTACGCCAAAAACAGAGCCGATATCGATTTGTTGAGAGTGATCAGAATGCTTTCTATCCATGATTTGGTGGAAATTGAAGCGGGTGATACTTTTCTTTTTGACGAAGCAGCGATGGTTGGGAAATTTGAAAGAGAAAAACAATCTGCTCAGAATATTTTCGGAATTTTAGACGAGCCTATCCGTTCAGAATTTTTTAATCTTTGGCTTGAATTTGAAGAAGAACAAACTCCCGATGCCATTTTTGCTTGTGCCATCGACAGAATTATGCCTTTCATTCTTAATTCTTACACCTCCGGAAAAAGCTGGACTGAAGCAAAAGTAACGGAACTTCAAATAAGAAATATGCTTGAAAATGCAATCAGCAGAGCTTCTGACGAAATGGGAGAGGCTTTTCAGACCTTGCTTAACCTAAGTTTGGATTCTGAAAAAGTTTTGAGATAATTTTTTATTCCCACAGATTTCGAGTCGATTGTTTGAAATTTATGTTTAGATAATTTAATAAAATAAAAAAGTTTCGGCGGGCCAAAGGCCCGCCGAAACTGCTAAAAAACATTTGAATTTAACGTTAAATTTCGGCGACCGAAGGTCGCCGAAATTCTTTATTTATAGTATTTGAATTGGTTTCTTAAACTCATCAATCGCCACAAAAGTAAAATCTCCTACAATCGCTTTTTCTCTTTCGTAAGAATACATCTGCTCGGTGTAGATCTCGACGTTCACTTTCATACTTGTTTTTCCAACGTGGGAAACTTTTCCGATTAATTCTACAATCGTTCCTGCAGGAATAGGTTTTTTAAAATCGATTTTGTCGCTACTTACGGTTACCACGCGTTTTCTTGCAAATCTTGTTGCGGTAATAAAGGCAACTTCATCCATCAATTGCATGGCTGTTCCTCCGAAAAGAGTATCGTAATGATTGGTGGTATTAGGGAAAACGGCTTTGAAAATTCTGGTTTCCGATGATTGAATTCTTTCTTCTGTAGTCATATTTCATTATTAATTAAAGCGAAAATGAAATGATATGGGAACCAACAGAATTATTCAGGAACATGAAACTCCTGAAAAGACTATAAGATCAATCAACTTCAAATCGCGAAAGTTTTTGTCTAAAGAAATAGGCAGGTCTCCTGACTTGTAACATCTTTATTCCTTCCCATGCTTTTGCACAGTGGTTTTTTATAAAGACTTCGGTTACTTACAGTTGCGCGACAGTTCGTGATTTTCACACGATTCCCTTTTAATCTGTAGTTAAACAGAACCAATTTCTCGAAAAATAGTAGCATAAAGCGATACGCCAAAAGCTAAAGACTTTTCGGTTGCAAAAATAAGAATAATAAAAGAATATATGGTAAAGAATTATTCATGGTTGCTGTAAATAATCTGGCTGATTGCTCTTCCTTCCTTAATTGTCCAGAAAGTAGTGTATCTGTGTTCACCCGAACCATTAATCATATAAAGAAAAATATGGTCATCATCGATTGAAGTAACTCCCATGTTTTCAAAATCCATTGTTGGATTAAACATATTTTTAATCGCTTCTCTTACAAAAACAGAACCTCTTCCGGGTTGTTGTACTCGAACTGATTTTATTTCTTTTAGATCTTCAGGAAGTTCTTTTCCGAGTCCCCAGGTTTTTTGTTTGTCGATTTTAACGATATTTCCTTCTGCATCTTTTTCCTGCTTTTTAAATTTTGCACTTGACGGATAAATGTCAATCACCACTTTCGTTCTTTGAGCAGTCGGTATTTTCTGATTATTATTGTCGGTAAAAGTAATCGATCTTCCGTTTTTAGATAATACCGGAGTAAATTTCGGAAGCTGATCGATAAATGCAATACGACCTTTGTTCACCATTCCTTCTTTATTAAGACTGTCATATCTCACAAAAGGCTTTGGAAGTTCTTCTTTTTCAGGATATTTTATCCAGATCCATTCAGTTTCTCCGGGAGCGGGTTTTACATATACAAAAACGTCTCCTCTTTTCATCCTGATTTTGTCAACAATTTTACGGTAATCTTCTTTGTGTACACGCACCATTGCATAGCCTTCTTCGGCTTTTACTACGCCAAAAGGAACTTTATTTTGAGCATTGATCAAACTAAAAGAAAAAATGCAGAATACCGATAAATAAATTGCTTTGTGGATGAAAGTCATGATGAAAAGAATATTTATAGCTCAAAGATATAAATTAAATATTTTTTGTAAGATAATTAAACCTTTTCAATTCTGTTAAATCTTTAATTGGTTTTAAATGACCATCAGAAAGAAGAAAAATATCATCTGAAATATCTAAAACATCATGATATTGATGATCCGAAATAATAAAACCTTTATGAGTTTGTTGCTTAATAATTATTTTTATTTCTGCTACTACTTTTGGTGAAAGACTGTGAAAAGGCTCATCCAGCAAAATAAATTCTGCTTTAGAATAAATGATCAGCAAAACTTCTACAATTCTAAGTTCTCCTCCTGAAAGCGTATTTGGAGTCTCATTTAAAAATGGTTGAACTAATTCAGATTGAGAAATTTTTGTGCTGTTTTCCTTATCACAAAACAAATCAATAAGATTTTTGATTTTTATATTACTCGGTAAAAATGAATATTGAGGTAAATAAGCAATTTTGTTTTTTCGGTCAAATTGATTTTGTAAAATCGTATTATTGAGCTTTATATATTGTGTATCACCTTTTATCGATCCAAAAATAATTTGAAACAAAGTTGATTTTCCCGAACCGTTTCTTCCTAAAAGCCCTGAAATATTACCGGTTTTACAATTTAAGTAAATATCTTTCAAAATATCTCTTTCACCAAAAGATTTTGTAATACTGTCGATATGAAGCTTATTCATAAAATAGCTGAAATAAGTTTTAAAATAATACCAAAAGCAACTGTAATCATCCAAAGCGATATTTTGGAAAATCCAAAATTAGCATAGAAAAGATATTCGTTTTTCAGTCTTAATTCATAGATGAAATAATGCATCAACGGGAAAATAAATAAAAAACCAAAGCTGAAAGTTTCAAAATTTATTCCTGCAGGAATTGAGGCCAATAAAGAAAATATAATTCCCGGAATGAGAAGTTTCTTGTAAAAGATCCACAATATTTTAAGATTAACAAGCATTTTCAAAAATAAGAATAAAGTTTTAATCACTTGTTGAAGAATATTTTATTATTTTTAAAAATAATTTAAAAACTAATTACATGATTAAAAATTTACTGTATTTATTTCTTGTTTTATTTGGAACTAAATTTTATCACGGAAAAAGCATTCCTGAAAAAGCAAAGTCTGAACTTTTTTGCGATCTATTGGCTCCGGCAAATGTTTCAGTAACAAATATTTCACATACAGCAGGAACTGTTAGTTGGGCAAATGATCCGAATACTTCAAATTATATTTTGAGATTCAGGCCCGTTGGGAATTTTCCATGGAGTTCACCGTCTGTCCCCGGAAACCAGAATTTTTTTAATTTGAATGGTTTAACGCCATGCACAGCTTATGAAGTACAGGTTGCTAAACTTTGTAATAACGTTCCTGGTGCATGGTCAACTTTAGTGGTTTTTAATACAAAACTCAATTATTGTACATCAGAGTCAGCAAATTTAGGTCTTATGCATCTTTCGAATGTTACAGTTACTCCTTCCTCAACTGGTTTATCACAAATGATAAGCAATTCGGCCGCATCTTTATACACCGATTATCGTCCCGACGCTACTCGTAAAGTTTATTTAACTTGGGATTCTGCAAACAATATGATTTCTGCTACCAAAATAGGTGCAATCAATCCAAATGCAGCTTTTGTAACGGCTTGGATTGATTTTAATGCAAACGGGATTTTCGAAACGAGCGAAATAATTATGAATGTTACATCAAGCTCGGCTAATATTAGTACAAATACTTTTAGTGTTCCGTCTTTAGCTTCGGTTGGCGGAAATATAAGTTGTGCTGTTACGATGAGAGTTATTTTTTCAAATACAGCGGTTACAAACGGTTGCGGCAATTTTGGGTATGGTGAAGTTGAAGATTATGATGTGTATTTATCAACAGAAGCTAATCTTGCAACAACTGAAATGAATAAAAATAAAGGAATCGGTATTTACCCAAATCCAACTTCAGATGTTTTGAATATTTCAGGGATTTCATCAGATATAGATTTTGAAATCTACAATTCTGTGGGGCAGAAGTTAAGCGAAGGGAAAACTAAAAATAAAACAGTGAAAGTCGGTCATTTAGTAAAAGGAATATATTTTATTGTATTAAAGGAAAAAGAACATTCAAGGTTTAAATTTATTAAGAAATAAAAAAGAATAGAGCGCCAGTTACAGCGCTCTATTTTTATTTTAAAATGATTTTTTTTAATCATTTCTAAGTTTTGCTTTCACATTATTTTTTTCAATAATATTCCTTAATTCTATAATTTCAATTGGTGAAAAGTATTTTTTCGGAACCATATTCATCGTCGTTTTACTTTGATAGATTAAAAACCAGTCTTTAGTTTCTTTTACTCTGTGGACTGTATTCCATGTAAAATCGCCATCGAAAGTTTCGCCTTTGGTCTGAACTTTTTCATCAGTGAAAGTATAAACAATCTCTTCCTGAATTTTCTTGTTAGAGTAAAAAGCATTTTTCAAACGGAAATAAGAACGGATGATGATAAAAACAAAAACAGCAGCAAACCAAATCGATGCAGATTTGAAAATTTCCTTCGTATTATATTCAGCATTAGAAAAGTTTAACCCAAAAATGGCTAATATTATTAATGAAAAAATAATAATTCTTGGGAATGAATTTTTAATATTAAAATTCAGAAAATCCTTAAATGTGATATGAGTTTTTACAGTCATTTAAAATTAATAATCAATAAAATAATTTGATAAATCGTCTGAATATTCAAGCTTAAGCGACTTGTTCGCAACTCTTTGCTTCTTAAAATATTAAAAGTAAAGGATAATCTTTGCGTTGAAAATTAATTCAAAATTAAATCCTCTCCAGTTCGTCAGCATCAATCATTGTCTTAAACGTTCCGTAATTGACCGTTACTTTATTTCTCGATATTTTTTCAATCGTTCCCACACTTGTACTTCCGGTAATTCTCACACGTTGCCCTTCTTTCATCCAGACAGCGCGGTCAGTTTTACGTTTTTCTTCGATTTTTTCATTGGTTTCGGTAATTTTTTCGATAACTTCTTCTTTCTTCAGCTGTTGGGTAATTTTTCTTTTTACCACTTGAAGACGCTTAGATTCATCTTTATCTGCATCAATCTTTCTGAATTTTTCCTGCTCCAGAATTTTTACGAAATCTTTCACCACATCTTTCCTTGATTTTCCTTTTACATAGCTGTCGATGAAAGATTCAATCTTGGTTCCGAACTGAAGTTTCCGATGCTCATCTTCGTACAATTTCTGAAAATTAAATAGCTTTTGCTGTAGCTGTTCGTTTAGCTTTTGCAGATTATCACGCTTGTCTTCCACCGATTCTTTTCTTTCGGCAAGATCAGTTTTAAGTTTTTCAACTTCGTATTTTTCCTGTTGAAGTTTTACAATCGTTTTATCTAAATTCACAATATCATGTTCCACCTTTTTCTTGGCAGAATGAATGATAAATCTTGGAATTTTATTCTTTTCGGCAACTTCAAACGTAAATGAACTTCCAGCTTGTCCGATTTCCAGTTTGTACATCGGTTCAAGTGTTTCTTCGTTGAAAAGCATTGCCGCATTTTGCGCATTCGGAAGCTCTTCCACAACCAGTTTGATATTGGTGTAATGCGTTGTAATAATCGCAAAACTTTTCTTATCATAGAAAAACTCTAGGAAACTTTCAGCTAAAGCGCCACCCAATTCAGGATCAGAACCGGTTCCGAATTCATCGATCAGCAAAAGCGTTTCTCCATCGGCTTCACGAATGATTCCGCCCATTTTCTTTAATCTTGACGAATAGGTCGAAAGGTGATTTTCAATAGATTGATTATCGCCAATATCGGTCATAATTTTATCAAAGAAAAACATCTCAGATTTCGGATGCGTTGGAACCAAAATTCCGCTCTGAATCATCAATTGAAGCAATCCTACAGTTTTCAGCGTAATAGATTTTCCTCCTGCATTCGGTCCGGAAATACAGATAATTCTGTTATGATCTGTTAAACTTAATGATTGTGGGAAAATAGTTTTGTTTTCAGCTTTATTTCTCAAAAACAATAAAGGGTGAAAAGCTTCTCTTAATTTTAGTGTTCTGTGACGGTTGATTTTCGGTAAAACTCCGTTAACAAGCCCTGCAAATTTGGCTTTTGCTCTCGTTAAATCAAGATCGAAAATATACATTTGATATCTCCAAAGCTGAGGTTGGAATTCTGCCAATTCTGCGGTTAATTTTCTCAGAATTTTGTCTATTTCCTTTTTCTCTTCTTCCTGATCTTCCTTTAGCTTAAAATAATGCTTTACTACAGAATCGGGTTGCATATAAGTAATAGAACCTGTTTTTGAGAGGCCTAAAACTCTTCCTGCAACTCTTTTTTTGTATGCCGATTTTACTGCCAAAACTCTTTGGTCGTCAATAATCGTTTCTCGAATATCATCCAAAAATTCACTTTGTCCGTAATTGAATAAAGCTCGGTTGAAATTTTCTGTAATTGCTTTTTTAGCATGTTGAATTTGCGTTCTCAACTCTTTTAAAATCGGTGAAGCTTCACTTTTCACTTCGCCAAAACGGTTAAAAACTTTATCAACTTTATCAATGATTTCTTTTCTAAATTCTAATGCAGAAACATCCTGAATCAAATTAGGAAAAGTTTCGGGCATGGTTGGGAAAAACTTTTGCAGTTTCCCGATTTGTTCCGTTAACGTTTTTATTTTGATAAAAGCTACATTTTCCAATCGATAATTTTCGATCAGCATTACTTTTAGTTCATTTTCAATATCTTCATATTCATTGAATGGAATCGCATTCGAACTTTCAAAACTCGATAAATATTCGGAAGTTTTTTTTAATGAAACTTCGGCTTCGTCAATTTTCATCGGACGAAGGTCAAGGATTTTATCTCTCGTTTTCGGAGAATATGCAAAAGGAGCAATTTCCGCGAGCAATTGCGGAAATTCTAATTCGTCTAAATCTTCTTTATTTATATACACAGTGCAAAGATAATTAATTTGAAAATGAATTAATTTGAGAATTTGAAAATGTATTTTTAAATTTTACCATTAAGGTTCTATTAAGGAGTTAAGAATATTAAGCTGATTTCAATTTTGACATTTTGCTTAAAAAAGATCTATTTGATTTTCCTTAAATAACCTTAACTTCTTAAACTATCTTAATGGTTCAATTTTCAACTAACTTCAATAAGGTTTTATTACATTTGAGATATGAAACTGGAAACCGAACGATTAGTTTTAAAATCAATCAACGAAAATCACGCAGAAGACATTCTGAAGATCCGCAGTAATGCAGAAATCAATAAGTTTTTGAAAAGAATTCCGCCACAAACCAATTATGAAGCGCTGAGTTTTATTTTAACAATTAAAAAAAGAGTTGAAAATAAAGAAACAATTTTCTGGGGAATTTCATTAAAAAATCAACCTGAGCTTATAGGAACAATTTGTTTGTGGAATTTTTCTGAAGACCGAAAAACTGCCGAAGTTGGCTATGAATTGTTACCCAATTATCACAGAAAAGGAATCATGTCTGAAGCCTTGAAAGCGGTTTTAAATTTCGGTTTTAATGAGTTGTATTTAAATGAAATTTTAGCGTTCACCAATAAATTTAATGAAAATTCAAAGTCATTACTTCTAAAAAATAATTTTACTTTGGAAGAGGGAAGAGTTGATGAGGGATTTCCTGATAATTTGGTTTTTAGTTTAAAAAAATAAAAAATTTACATGCAAAAAGCCTGTCACAAGCGCAACAGACCTTCTCAATATTAACCAAATTTAATTGATTTGAAAGTATAAAATTATTAATAGAGTGTTGTTTATTTTTTAAGTGGCATCCAATGCGAAAATTAAATTTAAATCGTCTTTTACAACAACCATTCCGCCCATTTTTTTTGGAGGTTTTATATTAAAATCACTGAATTTAACGGTTCTTTTTCCGGTGAGTTTTCCGTTTTCCATGCAAAGTGCGATGTTGTAGATTTTGCTTTTGTTCATCATTCTTACTTCAATCTGGGTGTTGTAAATATTTTTGTTCTTATCAACATTCAGAAATTTTATATTTAAATAAGGATGTTCATCGGCAGAAAGCGTTTTCTTGAAATCTGAAGTCATTATTTTATGATGGCAATCAAAGTCATCTACTTTTAAACTGAGATTCGGAAGTTGCTTATTGCTTAAGTTTAAGGCAAGATTTGATATTTTAAAAGATGTATTGATACACTTAAAACTGTTGATATTTGTGTTTCCGTTAATCTGAACGAAATTTTCCTGTGCAGAAATTAAAATTCCGAGAAAAAACAGAATCATAGTTGCTGAAGTTTTCATAATTCTGATTTTTAAATCGGGGGAATTAGCTGTCGGAAAATATTCCCCCGATTCTTGTTATGTAGTTTAGAAAGAAATGGCTGCCTCCAAAACAAAGCCGTTAAAACCACCTTCATTTAAGATGCTTGTGGCAGGATAGCCGTTGTATTTTTGATTGACATATTCCACTTTGGCAAGAATATTTTTAGTCATAAACCAACCTCCGCCAACATTGTATCTTGTAACATCTACTTTGTCTCCAGTTGCCAGTTTGCCTTTTACCATATTGTATCGACCTCCGAAATAAAGATTATCATCATTCCCAAATCTGTATAAAAGTTCTGCTGCGTATTGATTCCAGGTTCTTCTGTCGGTTTCTGTGAAATTTCTTCCTGAGGCGTTTTCAAAAGTTCCGAAAAACTCAAGACCTTTATATCTCACAAATGGGTTGATCATAAATGAAGTCACTTTGTTTTTGAAATCCGGAACTATTTGCCCAGATCTGAAGTTTGAAGAAGAAGTTGCTGCTGCATTTTCCATTACAAAATAATATCTAGATCCGGCTCTGTCACCATCGTAAAAATCGAGTCTTTGAGTATCTGCTGCGTTGTAAACTGATCCGGTTAAACGTACTCTCAAATCATTGTTAAGTTGCTTGTCATAACCTACTTTAGCATAAATTGACGGACTTGTTCCTCCTGTTGCATTCTGATTAAGTCTTCCGTTGGTAACACCTCCCATTCCGATGAAACCGTCTTTTCGGTAATATAATTCAGCAAAGATCATCGTTGCATAAGCATCCATCAAATAATTTCCTACAAAAGGGTTTTGCGTTGTGTAAGCATTGTCACTTCTTCTGAAATGGGCATCACCGTAGTTAATTTCATCATGACCAAATTTAATGGTTGCATGTTTCATGAAATCACTTAAAAAATCTTTCTGAATGAAATCTAATTTATCGATCTGAATGTAACCACCTTTTACATAGGTTTCATTGTGGTGACGAGAAGAAAGGAATGTTCTCAGGTGTAAATTAATACCATCATATAACGCAACGTCTAAATCTAAGTTGGCTGTTGGAAGATTAAAATTATTCCCAATATTGTACAATTGAGTTGCGGGAACACTTTGATCAGCTCCGCTTTCGTGTTTCAAACCTTGAAACTGAAGAGCAAAAGCTCCGCCGACTCTTACTTTTAGTTTTTCAAAAGTGGTTACAGAATCTTTCGGATTTTCAAACATATTGATTCCTCGCTGATCTCTTGGTTTCAGATTGTCTAAAGGAAATTGCTGCGCATCCATAAGGCTTGTGAGTAGTATTGCTCCGAGCAGACCTATTTTTATAGTAGTTGATCTCATAATGTTTATTTTTTTAGTTTATTCAAATTACTCCGCTACAATGTTCACTTTTACGGTGACCACATCTCCTGTTTTTACTCCCATAAATCCGGGTCTTTCCATTCCGAAGTCTGATAGTTTTAGTGTTTCAGTACCGTTTATGGTGTAAGTGTTTGCATTTTTTACGACAGTTACAGGGAATGTTACGTTTTTAGAAACTCCTGCGATGGTCATTTTACCATTAAGATTACCTTTTCCTACTGTGATTGATGGTGCACTGAAAGAAATGTTAGGGAACTTATCTGCTTTAAGTGCAGCATGCGCTTTATTATCCATCATTTTACCTTTTTTACTGGTAATATTTTTTACAGGAATGGTAAATGTTGCATTTGAGATTGCATTTCCGTTGATTATTCCTGAAAAAGTAGCCGAAGATCCGTTCATTTCCCAATCATGAAGTGAAGAAGTTCCGTTGATGAGAACCGAAGTCGTTTTTTGATTTATTTTTTGAGCTATTCCAAATTGAGAAAATAGCAAAGTTCCGCATACGATTGTTGCATTCAAGAATGTTCTTAAATTTTCCATATTCTTAAAAATTATTGATTATTTTATTAAATGTTTGTCACTTTTCTTATGGTAAAGGTCGTATTATTGAGTAATTATCACTAATGTTTTGATATGATAAGAATCGTGTGGGTTTTAATGTTTGATTATTATTTAACAAAAAATGGTTATTGTTATGGAATTTGTTAGTAATTTATTTAACCTAACGAATGTTAGTTATTTTTTGTAAATTGTTTTTATTGAAAAAATAAATCATGTAAAACTGATGGTAAATTTTTGTGATGAAAGTCAGTAGGAATTTCTTGTCAGTTTTAGCTTGAATCGTTAAATTATTAAGTGAAATAGGCAGAAGTTTAATATCTTTGAAGAGGATTTTACAGAATGAATATGGCAAACTGGACAGAAATTTTAGCCCCAATAAAAAGCACAGAATATTTTACTCAACTTTGGGAAAAAGTTAAACAAGAGTACGCAACAACAAAAGTATTTCCGCCGAAAAATCAGATTTTCAGAGCGTTGGAATTAACTGCTTTTGAAGATGTGGAAGTTGTAATTATTGGACAGGATCCTTATCATAACGATTTTCAGGCAAATGGTTTATGTTTTTCAGTTTCAGAACAGGTTACAGCGCCACCTTCGCTTAAAAATATTTTTACTGAATTAAAAGATGATGTAGGAGTGGAGCGAACTTCAAAAGAATTAGATGACTGGGCAAAACAAGGCGTTTTGTTATTAAACGCAACGTTAACTGTTCGTGCGCATTCTCCAAATTCTCACAAAGATTTAGGCTGGGAAAAATTTACCAATTTTATTATTAAAGAAATTTCAGATAAAAAAGAAAATGTAGTTTTCGTTTTGTGGGGAGCTTTTGCACAAAAAAAAGCCGAACTGATCAATCCGGCTAAACATTTTATTATAAAATCGGCGCATCCATCACCTTTTTCTGTGTACAGAGGTTTTTATGGAAGCAAACCTTTTTCGAAAATTAACGAATATCTTGCTTCAAAAGGTAAGAAAACAATCTCTTGGTAGAAGTGGGTTTAATTGTTTTCTTTACTAATTTCAATTCCTATTTTATACATTCCCGAAAGAGATTTTGTACCCTTCTGTGATGTTGGATATGGAGTGATTTCCTTTAAAGAAATAGAGTATCCATTAAATGATTGTGTTTTGTGATAATCTTTGCCCTTAACTTCTGCGGTTGATAATTGTAAAATCATGGGTCTGCTTGTTGTGCTCATGAATTCAACATTGGCAACGGCAACTCCTGCCCAAACGCACTGAGTTCCTTCAGGACAACGGCTGTCTTCTGCGATATTTTTGAAGGTGACATTCATCTGAAATTCTTGCAAGAATCTATTTTCTCCTTCACGGAAATAAATAATGTTGCCTTCCTTTTTAAGAGGTGTTTCATTCACAATGGTAGCTTCTTGCTTGGTTGTGGTTTGTTTTGTGGTTTCTTTCTGCGCATTGCAGTTTATTAAGCTGATAAAACTTAAACCTACGATTATATTTTTATACATTTTTATAAATTATATGACGTTAACGATGTCTAAAATTACAACTAAAAGCATTGCAATTCCTACAACTAAACTAAATCCTGTTCCGTAAATAAAACCGATAAAAGCTCCTTTTGTAGATTTTAATGCTTTGTTCATGTCTTTACTGTCGTGCAAAAGTTCACCAATAAAAACTCCGGCAAACATTCCTATCAAAAATCCAAGAGGGATTGGAATGAAAATACCTACAATTGTACCGATGATCGAGCCTATACTTCCCCAACGTGTTCCACCGTATTTCCTGTTGGTTTTTGCGGGAATTACATAGTTTAAAACAGCAGACGCAAGTGTAAGAATAACGAAAGCCCAAATATAAAGAACTGAAAGATCAGAATCTGTTCCGTATTTATAAATTAACAATCCAGCAAGGCTTAAAACAAGCCCTGGTAAAACGGGTAAGAAAGTTCCTAAGATTCCCAGAATAAGTAAAATAATACTTAACAGAGAAATTAATGAGTGATCCATATGTTTTTAATTAAAACTAAGTTAGCAAAAAAGTTATTGGTTCTATTTATTTGGGATGATAATTGCTGATAATATTCAGATTTATAAACCAAAATCATTCCTAAATTACCTAAATTTGTTGTAATGAAAGACGAAATAAAAGATACCAAGAGTTTTTTTCAGGAAATCAGTGAACAGCTTTATATTTATGTAAGCAAAATCTCTCCATCCGGAACGGATTGGATTTTTCATATTATTGTTAAGATTGGATTACTGATTGCTATTTTTTTATTGTTTGACTTTATTTTCAAACTCATCATCAATTACACTTTTCGGTTTTTTCATAACGAAAATAAATTTCCTGTTTTAAAATCTGTTTATCAGTCAAGGATTACTAATTCCGTAGCACATTTTATAGCATTGAGTTTTATCGCTTCAATGCATGAGTCTATTTTTGTAGGTGCACTTACCAAAACCACGATTTTTATTCATCGTGCGGTTAATTTGGGTATGGTTCTTATTCTTGCCGGAATGCTTTATCGTTCTTTAACGGGTTTTAGGTATTATTTCACAATTAAACAGGATTATTATAAAGTAATGGCAATCAATGCTATTTCAGAAACGGTAAAGATTCTGGGGATTTTTATTTTCACTGTGGTAAGCATTTGTGTGGTTTTTGGGATTAAAGGAACTACAATTGTAGGAAGTTTAGGAGCAATAACGGCGGTTTTGGTATTGGTTTTCAGAGATACTATTTTGGGTTTTGTAACGGGGATTCACGTTGCAACTTCAAAAAGTTTAAAAGTAGGCGACTGGATCGGTATTCCTAAATATAATATCGAAGGAAATATTTTGGATATCAGTTTGCTGACTACGAAAATTGCTAATTTTGATAAAACAATTTCTTCCATTCCAACGTACGATTTATTGACTACCGAAATAAAAAATCTTCAGGTAATGTCTGAATCGAATACCCGAAGAATTAAAAAATCTATTTTCTTTAATATTAATTCTTTCAAATTTTTAAATAACGAAGAAATTGAACGTTTAAAAGAAATTAATCTTATTTCAGATTATCTGAACAATAAAACTTCAGAAATCAACCAAGAAAAAGAATCAATCAATCATAAAGATAAAGTGATCAATGGAAGACAGCTTACCAACATTGGTGTTTTCAGGTATTATGCACAAAAATATTTAGAAAATGATCCTGAAATTGATAAAGAAAGCGCAATTATGGTTCGTCAGTTAGAAATTACCACACAAGGTCTTCCGATGGAAGTGTATTGTTTTACCAATGATTCGAATTGGCAACGTTTTGAGGAAATTCAGGCAGATATTTTTGATCATTTATTGGTTGCCTCAAAAGAATTTGATCTTCAGATTATGCAGATAGGATTGCCAAAATAATTTTTTTAAATGTTGGGATTAAACCGTGTCAAGGTTAATTTGCACCTTAATAATAACCTTGACAAGGTTGAGTTTTAAATTTTTCAATTACTTAAAAAAATAAATTCACTCTGTAATTTATTGTTGATAGGTGCTGTGAACGTTGTTCTTACGGTGGTCAGACTTGCTCTCACTGGAAGTTAAAAAACTTTTATAAAGCCACTTTCGAGTGGTTTTTTTATTTTTGTACTTTAATTAATGAAGGCGTAAGATTTTAAACTTAATTTAAATGATTTAAAATTCTAATTTTCAGCCTTAAACTTTAATAATACAATGACAAAACTAAGTGTAAACATTAATAAAATTGCAACGTTAAGAAACGCAAGAGGCGGTGAAACGCCAAGTGTGACAGAAGCTGCAATAAAAATTCAGGAATTCGGTGCACATGGAATCACCATTCATCCAAGACCTGATGAAAGGCACATTACCAGAAAAGATGTATATGATCTAAAGCCTTTGGTTACCACCGAATATAATATTGAAGGAAATCCTCACAGAGAGTTTATCGACATGGTGTTGAAGGTAAAACCGGAACAGGTAACTTTAGTTCCTGATGCAGATGACGCCATTACTTCAAATGCAGGTTGGGACACCAAAAAACACTTTGATTTTTTAAAGGAAATTATCGCTGAGTTTAAAAATGCAGGAATCCGTACGTCTATTTTTCTTGATCCGAATCCTGAATTGGTAGAGTCTGCTGCACAAACCGGAGCTGATAGAATTGAACTGTATACAGAAGCATACGCAAAAAATTATACAGTCAATAAAGAAGAAGCGATTAAACCTTATTATGAAACGGCTGTAAAGGCTGCTGAATTCGGTTTAGGAATTAACGCAGGTCACGATTTAAGTTTAGAAAATTTAAAATATTTTGCAGACAATATTCCGAATCTTTTGGAAGTTTCTATTGGTCATGCTTTGGTTTCTGAAGCTTTGTACATGGGAATGGAAAACACGGTTCAGGCATATTTAAAGAGATTAGCAAAGTGGGATAAATAGAAACTAGAAGTTAGGTATTAGAAATTAGTTTTGCGCACTGTTTTACTAACTTCTAATTTCTAACCTCTAAAATCTAAAAAAAATATGGAAATTTTACATTCAAAAATATTTGGCGAAAATATATCGTCAACACCACTTTTAGTATTTCATGGTTTGTTTGGAATGCTAGATAACTGGGGAGGTTTCGGGAAAGAATTGGGTGATTTTTTACCAGTTCATTTAATTGATTTGAGGAATCACGGCAGAAGCTTTCATTCTGATGAGATGTCGCATGATGATTTGGCAGATGATATTGCCAATTATATGAATCATTACGGAATTGAAAAAGCTCATGTTTTGGGACATTCTTTAGGTGGAAAAGCGGTGATGCAGTTCGCAATCAATTATCCTGAAAAAGTGGAAAAATTGATCGTTGTGGATATTTCTCCAAAAGCTTATCCCCCGCATCATCAAGGAATTATCAAAGCTTTGGAAACGGTAGATTTTACTACGGTAAGTTCTAGAAATGAAGTTGAAGCAGTTTTAACTCAATATATTCCGGAGAAAGCTACGATTCAGTTTTTAGCTAAAAACTTGTATTGGGAAGAAGTTGGCGATAGCAAGAAACTTAACTGGAGGTTTAATCTGAAAACGCTTTCTGAAAAATATAATCAATTTGTTTCTAATGCGATTAAGTATGGAGTTTTTCAGGGAGAAACATTATTTATTGCAGGTGAAAAATCAAATTACATTTTGCCACAGGATGAGTTTTCTATCAAACAGCAGTTTCCGAAAGCTCAGTTTGTAAAAATCAAAAATGCAGCACATTGGGTTCAGGCAGATAATCCGGTAGATTTTGCAACTGTAGTAAAAGATTTTCTGAATTTAAACAACTAAACATTTGTTTTAAATATTGTTAAAATTTTCACAATTATTTTATTTTTAAATATTGTGAATTATTTTATTGTATATTAGATTTGTCAATTTGTTAATGATATTTACTTTATGTAAAGTAATTCATTATTTAATTTTTATTTTAATGAATATATCTAATAAACTTGATGCGTTTTTATGGTGAATTCATATTTAACAAATTTATATCAGAAAGGAAACTTAATATTTAGGTTTCCTTTTTTTATGATCTCAGATAATCTGAATAATTATGAAAATCTAATGAGTTTTGACTGAAAAAGTTGCAAATTTGCACAAATTGTTTTTTGGTTGAAATTCAACTCAAATCAATTTTTATAAAAAATAAAACCGACCCAATTTTGAAGGTCATCAATTAGAATTAAATTCATGGTTTTTGTAACAGGAGCAACAGGAATTTTAGGCAGAGTCATCGTTTTAGAACTTTTGAAAAAAGGTAAAAAAGTGCGTGCTGCAAAGAGACCTTCAAGCAACATCAATGAAGTAAAACATTCTTATCAGTTTTATACCGAAAATCCCGATGATTTTTTCAATAAAATCGAATGGATTGATGTTGATTTTGATGATATTAATGCTGTTGAATCTGCCTTAAAAGAAGTTACTGAAGTTTATCACTGTGCTGCAAAAGTAAGTTTTCATCCGAAAGATGAGAAAGAAATGTATCACACAAACATCAAGGCTACAGAGAATCTTCTTTTTGCCTGTGAAAATTCTACAGTAGAAAAATTTCTTCACGTAAGTTCAATTGCTGTGCTGGATTTATTGAATGAAAAAGGCGAACTCGACGAAAGTTCAGACTTTAATCCTAAAGAAGAACATTCGGCTTATGCAATTTCAAAGCATCTTTCTGAAATAGAAATCTGGAGAGCTTCTGCAGAAGGATTAAATACAATTATCATCAATCCCGGAATGATTATCGGAACCGGAAACTGGGGAAAAAGCAGCGGCGATATTTTTCCGACTTTTGAAAACAACAGCTTTACTTTTTCTGGCGGAACAAGTTATGTTGACGTAAGAGATGTCGCTGAAATTTCAATCCAGCTAATGGAAAATAATGCTTTCGGACAACGTTTTATCATCATTTCTGAAAGTAAAAAATACGCTGATCTTGGAAAACAGATCAGAACAAAATTAGGGTTAAAAGATGCCAAAATTCTTTCAAAAAGTACTTTGCAAATCGGTAGAATTGCCAATTGGTTTTTTGGATGGATATTTCCTCAACTGAAAATGGCCACCAAGTCAAATATTGATGCAGTTTCTTCTCTCAATGTGATTTCTAATCAGAAAATTAAGGATCAATTGAATTTTAAATTTATTCCGGTACAGGAAAGCATTGATTTTCATCTCAACAATTATATTAACGACAAAAAGCTGAACAAAAAATAATGAATCTTGCAGAGGCAATTATTAAAAAGAATATAGAAAAGCATCCTTTAAAATCGGCAGTTGGTTTCAAAAAAAAGGAAGGCTGGAAAGAATTGAGCTGGAAAAAGTTTGGCGAAATTGTTTTTAAAACCGCCAATGCGCTGAAAGATTCAGGTGTTGAGGGAAATGATAAAGTAGCAATTTATGCCGAGAATTCTGCAGAATGGATGATATTTGATCTAGCTGCAATGGCGATTGGCGCTATTACAGTTCCTATTTATTCTACCAACAATGCAGAGCAGGCAGAATTTATATTAAAAGATTCGGGTGCAAAAACTGTTTTGGTCGGAGATCAGGTGCAATATGACGGATGTCTTGAAATTTTGAAAAAAGAAGACACCGACAATCTTCTTAAAACTATCATCGTTTCTAAAAAAGCAGTCTGGATCAAGAAAGAATTCAGCAGTTTTTATCTTGAAGATTTTATTGCTAAATCTTCCCCGGAACTTGAAGTTATTTCTAAAAATGACGATGATTTAGCCACTATTATTTACACTTCCGGAACTACAGGAATGCCGAAAGGAGTGATGTTAACGCATGGAAATTTCACTAAAGCATTTGATGCGCATTTTGAGTTTTTTAAATTTAAAAACTTTGAAGAAGAGCTTTCATTAGCATTTTTACCTTTAACTCACGTTTTCGAAAGAAGCTGGAGCTTGCTTTGTCTGTATGGCGGAGCAAGAGTTTATTTTTTAGAAGAGCCAAAAAGTATAGCGAAAGCTTTGGAAGAGGTAAAGCCAACGATGATGTGTGCGGTTCCTAGGTTTTTCCAGAAAGTGTATGCCGGAGTTTTAGAAAAAGCAGAAGAAGGTTCGTCACTCAAAAAGAAAATCTTCAATTGGGCTTTAGAAGTAGGAAAACAAACCGGAGAATTAAGAAGAACTGAAAAGCAAATTCCATTCGGTTTAAAAATAAAAGAAACCTTTGCAGAATTGCTGGTTTACAGTAAAATTAAAGAAAAAATGGGTGGCAGACTTTGGTTTATGCCTTGCGGAGGAGCTTCTTTGTCGCCAGAAGTTACCCAATTTTTCGAATCGGTGAACATTCATCTTACCGTTGGTTACGGCCTTACGGAAACTACTGCGACTTTAACAGCTTTTCCATTCACAAATTTTGAACATGGAAGCTGTGGAAAACCTTTGCCGGGTGTAGAAATTCGTATTGGTGAACAAAACGAGATTCAGGCAAAAGGAAATGGAATTATGAAAGGCTATTATAACAAGCCAGAAGAAACCGAAAAAGTTTTCACTCAGGATGGTTGGTTCAAAACCGGTGATGCCGGAAAGTTTGATGAAAAAGGTAATCTGTTTATTACCGACAGAATCAAAGATCTGATGAAAACATCCAACGGAAAATATATTGCTCCGCAAATGATCGAAAATTTGCTGACCAATAATAATTTCATCCAGCAGATTGTTTTGATTGCAGAAGGAAAACAGTTCGTTTCTGCTTTAATTGTTCCGAATTTTGAGTTTTTGAGCGATTATCTTAAGAAAAAGAATATTCCATTTACCAATTGGGAAGAGCTTGTAAAAAAGAAAGAAATAATCGATTTTTACAAAGAGAAAATCAATGAATTGCAACAGCATCTTTCTGACTTCGAAAAGGTAAAAAAGTTTACTTTAATGCCTGCCGAATTTGAAATTGGTACAGGAGAAATAACCCCAACCTTGAAGATTAAAAGAAATATCGTGCTGAAAAAATATGCTGATATTATTGAGAAAATGTATTAATTTGAGGTTGAGATTTAGGTTGAGACAAAAGGTATAAAATTAAAAGTTTAGTAATTAAACTATGACAACACAAGAATTTTTAGGAAAAGAAAATTTTACAATACAAAATAGAACGGTTTCAGAAAGCTGTCCGTCGAATATTGCTTTGATTAAATATTGGGGGAAATATAAGGATCAGATTCCTGCAAATCCGAGTATCAGTTTTACATTAAATCATTGCAAAACAAATACAGAGATTGAATTTTTAGCCAATGAAACATTTTCTGTTCAGACTTTTCTATCAGGAAACGAAGAAGTGAAATTTGCCGAAAAAATTGAAAAATATTTTAAAAATATCGAACAGTATTTGCCTTGGATTTTAAAAGGAAAATATATCATAAGAACCGAAAATACATTTCCTCACAGTTCAGGAATTGCGAGTTCAGCATCAGGTTTTGGAGCGATCGCAAAATGTCTGATGAAATTGGATGAAAGTTTTTCCGGAAAAAAATCTGATGAAGAATCTTTAACGAAAGCATCTTTTTTAGCAAGATTAGGAAGCGGAAGCGCCTGCAGAAGTCTTTACAACGGATTGGTTGTTTGGGGCGAATCTGATGAGGTTGAAGGAAGTTCAGATTTGTTTGCTGTACAATATCCGAATTCTGAAATTCATGATATTTTTAAAGATTTTAACGATTGGGTTTTACTGATTCATGAAGGAGTAAAAAGCGTTTCTTCAACGGTTGGTCATGGTTTGATGAATACCAATCCTTATGCAGAAAGAAGATTTCAGGAAGCAAGAGAAAATTTTGTTCCGATGAAAGAGATCTTGAAAAGCGGAGATATGGAACGTTTTATAAAATTAGTAGAACACGAAGCATTGACGCTTCACGCGATGATGATGATGAGCGATCCTGCATTTATCTTAATGAAAACAGGAACTTTAGAAGTAATCAATAAAATCTGGGATTTCAGAAGAGAAATCAACTTGCCATTATTCTTCACTTTGGATGCAGGTGCAAATGTTCATTTACTGTTTCCAAATGATGGTTCAGAAGAAAAAATAAAAACTTTTATCGAAGCTGAATTGCTTCAACATACTCAGAAAAATGGAGTAGTGAAGGATGTGATGAAATTTTAGAATGAAGAAAAGAAAACTTTACTTCCGAATAGGATTTGTACTTTTAATTTTATTGGTATTTGGAAATATAGAGGAAGGTAAAGTAATGGGAACGTGGGGAATGAATAGAAGTATTAATTGGGGATGGAGTTGGCGAAATCTTTGGCCTTTTTAAAATATAAAAGCGGACTTTTAGTTCGCTTTTTTTGTTTTAAGTGTTTTTACTTTATTAATTGTGCATAAGTTTTGTGCAAAGTTTTTTATTAATTTTATTATATGTTTTAAGTGTACAGTTTGTCATTCCGTAGGAATCCGAGCAATTTTTAAAGTTTGAAAATAAAAAACACAACACAATGATAGAATTTTCTGAAGGTATTTATACATTCTATGTTTACATCCTTACAAATAAAAGAAAAACTGTTTTGTACACAGGTATTACAAATAATCTTTATAAAAGATTATTTCAACATTCAATCAAACAAAATGAAAATAGCTTTACGGCTAAATACAATGTTGAGTTTCTCATCTATTATGAAAAGTTTGGATGGATTCATAAGGCAATTGAAAGGGAAAAGGAGATTAAGAATTTTTCTAGGAGTAAAAAATTAGAGTTGATTAGATGTACTAATCCAAATTTAGATTTTTGGAATTATTTGTTTGAAATGTAATTTTAAAAATGCTTAGATTCCTACGGAATGACAAACTGTGTATGATTTTGCATTTTTAATTTTCATAATTTTTTGAAAATCTGCAAAACTTCATTGATGATCATCATTTTTTATTAATCATCTTTCTCAGTTTGAAATAATAAAAAAACCAAACTAAAAAGTTAACCCAAGGAATAATGATAAAATATTCCTCGCCTGAAAATTCAGGAAGACTTGCTAAAATTAAAGACAGATAAAGAAAATAGCCTGCGAAAAATGCCAAAAATACAAAGTATTTATTTTTTCTGATTTGTTTGAATAGAATTAAAAAGGCAGGTAAACTAAGAAAAGCTATCAGTATTTGAATTCCTATTGCGATTCCGTATTGCAAACCACCAAAACAGTTCATTTTCGGTCTGCCATCTTCATAATGATTTGGAGTTTGCATATCGATTATGATTAAAAATACAATCATAAAAATGGTTCCTGCCAAAAAACTGGCAAGTATTCCTGAACCTATTACTTTTGCGATTTGTTTTTTCATATTCAGTTAGAATCAATCTATAGGTTTATAGAAGATAAATTATCTTTTTTAAATTTAAAAAAGATAATTTATCTTCTATAAAATAATTTGCATCAAATTTGCAACCCAAATGATAATCAAATTAAAACAATTCAAATTTAAGATATAATATGGGTTTAAAAAATGAATTTCTGAGTGATTTCTCAACCTATCTCAAAGATAAAAGAAAAACGCTTTTTCTGTGTTTTTCTATTTTTTTTATCGTTGTTTTTCTTCTTTTGAGTTTTTATGTGGTTGATTCTTCTCCAAAATCCTGGGATCTTCTCGTTTCTCAGGAACTGCAGGAAGAGCCAAGTGCGATTTTAGACGTTTTAATGAAAGGCTTCAGTTGGTTGGGAACCGTTTATGTTGCAGCAGTTATGGTTGTTGTATTTTCTTTGATTTTCTTGATATTTAAATATACCAAAGAAGCTCTTTTTGTCTTGTCATGTCTTTTATCAGGCGGTGTAAGTTATGTTTTAAAAATGCTTATCGATCGTCCAAGACCTACGACGGATTTTGTAAGAATTGTTGAAGAAACGCATTATCAAAGCTTTCCGAGCGGTCATGTTTTGTTTTATACTGCTTTTTTCGGAACATTGATCGTGATTGCAATCTCTTCGGGAATTTTAAAATTATCCTGGAAAATAATGATCTCTACAATCTGTGCGGCGATGATTGTTTTGGGTGCTGTTTCGCGTATTTATTTGGGAGCACATTGGTTTACAGATGTAATCGGCGGGTTCATCGTTGGTGTTCTTTTCGTGATGTTTACAGGAAGCGTTTATCTCAGAAGTAAAAAGAAATCATCTCTTATTCAGGAATAATTATTTCATTAGAATTGCTAAACTTAATTTATACTTTTACTCTTCAGTAACGACTGCATCGCGCTCTCCATCTTCTTCTTTTCCTTCTTCAATCATTTCTTCGGCTTCGGCAATTTCTTCAGAATCTGCCTGTTCTATACGTTCTTCCTGGTCATCATTGTGATGGTCGATAAAGAATTCACAATAAATCGGAAGGTGATCTGAACCGAAATTTTCTAATGTTTTTAAATCTTTAATGAAAATATCTTCACTATGAAACATCAGATCGATAGGAAATCTGAAAAGCCAGTATTTTGCATGAAAAGTAGATACAAAAGCATGGCCGACTCTGGGATCAATCAAATGACTTGTTTTTCTGAATAAAATGGAAGATTTAGACCAAGCAACATTATTGAAATCTCCCACAACAATCACCGGCTTTTTTATTTTGGTAACTCTTTTGGCAACACTGAGAATATCGCCATCTCTTTCTTTTGAAGTTTCTTCTTCGGTCGGACTTGGTGGTGGAGGATGAACTCCAAAAAATACAAATTCAAAACCATCTTCGGTTTTTAAATGTGCTTCAATACTCGGAATATCATCCGCTACAAAATAATGCGTTTTCGATTCTTCAACTTTTATTTTAGAATAAAAATGCATTCCGTAGGTGTTTTCAAGTGTGACTTTATGTTGGTAAGGATACTCTTTTTCTAAAACCTGAAGCGCTTTTTCCCAATCGCCGTTGCTTTCCATTGTTAGAAATATATCCGGTTTGTTTTTGTTGATGAGATTAATAAATTTTTCGAAATCGGTATTAAACTGATAAACATTGGCAGAAATGAAGTGGTATTTTTTTGAAGATTGATCGGTTTGCGGATGTTTTTTAACTTTATAAAGCGGAGTATATTTAATCAGTGTAATTCCGTGATAAATAATCATTGCCAATAATAAACCTTGCAGATACCAGAAATAATCGGTCTTTTCAATAATAAATCCTAAAGCAAAAGTGATAACTGTAAAATAAGTAATCTGAATTTTACCAAAATCAGGAAACCGAAAAATCCAATGCGGGCTCGGAATTTTTGGCAATACGGTTAAAATCAGCAATAAAGCACTTAGAACAAGGTAAGTTTCCCACATATTTCTTAAGATATAAAATAAAAATAAGATATTTTCAGGTAATTTCGTGCCAGTTTTGATGTAAACAGTGATGATGAACGATATATTTTTTAATTTTAAAGTTTAAAACTCATAGTATGGGAAAAATTTTAATCGTTTTGTTGTTTTTAAGTTCGTTCTGTTTCGCCCAGAAAACTGAAAATGATGCCATAAAAGAAAGTGTAGAAAAGCTTTTTACAGGAATGAAAAATGCAGATACAATCATGATAAAATCTGTTTTTGCTGACAATGCAATTTTACAGACGATAATAAAAAATGATGTAGTTAAAACTGAAAAACTACAAAATTTCTTATCTTCTTTTTCTAAGTTATCAAAGAATGATGCAGACGAAAAAATTAAATTTGAAGCCATTCATATTGATGGAAATCTGGCGAGTGTTTTTACACCTTACGAATTCTATTATAAAGGGAAATTTTCGCATTGCGGAGCCAATAGTTTTCAACTGGTAAAACAAAATAATGTCTGGAAAATTCAATATTTAATCGATACAAGAAGAACGAACTGTAATAAATAATTTTAGATGAAAATCCATCATATCGCCATTATCTGCTCAGATTATGAAGTTTCAAAAAAGTTTTATACCGAAATTTTAGGTTTAAATATTATCCGTGAAGTTTATAGAGAAGAAAGACAATCTTATAAACTGGATTTAGCAATCGGAGAACATTACGTTATCGAGTTATTTTCTTTTCCAAATCCTCCGCAACGACCTTCAAGACCAGAATCTTGTGGTTTAAGACATTTAGCTTTCTCTGTAGAAAATGTTAATGAAAAACGCGAAGAATTAATTCAAAAAGGATTAAACTGTGAAGAAATCCGTATTGATGAATTCACCGGAAAAGAGTTTTTCTTTACGCAAGATCCGGATGATTTACCGCTTGAATTTTATGAGAATTAAATCAATTCTCGTTGATCAATCATCAATGATAATTAATGCGCATAACCCGTAAAGAAACTAATCGCCATAATCGCTAAAACAATTGAAGAAATGATTACATAAACATAATCTTTTTCTTTAAGATAACCGATTAGCGCGAAAATAATTCTCATCAAAGGGGTGAAAATAAGCATCAGTATTCCAAGTTGAATAATTGCCATTCCTTCACCTTTGCAAAGCGTTTCCCAGAAATGGCTCCAGACTTTTTCTGAAGAAGTTCCCATGTCGAGAAGCTTGTATTTTCTTGGCATTTGAAAACCTTCCATGAAAAGCTTCACAAAACCAATCAATGAAGTGATAACTGATAAAATAACGCCCAAACGAAGGAGATTTCCAACAGAACGGTTAAGATCAACATCTGTAAAATCTTTTCTCATGAGAAATTGCTTCTAATACCGTTATACATCATATAAACTGAAAGAATTGTAATAACAATTGCGAAAAATGTTTTCAGTTTTTTTGTTTTTGAAACCATTAAAGTCTTAGATCCAATAAAACTTCCAACTACAACACCCACTAAAACGGGTGCTACAATTACCGGAATAATTTCTCCTCTCTGGAAATAAATTAATGAACTTGCAACTGCAGTTACACCAATCATAAAATTACTGGTCGTTGTAGAAACCTTGAAAGGCAATCTCATCATATTATCCATTGCCAATACTTTTAAAGCACCGGAACCGATTCCTAAAAGTCCGGACATTGCTCCTGCAAACATCATCATAAAGAATCCGGGAATGGTATTTCTTGCTGCATAGTTTTTCACAACACCTTTATCGGGAAAAGTTCCGTACAATTTCAGTTTATCTTCCAGGCTTCCTTTGATTAAAGCTTCCTGATGGTCTGGTTTTCCTTTTAGATTTAAAATAACCGTAAGCAAAAGAATACTTGCGAATATAATCCCGATTGTATTAGGATTCAGCATTCCGGAAACCAAAGCTCCCACAATTGCTCCTGAAGTGGTTGCAATCTCCAGAAACATTCCTATCCTCATATTGGTAAAGCCTTCTTTTACGAATGCAACGGCTGCTCCGGAAGAAGTTCCGATTACCGAAATCAATGAAGCACCAATGGCATAATGCATAGGAACACCGAAACCAAGCGTTAATAAAGGGATAATGATAACTCCACCTCCCAAACCGGTGAGTGAACCTAAAAGCCCGGCCGAGATAGCGCCAAGAAAAAGAATAATGATCTCCGACATGGTACAAATATAAAACTATTGCGGTTTTCAGGCAAACATTCATCCAAGATTATTTTTTGCCGTATTTTTGCAAAAATAAAATTCAAAATGAAGTTATTTTATATCATCCTTGGTGCAACGCCAAAAGGCAGAAATATAGAACAACATGATGTTTTCTTTGGTATTGCTGAAAGTCTCAAAGATCTGGTTCCAGACATGAAAAACTTCTGGAAAGAAGCCGATGGGAAAATTCATCTCGACTGTTATCAGGAAGTGAAATTTGCTGATGGTTTTGAAGTGAAAATCGTAGAAAAAGGAGAAGAAGTTTCAGAAAATCAATTGTATTTCATCAATTTGGGTGGCTATAAAAAAGGATATTTTGAAGAGTTTCATGAGCAGCATTTAATGGTTGCAACTTCAATGGCTGAAATCGTGAAAAAAGCAAAGCAAACCGAGTTTTATAAAACGATGGGCTTTGAAGGTGCGGTAAGTCACATTGACGATAAACACGGTGTTGATATTGATGATGTTTTTAATGTCAACGATATTCTTCCCGAAAAAATGAAAGAAAAATATTCAATTGTTTTAGTGAAGTCTGATATCGAAAATCAGGAAAATCCGATGGGATTGGGATATTTGAAAATTGATAAAATATAGCTTCATTCTGTCATTCTGAATGTAGCAAAGCGAAATGAAGAATCTAAGCTTTTTAATTTTTTTTAGAGATTTCTCCTTCATCGTAATGACAATTCGGATGTTTAAAAGCTGTATTAAAAAAAATTAAATCTAATAGAAAAAAATAAAAGTAAAAATGAAAATAGGAATTTTGGGAGGCGGACAGCTCGGTAGAATGCTCATTCAGGAAGCGCTGAAGTATGATGATGAATTTTATACTTTAGATCCGGCTTCAGATGCGCCTTGTCATAATATTTCGCATTTTACACAAGGAAGTTTTAATGATTACGAAACCGTTTTGAATTTCGGAAAAGATAAAGATGTAGTAACCATTGAAATTGAACATGTAAATGCAGATGCTTTGGCAGAACTTGAAAATCAAGGGATAAAAGTGGTTCCGAATGCGCAAATCATTAAAACTATTCAACAGAAAATTCTTCAAAAGCAGTTTTATAAAGCGCATGATATTCCAAGTCCGGATTTTGAAATTATGGATGGAAGCTCAGACGAACTAAAAATGCCGCTTCCTTTTGTACAAAAAATGAATACAGGCGGTTACGACGGAAAAGGAGTTCAGGTTATCCGTACGAATGAAGATATGAAAAATCTTTGGATACAAGATTCTGTTCTTGAAAAACTAGTTGATATTGACAAAGAGCTTTCGGTAATTGTTGCTAAAAACGAAAACGGAGAAACTCAAATTTTCCCTGTAACGGAAATGGTTGCCGATCCTAAATTAAATTTGCTTGATTTTAATATTTGTCCGGTTTTTTTAAGTGATGAAATTGAAGATCAAATCGATTCAATTACTGAGAAATTCCTGAATGCCGTAAATTCTCCTGGACTTTTTGCTATTGAATTATTTTTAGATAAAGAAGGAAAAGTTTGGGTTAATGAAACCGCTCCAAGACTTCACAATTCAGGACATCAAAGTCAGGAAGGAAATGCCAATTCGCAATTCGAACAAATGTATCGTGTGGTGAAAAATCTTCCTTTGGCAGATACCGATGCCGTTATTTACAGTGGGATGCTGAATTTAGTTGGAGCAGAAGGTTTCTCAGGAAAAGTAATTTATGAAGGAATGGAAGAGGTTTTGAAGCTTCCGGAAACCTACATTCACCTTTACGGAAAAACAGAAACCAAGCCTGGAAGAAAAATGGGACACATCAATGTTTTGGCAGAATCCAGAGAAGAATTGATGGAGAAACTGATCCAAGTAAAAGCGATGGTAAGAGTAATTGCTTAACGTTTTAAAATATATTGAGAAAGACTGCTTTTGGGCAGTCTTTTTTGTTTTATTTAATCTTCGGCTGATCAATTGACCACTTTTTCTCAGTTGAATTCCACAATAAATAAGGACCGCCTAAACCATCATCATATATCAGTTCGTAATTTCCTGCTTCATCTTTGTTGTAAACCGGTTTTGTGGGATCATCTTTCTGTAATCCCAATTGTTCTAATGTTTGCCAATCGTTAACTTCAGGAAGTTTGTAGCTGTTTTTTCGGTACTTCTCAATATTTTCAACTATTTTATTTCCCGATTTAATATCAGATTTTCTTGTGATTTCTATCGGAAGATTCCAATAAACCGTAAATGATATAATTATTAAAACGATTACTGATATGGAAATGATGAGTGTTTTTTTCATTATTTTTTTATTAGTTTTGACTTAAAACATTCTAAGATTGAAAATATTATTTGCGATAAAAATAGAGAAATAATTATTTCTTTTAATACATAAAATCAAAAGGGGTAAAATCCTGAAGTTTTGGCAGTGGATTTATTTTTTCTGAAGTTTCTATTAAACTTAAAACTTTATCTGTTTCGTAAGCCGTTTTTCTTAAAATTTTCTTTCCTGTAGATAAATTATAATCTACATATTCGATAAATCCGGGACTAGCGTTATGAAATGTATATCCTATAAGTTCAAAGTTTCCGTTTTGAAATCTGAATTTATGAGTAATTCTTCCACGAATTAATTGATTACTAAATATTAAAATGCCATTTTTTATTTCTAAGTTTTCAAGAATGACTTCCGTTCTTTCATCACCATAAGGAAATTTATTTGGTATTGCTTTCTCAGATAAGAAGACGGAGGTAAATTCTCCAAGGGTATTTTTAAATTTTATTTCTAATTGATAAGGACTGTATTTACTTTTTGAATTTTCTTTTACAGTAACCATATCAATAAGATTGTCTTTATTTAAATCTCCTTTAACTTCAAAAACAATCTTGTCAAATAAATTATTCGAGTTTTGAGATTTATAATTGATAAATATAAATAAGGTAAAAGCAAAATATAAAAACGAGTTTTTCATTTAACAATTTATGATACTCAATATTAAGCATTATTCAATTTAGTTTTCAATCTTTTTTCTTTTAAAAAGCTCTGGATTATAATTAATAATAAAAACTCCTGCGATAATCAGTACTGCTGCAATGATAAATTTAGCCGAAATTTTTTCATCTAAAATAAGCCAGCTTAAAAATATAGAAATAATCGTATTGATGTAAGCTAAAATTGAAACCTGTACTGGAGAAATTTTTGTTAAAGCATAATGAAATGCAAAGAAAGCCGCTACAGAACCGAAAACTGCAAGATAAAGCATTGCTGAAATACTTTTTATACTCCAGTTTTCGAAATTATAAGTTTCTGAAAAAAGAAAAGCAAAACAAAGCTGTACAACTCCCGCAAATAGAAATTGGTAAAAAAGATTAAGCGTGATATTTTTGCTTTGAAGGTTTAATTTTTTGGTGAAAATAGTTCCCGATGCCCATCCTAAAATAGCAGCAAAAAGAAAAATAATGCCCATTAAATATTCAGGATTTGAGAGATCATTCAGCCCATCCCAAAATATAAAAAGAATACCACTGAAACACAGTATAATTCCAATTAAAGCCCGAAAACTGAATTTTTGTAATCCAAAAGCTACACTTCCTAAAAAGACTGCAATAGGTGAACAGGCGCTCATTAATGAAGCCAAACTGCTGGTTACGGTTTCTTCCGCAACAGTGGTCATTCCGTTGGCAATAACGAGCATTAACGTTGAAAAAATAATTTGATACCCTAGATTTTTCCAGCCAATCCATTTGAATTCTTTTCTGAACAAAAGTATGATCAACATTATTATTCCTGCTAAAAACTGACGGATCCCTGCAACAAACCATGCCGGAATAGTTTCTACAGCCACACGAATGGATAAAAAGGTAGTTCCCCAAACAATGGCTACAGTGAGAATCGCTAAAGTAAGTTTGTAATTTTTCAAAATGGAGTGAATCGTCTGCAAATATAGAGATAATGAGTCAGAACAAATGGGTACAGAACAGCAGAATTTTGAAGTTACAGAATTGGCGATTCACTTTTTTAAAATCCTTATATTTGAGGTCTAATAAAATTGAAAAAATGGTAGGAATTATTATGGGAAGTCAGAGCGACTTACCGATTATGGAATTGGCGGCTAATTTTCTAAAAAGTTTAGACATTCCTTATGAGTTGACTGTAGTTTCTGCTCACAGAACTCCGGAAAGAATGTTTGATTACGCAAAAACAGCCAAAGAAAGAGGATTGAAGGTAATCGTAGCCGGAGCTGGTGGAGCTGCCCATCTTCCGGGAATGGTTGCAAGTTGTACTACTTTACCAGTAATCGGAGTTCCTATACTGTCCAGCAATTCTATTGACGGTTGGGATTCTGTTTTATCTATTTTACAAATGCCGGGCGGAATTCCTGTAGCAACAGTTGCATTAAACGGAGCATTAAATGCGGGAATTTTAGCAGCAAAAATATTAGGAAGCGGAAACGAAGAAATTGCACAAAAACTACAGGTTTATCAGGATACTTTAAAAGATAAAGTTTTGGGAACTGTAGATGATATTAAAGCAAAGCATCCTAATCAATATGATATTAATTAATTGTGAATTGTAAATTTTTTCAGTAAAATTAATTCTCTTTTATAAATGGAAAAGCCTCACAATTTGTGAGGCTTTTGTTATTTTTTGATAAATTTTAAAGATTGTATTTTGTCTTTTGTGACAATTTGTAAAATATAATTTCCGGGAGTGAGCGTTTGAATATTAATGTAATCTTTACTCAATGAATCTTTAAGTACAATTCTTCCACTTGAATCGGTAATTGTAAAATTGATTCCGTTCTTAATATTTTTCAGATAGATAAAATTTTCTGCCGGATTAGGATAAACCTTAGCTTCTAAAGTCAGTGAGTTTTCGGAAGTTGAAAGTGATGCATTACATTCTCCGTTATAGCTATCTCCGTAAATAGACCAGTTTTTGTTGTTGATAAGATTGTTTCTTGCAATTACTGCTGCCGGATGAGAATAAACCATTGGAGAAACGCTTCCAAAAATAATTGATGATGGGGTAGAAGGATTATTGTTCCACCCATAGAGTGTACTGTCGTAGTTTTGACAATTCATACCTGAATTCAGAAACATATTTTCGGCATTAAATATCGAACTTAAATTCCAGTTTCCCAAATTTTGGTTAAAAGCAGTTGCTCCATTGAAGGTGCTTTGAAAACTAACGACATTACTTGTGTCCCAATTACCTATATTCTGGTTGAATGCAATTGCATTTCCGAACATATGACCCATTACAATAACATTGCTTGTATCCCAACTACTGATATCCTGATTAAAAGATTTTGCATTTCCGAACATATTGCTCATTTCTAAAACACTTGATGTGTTCCAGTTCGCTAAAGGTTGATTAAAAGCTAATGCATTTGAAAACGTAAAATCTAAATCTAAATTGCTAGATAAATCCCAATTACCAATAGGTTGATTAAATTTTTGTGCATGGTTGAACATTGCAGCCATAGATTCTACTTTTGAGGTGTCCCAATTTCCTATGTCCTGATTAAAATTTTTAGCCATAAAAAAAAGAGTTCCCATATGTTTTACATTTCCCGTGTTCCAATTTCCTATAGGCTGATTAAAATTGGTGCATCCGGAGAACGTTGCGCTCAGGCTGGTTACCCGCGAAATATCCCAATTGTTTATAGAGCTGTTTCCTATTAGACTACTACAGCCAACAAACATATTCGACATATCACTTACATTTGTGAAATTTGGAATATCAGTTGCCGAAATGTTTAGCTTGCTACAGCTACTAAAAGCACTTTCCATTGATTGCCAGTTGATATTTCCCCACTGTTCTACATCAATTATTTTCTGATTGTCACCGGCTATTCCTGTACTTCCTGGAAACAATAAATTATCTTGGAACCTTATCATCGTAACATTCCCGGAACCATTACTAACCTTGACTCTATAGGTGGTATTTGCGGGATTAGGACTATGTGAAGTTCCAAAATCTATTAAAATATGACTTGTTGAATTAACGGCTGTTAAAGTACCGGTGTGTAAAGGAAAACCTACTTCTTCCCAATTGATGGTAAAATTAGTACCTCTTATAGGAAACCAAATTTGATTGTGAGTAGACATATATGGTATTCCGCTGTTAAGTGTGGTTGAGGCGTTGCCGGGTTTCCAAATGGTGATAAATTCATTTTGAGCTTTTATCTGTTGAAAAAGCATGATGAATATGATGAATGTGATTATTTTTTGCATGGTTATTTTAATGAAATCTGGATATGTATTTTAATAAGTAATAAATTATTTTTAGGCTTTTTTATAAAATTATTTTTTGATGAATTTGAAAGATTCTATTTTTTCTTTTGTGACAAGTTGTAAAATATAATTTCCGGGAGTGAGCGATTGAATATTGATATATTCTTTGTTTAATGTATCTTTTAAAACTATTCTGCCACTAAGATCAGTAACAATAAAGCTTTTAGCATCATAAATATTTTTTAAATAAATCGTATGACTTGCCGGATTAGGATAAACAGAAGGTTTCGATAAAACCGCTTCGGAAGTTGAAAGGCTTTCTTTGATTTGACAGGTTCCTAAGGTATCTCCGTACATTGTCCATCCTTTACTGATCAATGTATTTCTGTCTACAACGACATCAGGAGAATAAGTAAACATAATCAAAGGAGACAACGAAATATTGTTGGGTGTATTAGGGTTTTGTGCCCATCCTGCAAGAGTATAACTGTAATTAACGCAATTTATAGATGTTCCGCTAAGAGCTAATGAAGCATTGGTAAGTGAGGAAAGATTCCAGCTCCCTAAATCTTGATTAAAACTGTCTGCACCAGCAAATATTGCGGTCATATTTTGAACATTACTAGTGTTCCAAGATGATAAAGGTTGGTTAAAATAATCTGCATCATGAAACATATTTGAAATATCAGTTACATTAGATACATTCCAGTTGTTAATCGATTGATTAAAAATAGCATTATTAAACATACCAGACATATTGGTAACCATGGAAGTATTCCAATTATTTAAGGGTTGGTTAAAAGCTTTAGTTCCCTGAAATAAGTAGCTCATATTTGTTACGTTTGACGTATTCCAACCGTTAAGGTTTTGATTAAATACCTGTCTCCCTTCAAACATCTGACTCAAGTTTTCGGCTGATGAAATATTCCAATTACTTATCGGTGGATTAAATGTATCAACATTAGAATTACCAACTCCACCAAACATTCCTTTAAAGTTTTTAATAGTAGAAACGTTCCAATTGGCAATAGATGTACTTACAGTAAGCGCATGGATTTTATAAAACATATATGAGGCATCGGTGACGCTATTTAAATTTGGAGTATCTGTTGCCGTTATTTTCAAATTTCTACAGTTTGTAAATGCGCTGTACATTGATGTCCATTGAATGTTTCCCCATTGTTCCACTTCAAGAATTCTTTCGATGCTTCCAAGATTTTCAAAAACGGCAATAGGATCTGAAACTGTATTAGGATAGATTAAACCAAAACGTATTTGGTTAAAACTTCCATTTCCATTGCTTACTTTTACTCTGTACTTTACATCATCTGGTACAGGATTTAAAGGAGCTCCAAAATCGATTAAAACCTGGGTAGTTGAAGTGACGTTAGACATGGTTCCGTTGTGTTGAGGATAGCCAATTTCTTCCCAGTTTATTGTATAATTTTGTCCTACTCCGGGAAACCATATTTGATTGGCTGCGACTTGGTGTGGTGCAACAACCATTTCATCCATATTTATGGCTGTAGTAGGTTTCCAGATGGTGATAAATTCATTCTGAGCTTTTGCAAATTGCCCTAAAAATATTAATAGGATAAGAGCGGGTAGTTTTTTTAGCATATTTTATTTTAATAGATTACTTTTTAATAAACTTAAAACTCTCGATATTTTTATCAGTTATGATTTGTAAAATATAATTTCCAGAGCTAAGACTTTGAATAGTAATAAAATCTTTTGTCAAAGAATCTTTCATGATAACTCTTCCGCTGGAATCTGTTATGATATAACTTTTTACATCTTTGGAATTATTTAAATAAATAAAATCTGATGCCGGATTAGGATAAATGGAAAGGCTGTTTTTTAACTTATTTTCATTTACTGCAAGTTTTTCACATTCTCCCACAACATCTCCCGTAAAAAGCCATCCTTTATTGATAAGGATATTTCTCTTGTTGACAACATTTGATGAATACATGAGATTCATAAGAGGGCCTAAATTGATATTATTGGCTGTATTAGGATTATCTGCCCATCCTGAAAGAGTGTCACTGTAGTTGGTACAATCTATTCCTGTCTGGGTAATTGCCAACAAAGCAGCCGTAAGTGCTGAAAGATTCCAGCTTGCTAATGTTTGATTAAAAGCTGATGCTCCCTGCAAAAAAATATTCATTTCGGTTACCTTGCTGGTGTCCCAATTGTCAAGTGGCTGATTAAATGCTGTACAGTTGTGGAACATATGAGATATATTGGTAACATTTGAAGTATTCCAGCTATTTAAAGGTTGATTAAAATTAGGAATCAAATGAAACATAGCACTCATATCTGTAACATTGGAAGTGTTCCAGTTATTAAGTGGTTGATTAAATGCAACACAGACAGCAAACATTGAACTCATATTGGTAACATTTGAGGTATTCCAGTTATTAAGAGGTTGATTAAAGACAGTAGAGGCTTCAAACATAGCGCTCATATTGGTAACATTTGCAGTATTCCAACTGTTTAATGATTGATTAAAATTAAAAGCTGAATGAAACATGTGAGACATATCTGTAACATTTGAAGTGCTCCAGTTATTGAGAGGCTGATTGAAAGCGTTGCAACCTGAAAACATATCACTCATATTAGTGACACTTGAGGTATTCCAGGAATTCAGGTTTTGATTAAAAGCTTTTCTGTTCTCAAATAATGATTTAAAATTGGTTGCAGCAGAGGTATTCCAATTTCCAATGGGTAGGTTAAATGTATCGGGAAGTTGATACATATTTGTATGGGCAAACATAAAGCTGAAATCTTTTACATGAGAAGTATTCCAATTTGCCATCGAAGAATTTCCTGTAAAACTACTGGCGTTAAAAAATAGATGTGAAGCATTTTCAACATTTGATAAATTCGGAGAATCTGTAGCAGTTAATTGTAAGCTTTGGCAATGTGAAAATGCATTAAACATTGAAGTCCATTGTATATTGCCCCATTGCGATATCTCAAGAATCTTGTCTGAGTTACCAAGGTGAGACCAGATTTTGGCTCCGCTTGAGTCTAAGGTGAAAGAAGCAAATTGGGTTTTATTAAAAACTCCGTTTCCATTACTTACTTTTAGACGATAAGTCGCCTGATTTGGAGTTGGGTTTAAAGGTGTTCCAAAATCAATTAAAATTTGACCATTCGAAGTTACATTCGTTAAAGTACCATTATGCTGAGGAAAATTTATTTCTTCCCATTGAATGGTGTAGTTTGTTCCTGTTCCTGGAAACCAGATTTGGTTTGCAGATGATTGTGATGGTGCGGTTACAGTAGTTGTAATGTTTTGATTTATTCCACTCGGTTTCCAAATGGTAATAAATTCGTTCTGTGCTTTCAGAAAATGAAAGACGATTAAGAAAAAAAATGGTAATAGTTTTTTGAGCATATCAATATTTTGTGAAATATAAAGATATGTAAAATAAAAAAACTCACCAAATTTGGTGAGCCTAAGTTATTCTATTCCTGCATCATATTGTCTCGGGTATTCTTCTGAACGGCGATTGCACCGAATAAAGCCAGCAAAAATGCAAAGCCATAAAACCCTTTTTCACTTGGAAGAATGGTGGCATTCCAGAGACCAATTGCCAATAAAAAGATTGATGATAGTGTGGCAAACCAGCAGATTCCGTAATAGATATCGGTTACTTTAATGTTTTCTAATCGGTCACGAACTGCTTTCTGCAAAGAAACTACAGCAAACAAACCGTAAAGTAGGATGGTAAAATAATATCCTTTTTCGTTAAGCTGCATTTCAGCTCTTGCAAGCCCTACAATAAATCCGATCATTCCTGCGCCGAGCGCAATCCACGATGCCGCTACGAATGCAGTTGAAACTCCTTGTTTTTTCATTAATTGTTATTTTTGTTTATTATTGATTCAAATATATTATTTTTTAAATTAATGCTAACAATTATTTCATTGTAGGTTGAAATTTTTGAAATCAGTTGTAAAATAATAGCCCCGATAAAAGCGGCATCCTTTTTTGTAATGGAGAAACCTCATAGGTTTCAAAACCTATGAGGTTTAGCTTTGGAGAAAAAAGATACAGCGGATAGCGGGAAATAGCTTCTAAAAAAACAAAACTCTCCAAAAAGGAAAGTTTTGACTGGTTTTATTGAGTAATATATTCGTAATTATACTTTACGTAATTAGCTCCACTTAGGCTTTTTCCAATGACTTGTGTGGGCAATTGAGTACTATTGTACTGAATCTCATACACCACATTTTGATTTGGCACCCAGTTTCCTGCACTGTCTTTAAAGCTGATTTTCTCTGAAGTATAATTATTTTTGCTCAATGCATAAGCACCACCCATCATTATTCTAAAATATTTGTTGGTAAAAGTATACGGATTGAGCTGATTATCATACAGATATTCATTTTTTGTGAAAAAAGTAATCGTACCACCCAATTCTGAAGTTTCCACTGTAATATTGTCTCCATTGTAAGTATATGAAGAGATACTAGGATTGCTGCAGTTTGCAGTTTGGCAAAGGGTAGAGGTCGCTACTTTTCCGTTGCTGTAAGTGTAATTGATCGTTCGGTTTAAGTTTGTATCGCTGTAAATTGCTTTTACATTTTGAAGCTGATCATTATTATAAGTGTAAAGTGCATAATATTCTAACGTACCATCTGTTTTATAATAATTGGTCTTTACGGGTTTTCCAGAAGAATCGTATTCGTTGATTGAAGATCTTCCCTCAGATAAGGTTTTTATCAATTGTCCCTGACTATTATATTCCAAAGTTGAAACTGTAGTTTGAGGACTTGCAGGATTGTCGTAATAAACCGTTGTAATTTTACTCAACAATGTTCTTTGTTGTACAGGATCTGTGATTGTCTCATTTTCAACAGTATCGCTACAACTATTAAAAAATACAGCAGAGCTCATTAAACCCAGTAAAAAATACTTCTTCATTTTTAAATTTTAGTTTTCAAAAGTAAGAATTCCTTAGGATGTTTTAAAATATTACAAAGAAAAAATCCCACTATTTTGAATAATGGGATTTTATAGTTTATTTGAGATGCTTCGCAAAGCTCAGCATGACAATAATTGTTTAGTATCTGTAATACTCAGGTTTGAAAGGTCCTTTCACGTCAACACCGATGTATTCAGCTTGTTCAGTAGAAAGAACTTCTAACTCAACGCTTAATTTCTTAAGGTGAAGAGCAGCTACTTTTTCATCTAAATGCTTTGGCAACATATATACTTCGTTTCCGTAAGCTTCAGAATTGTTCCAAAGTTCGATTTGAGCCAAAGTCTGGTTAGAGAAAGAGTTAGACATTACAAAAGATGGGTGACCTGTAGCACAACCAAGATTTACCAATCTACCTTCAGCAAGAATAATTACTTCTTTACCTTCGATTGTGTAGATGTCAACTTGAGGTTTAACTTCAGATTTTGTAGAACCATAGTTTTCGTTCAACCAAGCCATATCGATTTCGTTATCGAAGTGACCGATGTTACAAACGATAGCTTTGTCTTTCATTTTAAGGAAGTGTTCTCCTCTTACAATGTTGAAGTTACCAGTCGTAGTGATTACGATATCTGCATTATCAACTACAGTATCTAATCTTTTTACTTCGTAACCGTCCATTGCAGCCTGAAGCGCACAAATTGGATCGATTTCAGTAACAGTAACGATAGAACCAGCTCCTCTGAAAGATGCTGCAGTACCTTTACCTACGTCTCCGTATCCGCAAACTACCACTCTTTTTCCAGCTAACATTACGTCAGTTGCTCTTCTTACAGCATCTACTGCAGATTCTTTACATCCGTATTTGTTGTCGAATTTAGATTTAGTAACTGAATCATTTACGTTGATTGCAGGCATTACCAAAGTTCCGTTCTTCATTCTTTCGTACAATCTGTGAACACCAGTTGTAGTTTCTTCAGAAAGACCTTTGATATCTTTTGTGAATTCAGGATATTTATCAAAAACCATGTTTGTTAAATCTCCACCATCATCCAAAATCATGTTTAATGGTTTTCTGTCTTCACCGAAGAATAAAGTCTGCTCGATACACCAGTCGAAATCTTCTTCGTTAAGACCTTTCCAAGCATACACAGGAATTCCTGCAGCAGCGATTGCAGCAGCAGCGTGATCTTGTGTAGAGAAAATGTTACAAGAAGACCAAGTAACTTCAGCACCCAGAGCAACCAAAGTTTCGATCAAAACTGCAGTCTGAATTGTCATGTGAAGACATCCTGCGATTCTAGCTCCTTTCAATGGTTGAGATGGTCCGTATTCTTCACGGATTGACATCAAACCTGGCATTTCTGCTTCTGCAAGGGTAATTTCTTTTCTTCCCCATTCTGCTAAGGAAATGTCCTTAACTTTATAAGGAACGTATTGTGTTGTTGTACTCATATCTTATGAATAATTTAATTTCTAATTATAAAGTGCAAAATTACAACATATAATTTAGATACAAAAACAAGCTTTGAACTTCCTTTTTATGAGATAATACAGCGTTAATTTTATTTGTTTTAAATCTAAATAGTGTATTTTTGCATAAAATAAATCTCTATTATGAATCATACAAATACTCAGGAAGAAGCTCAAAGACAGGCAAAACCTCTTGCTCCTAAAGTAAAAGAATTGGTAGAAAGAACTAAAAGTATCATTTTGGCAACAGTAGATGCAGAAGGAACACCAAATTCTAGTTACGCACCTTTTGTACAGGTAGAAAATACTTTTTATATTTTAGTTTCTTTCATGGCAAAACATACCAAAAATCTTGCAGATGGAAGAAAAACTTCTATTATGTTCATCGAAGATGAGTCTGCTACAAAGCAAATTTATGCAAGAGAAAGATTAACGATTGAAGCTTCGACTTCTCAGGTTGAAAGAGATTCTGAAATCTGGAACACTGTAGTTGCTCAATTAAAAGAAACTCACGGAAAAGTGGTAGACGTAATTTCTGAAATGAAAGATTTTATCTTAATCGGTCTTCATCCAACGAAAGGTTCTTATGTAAACGGTTTCGGAAGCGCTTATTTTGTAGATGAAAATCTTGAAATTATGGAGCACAGAAACGACCAGAATCACCAGAGTAAGTAGGATGCTGGAAGCTGGGTGTTGGAAGTTCTACTACTAACTGCTTTAGTTTTTTTAGCTTTAAATAATATTGAATTCACTTGAATCTTAGGATTTAAGTGAATTTTTTTGTTCATTAAATTTTTTAACGCAAAGATTTATAAGTTTTTTTAAAATTTTTAGGGGAGCAAAGTTTAATCAACAAAGTTGATTTGATAAAGCGAACGTCTATGCGAAAGCTTTATCAGCGACTTGTCGCAATTTTTTTTGCTCACTTAAAATAATTAATTAAAAAAATAAAATCTCTGCGTTAAAAAAACAGTAATCTGTCTTGAGACTTCCATCAGCCATCTTCAACTTCCAACCAAAATTTTTTCACTAATTTTACCCAATAAACAAACCCATGCCTCTTTACCGAGATTTTTCTGATGATACTGCAACCATTCTGGTCTGGAAATACGACGAGAATGAGGAACTTAATATTGATGAACTTTTAGAGCCCGAAAATGCCGAAAAAGTAAAAGATTATCATCCTAAAAAATTGTTGGAAGTTTTAATGGTTAGAAAACTTTTGAAAAGCTTAAAACCCAATTCTAAAATTCTGTATAAAGAAAGAGAACCGTTTTTATCTCCTAAAGATGCCGAAATTTCTATCACCCACTCTTATCCTTTTGCAGCGATTGCCATTTCTAAAAATAAAATAGGAATTGATATTGAAAAATTTAATCCTAAAATTTTAAGGGTTATTGACAAATTCACTTACGAAAACGAAAGAGGTTTTATCCCTTTTGATACGGAAGTTGTTTTTTATACAATCATTTGGAGCGTGAAGGAAAGTATGTACAAAATTCACCATTCCAAACATTGGTCGCTGAAAAAGCATTATGAGGTAAGACCATTTGAATTAAAACATCTGCATCACATTAAATGCAGAGTTCATGACGATCAGATTTCAGACGAGCTCAAAGCAAGAGTGGAATTTTTTGACGAATATTGTTTTACGATTGTGGAAGAGTAGAATTTTCTTCGTTTCTGTACTTTTCAATTACTTTTCGCTGTTCTTTAGCAACATCATAAATCAATTCCAAAACATCGTGGATATTTTTCAGCTCGGTTAAGTGAGAAATTTTGTTAGGATCTCTTGTATCGAAATGTTCATTTTCCAGAAGTTCGGTTTTTCTTTTGTGAAGCATATCTTCGATTGAAGAATCTTCAGGCTCAAGACGACTGTCCATTCTTAAGCTTTCTGTGATCTTATCTCCGTTAAGTATTGCCGAAACCTGATTCATTTCAGATTCTATTTTTTTGCTCCAGCTTTCAGAGTCTATTTCCGGATATTCCTGATCACTTTTGGCGTATTGCGATAATGATGCGGTATAAGCTGTAATCAAATGTGAAGTTGCCACAAACTGATGAACTACTTCCAGTTTTTTCTGCTGATTTTTAGGATCAGAAATCATTCTCTGGAAATTATCCGAAAGATTGGCTAAAGAAATGATCGCGTTTTTACGTTTTACTTTATAGTCTTCTACATTAAAACCATCATTCAAAAACTTAGACATTACACTGTGGAAATACGTGAGATTAGATTCAGCAGATTTTTTCATTAAATCTAAATTCTGCGTATGTTCCCAAACAGGAAGTACAATATATGAAACCACAAAAGCGATAATTCCGGCGATAAAAGTATCTACAATTCGGTCTTTAAAAATAACATTTACATTTCCCGGATTTAAGAAATTAAAACTCATAAAAACATAAATCGTCATAAACAAAACCGCCCAGAAATATCTTCCTTTTAATAAACTGAAACATAAAATCATGCTTAATAAAAGAATAGCAAAAAGCACAGCATTAATGTGGATAAAGTACAATAAACCATAAGCAATCACGGCTCCTGCAACTGTTCCGTAGAAACGCAGAAGATTTCTCTGTTTGGTAATAGAGTAGGCCGGTTTTAAAATAGCAACAATGGTAATTAAGATCCAATAAGTATGACCAATTTCTACAAACGGAAGCAAAGAAACTAAATATCCCAACAGAAGTGCAACCGTAATTCTTATCGCATGACGAAAATGTGATGAGGTAAGAGAAATATTGCTTTTTAAAACTTTAAAATTAATTTTCTCCTCTTTAGGCATAAACTTCTTTAAATCTAAACCTGTAGAAAGACTTTTTGCTAGTTTTACGTTCTGAGAAAAAACTTTATAAATCTCACTGATCTCTTTGGTAATTTCGTTGATACGCATCATAATCTGGCGTAGAATCATGAAATTTTCCAAATTCTCAGGAGTCATTTCCTTATTTCTCAATTCGAAATAATGTACATTAAGCTCATGAAAGCGTACTTCAAGATTGAAAATTGGTCTTGCTCGTGTGCTGCTTTGTAAAGAGATGCCGATGTTGGCAATTTCTTCGGAAAGAATATTTAAATAGTCATGAATTTTAACTAAAATTTCGGTGTCTTCAAAACTTTCCTGAAGCTTTTTGTAATCGCTTTCAGAGGTCATCAGTTTCTCGTGAAGGTCCATTGAATTCAGAAACATCAGCATCAATAATCTGCTTATTGTTGTGGATTCATTTACGATGGTTCTTGTTTTAAAAACAGTTTCACGGGTTTCTTCCTGAAGATTTTTAATGCCGATCTGCTTTGTGATAACTTGCAAACTCAGCTTATCGAAATCGGGATTTTTCTGGTAATAATTTGCTTTAATTTTAAGAAATTCTGCAAGCTGAAGATAATTTTCACCAATCATCTGACTTGCCAGTTTATACGGCTGAATTGTAGTAACGATAAGGAAAATTAACAAAAACCAGATACATCCGGCTGCAAAAATAAGTAAGCTTTTCAGAATATTAGCTCCGGTTAAATGACCATCAATAAAGATGGCTAAAACGACTAAGGCTAAAGATCCGACAGCAGCAAGTCTTTGTCCGTAAACTCCAATTAATGAGAAAAACATTCCGAAAACAATGACTTCGAGAAGAACAAGCGGAATAATTCCTTTCACCAGACTCGCAATTGATGCAACAACGACAAAACAGAAAATAGCAAAAGTCAATGAATTTCTACGTCTGATAAATGGTCCCGGCTGATCGGTTAATGCAACAAAGCTGGTTCCCAAAGGAAAAAGAAAATATTCTTTGAGCAAACCGAAGTAGGAGAGAACTAAACACGGAATCACCGTCGCCAATGTAATTCTTATGGAAGAATATACATATTGGCTGGTTACGATTTTTTTGAGCTCCGAAGAATAGTTCATATTACAAAAATAAGAGTTAAATGTGAATTGGCAGGTTTACTTCGTGCGTGAATTGTGAATTTTTATTTAAATATTTTATTAAAGCACACATAAAATGACAGCAAAGTACTCAAACAAAAAAAGCCTCATAAAAATGAGGCTTTTCAAAACTTTTTATATTCGTTTTTTAATAATCCACATTTGAAGTTTCATCACCAATGTTCCAAGTTAAACCGAAACGAATAGTGTTATCTAATGCTGTATTAATTTTAGACATATTGATCAAGTAAGACACATCAAGACCGAAAGAACGGTATTTTAAACCAATACCTGCAGTTGCAAACTGTCTCGCTCCCTGCTCTTCGCTTTCGTGGAAATAACCTCCTCTTACAGCAAATGCATTGTCATAAGAATATTCTAATGCACCACTATACATAATTGAATTGGTATTTTTGAAAGATTTTCCGATACCTGCCATTACTCCAACGTTAGGAACCTGATAAATTGGCTGTCTTGTATTAGGATCCATACCTACATATTCTGATCCAGGAACCAAGATTTTAGATCCTTCTACAGAAAGACCTACTTTGTTCATGTCATCAAGATACATATCGTAACCTACCCCAATTCTAGCCATTGTAGGAAGATAAGATCTAGAAGCCTCATCGCCTGTATAATCTAATTTCGGACCTAAGTTTGTAATCGAGAAACCTCCATTTATTTTACCATCCATATTTCCGAAGCTAGAGAACTTTGGAGATGTATAGTAACCTGAAACGTCTACCGCAAAAGTATTTGCCGGCTTCAGTGTAGTATCAGTGTTGAATCCTCCAGATAAATCTGAACGAATGAATCTACCTGTAACCGCCATAGAGTAAGAATCTGATAATTTCAAAGCATACGCAACGTCGATTGACATTTCGTTTGGTTTTGAAACCCCATTAGATGTTACTGTATTGTCTACACCAAGCTCAGTAAGTTCTACTTCCCCCATATTGAAGTAATAGATACTTGCAGAAATAGTAGATCTTTCTTCCTGACCTAAAAATTTATGGAAAGCACCGTACAATAAGAATACATCATTGGTTAATTTTCCCATATATGGAGTGTAGTTCAAACCTACAGAAGAACTAGTTCTGCTAAAAGGATATTTTGCAGCATTCCAGAATTGCGAGAACGCATCGGGTGAAGTTACCACACCCTGATCTCCCATACCTCCTGATCTTGCATCTGGTGCGATTCTAAGGAATGGAGCTCCGGTTAATACAGGTCTTACCTGACTCAAATCTTGCGCGTAGCTTAAAAAACCAGCACTCAAACCAATCCCTAAAAGCAGTTTAGTAGTTAAATTCATATGTTGTCTTTTATATATTATCAGTTTTTTATTGATATTGTTGATTAATTATTTATTTACTTCAAAAGTACCATTTTTTCTACAGCTGTAGCACTTCCTTTGCATTTTTCTTGATTTTGACTTTTTGCAAATATCTTAAAAATATACGTACCTTTTGCAACTGTGTCACCAAAATCGTCTTTTCCGTCCCATTCAATTGCTTGACGTGGCGTTCTAAAGCCCTGTAGGAAAGGTTCTGCGACTACAACATTTGTTAAAGTTCTTACTAATTTTCCTGTAATTGTATAAATTTGAACGTTTACATCTAAAATATCATCACAATTATGTTCAAATTGAACGTATGTTTTATTGGTAAAAGGATTTGGCCAGTTCAACGGTCTGTTAATAATTAAGTGTTGATCAGCTTCGTCTTTAACTTCAAAGTTTAACGTTTCAGTTGTCGAATTATTGTTGATGTCCCAAACTTTAAATGTTAATTGATGTTGACCTAACGCCAAGTTTCTGAAAGGGTAGGTTACATTTCCTTTTTGATAGTCTGCCAAAGCAGGATTAATACACCCGTTTCCTTCACCTGAAGAGAAGAAATCATTCAAAACAATTGTGTTAATAATTTGACCGTCTAAATATACAGTAATATCATGACCAACACCCGAACCTGTAGAATTTATTCCGGTATCGTCATTCAGACATGCTAAAAGCATAGGATTCTGATCTGTGATTCCTCCATTTGCAAAATTAGTGTTGTTCATGTACAGTTTTATTTTTGGAGGCTCGTTATCATTAATTCCGTTAGGGTTGATATCTCCTACTTGTACAGGCTGGTTATTGAATACATCAATCGATTTATTATCTGCATACCCTAAGATTCTACCTTCTCCCACGGCGTAATTAATATCTTTAGGAACATAAAATTCTACAGTGAAAACTCCGTTTACTGCAGTTCCAGAAGCTTTTACAATAGCGCTTCCTTCTTCTTTGTAGCTTAAAACAGGAGTCATCCCACCATCATTGTTAAGGGTCGTTTTATTTATTTTTTTATCGAAAATATTGATAACCACTCTACCATTGAAACTGGTATCTACACCACCACTTGCATTATTAATGTGACCTTTTACTTTTACAAAATCTAAACCTCTGATTAATCCGGGAACCGGAGTTTCGATCTGGTCGATTGCTAAACGTCTTACTGGTCTGGTCAATTTCATGGCAGGATCACCAAGTAAATTTACTTTAAGATGATCAGGATAAGGTCCTCTGGTTTTTTTTGCATTTAAGTGCACATCTCCAAGTGTTTTAAAGTCATCACTATCAAGATCAAACATTTCATGGGTAAGAAGATCTGTAAATTCGATACCATAACCTACACCTAAAGCTCGGCTAGAGGTAATCATGGTTGCTGGTCCTCCTTGTTTTAGTTTCATAAACTGTTCTCCTGCAGAGAAGGTTGAAGGCTCATCCCAAAGTGTAAATTCACAAGTAATGGTTGATACAAAAGGAAAACGGCTATAAACATTCGTGAAATTATTAGAATTCTGAATTTCAGTAGTTGTTAAAACTCTTTCCTGAGCCCATCCGTTGATACCACCATGCCCGAAATAAAATAAATACAAACTGTTTCCTATGTCATTAGAAATTGCCTGATTTACCTGTGGATATCTTTGTCCACCTGCAGTACTTTGTGCTTGAAAACCATCCAAATAAAGTTTTCTTACATTGTATTCTTTTAATAAATTGCTTGCAGGGATTTCAAAAATATCTTTTAGAACATTATCCATGATGTTATGGAAAGGTTGACCGCCATCTCTGTCATCATCAACTACGAAATCCAACTTCATTTTCCATTCTCCAAAAGGAGTAGATTGTCCTGATAAAGAATTATAATAAGCCAATGTTTTATCAATCATATTTGCAGCTTCAGTAGGATTGGCTGCCGGAATTCTACCTATTGGTACATCTGGAAGATTGTTTGTTATTTCTGCTGCAGTTTGTGGTTTATTCATTACGATATAATCATCGGTAACAAACGAGCTCACAAAATCAGAAGAAGATTCGCTTTGGTAACTTGAAACAACATTAGTATTACCCGAAATTCTGTCTTTATAATCATAAGATGTATCACCTAGTATAAATACATATTTAAGGTTTCCCAGTGGATTATTAAGTTTAGTCACAAAATCTCTTATTGCAGTAAGATCTCTGCTTCCACTACCAAATTCATTGTAAATTTTATCTGTGTCTACAATCTGAACGCTAAAATTATTTTTAGTCTGATGGTAGTTAGCAATTCTCTGCGCTTGCCCCATCATTTGAGGTGTTGTAATAATTAAGTAATCTACATTTTGTAATGCTGAAAGATTTTGATTGGCAATTCTTCCTACAAATTGAGGAGAAAAAGCAGCATCTGCTCTGAAAGCAACAAATTCATTATTGAAATTAAGATCGGAAGTAGTGTATCCAAAATTAAAACTTCCGCTTCCAGCAGCTTTGTTCACTCTTCTGTTGGCATTTGTAATATCAGTTACATCCCAAACCTGCTCTAGGTTCCCAGTATTTGAAATACTAAAACCGTAATTGGTATTGGTACCACTCGCTAAAGAAAAATCTCTGAAATTCATCTGAGACCCGTTGAATCTTAAATCATCTTTATATTGTATCTCTGCATAATCCAAATAAAAAGCTCCGTTTGGATTGGTTGAAATATTAGGTGCGTAATTAATGGTAAGCTGGTTTCCTGAAAGGTTAGAAACCGTTCCGCTATATCTTATAGGAAAATAATCATAATTGCTGAATTGATTATTTGAAGGTATAGGTAATGGGGTCTGTGTGTTTTGAGTGTTAATATTAAAACTAATGGAATTTTGCTGAGATCTCCATCCTATTACCTGTGTTCTGTAACGTATAACATCACTTCCCTGAATCGCCGAACCTAAGTTGAAAGTCACTGTTTTATCGGTTGTAAATCCTTGATCTTCAACCCAGACTCTTCCTACTTTTAATAAGTTTTTCTGATCATTATTAAGAACCTGATAATTATCAAATCGTGAAATAAGTGTTGTTGCCGGAAGATTTATATCAATATTTTGTACTCTTTTTCCTGCACCTTTATCAAAATTAATATAGTAATAAGAAAAATCTTCGTAGATGTTTTTTATGTTTTCACTTTGATCATTCAGTCTTGTTTCTGTTCTTTTAAAACCGTTTCCGTTTGTTTTATTATACAGATTGTATCCATTTGGTCCCTGAGCATAAAAAAGAGCATAATCGCCATCATTCCAAACATTATCATCTTCACCAACTACCTGAATAGCATTTTCCTGTAAAGCACTGTACTTTGCATCCTGGTTAAATTCCGGAAGCATTACACCTCCGTTTCCGTAGATTCTGAAATTTTTCGGATTGATATTGGCAGGATTCATTCCGTTATCTTTCAAAAACTGAGTGGTTATTTTGAAAACTCCCGATTTATCGACTTTAATTTTATAAAAACCACCACTTGATAAAGGATTTTGAGTAGTTCCTACTTTACTAGCCACTAAAGGAGCAGATGAATTGCTTTCAGAAATATCAAAAGAAGATAATCTTAAAACTTTTCCTTTAACATTTTTGAACAATCCTACCTGTATGCTCGCATATCTTTCACCTTTAGAATAATAATAATTGATATTTGAAATGTCAAAATCCTGAATAAGATCTTTATCCAGTTCAAACAGATCCTTTAAAGAAATAGACTCCCAAATAAGATTAGAAACACGAAGTTGCTTTTCACCTACTTTTTGTTTATTAAATATAAAAATATTATTTTGGCTGTACGAAAAACCTTCGTTTTTAAAATTTGGAAGATTCTTTTTTGTATCACCATAATCTTGAATTTTGGCTCCGTCCCAATTTATGGGTACTCTCTGAGCCCAAGAGGTTGATACAAAGGCAAATACAAGTAAAAGAGTGATTTTTAGTCTCATGTTGATGTTTGAAATTTCTAAATTACAAAATAAATGAAAATTTTATAATTAATATGTGATACCATAAAATTAATTTGTTAAGATTTTTCAAAAAAATCAAATCTTTATTTGATTTATTGAATAATTTATTTTTTCTTTGTACTTTGAATAATATTTATATCGACTATGAAAAAACTAAAGTTGTTTTCATTAATAGCATTGAGTTCTACACTTGCATTAACTAGCTGTGGTGGTTCTGGAACTTCCGGAGGCGGGGGTACCAAAAAATTTGTCAGTAAGACAGGTTGGAAACCAAACGAAAAACAGGGTTGGTTTTTTGCAGGAAAGCAACAGAAGCAAAAAGGTTGGCCGGGAATGGTATATGTTGAAGGAGGAACTTTTACAATGGGATTAGTGAAAGATGATGTAATGCACGATTGGAATAACTCGCCTCGCAGAATGCAGGTTAGTTCGTTCTTTATCGGTGAAACTGAGATTACTAACTACGAATACCGCGAATACCTTACATGGTTGAAGTATGTATTCCCTCCAAGTGATCCTAGTTATAAAGAAATATACAACGGTGCTTTACCGGATACTTTGTTATGGGATAATAAATTATCTAGAAATGATCTTAATGAAACTTATTTCAGAGATCAAAACTATGATTATTACCCGGTAGTAGGAGTTTCTTGGACTCAAGCAAACAGATATTGCGAGTGGTTGACAGACAGAGCAAATGAAAAAGCTTTGATGCAAGCAGGTATTATTGCAAAAGATTTGTACATCAACGAATCTAATAACCAAGGTGGAACTGCATTCAATATGGATAAATTCAAATCGAATGATCCGGAAATGCAAGGGTACATCAATCAGCAAAGAATGAATCAAAGAACTGGTATGAAAACTACCAATCAAAGAATTCAGGCTGCAAACGGAGCTCCGAATGCTGCAATGGTTACCAAATTCAGACTTCCTTCTGAAGTTGAATGGGAATTTGCTGCTCTTGGTATGGAAAAAAACAGAGAGTACAACAATTACTTAGAGAAAAAACCTCAGGTAGATCTTCTTAGAGGTACCAAAGGTAAAAATAGAGGAATGATCCTTGAAAACTTCAAGCAAGGTAGGGGAGATTACTCAGGACCTGCTGGATGGAAAAATGATGGTGCTGCTCAAACAGCAGATGTAAGACAGTTTCCTTCAAACAACATCGGTATCTATGGTATGTTTGGAAACGTTGCAGAATGGACGGCAGATGTATACAGACCAATCATTGATGAATCTGGAAGTGACTTCAACTATTACAGAGGAAATATGCCTCAAGCTATTGTAAGAAACGGTGACGGAACTTACAAAATGGTAGAAGAAGGTAACATGAAATATGATACTTTAGCTGACGGAAGATTAGTTTACAAAAACTTGCCTGGTCAGTTTGAAAGAGAAACTATTGCAGATTACAGAAACTACAGAGATGGTGACAAACAGTCTTCATTAGATTACAGAAACGCAAACGATTCTGCTACATCTTTCAATATGTATAATGCTCCTGTTAAGAAGTTTATTGTTGATGCAAATGGTAAAGTAGTATTACAAAAAGATACTAAAGACAGAACATCAGCGGTTTCTAACGACGTTAGAGTTGTAAAAGGTGGTTCTTGGCAAGATTCAGCATATTGGTTGGATCCGGGACAAAGAAGATACAAAAATCAGTCATCTGGTTATGGTTGGATCGGTTTCCGTGTTGCACAAGATGCTAGAGTAAACGACAAATCTAGAACGAGAAGATAATATTTATCAAAATACTTAAAAAAAACCTCCCGTATTTTCGGGAGGTTTTTTTATTTTTGAACCATGAAATCGCTTTACCAAAATCGATGCAGATTTAGCGGTTGCACACAAAAAAAAATATAATTTTTACATGAATATAGAACAGTTTTATCCTATTTTTTTAAGCGCAAAAAAAGTAACTATTGACAGCAGAAAAATAGAAGAGAATGATATTTTCTTTGCGTTTTCGGGAGATAATTTTGATGCGGCAACATTAGCTCAAAATGCTATTGATTTAGGTGCTTTAGCTGTTATTGTTGAAAATAAAGAGTTTGAAAATTCGGAGAAAAATATTTTTTATGTTTCTTCAACCTTAGAATTTTTACAAGAATTGTCCATCCATCATAGAAATCAATTGAATATTCCCATTATTGGTCTTACCGGAAGTAATGGAAAAACTACGACGAAGGAAATTATTCATGCCGTCCTTTCAGAAAAATATAATGTGCAGTACACTTTCGGAAATTTAAATAATCACATTGGTGTTCCGTTGACTATACTCTCGATTAAATCGGAACATGAAATGGCTGTTATAGAAATGGGAGCCAATCATCAGAAAGAAATAGAGTTGCTTTGTACTATTGCCCGTCCTAATTACGGATATATAACCAATTTCGGAAAAGCACATCTAGAAGGTTTCGGAGGATTTGAAGGTGTTATAAAAGGGAAGTCTGAATTGTATGATTATCTTAAAAATACAGATCAAACCGTTTTAATTAATGAAAATGACCCTATTCAGGTTGAGAAAACTCAGGATTATGCACCAAAAATAACCTTTGGAAAATCAGATTCTGATTATTATTTTGAGGCTTTTTCTGAAAATAATTTTGTCGGTTTGCAGTATCAAGATCAAAAAGCTTTATCAAAACTGACAGGAGAGTACAATTTTACCAATCTTTGTGCTGCTGCGAGTTTAGGACTGTATTTTGGAATAGATTTTAATAAAATACAATCTGCTATAGAATCTTATACTCCAACAAACATGCGATCTCAGGTGGTGAAACAAGATCATAAAACTTTGGTTTTAGATACCTACAATGCAAACCCAAGTTCAATGTCTGCTTCGTTACACAATTTTGTTACTTTTGAAGGCTCAAAAACAATCGTTATCGGCGATATGTTGGAATTAGGAGATGAAAGCGAAAAAGAACATCAGAATATTCTTAATTTAGCTCAGGAGTTAGGTTTCAACGAAATTATCACTGTTGGAAAACAATTTAAAAACGTCAACAAAAATTCTGCGGCTTTTGAAAGTACAGATGAATTAATTCAATATTTAAAAGGCAACAAAATTCAGTCAGAAAATATTCTGCTTAAAGCTTCACGTGGGATTTCTTTAGAAAAAGCAATCGATTTTATTTAGATTTTGTATCCCAAAATTCATTAATAATTAATTTTATATTTTGAAACGTGTTTGGAAAAACTTCATTCTCAATCTGAGTGATGTTTTTCCAAGCAACTTCTGTGATGCCTTCTTCTAACTGAGGTTTTGAGGTATCTTCACCATCAAAAAACATTTCAAACCAATGGGTGTGTTTCAAAACACGGTCACCATTTCTTTCAATATAAATATGATAGGTTGTATTGATAAAATCTCTAAGTTCTACATTTTGTAGATTGGTTTCTTCCTCAATCTCTCTTATGGCAGATTCTTCACGAGATTCACCTTTTTCCATTTTGCCTTTCGGAAGATCCCATTTTCCTAATCTTCTGATGAAAAGTGTATCTCCGTTTGGCTTATTTACAATTCCTCCTGCAGCCTCAATAATCCTGAAAAGTTTTTTAAATTCTTTCCAGATCTCATCAATCTGTTCGCCGTACACATTAAGCTCGGAAGTCGATGTGTTCTGCAAAAGATCAAGGGCAATTTCTAAAGTTGTGAAACTTTCGTAATTTAAGACTTTCTCTAAGTTTTCAGGGTTCTTAGATATCAATAATTTTTTTTCGTTCACAAAAACTTTATACATTTGTAGTAATTTAAATACAAAAATAAAAAATGAATTTAGAAGGACGAAAAATTATTGTCAATAAATCATCTAAAGATTTATCTGAGTTGCTGAAATCTCCTGAAAATTATAAAGAATTTATGCCGGATGGTCTTCAAAAATTTGAAACCAGAGAAGATGGCTTTAAATTCGGACTTCAAGGAATGCCTGAAATTGCACTCAAAATAGATGAAGTTACAGATGAAAAAGCTGTTTTGAAATCGGCTAGCTCAAGCTTAGATTTTGCTCTTACAGCAACTTTGAAACCTTTGAACGAAAATCAGACTGAAGTACAGATGCTTTTTGAAGGGAAATTTAATCCTTTTATCAAAATGATGGTTGAGAAACCGCTTCAGAATTTCATTAATACTTTGACCGATAAAATCGAAGCTTATAAATAAAACGAAAACCTTCAGCAATGAAGGTTTTTTTATGCGATAATTCCGGAAATGTGGTTATGTGAACTTCCTGTTGCCGAAGCAAGAACGTTGGTTTCATTATTCAATCTGAGAACGCCCATAAAAGCAAAGATTAACGCTTCTTTAAAATCAATAATCTGTTTTTCGGGAATAATGATTTCTGTATTCGTTTTGCTTTTTATTTTTTCGATAAGAAATTGGTTGTAAGTTCCACCTCCTGTAAAAAGTACTTTATTAAACTGATGAATATTGAAGATTTTGGAAATCTGTTCAGCAGCATGTTCTGTAAAAGTCGCTAAAACATCTAAATTTTCAATCTCTGAAAACAAACTGAATACATTTGCATTGCACCATTCAATTCCCAAGGATTTTGGATGAGACAGCGCATAAAACTCCAAAGAATTTAATTGTTCTAATAATTGAGGATTAATATTTCCTTTTCGCGCTAAATCACCATTTTCATCATAATCTTGACCAAATTCCTGAACTAATTTATTTAAAATAATATTTACCGGAGCAATATCAAAAGCGATTCTTTCTTTATTGATTTTAAAAGAAATATTTGAAAACCCACCTAAATTAAGACATGCATTGTAATCCGAAAACAATAACTCATCACCAATCGGAACCAAAGGTGCTCCGTTTCCGCCTAATAAAACATCCTGAGATCGGAAATCGTAAATAACTGGAATTTGAGTTTGTACTTTTATGGCTCTTCCGTCACCAATCTGAAGGGTAAATTTTCTTTGAGGTTGATGGAAAACAGTATGACCATGAGACGCAATCAAATCAATATCTGAAAGCTGGTTTTTCGTAATGAAATCTTTGGTAGTTTCACCTAAATAAAAGCCGTATTCTGAATGTAAGGCTAATAAATCCTGTGAAGATAAATAAATAGAATTTCTAAGCTGCTCCTCTAAAGCTTTAGGGTAAGGAATCGTTTCAGCATTGATTATTTCAAATTTCCAAGAAGAATTTTCTTTCCAAAAATTTGCAAAGCAAATATCTAAACCATCTAAACTGGTTCCCGACATTAATCCTATTGCTTTATAAACAGTCATTGGTTAAGGTCTTGGTTGTGCAATTTTAGCCTTGCTTACATCAAGATCTCCAGAATTGTTGAAAAATTTATATTCTGAGAAATCGTCTTTAGCGGTCATTCCGTTTGCATGTACAAGAGTTGAACCATCTTCCATTGTTGCATAAACCGTGTCTCTTGTATAGATTCTATTTTTTTTCTGATCCCAAAAAACACTTTGTGTTGCAAATCTTTGTCCGTCGCTGGTAAGAATTCTTACATCGCCTCGTGCTTCGTAGAATTTTTTATAATCGTACATTTTTGCATATTTTGCAGTAATGTTGCCAGGTTTTTTAGGATTTTTTTTATCAAAAAACTCTATTCTCATTCCTTTTTTAGCAACAGTATAAGGACTGTCGATCAACTCGTATTTTTCAATAATCGGAGCCGTTGCTTTTAGCGTAATAAAACCAGAATCTCTCTGTATAATTTTTGCATTGTGAATAATCTGCGATGGGAAGTTTTTTTCGTTGCCACCTTTTGGCTTGGTAAGGTCTTCTTCGCAGGATGTGAATATAAAAAATATAGCACAACTAAAAAGGTATGCTATATTTTTTAAATTTATGTTTGAAATAAAATTCATTCTTAGTTGTAAAGCTGTTTTCTAAACCATCTGTCAGCAAAATTGAAACCAACTTTCAGGTTAACAAAATTCTGATTAATCAGATTGTTTTTAAGCGTTCCTCTTTTCCCTAATTCTACACCAATTTCAAGACCACTCATTCTTGTGATGCTGCTATTTTTGAATGGTAGCATTACTCCTCCTGATATACCAAATTTATTAATGCTGTTTCCGGCAATTTCAAGACTTCCTTTTTCATAGAAAGCTCCATATCGGTAAACAACTCTTGAGAAGTAACTTCTAAAGTTGTTATAGTTTGGTAAATACCAACCTCCGGCAGAAATTCTGTAAGAATCTTGATAATCAAAAGTATTACCAAAATAGTTTATCGATTCTCCTTTTTTATAATCAATCTGACCTGAAAGGAACCAGTGGTTTTCGCTTCCATATCCTACACCGACTGAAGCCTGAAGAGGAAGTAAATTGTTTGAACTTGTATTTTTTTGATCAATAATTGTTTCTCCCGCTTTTGTATCAACATCACTGTAATAATAAGTACTGTTAATATAATTGGTTGTCATATTACTTGTATTCCCAAATGTAGCAGTTGCCCCAATTGTCAGTTTACGATCGGTACGTGTATTTATGCTTTGATAACTTGTACCTAATGTAAAGTTGAAATTTTTAATACTGTTTTTGGTTTCGTAACCATTCGTTAAATCTGCAGTAGAAATTGAAAACTCGTTTAAATCATAAAGATTACCAAAATAATAATTGGCTCTTGCTCCTACAGCAAATTGAGAATTGATTTTATAAGATACCGCTAACTGAGCTGTATTTAATGTTCCGCTACCCTTGAATATATTTCGATTGATTGCTCCATCAATTGTTTCATCATGTACTACCTCATAGCTTTTAGAACTATACGGTTGGTAAAGGAATCCCATTTTTATTTTTGATGAAATAGGAAAAGCGATGGATATATTAGATAAATACGTAGAATGTTTGGTAGACTTCGTATTATTATAATCAGTTTTGAAGTAATTGTTTTCGTTAGTAGCTTCAAGCTTAATACTTGTTAACTCAAAATTACTGTTATTAGCAGGGTTTCCGAAGTTAAAATTACTGCTGAAATCACTTATAAAAGCAGTTGAGATCCCTCCCATAGAGGAAGTTTCAATCGTATTATCATATTTTACATCACCAATTCCGTAAGTTGCATAAGGTGAGTTGCTCAAACTTTGCGCGTTAAGGAAGTACCCCACTGAAATGAATGATAGTACAAAAATTTTTTTCATTCTATATTTTTAAAATAATGCGCAAATATCTTAAATATTAATGAATTGTAAAAATTTACTGAGGTTAAAGTTTGTTAAGGGTGAATTTGTGGTGAATTGTCAATGAAAAATTAGCTTTACTGTCAATTTTTTAAAGACATTAAAATTAACGATTCACTTGTGAAGCAAAATTGACACTTAACACATTACCCTTTTCAAAAATTCTTATCTTTGAAACATGAATTGGGAAAACATCGCCGGACAAGAAAATCTTAAAAAACTTCTTCAAGACAGCATCACCGAAAACAGAGTAAGCCACGCCCAGCTTTTCATAGGAAAAGAAGGCTACGGAACGATGCCTTTGGTTTTAGCGTATGCAAAAGAAATATTAAAAGGTGAAAATGAGCATGCTGCATCAAAAGTAGAGCATCTTAATCACTTAGATTTACACTTCAGCTTTCCTGTTTTTACCGATAACAGAAACTCATTAAGCAAAAATAAATTTGAGGAATTCAGAGAAATGATCTTAGATTTTCCTTATGCGAGTTTTGATGACTGGACTGCCGTTCTGGAATCTGAAAACAAACAATTTTTTATTTCTGCAGATGAAATAGATGAGCAAAATCAAAAATTTGCTTTAAAAAGTTTTGAGGGCGGAACTAAAATTCTTATCGTTTGGCGTGCTGATAAAATGAATACAGCAGCATCCAACAAGTTTCTTAAATTTTTAGAAGAACCACCAGCAAAAACAATCATTCTTTTAACGGCAGAAAGCAGTGACGATATTTTACCAACGATTTTATCAAGAACGCAGCTGATTGAAGTTCCAAGAATTAATGATGAAGATCTGGAAGTTTATTTAAAAAGTAAATTTAATATTTCAGATGAAAAAGGGAAGGAGATTGTGCATCAGTCACAAGGAAACCTCAATGATGCCGTAAAATTTCTAAGTTCACAAGATAAAAATCCTGAGTTTGAAAAGCTATTTGTACAGTGGGTTCGTGATGCATTTATGGTAAAAAAGAAACCAGAATATCTTAAAAACATCATTATTTGGGCAAAAGAAATTGCAGGCTGGAACAGAGAAAAGCAAAAAAACTTTCTCAACTATGCCTCAGAAATTTTCAGATTAGCGTTGTTACAAAATTATCAATCTGAAGAATTGGTGTATAAAAAGATTGATGCCAATGGTTTTAACTGGGCTGGTTTTTCAAAATACATCAGTGGTACAAATATTATTAATATTTTAGAAGAAATAAATACTGCCGATTTACATCTTACAAGAAACGGAAATCCTAAAATTGTATGGACAGACTTGGGAATTAAATTATCAAGATATATTCACAAAAGTTAATAAATTCAGGATTTTTAAATCAATATTAAAAAAGAATTATCGTTGAAGATTGTTTTTAAACTCTAAATATTCCTTTTCCATAAAATCGGGATTGCTCAGCTGAACACGCATAGATTCTATATTTTTTACTGTAGACTGCAATGCAGTTGTAAACCATGGAAATTCCTGACTTAAAGAGGTGAGTTTGGCGAGTGCACGCAAACCTGTGTTTTCAGATTCAGATAATTTTACTGCATGTTCGTACCGGAAGACCGGGCAATAATAATATTCTTCTGCCACATAATCCCACATCTCAAGATCTGCATCGCCGTTAATAAGATAAGCCATTGCAAATACTGACGAATCCAGATAATTTTCCGAAAATATAAAACAATCGAATATATTTTGTGATTCATTTTGTTTCATTTTCTTTTTCAAAACATCACCAATAATCTGATGGCTTTTTTCCCTTTTTACGGTGTCTTTAGATAAATGAAGTACACTGGCGTATTCCACTTTTGCCAAATCATTGCCGGGAAACTTTTCGTAGGCTTTTTCTACGTAAGACAATGCTGAATCATTATCCAGTAAAACTCTATAAAGTTTAGAGACAGCCACTAATTCTTCTACAGACAACTTGTCTTTTCCTTCAACCTTTTTTCTGAAATAATTCAATGATTTTGTAGCATATCTGTCTTTCGTATATCGTTCTATGATTTGCCAGTCTTCCAGTTTTTCCAGTTGAGAATTATCCCAAAATTCATAAAGCACAGACATTCTGTCCCATTTAGATTGAATTTTTGCCCATTCAGAAAATATCTGAGAATAAGCAACGTGTGGCGGAACACTTTTTCCGTTTTGATCTTGGATATCTAAACTTATATCTGAAGAAGGATCTGAATGATATCTTTTATAAGCTTCTACAATTTCCAGATCGAATTTTGCTCCGGATTCTGAAATTTTAACAGATTGATCTTCCGAGGGAGGATTGATTTTCTCCGTCTGTTTTTTTCTGCCGAAAAGAAAACTGAAAAAGCCCATAAAAATTGATTTTAAGTAAATATAAAATTAATTGGAAATATATAAAGAATTAAAAATAAATTAAAAAATCAATCAATCGTTTGATTTTAACAAAAAAGCGTTGTACATTTGCACCCGAAAATTACTAAAGATGATTTCAAAAGAAGAAAATATATTATTCGCTGCAGAAAAACTATTTGCGGAAAATGGTTTTCAGGGAACTTCTACAAGAGAGATTTCTAAAGCTGCCAATGTAAATATTTCAATGATTTCTTATTATTTCGGTTCTAAAGAAAAGCTTTATGAGAAATTGGTGGAGTACAGAATGAATGAAGGACAGTTTTTTTCTAAAGATATTTTAGAAAGAACAGATATTAATGAATGGGAAAAAATTGAAAGAATTGTTGATCAGTTTGCAGGAAGAGTAAGGCACCACAAATGTTTTTACAGAATTATGCAGAGAGAGCAGCTTCATACAGAAAATCCTCAGATTGTGGAATTTTTAAAGGAAACTAAAATGAGTTTCATTTCCATGTATTCTAAAATTTTGGAAAGCGGAATTCAGAAAGGAATTTTTACCAAAAATCCACCCATCTATTTACTACATTCTACTGTAAGCGGAACGTTGTTTTATGCGTCAAATGCTAAAGGAATGTATAAAGAATTTCTTAATAATACTGAAGATGAGGAAGCTTTTGAGGAAAAATATTATTCAGAACTCAAGAAACATATAAAACATATTTTAAAAGACCTTTTAGGTTATGAAGAGAATAAATAACTCAGCTATTGTACTGTCCCTTTTCGTAGGAATGATGTACACCAATGCTCAGGAGAAAAAACAGTTAAGTCTTGATGAGGCGGTACAGTTGGGAATCCAGAACAGTAAAAGTTTAAAAATAGATGCTGCCAAAATAGAAGAAGCTACAGCCGATCTTTTGGAAGCAAAAAACAGACAGCTTCCGGAATTGAAGGTTTCGGGGAGTTATATGTATCTTCCGATTAAACCGAACATCGATCTGAAACTTCCAGGAGTTTCTGCAGCAGGAGGGCCGGAAGTTCATCAGGTTGCCTATGGTTCGGCAAATCTTAGCGTACCTATTTACAGCGGTGGAAGAATAAAATACGGAATTCAGTCTGCAAAATATTTGGTGGAAGCATCAAAATTGAGCACTGAAAATGATAAAATTGCCATTGCATATAATGTAGCTCAGGCTTATAATAACTTATTTAAAGCCAACCAATCGATTAAAGTTTTAGAAGAAAACCTTACAGCTTCTCAAAAAAGAGACGAAACTTTTCTTAAGCTTGAAAACAACGGAGTGATTGCAAGAAACGACCGTTTAAAGGCAAATCTTCAGACTTCAAATATTGAACTACAGTTATTAGAAGCTAAAAACAATTACAACATTGCCAATATCAATATGGATTTGCTTCTTGGTCTTCCGGAAACTACGGAGATCGAAGTTGATCAAAACTATTTGGATGAATCTGATGATGTAAAACCTGTTAGTTTTTATCTGAATGAAGCGAGAGAAAATCGTAAAGATTTGCAAGCTTTAGATCAGCAAAGAAAAGCTGCAGAATTGGGAACGAAATCTGCAAAAGCAGAAAATCTTCCTTCTATTGCATTTACAGGAGGTTATGTAGCAGCAGATATTCCGAAATTTTTAACGATTTACAATGCTGTAAATGTTGGAGTAGGAATTTCTTACAATCTATCAAACCTTTGGAAAGAAAATTCTTCTTTAAAGCAGTCTAAAGCCAGAGAAATGCAGTTGTCTGCAACCAACGAACTGTTGAATGACAATATTAAATTAGATGTCAACAGAGAATATCAGAATTCAGATTATTCTAAAAAAAGAATTACAGTTTTCGAAAAAGCAGCGGTACAAGCTAACGAAAACTACAGAATTACAAAAAACAAATATGATAACGGTCTTGCAACCATGACAGAATTATTGGATGCAGATGCGGCTCAGATTGCTGCCAATGTTGGCGTTATCAATGCAAAAGCAGATGCTGCATTAGCGTATAGAAAACTATTGCAGACTACAGGAACTTTAACAATCAAATAAAAACAGACAATATCCAAAATGGAAAATAACAATACTCAAGTAACTGAACCTAAAAAGAAAAAAAGTTTAGTTTTCCCAATTATATTGGCGGTAGTTGTAATCGGGGGCGGAATTTTCGGTTACAGATCTTACACGTATGGTCAGTTTCACGAAGAAACGGATGATGCTCAAATCGCTTCTAATATGAACCCTGTAATTTCTAAAATCTCAGGATATGTAGCAGAAGTAAAAGTAAAAGACAATCAGTTTGTAAAAAAAGGTGATACACTGGTTATTTTAGATAATAAAGATCAGAAAATGGCTTTAGATCAAGCTCAGGCAGCTTTGTCAACAGCAAAAAGCAATATCTCATCTGCGCAGTCTTCTACCAATGCAACTTCTAAAAACATTAGCAGCTCACAAGCAGCTGTAGCAACAGCAAATGCACAAATTGAAGCGGCAAAAGTAAACGTTTGGAAAACAGCTCAGGATTTAAAAAGATATTCGGTTCTTGTAAAAGATCATTCAATTACAGAACAGCAGTATGAACAGGCTTTAGCAGCAAAGCAGTCTGCAGATAAACAATTGCAGGTTTTAGTAGATACAAGAAATCAGATTGCACAACAAACAGGAATTGCTTCTTCACAAACAGAAGCAAGTTCTCAACAGATTTCAGTTGCCGGTTCGGTAGCGAAACAGAGAGAAGTTGATGTAGAAGGTGCAAAATTAAATCTTTCGTACACGGTTATCGTAGCTCCGGAAGATGGTTTTGTTGGGAAAGTTCCTATTCAGGCAGGTCAGTTTTTACAGGCAGGTGCACAATTATTTAGCTTGGTTAAAAATGATCAGAAATGGGTAATTGCAAATTTTAAAGAAACTCAGGTTGCTAAAATGGTTGAAGGACAAAAAGTGAAAATAGAAATTGATGCTTTTCCTGATACGGAATTTGACGGTGTAGTAAGCTCATTTTCTCCTGCAACAGGATCTACATTCTCAATTTTGCCTCCCGATAATGCAAGTGGAAACTTTGTAAAAGTTGTACAGAGACTTCCTATAAAAATCGATTTTGTAAAACTTGATCCAAACATTGCAAAAAGATTAAGAACAGGGATGAATGTGAAAGCAGAAGTTTCTTTAAAATAATATTGAAAAAGTTAGTGAAGTGAATTGTCAATTTTGCGGAAGCAAATCGATTGTGAATGGAAATGCAGCTGAAGATCGGTAACAATGTTGATGGGGTATTGACAATTCATTTTTTATAAAAAAGTATATAAGTGAATTGTCAGTTTTGCTGAGGCGAGTCAATTGCGAATGTTGAGGAATTAGATGCAGGAAGATTGATGAAGGTTTTGACGATGACTGATGACAGATTGAAAATGAAGTAGTAAGTTGACCATGAAGTTGATTAACTATTGACAATTCACTTTTTATAATTCTTAAAGATGAGGAACAATGATTTTAAGCTTTAGAAATATTTTATTCTAAGCCTAAATTTTAACCTCAACCTTCTTTAAAACACATTAAAAAATCAATGCAAGATTCATTAGTAGAATATGGAGCCCGAAGAGTGATCATTACGATTACAGCGATTCTTTGTGCTTTGCTAGAAATTGTGGATTCCACGATTGTAAATGTTGCCCTCAACGAAATGAAGGGAAACATGGGTGCCACACTTTCTGAAGTGGGTTGGGTAATTACAGCATATGCCATTGGTAACGTTATTGTTGTACCTATGACGAGCTGGCTTTCGCAGCAGTTCGGAAGAAGAAATTATTTTGCAGCATCTATTATTATATTTACCATATTTTCATTTTTATGTGGAAATGCCGAAAATATTTGGGAGCTGGTGTTCTTCAGATTATGTCAGGGAATTGGCGGTGGAGCGTTGCTTGTAACTTCACAAACCATTATTACCGAATCTTATCCTGTTGAAAAACGTAGTATGGCGCAAGCAATTTACGGTTTGGGGGTAATTATTGGTCCAACTTTAGGGCCGCCGTTGGGAGGATATATTGTTGATAATTACAGTTGGCCGTATATTTTTTACATTAATATTCCAATTGGTATTGCGGCAACATTAATGACTTTACAGTTTGTGAAAAGCCCTAAATTTTCTGAGAAAAGAAAAGCTTCAGATGTCGACTGGCTCGGAATTGCTTTATTGGCATTAACCGTAGGATCTCTACAGTTCATTCTGGAAAGAGGTCACGAAGAAGACTGGTTTGAAAGCGGAATGATTGTAACCTTCACGACTACTGCAGTTTTAGGATTTATATTATTTCTCTGGCGAGAACTCACCTTTAAATATCCGATTGTGGAACTCCGAGTTTTAAAGAACGGAAATCTGAGGATCGGAACCGTGATGTCCTTCGTATTAGGATTTGGGCTATACGGTTCAACGTTTATCGTTCCTTTATATACGCAGAGTATTTTGGGTTGGACGGCGCTTCAGTCAGGAGCATTAATGATTCCGGCGGCGCTTACGACAGCTTTCATGATGCCGATTATCGGAAGATTGCTTTCAAAAGGTGCAAAACAGCAGATTTTGGTTTCCCTGGGATTATTTATCTTCTTTGTTTACAGTTTCTGGGGATACAAAATTCTGACACCAGATACGAGTAAAGAAGCCTTTTTCTGGATGCTGATCGTACGAGGAATGGGACTTGGTTTATTGTTTATTCCAATTACATCTTTGTCATTAAGCACATTAAAAGGTCAGGAAATCGGACAAGGAGCAGCTTTTACAGGAATGATGAGACAGCTTGGTGGTTCTTTCGGAATTGCAGCGATTACAACATTTATTGCGAACGCCAGTCAGAAATACAGGTTGAATTTAATATCCCATCTCGACAGTGACAGCTTTGATGTTCAACAGAGATTGGCAGCTTTAAAAGCTAATTTTATAGCTAAAGGAATGACTCCTGATGCAGCTATGAATGCCGCTTACAAAGTTTTAGATATGACCGTCACCAAACAGGCAACCGTCTTATCTTACATGGATGTTTTCCTTTACCTTGGTGTAGCGTTCTTGATATGTATTCCGTTTATTCTATTTATTAGAGAACGGAAAAGCAAAGAAAAAATAGATTTGAGTGAAGCAATGCACTAAAATGTAAACTAAAAACCTCTGAAATTTTCAGAGGTTTTTTTATTCCAAGATCATATTCTGCTGTACCGCAATATGCACAAGCTCAGCAGAGTTTTTAGCACCAAATTTCTGGAGTAAATTTTTACGGTGTGTATCAACAGTTAATGGGCTTAAAAAAAGTTCGTCTGCAATCTCATTGCTTGTTTTTCCATTTGCTAAAAATTGTAGGATCTGTTTCTCGCGTTTTGTTAAGCGTGGAGTAGTGGTCAATTCCTGTGGCGAAGGTTTACTGATGATGTTTTTGGTTTCGTTACAGAAGACAATATTGCCGGAAAGCGCGCCGTGAAAACATTCCATCAATTCTTCCAAAGAAACATTTTTCAACAAATAACCGCTGGCTCCGTTTTGTATACACTGCATGATAATGCTTCTTTCAGAACGATTGCTGAACATAATGACGGACGTATTCGGAGATATTTTTTTTATTTCTTCACACAGCTGAATTCCGCTGATGTCGGGTAAAGAAATATCGAGCAGAATAATATCTACTTCATTAGATTTAATAAACTGAATGACTTCACCACCGTTTGTAAACGTTTTTGCAATGTGAAAAAAAGGCTTGTCAGATAGCATGATTTTCAACCCTTCAATAACGATAGGATGGTCATCTACAATGACGATGTTGATTTTATGAGATTGCATGGGTGTTGAGTTCTATATTAATTGCAGTTCCTTCATCATCAGAATTGATTTCCATTTTGCCTTTTAAATAATCGACACGGGTTTTTAGATTGTGAAGTCCCATACTTTTGGCTGGTGAAGAGTCTTGTGAAAAACCTTTGCCATCGTCTTCAATTGTAATTAAAAATACTTCCTCAGATTGAGAGCATTGCAGCAATATGTTTTTTGCTTCGGAATGTTTCACTGCATTAGCCAGAATTTCCTGTACAATTCTGAAAATATTAATCTGAACCGCTAAAGGAAGATTGGTGTTAATATCAATAGGCTGAAAGTCAATATGCAAATCTTTTCTGGTGTAAAATTCAGACAAATCTTTTAAAGCAGTTTCTAAACCAAATTTTAAAAGAGATTCGGGCATCAGATTTCTGGCAATATTTCTAAGCTCGGACACCGAATGATCGAGTTGATTTAAAATTCCGTTGAAGTTTTGTTTTTTTTCTAGTTCTAAATTTTGTGAAGCCCAAGCTGAAAAATTAATTTTTACTCCGGCAAGCATTCCTCCAAGTCCGTCGTGAAGGTCTTTTCCCACTCTTTCTCTTTCTTTTTCTTCACCCTCAAGAATGGCTTTTGTTATTTTTAATTCTTCCTGTTGTGCGATTTCTTTCAGCTTCTGAGAATGGTTGATCTCTTTTTCTTTGGCTAATTTTTTAGTGTAGAAATAAATGGAAATAATTAAAATAAGAAGGAATAGTGATGCAAAAACCAATAACCATAAATATTGATTTTTCTTGTTGATCTCCAGTTCTTTTTGTGCTTTTTCAGTGTTGAGATTGGCGATTTCTTTTTGCTTTTCTGCAGTTCTGAATTTTGTTTCCAGTGTATTGAGTTCGAGCTTTACATTTTCAGAGCTTAAGCTGTCATTTAATTTTGAATATTTCTTTTCCCAGATCAAAGCTTCTTTCAGATTTCCCATTTGCTCATTAAGGCTTGAAAGCTGGTTGTAGAAAGCTTTTCTGTTGTTGGCATCAATGATGAGTGTCTTTTCAGATAAGATATTTTCCAGAACATTTTTCGCTTCATTCAGTTTATTCTGTTTCCTTAAAATATCATATTTATTCATGTAAAACATCTGCGTTAACAGATTTTGGTTAGACTTTTTAGCATAAATCAAACCTTTTTCAATCATGGGAAGGGCTTCTTCATTTTTCTGTTTAGTAATAAAGTAAAGTGTTTTTCCATAATAGAAAGAAGCATTTGCAGAGGACTCAGGATAAGGAAGAATAAGTTTTTCGGCTTTGTCTAAATATTTTTTAGCCTCATCACCTTTTGCCTGATAACAGAAATTACTTGCAGTGTTGAGGTAAGCAAAAAACAATTCCGGAGAGTGAGGTGCATTTTTTTCTAATATTTTGATGGCTTTTGTATTGTATTCAAAGGCTTTTGCAAACTCGGCATTATAAGTAAGAATGATGGCTAGCTGAGAATAGAATTGCCCTAAAGTCTTATGATCCTTATATTTTTCAATCTGCGGAATGCTTTTTTCAACCAGAATTTTCACCAAAAAAGGGTAGCCCTCTTTGTTTTTCTGGGTAACGCCATAGTTGTACCACGATGAAGCGATGTAAAAATCGGCTTCCTCAGTTTTAATTTTAGAAAATTCCTGTATGGCTTTTTGAAATGAGGCTGCTGCTTTTTCTTTGTTGCTTTCTAAAAAATGCCAACCTTCATAATAATGATATTTCGCTGTATTTAAAGGTGTTTTCGCACTTAAAGCTTTCCCTTTTTCTAAATAGTTTTTACTTAAAAGAGAATCTGTATTTCTGTAAAAGTTTGATAATAAGAAATATGAATTCGCTTTCGCATTGTTGTCAACCTTGCTGTTTACAACAGTTTTCAGACTGTCTGAATAGCTTTTCTCATTCAGCGGAATGAGTTGCTGAGATTGCACATAAGTAGATAAAAATATACAAATGGTGATGAGGTGATTCTTCATTATATCAATTTCATTATTGAAAATAAAACTCCACAATTTAGTGAAAAATTAATAACTGAAAAATACCTAAAATTAGGTAGAATATTTTCCTTAATTCTAAGGATTGACTGCCTTTTCAGACAGTCATAGTTTTGCAGGTACTAAATCAGAAAGATTACAAATTAAAATTAACAGTAATATTTAACAAGAGAAATTATGAAAAAAATGAAATTGAAAAACGTATTGAAGGGCTCATTTGTAATGGTGATGGCGGCGTTGGTTTTTGGCTTTGTAACATCGTGCAGCAATGATGACGATGACAATATTCCTGGAACCAACAAAACACATAAAGTAGTTTTCAAAGCAGAAGCATCTGCAGGAAGTAATATTGAGATCGCAGTTTACGGAATCGATGGAAATCCTACCACTGCAACCAGTTTAAGCGGAACAACATGGTCAAGCCCGGAAATCACTACTGAAGCGGGAGCAATGAGCGCAAATGTTGCAATAAATGCGATAGGAGCGAGTACTTCTTCTACTTTAAAGGTTCAGATTTGGGTAGATGGTGAACTTAAAAAAGAAGGAACTTCAAGCGGGCAGTATTTATCTGCTTCAGCAAGTCATACATTCTAATATAAACTAATGATGAAAAAAAAGTCCGGTTCAATTTTGAGCCGGACTTTTTTTTAGAACAAATCGTATTCTTTCATAGCCATTAATGAAAATAGTTTTAGAAAAAGCAGAATTGAAAATATCTAAAATAGGGTAGGATATTTTTTTTAAATTTGAGGATTGACAGTATTTTTGAATCTATACTATCTTTGCTACTGCTAAATCAAGAGATTCTGAGTACTATTAACAAAATAAATTTATGAAAAAAATAAAATTGAATCAGGTATTTAAAGGATTATTTGTCGCTGTAATCACAGTAATGGTTTTGAGTTTTGTTGAATCTTGTCGCAAAGATGATGATGATGCTTCTGAAGATATTAAGACACAAAAAGTAGTCTTCAAGGCAGAAGGTTCATCCGGAGTTAATATCAGTAAAGCTGTTTACGGAATCGACGGAAATCCTATTACTGTTAATGGTTTAAGCGGAGCAACATGGACGAGCCCGGAACTCACTGCTGAAGGCGTAGTTTATAATACCAATGTTGTGGTAAATGCAACAGGAGTTGATGCGGCATCTATTTTAAAAGTTCAGATTTGGGTAGATGGTCAGCTTAAAAAAGAAAGTGTCTCGAGCGGAATGGCTTTATCAGCTTCAACAAGTTATACATTCTAAAAATCAGTATATTGATATAAAAAAATAATCCGCCTCAGAATTGAGTCGGATTATTTTTTGTGTATTCTTTTAAGATTAAATCACTTTTACAATAAAGTAACTTTTCTTTCCTTTTTGTAATAATAAGAATTTACCGTCAATCAAATCAGTTTCGTTTGCGGTATAAACTTCGTTTACCTTTTCTTTGTTTACAGAAATTGAGTTTCCTTTTAATTCTCTTGTTGCTTCACTTTTAGATTTCAGGAAACCTGATTTTTCTGAAAGTAAATCAACAATGTTAATTCCTAAAACATCCGCTTTAGCGACTTCTTTCTGAGGAACTCCGTCAAAAATTTCTAAGAAAATTTCTTCATCAAGACTTACAAGATCTTCCGCAGTAGATTTTCCAAAAAGAATTTCTGAAGCTTTTAAAGCTCTTTCATATTCTTCTCTCCCGTGAACCCAAACCGTAACTTCTTCAGCCAGTTTCCTTTGAAGTTTTCTTTCATGTGGAGCCGTTTTGTGCTCTTCAACTAAAGCTTCAATTTCTTCTTTTCCTAAAAAGGTATAGAATTTAATGAATCTTTCAGCATCATCATCAGTTGCATTCAACCAAAACTGGTAAAACTTATAAGGTGAAGTTTTCTTTTTATCTAACCAATAATTTTCTCCGCTTTCAGATTTTCCAAATTTAGAACCGTCTGCTTTTGTGATCAAAGGAACAGTCAAAGCAAATGCTTCTCCTTGTGCTTTTCTACGGATTAATTCTGTACCGGTCGTGATATTTCCCCATTGGTCAGAACCTCCCATCTGAAGTTTTACACCATTATTCTGATATAAATGTAGGAAATCATATCCTTGAATTAATTGATAAGTAAACTCTGTAAAACTCATTCCGTCAACACCAGCTTCCCCTGAAAGTCTTTTCTTTACAGAATCTTTCGCCATCATGTAGTTTACGGTAATATTTTTCCCAACATTTTTAGCAAAATCAAGGAAAGAAATTTTTTTCATCCAGTCGTAATTGTTGACCAATTCGGCTTTGTTGGTTTCATTTCCCTCAAAATTTAAAAATCTTGAAAGTTGGTTTTGCAGACAGTCAACATAGTGTAAAAGAGTTGCTTCATCCAAAAGATTTCTCTCTGCAGATTTACCTGAAGGATCACCAATCATTCCTGTTGCGCCACCTACCAAAGCGATAGGTTTGTGACCATGCTGCTGAAAATGAGCCAGAATTTTAATCTGAATAAGACTTCCGATATGTAAAGAATCTGCAGTAGGATCAAAACCGATATAGGCAGTTGTCATTTCCTTATTCAGTTGTTCATCTGTTCCGGGCATCATATCGGCAAAAAGACCGCGCCATTTCAGTTCTTCAATAAAAGAGTTCATTATTTTTTTCAGTTTAAAATTTAATACGCAAAGATAAGAAAATCACTTGAGTTTCGGGTTTCGAGTTTCGTGTTCAATGTTGTAAGTTTTAAAAGAGAGAATTTCTTTTATTCAAAATCAAATCTTAAACATTGAACTTTAAACCTTGAATATTGAATTTTAAATAAAATTCAATTATATTTGTTAATAATGAAAGACGAGCAATTATTTCCTCTCATCCAAAAAGCAAAGGAAAAAGACCAGAAAGCACAAACTAAACTGATCAATGTTTTTTGGTTGGATGTTTTTTCTTTTGTGATGAAGAAAATGCATGACGAAAATGATGCAGACGAAATTACGGTAAATGTTTTTTCAAAGGTTTTATCGAAATTGGATTTGTACGATCCTCATTTTCAGTTTAAAACCTGGATCCTTACAATCGCTCAAAATACAATTATTGATTTTTGGCGAAGAAAAAGCCGTGAAAATCAAGATCCTACCGAAAATCTGGATGAAGTAAAAAATCATTATGCAAAATCTCCGGAAGAACTGATGATTTCTGATGAAGAACAAAAGAAAATCATCAAAACTATCGAATCTTTAGACGTTAATTATCAGGATATTATCAGATTAAGATTCTTTGAAGAAAAAAGCATCAAAGAAATCGCTGAAGAACTGGGAATTTCTGTTGCCAATACGAAAGTTCGTGTAATGAGAGCGAAAAAAGTTTTGGCTGAGTTGTTGAAAAATAATGAGTTTGAGGATAACTAATGAGCCTTGTCAAGGTTCAAAATCTTGACAAGGCTTTTCGAAAAATATTTATAAATAAACTTCCTCCTTCGTTTTAGGAAGAATAATTTTTCTTTGCTTCTCTTGATTTCTGTTTTGAAGATTAATTTTCATTCCTTTTTTAATGAAAATCTCGTTTTTAGATTTTCCGTATTCTTTAGTATTTACAACTTCTTTATTAAAAATTAGTTTTCCGGTTGAAAGATTAAAATCTACGGTAGTCCAATATTCTTCAGGTTTTCCGCCTTCTGAAGAAAACCCAATTAATTCAAAATGTCCGTTTTGAAATCTGTATTTATCTGTACCTCCCCATTTCCAGCTGCTTCCTCCATAATGAGTAATGCTTAAAATACCTTTTTCAATGGTTGTGCTCATATAAGGATCACCCATCATTCCACCATCTTTACTTTTTAAAATTGCATTTCTGGATTTTTCTAAAACCGTCCATTTATTATTAATTTTCTTCAAAATTTGGATCTCTCGAATATCGCCATAATCATTGTTGGATGTAATGTCATAAACAATTACTTTCTCCGGAATTTTATCTCCATCCAAATCTCCATCAACAGTTTCATTAACTGTGGAATTTTTTGGTTGAAATTCTTTTTGAGCAAAGCAAAATGTACTGAAAATAATAGATAGAAAGCAAACTGTAGTCTTCATAACAAATATTGAATCTTAAAATTACAAAATTATCTGTTTCATCAATGTCTGTCTTTGATTGTTTCGATAAAAAAATCACTAACTTTGAACCTCAATTTGAGAGATAAATGGAGAATTTAGTTCAAGATACTACCGTTCAAAAACCAAAATGGATTCGTGTAAAACTTCCTACCGGAAAGAATTACAGAGAATTGAGAACTTTGGTAGATAAATATAAATTAAATACAATTTGCCAAAGCGGAAGCTGCCCAAATATGGGTGAATGTTGGGGAGAAGGAACGGCAACTTTCATGATTTTAGGAAATATCTGTACAAGAAGTTGTGGATTTTGTGGTGTAAAAACCGGAAAACCAATGGATGTAAACTGGGATGAACCTGAAAAAGTGGCTCGTTCAATTAAATTAATGAAGATCAAACACGCTGTTTTAACTTCTGTTGACCGTGACGATTTGAAAGATATGGGTTCTATTCTTTGGGGTGAAACTGTAAATGCAGTAAGAAGAATTTCTCCGGGAACAACGATGGAGACTTTGATTCCGGATTTTCAAGGTCTTACAAAACACTTAGACAGATTAGTAGATGTTGCTCCTGAAGTGATATCTCACAACATGGAAACGGTAAAACGTTTGACAAGAGAAGTAAGAATTCAGGCGAAATATGAAAGAAGTCTTGAAGTTTTAAGATATTTAAAAGAAGCAGGACAAAACAGAACAAAAACCGGATTGATGCTTGGTTTAGGTGAAGAAAAAGATGAGGTTTTCCAGACTATCGAAGACATTAGAAATGCCAATGTAGATGTTATTACAATGGGGCAATATTTACAGCCTACAAAAAAACATCTTCCAGTAAAGAAATTTATCACTCCTGAAGAGTTTGATGAATACGGAGATTTTGCAAGAAGCTTAGGTTTCAGACATGTTGAAAGTTCGCCTTTGGTGAGAAGTTCCTACCACGCTGAAAAACATATTCATTAAAAATAAAATCGCTTCAATTTTTTGAGGCGTTTTTTTTGATTCAAAGATTGGTTAAGTTGATTTAATTATAGTTCTGATATAAAATTTATATCAAACCTTTCAACATTTTCTTTCCAATTATAGTTACTTTTGTGCTTTTAAAAGAAGCAATGAAAACATTGCTTTAAATAATTATTTATTAATGATGTTTGATAAAAGAATTTTGCCTTTGGCAATCGGTGGTTTGGCAATCGGAACTACAGAATTTACGATTATGGGGTTGCTTCCCGATATTGCAAAAACACTGCAGATTACCATTCCGCAAGCTGGTCATTTAATTGCGGCGTATGCTTTGGGAGTAGTAATTGGAGCACCCATTTTGATTGGGTATTCCGTAAAATTTCCACCCAAAAAAGTATTGCTTGCTTTAATGGTGATTTTCACAATTTTTAATGCTTTATCTGCTATTGCGCCTGATTATAATTCGATGTTGATTATCAGATTTATGTCTGGTTTACCGCACGGTGCATTCTTCGGAGTAGGAACTGTGGTTGCATCAAGAATGGCAGGGAAAGGAAAAGAGGCATTGTATATTTCATTAATGTTTACCGGATTAACGGTTGCCAATTTGGCAATGGTTCCTTTGGTAACTTACATCGGACATGAATTTCACTGGCGTTGGTATTTTGCAATTGTTGGTGTGATTGGTATCGCCACTTTATTAGCTTTAAAACTTTGGCTTCCTGCAATGAAAAAAAAAGAAGACAGTCATTTCTTGGAAGAATTAAAATTTTTGAAAGGGAAACAATCGTGGTTGGTTTTAATGATTACGGCAATCGGTTTTGGTGGATTGTTTACTTGGTTTAGCTACATCACACCTTTAATGACGGTGGTTTCAAAAATTGAAAGCGGTTATATGGCTTATGTAATGATTCTTGCAGGTGCAGGAATGGTTGTTGGAAATTTGGCAGGAGGTTTTCTTTCAGACAGATTAGGTCCGGAAAAAACTTGTTCGTTATTATTATTTTTAATGATGACTTCATTGGCAGGCGTGTTTTTCCTTTCTCAATATCAAAGTATTTCGCTGGTTTTAACTTTCATTTGCGGAGCTTTATCGATGTCGGTTGCGGCGCCGATTAATATCATGATGATGAAAGCTGCACCAAAAAGTGAAATGATGGCCGCTGCTTTTATGCAGGCTGCATTTAATATTGCAAATGCAATGGGTGCTTTCTTAGGTGGAATTCCCTTGGAACACGGTTTGTCTTACAATTATCCTTCGCTTGTAGGAGTAGGGATGACCGTGATTGGGTTAATTATTAGTATTGTTTATTTTTATCTGTACCGTTCATCAGATGGAGAAGAAAAAGAAATAGCGGTAGAATGTGCTACCTGTGACCAATAAAAAAAGAGAAGCAATTGCTTCTCTTTTTTGTTAATTATTTATGAACTTCGTTCCCGTTTTGACACCAATACAAAGCGTTGTAGAGATTTTCTTTTGGAAAAGATTTAAATTCTCCGGGCATTAAAACACTAAAAATATCAGTGAAATTCTGCACTCCTTCCTCATCTGTTACAATGGCTGCTCTGTTCCATTTGGTAATATTTTTTATACCTAAAAGTGCATCCTGAAGCCAGGCTCCCATCGTAAAATTGCTTAAATCGGTATCTAAATAAAGGAGGTAATTTAATTCATCAAATTGTTCTACTTTATTCTTCACGTAAGGAATGACAAGATTCTCAAAATCTTCTTTGGTTACTTCACCAGTTGCATTGAAAGCTGCTACATTTTCCGGAGCATCATTAAGTATTGTTATCATAATTTATATTTTAAATGGTTTTGGTGATTTTATTTTATCAATAATTAAACCATAATTAATGAATAGGTACATTTAAGGCTCAATTATTGCTGAGATTTTGAAAATAAAACTATGGACTTGAAATCTAACGAACCTTTCTGGCTTTTAAAAAATGGTTTAATATCTTCCTATCCTTCCCTGAAATCTGATGAAGAATGTGATGTTCTTGTGATTGGTGGTGGAATTACAGGAAGTCTTATTGCCCATCAAATGATAAAAGACGGATATCAAACCATTTTAATTGATAAACGCGAAATCTGCAATGGAAGCACTTCAGCGACAACCTCGATGTTGCAGTATGAAATTGATACTCCGCTGTACGAATTAATTGAAATGATTGGCGAAAAAGGTGCGGTAGAAAGTTACAAAGCTTGTTCGAAATCTATAGATGATCTGGAAAAACTAACAAAAGAAATAAAAGCCCGATCTGGTTTTAAGAGAAAGCAGTCTTTATATTTTGCGTCGAAAAAGAAAGATGCGATTTGGCTGGAAAAGGAATATGAAGCTAGAAGAAAAGCCGGATTTGATGTAACATGGCTCGGAATTGAAGATATTGAGGAAAAGTTCGGATTTCAAAATACATATGGTGGAATTTTATCTAAACAAGGTGCAAGTATCGATGCTTTTAAATTTGCTCACGAATTGCTGAGATTTAATGTCAATAAAGGTTTAAAAGTTTTTGATAAAACAGAAATGAAATCGGTGAAATATTTACGAGATCATAATTTGGCATTAACCACTGATGGCTTTAATATTAAAGCAAAGAAAATTATTTATTGTGTAGGTTATGAAAGTTCAACAATGATAAAAGAACATTTCGTAGATCTTAAAAGTACGTTTGCTGTAGTTTCTGAAATTGACAATGATAAATTTAAAAATATAGAACACACTCTCGTTTGGAATACCGATGATCCCTACATTTACATGCGATCTACAGACGACGAAAGACTACTAATCGGCGGCGGCGATGAAGATTTTTCTAATCCCGAAAAACGCGATTCTTTACTAAATAAAAAAGAAAAAGAAATTCTGAAAAACCTGAAAAGAATAAAACCTGATTATCATTTTTACACCGATTTTGTATGGGCCGGAACTTTTGGTGAAACGAAAGACGGACTTCCGTACATCGGAGCTCATGAAGGTTTTAAAAATTCGTATTTCGTTTTAGGATTTGGCGGAAATGGAATTACTTTTTCTGTAACCGGAATGGAAATGGCTTCGGCATTTATGAAAAATAAAGCGCATCAACTTTCTGAATATTTCAAATTTGGAAGATAATTTTGAAGCTACATTTTCTGAAAAAGTTTTGGGGTTCGGCGAAGCCGAACCCCAAAACAAAATAAACAATACTAACATTCACATCACTGTTTCACGGAACTGGTGTTTGAGACCAGTTCTTTTGCTAATTTTAAAAACCGAATAAAAAACTTAATATTTTTATTGATAGGATTTTATCCTATCCTTTACTAAGTCGTCCCTTTGGGACTTCCGCACATCAATTAATTTTTCAAAAAAATAAACCTCGAATCTTATATCTCGAATCTCGTATCCCGAAACCCTAAACTAAAAACTATATCCATTCTTTTTCGCCAATTCCACAATAGATTTTTCAATTGCTTTTCCTAGATCATCGCCTTCAGAACTTCCTCGTTTTTTGGATTCAATATCAATAAATTCCTGTCTTTTTCTTGCGAGAACTTCAATTTCTTTTTGAATTTTGTCTCGGTCTGCAGATTTTTGAGCAACAATTTTCTTGATTTCGTCTTTGCTTTTTCCTTTCAACTCAGAAGGTAATTCCTCCTCTTTTATTGAGGAAATATAGCTTTTGTCTTTTTCAACTTTATCTACCAAATCCCAATGATCATTTTTGTAAGCGTTTTTCTTCGATTTACTTACGGCTCTTTCAACAGCATTCGAAGCAGATTGCATCTCTGCATTTGAATCTTGGGTCGTTTGCTTATTTTTCATTTCATAACCACGGCTTCCGTAAGAAATATAAGTGTCGTTTAGCTTGGAATTGTATTGTGAAATTTTCACATCATAAGGCGTCTCAATATAAATTACTTTTTGGTCGCTATCGATATTAAAATATTTTCCGTCTCCTAAGCTCGCTCCGTTTTGCCAATGAGATTGAATACCTTCTTCACGGCTTCCGCAGAAGATCGTATTCGTGTAAATGTTTTTGGTTTTAGCTTTAGAAATAACATCTTTATAGCTGATTTTCCCTTGATCAAAAGGTTCATTTCCGGCGATATAAATAAGTTTCATGCTTTTCTCGTTTCCGTCCCATTTTAAATTGGCAGATGCATCACGAATGACCGCTCCGCAATATTCATTTCCGCCATTGGTTCTTAAAGCGAAAAGTTTTTCGGAAACTAAATCTAAATCCTGCGTAAGCGGAGTTACTTGTCTGATGTAATTTTCATCTTTTAAACCATCATTTCCATATTCATAAAGAGCAATTTCTACTTGTGGCGCTTGTCCGTTGTATTTTAAAGTTGTCAACGTATTGACGATATTCCAAAGTCTTGATTTTGCCTGGTCTATTAAACCATCCATACTGTTGGAAGTATCCAAAAGCAAAGCAACCTGAATTTTATTATCCTTTGAAACCAAAATTTGTGGTTGATTTGAAATGTTGCTTTCTACAATTTCTCTCTCGTTGGCTTTGCTGCTGCAACGGTTATCTGAAATTTTTCTTGCACTCAAAAAAGCGAATACGCTTGCTGTTACTGTTAAAACTTTTAATGTGTTCATATTGTATGTTTTTAATAATTTTTATTTTGTTATGAGTTACGAGATACGGGATGCGGGATGCGAGAAAACAACTTACTTTTTTCGGGTTTCTGGGTTTAATTATTTGAGGCATGAACATCGAGTCTCAAATTGTTTAACCCGTACCTAAAACCTCGAATAATAAATCACGTATCTCGTAACTCGAACCTCGAAATTACCTGCTGTAATACTGAATTTGCATTTCCTTCGGATATTTTACTTCATAAGAGAAATTAATTTTTTCTGAAGCTCCGCTGTTGATCTTTCTGTTCCAAAGAATACTTCCTGTTTTAGTATCAAGATCTCCGTCGCCGATGTTTAAAGTTTTCACTGTGATCTTCTGATTTTCACTTAATGGAATTTGGTCTAAAACTTCCAGTTCAATATTTTCTTTCGTGTTGTTTCTGATGGATATTTCGTAAGATTCTGTTTCCCATTTATTAGAGTTGAAGGATTTTTGAGCTGTTTTATCTTCAATTTTGATACGTTTTACCACAATTCTTTCATCAACACCAAGAGGAATTGGGAACTCATCTTTTACATAATTGCTTGTAATATTGGTTTTTCCGATATAGTTATCTTCAAAATAAATATTCGCTTCACCTGAAATAAGATTTAAATTTTGCCAGTTTTTTACAAAAGCCATTAAGAAAACCTGATTGTTCAGTTTTGGAACCGTATGATATTTATAATTAGCTTCGACATTTTTCTTATCTAAAATCACATATTGCTCTTTTTCCTGACTTACGATGGTTTGATTGTAATTCAATTCATACAGAATGTTCATCTGATTATCCGAAACTGTAGCAACAGGAATCTGACTTGGTGCAGCAATTTCTGCTCTCATCTGATAAGAATTTGACATTTCTGCTTTCGCTTTTTGCATATAACCTACTTTTGCATCCTCATTATTGTAAGCCGTATATTCTGCGACGTACAATGGCGATAAAATGGGTCTGTTTTGGTTGTAGGAAGGTCTGTAAGTGGACACGAAAAGTTTCAGATTGTTCCAGTCTTGTCCGGTTTTTTGGTAGATTTTTCCTTTATAGACAATTTCTAAAGGTTTTTTAGTTGACAAAGCTCTCAAATCGTAAGAAGGAACCCAACCTGCATTGGAAACGATATAACTTAGTCCAAGATTCAGATTCATTTCATTTTCGGCGAGAATTTCAAGAATTAATTCTTTTCTGTTTTGTGTTTTATGAGTCTGTTCTTCAGAAAATTGCTTGTTGATTTTAGCAATGCTTTCATCAAGCGTAGTTTTTTGTTCGGTCAGAAGAAAAACCTGATTATCGATCTCCAGCATTCTTTTTCTGTAAAATTCGGTCAGTTTTATCAACTGTTCTTGCGGAGTCGATTTATCGTTGGTTGAAACTTTAAGATTATCATTAATGATATTTTGTTCGCCCGTCAGATTTTTAATTTGAATATTCAATAAATTGACCTGTCTCTGAATTTTTTTTCTTTCATCATCCAGTTTTTTTTCGCCATCGGTCAGTTCATCATTTTTAAGATAATTGCTTTGCGGAGTGATTGATAAAAGGGTAGTGTTTTTCTCAAGATTGATTTTGTAAGTATTTTCATCCAGATCATTTGGAAGGTTAATGATTTTCACAGTATTTCTTCCTTTTTGAAGAGTAACGTTCGTGCTTCCGAAAACTTTCGCGCCCTGTAAAAATACAGTTGCTTGTTTTACGTCGATTTCTTTTTTAATTTCCTGAGATTTAAAAAACGAAACCATCAAAATGAGTATTAAAATAGAGTGTCGCATTGTTTATTGTTTTAAAGTTCTACAGTAAAATTACTTTGATTAGAAACCAAAAATCTGAAGACTTGGTGAACTGAGGTTTTCACTTGGTGGAAGTTTTTAAGCGAAAAAAAGACAGCCATTTCTGACTGCCTCTTAAAAAACTAAAGAATTTCGTATTTTGTTTTGATGCTGTATTTCAGCTTGATATTTTCGATGTTGTCGAACGAATAATCCATACTTTGGTCTGCTGCTTCCAACTGTACATTCGCCATTTTGCTTCTGTAAGCAACAGGAAGAATAGAATCACTCATATAATCTTCAATTTCTACAATCTCAATCGCATCTCCTGTCTTTTTGTTGATGCTTCCCAAAAGATAATCTGCTTTTTCTTTCGCTGCTTTCAACGCATTGATTTTAACTGCTTTTCTGAAATCTGCAATCTTTGTGTTTTTGATTTCAGCAATATTCAGATTGCTTACCCATTTCTGGTTTAAATCTTCGAAAAGCTTACTCACATTGGTTTTTGCATTAACTTTAAATTGAAAACTCTTGGTAAACTTCGTTGTTTTCGAATATAAATTCTGGTACATCGATTTGAATTTAATGTCTTCATTTTTTACACCGTTGTTTTTCAGTGTTTCAAACAACAGTTTTTCGCTGTCTGCCAATTGATTTTTGTTGTCGGCTTTTATACCGATGCTAAAGATAATCTCATCCGGTTCTACTTCCATTTCGGCAACTCCGGTTACTTCAATTGCGTTTTTTTTGATTTCCTGCGCATTCACCAAACTTCCTGCTGCAAAGATTCCTACTAATAAAAGGTGTTTCAGTTTCATAATGTATGTATTATTTTAAAATTTCTTGTTTTAAATTTCTAAAGTAAAATTACCACGATTTGAAACTGAAATTTTGAAGACTTGGTGAACTGAAGTTTTCACTTGGTGAAAGAAAGGTCAATCAACCAAAAAATGAAATCTATCCTGCAATGCATTCATTTTTTTGTATTGAATAGCTTTAGCATGAATCATTTGATGATTAAAAGAAAAAATAATCGAGCCGTTTTTGTTTTTTACAAATAAATGTTTGGAAATGCGATGTTGATCATCTTCAAGGATAATGTGATCATCAAAAGAAATATCATAATGAAAAGAAACCATCTTTTCTAGAGACCTTTCCATTAAAATCACGTATTGGTCTTTATGAAAGAATAAATATTGGTAAGGACTTTCGGAAGAAATTACTTGATAAGCTCCCGTTAAATTGAATGAATTATCTTTATTTTCTGCATCAAAATCATTATTGAAATATGGTATTCCGATTTTTATAAATACAGATCCTAAAATAAGAATCTTAAAAAAGATTTTATACGGAAGAAATAAAGTTTGGTCAAAAAAAGTTTTTTTCGGTAGACCAATGATTTTCAAAATAAGTTCCCATCCGCTTTTTCTGACCAAAAACAAGCTCATTAAAAGTAAAATCAGTGAAAATAATTTTACAGAAATATCAAAACTGATATTGATGATCAATATTTGAGCAAAACTAATGATTGCCAATAATGATCCTAAAAACCGACTGCGTTTGAATAATAACAAAGCTCCTGAAAAAAGTTCAATTGAACCCATGATAATATTATAAATTTTAGACGTTCCAATCGTGCTCCAGAATAAAATATCTTTGTCCAAATTTCCGAATCTTGTGAAAAGAATATTTGGTTCAGGTGTGGGAAATTGAGCTGTAAAAATTTTATCGATCCCATATTTTATCAATATAACAGAAATGTAAATTACGCAAACATATTCTGTTATTAATAAGAAATGTTTCGTCCATTTTTTCTTTATCAGAAAACTAAAAATTAACGATGTAAGAAGTAAAATGATGATCAAAACCAACATCGAATAACTATCTGAGCTGTAATCTATTCTGCTATTCTTTTTATTGAAGAAAAATTCTAAAATAAAACCAGTAAGATCACCAAAAATAAAATCTGTAATTTTTAACTGGAAATTGTTTAAAAAGCTCAACGGAAAAAATAGAATAAACTGCAGAAAAAAAACACCGCAAAAAACAGTAGCCTGTCTAAAAAATATTGATTTAAATTTCACAGAAATACTTTTAACGATTTTTTCTATAAATAAAAACAGACGCAAACACAGCGATACTTAATACAAGCAAATACATGATTTCTTCTTTTGACTTGAAAGATTTTATCTCAGCCGTTTTGATAACTTTTTTAGACGTAATTGGTTTGTATTCTTTAGTTTTCTTGTCATATTTTAGAAAAACGGTGCTGTCAATATCATTTTGAAAGTTGTAATCTCTTTTTAATTCTTTTTTTACAGCTTCTATATTTTCTTGGGAAAAAACGGGATGATTGTAAACGGTATCTCTTCCAGATTTCCATTTTTCAGGATTTGCATTTCCTCTGATTTTACAGTAGTTTGAGGTAACAATAACGCTTTTTTTATCATCAATAATAATGACGCTATCTAATTTCGAATTGGTTACAAATCTTTGCGGTGCAACTCCAAGATTAGAATAATTGGTATTGTAACTGTCTTCCACAATACTTTTTTCAAAATATTTCATATCTCCGCTGTGGCTTTTGTAGGATATTAATTTGGTTTGAGAAAAAATCTGGCAACTTGAAAATACCAAAGCAAAATGAACTAAATAGGATAAATTTTTCATGAGAATTAAGTTTAAATTATATCACAAACTTATTGGTCTTTTCAAAGCAGTTTGAAACCAACTTGGTGAACTGAGCTTTTCACTTGGTAAAAATTATCTGTTTTTCTTGAAGTCATACTTTACGCTCAGATTTACCATATATTGAATTCCTATTTCAGGGTTTTCATTATTAATGACTTTATCATAACCTGAATATTTTACGCCTTCATAATAGAACGTTTTACCTTTTCTTTCCAACTTTTTGATGTAGTAATCATTGTTGTAATTTCCTCTTACGACATCAAAATCAGAGCTTTCATAGGCGGTGTATTGTTGATATTGGGTTTCTGGAAATACATAAGAGAAATTAGAATTGGCAATCGGATTTCCGATGAGCTCGTGCTTGAATTTTCCTAAATAGTCATCTTTCTTTCTGTTGATAATTGCGTAAGCTTCTTTGAGTAAATTTTGATGAATTTGCTCGATATTGGTGTTGATATAATCAATTTTGATGATGTCGTAGATTTGAAAATCAGAAGCCTCATAGATTATTTTTTCAATTTTTGAATGATCATTAGTATTGATGATGATATTTTTCTTGATTTCAAATCCTTTAATTTTTTGACTTACCAGTTTTTGATTAGGTTCAATATCAAAATCATACACTTTGGTTTGAGAAATAAAATCTACATACACCTCTTCTTTTTTTATTCCCAATGAACTCAGCCTTTTTAAGAAATTTGCAATTCGTAAGTTGATATTTTCGAGAGCTTTTTTGGGAGATTCTGCTTCTTCGTTTAATCCTAAAGCGATTTTAAATTGATCTGCTTTTTGATTAAGCAAAATACTTGCGGTAACTGTGAGTGTAGAATCAGTTGCATAAAAATGTTTAGATTCCGGATAAAAGGTTGATGTTTTGTTATAAGAATTTACATCTCGGTAAACCTGATTTCCGGACATCTGAGCTTTTACAGAAATAGAAAAAATTAATAATGAAAGTAAGGCTAAAACTGATGCTTTGCTTAAGTTTAAATGGTTTTTCATAATGATTAAGTTTAAATTAGATCACAAACTTAATCGTCTTTTCAAAGCAGTTTAAAACCAACTTGGTGAATGCAGATTTTCACTTGGTAAGCACAAAAAAAAGACAACTCCGAAAGAATTGTCTTTAATTTTTATAAAGAAAAATGATTATGGTAAAAAATAAACTTTGATAATTTTGCCATCTTTAATTTCATAAATCGCTGTAGCTTCTACTTTTTGACCTTTTCTCATCCCTGAAACACTTTCCTGATCGATTACAAAATTACCGTTGACAATTCTGTTTTTAATTTCACAGTGGAGTTCGGGCAGTCTTTTAAACATTTCGGTGTAGCTTGTTCTCATTGCTTCTTTACCTTTGCTGATAAGTTTGTTTGGAAATGTATATAATTCTGCATCTTCCGAATAAGGCTCCAGGAAAGCATCAATGTTTCTTGCGTTATATCCATTTACCTGTTTCTGAACCAACATTTCCGGAGTTTCTTTAATGGCTTTTTCAGAATCTATAGCTTCTCCGTTTTTGAAAACAAGATTTACTTCGGTAAGATGCTCAATATTTTCTACCGGATTTGAATTTAATAAAACCAAATCAGCAATTTTACCTGTAGAAACGCTTCCTGAAATATTTTCTTTATTGAAAATTTTAGCCGGATTAATCGTTGCTGACTGTAAAACCTGCCAATTGCTCATACCGCTTTTTTTCATAGCATCAAGTTCAGAAATAAAAGAGGTTGCATGTTGAGTTCCGATATTTCCGGCATCTGTTCCCGCCGCAATGGTAACGCCTCCGTCGGATAATTTTTTCAAATTAATACTTCGTATGGAATCTTTTTTTGAAATATAAACATCCATTTGTGGCAGATTAAATCTCGTTTTCAATTTTTTTACAATCGCAGAATCAGAAGAACCCGACAAATGTTTTAAATCCTGAATAGAACCAATCGCTTCAGGATTAGAATTGTTGAGCTCGAAAGTATTGTAATTGTTTTTTTGTCCGTAAGTTTTGTAATAATTTCCAGCAACAGTTAAAGTAGGATTTAAAATAACTTTTTTTGATTTTAATAATTTCACAAAGCTATCCGGAACGATTTCATCTTCAATATTATGTACAAGAAAATCGGCGCCGTTTTCCACTGCAATCTGTGCTGTAATTCTTTCTGTAGCATGTATTGCGACTTTCAGATTATTTTTATGAGCTTCATCAATGGCGCTTTTTACAACAGCTTCATATTTTCGTGCATTTGCTTCCATATCTTTTTTGTCACCACCTACAATGTACCATATTTTTATAAAATCAGGTTTGTAAGGAAGTTGCTCCTGAACCATTTTCTTCGCATCTTCTGTCGTTAAAACCAGTTTGAAAGGTTCGTCTTTGCCACGATTTTTAAAAACTTCAGGTTCATAGGTTGTCAATAAAGGTCCTGTCATATAAACCGTGGGTAAATTTGCTTTTTGAAGTGAGTTTTTTTGAGATAAAAAGTTATACGTTGCTCCCACGTCAATTACAGAAGTGATTCCCAATTTTAAATAGCGATTCAGAAAATCTTCCATATTTTGGTGAACCCAAGAAATTTCCTTTTCGTACGGCATCTTATTTCTTAAATCTAAAGCATCCGGTCTTGTATATAAACCTCCACTTTGGAAAAAATGCACATGAGAATCTGTCATTCCCGGAATTAGGAATTTCCCTTCACCATTAATGGTTTTAGCATTATTCGGAATTTTTATTTTCTTTGAAGGTTTAATTTCTGAGATGATTTCTTTCGTAAGAACAACGGTCTGATTAGGAATGAGCTTTTGGTTGATAACATCTACAACGGTAACGTTATGAATATAAGTTTGCGAATAAAGATTGGTGATTATAAAACATAACAGAAAGACGATAGAAATTTTCTTTTTCATTTATTTCATGATTAATTTAGATTTCAAAGATAAAAAAAGCAATCTTTAGAACAGAATTAAATTTTTTTGCTTCAAACTGGGTCAATCTTGCTTTTCACTTGGTGAATAGTTTTTGGTAAACTATATATATGTATATCTTTGTTTTATGAAAATGTTTCGTTTTTTGATACTCTTTTTATTTATGATTTTTGGGAATATCCTGTATTCTCAAAGCACTAATAATGTATCGAAAGAAGTTGAAGCTGAAAGCGAAAAACTGAAAAAAGCAGTCGATACCAAAAACGAAGCTGCAGAAGCTGACTCTTATTACAATATCGGCGAAACATTTTTTAATGATAGAAATTTTTCTAAAAGTGAAGAGTATTTTCTAAGATCTAAAAATATTTACGAAAAGCTTAATGACAAGCAGAATCTCGAAAAAGTAATTCGAAAACTGGCGCAGTCTCAGGAAAACCAGAATAAACTAAGGTCTGCACAAAGCAATTACCAAAAGGCTTCAAAAATTGGATATTCTAAATCAAAAAGAAGTTTGAATGCGAATGATGCTTCAAGACTTTCTTCTCCGGCGCCAGAAAATAAAGCTGAAGCTATTCAGAATAATATTCAGATCAGCGAAAAAGAAAATAATAAACAAGATCTTGCCGCAAGTTACAGCCAAATGGCAGATGTAAATATTGAAAATAAAAATATTCCGAAAGCCGAAGAAAACCTCAATACAGCTTATCAGATTTCGAAAGAACAAGCACCGCAACAAGCTTTGGCAATCAATCAGAAATTAACCAATTTTTATGTCGATAATAAAGATTTTGATAAAGCGATAGAAGCTAAAAAATCTGTTTTAAAAGAGAATTTCGTTAAAGAAAATTCTCAGAAAAAAGTAGAGCAAATTCAGGAACTCGCGGAAATTTACATCAAAAAAAATGATCCAAAGGAAGCAATTGTTTTACTGAAAAATGCTTATGATATTGCTTTGCAGAAAGGTCATACTCTTGAAGCGCAAAAAAGCGTGAAAAAACTCGATAGTCTTTATAACATTTCTGAAAACACCAATGCTTCGGTACAGCTTTACCGTGATTTTCTCGGGAAATTACCTGATTTGGTCTCCAAAGACAGGAGTTTGGTTGATAATAAAATCCTTGAAGACACCGAGCAAAGAATTTCACAACTTGAGCAAGAAAAAAAACTGAAAGATGAGCTGATTCGTAAGAAAAACATTTTTAATTACAGTTTAATTGGTGCTTTAATATTACTAATTGGTTTAATAATTTTTATTTTCAGAACCTTGAAAAAAGTTCAGATTAAAAACAAAAAAATTGCGTTACAATCGTTGCGTCGTGAGATGAATCCGCATTTTATTTTCAACAGTTTAAATTCTGTCAATCATTTTATTGCGACCAATAATGAACTGGAAGCCAATCAATATTTAACCAAATTTTCAAAATTAATGCGTGGCGTAATGGAGAATTCAAGTGAAGATTTCATACCGTTTCAGCAGGAATTAGATTTGCTCCAGAATTATCTGGCTTTAGAAAAAACACGTTTTGCCGATAAATTTGATTACGAAATTGAAGTTGATGAAAGCTTAAATACCCAAAGCCTAAAAGTTCCGGGAATGTTGATACAGCCATTTTTGGAAAATGCAATTTGGCACGGCTTAAGATACCGAACTGAAAAGGGCTTTTTAAGTTTAAAATTTGAAAAAAATAACGATTCACTTAATATTTTCATTGAGGATAACGGCATCGGAATTGAAGAAAGTAAAAAACAAAAAACCGAACATCAAAAAAGCAGAAAAGGTCGCGGTATGAAAAATACTTTGGAAAGAATTGCTTTATTGAATGATTTGTATAAACAAAACATTCAGTGTAAAATCACCGATAAAAAAGAAGAGCCAGGTGTTTTTGTTGAGATTTCATTCAAATTAATAAACAACTAACCTCAACTTAATTTTAATCTAAAAAGATGAAAATAAAATCAGTAATCGTTGACGACGAAAAAATCGCAAGAGAAGTTCTGAGAAATTATCTCACAAAATACTGTCCGCAAATTGAGATTTTGGGAGAGGCCGAAAATATCAAAGAAGCTGTTCCTTTGATTGCAGAAATGCAGCCGCAACTCGTTTTTTTGGATGTCGAAATGCCTTTCGGAAATGCTTTCGATGTTTTAGAGGCCACCAAAGAATTCTCTTACGAAACCATTTTTATCACGGCATTTTCGCAATATTCTCTGCAGGCTTTAAACAAATCTGCGAGTTATTATATTTTAAAACCTATCGATATTCAGGAATTGATCTTGGCAGTGAATAAAGCAGCAGAAAGTATTGAAAAGAAAGATGAATTAAACCGAAACAAAATCCTCCTGGAAAATTTAAAATTAAAACCGGAAAAACAACAACTGATCCTCCCGACTTTACAAGGTTTTGATGTCGTAAAAACAGAAGATATTGTAAGACTTCAGGCAGATGGAAATTTTACACAAGTTTATCTTACAGACGGTTCAAAGAAGATGGTTTGCAGATTTTTAAAGCACTTTGATGACTTGCTTGAAAATCCTTTCGTAAGAGTTCACCGATCACACATTATCAATACCCTTTTTGTAAAATCTTATCATAAAAGTGGTACGGTGACTTTATCAGACAATTCAGAAATTGAAGTTTCAGGAAGTTTCAAAGACCAGTTTTTAAAAGTTTTTTCATGAAATTTTTAAAATCGAAATTTGTTTAAACCATTAAAAAGATTTTAGGAGTTAAGTTTTATTAAGAAAAAATTAAATAGATTTTTAATATGAATCACTTCTTAAAGTGAAGCTCAACTTAAATATTCTCAACTTCTTAATAAATTTTAATGGTTAAAAAGAATTTTTGAAGGATGAAATTTTTTGAAAATTAAATGTTATCATCCAAATATTTAAATCTAATTAAGGCATCATTTTTGAATTTTTATAGCAATAAAATATTTCAACATGAAAACCTTACACAAAATAGCCATTCCTGTTTCATTAGGTATTATCGGACTTTTAATGTTCAATTCCTGTTCGGTCGGGATTCCAAAAGGTGCAACAGCCATTAAAAACTTTAATTCAGAAAAATACCTTGGTAGATGGTACGAAATTGCCCGTTTCGACTATAAATTTGAGAAAAATATGGATAATGTGACCGCCAATTATTCACTCAATCCTGACGGAACAATTAAAGTACAAAACAGAGGTTACGATTATGTAAAAAAAGAATGGAAAGAATCCATCGGAGAAGCAAGATTCGTGAATGATCAATCTGAAGCGAGACTGAAAGTTTCCTTTTTTAAACCGATTTGGGCTGGTTATAATGTGATCGATATTGATGATGATTATCAAAATGCCCTGGTCGTAGGAAACAGCACAAAATACATCTGGATTTTATCCCGAAACAAAGAAATTCCAAACAGTATTAAAGAAAGATTCTTAGCAAAAGCTCAGAAACTTGGCTATAATACTGATAATTTAATTTGGGTAAAACACAATTAGTCACGCAAGAATCAACAAAGTAATCCTAAAATCGACATAGGAAAATGGAGCGTTAAGAAAATTTAGAATTAATCCGTTAAAAAATTCCCACTGTTCGAAGTGCGATAAATCTTTTGAAATGAAGATTTAATTTTGAATTCGCACAAGTTTGGGGATTTTAGGATTAATTCTAAATTTTTAGCGAAAGTTTCCAAGTCTTGAATTTTTGTCTCTTTTGTTTCAAGACAAAAGAGAATTAATCTAAGCTTTTATACTCTTTCCATTCCTGAAAACGATGATCGATAATCTGCTTCATCATGTCATAATTTTCGTAGGTGTCTTCAATATGATAAAAAGTTTCGTATTCAAAATCATTTTCTTCGGCTACAGTGTCAAAAATGTTGATATAATCGGTGGCAAATGAACTGAATTTATCTGCAAAATCGGTTTCGTCAGCATAATAATCTTTGGCAAAACTATTTCCTAAATTATTCAAATCATATTCGGAAAATTTTCCGTCCATAGATTCGATGACAAAATCTGCACCGGTGATTTCTCTTCTTTTTAATTTTTCGATTTCTTCTCCAGCATCTTCTTTAAATTCTTCCGAAACCAAATCATTGTTAATACACCAGTTCAAGAACATTCCGGTGTGGGTAGCGCTGTTTTTTTCGGGAATTCCTTCCGGAAAATCTCCTCCATAATGCCATGAAGCATCATCATATTTAGTCATAATCTTTATTATAGTTTCAGACAGTTTAAACCAAAGATATAAAAAATCATTTTCTTTTGTTCACTACAGAGATTTTCACGTCATTTGTATGGAATTTATTCAAAATTAAACGCATGCAAAACGCAGTTCTTATCACCATTGGTGACGAAATTCTTTCAGGAAATACAGTTGATACCAATTCAAATTTTATTGCTACCGAGCTTAAAAATATAGGCATAAAAGTTTCTCAGATTATTACCATTTCAGACGAAATAGAAACCATAAAAAGTGCATTGAAATCAGCTTTTGAAATGGGAGATTTGGTGATTACTACAGGAGGTTTGGGTCCGACAAGAGATGATAAAACCAAAAAAGCTCTGGCTGAATTTTTTGATGATGAAATTGCTTTGGATGAAGCTACTTTTGAACATCTTAAAGCATATATGGAAAGACGTGGTCGCATAGAAATTTTAGAAAGAAATCGTGAACAGGCTTTTGTGCCTACAAAATCTACAGTTTTTCAAAATCATTTCGGAACAGCGCCTTGTATGATGATGCAACAAAACGGAAAACTTTCTTTTAGTTTACCCGGTGTTCCGTACGAAGTAAAACCTTTGATAAAAGACCAGATTATTCCTTATTTAAAAGAGAAATTTAATCTTAATTATATTTCTACAAGAATCGTTTCTGTAGTCGGAATTCCCGAAAGTATTTTAGCAGACCAGATTGAAGAATGGGAACTTGCTTTACCGGAAAATCTTGCTTTATCTTATCTTCCTGTCGGAACAAGAGTGAAACTGAGATTAACTGCTACAGGAACTGATGAAAATCTGTTGCAAGTTCAGTTGGAAAATGAAATTCAAAAATTATTTCCGATTATCGGAGAAAATATCATTGCAACTTCCGAAGATAAAATAGAGAAAATTTTAGGTGAAATTTTAAACGAAAAAAAATTAACCATTTCGACTGCTGAAAGTTGTACGGGCGGAGAATTGGCTCTTTTGATCACTTCAAATCCGGGAAGTTCAAAATATTTTATCGGTGGTATAGTACCTTACGCAACGCAGAAAAAGATAGATATTCTTCATGTTTCAGAAGGGATTATTGAACGTTTTACGGTTGTAAGCGAAGAAGTTGCACGGGAAATGGCAGAAGGTTGCCAAAATTTATTTAAAACAGATATTTCTCTTTCTACAACCGGTGTTGCAGGACCCGGAAAAGGTGAAGATGGAAAAGAAGTAGGATTGGTTTATTACACGATAAAAGTGAAAAATGAATCTCAAACTTTTAAATTGTATATGCCTCATTTAGACAGGCAGGATTTTATCTATTTTGTTTCTCAGAAAATTATTCAGGATTTGGTGGGGATTTTAATTAACCAATAAAATCCAATTAACAAAATAAATTAACTTTACCGTAACAAAATTTAAATTAAATATACATATTGTGTAAATTATTATTACAATGAAAAAATTAACACTTTCTTTGTTTTTATTAGCTGGAGTTTGTTCACAAAATACATTGAACGCTCAGACTAAATCTACCAAAACAATTACTACTGATAAAGGTTTAGACATCAGTTTGATGGATAAATCTGTTCGTCCGCAAGATGATTTTTACAATTACGTGAGCGGAACCTGGATGAAAACTGCTAAAATCCCTTCTGATAAACCAACGTGGGGAAGTTTCAACAAATTGGCAGATGATACCGACAACAATTCAATGACGATCTTAAACTCTCTTCTTAAAGATAAATTTACAGAGGGAAGTGAAGGTAAAAAAATCCAGGATTTGTACGCAACGTACATGAATATGGATAAGAGAAATGCAGACGGAATCAAGCCTATTCAGGAAAATATCGACAAAATTGATGCGATCAAGAATCTTGCTGATCTTCAGAATTATTTAATTTCAGTTACCAAAGACGGAGAAAATAATTTCTACGGATGGGGTGTTTATTCAGACTTGAAAGATTCTAATATGAATGCGGTTTACCTTGGTGACGCTTCATTAGGAATGGGTAGAGATTACTATCAAAAAGTAGATGCTAAAAACACAGAAGCTCTTGCAGAATATCAGAAGTATGTAGCTTCAATGCTGAAAGAATTAGGTTACAAAAATGCTGATGCAGCTGCAAAAGGAATTGTAGACTACGAAAAAAGCATTGCAAAACATTTGTTAACAAATGAGCAAAGCCGTGATAATACGCTTCAGTATAACCCTAAAACAATGGCTGAACTGAAAGCTTTGGTTAAAAATGTAGATATTCCTGCTTATCTTAAAAAAGTTGGAGTAAATACAGACAGAGTAATCATCGGTGAATTAGGATATTACAAAAACTTTGATCAATTGGTGAATGCTAAAACGCTTCCTGTGATCAAAGATTATTTGAAATTCCACATGATCAGCGGAAGCGCTTCTTATTTAAGTGAAAAATTAGGAGATGCAAAATTTGCTTTCTATGGTAAATATTTAAGAGGTCAGCAAGAGCAGAGAGCTTTAAACAAAAGAGGTTATGAGTTAATCAACGGTTCTTTGGGTGAAGCTTTCGGTAAATTATATGTTGAAAAATACTTCCCGGCTGAAGCAAAAGCTCAAATGGTTGAGTTGATCGATTATTTAAAGAAAAGTTTTGCAGTTCACATCAATGGTTTAGCGTGGATGTCTGCTACAACTAAGGAAAAAGCAATGACTAAATTGAACAAATTTACAGTGAAAGTTGCTTATCCTGATACATGGAAAGATTATTCTAAATTGAATATCATTCCTGAATCTAAAGGTGGAAATCTATATTCAAACCTTCAGAATATTTCTGAATGGCAGTACAATAAAGATTTAGCAAAAATCGGAAAACCAGTTGATAAAACAGAATGGGGAATGACTCCACAAACTGTAAATGCTTATTATAACCCGGTATATAACGAAATCGTTTTCCCTGCTGCAATTCTTCAGCCGCCATTCTTCAATCCTCAAGCTGATGCTGCTGTTAATTTTGGTGGAATCGGTGCGGTTATCGGTCATGAAATGAGCCATGGATTTGATGATTCAGGAGCACAGTTTGATGCAGAAGGTAATTTAGTTGACTGGTGGACTCCGGAAGACAAAGCAAACTTCGAAAAAGCAACTAAAGCTTTAGCTTCTCAATATGACAAATATGAGCCTGTAAAAGGAACTTTCGTAAACGGTACATTTACAAACGGTGAAAATATTGCAGATTTAGGTGGTGTAAACATTGCTTACGATGCATTGCAAATGTATTTAAAAGATAAAGGAAACCCTGGATCAATCAGTGGTTATACTCAAGATCAAAGATTCTTCTTAAGTTGGGCAACCGTTTGGAGAACTTTATCAAGTGAAAAATATATGGTAAACCAAGTAAAAACAGATCCGCACTCTCCTGGATATTTCAGAAGTTTCGGTCCGTTAACAAACGTTGATGCTTTCTACAAAGCATTTGATGTGAAACCTGGTGATAAACTTTACAAAAAACCAGAAGAAAGAATTAAAATCTGGTAATCAGTATTTAAAATATTCAAAACCGCTCAGAAATGAGCGGTTTTTTTATTTGACTAACACCTTAGATGCTGTGGATTTTTTGATGAAAATAATATAATCAAAATCTTCCGAAACATTTCCTGATTTGAAGTCTTTTTTATGTATTGCAGATCCTACTGTACGGTAATCAATTTTGTTTAAAAGCTTCTTTGCAAGCTTGTTATTTTCTTTTTTTATGTTTTTTAAATCTAAAATAAAGACAGGCACTTCAAAAGAGTTTAATAGTTCTTCTAATGAATTTTTAGAATTTTTTTCTAAATAAGTAGGTTTAATATCATTATCATTCAGATCAACCACAGAATGAAAACCTTCGTAGAAAAATGTTCCGCAATTCACATAGTCATCCTTTAATTTCTCTTTTAGAAATTTTCCTGTTTCTTCATCGGTCTTCTTTAGATGTGAATTATGTGCCCACAAAACAAAAGCAGATTCGGGATACTTATTTATAAGCCACAAAATATTGTCTGCCATATATCGATTTCTATCCAAATAGGTATTATTTAGATGTTGCTCTAAAAGAATAATATGCTGCAGAAACCAAGACTTATCTTCTTCATCCGATATATTTGAAGAAAGTGCTTTTATCTTATTCAGCTCTATTAAAGCTTCACTTTTGATACTTTTCTTTTCTGAAAGCTGATTTCTTTCAAGCTTGCTGAAGTCGTTGAGGTTCTTAAATAAAGCAATTAACTCATTATCCGGAATTTTATACTTACTCATCAACATTTTAAGCTGAACAGCCGAACCTGTATAAGTGGTGTTGTCAAATCCTGTAAACCGTATTTTTTGAGCATGTTTATCATTGTATTTTTTCATCCATTCTACCATACTTAGAATTTCATCGGTCTGATAAATCCACGATTTAATATTCATCAGATATTCTTTGCCTGTTTTATTACCATTGATAATATATTCATTGAGTAAAATAGAATTCGGCATGGATGCTTCTATTGAAAAAACTCCGCCATTATTTTTCTGTAAAATATATCGGGTTAATTTATCTTTTACCTTAAAAATTTCACTTGATCCATGTGATGCTTCTCCTAAACCAACAATTTTGGCATTCGAAAAGAATTTATTAAAAACTAAAGAATCTTTTTTAAAGCCAACTTTCGGTTCATAAGATTGTAAAGGATAAACAAATTTTCTCAGGTATTCTTTTTCATCATTATCAATTACAGAGTTTTGAGAAGATTGTGAATAAATAGATTGTACCGTAAATGTGATTACTAATAAAACTAATTTTTTCAATGCAAATGTTTTTATTAATTTTTAATTACTTGTAAATGTACTCATTTATCTCTTTTTGTTGATTAATTGTTCTGAGTAAGATTTAACATAAATGCTTATATTTGATCAAACTGTTTTACACATCAAAATTATTTTAATGAAAAAGCTAAATATTGCAGTACTTGCGTTTTCCGGTATTGTATTCTTAAACTCTTGTGGAACTACCAAAAATACCACTGCGACCGCAGAAAAAGCTCCGACAAATATCGTTGTTGAGAATTCTTCACTCACCATTTATCCTGAAAATGGAATTAATTTATCTTATATGGATAAAACGGTTCGTCCGCAGGATGATTTCTTCAGTTATGTAAACGGAAACTGGGTGAAAGAAACTCAGATTCCTTCTGATAAAGCAAGTTGGGGATCTTTCAATGCATTGAGAGAAAATGTAGACGATGCTTCGCTTGATATTTTAAATAAAATTTTAACCGAAAAATATGCAGAAGGTTCTGAAGGACAAAAAATCCAGAATCTGTATGCATCTTTTATGGATGTTGAAAAAAGAAATGCTGCAGGAATTGCTCCCATCAAATCTGATTTAGCTAAAATTGATGCGATTAAAAATGTAAATGATCTTCAGAAATATCTTTTAGAGGCAACCAAATTGGGAGATAACTCTTTCTATGGATGGAGAGTGAGCGCAGATATGAAAAACTCTAAGATGAATGCAGTTTATCTTGGCGGTCCGGATCTTGGTTTAGGAAGAGATTATTACCAAAAAGTAAACGAAGCCAACACAAAAACTTTAGCTGAATATCAAAATTATGTAGCTAAATTGTTTGTAGTTTTAGGATATAAAAACTCTGATGCTGCTGCAAAAAATGTAGTTGATTTTGAAAAACAACTGGCTAATTATTTATTGACTTTAGAGCAAAACAGAGATGCCAATTTAAGATACAATCCTAAAAATGTTTCTGAGCTTTCTGGTTTGGTAAAAAATGTAAATCTTGCTCAATATCTGAAAGATGCAGGAGTAAATACGGATAAAGTGATCGTTGGTGAACTGAAATATTATCAGAATATGGATCAGTTTATCAATCAGAAAAACCTTCCGTTGTTGAAAGATTACCTGAAATATCATGTCATCAATGGCAATGCAAGTAATTTGGGAGATAGTTTAGATAACATCCGTTTCGATTTTTACTCTAAATACCTTCAAGGACAAAAAGAGCAAAGAGCGATGGACAAAAGAGGTTTGGCACTCGTAAACGGAGTTTTGGGTGAAGCTTTTGGTAAACTGTATGTTGACAAATATTTTACTCCGGAATCTAAACAGCAGATGGAAATGTACATTGATTACATTTTAAAATCATTCAAAAAACATATCAATGATATGGATTGGATGTCGCCGGAAACCAAAGTAAAAGCTCAGGAAAAGCTGTCTAAATTTACAGTAAAAATCGCTTATCCGGATCAGTGGAAAGATTATTCTAAATTAAAAGTAGAATCTCCGGCTCAAGGCGCAACTTTATATTCAAACTTACAGAATGTTTCGGCTTGGCAATACCAAAAAAGTTTAGAAAAAGTAGGGAAACCTGTTGATAAAACAGAGTGGGGAATGTCTCCACAAACCGTAAATGCATATTACAGCGGTTCAAATAACGAAATTGTTTTCCCTGCTGCGATTCTACAGCCACCTTTCTACAATCCAAAAGCTGATGCTGCGGTGAATTTTGGGGGAATCGGAGCGGTAATCGGTCACGAAATTTCTCATGGTTTCGATGACAGTGGTTCAAGATTCGATGGCGACGGAAACTTAAATAACTGGTGGACTGATCAGGATCGCAAGAATTTCGATGCGAAAGTGGGGCAATTAGCGGCTCAATACAATGCTTACGAACCGGTAAAAGGAAGTTTTGTAAACGGAAAATTTACAAGCGGTGAAAATATTGGTGATTTAGGTGGAGTAGCGGTTGCTTATGATGCACTTCAAATGTATTTAAAAGATAAAGGAAATGTTGGTTTGATTAGCGGATTTAATCAGGATCAAAGATTTTTCATGAGCTGGGCAACAGTTTGGAGAACCAAATCTACCGATCAGTATATGATGAATCAGGTGAAGACAGACCCGCATTCACCGGGATATTTCAGAGCTTTCGGACCGTTGGTAAATCAGGATTCTTTCATGAAAGCATTCGATATAAAACCGGGAGATAAATTGTATAAAGCTCCGGCTGAAAGAATTAAAATCTGGTAATTTTACGACAATAATATACTGTTAAAACGCATCATTTTGGTGCGTTTTTTTATTTGTTTTTCCTAGATTAGTGACACCAAAACATATTAATAATCATTCAATTATCATCGGTAATTTGATTTATTTTAATAAAAATCTTCACAAAATTTTGTATGTTACAGTTTTTTTATAAATTTAAGCAATGGATTGGTCAAAAGTTTGCTAATCCAAAACCAAAATCAACAATCTCAAAATAATAATAATATGGCAATGTTTAATTATGGTGTTGGCGGAAACGAAGTCAAGGTCGACGCTAATGAAGCTATTCAGGAAATTCAGGAGAACAAATCTCTTATCGTAAGTCAGCTTACAACCGACGAATCTTATGTTCCCGAAATTGTTACAGGATTAAAAACCGTAGATGATGTTTTCAGACATTTTCAACCTTCTGTCGCTGTACAGCACGAAACAGAGGAAGGAAGCGTGGTAGAAGAAGAATTCCGTTTTCAGAATCTTGCAGACTTTACTCCCAAAAATCTTGTTCAGAAATCAGATTATCTTCAGCAGCTCAGCATGGAGCAGGAGCAGTACAATAAAATCGTACGTCAGCTGAAAACCAATAAGATTCTTCGCAATATGTTGGAAAATGAGCAGACCAGAGCTGCTTTTATTGAAGCATTGAAAGATGTCGCACAAGAACTTGAAAAATAATTTAAAGTACCTACACAAATATTATGGATAGTAAATTACAGGCTGCAGAAGGCCAACAGCATAATCAACAGCAGCAGGCTGGAAGACCGAAAGGAAATCCGCTTGAAGAATTAAATAAAATCGGAGGTTTTGGCTTTATAGAATCTGTCGTAGACGGAATTGCCAATATGAACCCAACCAGAAAAGCAAGAAAAGAAATTTTCCTGAATGATGGTAATAAAAACGATGAAAGAAAAGAGCTTCTACAGAAAATTAATCTGTGGGTAGAGCTTTTAAACAGCAACGATTCCGCTGAAAAAATGGCAGATATCTGCAAAAATAAAGCACAAGCAGCAGATCAGAATTTAAAATTAAATCTTAAAAATTCTCTCGACGCTGTTCGTCAGCTGGAGACTTCATACAGAACGGTTGCTCAGTTTTATAAAAATACAGAATTAGACAAAGTAGATAATGTAAGCATTGTAAATGCAACGCTAGAGCAGGTTTCAGATTTAGATAACCCGTTATTTATTGATGCTATTTCTGATGAGTTTAAAAACTATTACGACCGTTTAGATTTAAGAGATAACTATTCTATTTTGGCAATTCCGGGATATTTAGGATCTAATAAAGTAATTGAAAAATGGGCGAAAATCTGTAACGAAAACAAAGTAATGATGGTTACCGATTTTGCCAACCTTGATAAGCCGGATGATGTGGTAGATTTATTCCACTCTGCGAATCTTACAGGTGGCGAATTGCACAGAAGTAATGTGATTATGACGTGTAACTGGTTAGTTGGTCGTGGTAGAGCAGAAGAAGTGGGTGAAGAAGAAAACGTAGAACTTCCACCTTCAACTTCATTGGCAGGAAAAATTCACAAAACATTAATGTCACAAGTTGCTGCCGGTAAAAAACACGGTAATATTAACGAAGTAGACGCTGTAAAATTTGAATTAAAGAAAAGTGAAATTTCTCAGCTAGAAAAAATGGGATTGGTTCCTATGGTAAACGAGTACGGAAAAATCATGGCATTCTCTGCGAAAACATTGTTTACAGGAGATAACATCGGTCTTCAGACGTATTCTGTAGTTCGTGTATTCGATTATGTAACTAAAGTTTTATTGGATTTCTTAAACAGAAGAGCCTTCGAAAACTGGAATGCAAAAAATGAAGACGATTTGAGAAAGCAGATTGTAAGTTTCTTAGACGGTATCAAAGGAGCTGATAAATTAATCGAAAAGTTCAAAATTGTTCGTTTCGAACAGGATAAAGTGAATAAAGACAGAGTTTGGCTAGATATCAGACTGACTCCTTATTTCCCGACAAAAAGTTTTGTGATCAAACTTGACGGTCACAAAGGTGATGACGGTAACGAGTGGGATGCAGAATATATCCAGGATTAAATTTTCTAATATTTAATATAAAAACCGGTGCGTCAAAAACATCGGTTTTTTATTTCTAATTATTTTAAAACCGGTTTAATGAAAAATTTCACGTTTTACATTTTGTTCGCTTTTCTGTTGTTTTCTGTTTTAAGCTGTGAAAAAGAATATCAGCGGCCTCGAAAATATGAGATTGATCTTTTTAAAAACGAAAAAAAAGACAGCAATCAGGCTTATGTAATGTCTGAAGACGAAGCTTACGGAATTAGTGATATGGTTGTGGCAAGTTCAGATATTTCTGTTACCGACAGTTCTTCAGGTCGAGGTAAGGCAATTTATATTTACAGTATCAATTCGGGAGACTTGTTATTCAGCAAAAGAGATTCTGTGATTTCGTATCCGTATCGGTTTCTTTCAAATCAAAGATTAAATCTTAAAAAAGAAAAAAATGATTCGGTGTATGTTTTTTTAGAAAAGCTTAAAGGGTATAAATCTATTGCAGAGATGAAACAAATCAAATATCAATGGTTAAAAGGAGCACCTGTTTATCTTCTTGATAACGCAAAAAAATAATTTTATCTTTGTCTCACTAAATGAATTGGTTTTTTGGAAAAGAATAAAAAGAACTCAGACTTTCTTCACATTGGGAACAAGCTGTTGAAGTGGTATGATAAAAATGCGAGAGATTTACCGTTCAGAAAAACCAAAGATCCTTATAAAATCTGGATTTGTGAGATTGTTTTTCAGCAAACCAGAATTGCTCAGGGTTTAAATCATTACAATAATTTTATCGAAAGATTTCCCGACGTGAAAACTTTGGCAGAATCTCCTGAAGATGAGGTTTTATTATATTGGAAAGGTTTGGGATATTATTCCCGTGCCATTAATATTCATAAAGCGTCACAACAAATTATTCACGATTACAACGGAATTTTCCCTTCCGATTATGAAGAAATTTTAAAGCTAAAAGGAATTGGGAAATATACTGCTGCAGCTGTTTTCAGCATTTGTTTTGGTGGAAAAATGCCTGCAGTTGACGGGAATTTCTACAGAGTTTTAAGTAGAATTTTTGCGGATGATTTTGATATTTCCAATTCGAGAGCTTTCAATTATTTTTCAGAATTATCAGCTTTGATTATGCCTGAAAATGTGGGTGATTTTAATCAGGCAATGATGGATTTAGGTTCGGAAATCTGCAAACCCAAAAATCCTTTGTGTGGAGAATGTCCTGTCAATAATGATTGTTTGGCTTTTTCATTAAATAAAATATCGGAATTTCCTGTTAAAACCAAGAAAGTAAAAGCACAGGATTTACAATTACAATATTATTTCGTTCATCGAAATGGACAGTTTTTAATTCAGCAAAGAAAAGACGATTTTATCTGGAAAAAATTATTTGAATTTCCACCAATGATCTCTGATGAATTAAATCCATTTATTAAAAGTGTAAAAACCGTCAATCACAAACTTACCCACAAAAATTTAAGCATAGAAATTTTTAATGTTGAAGTTGATTCTGAAACAGCTTGGGAAAGTTTTATTGCTCAAAACAATTACATTGTAACCGATGTTGAAGGTTCTCACGAAAGATCATTTCCAAAACCTTTGGAAAATTATATTCAACATTACGATGTAGCGTATAAAATTCTATAATTAAAGTTTAGTTTGTCATTATTTATTAATTTAAAAAAGAGATTCTTCACTATGCTTTGCTTCGTTCAGAATGACAAAAATACCTACTTTATTAACTTTGTTGTCTTTGCTAAGTGAAACGCCTTTGTGAACGAAAAATATGCAGTAAGTGATGAAAAAAAAATCTTTGCGGACTTTGCGTTAAAAAAATCTTCTCCAACAAATTTCAAAACTCATTGAAATGCTGAAATTTGTCTCCCAAAATCTAAATCTAATTTGTATTTTTGCAAAATGATTAAAAAAGTCATTTTTATTTTTGTTTCGATGTTAATAATTTCGTGCGGAAAAGAGAGTACTCCAAAACCTTACGGCGAGTTGAGATTAGAATATCCTGCACCAAAATATCATAAATTTGAGCCTAATTGTCTGTATTCTTTTGAAGCTTCAGATTATGCCAAAATTTATGATGCAAAGAAACCTTGTTGGTATTATCTGAACTATCCTAAAATGAAGGCGAAGATTTTCCTGACATATTACCCGATCAACAACGATTTTGCTCAACAGATCATGGAAACCGAAAAAATGGTTTACAAACATACTGTGAAAGCAAGTTCTATCGATACAAAATCTTTTGAATATCCTGAGAAAAAAGTCTACGGAAATTTTTACGAGCTGAAAGGTCAGGCTGCATCCAATTTGCAGTTTTATGCAACCGACAGTACAAAACATTTCGTGACAGGATATTTATACTTCAATTCTAGACCAAAACCAGATTCTTTAGCTCCTGCAATCGATTATATTAAAAAAGATATGATGCATTTGCTGGATACTTTTGAATGGAAAAAATAAACTTTAAAATATAAAAAATACATATGACATCGGTAGATTGCATATGACCTTTAAAAATAAATAAAAAAATACATATGAAACTTTTAGTCGTAGGAAGCGTGGCATTTGATGCAATTGAGACGCCGTTTGGGAAAACAGATAAAATTTTAGGTGGAGCAGCTACTTATATCGGGATCACTTCTTCTATTTTAGGAGTGAAATCTGGAATTGTATCTGTAGTTGGAGGAGATTTCCCACAAGAATACCTTGATAAATTTACCAATAGAGACGTAAATATTGAAGGAATTGAAATTGTAAAAGAAGGGAAAACGTTTTTCTGGGCAGGAAAATATCATAATGATTTAAATACAAGAGACACTTTAGCGACTGAAGTGAATGTTTTGGAAAACTTTGATCCAAAAATTCCAGATTCTATGCAGGATGCAGAGATTTTGTTATTAGGAAATCTTCACCCTGGAGTTCAGCTTTCAGTTCTTGAAAAAATGAATCAGCGTCCTAAATTGGTTATTTTAGATACAATGAATTTCTGGATGGATTCTGCAATGGATATTCTGAAAGATATGATTGCTAAAACTGATGTAATCAGCATCAACGATGAAGAAGCAAGACAGCTTTCGGGAGAATATTCTTTAGTAAAAGCAGCTAAGAAAATCCACACAATGGGACCTGAATATGTAATTATCAAAAAAGGAGAGCACGGTGCTTTGCTTTTCCACGATAATAAAGTATTCGCAATTCCTGCACTTCCTTTGGAAGAAGTTTTCGACCCGACTGGAGCGGGTGATACTTTCGCAGGTGGTTTTGCAGCGTATCTTGCTAAAAAAGGTAAATTCGATTTTGAAACAATGAAGTCTGCATTAATTGTAGGTTCTGCAATGGCATCTTTCACGGTAGAAAAATTCGGAACTGAAAGAATTGAGGAGGTAAACGAAGCTGATATTTCTAAGAGATTGGAGCAATTTAAAGAATTGACAACTTTTAATGTTGAATTGCAATAAATCATCTCTTTTTAAGAAATATTTATAATAAAAAATTGAGTGCAATTCATTAAGAATTCTAAATTTGCAACTTGTTTAAAATAGTATAATGATAAATAAACTAAAAATCACTTTCCTTTTGGGAGTTTTCACGATGTTGTTCTCAGGAAACATCAACGCTCAGCTAAAGAAAGGACAGTTGGTAGACGGTATTGCGGCAGTAATTGGTGATGAGATCGTTTTGGAATCTGATGTTGAAGAGCAGATGAATTACGGAAAACAACAGGGTGCCTCAACAACCGACAGATGTGAGTTTTTGGAAAACTTAATCAATAATAAACTTCTGGTTTACGAAGCAAAAAGAGATACTTTGATTGATAACCGTTCTGCGGCAATTAAAGATCAGGCAAATGCAAAGTACAACCAATTGCTTTCTCAATTTCCAGATGAAAAGTCGATGTTGGCTGCTTATAAGTTCAGAAACCAATTTGAGATGAAAAATGCCATCGAAAAAATTGATACCGATCAATATTACGGGCAGGCAAAATATGGAAGAATTACAGAAAAAGCCGATGTTACTCCAAATGAAGTAACCGATTTTTTCAATTTGTATAAATCTCAGCTTCCCGAAATAAAAGATGAGGTTTCTCTTTCTCAGATTATGATGTATCCTAAATTGACGGAAGCTCATAAAGAGGAATTGATTAATAAACTTAAAAAAATCAAAGCTGATATTGTAGGTGGAGAAAGTTTTGAGAGTCAGGCAAGAATTTATTCTGAAGATCAGGGAACAGCTCCAAATGGAGGTTTGATGAAAAATATCTTTAAAGGACAAATGGTAAAGCCTTTCGAAGCTGCAGCATTAAACCTACAGGAAGGTGAAATTTCAGATCCTATTGAATCTGAGTTTGGATATCATGTTATTCAGTTGGTGAAAAAATCTGGTAAAGCTTATGACGCAAGACATATTCTTTTAATGGCAACTCCTACAGAGGCTGAAATTACTACAGCAAAACAAAAACTTGACAGTATTAGAGGTTTAATCTTGGCTGAGAAAATAAGCTTTAAAGATGCTACATTTAAATTTTCAGATGATAAAAGAACGAAATTCAATGCTGGAGTTATTACCGGAGGAGATGGTTCTAGTAAAATCGAAAGAGAAAGTGTTCCTGGAGTAATCAGCTATGAACTTGCCGGTCTTAACAAAAGTGATATTACCACTGCTTTTGATGATGAAGACGAAAGAAAAAGAAAAGTGGTAAAGATTATTAAAGTGGAAGATGTTATTCCTTCACACCAGATCACTCTTGAAACAGATTACGACAGAATCAAGCAGATGGCTCTTAATAAGAAAAAAAGTGAAATGATCGAGAAGTTTGTCAATTCAAAACTTCCAACCACATTTATTTCTATAGACGGGCGATATGATAATTGTGATTTTAAAGGGAACTGGAAAAAAGAATCTCTTAAAAAATAATAAAAAAACCTTCAGAACTTTCTGGAGGTTTTTTTATGAAAATATATCTTAGATGTATCCTAGAATCTACGTTTTTAGTATTTTTACGTTATGAGTAATTTTATAGATTTCAACTCCGCTAAAAAGCTTCATGAAATGAACGAAAATAAAAACAGAGTCACAGAACTTTTCAATATTCAATATCCCATAATTCAGGCCGGTATGATTTGGCATTCAGGTTGGAGGCTGGCTTCGGCGGTATCTAACTGTGGCGGATTGGGTTTAATTGGTTCAGCAAGTATGTATCCCGATATTTTACGAGAAAATATTCAGAAATGCAAGAAAGCTACCGATAAACCTTTTGGTGTAAATGTCGCTTTGCTTTACCCCAATTTAGAAGAAATCATCAACATTATTCTAGAGGAAGGCGTGAAAATAGTTTTCACTTCTGCTGGAAGTCCTAAAACGTATACCGAAACCCTTCAAAAGGAAGGTTTAAAAGTAGCTCATGTAGTTTCTTCAACCAAGTTTGCGGTTAAGTGTGAAGAAGCTGGAGTTGATGCAATTGTCGCAGAAGGCTTTGAAGCAGGAGGTCACAACGGTAGAGATGAAACAACTACTTTTTGTTTAATCCCAAATGTAAAAAAACATATTTCTAAACCATTAATTGCAGCAGGCGGAATTGCTTTAGGTTCTCAAATGAAAGCTGCCATGATTTTAGGAGCAGACGGAGTTCAGATTGGAAGCCGTTTTGCAGCAACACAAGAAGCAAGTGCTCACGAAAACTGGAAAAAGAAAATTACAGAACTGAATGAAGGTGACACACTTCTTACGTTAAAAGAATTGGCACCTGTAAGAATGGTTAAAAATAAATTCTTTAATGAGCTGGAAGAAATATACAATGTAGGACGAAATGCAGAAGCTTTGGTCGCTTCTTTAGGCAGAGCAAGGGCTAAAAAAGGAATGTTTGAAGGTGATATGGAAGAAGGCGAATTGGAAATTGGTCAGGTTTCAGCTTTAATTGATGAAGTTCTTCCTGTGGAAACAGTTTTTGCCAACCTTTTAAAAGAATTTAACGAAACAAAAAATCCTAGTTTATAAATAATGACTGAAGAGGTAATTGATGTAAAGGGGAAAAATTTATTTATAAAATTTAATAATTCATTCAAAACTAAAACCACCATCGTTTTTTTACATGATTCTTTAGGTTCGACTCAGCTTTGGAGGGATTTTCCTGAAAAATTAGCAGAAGCGACCCAATGTAATATTTTAGTATATGATCGTTTAGGATATGGGAAATCTTTTCCGATGACTACCCATGAAAGAGAAAATAATTATATGGAGTTGGAAGCAGATGTTTTAAACGATTTGCTTTCTGAATTAAATATTAACGATGCAATTCTTTTCGGTCACAGCGATGGTGGTACGATTGCTTTAATTACCGCATCAAAATATCCTGAAAAAGTAAAAGCTGTAATCTGTGAAGCCGGACATATATTTGTTGAAGATATCACGGTAAAAGGAGTGGAAGAAGCGTTAAATGCTTACAATACTACTAACCTACCTCAACGTCTGCAAAAATATCACGGAGACAAAGTAGAAATGATTGTGAAAGCCTGGACTGAAATCTGGCTTAGCAAAAAGTTCAGAAGCTGGAATATTGAGTATTTATTGAAAAATATAATAAGTCCGCTATTATTTATTCAGGGAGAAGCTGATGAATACGGAACTTTAGACCAAGTTGAAAAAACAGTTTCGCAGGTTAAAGGAACTGCGGAGAAATTCATCATTCCGAACATAGGACATACGCCGCACAAAGAATCTCCGGAAATAGTTTTAAATAAATCAATTGAATTTATAAATTCTGTAATCAATTAATTCGCTAAAAAAATTCCCCTCCTTTGGAGGGGTGGCGAAAATTCAAAGAATTTTTGACGGGGTGGTTAAAAAAATATAAACCCTCAATGACACCAATAAAAAGCGGGCTAAAGCCCGCTTAATTTTTTTTTAACCAAAATCTATAAACCTTTCAATTCAAATTCTATATTCTCTCTCGCCTGAGTTTCATATTTATTCCTAAAAAATTCAGTTTTAAAAATACTTTCTAACTCTAAAAAATGTTGTAAAACTTTTTTTCTTCCCGGCTTATAAAGAAAATCCGGATAAATAGAATATTCTTTTCTGATCTGTTTTGTATATTCTGAATAAACTTTACTGCTTTTTCCAAGAACTGATAGATCAGCATCCAAAAGAAAGTTGGTGTCTTCATTTTCAGATTTTTGATGAGATTTTGTAGCTAAAATCTGCTCGTAAACTTGTTGTAAATCCTCATTATTCAGATCTAAGATTTCAAGTCTTTCTTTTGCAATATCTGCACTTTTTTCTTCATTTAATTTCGAAGTCGCATCATAAATTACATCATGATAAAAAATCGAAAATGAAATATTATCAAATTTTTCAATCTGATTTCTTACTGCATCAATTTCCTCGAACATATTTTCTAAATGTTGAAGATTATGATAATGCCTGCTTTTTCCTGAATATTTTTTCTCTATTTCAAACCAAAATTTTTCAATTAGAATTTTATCTTTAGTAAAATTCAGACAAAGCGATTCAAATCTATCTTTTAAAATCATATGATCAGGTTTAATTAAATAAAAAAAGGAACTTAAAAAAGTTCCTTATGTTTGTTATAAACTTGCTTTCAAATCAGCCCAGCCTCCGCCGTTATAGCCGTCTTTTAAACCTTGAGAATTAAGATATTCTAAAGCTTTTCCGCTTCTGTTTCCGCTTCTGCAGAACAAAACTACTGGCTTTTCGATAGATAAGATTTCTTCTTTTCTGTCTTCAACTTCTCCCAAGGGAATATTGGTTGCTCCTTCTATATTTCCGTCCATTTCAAGCTCCATTGGCTCACGAACGTCGATTAATGCATAATTTCCTGATTGTAATACATCTGTTAATGACATAATATAATTTTTTATTTATTAGACAAAATTAAGTGAAAAATAATAATTTTTACTAAGAAGCTTAAAATAAATTATATCCTAGAATCACAGAAAAATTTGAGTAGTTTGACTCTATAGACAAGAAGTTTTTTAGTAAAGATTGTTTTGAATATCTTAACTCGATGGCAAATTTATTATTATATTTATATCCTGCTCCAAAGAGTATAGGATTACCGGCTGAAATCTTGCCAGCATTTGGATCATTAGAAAATTCCATATCTGCTTTTATAGGGACATTTACTGCAAGAGCAAGGTTCAAAAATATTTTAGAATTATCATTAATAAAAAAATAATGTCTGATACCAAAAGGAATTTGGATGTTTTTGTAATCAATACTTCGTTCACGAGTTTGCTCGGAAACTACAATTGTTTTTTCATCTTTGAAATATTGAAAATTTGGTTCTGCAAATACTGCCCATTTATTTCTATAGAAAGGAAGGGTGTATTCTAACTCTATTCCTATTCTGAAGAGTGCTTTTGACCCGAAATCAACATAATTATCTTTATTGTATTTACTTACAATATCTACTGAAGAAAAAACGACACCAGGTCTGATACTTAGACTAATTGCATCTTTGTTACTTCTTTTTTCTTTATAATCAATTGTTTGATTATTAGAGCAGCTATTGTATTTTGTAAATAGTTTAGAAAGATCATTTTGATTGTATTTTGCTTGAGAAATTTCAGAACTCGTAATATTATCACAGATTAAATTTTCTTTTATTTGATCTTGATATTTTTTATTATATGATATTTGACTTTGGTCTATTAAGTAAGGTTTGTAAACAAGTTGCTTTGGCTCATTTTCATCAATCATATAGAAATATTTTTTAATATTTCCATCATGATAAGATAATAAACTTGCTTTTCCCTGAATAACATAATTTAGAAAAATAGTTTTTTCTTTAAAATTAATTTCTTTGTCATAAGTAAGTCTATTAATTTCCTCAGAAGAAAGATCTATCGATACAGTCTTACGAATAAATTTTTGTTTATCATTTAGTCCAAACTCCTTAACATTATTTATAGTTAAGGTTTTTGCCTCGGAAGAGTTGTCATTTTTATACTCAAATTTTTCAGGGTTATTTTTCCAACCCTCATTTTTTATAAGAACTTCTTTTTTTAAATTTGTGTTGTCAATAAAGTAGCCAGGTTCGTACTTTATTTGAGCATTAAAATTGCAAATAAATAAAAGTAAAAAGAGTAAAGATAATTTTTTCATGTTTTATTGAAATATGATTTATTATAAGCCCACAATATACTAATTAATCCTAAGTTTGCAATGCGAAATCTATGAATTCAACTGCTGAAAAATATTCTCAATTAATAAAATCTAAAGCTAAATGTTTTGGGTTTCAGAATTGTGGGATTTCAAAGGCTGATTTTCTGGAGGAAGATGCACGTCATTTGGAAAAATGGCTCAAAAATAACTTTCATGGCGAAATGAAATACATGGAAAATCATTTCGATAAAAGATTAGATCCAAGATTGCTAGTGGAAGGTTCTAAATCTGTGATCTCGCTTTCTTACAACTATTTTCCTGAAGAAAAGATCTCTGTATTAGAGAATTTTAAGATCTCAAAATATGCATATGCTGAAGATTATCATGAAGTGGTAAAAGAAATTCTGCGCGATATGATTTCTGAATTGCAGGAGCAGATCGGAGATTTTGGTTTCCGTGTTTTCGTAGATTCAGCTCCGGTTTTGGAAAGAAGTTGGGCAAAAAAATCAGGAATTGGCTGGGTTGGGAAAAATGCCAACTTAATAACCAAACAAAGTGGATCGTTTTATTTTTTAGCTGAAATTATTTGTGATTTAGATTTAATTCCGGATCATGAAACAACAGATCATTGTGGAAGCTGCAGGAAATGTATTGATGCTTGTCCGACAGATGCGATTGTTTCGGAGAAAATTGTTGATGGAAGTAAGTGTATTTCATATGCAACCATCGAATTAAAAACTGAAATTCCAGATTACTTTAAAGATAAAATGGAAGACTGGATGTTTGGTTGCGACATTTGTCAGGATGTTTGTCCGTGGAATCGTTTTTCAGCACCTAATCTTCAGGCTAAATTTAAACCTAATGAAGCTTTAAAAAATTTCAAAAAAGGAGAATGGAAAGAATTAACTCAGGAAATATTCTCCGAAATATTCCGGAAATCACCTGTGAAGCGCACAAAATTTGCCGGTTTAAAAAGAAATATTGAGTTTTTGAATCAGTCTTCAAAAGAATTATAGTAAAATATAAAGGTGAAAAAACCTGTTCGGAAATTGTACTCTCCAAAAATAATGAGGTTATTGTATCATTCCTTAAAACTTCAGTTTTAAAGAAATAAAAGATTTTAATTCGTAAAAGTTTAAAAAGTCCTTTCTACAAAAGAAAAATTGACTTTCAAAAAGAGAATGTCTTTAAGAAAATCAACGTTTTTTCTGGGTTCTTTTAGGAGCTGTTTTTACTCTTACTTTAAATCTTTTTTGGGATTTCGTGTTTTTAAGCATATTTGTGAATGTTTGTTAGTTAAATTTAATTAATTTTTGAATTAAAATAAATACTTTTAGAAAAAATTTAGATTAAATTTTATTAAACTCCAATATTTATAAACATGAATGTGAAAATTATACTGATCTATTTCCTGAAAACTCTCGGTTTCATCCTCGGAATCGTTGTTCTGTACGCAATTCTTGGTTATTTGCTTCCTTTTATCGAAGTTTCGGCAAAAGATGATGGCGAGCAAAAAGAAATTCCGATTTACATTTATACCAACGGTGTTCATACAGATATTGTAATGCCTATAAAAAATGAATTGCATGATTGGAGCTCAAAAATTCCGTTTGCAAATACAACCTCGAAAAAAACGGATTACAATTATGTAGGAATCGGGTGGGGCGACAAAGGTTTTTATCTGGATACACCAACCTGGGCAGATCTGAAATTTTCTACAGCTGTAAAAGCCGCCTTTTGGATGAGCGAATCTGCAATGCACACTTCGTTCTACCATACGATGACCGAAGCTTCTGATTGTAAAAAAATAATGATTAGTAAAAAACAATACACAGAATTAGTGAAATTTATAGATACTAAATTTGACAGAGATGCAAACGGAAATTATATATTAATTCCTACGAAAGCTGTTTACAGTGATAATGATGCGTTTTATGATGCGAAAGGAAGTTATAGTTTCTTAAATACATGTAACACTTGGGCAAATGATGCATTAAAAGCTGCCGGACAAAAAGCAGCGTGGTGGACTCCAACAGATTATGGTATTTTCTTACATTATAAATAAATCTTGTGAAAATTTTCCATTTAATTTTCTTAGGTGTCATTTTTTCGTCATGTCAATATGAATCGAAAAATGTCGCTAACAACACTGTTTCTGAAAAGGAAAAGACCAGTGAAATTATAAAGCCTGAATTAGATCTCATCAAAACAAAAAAGAAAGCTGAGGAAGCTCTCGCATTTTGCAAAAGCAAAAAAATGAATACTGATTTTTGTATTTTAATTGATATGAGTCTGCATTCAGGATTGAGTCGCTTTATAATCTGGGATTTTAAGGAACAAAAAATTTCAAATAAATATTTGGTAGGTCACGGTTGTGGAAGCAATAGTTGGAGCAGCGATGAATCAAAAGACAATCCAAAATTCAGTAACGAAGACGGAAGTCATCTTTCGGCTTTGGGGAAATATCAATTGGGAGAAAGAGGAAGAAGTGACTGGGGAATTCATGTAAAATATTTGATGCACGGTTTAGAAGAAACAAATAACAATGCGCTGAAAAGATTCATTGTTTTTCATTCCTGGGAATTGATGAGCGATAAAGAAGTTTATCCAAAAGGTTCTCCGGAAGGATGGGGTTGTCCCACGATTTCCAATAATGCGATGAAAGAATTAGATCCGATTATTCAAAACTCTGAAAAGCCTTTACTGATGTGGATTTATAATGAATGATTTATAGTTTCTTTAAATCTAATTCATAAATGAATGACGGAAGATTGAATGGTTCTAAAACCGTATTTTTCACAAAAACGAATTTTTGATCTTTAAAAAACTGAATTTCTGAATCGTTTTCTCTAATATTAATCCAAATACTGTCAGCAAATTGAATTGCTGATTTTACTTTATTCCAAAGAGAAAGTCTCACTTCTGGCAAATCATATTCCTGAAGAATAGAAAATTCTTTGATAGCCGTCATTTTTTGATTTTCACTAGCTTCAGGGTAAGAAAATCCGGTTTGAAAAAAGCAATATCCTACAGGTTGTTGATTTGCAAAAACCATAATTAATTGATTGGAAAAATCATTTAAAACATTGATCGTTTTTCTGTGATCAAAATATTCTTTAATATAATTTTCTATAATTTCTGATACAACGATTTCTTTATATGAGTTTTTAATAAAAGCTTTTTTAACATCGAAAAATTCATCAACTCCCTGATCTGAACCTACCACAAATTTTGAAACAATCTCCATTCTTATTTTTTTCAAAGCTAAGTTATTTGAGAATGATAATATCGGTACAGTTTTAAGCCAATCAAACGGTACAGATTGAAATTTTGTAAATTTGTTCGGAACAGATTCGTTATAAAATAATGCAGAATTTTAAATATCAGATATTTACTTCGGTCATCGAGGAAAAGATTAAAAGTGGAGTTTTTACTTCGGGCGATCGGCTACCTTCTGTAAGGGAAATTAAAGAACAGTATCAACTGAGCATTACTTCCGTGCAAAATGGTTATGATTATCTTGTCATGAAAGGTTGGGTTGAAAATCGACCTCGCTCAGGATTTTTTGTTACTGTAAAAATAAATGAAAACATTCCCGAAGATCTACCAACATTTTCTCCAGTTGTAAGAAATTTGGATTTTGATAAAAAAGTAAAACTCACTTCAAGATCAGACAAGTCTTTTGAACAGATCTCATTTAACATTGCTGCACCGACAGATCTACTTATTCCTCAAAAATTGATCTTAAGAAAAATGCAGGAAGTAATTCGGAAAAAAGGATCATCAATTCTCAGATATTATCCTGTAAACGGTTCAGAAATTTTAAGAAATCAAATTGCTTCAAGAGCGACCAAATTTGGTTGTAAGATAAATGCAGAACAGCTAATTATTACAGATGGTGCATTGCAGGCGCTCTATATTGCGTTGGCTTCAGTAACTCAATCTGGAGATGTGGTTGCAGTAGAAAGTCCGTGTGTTTTTTCTGTTTTGGAAGTAATTTCAAATTTAAAACTGAAGATAATCGAAGTTCCGGTACATTATAAAACCGGATTTGATATTGATTTTTTAAAAGATATTTTAACTGAAAATAATATTCGTGCTGTTGTTGTAACCCCAAATTTTCATAATCCCACAGGAATTTTAATATCAGACGAAACAAAGAAAGAACTTGCATTGATTGCGGAAAATAATGAGATTCCGATTATTGAAAATGATATTTATGGAGATCTTTATTTTGATGGTGAAAGACCGTCGACAATTGGTAACTTTGATACTGAGGGTTGGGTGATGACCTATTCATCATTTTCAAAAACTTTGGCGCCGGGAATTCGTCTGGGATGGCTGAATACGGGTCGGTTTTTTGAGCAGGCTGAAAGAATAAAGTTTTCTTTGGGAAGGTCTGTAGCGCCTATTTTTCAGGAATTAATGATAGAATTGTTAAACGAAAATTCTTATGACCGACATCTTCGTTTTTTTCGAAAACAATTAGAAATTCAATGCGTAGAACTTCTTAATGCATTACGATTTTACTTTCCAAAAGAATGTTATTTTCCCAGACCTCAAGGCGGTTACAGCATTTGGGGAAGACTTCCTAAAGAAGTGGATATGCCAGATTTCTATACATTTTGTGAAAATCAAAAAATTGCTTTTACACCCGGAGATACATTTTCGTACACTGGTGCATACAGCCATCATTTCAGAATCATATTTGCCGATAGAATTACTTCTGAAAGTATTCTGAGACTGAAAATAATTGGAGAAAAAGTGCAAAGTATTTTAGATGAATAATTAAATGAAAATCTAAAATTAAAGACTCATTTTCTAAAATAGAATTCCATTTTTACAATAAGCGAAAACAGAAGGTTTGGCGAGCACAAATCGTAAACATTATTTAATTTATGCGTAAAATTCCTGTAATCTAATCAGATTACTTTTGCGATTAAAACTGTGAGATATTATCTTTTACTACTTATTCCATGTGCTTTCATTTTTTCTGTGATGTCTTTTAACTCTGTTGATCAGGGCGTAAAAAATGACAATAAATTTATAAACAGAGGTTTACGTGATTTTAAAATTGAATTAGAGTATCTGAAAAATGATGTAGAACTTTATTCACAAGAAAAAATTTCCTTAGAAAAACTTCAGCAAACTTTAAGGAATACCCGAAATTCTTTTAAAGAAATAGAATTTTTCGTCGCCTATTATTATCCTGAATTTACCAAAACTCACCTTAATGCAGCACCACTTTTTCATATAGAAGCTGCCGGAACTTCTGCTTACACTTTGCCTCCTGAAGGTTTACAGGTTTTAGACGAACTTATTTTTTCTAACGAGGCAAGTGAGCAAAAAGAAGAAATAAGTACAATTACCAATTTTCTGTACAACAGTTATGCAAACTTTTATTTAAGTGCTTTGAATAACGGATTAAGCTCGGGAAACAACAAGACTTTGCCTTTGCGAATAGAACTTATTAGAATTTACAGTTTGGGGGTGACAGGTTTTGATACTCCGGGTTCGCTCAATATTTCTGAGGAGGCTGCTCATGCTTTAAAGGGAATGAGTGAATACATCAATGATGAAGATTATTTTAAAAATTTTAAAACAGAAAAAGCCAATTTACTTATTCAAAAAGCGATTGTTTATCTTGGAAAGAATACCGATTTTGAGTCGTTCGACAGAATACAATTTTATAAAGAATTTGTTCAGCCTTTATATGCAGAATTAGGCAGTTGGGATGGCAATCCTGATGATCTCAAAAACTTTTCAGGTTGGAATGTTTCAAATAAAGATTTTTTTAAAGCAGATTTTTTTGATCCATATTTTTATACCATTTTAAAACCTTCTGAAGATTCTGAAGAATTGAAAAATTTAGGTGAAAAGATCTTCTATGACCAAAGCTTCAGTTCGAATGAAGCGATGAGTTGTGCAAGTTGTCACCTACCAGAAAATGCATACACCGATCTAAAACAGAGATCGGCAAGCAATATAGAAGGAAAAACGGTCTTGAGAAATTCTCCTTCTTTATATAATGCAGTTTTTGCAAAAAGGTTTTTTTATGATATGAGAGCTTTTTATCTTGAACAGCAGGCGGAACATGTGATCTATAGTCAGGATGAATTTAATACCGATTATCAAAAAATTGTACAAAAACTGAATGGCAATAAAGAGTATAAAAAAGAGTTTAAAAAAGTTTTTAAAGACGGAAAGATCAATAAACAGAATTTTTCGAAAGCACTAAGTTCTTTTGTGGCATCTTTATATTCGTTTGAAAGTGATTTTGACCGTTTTATGAGAAACGAAAAGGAAATTTCTGAAGATGCTAAAAAAGGTTATAATCTATTCATGGGAAAAGCTAATTGTGCAACTTGCCATTTTGCGCCGCATTTTTCAGGACTTGTTCCGCCTTTTTTTAATGAAAATGAATCTGAAGTTTTAGGAGTGACTAAAAAGCCAATTTCAAATTTACCGATAGAACTCGATGGAGACAGAGGAAGAATAAATTCTAATGTGAAAAAAGAAAATTCGTGGATTTATGAAAATTCATTCAAAACTATGACGGTGAGAAATATTGCCTTAACTAAACCTTACTTCCATAACGGAGCTTTTAATACACTTGAAGAAGTAATTGATTTTTATAATGAAGGAGGTGGTGAAGGTTTAGGGTTGCCTATGAAAAATCAAACGCTTCCTGCAGATAAACTTAATTTGACCGAAATTGAAAAAAAGCAACTCATCAGTTTTCTAAATACTTTAACAGACATCAGCAAGGCTAAGAAATTAGCGAAATAAAGCTTCGGTTTTACATGAATTTCAAATTTAATAATAAGTTAAAATTCGTAACATTTACTTTCAGTTATCTTAATATTCATCGGCGTTTAATTAAAGATAGCGTAACGCAATGCCGAAGTAAAAAAAATAGTTTTGCATGGTAAATGAAATTTTAATAAAAGTGAAAAGAAAACTACTTAGTATCGCAGCTTTGGCATTGATGACGACATCGATGATCCAGGCACAGACTACGATTTTTGCATTGCAAAGTGCATGGAAGTACAACGACGCAGATGTTGCATTGCCCGCAACCTGGAAAAGTTCCAATTATGATGTTTCAAACTGGGCGGTAGGAAACGGACCATTAGGTTATGGTGATCCTGTTACTACTTCTTTTATTTCCGGCGTAGATACCGCTTATCTTATTAAAGATTTCACGGTAAATTTGGCTGATCTTACCAACACGATGGAGTTTGGCGTGAGAAGAGATGACGGAATCATTGTTTATCTAAACGGTGAAGAAGTAATAAGAGACAATATGCCTGCTGGAGCTGTTTCTCATGGTACTTTCTCGAGTACAACGATTGACGGAGCTGCAGAAACAGCGATTAATTTATTTTCTATTCCGAAAAATAAATTTATACAGGGAACCAACAGAATTTCAATTGAATTGCACAATAGAAGTGCTTCAAGTTCAGATTTAACCATAGATGCTTATCTTAAAACGACTGCAACTGTCACTCCACCGGTTTCTAACTGTACTGGAACTCACATCAGCTGTTTTACTTCAATTGTTCCGACTACGCAGACTGCAAAATTAATTATCCCTGCTGAACACAAGTATCAGTTAATCTTACAAGAAGGAGATAATTATACAGAAGGTGGTGGATTAGTTGGTGGTCTTAATGACTTTACCGCTTATGTGGCTAAAAATAACAGCAGTACCGACGGATATCTTTCTGTAAACCATGAAACTAACCCGGGAGGTGTTACCATGGCAGAAGTTAATTATAATACATCAACTAAACTTTGGCAGTTGACAAAATCAAGAGCGGTAAGCTTTTCAGCACCGAGTCTTGTGCAGACGATCAGAAACTGTTCGGGAGGTGTTACACCTTGGGGAACCGTGGTGACAGCTGAAGAATCTGTTACTTCAAATGATCTTAATGCTGATGGATACAAAGATTATGGATGGTTGGTAGAAATTGATCCTGCAACAGCACAAGTAATGTCTCATAACCAAGCGGGAACTAAAGACAAGCTTTGGCAGATGGGAATTATGAATCATGAGAATGTGGTTGTAAACAATGCGGGAACTACTGCTTATTATGGTGAAGACGGCGGAACTCATATGGTTTACAAATATGTGATGGATACTCCAAACAATCTGGCTTCAGGAAACTTATATGTTTTGAAACTTGATCAGGGATTAAGTGGCGGAAATCCGGTTACTACTACAGGACAGTGGATTCAGATTCCTAATAAACTTCAGGCTGACCAAAATAATACAGCTGCTTTGGCTTTGTCATTAGGTGGTACTTCCTTTAATGGAGTAGAAGATGTTGAGATAAGTCCACTTGACGGTAAAATTTACTTTACGGCAAAAGGATTAGACAAAGTGTACAGAATGACAGACAACGGAATGACGCTTTCAAATGTAGAAACTTTCGTTGGAGGTGCATCAACTACTTATTCATTTAACACTGCTCAAGGAGTAAAAACTGAAGCTTGGGGAGACGGAAACGACAACCTTACTTTTGATGAACTTGGAAACCTTTGGGTACTTCAGGATGGTGGTAAAAACTACATTTGGGTGATTGGTCCAGATCACACACAGACAAATCCTAATGTGAGATTATTTGCATCAATGCCTGCAGGATCAGAACCTACAGGTCTTACTTTCACACCAGATAAGAAATTTGGTTTCTTCTCTATTCAGCATCCGAATTCTACAATTTCTACCGATGTAGATGCTACAGGAAACACAATAGATTACAGAGGGAAATCTGCTACAATCGTAGTTGCTTTACAGCAGTTTTTAGGAACCACAGGAAGTTTGGGTACCGTAGAAGTTGTTAACGAAAATGATGTGACGGTTGCTCCGAATCCTACTTCAGGAATTGTAAAAATTAATTCTCCAAAAGCACTGAAAAATCTTGAAATTACTGCGTACAGCATTGACGGAAAAGTTGTGTATAAAAAGAAAATGACTGGTTCTACAACAAGTTTAGATTTAGATTTCACAAGTGAGCTTCAGGCATCAAGAGTTTTAATATTAAATATTGAAGCAGACGGATTCCAGAAGACAACTAAGATTCTTAAAAAATAGTTTTAATACTTTATAACGGTCGTCGGAGTTTTTTCGGCGACCTTTTTTTGTTTATGAAAAAATATATTTGCCTTTTGTCGTTTTTGTGTATCGCTAATATAAATGCACAGATCGATCCTGTAAAATATCCTACTTACACAGATATGGAGGCTGCTTTGAAATCTGATAAAACTGTTTACAGCTTAAGTTTCAGAGATAAAGGTTTGTTTAATCTGCCGCCCGATATCAGGAAAATGGATTCTGTTTTTTTTCTGAATATGATGGGAAATAATTTTGAAAAGTTAGACGAAGCACTTTTTTCACTTTCACAACTTCAGATTATTAATATTAACGAAAACAGCATCAAATATATTCCGGATGAAATCAGCAAGCTTAAAAAACTGACGACATTTTCTATGAATCTTAACCAGTTGACAGAGCTTAATCCTGAGTTTGCCAAACTCCAAAACCTTAAAGTGGTACATCTCGATGCCAATAACCTCAGCATTTTTCCAAAGGCTCTGACGGAAATTTCCGGACTTGAAGAAATCAATTTACACAGCAACCAAATCAGTATGGTTTCTGATATTGATAAAATAAAAAGCCTTAAGTTTCTAAATCTTTCATCGAATCAGATTAATGATCTTAACGAAACCGGATTTCCAAAAAAGCTCAAATATCTTGAGTTGCAAAAAAATATGTTGCTTACGCTCTCAAAAAACATTCTGACTTTAAAAAATCTTGAGTTTTTGAATGTAGGAGAGAATAAAATATCTGAAATTCCACCTCAAATAAAGCATTTAAAGAATATTATCAGTCTTAATTTAGCGAATAACCAGTTAAAATCATTACCGAAAGAAATTATTGATTTAAAAAACTTAAAAACACTTATTCTTACGGGAAATCCTCTGACTACAGCTCAAGTTGAAAATTTGAGGAAACAAATGCCGAATACTCAGATTTATTTTTAATTGTGTTCAAAAACATTTTTTCTAATAATTTAGATTGAATAATAATTAATTCCATCGTTTTAATAGTCTAAATATTTTGAATTTATGCATTTTTGCTAAAAAAGTCAGTTTTGTAAGTCTAAAAAATGTATAAATTGTAAAAAATAATAATTATGAAAATTAAACTTTTGGGAATCCTTTTTTTAACAGTTACCGTATTTTCAATGTTATCCTCTTGTCGAAAGGTGGAAGAGGATGTCGTAGACTGTCTTAGTGAATCTATATTGACATCGTTGCACGCTCATGTTTCCGGAAGCAATCCAAAACAAGTTGAGTTTAACGTAAGTCATTCAGGTGAAAATCAAATAACATCTATCGTTTGGACTTTTGGAGATGGTACTACAACAACCACATCAAATACAACTGTTACGCATCTCTATAATGCAGCAGGTAGCTACGAAGTTAAAGCAGAAGTAAGTATTAACAACGGGAAATGTACTGTTTCACCTAAAAAATCTGTGGATATTCAGTAATTTTTTAATGAATATTTTTGAAGAATTCTAAAATTTTAGGATTCTTCAATTTTTAATTACCCTAAAAAAAATAAAAACCTCTGAAAAATATTTCAGAGGTTTTTTGTACCCAGGACCGGGATCGAACCGGTACTCCTAAGAACTGGTGTTTGAGACCAGCGCGTCTACCAATTCCGCCACCTGGGCTTGATGTTTACTCCAAACGTTGTTGTTTGTTTCAAATTGGTGTGCAAATATAGGAACTTTTTTCAATGTTCAAAAGCTTTTTGAAGAAAAATTTTAAAAATTTATTTCCAAACCATCGTAGGCAAGGTGCATTCCGTCGGGAAGTAGCTTATCTTCAATATCATGCAATCCAAAGTGATGACTGATGTGAGTTAGAAATAATTTTTTAGGTTTTAGCTCATTATGTAAATTAATAACATCCGCCAATACAAAATGAGCGGGATGGGGATCAAATTTTCGGATACAGTTTAAAATAAGTACATCTAAATCTTTTAGCTTTTCTTTTTCTGAATCAGAAATGAAATTAGCATCGGTAATATAGGCGAGTTTTTTAAACTTATATCCTAAAATAGAAATTTTGTAATGTGTTACTTCGATAGGAGTAATTTCTGTATCTAAAACAGTAAACTTTTCGTGATTGATTTCGTGTAAATCAAAAGCAGGAGCTCCGGGATAACGAATGTCCGCAAAAGCATAAGGAAATCGGTTTTTAACTTCCTGTCCAACTCTTGAGAGACAATAAATGGGCATATTTTTACCGCTTTTAAAAATCAAAGGACGCATATCATCCAAACCAATCACGTGATCATTATGCTCATGGGTAAGAAGCGTAATGTCTATATGGTTTTCTTTGTTGATAAGCATTTGCTGCCGAAAATCGGGTCCGCAATCGATCAATATTTTCCTGTTTTCATCGGTGGTAATCATCGCTGAAGCCCGGAAACGGGTGTCTTTTGGATTTTGAGAAGTACATACCTCACAAGTGCAACCTATAACGGGGACACCTTGGGAAGTTCCGGTTCCTAAAAATTTCAACTTCATTTTCTTTTGAGGTTGTTTTAATTTTGGTAAATTTACGAAAAATTTAATGTCCTAATGTATCAGAAATTAACTCCTAAACAAAAAGCATTAACAATTAATCTAGATCCTACTATTTATGGTACTTTCGCAGAAATTGGAGCAGGGCAGGAAACTGTACGACACTTTTTTAGAGCAGGGGGGGCTTCCGGTACAATTGCTAAGGCAATGTCGGCTTACGACAAAGATTTTAGTGATGCCATCTACGGAAAAGAAGTAAAAAACAGGTATGTTACTCAAAACAGACTTAGAAAAATGCTTCGTTATGAAGTTTCGCTAATTGAAGAAAGAATTTCCAGAGATACTAATCCCGGAAGAAAATATTTTTCTTATGCCAACACAGTAACGACTATCAATTTTGATAAAACCGTAAAAGGTCACGGTTGGGTCGGAATTCGTTTTCAGGTGAAAGAAAATGAAGATTACAACGAAATTGTAATTCACGTAAAATTTAAAGAAAACGATGCTACTTTGCAGCAGGAAACACTTGGTAATCTTGGTGTAAACCTTATTTACGGAGCATATAATTATTATGACAATCCAAGAAGGTTGATAGAGTCTCTTTATGATGAGGTTTCTACAGACAATCTTGAGATTGATATGATCGATTTCAGCGGTCCGGCTTTTGCGTATGTTGACAATAGACTGATGTCTTTGCAGCTGGTGAAAAATAATATGACCGATGCTGTAATCTTCAATTCTGAAGGAAATAACATGCTTCCTGCAGATATTTTGTACAAGAAAAATATTTTTGCGGTAAGAGGAAGTTTCAGACCGGTGACAAAAGTAAATATAGATATGCTTCGAAACGGAATGGATATGTTCCTGAAAGACGCAATCTGTACACAGGAAGAAACAGAAATTCTTATTGAAATTACCATTTCAAACCTTCGTGCAGACGGAGATATTGATGAAAGAGATTTTCTTGATCGTGTAGATGTTTTGGGTAAATTGGGATATACCGTTATTATTTCAAACTTCTCAGAATATTACAGACTGATTGATTATTTCTCACATTATACTAATGGTGATATTGGCGTAACGATGGGGGTAAATAATATGTTGATGGTATTTGACGAGAAATATTATAAAGATCTTTCAGGAGGTATTTTGGAAGCTTTTGGTAAGTTTTTCAGAAACGGAATGAGAGTTTATCTGTATCCTTACAAAGATCCTGAAACTCACGAATTATTAGATTCTTCAAACCTAAAAGTAGAAGAAAATCTAAAAGAATTGTACAAATATTTCAAACACAACAACCGTATTGTAGATATTACCAACTATAATCCTGAGTTTTTGGAAATATATTCAAGAGAAATTCTAAGAAAAATCGCATGCAATATCAGCGGTTGGGAAAACCAGCTTCCGGATGGCGTTGCAGAAATGATAAAAGAAAGAGGAATGTTTGGATTTAAAAACGAGCTTTCTCTGAAACAATTTTCATAAAAAATATTACAATGTCTGAATTAAAAAAAAGACTTTCGTCTATTCTTGAAAGTCCAAAACATAATACCGATGAGAAGCTTCAAAAAGTTTGTCATTTATTAGACCAGGAAATATCTTATTTCAACTGGACTGGTTTTTACTTTAAAAACGGAGATAAAGACGAACTGAAATTAGGTCCTTATGTAGGAGCTGAAACCGATCATACGATTATTCCTTACGGAAAAGGTATTTGCGGACAGGTGGCTGTTTCCAACGAAACATTTATCGTTCCCGACGTGCATTTGCAGGATAATTATCTAAGCTGTTCAATCGATACAAAAGCTGAAATTGTAGTTCCTATTTTTAAAAATGGGGAAAACATTGGTCAGATCGATATCGATTCTCATACCATCGATCCTTTTACGAAAGAAGATTTAGAGTTGTTGGAATGGCTTTGTAATGAAGTTTCAAAGATTTTGTAATCTTATCTCAATATAAAATACAAGCTCCGATTTTTGTCGGAGTTTTTTTTGTTTAAAAGTTGACAAATATAATTTGAACACAGAGTTTGTCATTCCGTAGGAATCTAAGTTGTAATAATCTTCTATATTGAGATTCCTACGGAATGACAAACTCTTATTTTATTTAATTATTAAATTCAGCAATTAATTCTTTAAAATAATTCTCGCACTTCGCAATGTGTGTTCCGTACCACGAAAACGCTTCACCATCCACAATCATAATTTTTTTATCAGGATAAACCTTTTTTAGTTCGGCAATATGTTTTTCTTTAAAAGGAAAAGGCTCGGAAGATAACATGATAAAATCTGCTTCGGCTAAATCTTCTGTCCGGGTTTCCGGATAACGGATTTGGTTTTTAAATATATTTTCAAAACCAATTTCACTTAAAATGTGATGAATAAATGTATCTGAACCTACCGTCATGTAAGGATTATTCCAAATAAGATAAGCAACTTTTATTGTTGAATTTATTTTGGTCTGATTGAGAATTTCGTAGATTTTTAGATTAAAAGCTTGTGCTCTTTCTTCCCTATTAAATAGTAATCCTAAATTTTTCAGCAAGTAATAATTATCTTCAACCGTTTCTGTATTGTAAACAATTACTTTGAAATCTTTCATTAAAATTTCTACCTGCTCTTTAACGTTTTCTTCTTTATTGGCTAAAATTAAATCAGGTTTTAAGCTTTTTATTTTCTCAATATTAAGATTTTTTGTGCCGCCGATAATTTCTATATTCTTTATTTTTTCTGAGGGATGAATGCAGAATTTTGTTCTTCCGACAATTTCATTTTCTGTTAAACCTAAATCAAATAAAGCTTCTGTAATAGAAGGAACTAAAGATACAACTCTCATAAAATTTCAGACTTTGCCTAAAATTACAAAAGTTTTCCGGTTAAGAAAAGTCCGGCAACAGAGAAGTAAATAATTAATCCGGTAACATCTACCAAAGTTGCTACAAACGGAGCAGAAGAAGTTGCAGGATCGAGTTTTAGTTTTTTAAGAATAAATGGAACCATAGAGCCAGAAAGTGTTCCCCACAAAACGATCATTACTAAAGAAACTCCAACGCTCAAGCCTACAAAAGCCCAATGAATTCCGTAATCGAAAAAACCGACTTTATGCCAAATCATTATTCTAAGAAAACCTATGATACCTAAAATTCCGCCCAATAAAAGACCGGTGAAAATCTCTTTTTTCATTACGTACCACCAATCTTTTAAACCGATTTCCTGTAACGCCATTGCACGAATAATCAGAGTTGCAGCCTGAGAACCAGAATTTCCTCCACTTGAAATAATTAGCGGAACAAATAATGCCAAAACAACAGCTTTCTGAATTTCATCTTCAAAAAATCCCATCGCAGAAGCGGTCAGCATTTCAGAGAAAAATAAAATAACCAACCACATTCCCCTTTTTTTGATCATTTCGATCAGAGAAGTTTGGGTATAAGGTAAATCTAACGCTTCAAGTCCCCCGAATTTCTGAATATCTTCGGTGTTTTGTGATTCAATTTGATCTAAAATATCATCAATCGTTACAATTCCAACCAAAACTCCGGCTTCGGTAATAATGGGAAGTGCGGTTCTGTCATATTTTTCAAAATAAGTAACAGCATCTTCTTTGGATGTTGTTGTTTTAATTGCAACGAATTGATTGTCTGTAAGTTCTGAAACTAAAGTGTCTTCTTCCACCAACAATAAACTTCCTAAAGCTAAATCATCAATAAGGTGATTTCTTTCATCAACTACATACAGGTGATTGATGGTTTCTACCCGTTTACCAACTTTTTTTATTTGCTGAAGACATCTTTTTACCGTCCATTCTTTTCGGATCTGAATGTAATAAGGAGTCATCAGACGCGCAATAGAATCAGAATTGTAGCCAAGAAGTTTCAGGGCAATTCTTCTTTCCTGCGGATTAAGGTGATTGATTGAATATTTGATCAGTTCATCCGGAAAATCCTCAAACAGAGCCGTTCTGTCATCGGGAGTCATTGCATTCAGGATTTCTGAAACGTCATCACTTCCAATGCTTCGAATGGTTTCTTCCTGAAAGTCAGGGTCTAAATGCGAAAAAACATCGGCTTTGTACTGCTTCGGAACTTTCAAAAAAGCGAGTAGCCTTTCATCAGCGGGAAGTTCACTGAGTCTTTCGGCAATATCGGCTGGATTAAATGTAAGTTCGTGTGTAGAATTCAAAACCTGAAATTTTTGATATGCAAAAATAACTCAAATTTTTAGAATGAGAGAATGATGTACCAAATTTAAGGTTTATTTAAAGTTTAGAAACCGGCTTCTGCAGAAGGTTTTATCTTTCTTAATTCCTTAAGAATGTTTTTCATAGCACCGTTGGTTCCTATTTTTATCGAATTTTCGGTAGAGCCTAAAAGACGCATGTTTTTTCGGTACGTATCGTATTCTGAAGAGGTAATTAAGTTTCCTTCTGCATCAAAAAGCTTCATGCTTACGACAACCTGGTTAGAGAAAACGTATTTTCCTAATCCTACTTTGAAATATTTTACTTTGGGAACAATCACAAAGTCGGCATCGTTGTTTTTGCTGTATTCGGTGATGGTTTTAGAATCGATGCTGTCAAAAGAAACCTGAACTTCAGATCTTAGCATTTTGTTTTTACGGAAAGCGCTGATGTTATCCGAAACTGCACTGAAGAATGCGAGATTGGTGGGTTCTTTTATTTCTTCAATATCGGGTTCTACTTCAGGATTGAAGTATAAAACTTTCTTTGTTTTATCATAATCCGAGGTTTTCTGCGCTTTTACAGAAGAAACACTGAGGATAAACACAGAAGAAATAAGCGTATAAAATAAAAAATTCTTCATCTTTTTGTCGGCTGTAAAATTACTGTCTTTTAATGGGATGGCATAATTTTTTTAAGAATTTGTTAACATATTTTTCTATCAATTTTAATATATGAAATCAATAATGTCTCCAAAGTCTGATGGTTTCCTTAAATAATTATTAAAAAACACTGAAAATGTATTGTTTAAGAAAAATGTGGAGGCTTTCAATAGTTGTTTCATGACTAATTTAAATTACTGTTTTGGTGATTAAAAAAATAGTCGTACTTTTGCACCCGTTACATAATAATCATTAAACAATATTGGAATGTACTTAACAACAGAAAAAAAAGCAGAAATTTTCGCAAAGCACGGTAAATCTGCACAAGACACAGGAACAGCTGAAGGACAAGTAGCTCTTTTCACGTTCAGAATTAACCACTTATCTCAGCACTTGAAGGCAAATCGTCACGATTTCAATACTGAAAGATCTTTGGTGAAATTAGTAGGTAAGAGAAAAAGTTTATTGGATTATCTTAAGAAAAAAGATATTACAAGATACAGAGCGATTATCGCTGAACTAGGATTAAGAAAATAATCTATCCGGTTTCCAAAATAAAGAAGCAACTTCGAAAGAGGTTGCTTTTTTTGTGCTTTAATTTTTAAAATCCTAAAAATTGAGCACTAAAATTTATAAATCTTTAAAGAAATCGTTTAAATTTGCTGTTTTTAAAATTTAAACTACAGATTTGAAACACTTTTATCTCTATTTCTTTCTTTTAATATCGGCTCTTTACAGTTCTCAGGAATTAGATACCATTTCCAGATCAAATTTACAGGGTTCTGTAAGCATGCAGTTCGGGAAATTTCTGGGAACCAATGATTATCTCAAAGAACTTAAACATAGAGAATTTATCGGTGTTTCTGCAGAGCTTACCACACAAACAGACGGAAGCCAGGAATGGCACAGAAGATTTGGAAAGCCTTATTACGGTGGAGGGATTATAGCTTTTGATTACCTTAAAAATAGTGAAATGGGAAAGCCTTTTGCTGTTTACGGAACTTTTGGGGGAGTTATTAAAGAAACACCCACTCATTCCTGGAACTACGAAACGAGTGGTGGTTTTGCGTTCAACTGGACTCCATATGATTTGAAAAAAGGATATATTAATCAGACTTTTGGTTCATCAGTGAGTATTTATATTAATTTAGGAGCTAATTATAAATATTATTTAGGAAAACATTTTGACTTAGGTTTAGGTTTAAACTTTAATCATTTTTCAAACGGAGCTTTGAAACTTCCGAATAAAGGAATGAATACTTTTTCTCCAAAACTTTCTCTTACTTATCATTTTGATGAAAGGCAATTTGCTCCACATGATACTTTGTCGGCATTTGATAAATATTCTACCCTGGATGTAAATGTTTTTGGCGGAGTAAGGCATTCTATTTTTTATGGAAAAGATCCCGGTTTTCAGGATTTTGATGTTGATATGATCAGAAAATTTGAAGGTAAATATTATCAGAACTGGGGAATAGAAACGGTTTATCACAGACAGGTTACTTACAAGTCATCTTTAGGATTAGGAATTGGTGTTATGTATGATGAAGATTATAATCATAAATTTTATCAGGATGAAAATGGCGTAATTCAAAGCACAAAAAGATTTCAGCATGATCAGGTTTTGTTGAATATTTTCCCTTCTTACCGACTTTCTATTTCAAAATTTGCCATTCAGATCCAACCCGGATTTTATATATTTAAAAAAGAAATTGACCGACGTTATGATAAAACTATTTTTTATCAAAGAGTTGGTTTCCAATATACAGTCGGGAAGAATTTGTTGATAGGAATTGGTTTGAGATCATTTAAATTTCACAAAGCTGATTATATAGAATGGAGGTTGGGTTACAGAATTTTTAGTAAGAAAAATTCTCAATTATTTTAAATGGAACGCTTGAAATTTAGCCCTGATAAGTTTCGCCATTCTATTTAAAACAAAAACACTAAATTTGCATCACATTTAGACGAAAATATCAATAATTAAAGTGCTCAATACGGAGCGCAACACAAAACAATTTATGAGTATACCTCAAGCAATTACAGAGTTGATTACTCTTGCAGACGGCAGAGAAATCACATTAGAAACAGGGAAACTGGCAAAACAAGCTGACGGATCTGTAGTAGTAAAAATGGGCGGAACAATGCTTTTAGCAACCGTAGTAGCAAGCAAAGAAGCTAAAGACGGTGTAGATTTCCTACCATTAACAGTTGATTACAGAGAAAAATTCTACGCTGGTGGAAAAATCCCTGGAAACTTTTTCAGAAGAGAAGCTAGACCTTCAGATCAGGAAATCCTGACGATGCGTTTGGTGGATAGAGTTTTAAGACCATTATTCCCGGAAGATTTCCATGCAGAAGTGCAGGTAATGATTTCATTGATTTCTTACGACGGAGAATCTATTCCTGATGATTTAGCAGGTTTGGCAGCTTCTGCAGCGATTGCTATTACAGATATTCCTTTCAACGGACCAATGTCTGAAGTAAGAGTAGTAAGAATCAACGGAGAACTTTCTATCAACCCTAAATTTGAAGATCTTAAATTGGCTGACCTTGATATCATGGTTGGAGCAACTAAAGATTCTATCGTAATGGTAGAAGGTGAAATGAAAGAAATTTCTGAAGCAGAAATGCTTGAAGCAATTAACTTCGCTCATGTTGAAATTAAAAAACAAGTTGAGGCTCAGGAAAGATTAGCTGAAAAAGTAGGTAAATCATTCCCTAAAAGAGAATACAGCCACGAAAATCACGATGAAGCTATCCGTGAAAAAGTGTGGAAAGAAACTTACGATAAAGTATACGAAGTAGCAAAAACTCCTTCAAGCAAAGAAGAAAGAGGTGAGAAATTCAAAGCTGTTTTGGCTGAATTCTTAGCTCAGTATGTAGAAGATGCTGAAGAATTGGAAAGAGTAACGCCTTTCGCTAAAGTATATTACCACGATGTAGAAAAAGAAGCGATGCGTCAGATGATTATCAATGACAAAATCCGTCTTGATGGTCGTGATCCTGAAACGATTCGTCCAATCTGGTCTGAAATCGATTATTTACCGGGAGCTCACGGTTCTGCAATTTTCACAAGAGGTGAAACTCAATCTTTAACAGCTGTAACTTTAGGTTCAGTAAAAGATGCGAACATGGTGGACAGCGTAATGGTAAATTATGACGAAAGATTCTTCTTACATTATAACTTCCCTCCATTCTCGACTGGTGAAGCAAGACCTTTAAGAGGAACTTCAAGAAGAGAGGTTGGTCACGGAAACTTAGCTCAGAGAGCTTTGGCAAATATGATTCCTGAAGAAAACCCTTATACTATCCGTATCGTTTCTGATATTTTAGAATCAAACGGTTCGTCTTCTATGGCGACAGTTTGTGCAGGAACTTTAGCTTTGATGGATGCAGGTATTCAAATTACAAAACCAGTTTCTGGGATTGCAATGGGATTGGTAACTGACGTAAAAACAGGAAAATTCACTGTACTTTCTGATATCTTAGGAGACGAAGATCACTTAGGTGATATGGACTTTAAAGTAACAGGAACTGCAGACGGAATCACCGCTTGTCAGATGGATATCAAGATCCAGGGACTTTCTATGGATATTATGGAGAAAGCGCTTCTACAGGCTAGAAATGGAAGACTTCATATTTTAGATAAATTGAATGAAACTATTTCTGCTCCAAGAGAAGATGTGAAACCTCACGCTCCGAAAATGGTAATGATGGAAATCTCTAAAGATTTCATCGGTGCTGTAATCGGACCTGGTGGAAAAATCATTCAGCAAATGCAGAAAGATACTGACACTGTTATCGCGATTGAAGAAGTTGGCGAAATTGGAAGAATCGAAATTTCTGGTGTTAGCAGAGAGAAAATCAACGAGGCGATTGCAAGAATCAACGAAATTACTTTTGTACCTGTTGTAGGTGAAGTTTACCAAGGTAAAGTTGTAAAAGTAATGGATTTCGGAGCTTTCGTAGCGATTGCAAAAGGAACTGAAGGATTACTTCACATCTCTGAGATCGAGTGGGCTCGTCTTGATAAAGTTCCTTACAAAGAAGGTGACGAAGTTGAAGTGAAATTTATGGGTTATGACGACCGTAAGAAAATGAAACTTTCTAGAAAAGTTTTGTTGCCAAGACCACCAAGACCTGAACAAAAACCAAGAGAAGAAGGACAGGGAAGACCAGAAGGACAAAACAGACCTGAAAGGCCTGCAAGACCAGAAGGAAAAGTAAACCCAGAAGGAAGAGACCAACCGGGAGAACACAAGCCTTTGAACGAAGCTTAAGATTATTATAATCGATTATATTAAAACCACCGAATTTCTCGGTGGTTTTGTTTTATGTCATTGCGAGGAACGAAGTGACGAAGCAATCTAAACTTGATAATGTAATCTTATATATGATTGCATTGTTTCTCTCAATAACTGATCTAGCTTGGGCGAGCGTTAAGCACTTGTAAGTAATAATAATATTTATGGAATTGAGATGGAACTCCTACGGAGTTCTGCTACTTCATGATTCATTTTTCTACACAGATATTGCTCCTCCGCAGCATTAAGGAATGTGGGATAAGGTTTTTGGATGGAAGAATGATATTTTATATTATATCAATAATATTTCACAAAGCAAGAATATAGTTTGCAGACGTAAAAATATAACTCGCAGACGGAAGAATATAACTTACAGACGGAAGAATATAACTTGATGATGCAAAAATATAAACCAATATCGTTAAAATACAAAGTCAGATTGTGCCAATATAAAATGATATTGCAAAAAAATAAAGTTACATCGTAAGAATGTAACTTTAGATTGAAAGAATATTGAAATGGATCTCCGTTTTTAAGCATAGCGCTGAATCCAGCAGCCGTTTTGTCAGTCCGTAGGAATCTCAATACATTAAAAACAAGGTAGTTTAGATTCCTGCAGAATGATAAACAAGCTGTTATACGTTGACTTCTTAACAATTACGGATATTTTTATCCCTATTGTTGATGATCTTATTCTTATATCGCTTTAGGAAAAGTAAATATTATTTTTGGTTCTTAAATGTAATGGGTGAAATCGTTGTATATTCGGGTGAAGTAGCTCCGTAAAGGCTTTTTACGTATTTTTTTACGTTTTGAGCGATGGAGTAGAGTCCTGTTTCTTCTGCGTATAAGATCTGGTCTCTTTCGATGAGCTTGATGTTGAGCTCGGCTTCGGTTTGGTCTACGAATTGGGTAGCGTAGATCAATGAATCTTTGTAAGTGCTGAGAGTGGTTAATTTCAATTCGTCTTCATCCTGATCGTAATTGGGAATGGTTGCCAATAACTGCAAAAGGATCCCGAAATTTTCTGCTTGCTGGGTAAATGACTGTCGGGAGTTAGAAATTGAGTTGCTGGTTGATGGTTGTTCGTCATCAGTTTTTGCAGAAACTGATCTTTTCTTACGATTACCTTGAATAGAACGGTTTAAAGATTTTGCCTGATCTAATGTTCCCGGTAACAATCCCAAAATTTCTAAACGGTTGATGATGCGGGTGCAGGTTGTTTTTAGGTTTTCGAAAGCGGTCTGGCGCAGTGCGATAGCGTTTTTGTTGGCATTTCGTTTATCTTCGACCTCGACTAATTTTGCATTAGCTGTAGCGTATAATCCCTGAAGATTGGTAACCGTAAGATTGGGTACCGGTGGATTGTAAAGCGTATAAACGGAAACTTGCTGTGAAAGTTTTTGTAGGTTAGCCACATTGCGGGCGTGCCCTACTTCAGATGTTGAAGGCATAATCATTTGTGTTTAAATTGTTTATTCAAATTTAGAAATTATTTTGAATTGAAATGGGTTTTTTGGGAAATTTTTTGAGGGTGAGGGGATTGTGTTGAGTCTGGGATGAGAAAACCCTAGCGGGAGGCTAGGATTTTTAAAAGCACGGATTACAAATCCGCACTATCAGTTTGTCATTCGCTTTATGTATATAATATTATCTTTCAAAAATGTAATCTATGTTGTCTAGACCTGATTCAAAACCTCTATAGCTTGAAATTCTCTCATCATCATAAGGTTCGTAACTTTCTAAAAATTCTGTAGCTCTTGTTTCTAAATTTAATGCTGATACAATTTTAGATACATCAAATTCAATCAAGTCTACAACATTTTTATTGAAATCTGACAGATTAGCCTCTAAAGACGTATGTACTTCTGATTCAATAGCTGACATATTCATTTCAATTTCGGCATCACCTTCAGGAGAATAAGAATGCTGCATATGGTTGTTATAATCAATGTATAAATCATATTTTGCGAAATTTTCAAAGAAAGATGTAAGTAGGTAATCTACTTGATAAAGAATATCTTCATCATCAATATTGAATTCATCAATAAAATTAAGAAGATGTTTTAAAATATCTTCATCGATGTCATTATTTATAAAACCGTTTAAAAAGGAATAATTCGTAATCTTTAATCGATGTTCCGATTCCCTCAAAACTATTAAAAGTTCGTATAATCGATTTCCATTTGGAGAATCCGCAATTATGATTGCTTCTATAAGTTGTTTTATTTTATCGATTATTTTCTCATTAAAAAAATCGTGGTAAGAAAGTAAAATCAAAAAGTCCCAATTTTTATTTTTTATTTGTATCTCTAAAAAATGTTCAAAGAGATTTTCTTGAATTACTTTTGAAGTAGCTTCGGTTATTTTCTTATTTCTGAAAAGAGTGGCTAAAAATTCCAAAGAAGTCTCAGTTTCCAATGATTTTAAAATATTTGATATTAAATCATTGTCAGAAGCATAAGTACTAAGAACAAAATCTGTTATTGACGGATTGAAAAGGACATATTCAAACTCATTTTCTTCTATTTGTATTCTGTTGAGCAAAGATTTGGAACCTAATTTCCTAACAGCATCGAAGCTTTTATCCGAATTGTCACCAAAATTAATTGGATGGATTTTAAGAAATATATTGTAGGCACGTCTAAGTGTTTCTTCCGATATTCTACCATTGTTGAAAACTGTTAAATATGTTAAAGCTCTTACACAATCATCGATTTGATTTTGAAAGTAATTTGTCCAAATATACTGGGGTTCGTCTAAGCTTTTAATAATATATTTCCAATAGTTAATAGCAGATATATCTCCAACTTTCCTATTGTCCGTAATAAATTCTATGATTCTTGGATTGAAATTTCGATGCCGGATAATTTCTCTGTATCTCTTGTTTTTATATATTTCGTCAATATAATCTTTATCTAAATTTGAATGATAGATGTGGTTATATAAAATGTGAGCTTTGTCTAGATCTGTTAAATTTTTAACTTGAAGTAAAAATTCATTTTCTCTAATGTTTTTATTTTGAAATATATGGCTTAAACTAAACGCTTTATTCAAAATACTAGTTCTGGAAGTTAATATGAATTTTTTCGACTTATCTTTATGAATACGATTGATAAATTTAACAATATGCGAATCACGCTTGTTATTAATAGCATCATATAAATTACTACCTAAAAAATCATCACAATAAAATAGTATTTTTTTGTTTTCTTTTTCTCGATAAATATTTTCTGCTTCACTTATATTTTCTTCAATATCACAAAATTCATAACCTTTTGCAGTATAATATAGTGCCAAATTATCGGCAAGAGTTGTCTTTCCAATTCCTGGTTCACCAGTGAGAATTACCACATTATTTTCTTCTAAAATTTTCAATCCTTTTGAATGATTTTCAGTAATAACATATTTGTAAGCTTTTTCTTGTAATTCACGGATTGTACTTTCACTCCTACCTTTAATAGCATTGTTGTAAATTAAATCTAAAACAGAAGCGCTGGTAATCCATAATTTAAAATTTTGTTCAACAATATCTTGATTTTCTTTTTTTAATAAAAATGCATTCAAATTTTCATAACCAAAAATATCATCTTGTCTTTTTATGAAAGGATGAAATATAGATTTTATTTCTTGTTTATTAGGTCTTGAAAGTTTTTGAGAAGTAACGAAAATGTATCTTTCAGGCTTAAGTTTCGTGACTTTTTCTGCTTCCTCTGATTTCAACTTTGAGATTAAAGTTGTGTAAGGAGTTCCAGCATATTGTTTACATTGAATTATACCTTCTTTATTTGAAGAAATCCAAAATCTACCATCTACGCCACCATCTCTTCCGGCTTTAAACGTTTCAACTCTTGTATTTAAAATCTTTTCAATAACTGATGCCCCCAATGCTTCAAATTCTCTGTCATTAAGTTTTGAAAAATCATAGTCCATTTTACTATTGTTTTATTCAAAGTTAATTTATTTAGTAATTAAAATGAAAACTTTTGAATTGCTATAAGAATATTTGTGTCAATCCTTCCCTGCTGCGCAAAGTCTCCCGACTTTGAGCAAGCTATTACTCATCGTAATTATTGTATTTCCAAAATTCATTCTTTTTTGTAACATCAATTATGGGATTATCAGCCAATTCAACTTCTAACAATCCTTTACCATTCACATAATTACTTGCTGAGGAATATATGTAATGTTGTGCTTTTTCCACAATACCTGCTCTTATTGGGTTAAGATGTATGTAATTTAGCTTATCCCACATAAAATGTAAGGTATATATTTCTTCCGCATGATTTCCATATTGCCAAAACTGATAGTTCTTATTTCTGCTATGGCTTTCTATGGCTTTTTTAAATAAATGAAGCATCCAGTCTTTTCTGCTTTCAGGCTCTGTTTTTATAGCTTCTAAAATATTTTTACTTGTAAATTTTTTAAAATCTCTTATCAAATCTGATAGTTTGCCTTCTTTCGATTGCACTATTAAATGAATGTGATTGCTCATGATTACATAACCATACAGTATCATTCCTTTTTCTTTTATACAATAATCTAATGAAGAAACTACGATATCCTTATACACCTTTCTTGTGAAAATATCTACCCAATCTACTACTGTACAAGTAATGAAATGCGGTTTCTCCTGGTCTTTTATAATATAGCCTTCTTTCATTTATTCGTGTTTTAATTTTGCTCAAAGTCGGGAGACTTTGCGCAGCGATGAATATTTATTCTAAAATAAAAAAAATAGTTTGTTCTCAAAACTAATGATGTAAGTAGAAGATGGTTTATATAAAATATTTTCTAGAGGATGTCGATAAAAATCAAAAAAGTCCGTCTCACAACTCGTGAAAACGGACTTTTTTAATGATTGATATAAGTGTTTAGATTCTTTCAGAATGGCAAAGAGGGTATTTGCAAATTAGAGATTGCTTCGCCACTTTGTTCCTCGCAATGACAGCTATTAATTCCTCACAATGATTTACCCATTCCCAATTCTCTGCTTCAAATCATCTGCACCACCGGTTTTTCTTGGCTGTCCGTTTTTGGATGAACCAAAATTGTAGGTGTAAGAAATTGTTGCAACACGGGTTTCTCTGCGAACCACAAAGTTTTCGATATAATTGGAGTAGACATTTCTTGCTTCAGGATTGCTGGTGAAGAAAATATCGTTAAATGAAAATTTCAAAGTGCTGTTGTTTTTAAATTTCTTCTGAGCACCGATATTCAGATACCAGTTCGGTTTCAGATCCATATAAGCATAGACTTCTCTCGCTCTGTAATTTCCTGTAAGCTCGGCTGTAAAGCCATTTCCAAGCTTGAAAGAATTGATGCTGTTTACATTGAATGTAAAATTTCCCTGGTTTTTAATGGAGGTATTAGAAATATTTCCGGTGTAGCTTCCGTAATAGAAATTGGCGCTGTTGTTCATATCCCACCATTTTGTCACTTTTACAGGCGCAATAAGATACAATCCTAAATAAGATGCGGAACTTAAATTATCATTGGTCTGCACCACCACAATATTGCCATTTTCTACAGTCGGTTTCAGAACATCGGTAATATTATCAGACGTTTTGCTGTAGCTGAATGTTGCAAAATATTTGTTTTGTAAGCTGTACGTCAATTCATAATTCATTGTTGTTTGTGGATTCAGATCAGGATTTCCGGCTTTGTAGGTGGTCGGATCGAGATAGAATTTAAAAGGATTTAACTGATTGTAACTTGGTCTTGTAATTCTTCTGCTGAAATTCAGTTCAAGGTTATTTTTTTCACTCAAATCATAAGAAAAAACAGCACTCGGAAACAATTGGGTATAATTCTTTTTGTTGACCTGATTGGTTGTTATTTGATTTCCTGTAACGTTAGTATTTTCTGCTCTTAAACCAAATATAGCACTGAATTTGTCCCATTTTTTAGAAACATTTCCATATAAAGCATTGATGTTTTCCTCGTAAATGAAATGATTGGTCTTGTTCTGATCAATAATTGAAGCTCCCGAAGTGGCATCGAAAAACTGCATGTCATTATCTGCTTTTACAAAGCTGGTTTTAATTCCGGTTTCTATTTTCCAGTTGTTTTTTAAGCTTTTAGACAGATCAGATTTTAAAGAATAAATATTCAGGGTTCCGTTGATATCGCCTTTTAAAATATCAAAACTGTTAAGATTACCGTTGATGGCGTAATTTCTCGTATCAAAATTCTGGAGCGAAGTATTTGAATAATTGATGTAATCGAAATCGGTGGTCAGTTCAGAACCCAAAGAATCGATTTTATATTTATGATTAAGGTTGAAAGAAACATTTTTCCAGTGATCTTTTGAGCGGTTTTGTGAGGTGAAAGTACTTTCAGGAAGCTGATTACTGCCTAAAACCAAACTCGAATTATCACCTCTCGGATCAAACCTGTTGCTTACGAAACCAGCCGAAAAACCCAAGATGTTTTTATCATTCAGGTAATAATCCATTCCTGCTTTTGCGATATGATTTCTGAAATTAAATTTTAAATAATTGTCCTGCAGATAAGCTTTTTCAAAGTTTCCACTGTCATTGTAAAAGTTTCTGTCTAAAACTAAATGATTGTAAAATTCTCTGTAGGCAAAACCGTAATTTGCAAAAATATTCACTTTTTTGTTGCGGTGATTGATGCTGAAATTATTATTGTTTTTAATGTATTTTCCGGTTCCCAAAGAAGTGGAAAGACTTCCGTTCGTACCTTTTCGCTGATCTTTTTTAAGCTTAATATTGATGATTGAAGTTCCAGCTGCATCATATTTTGCCGATGGATTGGTAATAAATTCTACTTTTTCTACGCTCGAAGACGGAATTCCACGAAGATAATTGGCAAGATCGGTTCCGGTCATCGGTGTATTTTTACCGTCGATCTGAATCAGAAGATTTCCTTTTCCACGCAGACTGATGTTGTCGCTTCCGTCAATATTTACGCCCGGAGCTTTTTCCAGCACTTCAAAAGCAGAAGTTCCTGTTGCTGCGATGCTGTTTTCTACATTCAGAATCATTTTTCCGTCTTGTCGCTCGATGTAAGGTTTTGCTTTGGTAATCGTAACGGCTTCAATTGTTTTTTCGTTTAAATGAATAATGGGAAGGTTGGTGTTTTCTTTTACAGAAATTAGATCCGATCTATATGCTTCAGAACCGCTTTTGTTGATCTGTACAATATAGTTTCCATCGGTAAGATCATTGAAAGTAAATTTTCCGTTTTGATCTGCAATTTCTGTTTTTACCAGCTTGTTTTCAGAATTGAATAAATTAATTTCAACCTGATTGACTTTACCGGAATCAATACTTCCTGAGAGAGAATGACTTTGGGAAGCAGTAGTTTGTGCTGAGATTTTAAGGCTGAAAAGAGACATCAGCCAAACAAAAACAAATAGAATTATTCGTATCATGGTGTTTTATTTTTTGGTGTTAATTGTGTTTTGTGAAATTTTTAATAATGCATTGTTCATGATTTGCAGTTCTTCTTTAGAAACTCCTTCCAAAGCGACCTTCCTGTTTTGTTCTACTATTTTTTGAACTTCTTTAATGGTTTTCAGACCTGTGTCTGTTACTTCAAGATTGGTTTTCCTTCGGTCTTCAGAGTGTACACTTCTAATGATATATTGAGATTTTACCAGTAAATCGATAATTCTGGTTACCGATGCATTGTCTTTAAAAACAAGATCTCCAAGTTCATTCTGAGTGATTCCGGGGTTTTCAAGGATCGCTTTTATAATTAGCCATTGATCCACCGTTATGGTAAAACCATGAAGTTTAAGTTGTCTTTGAGCGTAATTTCTGTATGCTCTGATTGCTTTATCGATATTGTAAAATATAATTGAATCTAATTTTTCCATAATGAATTGTTTTAATAATGACTTATCAATTATTGATATATCAATTAATTTGTTGGTGGATTTATTTATTTGTTACAACCTGAAAGAAATATTTTATGAATATGCTTTTTAATAATTATACTTCGTTGAACGGAAAGTCATGCAACGGATTTTAAAATCTGATTGTTTTCAATTTATACAAAGGCTTTTACATATTTTTGAAAGACAAGATTCAAAATGTATAACGAGTTTAATTATTATTTTCTCAGCAAAAATATTTTACCGAAAAAGGTGTAAAAGAAATAATTAAAAGATAGAAGTTCAAAAGTTTACAAAATGTAAAAGAAACTGAGTTATCAATTTTCTTGGTAAACTTTTGAATTACTTAAGCATCGTAGAATGTACTTGAATCTTTTATTGGCGAAAAAAATGTCATGTACAAAGCAGTATTTTAATGAAGAAAAAAGGACTTTATAAATTATTGAATATGAAAAAGTTAGATTTAGCATAAATCCCAATAATATTTATCGTATATTTGCAAAAGCAATTAATAGAAAGGTTTTCAAGCTTTTGTTTCAGGCAAAGTTTAAAACATTTATTTTTCTCTCAGTTTTCACATTTCAGATGCCTCAATTTATTCCTCAGAAAATACTTGTGTCGGCAATCTTTTATTATTACTGAAAAACTATAATACCTTTCTGATTTAATCGGGAAAAGTATTTGGTTATAAATAAGATAGATTTCAAAAAGAAGTTTTATCTTTAACAATCAGCACGTAACAAATAAATTTTATACAATATATGGCGGATTCTTTCTCAAAAAAAGAAAATTTCAAGAAAAAAGTTCAGAAAGCAAAAGAAAAAGCTCAGAAAAGAGAAGAGCGTAAAACAGTCAACAACAAAGGAAAAGGTCTTGATGACATGATCATGTATGTTGATGCAAATGGTCAGTTGACTTCTACACCACCGGACAACAGCAATGTTGAAGAGTTTGATATCAACAACATCCAATTGGGTGCAGCTCCTATTGAAGCTGAAGAATTGGTAAAAACAGGAATTGTAACATTTTTCAGTGAAAAAGGTTATGGTTTTATTACAGAAGACGGTTCTAAAGAAAATGTTTTCTTCCACAGTAATAACTGTATGGAACCTATCAAAAAAGGAAATAAAGTATCTTTCGAAAAAGAGAAATCTCCGAAAGGTTTTGTTGCCGTAGAAATCAGAATGGTTAAATAATCATTTGGTTTTTGGTATTGAAACCCGATAGATCATATCATATAAAAGGCTCCGATTCGGAGCCTTTTTTGTTTTTAATTACAGTATAAAGAATTTCTTATCTCCACTAAAATTTTGGTTGTTTTTTCCAAATCCGGTGTGTCCGGAAGATTAGACTTTGAATGATGATGTTCGATTGATTTAATCAGTACTTCAGCTTTATTCATTACATTTTCATACGACCAATTTCCGGCTTTGATGTCTAACAATTCGTCACGGTTTTCCACCCTAATTTGTAACGAACCGGTTTTTAAAATCTGTTCACAAGACTGCAATAACCGAATTGTGTGCATCATATTTTTGCTGTCGTAGTTTTGTCCATGATTTTGATTAACATTATAACGGTCTTCATTTCTCTCCGAAACCCACTTCCAATAATCGCGGTAATCTTTGCAATAAGTAGAGTAGGCGTCGAGATTACAAAACATAAACGCCAAAGATTGTTCACCTTTCGGAATTGATGAAACGGAAACCTGATTGGCTTCTTCATTCTGAATAATTCCTTTGTAGTTTAAATCTCCCGATTCATCATAGAAAAGCGCAAACATTCCTTTGGTATTGTCGATGTTGACTAATCCACATTTTTCTTGAATTAAACCACCCCGTCCTGCGGGCACCCCTCCAGAGGAGGGGAATTCTCTCAACCATTTTTTCAACGGTAGAGAGCTATTATTTTCTAAAATATAACAGAAATCAAGAATCGATTTTCTTTCTTTATCAATTGGATTCAATATCTTTTTGTTGAGTCCTTTTGCTTTTTTCATTTGTGAAATCGCATATCCAGCAAAAGTATCTTTGCATAATTTGGAAAGAAAATCTTTAGGCTTCAGCAAATCCATCAACGGGTTTTTATGTTGAATGCAATCTTCCGGACTTGCCAAAATTTCCAGAATATTTGGATTGTTTTTCTGCAATAGTTCTACAAATCTTCCAATCTCATAATAGGTAATATCATTCGTCTCATTAGAAATCTGAGGAATATAGTTTAACCCAAAAAAGTCTTCTTTCGGTAAATAATATACTCCCCGAATATCTGTATCTGAGTTTTCCGTAGCAAGCCCGAAAGAGCGGCTTCCGGAGATGGATTGGAAGAGGATGAGGTTGCGGGATTTTAAGTCTTGGATGGTCATAATTTGTTTAATCTAAAAAATATGGTGAAAAATCAATTCCCTGAATACATCCAACAATCGGAAGAATATTATCTCCATTCATCGTAACTTCATATTCATTGCAGGTAAGCTGTGAAACTTTTGGATGCCAAGTTTTCTGATATTTTGTTTCAATATTTTGCAAATTAATTAAGCAATGTAATCCGCCGTTTGTTTTGATAAAAATAAGGCAATCAGCATTAATGCAATCTGAAATATCTGCTTTGAATTTTTCAATTGCTTTCTGATGATCATTAATCGTGAAATCAATATCCAGATCAAAGAAGATTTTTCTTGAAGCTGTAGTCTGAATTAAATTTAAAGCTAATGTATGAGGATGAATAGCACTATCATTCCGAATCAGTTTTTCCGAAATTTCTTTCAATAAAAATAAAGAAGCTTTATGTAAATCTCGAGGATTCGGTGTAATATAAATTGCCAGATTATCTTGAGAAACTGTAGCGTTTCCGGATTCGTATAACCCTAAAGGAAGTTCAAGCTGTTTGATTTTCTGCAAAAGTCTTTCTTTTGTTGATGTAAATCGTTTTAACTGTGCTTTGTCTGCCTTTAAACCAGTTTCCGGATTATATTTTTTTCTTGCTAAAAGCGCAACATAATATTGTTCGTTCGATAATAAATCGGGTAGCCAGTCGATGAATTGTTGTAGCTTCTCATCGTTGTATACTATTTTATAATTCATTTTGTTTTTAATTTTGTTTTTGAAATTCGATAATTTTATCAACCCATTCTGTAATTAGATCTTTTAAAAGATTTAGATTTCTATATTCTATAGAACTTTCATCACCTACCATTAGAAATCTGGCTTCGTGTATCTTTTTATTAATTTTGAAAGTAAAAGCAGTAGTTCCCATATTACTAATTCCTCCTCTTCCGAAAGCTTGATAATATTTATTATTTAATATCGTATCGACAAGTTGAAGAAATATTTTTTGCGGAATTTGCCCTTGTTGAATATAGTTAATCTCTTTTCCTGTAGATTCTGAATATTCATTGCTGTCTATATGAAGAAAATAATCAAAATCTTCATCAATTAGAAGGTCTATAGATCTAGATCGATAATCTATTCTTCTGGCATCACAATAATGATAATGAAAAATGTAATCACTGTTTTCAAAACTTTTTTCGTTAGTGTAAATAGGAAGCTTAAATTTTCTTTGATCAAAATTTTTTAAATATCCTTCTATATTTAGATTCTCTGAAGAAAGCTTATAATTAATCTTCGAAGTAATAAAGTCATCATTTGCATCATTTCCAAAAGAAAAAATAAATGATTCTTTTTCCCAAGAATATCCTTTTGTTTTCAGATTGAATTTATCTTTTGTGAAAATAAATTCAATCCAATAATACGAGGAAAATAAGTTTGCCTTCAAAAGAAAAATATCCCTGTATTGTGGAGTGTAATTAATACTTTTGAAGAAATTTCCTTTTGCAAATTCATTAAATTGATGAATTATTTTTTGTGAAGTTTCTTCTAAATTTTTATCATCATTAAAAATTCTATTCCATGGAAATTGAACGCCAATAATCGTTGGTTTACCATCTTTAAAATTGGGTAAATAACGTTTTATAGCCCAATTGAAATCTGCTTTCTCTTGGGTTTGGTTGATGGTAATAATATTTTCTGTTTCCATGATTTATGTTTTAATTTTGTTAATAATACTAAAAAAGCTCCTTACTGAAAAGGAACTTTTTAAATTATAGTTAATGTATCTTAGTTTTTAATACAACTCTCAACAATTACTTCCAAAACCTTCTCTGCGTCACAAGCATACAAACCAGAACACCAAGCCGGATTTGCTTCAATCAGAGCCCAGCCTTTTCCTTTGATGATTCCAAAATCAAGAACAATTGCTTTGGGTAATGTTTCAGAATATTGTTGGATAAAATTTTTGAAAAACTCAAATAAATCTTTTTCCTCAGTTTCGGAAAGCGGATTGGTATCAAAAGCATTGTTTCGCCAATAAGAAGAATAAGTTTTTATTTCATTGTTTAAAACAAAGCATCTTACTTCAAGCTCCCATTCCACAACTTGCGAAGTGAAAACGGTAATGTCTAAATCCAAAGAATCAAAACCTTTGATATTCGTGACCTTATCAAGAACTCCGGCTTTAAAGCTTTTAAAATCAGAGCATTTGATGAAAATGTTTTCTTCGTCTACAAATTCCTTTAGTTGACCGTAAGAAATTTTACGTTTTGTAAATTCTTCCGAAATTTTTGAAAGCCAGTTATCATAAGGCTTTGTTAACGTTAAATTACATTGTTCAGCAACAATTTCTGCATAAATATCTTCGCCATATACTGCAATTACATCCGCACGAAATTCTTCAGGAACATTCCATTTTGCATTGAAACGGTTCAATTCGTATGGTGAATTGAGCGATGCTTTTTTCAGATTATTGCTGTCTTCCGTGTACATGGGAGACAGGGCTATTATATTTTTCATGCAGTTTATATTTTTTTTCTAATTTATTAATATTTCTCTAAAAACCCTCTCCATTTCCATCTTATCCGTATTTCCACCTTTCAAACTTTTGGCTCTTTCTTCATTATCTAATATCACTTTTTCCAAAAATCCAAACAATTCCCAATCATTCGGATGAAAATAAGATTCTCCTTTTGTGGCTTTTAAGGCAACCAGATTTTCTATTTTGGTTCTCGTAAAATCATCCACTAAAACCAGCAATTCACTGAATAAAACGGGCGGAACAGTTCCTTTTTCTAATATCCATTTTCCTGTTAAAGCGGTTCGAAGACAGTAGAAATAGGATTTCAGTTTTACTTCATCGGTTCTGCAGGCTTCCAGATACTTTTTGCTCATGCTCAGATAATGGTAAGAAACCGCTATCGGTGAAAAAGCAGAATCTGCTAAAGGTTTAAATAAGTCGTAAAACTTTTCGTTTTTCACATAAACGATAGGAGAGTAGAACCAACTCAACAAAGCTGCATTCGATTTTAATAATAGGTGAAAAGTCTTTCTCAAATCCCATCCGGAACCATCCAAATCGTCTTCGGTCATAAATTCTATCGTTTCATCTTTATCCCAAGGTGAAAGATACCAATCTTTTTCGTGGCGGTATATAAAGCGTATATCATAATCGCTGTCTGGAGAAGCAAAACCCCAGGCTCGGCTTCCAGATTCTACGGCAAGAAGTATTTCTATATTTCTTTTTGCCTCTATTTCTTTTAGTTTATCTACTATTTTTGGTGTCATTGTTTTTAATTTATAATGCAAAGTAAAAAAGGTGGTGCGCAATGTTTTTACGTTGTGGTTTTAGGTTTTAGTGTGGGAGGGTTTGAGAGTCTTTACTATTCAAAATATAATTGATTTTGTTGGTAAATCGCAAAGACACAAAATTATTTCTAAACTTTATGTATAAAGGCGCAAGGATTTTGTCTGTGATAAAATTTGAATTGTGAGAATTTTAAAACTAAACATTGCTTCCCCAAAATCTTTGATTTTCTTGCGTCTTAAAAGCAATATTATAATTTAAAATTTTTGCGTCTTTGCGATTTTCCAACTTTACTATTTTGTTTCAAGACAAAAGAAAATTAAATATCTGTTTAACAAATAGATTTTAGTAATTTGCAAAAACATACAATACATCAATGTTAGCAGACGATTTACAACACAAGATTGATTTCAAAACAAAACCTTTAGGAGCATTAGGATTTCTAGAAAATTTGGCTCATAAAATCGGGATGGTTCAGCAAACCACTTCACCAAAACTAATAAAACCTCACATGGTTGTTTTCGCAGCCGATCATGGAATTGCAACTGCAGGAGTGAGTGCTTATCCGCAAGAGGTTACTTATCAAATGGTGATGAACTTTTTAGGTGGCGGTGCGGCAATTAACGTTTTTTGTAAGCAAAATAATATTGACATAAAAATTGTAGATGCGGGCGTAAATTTTGATTTTCCTGAAGGATTAAATTTGATTCATAAAAAAGTCAGAAAATCAAGCCGTAATATTTTAGACGAGCCCGCCATGACGAGTGAAGAATACCAACAGGCTTTGGAAAACGGGAAATCTGTGGTTAAAGAAATTGCAGAAACAGGTTCTAATCTCATCGGTTTTGGTGAAATGGGAATTGGAAATACGTCGGCTTCTTCATTGATGATGAGTCAGTTATTTGATATTCCGATTGCGGATTGTGTTGGAAGAGGAACGGGTTTAAATGACAGTCAGCTACAGAATAAAATTGATATTCTTTCAAAAGCAATAGAAAAATATCCTCATTTAAAAACTGCAGATGAAATTGCTCAAACTTTCGGAGGACTCGAAATTGCCCAAATGATTGGAGCGATGCAGGAAGCTTACCACCAAAATATGTTGATTTTAATTGACGGATTTATTGCAACCGTAGCCATTTCTGTTTTGTTTAAAAAGAACCCTGAGATTTTAAATAACTGTATTTTCTGCCATGTCAGCGACGAATTTGCGCACATCAAATTATTGGAATTATTAAATCAAAAAGCTTTGTTGAATCTCAATTTGCGAGTAGGTGAGGGAACAGGTTGTGCATTGGCTTATCCTATTATTCAAAGTGCCGTTAATTTTCTTAATGAAATGTCGAGTTTTGAAGATGCTAATGTTTCAAATAAAGAATAAATGAAGGCTGTAAAGAATGAACTGATCTATTTCGCAACGGCGCTGATGTTTTTTACAAGAATTCCGCTTCCTTTTAAAATTCCTTATTCCAATGAAATCATGAATCAGTCTCAAAAGTATTTTGCCTGGGTTGGATTGTTGGTTGGGTTGATTAATGCGGTTGTTTTATATGGCTCTTTTCAGCTTTTCAATTTAGAAATTGCCATTGTTTTGATGATGAGCGCAAGTGTTTTGTTGACCGGGGCATTTCATGAAGATGGTTTTACCGATGTCTGCGATAGTTTTGGTGGTGGTTATGGCAAGGAAAAAATAATGACCATTATGAAAGACAGTCGTGTCGGAGCTTATGGTGCGATTGGAATTATATTGTTGTTTGCTCTAAAATTTCTCAGCATTAAAGAATTGGGAACTTTAGATGTAACGAAAACTTTAGCCATCATTATTTTTGCCCATACTTCAAGCCGATTTATCGCCGGAACAATGATTTATACGCATCGATATGTGACAGATATTGACGTGAGCAAATCTAAACCATTGGCAAATAAAGCATTAGACGGAAAGTCTTTAGCCATCGGTTTTATAGCTGTTTTATTGGTTTTTTCTTTAATTCCCGATTGGCGATTGATTTTTGCTTTGCTTTTTGCGTATATCGGAAAAATATATTTGGGTTGGTATTTCAAAAAACACATCGGTGGATATACAGGTGATTGTTTGGGAACGGTGCAGCAGGTTTGTGAAGTTTTATTTTACTTAGGAACAATTATCGTATGGAAATTCATCTGATTCGTCATACTGCCGTTGAAAATCCGGATAATCTGTGTTATGGATTTTCCGAAATGTCTTTGCGTAAAAATTATGTTGAAGATTTTAGATCGATTCAAATTGATTCAGGTTTTGATTTAATTATTTCGAGCCCTTCTCAACGATGTCAATCATTGGCAAAGCATTTTCAGTTGAATTATCAAACTGATAAAAGAATTAAAGAAATGAATTTCGGAGATTGGGAAATGAAAAAATGGACTGATATTCCGAAAGAAGAAATTAATCCTTGGTATGAAGATTTTATCAATGTAAAAGCAACAAATGGTGAAAATTTATTAGAAATGCAAAACCGTGTTTCTGAGTTTTGGAATGAACTGCTTTCTAAAAAAGAAATCAACAAAATTTTACTAATCACTCATGCCGGAGTCATTCGGTTAATAATTCAGTCTATTCTCAAATTCCCTTTAGAAAATATGTTTAATCTTCAAATTGACTATGGAAAAAGAACTGTAATTGATGTGAATAAGGGTTTGATTTCGATAAAAAATGTAAATATATAATTCTCTCGCAGATTAGTTTGATTTGGCAGATAATTACATTTATAAAATCTGCTTAATTTGCTAAATCTGCGAGAGAATAAAAAATTAAACTCTAAGTTTTAGTTCTTTGGCGAGACGCAAAGACGCAAAGTTTTTTAATTCATTCCGTTTTTAAGGCGCAAAGATTTTATCGAAGATAAAAATAATGATTTTTAAAACAAAGCCATCATTTCAAGATTTTTCACTCAAAATGACAGCTAAATATTATTTAAAAATTTTGGTAAAACTATCTTTTTCCAAGGTTTCTAAAGAGAAATCAAAGTCTGCTTCTTCTTTTTCTGAAGTGATGATTGCGCCCAGTTTTTCTATTAAATGATTGAAAGAAATTGATTCATACCATTGCTGATACAGCGCATTCGTTGCCATTGTAGAAACTTCGGAAGTTCCTGAAACATGAGAGTTTCCTGCTCCGAAATTCAATAAGACGAAACATTGTTTTCCATCTTTTGGAAGTAGCATTCCCAAAATCGTTTGTTTTTGAACCGAGTTACACTTAGCTTCCGCAAAAAGATTGTTAGGATTCATCATATAATCGTAAGAAATATCATCTCCTTTTCCGATAACGATTTTATAACCACAATTAGCATCTCCGGAAAAAACACTATTCATTACAAGCGTTGGAGTATTTAAATATTTGTTGGCATAAAGATATTCTACAGCACCATTTGGAGCAGAAGTCATATCTCCGGAATACATCAATTGTCCGTTATCTTGATTATAAGCTGCATTCCACCCGATTTTTCCGGCGATATTCAATCCGGAAAGGTCAAGGTCATTGGCTCCCCAAGCATCTTCCCAGTAAATTCCGATAGCCAGTCTTTCTCCATAAAATCTCGTTCCGGTCGGAATATTTCCAACAAACATTTTCTCAGAGGTAGGTAAACCAAATGCTACATCTTTAGGGAAATAGAATTTCTTTTCTGAAAGATTATATTTTGATTTTAAATAATTTAAGATAAAATCATAGTTTAATTCATTCACAGAAGTAGCAGTTCCTTTCTTTGTCCAAGATTTTCCGTTTCTTATTCTGTAGACAAAAGTATTCTGACCATACATTCTAGAATAACAAGCCGATAAAGCTTTAAACAAAGCAAAAGGTGTGGCATTTTCTAACCAATGTAAATCGCTGCTTTCCAACAGAATATTAGTAGCATTGTTTAATGGATTTGAGATTAACGGTTGATGGTAAACTTTTGACAGTTTTGAAATTTTATTGATCGTTTTCGGCGCTCTGTTTTTATAAGCTAAAAACAAAGGCTTGAATCGGTTAAAAATCTCCGCCATTTTTTCCAATCCGAAGTTTTCAAACAGATAAGTTGGATTAAATTTACTTTTCTTGATATCATCTATTAAGTCATTGCTTTTAATTAAAAGCGTTGTTCTGGTTGTTTTATAAATTACATAACGGAAAAATTCAACGGAATTTTCGGGATAAATATCGTATCGGTCGGCAATTTTTATCACCGCTTCTTTGTTTCGGATATTTTCTTTTCCTGTAAAATCATATTCCAGTTCGGTATGCAAAATATAAAGCAAATCATCAATTGTTTCCTCTTTCAAAGCAATACCTGATTTCAAAAGAGAAAGACATTTTTCCTGCATTTCTTCTTGAGTATAGGCTTTAATTACTTTGAAATTTAGCTTCAAATCAGGAACATTCAATATTTCTTTAGGAATATAAATTTCATTTTGAAAATCACTTCCATATGTTGAAATAAAATGATTGATTTGTTCGATCAATAATTCAGTTCTAGAGCTTTCTTTAATTTTCTGCCACGATTTATGAAAGGTTTTGTTTAAATCATTTCCATTTAGTTTTTCTTTTGAATAATAAGAAATAATTTCTTTTTTAGCCCAAAGTGCATCAGGCTCAATGATAAAACCTTCATCTGAAATAAATGGCTTTTCATTAGATTTTCTTGCCAATACAGCATTGAATAATTTTAGTGTTTTCATTGTTTTTAATTTAAAAAAAATAAGTGAGGAGTATGTTCTTTTAAGTGAAATATATAGGAACTCCCTTTGCCTCGTAATTTGTAAAAAGGCGGAAAGTAAATGTGGGAAATCAATAGGAACTTTCTTTGCCTTAATTTTTAATAAATGAAAATAATTAATTGTTGAATATAAACATTTTCAATATTTTGAGGAACAGGCAGGGCTCGAACCTGCGACCAACAAACTTAATTCATAGGAACTTTATTTGCCGTAAGCGAAAAGTAATACTGTTGCTCTACCATCTGAGCTACTGTTCCCACCATTATGAAATTTTAAAAAATTTAAGCTTTTCTAAATTTCTTCTTCTTTTTCCAAGGCGCATTTTTCTGTACATCTCCCGCCATAATACATCCGTAAGGCATTACTTCATCCAATACTTCACACAATCCGTATTCTTCAATCTGAGCTCTCACGTTTTTCGCACTTTTATAAGCACTCGGTAATTCAGAAATATCAATATCATTGGTGAAAAATCTGATATCCAAACCTTTCGTTTCTTCTTCAAAAATTTCTTCAATCGTTTTATGAGCCAGAGATTTTTTATGTTGCGTTCTGCTGAAATTTCTTCCTGCTCCGTGTGGCGCAAATCCCAAATTTCTTTCATTCGTTTTTCCCTGAACAATCAAAACCGGTTCCGACATGTTCAGCGGAATCAACCTCGGTCCAGTAATATCCGGCAAAAATTTATCGTCCAGCGGAGTGGCTCCTTTTGCGTGGTAGAATAAATCTCCGTCTCTGAATACAAAATTATGTTCGTTCCAGTATCTGTTTTGTTTTTCGATATTTAGTTTTTCTAAAGTCGCGTTATGAATCGATTCATGGTTTTCTTTCGTCCAGTTTCTTATCAATTGCAAAGCTTCCCAATATTGCTTTCCTTCTTCGGTTTCATACGGGATCCACGCATTTTCTCTCAAGGTTTCTGGCGAAATTTCCTGTCTGAATCTATTCGCGACTTTCATTCCTTTATCATACAACATCGCTCCCGGAGTTCTCGATCCGTGATGAGTTACTAACATTGTGTTTCCTGTATTTTTAGAAACTCCGACAAATAAAAAATGGTTTCCATCACCTTGAGTTCCCATATGAGAACGGGCAATGCTGATTAATTTTTCATCATTCAGAAATTCATTTTCTCTGAAAGCATCCATCAATTCCTGAGACATTTCCATTTGCTCACCTCTCGGTCTTCCTCCGTATCCAAAATGCGTCATAGAATGAGCGGCATCTAAAACATCTTTAGGATTTGTTTTTCCAAAATCAGTTAACATAACGGAACAGCAAATATCTGCACTATGAAATCCGGGATGAATCGCATTTTTTGCAACAACAACTCCACCAACCGGAATATGTCCTTCCGGTCCTGTCGGACAAGCATCGGGCATAATGGCGCCTTCAATCAACGTTGGAGTTTTCATCAAAACTTTCATCGTGTTGATTACTTTTTCTACATTATCATTTTCACTTTCGTGTTCCGCTTTGATGTTGATGATAAAATCTTTCGGTTCCGCATGCAACGAAATAGGTTCCGGAGATTTGAATTGCTCTAAATATTCAGAGATTTGATTTTCATCCAATTGATTTTCGTTGATATATTCTAATGCTTCAGCAAACCATTTTCCCGGTCTGTATCCTAAAGCGATCAATTCATTTCCTGTAATTGTATTCATATTTTTGTTTTTTATTTGACTTTGTCTAACCACTTTGTTAGGTTTGGGCAGCTTTTTCCGCCTTCCACTCCCGCTTTTTTACTTCACTTTGTTTCGTAAAAAGAGCTCCGTTCAAGTCGGGCTGCAAAAGATTAGACTTTTTATTACTACTTTGTCATTTTGTTGATGCAAAGTAAAAACATAAGTGTGCAATCTTTTTGCGCAGTAATGATATTTTTGATTATTTTTGAAAAAAATTGTGTTATGCTATTCCCAATTTTGACATTCATTTTATTTTTTGGCTTTGTTATATTGGTTTTTTGGCAAAAATCAGATTCTATCAAAAAGCTGAACAGACAACTTTTAGAAAGTAAAGTGATAATAACGAAAGAACTCAAAGACATCCGTTGTTTTTGTTTTGCTACGGGAAAAAGAAATCACGATTTCAGGTTTAATAAAGCCGATGTTTACATTTTAGAGGATGCTCTTTTCATTTTTGGCTACTCAGAATTTCGAAATTTAAAATGGTACAAATGCTTGGTTGTTTTGACCCATCGCGAAGATATTTACAAAGAACAGTTTCCTACGGCGCAAATTCCCCAATTATATAAGCTCAATTTGCATTCATTTAATCAAGATGTTTTTATAGAATTTCAAACTACGCCCGGTATTTATAGCAATATAGAAATTAGGTTAGAAAATCTAAGCCTGGAAGATAAACAATTAATAAAAATATAAAATAAAAGATTATGTTATTCGAACAATTAGAAAAATCAGCGGAAGAAATTCAGTTTAAAGATGTTATTGCTTTTATTGATGAACATTACGACTTTACTCCAACAAAATTTACCAACGGAAATACTGTAAATGAAGCCAATCAAAACAACGGTTCTTGCAAAGTTTTCAGTTTTGCAAAATTGAATGATTTATCAAAAGAAGAAACATTAAACCTTTTCGGAGAATTTTATAGAAAAGATGTTTTGCAGAACCCTGAAGGAACAGATCATCAAAACATCAGAAATTTTATGGAATTCGGTTGGGACGGGATTTCTTTTGGAGGGAAGGCTTTGGTGAGAAAATAGATTTGTTTATTCATATAGTTTGTCCTTCCGTAGGAATCTCTGCAAAATTTTTATAAGTAGTTGCTTAGATTCCTACGGAAGGACAAATTGGATGTTCATTTTAAACCACCCCGTCAAAAATTCTACGAATTTTCGCCACCCCTCCAAAGGAGGGGAATTCATCCTGCTTTAGTCTTAATCTAAACCTCAACCTATTTTATGTCATCTAACAAAAACGCTTTAATCCGCTACAAAACTTTAGACAAATGTTTGAAGAATAAGTACAAAAAATACACTTTGGAAGATTTGATCGACGAATGCTCCGAAGCGCTTTTTGAGTTTGAAGGAAAAGAATCTTTCGTCAGCAAACGTACGGTACAACTCGATTTGCAGAATATGCGAAGCGAAAAGTTTGGCTATGAAGCGCCAATTGAAGTTTTTGAAAAAAAATATTACCGTTACAGCGACCCAGATTACAGTATTCATCAAATCTCAGTAAACGAAAATGACCTGAAAGCGATGACTAATGCGATACAGATCTTAAAGCAGTTCAAAGATTTTTCGATGTTCAAGGAAATGAATGGTGTTATTCAGAAGTTGGAAGATTCGATTCATTCTACCAGCCAAAAATCGATTATTCATTTAGATAAAAATGAACAGTTGAAAGGCTTGGAGCATATTGATGTTTTGTATGAAAGTATTTTAAATAAAAAGGTTTTAAAGATTTGTTATAAAAGTTTTAAGGCAAGGGAAGAGAATTTTTTGACGGTTCATCCTCAATTGCTGAAAGAATATAACAACCGATGGTTTTTGATTTGCTGGCACAAAAAAGCAATCTATAATTTGGCTTTAGACCGAATGATAACCATTGAAACAGACCATGGAACGGAATATATCGATAAAGATTTTGATGCAGACCGCTATTTCGGGGAAGTGATCGGAGCAACTGTTTCAGAAACTCAGCGACCTCAAAATGTTGTGTTTTTTGTTAATTCAGAACATGCTCCTTACGTTAAAACCAAGCCATTTCATCATTCTCAGGAAATTATTAAAGAAGATGACAGCGGAACGACTTTTAAAATTTGTGTACAACTCAACTTTGAACTGGAGCGAATGATCTTGGGAATGGGAGAGTTTTTAACGGTTTTAGGTCCGAGAAAACTGAAACATAGAATTGCTAAAAGTATCAGAATTGCTCACGCAAATTATAATGCTCAAAATATAACAAATGAAGAGTCATAATTATATTTAATTAAAAACTTGGCTTGAAAGTTGTAATTTAATTTCGAAAATAAAATTATTATGAAATCCAGAATATTAAAAGCTGTCGTGGCGCTCGTTGTGCCGATTGTTATAGAATTTATCATTAAAAAAGTTACCGAGAAACTCGATAAAAACAAAGAAGAAAAAGATGTGAAATCAATTCCTTCGCCTCATTAAAATAATAGACCTTCCTAATTTGGGAAGGTTTTTATTTTTCAATCCATTCTCTGAAATCGGCTGTCTGACTTTGGCTTGTGATAAGCGGATTTTCCAAACCTTTCATTTCTAAAGCTAAAGCGTTTTTCGAATAACGTTCCAATTTTATAATATTTTTTTTATTGACAAGTTCCCTACGGTTGATCTTGAAAAATTCGTTAGGATTCAGCTGCGATTCTATTTCTTTAAGCACGGTTTGATTGAGTAAATGTTTTTTACCGGAATCATCGAACGCAAAAATAACTCCTTCTTCAGCTTTAAAAAATGTGATACGCTCAGTTTCTAAAAAATAAATTCCTTTATTGCTGATTACACTGAATCGTTCTTTGAAGGCTTTAGGTTGGATTTCTTTTTGAATCTGACTGATTTTTAATAAAATTTCATCGGAAGCAGAAGACTTATTTAAGACTGAAAACTTATTCCACGCTTTTTGAAAACGCTCTAAAGTAAAAGGTTTCAGAAGATATTCAATTCCGTTTGTTTCAAAAGCATTCATCCAAAATTGGTCATAAGCGGTCGTGAAAATAATCGGACAGGAAATTTTCACCTGATCATAAATTTCAAACGCATTCCCGTCTAGCAATTCAATATCCGAAATAATAAGATCAACAGTTTTTTCTGTTTTTAAAAAATCTATAGCCTGCTCCACATTATCAATTTCTGCAATGATTTCGGTATTTTCTTTTAGCTCATCAATAAATCTGATGAGTTTTTTTCTTGCCGGAATTTCATCTTCAATAATGACTATTCTTATCATATTTTTTAATTATAGGTAATGTTACAGAAAATTGATTGTTGATATTTTGAATTTTTATCTGATTTTCGGTCAGTAAAAGATACTGTTCGTTGAGGTTTTTCAATGCTTTTCCTGATGGAGATTTTGTGTTTCTTTTTTGAATAATATTATTTGAAACCGTAAGATTTTCATCAATGCTGATGGTGATAAAAATAGGTTTTGTTTCTGTTCCGAAATTATGCTGAATGGCGTTTTCCAATAATAACTGAAGACTTAACGGAACAATAAAACCTTGCGATTGATTATTTTTTATTTCCAATTGATAGGATTTTCCGTATTTGTGCTGAATCAGTTTAAAATATTTTTTAACGAAAGCTAATTCTTCATCAATTTCTACCAATTTTTTATCTGAAACCTGCAAAACATAGCGGTAAATATCTGCAAATTCGTTGAGGAAATCTGAAGCTTGTGCTTTATCTTCTTCAATAAGCTGGTCGAGAATATTAAGATTATTAAATAAAAAATGGGGGTTGAGTTGGTTTTTAAGCTGATTGATCTTGGTCTCGGAAAGCATTTCATTAAAAGCTGCAATCTGTTTCTGGTTTTTCTGATTTTTTTGGTAATAATAAAAAGCAAGAAAAAAACTTCCGTAAATAAAAGCATTCAAAAAATCTGAAATAGCATTGTTGAGAAATGTTTGTGCATTAAAATTCCTTTCAAAAGTATTAAAAATAAAAGCGACAATAAGTTTAAAAATAGTAAGGATCACCAAATACAGAAGAAGGGAAGTTCCAAAAATTTTAAAAATCTCTTTAAAATTGAAATTGTCTGATTTTTGCCAATACATCATCAGAAAACGCATAATCAGAAAGAGAATACCGGCATTTACAAAATACAAAACGGGAGCTTCCGGTGTGAAAGTGTACCAGTTGATTTCTCTTTCTGTCTGAAAACGGATTTCTATGGTTTGCACATAAGAAAATAGAAAAATAAAGAGTAAAAAGTATTTGTTCTGCTGTATTTCGGTTAAAATTTTCTTCATGGTTTTTGTTACAACAAAATAGTTCTATAAAAATACAGAACTATTTATAAATTTTATAATTGAAAATGTGTTTACGGTTTATTTTGGAGAATCCTCGGGAAATGAAGCGGTAATATTTCCTTTATCATCATAAAAATCGAGCTTTGCTTTGTTTTCTTTGTCTACATAAAACATTGCTTTAGGCAATCCTTTTGCATCAAAAAGAAACAATCCATCTCTTTGTCCGCGAGATTTTCCAAGCATAATTCTTGGTGTTCCCTGTTCAAAATTCTTAGTTCTCTGAGATTCATTTTTAGAACGATCATTGAATGTAAGACTGCTTCCTACAAACCTTTCATTGCCTTTCTGATAATCTTCAGATAACAATTGCATGATTTGGTCACCGTCATATTGATCATGCGTAAATGAAAGTCCTGAAGAGTGACCATCTGCGTTTTTCTTACCGTCATAGATAAATCCACCACATTCCAGACCTTCTTCATTGAAGAACAACATTCCGGAACGTTTTTTACGCTTTTCGTTGGTGTAAACACCGTTGATTTTGATTTTTCCGTTTGGAAAACGATCTACATTGGTAATTACCATTTTAACAGTACCATCTTTTTCTACGATATTAATTCTTTCCACATCGATTTCTGAAAATTTTTGATTTTCATTACTTTTAAAAGCTGAATTAACTAAAAAGAAAATTACAATGCCCATCGAAAAGGCGAAAACTCTTAAAAATATAAGCTCTCTGTTGATACGTTTTGCTGTCATAATTATTGATTTTATGGCGTAAAAGTATCATGAATACTCGATTTAAATCAAGAACTCTTTTTTGAACTAAGGAAATAAAGCGATGAACTAAGAATAATATAAGATAAGTGAATTTTTAGCTTAATTAAATAAAATCATAAATGCCGTTTTTCCAGCCCAACACTTTTGACGAATCTGCATTCAGCCAGTTTTTAAGAACCGTCGCGTAAACTTTTCGGAAATCTTCGGTGTAAATTAAGTCTCCTTCATTAAGATTTTGTAAATCGGGAAGGGCATTTAGAATTCCTTTCTTTTTTAATCCTCCACTGATAAAAAACATTTGATTGGCTGTTCCATGATCGGTTCCTTTGCTTGCATTTTGGGCAACACGTCTCCCGAATTCGGAAAAAGTCATGAGTAAAATGTCATTAAATAATCCGTTCGATTTCATATCGGCAACAAACGATTTTACAGCATCATTGATTTCTCCAAACAGCTTTTGCTGTCTCTCATTTTGATTGACGTGCGTATCAAAGCTTCCGATAGAAAGATAATAAACCTGCGTATTAATGTCAGATTTTATTAATGAAGCAACAGTTTTAAAGTCTTTTCCCAGTTTAGAATTTGGGTATTCCTGAGTTGATTTTTTTGCTTTACTTTTCTCGAAAATATAATCAGCGTTATTGATCGTAGAGCCTAAAGTTTTGTATAAATAAGAAACGGTTTCGTCATCGTGATGATGGTCATTATTGTACAATGATTTAAAATATTTTTCCTGACTGGTTTGATATAGTTTTTTTGGATCTTTAAAGGCAAAAGCTTTATTATTTTCTCCTTTTAAAGCCAGACTCAGCATATCATCAACTTCCAAAGCCTGCGTTGGATGTTCGCATTTATAGCATTCTTCATCCAGAAATCTTCCGAGCCAACCTGTTTCCAAAAACTCATCGCTTTTACTTGCAGAATGCCAAATGTCCATGCTTCTGAAATGCGATTTATCAGGATTCGGATAGCCTACATTATTCATCAGGGAAAGTTCGCCATTGTCAAACAATTCTTTAAAATAAGATAACGAAGGATTTATTCCCGTTTCATCATTTAAAGCTAATGAATCTTTGACCGCAATAGTATTTCTTTCTTTAAAATAAATATCATTTTTTGTAGGAATAATCGTATTTAAACCATCATTTCCACCTGTAAATTGCAAAACAATCAATATCTTCTGACTTGGATTCAAAGCATTATCTAAAGCCATCGACTGCAAAAAATTCGGAACCAATAAGGAAGCCGTTGCCAATGAACTTATCTTTAAAAATTCTCTTCTCTTTATAATCATAAATTTGGGTTTTAGGTTAAAGATATTAGTTTGCAGAGAACAAATTTTAGCTAAAATCTGTAGCCTGCGACCTTAAAACTACATTAGCTGATATTCCGGTGTAGACATCAGATTGATCACATTTATTTTAATACTTTTATCTGAAAACTGATTCACAATATCCATATCCAATGATTCTGAATTAACAATCAAATAATCTTCTGCTTTTTTCTGCGCTAAAACTTGGTCTACTTTCGTCCAGTCGATAATTACATTTGGGTTTTTGAAGCTTTTATTTAGAGCTTCCCGCGACTTCATTCCCATATCCATATCATCATCTTCTTTTGCAGAATATTCCATCGGACGCAAGCCTGACCAGATTTGTGGAATCTGAAGTCTTAACATTAAAGTAGAACTGTCAATCCACGATTTTCCATTAGGCCAACCCGCAACATTGGGTGGGTAAAGCAGCATTTGACCTAAAAGTTTTTGGTAAATATTAATATTTTCAGGGTTTTGAATATTCATCGGGAGTATTCTCATCATTCCAGTTAATAATTCTGTGGGAGATTTTATACGGTTGCCAATATTTTTTTTGTCATAAAACCATGAGCTTGAAAAGATTTCAGACATCAGCTTTTTAATATCATATCCGGATCGATAAAAATCTTCGCTTAGATCTTTAATCTTACCGGGATCAGGTTTTTCATTAACGAAAAAGGTATAGATTTTTGTTGTAATAAATTCTGCAGTAGATTTTTGCTCCAAAATAATATTTAAAATATCATCTCCGGTAAAGTTTCCGGTTTTTCCAAGAAAAGTTTTTGTGCCGGTGTCGTGAAGTTTTTTTCTTTCATTAAAATTTCCTTCTTTATCATAACCCCATCCTGTAAAAGCTCTTGCAGCTTCCCGAATATCTTTTTCGGTATAATTTCCATGACCCATTGTAAACAACTCCATCACTTCACGGGCGAAATTTTCGTTGGGATGATCTTTTTTATTCTGTTGATTATTTAAAAAGCTGAGCATTGCAGGAGAACGGCTTACTTCAAACAGTAAATCTTTAAAATTTCCCAAAGATTTTTCCCGGATTGTATTTAAAAGCTGTTGATTGAATTTCGGATTATTGATTCTCGTCGCAAAATGTCCGTGCCAGAAAAAAGCCATTTTCTCCCGTAACTGTTCTTTGCTGTCGGTCATTTTTTTTAGAAAATTAAGATTCAGCTCGTTGTTTTGCTTCTGATTTATTTTTTGAATTTCTCTTTTCTGTTCGGCTGTCGCTTTTGGATCTGTGTATTCAATGGGTTCAATGTCGGGAGTTTCATAAACAATAGGAGAGAAGGTTTCTTCATTAAATACATCCTTCAAAATCGTTTTGATGTTTTTATTTTTCAAATCATTTACCTGCTCAATTCCAGGTCCGAAACCAGCACGCCAAAGAAGATGTTTGTTATTGATAAATGAAGCAGCCATAATTGTGATTTTGTTTTTTGATGATGAAATAAAGATGAGGTTAAACATTATAAACAAATATTAATATTGATTTATTGTTTGTCTTCATGTAAAGTTAAACAACTATTTAAATATTTGTAATTTTAAATATTTGATTTTCATTATTTTATGGAATATTTAGGCTTTCGTGTTAAGAAGTGTGAATTATTTTGGCATGATTTTTACATCTGCCCTTGTAGTAAAATTTAAAAAAATCAGAGTTATGAAAATGTTTAAACAAACCATTTTAGCAGCTGGAATTTTAACAGCCGGTTTAGTAAGTGCGCAAAGTGCTCAGATGAATAATATGATTAAAGTAGGAGCAACTGCAGGTATTGCTGTTCCTTCAGATAACGTTTCTGCTGCAGTAGGTGTAGATGTAGCGTATCAAAATTTGATCACTCCAGGTTTTGGTTTAGGTATCGCAACGGGTTATACCCATTATTTTGGAAAAGATAACAACGGATATAATAATAACGATGTTGGGGTAGTTCCTGTAGCAGCACTTTTCAGAGTGTATCCTAAGCAAACAGGATTTTATTTTGGAGCTGATTTAGGATACGGATTTTTGGTAGGTGATGATAAAGTTGCAACCAATTCTACGGTAAACAGACCAGATGGAGGTTTCTATCTAAAACCGGAAATCGGGTATCACAACAGAGACTGGAATTTCTATGTACAATACCAAAAAGTTTTTGCAGGAAGTAACGGAGATATCGCATCACCGGCTTCTCAGGACTATAATGTGGGAAGCATTGGAGCAGGATTTTCGTACAATATTCCTTTAGGAAAATAATAATATAAATATAATCAGTTATTAACCAAACCTTTTCGAGTTTTTGAAAAGGTTTTTTGTTCCCATACAAAAAATACCAAAACAATTATTATATTTGATAAAATTTGCGATTATGAATTTAAATCCAAAATTTCCTCTCTATTTACCGGGGGTAAAAAATACCAATAATGATAATATTTCTATTATCGGAGCCAATTTGAGAGAAGATGTAACTACGATTGCATATTATACTTCAGGAAATTCCGGGATAGAACTAAAATTTAAAAATAATTATCTTACCAAAGAATATTCATCTTTTTCAGATGTTCTTTCAAAGTTTATTCAGGATTCTCAGCTAGAAAATGTTCAGCGCCTTGGAATTTCTGTTCCGGGACCTGTACTTAATGGTAAAAGTCACCCTGCACGTTTAAACTGGAGCTTAGATGTAGAAGAATATCGTAGTAAATTTGGTTTTGAAAAAGTTGAGATGCTGAATGACCAAGAAGCTTCTGCTTATGGAATTGGTCTTTTAGATGATTCTGATTTGGATGCAATCTACACAAGCGGTCATCTCGAAAAAGGAAATGTTGCTATTCTAGCGCCAGGAAATGGTTTGGGAGAAGCTGGATATTTTTTTGACGGGAAATATTTAAGACCTTTTGCAACTGAAGGAGGGCATTCAGAGTTTTCACCGAGAACAAATGTAGAGGTAGAATTCTATCAGTTTTTAAATAATATCTACGGAATTGTAAGTTGGGAAAATGTACTTTCAAAAACAGGTTTATTTAATATCTACCGATTTTTGAGAGATGTAAAAAGACATCCTGAACCGGAATGGCTTTCTGAGCGTTTGGCAAATGGAAACTTCACAGAAGAAATCTACAAAGCAGCAATGCACGAAGATGCGTTGATTTGTAGAATTGCTTTAGACACTTTCCTAGAATTTTTGGCAAGAGAAGCCAACAACCTTACTTTAAAGTTAAAAGCTACAGGTGGATTGCTGATTGCTGGAGATATTCCGCAGATTATCAGAGAATATATCGACAAAGATAAATTCTATGAGAAATTTAAGATCAGTGATAAGATGGAAGATATGTTGAAGAACATTCCAATTTATGTGGTCAATACAGACAGTACAAGTATTAATGGTGCGGCACTTTACACCGCCTATTTTACAGAATAAATGTAATAAGCTCCGAAGAAATTCGGAGTTTTTTTATGCCTGATTTTATTCATGTCAAAAAAAGATTTTTATTGATGTACATCAAGATGAATTATTAAATAAGATAATTACATTTGCAGCGTTAATAAACATTAAAAAATTTACAATGAAAAAAATATTCTTATTGGCAATCTTAGCTAGTGGATTAGCTTTCGGGCAGGCAAAAAAAGTAGTAAGCTCTGATGTTCACTGGTGGGGTTATAAAGTTGCTAAATCTCAGGCAAGTTCTCACGACGGTACCATTACTGTAAAATCTGGAAACATCGTAATGAAAGGAAACGAAATCACAGGAGGTTCTTTCGTTTTAGATATGAATTCTATCAACGCAACGGATGTTTCAGGAGAAATGCAAGGTAAATTAAACGGTCACCTTAAAAACGGAGATTTCTTCGAAGTTGAAAAATTCCCGACTGCGGCTTTCAAAATTACTTCAGTAAAGAAAAATAATGATAAAACGTACAACCGTACAGTTACAGGTGATCTTACAGTAAAAGGTAAAACAAACCCGGTTTCTTTCCCTGCAAACGTTACAGTGAAAGACGGAATGGTTACTTTGACTTCAAATAAATTCTCTTTCGACAGACAAAAATTTGATGTAGCTTACAAATCTTCAATGAAAGATGTTTTTGTGAAAGATGAGATAGAAATGACCGTTAAGGTGAGTGCGAAATAATTTATTCAAAAAAATATTATTAAAAGTGTAGAAGTTCTACACTTTTTTTTATTTTTGTTGAATTGTAAATAAAATATAATGAAAAGATTACTATTGTTTGTTATGATGTGTGCAAGCATATCATTAGTTTTTGCTCAGAAAAAAGGAGATAAGGTTTCGAAAGTGATAACATCCGAGATCAAATGGTGGGGACATAAAGTGGTAAAAACTAAAGCTTCGTCTCACTACGGAAGTCTAAAACTGAAAAGTGGTAAGTTTAATTTCGATAAAACGGTTTTGGTAGACGGTGAGTTTGTAATCGATATGAGAAGCCTTGTTGTTGCAGATGTTTCTGGTGACGATCAGGTGAAATTGACCAACGAATTGAAAGGAACCAATTTCTTCGAAGTAAAAAAATTCCCTACAGCGAAGTTTCATTTAAAGAAAATCATCCCTCTTGCAAACAGCGAGTACAATTCTACGATTGTAGGTGATATTACAATCAAGAATATCAGAAAAACAATTTCGTTCCCTGCAAACGCTCATATTACGCAGTTTACTGTGGAAATTGAATCATCAAAATTCTCTTTAAACAGAAAAGACTTCAAGATTGTTTACCAGAATTCTTTGAAAGATTATTTCATCAAAGACGAAATGGATATTCAGTTTAAGCTTTCTACTCAAAAAGTTGATAACGAAAGACCTTTATAAGGTTAAATTTATAATAAAATACAAAGGACTGCTTTTAGATAAGCCGTCCTTTTTTTATTTTAGCTTACTCAATTACTCAAGAAGCGTTGACTAATTGTTTAAATTAAAAAGAATCAGGTGAAAATATATGTAATAAGTGGTCTTGGCGCCGATTTTAAAGTTTTGGAACGTTTGCAGTTTCCAAAAGAGCATGAAGTGGTTTTTATCGATTGGCTGATTCCTGAAAATGATGAATCTTTTAGTTCTTATGTGAAAAGAATGGGAGATAAGATCGATACTTCTGAACCTTTTTATCTTTTGGGGTATTCTTTTGGCGGAATCATGGTTCAGGAAATTAATCTTTTAAAAGCTGCAGAAAAAGTAGTGATTTTAGGAAGTATTAAATCTGATAAGGAAAAGTCGAGATTAATAAAGATGGGGGAGCTTACAAAAATTCCTAAATATCTTCCTGTAAACCTTTTTAATCCTAAGACTTTAGAAACTTATTCTGTTTTCAGAAAGTTCTTTGATCCTAAAAACCCTAAGGTTAATCAGTATTTTAGAGTTACCGATCCTTATTATCTGAAATGGTCTATTCAGCGTATTTCAGAATGGAAATTTGAGCAGAAAAATAACATCATTCAAATTATGGGAGATCGCGATATTGTTTTCCCTCTAAAAAACTCAAAACCCGATTATGTTATTAAAGGGGGAACTCATCTTTTTCCGGCAACGAAATACAAAGAAGTTTCATTGCTTTTGAATAAAATTTTCATTTAATTTTAAGATACTATTAAATTAACAGGGGTTATTGTTTTAAATATGTGTTTTTATGAAATTTATTTTTAATTTTGATGGGGTTAAGAATTAAAATATATAAAATTACTATTTAGTGATTTGAAAAACACTAAAAAAATAAAAAACTCTTATGAAAGTTGGTTTAAAATGGAAAGTTTCATTTGTTGTTATTTGCATTATTGCAATCGGTGGTCTATTCTTCAGACCAGATGTTGATATTCCCAATACCGGAAATTTTCTGAGTGAAAAAGAAATTGTAGGTTCAGACGTAGCCTGGATTCTCGCTGCAGCAGGTTTGGTTTTATTGATGACTCCCGGTTTATCATTTTTCTATGGCGGAATGGTCGGTAAGAAAAATGTAATTTCTACGATGTTGCAAAGCTTTATCGCTTTGGGAGTAATTTCTATTCTATGGATCGTCGTTGGTTTTTCCCTTTCTTTTGGCGAATCTATCGGCTTTGAGATCGATGGTGTTCATTACGGAATTATTGGAAATCCTTTTACCTATCCGTTTTTCAATCATGTAAGTATTTATCCTCACAAAACGATGGCTTCTACGATTCCGTTTGTTTTGTTTGCGCTTTTTCAGATGAAATTTGCGGTAATCACTCCGGCTTTGATTACAGGATCGTTTGCGGAGAGGGTTCGATTTATTTCGTATTTGGTTTTTATGGTTTTGTTTAGCCTTTTCATTTACACACCGCTTTGTCACATGGTTTGGCATCCGGAAGGACTTTTAAATAAATTTTTCGGGGTTAAAGATTTTGCAGGCGGAACGGTAGTTCACATGAGTGCCGGTTTTGCGGCTTTGGCGGGAGCGATTGTTTTAGGAAGAAGAAAAAATCCTCATCACGAACCGTCAAATATTCCTTATGTTATTCTAGGGACAGGAATGTTGTGGTTTGGATGGTTTGGTTTTAATGCGGGTTCTGCTTTAAGCGCCAATGCAACAGCGGCAATCGCTTTTGGAACTACAACCATAGCCTCGGCTTCAGCAATGATGACCTGGATTTTTTTCGACAGAATTAATGGGCGAAAAGTTTCTGCTTTGGGAGCTTGCATTGGTGCGGTTGTCGGTTTAGTGGCAATTACTCCGGGTTGTGGTTTTGTTTCGATTCAGGAAAGTATTTTTATTGGTTTTATTTCTGCAATTGTTTCTAATTTAATGGTCAATTGGAAAGCTTTAAAAAAGATTGACGATACGCTCGATGTTTTTGCCTGTCATGGAGTAGGAGGAATTATGGGAATGATTCTTACGGCTATTTTTGCTCACGGTGAAAACGCAAGTCTTCTTCACGGAGGATTCGGAATTTTCGGACATCACATGATGGCGTTGATTTTGGTTTCTCTTTTTGCATTTTTCGGGTCGATACTTTTGTATAAAATTACTGATAGGATTATTACGTTGAGAGTAAAGGAAGATTCGGAAGAGCAGGGACTTGATATTTCTCAGCATAGCGAAAGCCTGAAATGGTAGAATTGATTCGTCTTTTTCTCTCGCAGATTTGGCAGATAACGCAGATTTTTTTGATGTTTTTAAATCTGCTAAATCTAAATAATCTGCTAGAGATTAAAAATAATAGAAGAAAAATTAGTTGATTTTTAGATTAAATAATATATCATATTGCACTCCTACGGAGTGCTTTTTTTAATTACATACGATTCTTTTCTACGCTCCTACGGAGCTTCACTAATACACCTTTACATAATGCTCAATATTGTTTTCATTCTAAGGTATTTTCAATGTATATTTGCTTTTCATGAAATTGGAATTTAATTTATGGAATCAATATCGGTTTTTGAAATTATTAAAGTAGGAATAGGTCCATCAAGTTCGCATACAATGGGACCCTGGAATGCAGCTTCGGCATTTATCAGAATCATAAAAAGAGAAAGATCAGTTGCTGAGGTAAAAGAAGTTTTTCTTGAATTTTTTGGCTCATTAGCAAAAACGGGAATCGGTCACGGAACCGATATTGCCGGAATGTTAGGTTTAAATGGTGAAGATTTTAAAACCATCGATACTACAAAGATTGATAAAATTGTAGATACAATTAAAGAATCTCAAATTATTAATTTGGGTGGAGAAAAAGAAATTCCATTTGTTTACGGACATCATTTGGTTTTAAATATGTCTCAGACTCTTGATTATCATCCCAACGGAATGATCTTTAAAGCCATTTTTGAAGACGGAACCGAGCTGGTTCAAGATTTTTATTCTGTAGGTGGAGGTTTTATTATGAGTCAGGAGAAAAACTCAATCGAGAAACAATGTGTTCGTACCATCTATCCTTGTCATCACGGTTCTGATATCGTAAAATACTGTGAAAAATTAGGTTTCAACAAAATTTCAGATTTAATTTTAATTAATGAAGAAAGCTGGAGAACGCAGGAAGAAACAAGAAAAGAAGCACTTTATATTTGGGAACAGATTAAGGAGTGTATTTACAAAGGTGTCAATAAAGAAGGTATTTTACCGGGCGGACTGAATGTTACCCGTCGTGCTGCCGGAATCAACAGAAAACTTTTAGGAAATAAAATTTATAAAAATAAAGACGAGTGGTTTAAGCAGGTTGTAGATGCTGAAGAAAATTTCACCAACATCAATAAATGGATTGCGTGTTTTGCTTTGGCAGTAAACGAAGAGAACGCAAGTTTCGGAAGAATTATCACGGCACCAACAAATGGAGCGAGTGGTGTAATTCCGGCGGTTTTAATGTATGCTCAGGCTTTTACAGATGCGGTAAGTGAAGATGATATTGCACGATTTATTTTGGTTGCAGGGGAAATTGGAACTTTATTCAAGAAAAATGCGACTATTTCTGCAGCAATGGGCGGTTGTCAAGCGGAAATCGGAGTTTCTTCAGCGATGGCTGCAGCAGGTTTAACGGAGATTCTCGGCGGAACTGTCGGTCAGGTTTTAATGGCGGCAGAAATTGCGATGGAACATCATTTAGGTTTAACTTGTGACCCGATCAAAGGTTTGGTGCAGATTCCTTGTATTGAAAGAAATACGATGGGAGCAATCAAGGCGATTACTGCAGCAAATATTGCTTTAGAAAGTGATCCTACAAAAGCTAAAGTGACTTTGGATGAAGTTATTCAAACGATGTGGGAAACTGCTTTGTCGATGAATGATCGATTTAAAGAAACATCAGAAGGAGGTTTGGCGATTGCGGTAAATGTTCCGGAGTGTTAAAATAAAAGATTAAAAGATCTCAATAAAAAGATCCTGATGTTTTGCTGAAAACCTCAGGACGTTTTTAATAAAAGATGCGGACGTTTTACTGAAAACGTCCGCATCTTTTTTATCATCTATTTATTTCTTAATAAAAACAAGATTATTACCGTTTTGAATAAGATTTAATTGTTTCTTTTCCGGAGCAAAAGCGATTTCTACACCGATATTATCATTTTTAAATTGGTCTCCTTCAGCATATTC